>Ga0209749_1000137_pt1 | contig 126406 bp, 122 predicted proteins | sample EPASupsiteSAE347_FD_187267 | JGI IMG/M metagenome (GOLD analysis project Ga0209749, IMG submission 187267) | Bioremediated contaminated groundwater from EPA Superfund site, New Mexico - Sample SAE3-47 (SPAdes) (version 2) | ecosystem: Environmental > Aquatic > Deep subsurface > Groundwater >... | reverse complement strand
TTATGGATTACGATCTAGGATATTTTGATGAGGATAGCAAAAACTTGGAACCTTTAGAGTACCCGTTCGTACCGGAGATAGTGTAACCTATGTCTCCGGTACGAACTGTTACCCCCAGGTCCGGTATAGACCAACAAGAAAGAATCGGGGCGAGAGGATTTGAACCTCCGACCGCACGCACCCCAAGCGTGTGCGCTACCAGGCTGCGCTACGCCCCGACGTTTTTTAGGAGGGGTTTCGCCGTAGGCGGTCTTCCTTGCCCCGCCACGGCGACGTACCCGCATATTGGATGCGAGTGCGCCCCGACTTATGAGGCGCGAAAGTATATCAAATTTCCAGAGTCCTGTCCTCGTTAGAAATTTTACTTCTCAAAGGGTTAACGAGGACTGCCCTAATTTCAGATTCTCCGAAATTGATAAGTATTGGAACTGTCCTTTTTTCTAAGTCCCTGAGGATGGCTTCTCTTGAAGAAAAGTGGCCAAGCTGAAAGGATGGCTTTTGAGAAGGGCGAGACGGATACCGATGAAGATGTTGCAGACATCCATGATCAAGACTTGAAGCGGTTTCAAATGGATCAGGCTGCCCTCCCCGAAGCAACCGCAATCCGTGGGAAGAACCCCGGTCACGATGCGGACTGTGAGAATAAGGACCACAAAACTGAAAGACATAGCGGCCAGCACAAGCGCGCTTATCCGCGGCAAATAACCCAAGAGTAAAAAAGCGCCGAAAAGGAACTCGATCCATGGGATCCCATGCGCGAGGAACGGGATCACCGCATAGGGGATGATCTCATAGGCGGTCATGGCGCCCCGGAAATTTTCGACAGGTTCCATGAGTTTGGTAAACCCGGAATACGCAAAAACCAGCCCCAGGAACATACGGCCAAGGAAGAGGAGCTTATAGCTTTTTTCCGGCATCAGGGCACCTTCTGTTTGGGGATCCCGATCGGGAAAGCGGGCGCGGCCGGTGCTTGTTTTTTTTCGGGCACGGGCTTCGGCGGCAATCCAAGAATCTTACGGATCGCGTTCTCGCCGCGTTCTTGCATCTCTTTGGGCCCCACGAACCGTTCCTCGCCTAAAAAGAACGTCGGCGTTGCGGTGACCTGCCTTGTGTTCCCTTCCCCTTTTTCCGCATAGATATCACGTGTCACCGTGACATCGGCCATGCATTTTCCAAACTGATCCATGTTTGCGCCAAGTTCCTCGGCATACCGCGCCAGGATCTGGACCGGAGGGACATTCGAAGGCGCCCATTCTTTCTGTTTCTCGTAAACCTTTTCCTGATACGGCCAGAATTTCCCCTGCCGGTTCATGCACTCCGCAGCCTGATGAGCATAGAGAGACCATTTATGTGAAGTAAGAGGAAAATGCTTGAACGTCAGCTGGATCTTCCCCGGATAGTCCGTAAAAAAACCCTGGATATCTATCTGCGCATTGCGGCAGGAAGGGCATTCGAAATCGCTGTACTCGACAAGCTTCACGAGAGCATCCGCAGGCCCCTGGACCTTTAAAAGACCGGGAGCTCCGGTTACGGGTGGAAGCGGCAAGGCCGGAGCGGGCTTATTTCTTTTGATAAAAAAAATGATCCCCGCCAGGAACAGAACGAGCAAAACGCCTGTCAGGATCGAACGAAGGTTCATTTTCATATCAGGCTTATTCCCTCTGAACTCGATACGGCTTTGCCGAAATAAAATCCCGCCCCTAAAAACAGATCCGGGAACACCAAACGTGGTTCTATTTTATGGGAACAAGTCGCTTTGAATCAATGACCATTTTGCGGATCGCCTTATTAACCGCGAGTTTCTGCATGGTTTCAAGCGAAAAAGGCGCCACGACCGACCAGTTCTTTTCTCCCATGCTTCCGGGCACGTTGATGCGATATTCCCAAGAATCCCGTTCCGCGAATTCCCCGAAGGAAAGCCAGTCCTGAAGGATCTGAAGACTGAAGATCGAACGCGTGTGATTCACGCTCTCCAGCGCTTTTTTAACGAATGCCAGAGAGGCCCGGGGCTCGACCGGACCCTTCATGCCCACGTGCTGCCAATAGAATTTCTGTTCTTCGTAAGAGCTCCGGTAGGCATCCACGAGATGCCACGCTTCATCCTGGTTCTTCCCCAGGATCGCCAAAAGCATCCCGACGCTCTCGATCTCACGGCGCCAACGCAAACGTCCGTGCTTGGAATGGTGAAGATCAAAAAGCCTTTCCTTGAAATGATCGAATGAAATGCCGCGTTCTTCGCATTTTTTCCGGAAGAACCATTCATCCACGGTCCCGGCCTCATGTTCCCACCACGCGCAAAAAGCGCTCGTGTCATGAGTCGAGAGCATCGCCATGGAATTCTCGCGGTAGCTGTCGCCCGGCTTGAACCGGTAGTCTTTCCCCCAGTTCCGGACCCACCGCTGAACGTCCGAGCCCGGGATCTTGTATTCCTCGAGGATCTCATAAGAACACTTGGGAACCACGCCGAGGTCTTCGGCGCAGGGCAGCATTTTCGCGCTTGCGAGCATCACGTCTAGGATCTTTTGGCCTTGATCCTTCCAGAGGCGCTCGTCCAACGGGTCAAAACGACCGCGCATCCCCGCGTGTTCCGCCGGCTCCGAAAGCGAGATCGTCCAGAGACGGAACATCCCGACAAAGTGATCGATCCGGTAAAGGTCGAAAAGATTTTCCGCGCACTCCATTTTCCGGCGCACATAGTCAAAATCGTCAGCCGCGATCCTCTCCCAGTCATAGGGCGGCATCCCCCAACGCTGGCCTTGGGCAAAATAAAGGTCGGGAGGCGCGCCCGAGGAAAGGTCGAGCTTGAAATATCCCTGATGGGCCCAGACATCCGCGCTGTCGCGCGAGACCAAAAACGGCATGTCGCCCATCAAAAGCACGCCGCACTTTGCGGCGTATTGCTTGACGTCCTTGAACTGCTCGAAAAGCTGCCATTGGAGCCACTTGTAAAAAAGAACCTTGGATCCGTTCTTCCTTACGATCGCCGCAACAGCCCGAAGCTCTTTGGCCCTAAGCTCCTCGGGCCAATCCATCCAGCCGCTCATGGGGAATTCTTCTTTCAGGATCTTGAAAAGAGCGTAATCCTCAAGCCAACCCCGGTTCGCTTTAAGAAAATCCAGGAATTTTTTCCCCTTTTTCGAAGATGCGGGATCTTCGAAGATCCTGTTTAAAAGCTCGAGCTTGGCTTTTTTGATCCCATAATCCACTCGCCCCTTGCCGGCCGGGAATTTCTTCCGCAAGGCCTTGATCTCTTTTGTAAAGACCGTGAGATCGCAGTCCGCAAGTTCGTCGAGAGAAAGATACATCGGATCAAGCGCCATGCTGCTTTGAGCGTCATAGGGACGGAAATCGAAACCGACATCATTGAGCGGTAAAAGCTGGATGATCGAAAGCCCCGTCTTTTTGCACCAGTCGATCAGAAGCTTCAGGTCCGGGATTTCACCGATCCCGGCGCTTTTTTTCGAGTAGAGCGAAAAAAGGGGCGCCGTCACGCCGGCACGCCGCCGGGCGCCTATTTTTTTCCATATTCTTCCGCATTTCGAACTTAAAAACGACGCATAGTCTTTTATCATAGGGTCTTTCCCGATCAACCTGCGTGGTTAAGACATTTGCCCGGGATCCCGGAACCGGTCAAAAAGCTTGCGGATGTCCCCTTCCGCGGAGCGTGTGATCTGGCTGCAGATGAAAATCAGGACCGAGAACTGCCAGCAATCCTCCGGGCCGATCACGAGACCCGTTGAAACATTCTCCTGCCGCTGGAGCGCGTGAGAAAAAAATTCCACCGCTTGTGAGAGCTTTTCCTCGCGGATATCCAGGGAGTTTATCTTATTCTCATATTTCATGGAGGGAAAACGGATCCCGCGCACCAAAAGAAAGGTTGTCAGATAATCCTCGACCCCCGAAAACTGCTTGTCGAATTCAAACCCTTCGAACTGCGGAAGATGGGACGGCAGAATGATCGAAGGCTTTTCGACCGTCACCTCCCCTTTGCGCACCACCGTGTCACCATGATTGACCGCAGATTCCGCCAAAAAAACATACGGGATCTGCGTCGCTTCAAATGTCTGGAGAGGTTGGACGCGGGGACGGATGATCTCGGTCGCCTTCAGCGCCTTCTCCCACGAATCGTGAATGTCCATTTTAAGACCGTGTCGAGTAAGCAATTGTTGGTTCAACAGGAAACGCCGTCCGGGAGCTCATTCTTGTCATTGGCCCGGTAAGGAAAAAATGTTTTCAGTTTCTCTCCGATACGAAGAACCGCCTCCGAAATACCCTCGGCGAATTTGTCCTGTTTGAAGTGCGTTTGCATGATCTGAACGACATCGCTCCAGAACCCTTCGGGAACCTTTTCGTTGATTCCGACATCCCCTAGCACCGCGAATTTTTTGTTCCCGGTCGCGAGAAACACTAAAACGCCATTCCGCTGAGCGGTCTTCGCCATCCCGATCCTCCGGAAAACCTTCTGGGCATGACCGTACACGGGCTCGCGGGCATGGTATTCCAAGTGCACACGGATCTCCCCGGAAGTGTTCTTTTCCGCTTCACGGACCGCGGCAAGAATCCGGCCTTTTTCCTTTTTTGAAAAAAAGAACATCGGGTAAGGGATCCTCATTTACCAGCTCCCGCTTGCGCCGCCGCCGCCAAATCCACCGCCGCCGCCACCGAACCCGCCAAAACCGCCGCCGCCACGAAAACCTCCCCCCATGGGTACAAAAAAACCGCCCCGTCCACGCCGTCCCCCGAGACGACTTGAACTTGCCTGGGCGAAAAGATGAAAAAGAAAAAAAACACCAAAAAGAGCGATCAGCCTTCCCGCAGCATTTGGACCGTTCTTCTGGGGCACGCCTTTGAATTCTCCCTGCGTAGCTTTCATGATCGCATCCGTGCCGGCCAGGATCCCGCCCGGATAGTCCCCTTTTCGAAAATAAGGCGCGACCACCTGTCTGATGATCTGGCCCGAAAGGGCGTCCGTCAGAACGCCTTCCAGGCCGTAGCCGACCTCGATACGGATCTTCCGGTCATTTTTAAAGATAAGAAAGATCACGCCGTTGTCTTTCCCTTTTTGCCCCGCTTTCCAGGCCTCGGCAAGTCGGATCGAGAAATCTTCGAGCGAGTCGCCCTCCAAAGACGGGAAAGTGGCCACAACAACCTGGTTGGAGGTTTTTTCTTCGAAAGCGCGGAGAACCGTTTCAAGATCTTGCCGGGCAGCCGGAGACAGCAACCCGGCGCGATCGGTCACATAACCGTCCGCGCGCGGCGGCACCTGTAAAGCGGAGAGAGCGGAAAGCCCCAGGAAAAAGAGGAGCGTGAAAAAAGAAACGGGGCAGATCACCTTCTTGAAAAAAGTGATCCGCCCCATTGTTGCCATTATAGGTTAAAACTTGACCTGAGGAACGGTTTTGGCGTCTTGATCGGCCTGAAAGTAGGCTTTGTTCTTAAAGCCCATGATCCCGGCGATCACCGTATTCGGGAAACGGCGGCGGAAGGCGTTGAAATCCTGGGCCGCTTCATTAAAACGCTTACGTTCGACCGTGATGCGGTTCTCGGTGCCCTCCAGTTGGGTCTGAAGCGCAAGAAAATTCTGGCTGGCCTTGAGGTCCGGATATTGTTCCACCACGACCATGAGACGGCTGAGAGCCGAGGTGAGCTGGGTCTGGGCCTCCTGGAACTTCGCAAGGGCATCGGGACTGCCGAGCATTTCGGGAGAAAGGTTCATCCTGGAGACCTTGGAGCGCGCCTCAACCACATTCTGCAGGGTCTCTTTTTCATGCGCCGCATAACCTTTCACCGTCGCAACCAAGTTCGGCACAAGGTCCAAACGCCGCTGGTAAACGTTTTCCACCTGCGCCCAAGCACTCGTAACACCTTCTTCTTTGGTCACAAGATTGTTGTAGACGCCGCCAAACACAAGCGCCCCAAAAAGAACGATAAGCACTACGACGCCAAGCGCGATAAGCAAAGCCTTTTTCATGAAGAGATCCTCCTTGATGGTGAGCTGGCGAAAAAAGACAGCGTCATTATAGTCCTCCGGGGAAATTTTTGGAAATCAATTAAAGAGGAAAAAGGAACCTGAAATTCCTGCCGATTTCCATCCGAGGATCCGATCACCGCGCAGGATCCCCCAAAGGATCCTTCACTCGTCCGGAACGGATTTTTCGTGTTGAAAAGGCTTGTAAAAATCGGGCTGCGCCGGAAGACGCAAACGCTTCAGGAGCCGGCTGACGAGCAAGGTCTCGGCGTCTTCCCAGCGGGTATCGTCTTTGTCCTTGCCGCGTACATGAAAGCTGCCGCCGGCGACCATGTCATGGCCGCCAGCTTCCTTTCGGTCATCAAAAATATCGCGGAGAATATCCGGGGTTTCATCCGTCGGCCGATTACTGCGCAAAGACACGTGCAATTTACCTTTGTAGCGCCCCGTACAAAACGACCGCTCCATATCTTTATAGGTTAGAAGAAAATCCGCGATCTCGGAGACCAGATCCGGATGTTCCACCTCCCCGAGATGGGACACGATCACTCCGCGGAAAGCGCGCGCTCCCTGAAGTCCCCGGTTCAGCGTGGTGAAGAATTTTTTGGACTTCGGCGGATTCTGGATACAGATCAAGGCCCGCATGTCACAAAGCGGAAGAATGTCGAGATAGGTCTGAATGATGTCCGTCCGGTGCGCCCGATAGAGATTGAGCGTGTCCGAAAGGATCCCGTAAGCAAGCGCGGTCGCGACCCGCTTGGGGATCTCAAGACCGCTCAAAAGCAGCGCCTGCGTCAGGATCACGCTCGTGGCTCCGCACTCCGGATCGATAATGGCAAGTTCCGCGAGCGGACGTTTCACATAAGGATGCTGATCGATCACCAGAGTGACTTTTTTGTTCCGCGGGTAAGGGTTATTCTCAAATTCGGGCTGGGTATCGATCAATGCGGCGTTTTCATAACTTTTAATGTCGGAAGGACGGAACTTGTGGACAGGAACTTTGAGAAGATCCACCATCGCCCGGTTCTCCACGCGCCCGATGATCCCTTTATACACGATCCTGGACTTGATCCCGTGGAGACGCTCCCCGAGATATTGGAGCGCCATAGCCGTCGCGATGGCGTCCGGATCGGGATAATCATGCGTCACGATCAGAAGAGGAGAAATGGAATCTTTTTTCTTTTCAAGAAAACGGAGTAATTTCCGGCCGTGATGGACCGCGATATATTCCTGCTTCTTATTTTTCAATTTGAGGGAAAGAGCCATAAGGACCCTGGGAAGATCTTTTCAAGCTTTTGTTTTCTGAGAAAGGGTCAAAAGCCACTTCTGGAACGGCGGATACTCACGCAAAGGTTTCAAGTCAGGGTCTTTTTCGAGATGCCCCAGGTCCGTAAATCCAAGGCGAACCGCCCGTCTGAGCGCAGTCAGGGCCTTCGCGGTATAACCGGAAAGGACATAGCTGCAGGCGAGATTATAATGGATGACCGGGTCATCCTGGCAAAGAAAAGCAAGCCGCTTATCGATCTCAAGGCCTTTTTCAAAGAGACCGCGGCGTGTGTAGGCCTCCGCAAGCGGGGCCAAAGCGTCGATATAATTAGGGCGATGTTTCAAAACGCCCTCGAGGAATGAGATCTCAAAATCCAGATCGTTCGATTTCATGGAGGAATCATACCTTATCTGCCCCAAAATGCAAATGTCCATTGCCGGGTCATGGCACGCATTACCGGCTTAAATTGTGCTCCAGGATCTTCAAAAACTCGTCTACCTTGAACGGCTTCAGGAGGAATTCTTTGACCCCCAGCCGGATGGCAGATTGTCTGACCTGCTCATCATTGTAGGCGGTCAGCACAATCTCGGGAATCGGCGGCCTTTTCATTTCCTGACAATACTGACGAACGGCACGAATGACCTGAAGCCCATCCATGCCCGGCATGCGAATATCCGTGATCAAAAGATCGAAGTGTCGCTGGATAAGGAATCCGAGCGCTTCCTGTCCGCCGGTTGCGACCGTCGGGTCATAGCCGGCCCCCCGGAGCATAATCTCCAGCGACCTCCTGACCAGCCCGTCATCATCCACCGCCAGGATCCTTTTCTTGCGGTGATGCACAGCATGTTCCGCATTCATGTCCACTTCCTCCGTTTTTCAGGAACGATCGTAGGTTCCCATCAAAACACCTTCCGCAAGAATGTGCCCCCGCATAGCCCGGACTAGTTCCTGCTTGGACACTCCGGGCTTCAGGCGAAGCATCGTATCGAGGGCATAGACCTTGAAGAAATAACGGTGTTCACCGGCCGGCGGACACGGCCCTCCGTAACCCGTCTGTCCAAAGTCCGTGCGTCCTTGCAAAGCTCCTCCGGGAAGCTTTTCTCCGGAAGAAATGCCGGCCCTCAGTTGTGTCAGATCCGGAGGAAGATCATAGACCAGCCAATGCGTCCAATTCCCGGATGGAGCATCGGGATCGTCCACGATGAGCGCAAGGCTTTGCGCGTGAGCCGGAACCCCGGACCATTCGATCGGCGGCGACATATCGGCCCCGTCACAAGTAAAATCCGAAGGGATCCTGCTCCCTTCCACGAACGCAGAACTCCGAACCTCGATCTTTTCCATCGCTCCCTCCCCGGATACTCTCCCGTAAAAAACGGACACCGCTAGAACGACTGCGATCGTGATCATTGTATATTTTTTCATAGGACACTCCACGCTCCGAACTCCAAGCTCCGGTCTGATCAGGACATGCTCCTGACGGAGATCCTGTCCATATAGCTCAGGTCATCGGTATTGAGACGGATCGTTTCGCTAGTGCTGATAAATTGCGGCACGAGGACCTTGAGGCCGTTCTCAAGCTCGGCTTCCTTGAAAGTCGAATCACTCTGTCCCCTCACCCCCGGAGGCGCGCTCACCACTTTAAGCTCGACGATCTTGGGAAAAGAGATGCTCAGCGCCTTCCCCTCCCCGAACAGGACTTCGATCGCTTCGTTCTCTTTCAGGAACACTTCGTGCTTGCCGACGGCTTTCGCGGGAATGGAGAATTGTTCGTAATTGTCCATATTCATGAACACGAACTGGTCCCCCTCGCGGTAAAGGTATTGCATTTTCACATAATGGACATCGACGGCCTCTGCGTTGGCATCCGCCGACATTTTCTTTTCGATCACGTTCCCTTCCTCAAGGCTTCTGAGCTTGAGCATCGCGCTCTTGCCGAATTTTCCGGTCCCGCGGATCTCCTGCGTCAGGACCTTGCAAAGCTTCCCGTCGACACGGATCACATTCCCTACCCGAATATCCGATGCAATGACCATATTTCGCTCCTTCTAGCGTTTCCATTGAAATAACATTTGCACGTAAGATCTTTCTTCCCGGTCTCCGTCCCGAAAACCCAACCTGTTTGCGATCGTTTTGATCGACTGGGGCCGGCCTTCGATCTCAAGAAACCAGCCGAATTTTTTAAGAAAGTCCACGGTGACGGTCGCCTTACCGAAACGATAGAGCTCCCGCCTTTTGGAATATTGCCTTACGACCCGGCATCCTAAAAATTTTAGAAAAGCTTGAGCCGCCGCAAAGTTTACGGGCGTTTCGATCTCCATACGCTTCGTGAAATGGGCCTTCTGGGTACGAGGCCCCTTGAGCGTCAGCGTGGCCAAACCCTTGCCGAACCGCCTGAGCCTGAGCGCGATCTTCTGTTTTCTGAAGAATTCGCCTCGGTCATAGAATACGTTCATTTCTACGCCGCTCGCGACCCGCTTGGCGCCTTCTTTCCTTAAGATCGTCCGGACCTTCGCCGGATCCTTTAACTTGTATTTCTGTTCGATCTCAAAAAATCCCATGGGGGCTAGACCTTGATCAACATTTTACCGCGTACGATGTCAGCCATTTCCTGACCCGCGAGCCGGGCGGCGATCACGAGCGCGAACTCCAGCGCCGTGCCGGGCCCCTGGCTGGTGATGATATCCCCGTCCACGACCACACGCTCTTTGGAATATACGGTCTTACCGGAAAAATCCGTTTCGCAACCGGGATAACAGGTCGCTTTTTTCCCGTCGAGAATACCAAGCGGAGCCAGTACGACCGCCGGGGCCGCGCAGATCGCAGCCACGAGTTTTCCTGCCACACTCGTCTGTTTGACGAGCCTTGCGACTTCCACGGACTTGGCAAGATTCGTAACTCCCGGAAGCCCCCCGGGAAGGATCACGACATCAGGAAGATCTTTGATGTCCTTAAGAAGCGCATCCGCTTGAACCCCTAGGTTCCTGGAACTTTTTACGGTAAGGGAGTTCACGCCCGCCAAAACCACCCGGACCCCCGCGCGTCTCAGGACGTCGACCGGAGCGATCGCTTCCATTTCTTCGAATCCTTCCGCTAATAGCACGAGCGCTGTTTTTGGCACGAGCTCTCCTTTCTCTTCAGGAAGACCCCTGGTTTTTCGCATTCGGATCGATCTGCTCCACCACAAGCTTCTTTTGCCCGAAGATCCTGTCATTGGCGAAGATCCGGAATTCATAATGACCCGCGTGCATAAACCGGACGCCTCGGAGATTAAAGACCAACTCATGGGCATCGAGAGGACTTGGAACGCGGACTTCCTCAGGCATTTCGCTTTTTCCGATCATCACATCGCTTTGCAGGTCCACGAGCTCCAGCCGGAACTGATAACCTCCCTGCGCATCCGTCAGCTTGATATAGACCGACATGGCAAAGTGCGTGCACGGGAAAGTCGCCGCCCCGATATTCTCGAAGACCCCGATCAGGCTTTTTTTATTCGTGCCGCGTTCGGTGATCACGTAATCGCAGATGAGCATGGCGTTCGTTTTAGGAGTAGGAGATGTCATAAATGCCTCTTGTTAGTCCCGATTTTTATCAACGTTTTAAGTAGAAAATGATCATCCGGGATAGAAATCCTGTTCACCCGAATTTATAATGCTTTTTGACGGCTTTTTTGATATTCCAAACGCATTTCAACCCTTGAGGAAAGATCACAAAATCCCCTTTACCGAACGAGATCTCGCCCTCGGCGGTTTTTAAGGTGACCTCTCCTTCCAGAAAATAACAGATCTCCTTTTCGTCGTAATACCAGTCGAAGCTCGAGACCTCCTTTGTCCAGATGGGCCATGAAAAAACTTTCGCGGCATTCAATTTTTCACTTGTGGGTTTTTCTACAAGAACCTTGGAAGCAAGTTGCTGGGCCATAGAAACTCCTTTTTGTGATCGCATCGTGGACCCAAAAAGCGGGTCACTTTCTGAACTTTTCCAACCATCCGCAATATTCGCACTTCGGTGCGGCCTCGGGCGCGGGGCCTGTCAAAATGGCCAACGCTTGGCGGAACAGGTTCTTCGCGCGCGCCGTATCCGTTCCGATCCGGATCGGCTGGATCTCGAAACTTACCCGTCCGTTTTCCCCGACCTCCTTGGGCGAATAGTAAAGAAGAAATCCGTATCCGGCGGTTTTGAATCCGTTCCCCTCCAGCATCAGCGCGTAACAATCCAGCTGGGTCTGATAATATTTGGTCGCATCCTCCTCATTGGTGGGAGACCCTTTCGTCTTGTAATCGAAGGGAATATAAGCGCCCTCTTTGACGAGCAGATCATCCAGCATGCCCGAGAGGACCGATCCGTCCTCATCGCGGTATTGAAGTCCGGTGCGCCAGGCGCGCCAGTCTTCAAGCCGGGCCTGATCGTCATATAGATGGATACCTTTGAATGCGTCGATCCGAAGCTCCGAGGGAAGCTTTCCTTGAATGCGAAAGGTGTCAAAATAGGTTTTGATCACACGGTCCATGCCGCCGGGAAGCGAGGGGAAAATACCGCGAGGCCGCTTGATGTTTTTGACTTTTTCCAGCCAGAAACACCGGGAACAGTCCTTGAAAAGATTCAAAGCCGACGGGGATAATGTGACTTGTTTGGCCATGGCTTCCTCTCGATGACAAGGTTTAATTATATCCGCGATCCGCCCAATAGCCAGTCTGAATATTAGACCGGAGACTGCAGACAACAGACTAAGATTTTGAACGTCTCGGGAAGGCTTTAGTCCGTAGTCTGCCGTCTGTGGTCTTCAGTCTGATTTTTCTGACGATTTCCGGAGAACGGATCTTGGCTGTTTTTAAAGTCAGGGAAAAAATCCGCTTCCTTCCCGAATTCCTGCGTGTAGACTTTTTCAAACCCAAGCTTCTCCACAAGACGCAGTACCTGGTAGTATTCCTCGGGATCGAGGGCTCGCCTGAGCTTTTTCTTCCGGAAGCAACCCGAAACCGGACGGAACTGGCTCATGATCGAAAGTGGAAGCCCGGGACCGAACTCATGGTGAAGGGTCCTCAAGACTTTCAGGCTGTTTTCAACGTGACCCGGCAGAACCAGATGGCGGACAAGGACTCCGCGGACGGCGGTCCGCCGTCCCGTAACATCCCAGGGTTCCAGAAAGCCTTTGCAGGCGACCATTTCCCGGAGCGCCTTCAAAGCGATCTCCGGGTACCGCGCGTCCCCCATGCACAGTTTCGCAAGTTCAGGTTCCGCGAATTTGAAATCCGGAAGAAAAATATTCCATTTCCCGGGCATAGTCTTTCACCCTTTCCGGTCTCTGATACCCGGAACAGTTGAAAAGCCCGGGGACTTTGATCTCTTCCTCTTGCAGGGCGCGGCAAAGCGCCTGGATATGCGGCCAAAAATGGTCCGGGGTCACAAAATTCAGGTTATGGACCCCTCGGAGAAGAAGCGCCCGTGTCTCAGTGAGAAGTTCCTCGGACGAAACTGTGCGACCGTCATGCTGGATCGAGATCTGATAATTTTGGCAAAAAAAACACTGGCTGGAACAGCCGCTGAAAAAGATCGTGCCGGAACCTTTGGATCCCGCAAAGGAGGGTTCTTCTCCGAAATGAGGCCCGATGAAAGAAACGCGACAGGTCGCGCTTTCCCCGCAGAAACCGGAGGGATCTTTCGTACGATCGACTTTGCAATCGCGCGGACATAGGGTGCATTGCTGATACGAAGTGAAGCTATCCATAGAGGGTCAGCAAGATACGAGTGACTTGAAAGCGTCCGGAAGAAAGCGCAGCAAGTCACCCGCCGTGAGGCTTGTTTGACCGATCTTTTTTGCGGCCATGTCCCCGGCCAGCCCATGAACGTGGGCTCCCAGACATGCCGCCTCAAAACTCGGAAGCCCCCGGCCCACGAGGGCTGCGATCATTCCGGTCAGAACATCCCCCGAACCCGCGGTCGCCATACCGGGATTTCCGGTCGTATTGATATGGCAATTTCCCCCGAACGCGGCGATGACCGTGCGGTGTCCCTTGAGAACGACCACTCCTTCATACTTTTGGGCCGCGTCCATGGCCCGCTTTCTCCGCAACCCATCCGAATCATTCAACGTGCCGCCAAACACGCGGCAGAATTCCCCCGGATGCGGTGTCAGAATCGCGCGACCGCGGCATGCATCCAGGACTTTGAGATGCCCTTTCAAGGCATTGAGTCCGTCCGCGTCGATCACGAGCGGAAGTGCCGTCGTTTGGAGGACCTTGCGGATAAGTTTTTGAGTGGTGCTTTGTTGGGAAAGTCCGGGACCGATCGCGAGGATGTTTTGTGTGGCACAAAACCGTTCCATCTCGCGAAGACCTTTGAGTGAAAGTGTTCCTTGGGGGGTCGAAGGAAAAGGCCGGATCATCAGTTCGGACTCACGATGGGCCAGCACGAGATAAACGGCGTCGGGAACGCCGATCGTCACAAGACCCGCCCCCGACCGCAAAGCGGCCATCCCCGCCAGATGCGCCGCTCCCGTCATGCCTCGGGATCCCGCGAGAATGAAAACGCGTCCCATGTCTCCTTTGTGGGCGGTGGTGGGGCGCTTTAATTTTTTAGCAATGGACCGGATATTCATTTTGAGTCATGAGTTTAAAGTTCGGAGTTCGGGGCCCAGAGTCCGGAGAACATATTTTTTACTCCGAACCCAGGACTCCATGCCCCGAACTGATGATTTTCTTCATTTCCTGCACCGCGCGGGCGATGCCGACGAACATAGCGCGGCTGACGATGGAGTGACCGATATTGAATTCAATGATCTCCGGCACCGCGAGCAGCGGAAAGATATTTTCATAATTCAGGCCGTGGCCGGCATGAATGCGAAGCCCGAGCTCCCGGCCCAGACGCGCGGCCTCGCGAATGCGGAAGATCTCTTTTTCTTTTTTCTTGCCTGCGGCATTCGCGTAAGACCCTGTGTGGATCTCGATCGCGTAAGCGCCAAGCCGGGCGGCTTCCCGGACCTGGTCCGGGGCGGGATCGATAAAAAGGCTGACCTCAACTTTTTTTTCCAAAAGCGCGTCGATCGTCCGTATCAAAAGATCTCTTTTCGAAAAAAGGTCGAGACCCCCTTCGGTCGTCAGCTCTTTGCGTTTTTCAGGGACCAGGCATGCCTTTTCCGGAAAAACCTTGAGCGCGATCTTGAGGATCCCGGCTGAAACGGACATCTCGAGGTTCAGGGGAACATAGATCTTTTCTGCAAGCTCGAAAACGTCCGCGTCCTGAATATGGCGGCGATCTTCGCGCAAATGGACCGTAATGCTGTCAGCCCCGCCCTGTTCCGCCTCAAGCGCGGCCTCCAAAACAGAGGGTTCTTCTCCGAGACGCGCCTGGCGCAACGTCGCAACATGATCGATATTGACGCCGAGTTTTTTTGAGGCCCCGCGTGGGATCATCAGAAGATCACTTGGTAAGAGACCGGATCGCTGCTTTGATCTTGATCGGCCCTTTGTCTTTCAAACTCACGTTCTCAGGTAAGACCACTTGAAGCAACAGGTCATAATCCCCCTTGGTCAGGTCCGCGAGATCCACGTAGGCCAAAAGGGTCTCGGGAGCAAGTTTTTCGAGATAAAGTTTGGACCCCCTGAGCATAAGGGTCACTTTATCCGGGCTCAGGTCCACGACGCCGCTTGCCGCGGGAGATCTCAAAATGCGCACCGGAACATCCTTGAACTCCTTTTCGCCGAATTCTTCGCGAATGGGAATATAAACGTTCACAAGGGATTCGCTCATGGGTTTTACACCGGGGGGCAACTTCACCTCCGCCGTGCGGTGAAAAGAGCGGATGCGGCCGACCAGATCGATCGGCTCGGTTTTTGCGGATTTCATTTTTTCCAGCACCCCTTTGGGACCCTGTGCAAGAACGGCGTTCGGGTCCATACGTAATTCATCCGTAAGAAGCTTATAGCCGACCGCAGGTTCTCCTACGAAATCAGGTTGGATCTCGAGCTTCTGGACGATCAGCTCATCCAGTTTTACCGTCATGATCTCGGGCATGATCTTAACGACACGGATCTGAAAGCTCGGCAGATTGATCTCGGTCGGTTCAAGACGGAAGGAATACTCCCCCGCGGTCTTGATCTCCGGGCCGATCTTATGGACGGCTTGGATATCTTGGCTCGTGAGGTTCACGATCAACGCGCGAGGCGCGGACAGAGTGACCTGGACAACCTCTGCGGAGATCTCAGAGACTGTCATTTGCTTGCTACTCATCTGAACCTTGAGCGGGATCACGCGCAGGACCTCGATATTCTCCTCGCCCACGGCGTAGTACCATGTCCCGACCGCAAGCACCAAGGAGATGACCTTCAGCCCCCAGTTATGGAGCAGCCAATGTTTCATTTTCCGGGTTCCTTCCCGTGGAACTGGAAAAGCTTTTTGTTCTTCTCGATAAAATCCTTAAAAACGTTCTTATTTTCCGCCGGCTTGAAAAGTCCCTCGAGGATCCGCTTCAGATCCTCCGGATCAAGCGCCTTGGTCAGCTTCCCGAAGACCGAAACAGAGATATTTCCCGTTTCTTCCGAGACCACAATGCAAACGGCATCATTCTCCTCCGTCAAGCCAATCGCGGCCCGGTGGCGCGTCCCCACCGAAGGCGGGAGGTCCGTCATCTGCGTCAGAGGAAAAAGAGAGCCGCAAGCAGCGATCCTATCGCCTGTGATAATCACGGCGCCATCGTGCGTCGGAGTATGCGGGTCAAAAATGCTGAGAAGAAGTTCCGCGCTCACCTTGGCGTCAATCATCATGCCGCTCTCGATGTAATTCTTGAGCCCCACATCCCTTTCAAGCGCGATCAAGGCCCCGGTCCGGTGGCGCGCCATGTGGTCGCAGGCGCGGATCACTTCACCGATCATGCCCCCTTTGCTTAAAAATCCGCTCGATATCGTGGTCCCGATACGCGCCAGAACACGCCGCATTTCCGGCTGGAAAATGATGAGAAAAGCCACGACCCCCATGGCGAAAACCTTGGAAAGGACCCAAATGATGCTGTTGAGCTCAAAAAATTTCGCCGCAAGAAAGATCACCACAAGAATGACAAGTCCCAGAAGAACCTGCATAGCGCGCGTTCCCTGGAAGAAGCGGATCACCGAATAGATCAATACCCAGATGAAGAGGATCTCGATCAGAGGCCGCCAAAACGAGGTCAAAAGTTCGAACATGCTATTTTTTCCCGAAGAGAGTGAAAGCGAGCGTGAGGATCAGGCTGAGCAGAATACAGGTGGTGATCGGGAAATAGAAAGTAAAACTTCCGCGACGGAGGAAAATATCGCCCGGCAATTTCCCGAGACCCGGGACCTTGTCAAAAAAAGCCGCAAAGATCCCCATGCCGACAAGGATCAAACCGAAAAAGATCAGGGTCTTCGCGAAATCGCTCACGTCTTTCCTCCACAGGACAGGGCGCCGGCGTGACAAGGTCACTCCGATGCGGTTCGAACGGGGCTAATATAACATGCGTCCTCGAACGGAGGCAATGACTTCGTCCAGAAAACGTCGCGCGGTCACAATCCACGCGTAAAACCGGGCCGAAGCATGATCTTTCCGTCGATCGCGGCCTTCAAAGCCTTCAGGAGGACCGGTTTATCCTTCGGGAAGAATCCTTCGAGCGCGAGATAGTTCGACGCGTGATTCGACCGGAACACCGTGTGTTCAAGCTCAAGTCCCAGGACCATTTCGTACGCTTCCTTCAAAAGCTCCTTCGGCCCAAGCTCCTCAAAGTCCCCTCGCAACACTTCATCGGCAAGAGGCGTGCCCGGAATGACCATCAGAGAAAGGAACGAAAGGTACCGTGGCTGCATCTGGTTGAGCGCCTTGATCGTACCGCTCACATGTTCCGCGGAATGTTCTTTCCCGCCAAGCCCAAGCAATACGATCACCGACGACCGGATCCCCGAGCGCTCCGCCCTCTGCACCGCCCGGACCATTTCTTCCGCGCTGGAGGTCTTTTTGCACCGGTCGAGCACCCGCTGACTGCCGCTTTCAAGACCCATATAGATCAGGCTCAACTTGTGAGCGCAAAGCTCCGCGAGCTCTTCGTCGCTTTTTCGGGTGATGTTCGATCCGTTCGCGTAGGCGGAGACGCGGGAAAGCCGCGGAAAAACCTGCTTTAACTTTTCCAGGATCGGGATCAGCTTGCTGTTACTGAGAACTAACGCATCGCCATCCATCAGAAAAACACGCCTCGTAGCGGGATAGCGGCGGGCGTAACGGTCCATATCCGAAAAAACCTCCCCGGGATCTTTGACGCGGAAGGGTTTCGCCTTGTACGCCCCGCAAAAGCTGCAATGGTCCGCCGAACATCCCAGGGTCACCTGCAAAAGAAAACTATCGGATTCGGCCGGCGGCCGTATCACAGGTTCGATGATCGCCATTTTTCTCCTTGTCCGGAGGGTCGTTTCACCGCAACGCCATGGCAAGTCGCGGGCGAAGAAACCGCTTCTAGCCTTTCGCCTTGGGCAGCAATTGCCGGAAACGAGAGAGACTGTTGAAAGGGATATTGACCGCGAGCTTGTTCACAAGCCAGTCGGGGATGTGCCCGCCCACCTCGCTGTGCTGCTGGTAATAGATCTCCGTACGGCCGTTCCCCACCGGCGTAAAACGCCAGAGGCCTTTTAGATAAGGCATGCGGACTTTGCCGTTCTGTTCCGGATAAAATTCCGGCAGTGACGAGGTCCTATACTCAATAGCCCCGGTGGCGGGATCTTGGGAACGGATACGGCGAAAGACCAGGTCCCTGTCCCGGACCGGCCAGGGCATCGAGATCACAAAATAGAGGACCTTGTCCTCCGGGCTGTTCGTTTGGATCAGCCGGGATTCCACGCATTGATGGAACCACTCCGGCATCCGCCCGTCCTCTTCGAACAAACGAACCGCCGCCTCCTGTCCCGCATCCACAACGACCGTCCCTTTGTATTCCAGGATCGACGAACCCTCGACCTTGCGAACGGACACTTGGATCCCGTCTTCGTCTTTTTTCACTTTCCATGGATGCTCTGCGGCGACCGCGAAAGACGTGATGGCCGCCAGAAGTGATACAAAAAAAATTCCGGTTAAAATACGCTTTGTCATCGACAAGTCCTCCGGCCTTTTTGCCCACCCGGTAAAAAAAGCTACTTTATTTTGGAAGACAGCTTGATCGTTTTTCCGCCCATCCTAAAAATGCCTTTTCCGAGATGATGGATCGTGCAGGGGTTTTTCTTTCCCGGATCAACCCATGCCCGGACCACCTTCAGAATAAAAAAATTGTACCGGGTCGCCATTCTCTGATCGATCACTTTGCATTCGAGACTTACATAACACTCGCCGATCATCGGTGCCTTGACGCGCGAGGCCCGGACCGATGTGAGACGGAACGTTGTGAACTTATCCACCGTCCGTCCGGAAACTTGACCGCAGGCCACCGCCTTTCTCGCCAATTCCATGGTCGGAATGTTGATCACGCATTCTCCGGTCTTCTTCAAAATATGGAACGTGTAGCTCTGGTCGCCGACCACACAGCCCAGAAGAGGCGGATCGAAGTCGATCATGGTGGACCACGACAGGGTCATGATATTGGGCCACCCTTTCCAGGCGGTCGTGACCATGACCACCGGCCCGGGTTCGATCAAAGTATAGACTTTGGAAAGCGGAAAGGGTTTTTTTGTCATTTTTTCCTTCGAAACGCTAAGGCTTTCCCAAAAGGGGTTTGATCTTCTGATAGATCCTCCCGGCCATGATCCGGTAACCTTCGCTGTTCGGGTGGATCCGGTCGTATTTATAACGCGGATCAAAAAGAATGTCTTTAAGCACATTAGGGATCAACACGAAATGTTTCTGCCGGCTAAGCTTTTGATAATCCTCCGAGTAGATATCCCCCCAAAAACCCGTTTGCACCGCGGCAAAAACGACCATGGCGCCCTGGGACTGGATCTGGTCCACGATCGCCCCCAGATTCTTCAGGGTTTCTTGCTTGGGGACCCTATTCATAAAATCATTCCCCCCTAGTGTGATGATCACGATCTTTGGATCGTGTCTTAAAACATCTTTCTTCAGACGGTCTAAGGCGCTCGCCGTCGTGTCCCCGGGAACTCCGGCATTGATGACCGGCAGGTCCACTTGTCCCCGCAGGAGTGAGGGATAATCCTTTCCTTTTTCACCCCCGGTCCCGGCCGTAAGGCTGTCCCCGAAACAAACGATCGTCGTCCCTTGCGAATCACGGTTGGTAACTTTGGCCTCACAACCGCAGAAAAAGACCGCGGCCCCAAAACCGATCATTAAAAATGAACCGAGTTTTTTCATAGAAATCTCCGGATCGGAGACGTTGCCGTTTACGCGAATTTTTTTCCGAGAGCTACGGCTTTTTCGCGGACCCCGGATCTTTTCCTGATCTCTCCCGACTCCCCCGCATTCGGCACGAGGAGGGAACTGTATTTCATCCCGGAATAATCCGCCGTCAGGACGAACGGCTTTTCAAGCGCATCCAGCCCGACATCTTCATAGGCGCTTGCCAAAAGGACCAGCGCCTTCCCCCGAAGCACGGTTCTCATCGTCCCCGCGGCGTTGTCCCACTTATAGAGCGAGAACATGCGGTCGACCAGGACCTTGAGCTGGGCGCTCGCCGCGAAAAAATAAAGCGGCGTGGCCATCACGATCACGTCCACGGTTGCCATTTTTCTGAGAGCAAGGTTCGCGTCATCTTCGATGACGCACTCGTAGGCTTCCTGTTTCTGACACAAGCGGCAGGATGTACAGCCCGGGAATTTGTATTTCAGGAACGCAGCTTGGATCAATTCGACCCGGGCGCCTTGGGAAGCGGCACCTTCGGTGAACCACTCCGCAAGCGCGGCCGTATTTCCGTCTTTTTTTGGACTTCCCGAAAGGATCAGGATGTTTTTAGGCATGGATCAAAAAAGCTGTTGGGGATCCGAGGGAGGCTTCATGTTGAAATGGCGGTAGGTCAGCTCGGTCGCCACGCGGCCGGAGGAAGTGCGTTTGAGGAAGCCGCGCTGAATGAGGTAAGGCTCGTAGATTTCCTCGAGGGTTTCGGCGTCTTCTCCGACGCCCACGGCGAGACTGCTGACGCCCACGGGGCCCCCTTTGCATTCTTTGAGAATATATTGCAGGATCCGTTTATCCATCGGGTCCAACCCTTCCTGATCGACGCCGAGCATCTTGAGCCCCTGGTCCGCGACCTCGGAGGTGATCTTCCCCTGGGCCTTGACCTGGGCGTAATCACGCACGCGGCGGAGAAGACGGTTGGCAACACGAGGGGTGCCGCGCGCCCGACCCGCGATCTCACGCGCGCCTTTTTCGTCGATCCCGATCTCCAATATTTTCGCGGAGCGCTTCACGATCGTGGCCAGATCCTCGTTTTCGTAATAGTTCAGCCGTTCGATGATCCCGAAACGCGACCGCAGCGGTGCGGTGAGAAGGCCGCTCCGCGTGGTGGCGCCGATCAGCGTAAAGCGCGGCAGCTGCATCTTGACCGAACGCGCGTGCGGCCCTTTATCGATCATGATCTCGATCGCGTAGTCCTCCATCGCGGAATAAAGATATTCCTCCACGACGTGCGGGATGCGGTGGATCTCATCGATGAAAAGAACGTCCCCCTTTTCGAGGTTCGTAAGGATCCCGGCCAGGTCCCCTGCCCGCTCGAGCACGGGGCCCGACACCTGATGGATCTTCGCGTCCATTTTTTTAGCGATGATATTGGCGAGCGTGGTTTTCCCAAGGCCCGGAGGCCCGAAGAGCAGGATATGATCGAGGGATTCTTTGCGCCCGAGCGCGGCCTCGATGGAGACCTTGAAATTTTCCTTTACCTGCGTCTGGCCGATGAATTCGTCGAGCGTGGCCGGACGGAGCGTCACCTCGATCTCGATCTCTTCGGGCTTGAATTCCTGGTCTAAAATCCTGTCGTCCGTCATAGGACCCCAAGTTTGGAGTGATGAGTTCGGAGTTGGGAGCCGGAAATTACGGGAAAACCTTTTACTCCGAACTCCCTGCTCACAACTCTATTCTGTTACACGTGTTTTAAGGCCGCGCGGATGATCTCTTCCACGGACGGTTTTTTTCCGAGCATCGCCTTCAGCGTTTTCTGGATGGCTTCTTTGGCTTTTTGTTTGGTATAACCGAGCGACACGAGGGCCGAAACCGAATCCTCGACCATCTGGTCGGAGACGCCTGCGTCATGAACGATCTCTTTGCCGGACGAGACCTCCGAACGGCCGATCTTATCCTTGAGCTCGACGATCACACGCTCCGCCGTTTTTTGTCCGATCCCAGAAATAGCCGTCAGCACGGGAGTGTTCTTCTCCTGGATCGCGCGTTTCAGTTCCGGGAGCGTGACGCCGGAAAGAAGCGTGATCGCGAGCTTCGGCCCGATCCCCGAGATCGAGATCAGAAGCCGGAATGCCTCGCGCTCTTCTTCCGTCGCAAAACCATAAAGCAGCTGGGCATCCTCCCGCACCACAAAATGCGTGAAAAGCTTGACGGTCTCGCCTAAATTGGGAAGGCTCGAGAACGTGGAAAGCGACACGCGGACCTCGTAGCCGATCCCGTTCACGTCCAGGATCACTGCCACCGGCGTCTTTTCCGCGATCTTTCCGCTCAGGTAGTGGTACATAAGACCTTCCGTTTCGAAGAGTGCAAATGACACATCGCGATGGCCAAGGCATCCGAGGCGTCCAGGGCCGGCGCCTCCTTCAGATTCAAGAGCCGCTTGACCATAAACTGCACCTGTTGTTTGGATGCGCGGCCGTTGCCGGTGACGGACTTTTTCACCGCGGTCGGAGCGTATTCTATCACTTCGATGCCCTGTTTAGAAGCTGCGAGCATGGCGCAGGCGCGCGCTTCCCCGATCCGCTCCACGGCGCGGATGTCCTTAGCGAAAAAAAGCGTCTCGAGCGCCATAACGTCCGGTTGGTAGCTTTGGATATTTTTCCGGAGGGACTCGAACATATGGAGGAGACGTTTGGCGATCGGATCTTTGGAAGCAGCGCGGATCGTGCCGCAGATCACGATCTTGTAGCTCCGGCCGTCGGATTCCAGGATCCCGAAACCCATCCTATGAGTGCCGGGATCAATACCAAGGACTCGCATCAGTGGCCCTCCAAAAACAAAGGGGGCAGGCCGTTGGTCCATGGCTGCCCCCTTTGTGAAGATTTCCGAAACGAGATCAACCGGCTAGCTCCTTCATCACTTCCTCAGGAATGTCCGCATTCGAATAAACGTTCTGGACGTCATCGTGCTCTTCCAACGCCTCGATCAGGTGCACCACCTTGCGGCCGGTGTCCGCTGAAACGCTCACGAGATTTTTGGGGATCATGGTGAGAGTTGCGCTTTCGACCTTGATCTTTGCTTTTTCCACAGCCTCGCGGACCACCCAAAGATCATGCGGCGCGGTCGTGACCTCAAAGACCTGATCGGTCGAAGTCATGTCTTCGGCCCCGGCCCCAAGAACGATTTCCATGAGCTGGTCCTCGGTCGTCGCGCTTTTTTGAATGACAACAAGACCTTTTTTCTCGAACATCCACGCCACTGTACCGGCGCTCCCCATGTTCCCGCCGTTCTTATTAAAGACACTCCGGATCTCGGAGGCGGTCCGGTTCTTGTTATCCGTGAGGCACGCCACGAGAACCGCCGCGCCTTCGGGACCGAATCCTTCGTAGGCGATCTCCTCATAGGTCACACCTTCCAATTCGCCCGTGCCTTTTTTGATCGCGCGCTCGATATTGTCGGCCGGCATGTTGGAATCTTTGGCGGACTGAATGGCGGTGCGAAGCCGCGGATTGGTGTTCAGGTCCCCGCCGCCCGTTTTCGCCGCGACCGTGATCTCGCGGATGAATTTCGTAAAGATCTGGCCGCGTTTGGCGTCCACGATCGCTTTTTTATGCTTGATACTCGCCCACTTTGAATGTCCGGACATAGGCCCTTTCTCCTGTTACTTTTTTAAGATGGCGATTTTGATAATCTTTTGATGGATTCCGTAACGCGCACCACATCCCGCATCGCCTTGACGTCATGGACCCGGAGGATCTGGATCCCGTTCATCACGGCGGAGGCGACGCATGCGGCGGTCCCAAACTCCCGCTCGGAAGTTTCCCGTCCGGTCACCTGTCCGATAAAAGATTTCCGGGAAGGCCCGAGCATGACGGGGAGCTCCAGACCGTGGAACGCGCTGAGATCTTTCATGATCTCAAGGTTCTGTTCAGTCGTCTTCGCAAAACCGAGCCCGGGATCGATCACGATCTGTTCGCGGTCGATCCCGGCGTCGGTGGCGATCCGGATACTTTCGCGAAGCTCCGTCATCACGTCCCTGACAACGTCCTCATAATGGACCAACGAGGACATTGTTTCCGGTGTCCCGCGGCTGTGCATCAGCACAAGCCCCGCGCCCGATTTCTTTACGATCTTCGCCATGTCAGAACCAGAACGCTTCAACCCGCTTACGTCGTTGATGATATCGGCCCCGGCTTCAAGGGATCTCTTGGCGACCTCCGGACTGGCCGTGTCGATCGAAATGGGGGCCAGGATTTCCTTGCGGATCCGCTTGAGGACCGGCAACAACCGGTTCAATTCTTCCCGGTCCGTGACCGGCGAGGCCCCCGGCCTCGTGGACTCGGCACCCAGATCAAGAAGGTCCGCGCCTTCCCCGACAAGTTTTACGGCCTGCGCGAACGCGGCCTCGGGATCAAGATAGCGGCCCCCGTCAGAAAAGGAATCCGGCGTGATATTCACGACCCCCATCAAGAGGGTCCGGCCGAAAGAAACGGTGTTTTGACGGATCTTCCAGATCAAGCGATGGGCTTCCCTGTTTCCGAGGCCCCGTTCCCGTTCTCGGGCAATGATGCCCCCTGGAGCCCGGTGATCTTTTTAATTTCCTCGGCGTCGATCACTTCTTTTTCAAGCAGCACATCCGTCAGAAGCGAAAGCTTGTCCTGATTCTTCTTGAGAAGAGTGGTCGCCCTTTCGTAGCAGCCGTCCACGATCCTGCGGACCTCGCTGTCGATCAGGACCGCCGTCTGCTCGGAATAATCTTTCTCGCGCATCAGGTCGCGCCCCAGAAAGATCTGCCGGTCTTTCTTCCCGAAGGTCAAATGCCCGAGTTTGCTGCTCATGCCAAGTTCGCAGACCATGGTTTGCGCGTAATGCGTGGCTTTCTCAAGATCATCGGAGGCGCCCGAGGATATCTCTTTGAAATAGATCTCTTCGGCCACACGGCCGCCGAGAAGCACCGTGATACGGTCCAGGATCTCGGTCTGCGTGATCAAATTGCGGTCTTCATCCGGGACCTGGAGGGTATAGCCCCCGATGCCGTAGCCACGAGGAATAATGGAAACTTTATGCACAGGATCGGCCCCGGGCAAGAGCAAAGCGATCAAGGTGTGTCCGGACTCATGAACCGCTTTGATCTTCTTTTCGCGCTTGGAAATGACGCGACTCTTGCGCTCGGGCCCGACCATCACGCGTTCGATCGATTGTTCCAATTCGGGCTGTCCGACGAATTCCAGCTTCCGCCGCGCGCCCAAGAGAGCGCCTTCGTTCACAAGATTTGCGAGGTCCGCACCTGAAAAACCGGGGGTCTGACGCGCGATCTTCGCAAGATCCACGTTCGGCCCAAGCCTCACGCCCTGGACATGCACCTTCAAGATCTCTTCGCGCCCTTTGATGTCCGGCCGCTCGATCACGACCTGGCGGTCAAAACGTCCCGGCCTCAAAAGCGCGGGGTCCAACACATCCGGACGGTTCGTCGAGGCGATCAGGATCACGCCGATATGCGTGTCAAAACCGTCCATTTCCACCAAAAGCGCGTTCAGGGTCTGTTCGCGCTCATCATGCCCGCCGCCGATCCCCGCGAAACGCTGACGGCCCACGGCATCGATCTCATCGATAAAAATGATCGCGCCCTTACCGCCCGCCTTGGCCGAACGCTTGGCCTGTTCAAAAAGATCCCGCACGCGCGCGGCGCCGACACCGACAAACATCTCCACGAAATCCGATCCGCTGATGGAATAAAAAGGCACCTCGGCCTCGCCTGCCACCGCTTTCGCCAGGAGCGTCTTGCCCGTTCCCGGAGGCCCCATCAAAAGGACCCCTTTGGGGATCTTGCCGCCGAGTTTTTGGAACCGCGGAGGATCTTTCAGAAATTCGATGATCTCCTGCAATTCTTCCTTGGCCTCATCCACGCCCGCGACATCCTTGAACGTGATGGGGCTTTTTTCCTTGTCCACGAGTTTGGCGCGCGATTTCCCGAAGGAGAAGACCTTTCCGCCCCCCTGCTGGACACCGCGGTAGACGAAGAACCAGAAAAATCCGATCAGGAGCAGGGTCGGGAAGATCCCCGCGAAAAAATTGCGCCAAAAAGTTTGCGGCGGGCTGACCGAGAAATTCGCGACGTTCTTACGGATCAGCGGGATGATCTCGGGATCATTGAGGGGAATATGGACCTGGAAAAAAGCAAGCGTGGTCAGCTTCCCCTGCACCACGTTGTCCACAAGCTCGCAGGAAAGGATCTCGCCGGTCTCGGGATTGCGCGTCAGCATCCGGTAAAACTCGGAATAACTGAGCTCTTTGAGCTCGAAACTCGGGAACACAAAGACCTGCAGGATCAAAAAGATCGCCAGAGGAATGAGGAAAAGCGCTACCAGCCGCTTGCGGTCCGGCTCTCCCTGCGGAGGAGGCGATTTCCGGCCGTTCTTGGGGCGCAGCGCATTTTTTCTTAGCTTGCCATTGACTGGAGTCGCCATGGGATTCGCAGATCTCGGTTGTTTTTTAAAGGAAAAAGGAGTCGTAGTCTAACACGCGAATTTGAAGATATCAAATCTCATTACAACCGGATCCCACGCATTACCGCTTCTTGTAAATCATTGCCTTTTTAGCGGTAAGCGCGAAATCGATGTCCCTGGGAAGTGAGCAGCAGTACCGGGATCGCCCGAGTCCCTGACGGATCCGCTCCCAAGCTTCGAACGAAAGCCCGCTTTTTTTGTCCAGCTTCTTGAGAGCTTTTTCCACCATGCGAAATTGAAGCGCCGGAGGAAATTTAAGAAAGACGGAACGGCAGAACTCTATTCTTTTGCCGCAGACCTTCTTTAATGTTTTCTTCCAGCTTTTTTTTTCAAGCTCGGCGACAAGACCGCTCTCCCCGGCCACAATGGCGGGAATGCGTGATAAAGCTTCGATGACGCGCGGGTTGAAATCGCGCTGAAGACCCGGGATAAGTTCCCGACGGATGCGGTTACGAACAAATTGCGAAGAATCGTTTGATCTGTCCAGACGAAACGGAATGTGCTCTCGCGAAAGATACTCCAGCAGCTCCTTCTTGGTGAAAGCAAGAAGCGACCGGACAAAAGTCACACGCCCTTTCTTGAACTTCTCGCGAATCCCCTGAAGGCCCCGCAGGCCCGTCCCTTGAAGGACACGCATCAGTACGGTCTCAGCCTGATCATCTTGTGTATGGGCCGACGCCACGATCCGGTATTTTTCTGTTTGTGCGGTCCGGAGTAAAAAATCATAGCGCATTTGACGCGCTGCTTCTTCGATGGATGTTTTTGTTCTTTTGGCTTCGCGCTTTACGCTCCCCGTCCCGCAAAAAAAAGGGACCTTGGATTCCCGGGCCAAGTTTTTGACGAATCTCTCGTCTTTTTGAGCATCCCCAAGCCGGAGCTGATGGTTAAAGTGGGCAAGACCTAACTTCCAAAAGTATTCCGCTGAGAGCGATCGCAGGAGATGGAAGAGTGCGACTGAATCCGGCCCCCCCGAACAGGCAACAAGGATCTTTTGACGTGCTTTGAAAAATCGTTTCTCCCGGAGATGTTTTTCGAGACGCGAAAGAAGACCTTGCGATCGTTGGGTCATGAGATCCCTCGGGGCGTGTGGCTCTTTTTCATTGATTCAAAAGTCATGCCGGGGGCCAGGATTGAACTGGCGACCTAGGGCTTATGAGTCCCTCGCTCTAGCCAACTGAGCTACCCCGGCGTGATCATTGCGCAAAAGAAGATCCTGATAAAAATCCGTCTCAAAAGGGACGCCTTGAACCGTAGAGGTTCCCGGGCTTTCTTGAACCCCATCGAGCGCGAGGGCGGGTATCTTAGCATAGCTTCGCGCAAACGCACAAGTACGGTTGCGGCGCCCCGTAGTCCGCAGAACCACAGGAAGTTTGGTGACGTCTTTCCGGCCAGCCAAATCATTCTTTACATGACCCTCTTCAGGGGGTAGACTGGAATCATGAAACAGAAGGTTCCTCTGAAGACACCCGTCCCGTGCCCCCCGGTTGAAAAAGCTCAAGCGGATGCCGTTATTTTCGACATCGATAATGTCCTCGTGGATACCCGTCAGTCTTATCTTGAGGCCATCCGTAACACCGTGGAACTCTATTTGACGCATGGGCCTGTCCCTTTTTTCAGTCACTCTTCCGGGGGAAAATTCCCGAGCCTGCTTACCCCGGAGGATGTGGACCAATTCAAGCTTTTGGGCGGACTTAATGACGACTGGGACTGCTGCTACGGACTGCTTGTCTATCTTCTGTCACTTCCGGTCAAGAACAGGACCCTGGAAGCGCTCAAAAAATCAATCGCGATCGAAAAATTCGCCAAAAGCATCAAACAAAGGCCCCTCCGGGTGTCCGGCATTACCGCCCTTTTCGGCCGCCCCACGACCGTAACCATCGAAAAAGTGGCCCGCATCTTCCAGGAGGTCTATCTCGGCAAGGATATTTTCCCGCGCGTAACGATGAATAAAATGCGCTATTGGAAAAAACGCGGCCTCATCCATCGCGAGAAACTTGTTTTCAAACGCCCGATCCTGGAGAATCTTAAAAAACACGGATTGAAGCTCGGCATTGCAACCGGCCGGTCCCTCTATGAAGCCTCCCACGCGCTCAAACATTTTGGCATCAGCGACCTCTTTGACGCCATAACCACTATGGATGACGTCAAAAAAGAAGAGCGGGAGAAAAAAGAATCCCTCCGTAAGCCCCATCCTTTTTCCATTCTCAAGACCGCCCAGGCCCTGGGCGCAAAAAAGAAATTCCTCTATGTAGGCGATCTGCCGGATGACATTCTCGCCGCGAACCGCGCGAAATCCTCCCTCATGATCCGTTCCGTTGCTTTTCCGATGCTCGCCGCCAATCCCTTCCAGTCCGCCAAAGAACTTGCGTCCGTTAAGCCCGACTTTTCCATCAAGACCCCCGCCGATCTTTGCCGCCTTCTGAAGATTTAGCTTCTTTTTTTGACTCTCCGATTGCATTTCGAAGATTCCGAAGTTAAAATCGCCTGGAGATAAAAAATTCCTTTTTCTGGGGAAAATGCTTACGGAGGGAGCTGTGAGATCTTTTGCGTTTGGGTTCCTTTTCCTGTGGATTTTCTCTTTGCCCGCCTCCCTTAGCGCCCAATCCCAAGAAACTCCGATGACCGCGGATGAACTGGCCTGCCTTCAGAAAATGATTTTCTTCAATGAATGTTCGGGCCGCGCGGAACGGATGCTCACCTGGAACGCTGACGAGGATTTCCCCTCGTTCGGACTCGGGCATTTCATCTGGTATCCCAAAGGAAAGAAGGGCCCTTACCAGGCCTTGTTCCCGGAGTTTCTTTTTTTCTTAGAAGCTCAAAAAACGGAGATCCCCGCGTGGGTCAAAGCCCTGCCGGCCCAAGAGGCGCCATGGCAGAACCGCGAAGAGTTCTTAAGCGATCTTTCGAGCGAACGCATGACCGTCCTCAAGAATTTCCTGGACCAGACTCAAGGGTTTCAAACCCAATTTATGATTCACAGGATCAAAGGGGTCCTTCCCCGGATGCTCGCGGCGATTCCGGAGGGAGAACGTACCGAGATCGAGTTGAAATTCAAAGAGATCGCCGACGCTCCTAATGGAATGTTCGCCCTGATCGATTATGTCAATTTTAAGGGCGAGGGCATCCTTGTGACCGAAAGATCCCAAGGACAGGGATGGGGGCTGCTTCAAGTCCTGAAAGAAATGAAAGCTCCCCAAAAAAGAGAAGAAGCTCTGGAAGAATTCGTCCGGGCCGCTAAAAAGGTGCTGGAGAACAGGGTCAAGAACTCCCCGCCGGAGAACAGTTATTCCAAACGCCTCGGCGGCTGGAAGACCCGGGTGAAGAATTATCTGAAGATAAAATGCTAGGAAAGAATGGCCCTACGAAGAAGGACCATCCCAAGTCCGATCAAAAGGATATTGGGAAGCCAAAGGCTGATCATGGGCGGCAAAACGCCGCGTGACGCAAGGGCTTGAGCGATGGCGAAGAGAATATAATAAACGCTGGTCGCGACCATGGAAATCCCGAAACTGATCACCACTTCCCCGCGCTTCACGATCGTCGCGATCGGAATACCGAGAAAAACGAACACCAGAGATCCGAATGCGAACGCGATCCTCTGATGAAAGACCGTCCAGAGAGCACGACGTTCTTTTTTCTCGGGCTTCTCGGAAACATCCACAAGGATCTCAGCCAAGGTCATGTCTTTTTTCTTCTTGCCCATATTGCGGATATCTTTTTCATCCATCGTCGGGAACTTGTAGGTTTTGAACTGAACGGATTGGAGCCCTTTATCCTGCGATTCTGAAACGCTCCCGTCGAAAAGATGGACCTCCAGTTGTCCGGTATTCGGGTCCATCACGATCTTGCCGCTTTCGGCAACAATCGTCCGCACGGGATTTTCCGAATCCACGCCCTCATGGGCCACGATATTCTTCATTTCACTTCCTTCAATGCTTTTCGCAAGAAAAAGAATGCTGGGGCTGATCTTTACAAAACGGCCCGGTTCGATCAGCGCCATCGGATGTTGCATGATCATTCTCTTGGTCGCACGACGCAGTTCATAACGGGCGGGCGGGCCGACCTGATCATTAAAAATAAACATAAGAATGCTTAACGTGAAACCCAGAATGAGCGGCGGCATCATGAATCTCAGCGGATGGACCCCAGAGGCTTTCATGGCGCGGAATTCGTTGTGTTGGGAAAAGCTCCCGAACACGATCAGAACGCCCGTAAGAAGGCTCATCGGTGCGGTATAGCTAATGATGGACGGTATGATCAGGAGCATCACATAGAGCGTCTGCGTGAACGGAACCCCGCGACCGATGATCATATCCGCCGCCTTTACGAGATATCCCGCCATAAAAATAAAGCTAAGAACCGAAAAACAAAGGAGGCACGGCAAAAGCAATTCCTTAAGCATATAACGCTGGAGAATTTTCATTTTGAACAGTTTCTCTGGGGTTGCGTGCACATGAATGGGCGTATCCTAGCCCCAATCCTTATCAATTTCAAACTTTTTGAAATGGAGGAACGGGAAACGGGAAACGCTTGCGTCACCCGTTCTCCGTTCCGCGTTTCTCCGCATATTTTCCAAGTTCGGAAGAACGGACGGAATCCATGAACTCTTCCGGAGTCACAAAACCGTTCATGCGAACGCCGGAAATCTCCCGGCCTTTCTCGTCCAGAAAAATGATCGTCGGAACGCCGAACACATCGAACCGGCGCACCACCTCACGAGTCTCTCTCCCGCCGACAGAAGTGGTATCGACTTTGATCCTACGAAAAGACCGCAGCATCGCGGAAACCTTTGGGTCGGCATAAGTGAACTGATCGAGCTCGTGACACGGAATGCACCAGTCCGCATAAAAATCGAGGATCACCGGCTGCTCCAAAGCAGCGGCCTCTTCAAGGATCCCGGCACGATATTTTTCCCACGCAATCCCGCTCTTGGGCGTGAAAAAAAAGAAAAGGCCGATCGCAACGGCGAGGGTCCCCAGGATCCATTGAAATGTAACGAATTTTTTTGAAAGGTGGGCAGAGCGCTCGACCCACCCGAGATAAAGACCGCCTGCCACGAACGCCCCCGGCACGATCCATTTGAGAAGCGGCCATTGGAAGGCGATCGCAACATAAAATATCCCGAACGTCAAAAGCACCACGCCCATCAGCCGCTCGAACCAGACAAGCCACGCCCCCGACTTCGGCAATTTTGAGAGAAGTCCGGAATAGGTCCCGAACACAAGATAAGGGAGCCCGAGCCCGAGCGCCATTACAAAAAAGAGAGAAAAGCCAAAGACCCAATTCTGCTGCGCGCTCACAAAGGTCAGAAGCGTCAGGACTGCGGGCCCCATGCAGGGCGCCGCAACGATCCCCACAAAAAGTCCCGAAATAAAAAAACTGAGGAGAGCACCCCGGACCGACCCCTGATGAGACGACATCAGCCACTGGGGAATCCGGAATTGATAAAGCCCGAGCATGCTGAAGGCGAGGCCCAGGACCAGGATCCCGGTCGCGAGTTGCACCCAAAAATTCCGGAGCCATTCGCCGAAAAAACTTCCGGTCATGGCCGCCGCAAGACCGAGAACGCTGTACATGGTCACCATACCGAGCACATATGCCAGGGCCTTCACGAACGCACGGCCGCGAGATTCCTGCTCCGACCCCTTGAAAAGCGATACCGTGATGGAGAGCATGGGATAGACACAGGGCGTCAGGTTCAAGCCCAACCCGAGAAAAAAAACGCTGAGGAAAATGAGCGGCGAATTCGAGAGTTCGGTCATTTTTAAAAGAGACTGGTTGGAAAATCGGTTCCGGACGCGCTTTTCTTCCGCAGGAAATCCGCGGTCGCCTGTTTCCAATCCACCGGGATCTCATGGGTTTTGAAATCCCAGGTCGACGTAAAATAGATCTTTCCTTCGCGGCAGCCGTATTCGTAGACATTCTTCGTCAGGCGCACGTCATCCATGCAATATTTCTTGAGTTCTTCCATCCGGCCTTCCTTAAAAAGCACCAAGGCTTCTGCTCCGTCGCCGGACTTTCCTTCCTTGACCGTTGCACGCGCCACGCTGTCCAGGCTCGCCCGGTGTCCGCGCGCTTTTTCGATATCATCCAGCAGATCGAGCACCGGAAATTGGTCGACTGTTTTGAAAAGATACGGCTGAAGCACCGGCATGTCAAAACGCCGGATATTGAACCCGACAAGAAGACCCGCCGTCTGAAGCCTCTGCTCGAATTTCATGATATCCTTTTCTTCATAAGACACATATTCGCCCGTCAAAAAATCGTACACGCAGACCACCGAGATCTTGAGCTTCGAGAGGCTCATGGCCTTCGACTTTCCGATCTCTTTGAACGATTTTTGCGTCTCGACATCCAGAACAAGAATGTTTTTTTGCTCTTTCATAGGTCCTTCCGAATCATGCGTTTCTCGATCTTTGTATTGTAATCGGAGAGATCATCTTATCGGAAATATTTTTTGATAAATAAACTTTGCCTCTCCGGTCATGTTCCGCGCCGGAGCGCCCCTTCAAGATCGAAACGGCGCTAGATCAGCTCTCTGAGATCGCGGATCACGGTCACAAAATCCCTCTGGTCCTTGGCCAAAGTTCCGTGCCGGTCCGAGCGGTCAAGCCAAATGGCCCTGATACCGGCCAGATGCGCGCCGCGGACGTCATCCTCCAGACTATCGCCTACATGAACGGCCGCGTCCGCCGGAACATTCGCCTTCCTCAAGGCTTCCCTGAAGATCTTCGGATCAGGCTTGGCCGCGCCGAAAACCGCCGAAATGACCTTGAAATCAAAATACCGGTCGATCCCAAGACCCGTACATAATTTTAAAAGACGGCTGTCCCAATTCGACACCATCCCCAGAATGAATTTTTTCCCTTGAAGGGACCGGAGCACTTCGTCGACCTCCGGATAAAGTTTCCAGACCCCGGGTTCCGCAAAAAGGTCATGGAGCTCGTCAAAAAAAAGATCGAATGCTTTGAGTCCCTTGAAATCCTTAAAAACCGCCGTCACGATCTTGCACCAGAATTTTTTTTCGATCTTCTCATCCGAATGGCTCCGGAGATCTCCGATCTTATCGTGCTCGCTCCAGACCCGCCGGAACGCGGCTTCAATTTCTCCGGCCTTTACGCTGCAGCCGTACTTTGCGGCCACGGCGCTGTAATAATGTCCCACGGACGGGAACGGACGAAAAAGGGTCCCCCCCGCGTCAAAAAAGATCGCCCGGGTCCCCGCAGGGACCTTACTGATTCTGGTCACTGGTATCCCCTCCTCCGCCGCCGAATTTCTGCATGATCATTTGCCCGAGCGCGGGAAGGGCCTGCGCCATACCCCCCTGTTGAGCATTCGGATCCAGTCCCATCGCGGCCGCGGTCTGTGGGTCCTTGGAAAGAGCGCTTCCCATCGAAGGCATTCCGCCAAACGAGGAACCGCCTCCTTTTTCCGGGGCCTTGCGCAGGACATCCACATTGCGAAGGGCCTCCTGGATATCCGGATTTTCATAGTCAAGCTCACGGGCCTTGAGGTAGGCTTCCTTGGCTTCCTCAAAAAATCCCTGCTCCTCATAGACCGCCCCGATCTGAAGCCAGGAGGCGCACAGAAGATAACTATCCTCATTCGGATCACAAAGCCGGATCGCTTTTCTGAGCTCCTCGCGTGCGCGTTCCATCTGACCGATCCGTTTAAAAACAACCCCGAGATTGTAATGCGCGACCTTGTCCTCGGGACGGATCATCAGGACCTTTTCAAGAGCGTCCCGGCTTTTCACGAGCCACTCGAGATACTGCTTTCCCTTTTGGGTGCGCGTCCGGTCAAAAAGAGTGGCGTAGACCGTCGAAAGCCGGTAGTAAAGGTCCGCGTTGCCGGGTTCCAGGCCAAGTTTTTTCTTGAGCTCCCGTTCCATGCCGACGAGTTCGGCATCGGTCTTCCCGGAAAGATCCTCGCGTATCGAATCCCGCACAGCCATGGGATCCTCCGGCTCGTCATTTTCGTAGGCCTGTGCCGGAGACAGGGCAGAATAAAAGACCGGGAGAATAAGTAAGAGTGGCAGGATCCGTCTCATGACGGACGCAGCGCTAAAGACCACGGAATTTCTCAAGCCCCGCCGGGGGACCGGAAAGTTTGACACGCGCGACGCGCCGGATGAGAAAGCGGTGCTTTTCCCCTTCCACATAATCAATGGTCACGACCTGCCCGGAGCGAAGTTCCCCGAGTTTTTCAAGACCGCTCAGGCCCGTTTGATCATCCACGTAGAAGGTAAGCCTTTGGACCTCTTCCGTCGCGGGGTGACGGAAATCCACGTCCATGCTGAAACCATCTTCCGCGACCTTCACCACGTGAGCGGAAAGCGTTTTCATCACGGATTCCGCGCCGTAAAAACAGGGAGCGAACGTCGAGAACGCGAGAAGGAAAAAAAAGAGGTGTTTAGGCGCTCGCCTTGATAAATCCCAGGACTTTTTCATAATCCGGATGCTCCGTGATCTCTTTGACGTATTCAACATACCGCACTTTATCATCCGGCCCGATCACAAAAACAGCGCGGGAAAGAAGCTGCAATTCTTTTATGAGTACGCCGTAAGCCTGCCCGAACGCATGTTCCCTGTAATCGGAAAGCATTTGGATCTTGTCGGCACCCGAAAGGCCGCACCATCTCGCTTGCGCGAACGGCAGATCCATACTGACCGTGAGAACCGCCACATGGGCCGGGAGTTTCGAAGCCTCCTGATTGAACCGCTTGGTTTGAAGATCGCAGACCGGGGTATCGATCGAAGGCACCACGCTAAGGAGACGGGTTTTTCCTTTGGAATCCTCCAGGATCACGGACTTGAGCCCCGTATCGGTCAGTTTGAAATCGGGAGCCTTGTCTCCGACCCTAAGCTCCGGTCCGATCAATGTAAGCGGCCCGCCTTTGAAAGTCGCCGCGTTCGTTCGCTCTCGGGCCATGGGATCTTCCTCCGTTGCAGATTTCTGTTTATGAAGTTCTCTTGCGCGACTTCGCATAATGGACCGTCACCACCGTCCGGATCCCTCCCCGGACATAAAAATCGGCCTCCACGGTCATCCGCCGTGGCTTCGCGGCCTTCACAAGATCATCCAAGATCTTATTGGTAACGGTCTCGTGGAAGGTCCCTTCGTTGCGATAGCTCCAGAGGTAAAGCTTCAAACTCTTGAGTTCAACGCAAAATTCGTCCGGAACATAGGTGATCCGGATCGTCGCAAAATCCGGCTGACCGGTTTTCGGGCACAGGCACGTGAACTCCGGACATTCCAGGTCGATCTCGTAATCGCGTCCCGGATGAGGATTCTTGAATATCTCGAGCTTCTTCGAAAGTTGCGCCATGGACGGGGATTATACCAAAACGAGAGAGGCTCGGCAGTATTGATTTTCATGAAAGAGACTTCCTTATAGCTCCGTCATAAAAGCCGATCTGTCCGGGATTTGCATTTCGTTTTAAAGAACCCGGAAAGCTCAACAATTGCGGATCTACGCGAAGAGGAACCCGGCACGTGCGGCTTGGAAAGAGGATCTCGTAACTCCGGTCAACCGATCCACAGACCTTCTAAACGGACTTGATAGCCGTCCTTGAGACGGTTCAAATAATTGACAAGGCCGCTGTGGCGCCATTGAAGCATACATAATTGTGGCTGAAAGTAATAGCGCATCCCGATCCTGGGTTCACAGCGCGTTTGCTTGATCAAGCCTTCATAGCCTTCGGCTATATAATATCCGAGATCTTTAAATCCATGCTGGCGTGGTTGCAAGGGCCCGGTCACGCACCAAACGATCACGCCGGTACGCTTGTCCGCTTCCATGACAACTCCGCAATGGGTGACGGGACAACCGCAGGACATACCGAGCGGCCGGCCAATAAGAATATCTCCCCGCTGGATGTCCATTTCACGCGTGATCATCGGGTTATGAGGAATAATGATCTCCCGGGGGCCTGGATCTTCCGGGAAATGTTCCAGATAAAAATCGAACTCCCGTCCCAAGCTATCTTTCCATTTTATCCCGCTCGCCTGTTCAGGGACACAGACCGCGGAACAACCTCCGCAATTTTTTTTCGATTCAAAAACATCGAAAGATTTAGCGTCCGAAGACCGCTCACGATGCTCCGACAATGGAAGACACCGTTTGAGTAGCTCCGGCTTCATCGGAAGCTGCTCGGACATTTCGGCGCAAGTACGGTAACCGCAAAGCCCGCAATCCAATCCCGGCAGATTCAAAGCCGTCGCAGACATAAAAATCCCCTTTCTGTTTTTAATTTCAGCGATCCGTTGGTGTGATCGAAATAGGTCCTCTCCGCCCCATTATTCCCCCCGGTAAAAAACCTGGTTTTCAAGCGCGCGAACGACGCCAAAATGCGCCTGCCAGCCTATTTCTTTTTTACCGACACAGATCGTACAGGTCCCGACCGGAGGATTGCCGCGAAGCATCAGTTTTTCTCCGGCATCCGGAAAAGCCTCGACGCTCGCAATGAGCGGATCTATCCCGATGCCATACAGGGCGTTGACTTCGCGAATACGCACTTGAGGCGCCACATCCTGAATGCGGGAACGAAACACCTCGCGCTCCGCCTGGGAAACGCGGTCGATCTTGGTCACCACCGCGATATCGGCCAACGATAAGAGAGGTCCCACCTTCAAGGGAAGATTCATGCCGCTCGTCGCCTCCAAGACAACGATGCCTAAACCTCCGTCCACGTAGGGCGCGCACCGTAAGCACAATCCGGCCGTTTCAACCATCAAAACATGGCAACCCTGAGCGCTCCCCCAACGCAGCGCGTCCCCTAATACCATCACGTTACAATGGTCCGGGCAAAGTTCGCCCGAATAGACCTTCTTTGTCGGAATGCCGAATTCTTTGGCGAGGATCTCGTCTTCCTCCGCATACTGGACATCGATTTTAAGAAATGCCGGGGTCAGATTTTTAGCCAACAGCTTGCGGATCATGTGCCGCAACACCGCGGTTTTTCCGGTGGTCGCGGGCCCTGCGCAGATCAGAAGTTTCATAGCACGCCCTCTAATTCCTTGGCGGTCAATCGCTCTCCAAACCGAAGTTTGTCCCGCATTCGCGTCAGGAGATCGTCTAACTGTCTGACTTTCACCGAACACGCGCGCTCTTCTTCATTCGCATACAAAACATCGGTGACGCACCCCTGCCGCATAATGATCCGATAGTCTGAAAGCAGCGCGATGCGCGGATCATGCGTCACAAAAATAAAGATTTTTCTGTGCATGCGTAAAAGCTCGAGAGCCCGGGTCCGGTGGATCCCGGCATTCTCCACCTCATCGAGAAGCACGATCGGAGTGTTGCAAATAATCGTCGCGTCAGCGATCAAAAGGGCCCGCGTCTGTCCCCCCGAAAGCTCCGTCATCTGGCTCTCCGGAACGATCGGTTCTCCCGTCAGTTGGTTGGCAAAATCGAGCGTCTGTTGCACGAGCACATCGCCATCGACGGCGATCCGCGACCGGATGCGAGCGTGAGCCCTTAAAAAATCACCAACCGGAAGATCGGACAGAAAAGTCGTGTGCTGCGTGATCAAGGCGATGGGATTGCATGCCGGGTTATCACGATATTCCGTCAACGGAGCCGCGCCGTTGATCAACACGCGTCGCCCTGTGGGGGTTGTCCCATCCGCGAACAGTTCAATATCGTTGATCAAAGTGGTTTTCCCAGATCCTGTGGGGCCGACGATGCTGACCACGTCCCCCATTTTAAAATCGATCCGTTCCACGCCTTCCCGGCCGCCTTGTTTTCCGTGCCCGCCCAATATCGTAATGCTTTCGATCATAACCTTTATTTCCTATCGGATTTATATGTTTGTGTTTCTAAAAAAAATCAAAGAACATCTGCCAGTGTGGTCGCTTCCAGCACATCGGAGATATAATTCCGGATCTTTCGCATCAACCCGAGGATCTTTTTCTCCTTGGAAAGCGGCGTGGGTTTGTAAAAATAGGTGCTTACGGATGACGTCGGCGCCAAAGCGCCGTCAAACAAACGGATGATTTCCGCTATCGTGATCTTGCCGGCAGACTTTGCTAAACGGTACCCCCCCTGCTTGCCTCTTGAGCTGGCAAGATACCCCGCCCGGCACATCGCCCGCATGAGATGTTCCATGTACTTGGCCGGCAATTTCTGCTCTTTGACGATTTGGGACAGGGGAATACAGCCCTTCTCTTTCGAACGGGCAATATTCAAAATGGCAAGCAACGCGTATTCACTGTGGGTTGTTAGTTTCATAATTCCTACAAGGTTGATAGGAATTGTACCACGATTCAGTTTTCCGTCAATTCGAAAGATTTTATCCGGAAATAAAAAGCGCGAAGCCGAAACTCGGAACTCGTCAGGTTCCTCGTTGAGGCGCCAATCCCGAGAGGAAGATCCCCGTTCCTATTTCGTAATGACGAAGATGGCGTTCTGAGCGAAAAGGTTGGGAAGTACGCGAACCTGCCCCTGAGAATCGAGGAAATACGCAGACAGGATCTTGTAGCCCTTGGTCCGGCAAAAGGACTTGAAATCTTTGATGGAGAGAAAACGCAGGTTCGGGGTACTGTACCATTCGTATGGAAGTGACGAAGCGATGGGCGCCCGTCCTCCGAGAAACATCCGAATGCGGGCTTCGAGATGCGCAAAGTTCGGAAAACCGACGATGACCTTCGCACCCACCCGAAGGGCCTCGGAGATCACAGCCTCGACCTTCTTCGCTTCCTGCAAGCTCTGGTTCAGGATCACGTAATCGAATGATTGATCGGGATAGTATGGAAGTCCGCTGTCGATATCGCTGTGAAAAACGCTCAGGCCCTTTTCGACACAGGCATGAATAGCTTCATTATTGACTTCGACCCCCTGGGCCTTCGCGCCCTGCTGCTCGGCGAGCAGTTGAAGCAAGTCTCCGTTCCCGCAACCAAGATCCAGCACCTTGGAGCCGGATCCCACGATCCCGCAGATCACCTGATAGTCCAGCCGTTTGATGGTTGATTTCATAGGTTGAAATAGTATTCCTTCGGCGGTTTTTTTTCAAGAGAAACAACGGGAAAACGCGATGGAGCGGCCTCCGTCAAGACCGAAGACGCTACTTTCTTTTGGCGAGGAAATGCTTGATAAGATGCGACTGTTTTTCGGCTTCGCTTTCGATCAAGAAGGTGTCGTGGCCATAGGTCGAATCCGTTTCGCAGTAGGTCGCATCCACGCGCCGCATCTGGAGCTGTTTGACCATTTCCTGCGACTGGACGGACGGATATAACCAGTCCGACTTGAAGGCGATGACGAGAAAACGGGTACCCGGAAGCCCGTCTTCGGGGATCCATTTGCTGTCTGAAAGATCGAAAAAATCCATCGCCTTGGTGATGTAGAGATACGTGTTCGCGTCAAAGCGCTTCACAAAACTCATGCCGCGGTATTGAAGATAGCCCTCGACCTCAAAATCCGCGGAGAACTTGAACCCCTGGGTGTCATCCTTGAGACGTCTGGAAAATTTTTTCTCCATTGAGTCATTGCTCATAAAGGTGATGTGTCCGACCATGCGGGCGACCGCGAGTCCCTTTTCAGGAACGGGCCCGCCGTAATAATTGCCGCCCTTCCAGGCAGGATCCGCCATGATGGCCTGCCGGCCGACCTCGTTAAAGGCGATCTGCTGCGGGGAGTGCTTTAAGGTCGCCGCGATCGGGATCACACATTCGACCGTATCCGGATAACACGCGACCCACTGGAGGGCGAGCATGCCCCCCATGGAACCGCCTATTACACCATGGAGTTTTTTGATCCCAAGATGGTCGATCAGGACTTTTTGCGTACGAACCATGTCCTTGATCGTGATCAGCGGAAAGTCAATCCCGTAAGGCTTTCCGGTTTTCGGACTGATGGAAGACGGCCCGGTGCTGCCCTTGCACCCGCCGATCACGTTGATACAGATCACAAAATACTTGTCCGTATCGAGCGCTTTGCCCGGTCCCACCATGAAATCCCACCACGCCGGGTCCTGGTCCCCCGTCGCCGGCCCTGCCACATGCGCATTCCCGGAAAAGGCATGCATGACAAGGATCGCATTCGCCTTGTCTGCATTCAGACGGCCGTAGGTTTCGTACGCAAGCGTGATGGGACCCAGCACGCGCCCGGATTCCAGTTTGAACCCCTCCGCCTCCGCAAACGTAAAATATCTCGTCTCAGTAACTCCGCTGTCTTTATTCATTTCAACGATCCTTCCCATAGAGTGGAACGGATTATATCACCGTTCCTCAGACCGCTCCAAAACTTTCCAGGGACTCAAACCCCGGAGACCGGCGATCCGCCCAAAGAATTCTGAAAAAGCCATGTCGAGAGATAGCGTTCACCCGTATCGCAGATCACGGTCACGATCGTTTTGCCTTTGGACTCCGGCCGCCTCGCCACTTCGAGCGCCGCCCAGACATTGGCGCCGGCCGAGATCCCCGCGAGGATCCCTTCTTGACGGGCCAATTGGCGGGCCACCTCCCCGGCGTCCTCATGACGGACCCGGATGATCTCGTCATAAATTTTTATGTTCAAAACTCCCGGCATAAAACCGGCGCCGATCCCTTGGATCTTATGCGCTCCCGGTTTTCCCCCCGAGAGGACCGGCGAATCCGCCGGTTCCACCGCAATCACTTTTGCGGAAGGTTTGTTTCGCTTCAGCACCTCTCCCACTCCCGTCAGCGTACCGCCTGTCCCGACCCCGGCGACAAAAATATCCACACTGCCGTCGGTATCGCTCCAGATCTCTTCGGCAGTCGTTCTCCGGTGGATCTCCGCATTCACAGGATTGTTGAACTGCTGGGGAATAAAACTTCCGGGAAGCTTCTTCACGACCTCTTCCGCTTTCTCAACAGCGCCGCGCATTCCCTTCGACCCCTCGGTCAGAACCACTTCCGCGCCAAGGATCTTCAGTAACTGGCGGCGTTCCACGCTCATGGTGTCCGGCATGGTTAGGATCAGCCGATAACCTCGTGCGGCCGCCACGAACGCAAGAGCAATGCCCGTGTTCCCGCTCGTGGGTTCCACGATCACGCCGCCGGGTTTGAGTTTTCCTGCTTTTTCTGCCGCGTCAATCATAGCAACGCCGATTCTGTCTTTCACGCTTCCGAGAGGATTGTTGGATTCCAGTTTCACAAGGACCGTCGCCTCAAGCCCTTTCACAAGACGGTTCAAGCGAACAAGCGGCGTCCTCCCCACCGCCTTTGTAATGTCAGAATAGATGTTCATACGAGTCTCCTTTGCTCTTAAAACGCATAGTGCAAACTTGCCGTAAAACCGTTACCCAATCCGACTTCTTTGCTGCTCTTGGCCCTCCCGGCGTAGACCCAAGCGCCCACCAAGGTCAGCTTTTCATTGATGAACCAGGCGGCATGAACGTCCTGATAATCCGCGTCATGCCAGCCATGATAGTGAGCGCCTTGTTTGTATTCATATCCGACCGCTAGATTTTTGAGAACGATCAGATCCGCGTTGGCGAACCACGTGAACCGGTAATTGTGGTCGTAACCAAAAACGCCTGTTGTCCGGCTGTTCGTCGCTAATAGACCTCCTGATAAAAGCACCGGCAGCGGCATTTCCTTGATGAGCTTGGTCGCGACTAAATACGCGTCAACGCCCACGTGCTTTGTTCCCGACGGCACATCGTTGGTGTTCTTCAGGATACTGCCAATCGAAATCGCCGGAATGAACTTGTGATCCCCGGCATTCTCCGGGACCAAAAGCAACTTGGTGCCGATATTGTTCTTGAAGATCGTCTTGGCACCCCGGGGCGACACTGACTCCCATCCGTACGAAATTTCCAACCGATCATAGAGCGAAAAGGCCGACCCAAGCGCGACCCAATCCACGTGCGACTGGGGCAACCGTACATACCAAGCCCCGGCTTGGGATTTGCTAACATGTTCTAACAACCCGAAGCCGTCAAAAGTTCTTCTTTCCGTTCCTGTTTTTTCCGCCGCGGGATCCTGTTTCTTCCATTTGCTTCCTGCGTTGGCGAGATACGCCAACGGGTTGAACGCAATGCCTCCGACACCTTCCAAATTGTTCAGAGGAACTCCGGCATACGAAACCACGCTGAACTGCCAGCTAAAAACAAGGGCGACAAGCCCCGACACGATAAGCTTCTTCATTTTGACTTTCTCCTTGTCCGATCTTAGGTGCCCCGTCATCCAGTGGTCTGGTCGGAAAGGGAAAATAGTTATCGTTCGACTGAGGTCGGCCGGTCGTCCGGTAGACTTAAAGATCTATCTTGCTATTAAATGCCACTTCCTTGTTCCGCTCCATAAAAACTTTCGTACCTGACTTTCTCGGTCTTTTCGACCTGAATGATCTTTGAATCGTGGACCTTGATGACAATGTCCCCGTATTTCAAAGAAGCGAGGACGCCCGCGATCTCCTTGAGGATCGAATCGTTGGCAACGCTGCCTCTTTTATTCTTCGAGCCATCATTTGTCATCACACCCTACTTTGCCGCTTTGCCAAGAGCCTGGTCGATGTCGGCAAGAATATCATCGATGTATTCCAGGCCGATCGACAGACGGATGAAATCCTGAGTCACGCCGGTCGCAAGCTGCTCCGCCGCAGAAAGCTGTTGGTGGGTCGTCGTCGCCGGATGAATGGCGAGCGTTTTCGCATCGCCCACGTTCGCGAGATGCGAAATGAGTTCGAGCGAATCAATGAATTTCTTTCCGGCCTCGAGACCGCCTTTGATCCCAAACCCCAGGATCGCGCCGGCCCCTTTGGGCAGATATTTCTTCACGCGGTCCTTCTCCGGGCTGGAAGGAAGTCCGGGATAGTTCACCCACGCCACTTTCGGGTGCTTCTCGAGGTGCTTCGCTACCGCCAAGGCGTTCTCGGCATGCCGCGGCAGTCTGAGATGGAGCGTTTCGAGACCCTGCAGGAACAGGAACGAATTGAAAGGCGAGATCGCGCTTCCAAGGTCCCTCAAAAGCGTGACGCGGGCTTTGATAATGTAGGCGATGTTGCCCATGGGCTTTAAGGCCTCCACGAAATTGATGCCGTGATAACTCGGGTCCGGCGCCGCAATGAGCGGAAACTTCCCGTTCGTCCAAATGAATTTTCCGGAATCCACGATGAGTCCGCCGAGCGAGGTCCCGTGTCCGCCGATGAACTTCGTCGCGGAATACACGATGATATCCACGCCATGGTCAAAAGGACGCAGGAGATAGGGCGATACCGTATTGTCCAGCACGAACGGAATGCCGTTCTTATGCGCGACCTTGGGGATCCCTTCGAGATCGGCAACATCGAGCTTGGGATTCCCGATCGACTCCGCATAGATAGCCTTCGTCTTCGGCGTGATCGCCTTCTGGATCGCCTCAAGGTCATTCGATTTCACAAAGTTGACCTTGATCCCCAGCCGCGGGAACGTGTAATGAAAAAGATTGTAGGTCCCGCCGTAAAGATTGTCCGCGGAGACGATCTCATCCCCTGCCTGCGCGATATTAAGCAGCGCGAGCGTGATCGCGGATTGTCCGCTTGAGACCGCAAGCGCTCCCACGCCGCCCTCCAGAAGCGCAATGCGTTTTTCGAACACATCCGTGGTAGGGTTCATGAGACGCGTGTAAATATTCCCGAACTCCTTGAGCCCGAAAAGATCGGCGGCATGTTCGGTATTCTTGAATTGATAGGACGTCGTTTGATAAATGGGTACGGCCCGGGAGCCTGTCGTCGGATCGGCCTCCTGTCCTCCGTGAAGCGCCAGTGTTTCAATTTTTAACTTTTTATCGATCTTGCTCATTTCGGTTTCTCCTTTTTGAATTTAAATGAAATACATGGCTTCCTGGTTCGTGTTCCGCATTCGATCATGAACGTCCTGGAATGATGTCACGTTCAGGATGCTTGAGGTGGTCCGATAAACCTCTTGCATCACGAGCTGGATCCCGCAGGCGCTTCCTTTTTTACATTCATCGCACCGGCGGTTCGCCTTCGCATCTAGACAAGGCAACGCGCTAAAAGGATTCTCGAAGATCCCGATCACTTCCCCGAAGCTGATCTGATGGGGTGAGCGGGCCAAGAGATACCCGCCGCCCTTTCCCTTCTTACTCTGCAAGAACCCCTTATTCTTGAGCTCCAAAAGGATCGACTCAAGGAATTTTTTGGGGATTGCTTCCTTTTGGGCGATCTCGGCGATCAAAACAGGTTCCTTCGAAGCATATTTCCCCGTAAGCATCAGAACGGCTTTGAGAGCATACTTTGTCTTATTGGATATCATAGTCTAGTAACCCCATAGAGTAATAGAGATAATATAACCCTTTCTCTTTCCGTTGTCAAATTTATTTTAATCATTTTTTATAAAAAAAAGAGAACAACCCCCTCCCCGAGCCACGCTTCAAAAAGTCTCTTTGCTCTATCAATAATAGATTTCTTAAAAATGCTCCGCCCCTCTGCCCTGTCAAAGATCGCGAACACACGTTAGGGTTAAGGACAAGGAACGACCCAAGGAGGTGTCGCAATGAGCGTCATCACAAAACAAACATGGGAGTATCTGGTGCGGGATTTCTTGGAGATCAAGTGCACCCTCAAGGAACCCGAGCAGGAATTCCTTCTGGATTTTCTGAAGGGCAAGGGCGTCAAGGCCGAAGCCATCCGAACGCACCCGGCCTTTTCAGTGGCCGATCATTTGGTGGTCATCGTGGAGGGCGCGGGCTCAAAAAAGCGCCTCTTCTATCACCCGGGAAAAAGGACGATCGAGGAATGATCCGAGAACCTGGGAGTCGGGATTCGTCCCTCGGGACCCGTTCGGGTACCCCGTTTTTACGGGTCCCCGGTCCCAAACGACAAGTCCTGATTAAAGATCCACCGCTTTGCGGATTTCACGGGCCTCGTACGAAGTAAGAAAACGACCCTGACCCGGCGCGAGATGTCCGAGCTTCAGGGGCCCGAAGGAAAAACGATTGAGCATCACCACATCATAATCAAATCGCTGGAACACCCGCCGGATCTGGCGTTTCTTTCCTTCACGGAGTTCCACCATGACGATCCGCGGCGAAATGGGCCGGATGTCTTCCAGTTTGAGAAAACCGTCATAAGAGTGAAAACCTTCCAACACCTTGTTGCGGTCCCTCGCATCCCAGGCGCGGTGGAGTTTCACCTGATACCACTTCTCGACGTGAAAACGCGGATGGATCAGACGGTTCGCGAGTTCACCGTCGTTGGTCACAAGGAGAAGACCCGAAGAATCTTTATCGAGCCGCCCCACCGGGAATACGCGAACACGGTTTGTCGCGGATTGGCGCGTTGCGTTCACAAGGTGCCGCGGCAGAAGATCAAAAACTGTTTTCTTGGCATGCCTGTCCTCGGCCGTCACCACATACCCTTCGGGCTTGTTCACAATGTAATAAACATGAGGCGCGGGCTGAAGGACCTTGTGACGGTACATGATCGTATCCTTTTGAAAATCCACCTGCCGGCCCAGGTCCTGCACCACCTCGCCGTTCACGGAAATAGCGCCGTTCGTGACAAAAACCTCGCATTTCCTTCGGGAGCCGAGCCCCGCGCTGGCCAAGGCGTGGGCGATCCTCATCGTTTTGTAAGCTCCGCGTAGTAAAGAGGCCGACCCTCGGCCGCCCATTTGAGTTCGTAGTTTGTTTTATTCATCCCGTCTAAGATCCTCTCATTCACCGTTTCGCGGACATTCTCCCAGAGTTGGCTTGTAGCCGCTATGGTTTTCTTTATAGCGGAAAAATAATCCTTATCATCGGTCGCGATCTCGACCAACCCCGCCGGCACAAGCCGCGCGTGAAGAAGCTCAAGAAGTTGCGGAGTAAAAACACGACGGCCCTCATGCCGGCGTTTCGGCCAGGGATCCGGAAAATAGATATGAAAAATGTTCACGCTCGCCGGAGCGACCGCTTCGATCAGAAAGGCCCGCGCCTCAGCCCGGACGAACCGGATGTTGGGAAGCGCCCGTTTCTGGGCGCGCGTCTTCCCGATGTTCATGAATTTGCTGACGCGATCGATCCCCAGAAAGTTCGTCCCGGGATTTGCGATGGAACGTGCGACGAGGAATTTTCCCTTCCCGCATCCGATCTCCATCTCGACCGGATGGGAATTCCCGAAAAATTCTCGGAAAAGAATAGGTTCGTACTTCTCTGCTATGAATGCGCGAGCCATACCAAGGTTTCCAAATGCCGCGTTCGGGGGAAAAAATCGAACGGTATGATCTTCCTGACCTGCCAACCTACCTTCGCCAAGTGTTTCAGATCGCGCGCCAACGATTCCGGCGAACAGGACAGATAAAATAATGATCCGAGGCTTTTGGCCTCCCCCAGCGTCTCGATCGCGGAGCTTGCAAGGCCGCCGCGCGGCGGATCGATCAAAGCCACACAAGACTTGCCGCCTAATTCCTTTAAAACCTCCGGAAGATGCGTTTCCACCTTTCCCTCAAGAATCTTGACGTGCGATAGCCCGTGGTAATCGACATTGAACCGGGCCAGGGTCACGGAGTCGCGGCATTCTTCGATCATCACCACCTCTCTGGCACGGTCCTCCAGTGCGATACCGAAAAGTCCGACGCCGGAATAAAGATCGAGGAAAACCGCGTCTTTCTTCCATTCAATAAGGCCTTCGACACGCGAAAGGACCCTTTCTAAGATCGAGAGATTCGCCTGAAAGAACGTATCGAGCGCATAAAAAATCCTCCGTCCGCGGACGGAGGTCCAAAGATAATCTTCTTCTTTCATTCTGAGTGAACGCCGGCCGATCCCGCCCCAGAAGACCCTGCCTTCGTCCCCGACACGGACTACCAAATTCGCAACGCGATAATCTGCCGGCAATTTCCGGACAGCCTCTTCTTTTAAAACGGGCAGGAAATCATTGATCTCTTTTCGGGCGATGGAACAAGCCGTCACTTCCTGGAGCCTTTGTGTCCCCGGCAACATAAAACCCATCTGTCTCTCGCCGCTATTCCGCTTACGCAGTGTCAGATCAAGGCGGTTGCGGTAATAATAGGATTCCGGCGACGCCACGATCGGCTCAAAGACCTCTTCCGGAAGATCGGCCTCCTTAGTAAGAAGTCCTTTGAGGATCGCCGCCTTGCGAACGAGCTCCTCTTCATACGGAATGTCCTGGTGCTGGCATCCCCCGCAGGTCCCGAAAAGCGGACAGAGGGGTTTTACCTGGGCGAATATTGCCGCTGGGATCGACATGATGCGATAGTCTACGGAGAAGCCCTGGCCCCGTCGAGCGCTCTTTTTAACCTTATCAACCCGGCACATCCCACTTCGAACGGTAAGCGATCCTGGATAACCTGTTGGGTTGAAAAGGACTGCGCGAAACGGTACACTACCCGCATGACTGACAAGATCTTTATTCATGGGCTTGAGGTCCCCTGCATCATCGGAACGCTTCCCCGAGAGCGAAAAAAGAGGCAGCGGATCGTGATCGATCTTGAATTCTCCGCTCCCATCGGGAAAGCAGCAAGGCGGGATGATCTGCGAGATACTTTGGATTATCAGAAGATCGCCGGACGCGCCACGGCGTTTGTCTCAAAAAGCCGTTTTTATCTCCTCGAGACCCTCGCGGAACGCCTTGCCCAGGCATTGCTGCTGGAATGCAAGCTGAGGAACGTCGCCGTGCGCATTTCAAAACCGGATGCGATCCGGAACGCAAAAAATACGGGTGTGGCGATCTTCCGGAGAAAGAAACGATCCTCCTGACCAAGCTCCGCTTTTTTAACTAGCGAGGATTTTTCTGAGTTTTTCCGTAGAAAGATCGAGCTCATCCATGAGCTGATGGAGATGGGCCTCCTGCTCCCGGATGACATTGGGAACGGATTGCGGACTTCCCCTCCAGGAACGGAAAATAGCAAAAAGTTCGTCCTGCGCTTCGCGCCGGTCAAGAAAGACCTCGATCTTTTTGGAGAGCCGGACGATGGAAAGAAGCTTCTGCAATACCTCGGGGTCGAGCCCGGAAATGAACTCCCTCAGGCCCTTGCTCAGTTCCTCGCTCAGATAATGAGCAATCGGCTCCTTGCGAATGTGGACATCGAGAGCCTTCGCGGAATCCATGATCCGGTAGATGCCAAGCGTCCGTTTGGCCGGAAAACCCCGCTCGCCCCAGTCCCGGACCGCCTCCATCATGCGCTTGCTTAAAGTGTGTTCGGCCGCGTAGCGGAATTCGACCGGGATCGGCACGTTGATCGATCGGTAGATCTCGTTCATACGCAGGTTCTCTTCGTAAATATGCTCGTAAAAATTACTGACCTTCGCGATCGTCTCATGCGTCAGAATGCTGATGATCTTGGCGCGGTCCCCGAGCCGCAGGTCCTTCAATGCATAATAGGTTTCGCCGAAATGTGCGTCGATCTTTTTGGAAAGATCAAGGATCGGGAGCTGGTAAAGCGCCTCAAAAAGTTCTTTTTCAAGCCTGTCGAATTCTTCTTCGCTGGCGCAGGATTTTACGGAGCAGCGGAAATCATAAAAGCCGATCTGGATCACCACAAAAACGAGGTCCCTCTCCTCCAGCGTGGTTTGTGAAACGATACGCACGCGGCCGAAATTCATGGTCACCGTACCGAAGAATTCCTTGCGCTGATGCAGAATATGCAGGTCAAAATTGAAGATCTTGACAAGGTCCTTTTTGGGGTCCGGCGCATAGAAATTCTCAAAAATGGAGCCGATGGCGTAGTAGCTCACCACATGGTGGAGCGTGGCCAACGCGGGTTTTACGAACTTTTCATAGACGCCTTGTCCGTCCTTGATCGACTCGATGTTGCTTTTTGCGAGAGCAAGATGCTCGAGGAAATCCCGCTCACAATTCAAACCGCTCACCTCCCGGGCAAGATGAATAGCGCGGGACGCATACTGCAAGATCTGGACGGTTTCGATCCCGGAGATCTCTGAAAAGAACCAGCCGCAACTTGTGTACATCAGCATAAGATTGCGCTGCATTTCCAAAAGCTTGAGACTCGTTGTGACCTCCTCCTTGGAAAGCTCCCGCAAAGCCTGGCGGTCAAAGAACTGGCGGAGAACTTCGGGAGTCCGTTTTAAAACGATATGAATATAATCGTCGCGGGCGGCCCAAACATCTTTCAGATATTTACCGCCCTCTTTTTCATAGACCTGCGACAGCTCATCCCGCAGCCAATCAAGCGCCCAACGGAGAGGCTTTCGCCAATGCTGGGTCCAATTGGCGGGGCCATCGCCGCGGCAGCCGCAGTGGTCCTTCCATCGCATGACTCCGTGAGCGCAACTCCAGGAGGTTCCCTCATTATTCTCCCCCTCGATCAGCCGCACTTCCTGGCGTGGCGGATTCTCCTCGAGATACTCCGCATAATTAACGATCCGATATCCATGCCGCGGAATTTCCATATAGGTGAGATAAGCGAGCGCGCGGTCTCCGTAAGCCTTGTGATGACCATACGTCTCTCCGTCCGTCGCGATATGAATAAGCTGGGAACGCTCGTGTTCCACAATGGCGCTTTTGAGCCGACTCATAAAAAGCTTCGCGTCAAAGAGAAGATTATCGAACCCGACCGCCTTGGAGACCGGCCCATCATAAAAAAAGATATCAATGGAAAGCGAAGGATTATTTTTGAGAAAGTAGCGGTAGGGTTCTTTAGGATCGATGCGTCCCCCCGTCACATCCTGCCAGGCCCCGCCCTCAAGCGGCCGGATGGCCCTGGCCTGGTGCGGCGATAAGATGATGTATTTGACCCGCTCTGCGACCAGCACTTCCAGCGTTTCCTCGTTGCAGGCGGTCTCCGGCAACCAGATGCTCTCCGGAACACGTCCGAACCGGGAACGGAAATCCTCGATCCCCCAGCGCACCTGGGTCTTTTTATCGCGCAAATTCGCGAGCGGCATGATCATATGGTTGTAAACCTGGGCGATGGCATTCCCGTGGCCCCGGTGCGCCTCGCAACTCGCGCGATCCGCCTGGAGAATGCTCCGGTAGGTGTCGGGATGTTTGGCCTCGAGCCAAGAAAGAAGCGTAGGCCCGAAGTTAAAGCTCGTTCTTTCGAAATTGTTGACGATCTCAACGATCTTGCCCTTGGCATCAAGGGCGCGGGCGCGGGAATTAGGAAGATAGCACTCGTAGTGAATGCGCTCGTTCCAATCGTGAAACGGAGCGGCGCTGTCCTGTTGTTCGATCTCTTCGATCCACGGATTCTCCCGCGGGGGCTGATAAAAATGCCCGTGGAGACAGATGCAAATTTCTTTGGCCATAAGAAAAATGTTCCTCGTGAAAAGTTAAAAGAGGCCTCAAAACTTTAGCGGAGGAATTATAGCACAGGAGAAGAATGGGGCCGAACGAACAAATTCTACGAACTCCGGCGCCGGGCATCCAAGAACGTTTACTTAACCGGCCAGGATGCGGCGATCGCGGCGACCTCTTCGAGCATCTTTTTCCGCTCCTCATCGGTCACGGTCGGCACAGAACCAAAATATTTGTGCCCGACCATTTCCATGGCGCAGAACCGGAACGTCTCGTTGTCGATGATCTGTTCCATGCTCTTGATCCCACCGGAGGATTCTGCGAACGCGAGCGGCGCGCCCAGGGTGTTGATGATGAAAATCTTCTTGCCCGGCAAAAGACCCACGGGCCCGGTCGCCGTGTAATCGTAGGCGAAGCCTTTGCTGAACACGCGGTCGATATAGCCCCCCGCGATCGACGGCATACGCCCCCACCAAATGGGGTAAAGGAACGTGATCTGATCGGCCCACCGAACATGGTCTTGTTCGATCGCAATATCACCGGGGACTTTTCCCGCGAGAAAGGTCTCAAAATCGTCGGCCTTGAGCACCGGATCAAAATGCAGGGCATAAAGGTCGCGGATGCGGAGTTCCTGTCCCTTTTCCTTCAGAACGCGTACCAGGGTATCTTTGATGGCGTGATTAAAGCTCGCAATGTTCGGATGGGCATAAACGATCAAATGTTTCATGGTTTCCTTGTCAGCGAAAGGAAGCCTTCGTCAAAAGCGCTTCCGTTTATTTTCAAAACAATGCTGTTCAAATTTCTGCGGGAGCGCTGGTCGATTCAAAGAGACACATGCGCTGGACTTTGATCCCTTTTAAAAGGATCGCCCCTCCGAATCCCGAGGTGACGGCCCCCCCGTTCCAGATCTCCGCCGATCTTTTGCTCAAGCTTTGGCGAAAACTGATGGCTTTTTCCGTGAGCCGGCTCCCAAGAACGGAATGATCTAAAAAATCATAGGCCGTGATCAGCGCAACCTTGTCCTCATTCGCCAGAATAAGTCCTTCCGGGATCACGACAAGTTTCATCGCCCGCGGGGCGTCCCCCACGGAATCCGCGGCGATCTGGATCTCATGAAGAATCTTGTCCGCCGGAATTTCCGAAACCGCCTGAATGACCTGGTCCAAAAGCACTCCAAAACCCTGGACATGTTTGAGTTTTTCAAAATAGAACCGCAGATAAGTCAGTTCGCGGGGCGTATAATAAGGATGATTCAGAAACCGGCCGACCTTCTCTTCTGGGAAACCCAAGCCCAAAAGCGCTTTTTTGTTCAACTTGAAAAGGTCCGCGCGATCATTATCATCGACCAACTGGTCGGCGGCGGAATTGATGTTGCTTACCGTCAATACTGCGGAAGCGACCAACCCCACAGGAACAAAAAAAGTCGCGACCGTGACGATCCCCCGGCCGCCCATATTCGCTTTGGCTATCGAGTCAAGTTTTGCCTGAAGATTCGGGTTCCGGCTATAAACGTCCACGCCTAATTTTTTGGCGAGTTGCCTTTTGGTGGAGCTGAAAAAATTATCACCCTTTTCGCCTTCCTCCTTCTTCCGGAAAACACCGCCTATCTTGCCCCCCAACTTCCCGATCCCCTTCCCGATCCCCTCCACAGAATCCACGGGATGAACTGCCAAGTTCTTCAATCCGCGACCGGTATCCTTGACCGAGTCGACCGCACCGTCCGCGATCCCGCTTCCTGTGCCCTGGTTCGCATTGAGTTGTTCGATCACATCGATCTCATGAAGATATTTCCGGAGATTCGTCAGCCCGTGAACAATGTAACTTCCGTGAGGCGAAGTGACGGAAAACGTCAAGAATCCGGGAAACTTCTGGTTTTCCTGGACGGACACGATCTGAGCGTAGGGAGATCGGACCGGATAAAAATCTTTCGGCAGCCGGAGATCCTGCATGGTGACCGCTCCGAAAGAAATGCCCTGAGAAAAGAGGAGAGAAAGAGCAATTAGAAAACTTATCTTTTTTTTCACAAAAAGACCTTTCTCTTGGTTGAGGAGCAGCGCTCTACCCTCGTCTTTCATTCTTTTCTCAAATGGTGACGAGGATTGCCTCAATTTCAGATCCTCTGAAATTGATCGGTATTGGGACTAGGCTTTCCCCGAGGAACCGAGCACTTGCTCATTTTTGTTCTTGTACATCGCGACCAGCGCATCACGCGCGGGGCCAAGATACTTGCGCGGATCGAATTCCGCGGGTTTTTCCTTAAAAACCTTACGGATCGCGGCGGTCATCCACAACCGGCCGTCGGAATCGATATTGACCTTGCAAACGGCGGATTTTGCGGCTTTGCGAAGCTGCTCTTCCGGGATCCCCACGGAATCCTTGAGAGCACCGCCATTTTCGTTGATGATCTTGACCGCTTCAACCGGAACGGAGGACGAGCCATGGAGCACGATCGGAAACCCCGGGATCTTCCGTTCGATCTCTTCCAGAATATCAAAACGGAGCGGCGGCGGGATCAGGATCCCGTCCGCATTCCGCGTGCATTGGGCAGGCTTGAATTTGTTCGCGCCATGCGAAGTGCCGATCGAGATCGCAAGCGAATCCACATGGGTCTCTTTTACGAACTTAACGACGTCTTTCGGGTCGGTGTAGGTCGAATGTTCGGCGCTCACGTCATCCTCGATCCCCGCGAGTACGCCGAGCTCCCCTTCGACGGTCACATCATTCTTGTGCGCGAACTCGACGACCTTCCGGGTCAATTCGATGTTCTTTTCGAAAGAAAGATGGGACCCATCGATCATGACGGATGAGAAACCGGATTCGATGCAGGATTTCGCAAGTTCAAAGGTATCGCCATGATCGAGATGAAGCGCCATCGGAACGGGCCCCAACCCTTTTTCTTTCGCGTGGGCCTTCATCATCTCTACCGCTCCCTGCCCCATGTACTGGAGCAGGATCTGATTGGCATATTTACGCGCGCCGCTCGAAACTTGAAGGATTACCGGAGATTGCGTCTCCACGCAGGCCACCACGATCGCCTGGATCTGCTCCATGTTGTTGAAGTTATAGGCCGGAATCGCGTAACCTCCCTTGAAAGCTTTTTGGAACATTTCCTTTGTATTGACAAATCCAAGCTGTTTATACGAGATCATTTGAATTCTCCTTTAATTAGACTAAAGACTACAGACCCGAGACTGCAGACCCAAAGCTCCGGCTTCGGTCTGTTGTCTTCGGTCTACGGTTTGTTAATAATTCTCGATCCAGATCTCAAAGTTCCCTTGCGGATGATCGCAGACCGGACAGCGCTCCGGCGCTTTGAAAGCCTCAACGATGTACCCGCATTCAAGACATTTCCAATAGACCTTGCCGTCTTTAACGAAAAGCTTGTGCTGTTCGAGAGCGTTGTAAAGTTTGCTGTAGCGTTCTTCATGGCGTTTTTCAACCATCGCCACATGTTTAAAGGTCCTCGCGACATCCGCAAAACCTTCCTCGTCCGCAACGGCCGAAAAAGAGGGGTAAAGGTCTGACCATTCCTCCTTTTCACCTATGGCCGCGTATTTGAGATTATGAAGGGTGTCGTCCAGCCCCACGGGATAGCTTGCGTGAATCTCCACAGAGCCTCCGTTAAGACCGCGTTTGACCAGGTGCGTATAAAAAAGCTTGGCGTGTTCTCTTTCATTTTCCGCCGTTTCCAGGAAGATGTTCGAGATCTGGCGATACCCTTCTTTCAAAGCGACTTTGGAATAGTAGGTATAGCGCATCCTCGCCTGGGATTCGCCCGCGAACGATTTCATGAGATTTTCCGCTGTTTTACTTCCTTTGAATTCCGTCATAAGCGTCTCCTGGTTCTAAAAAACACGCTCCCGGAATAGAACTTGGGAGGTTTTTCTTCTGGAACAGGGCGTCATTATACCACTCGGCGCAGGGCGGTAAAGTAAAAGCTGGGGAGACGGAGGGACGGTAAAGTTTCAGTCGCTTTCGGCAGACGGAATGAGAATTTCCCTAAGAGACTTTTTACGGCGACGGAAAAGTTCGAGATCTTCCCGCGTTGCAACCCACGTCAGCACCTTCCCTCCCTGGGACAATTGGAATTTCAGGAACTTATAATCTTTAAAACTATAACTCCGCAAAACCTCGACGAATTCCCGGGTCATGCGGTCCCAGAAATAGATCACATCTTCATGGATCCCCTGCTCCTGGGAATAAGCGACCTCTTTAGGGTTCTGTAAAGGAGCGACGGCATTGAACAAGAAATACGGCTCGGGCTTCGGCTCGAAACGGACCAAAAGCTTGACGCTGGCAAGGGTATTGGAGATCCGTTCATCTTCCGCCGCGATCATCTGAAACCGCCGCGTGAACTGGCGCGAAAGAAAATCTCCCGACGTGATATCCGGTGTCTTGAACTCTTTTTCCCAATTCGAAAGACTCGCGACGACCATCGCGCGCGTAAATGTGAAATCCGGCATAGAGGTCTTGTCGTCCAGATAGGCCATGGGAATGATCCGGCGGATCTTTTCCGTATCTCCCGCGGTCGAAATCTGGAACAAATACTCCATCACCTTAGGCTTCATGCCGGCGTCCTTGGGGTCTTTGGGACCGACCTCGACCTTGGCATAGACGACGATGTCATGATCCTGGATCGGGATGCTTCTGAGATCCAGGACTTTCCATTTTGCGCGACCTCGTGACGCGATCGAACCGCCGGCGTCCGTGAAAAAGAACTCCCCCGCCCATTTGACCTGAGCGGTATTGGGAAAATAGCGGTCTTGAACATCACTCACCGTGGCTTCGTTCAGATCCTTAAAAAAATGCCGCACGGGCCTGTGCCAAAGCGTGGCCCGGTTCATGTGAAGATCATGGATGATGCGTTTGCGGTACTCACTGCGGGGAATGTCCCAAAACCGCACCCGTTTGAGATCGTCGATCTGTCCGATAAAGGTCAGGTTCATACCGCTATGCTCAACGTCCGTGGCCTGCAGGTAGTAAAAATCGATCTTTTTGTCCGTGCTAAGCATGACCCGCGACATGGAAAAAAGGATGTCTTCAACCTTGTCGATGGCCTCTTCCGTCGGCTGGAAAAGGCTTTCCATGTCCGTTACTTTCCCGCTCATCAGAGCTTCTTTAAGATCCGTTGAAAAAAGTCGATCGAGAGGCAAGAACACCCCGAGAGTGGTTCCCACAAATTCGATCTCAATATGAGGGATCCCATATTCCTTGAGGACGATTTCCTGGAGGGCCTCTTTGCAACGAGCTTCAGGATAGCTCACGGACCCGCAACCCGAAAGGGTCGTAAATAAAAAAACACAAAGTCCCGAGAAAAAAAAGGAGGAAGGGCCGGTTTTCCTTGAAAACCGGCCCTTCCTCCTTTTGAAGATCGCTTTCAAGTCCAAAACCTTAAACCTTCGGCGGCTCATTACCAGGTGCGTAGTTGACGAATTTCCTCGGATTGGCCTTACCGAATTCGTTAAAGATCGACTCTATCTCGTCGTAATCCAGTTCGTTTTTCTGGAGAAGCTCGTGCGCAAAACGCTCGAAGAGGTCTTTTTCCTTGCGGAGAAGCGCATCCACTTCGGCCATACACTCCCGAAGGATCTTGTCGACATCCTGGTTAAGACGCAACTTCACATCTTCCGAGAGAAGAAGGGCATTGCCGTCTTTATAGATCGTATAATCTCCGATCATTCCGGAAGATCCCATGCCAAGCACCCATACCATGAAATGGGCCAGGTTCATCGCTTGTTTGAAATCCGAGGTCACTCCGGTCGTCGTGGTGTTGAACTTGATCTTTTCCGCCACGTAACCCGCCAGACAGATCTTGATATCGGCGAACAGGGTCTCCCGGTCCCGGCCGTGCCATTCTTCGATCGAGGTGGGATGAACGACCCCGAGCGACGATTTCCTCGGAATGATCGAAGCCTTGAACACATCGTCACGGGGATGCGCCAGATAGGTCACGATCAAGTGTCCCGTCTCATGATACGCGGTCATCTCCCGCTCCCGGGCGTTGACCGTGAGCTTCTGCTTCATCCCGAGCTCGATCCTCTCGATCGCCTCGGAGATGTCGTGCAGTCCCACTACATCTTTTTTGTTACGTGTGGCGATCAGGGCCGATTCCTTGACAATATTCTCGATATCCGCCGGAGATTTATCGACCGCCTTGCGCGCCAGGCGTTTGCAATCGATCGCCGCTTCATATTTGATCTTGCTCAAATAAAAACGGAAAAGCGATTCGCGACCCTCGAGGCTCGGCTTTTTGATGTATACCTTACGGTCAAAACGTCCCGGGCGAAGGAGCGCCGGATCCAAGATGTCTTCCGCGGCATTCGTCGCTCCAATCACGATAATATTCTCGGCCTTGTCGCTCAATCCGTCCATCGCCACCAACAGCTGGTTCTGCGTGGTATTGCCCTCCCCGCTCCCGAACTGATTGAAAGTCCGCCGTTGCCCCATAGCGTCCAACTCATCGATAAAAACGATACAGCCGCCAAATCCATAGGCCAGCCTTGTCGCCTTCTTGAAAAGCTGCCTCACACGGCTGGCCCCCACCCCGACAAAGATCTCGTTGAATTCGCTCGCCGCCATTGATAAGAACGGGAGTCCGGCCTCGGTCGCGATAGCCTTAGCAAGATACGTCTTTCCGCATCCCGGAGGCCCCATCATAAGGATCCCACGAAGGATCTTACCGCCGATCTTCTTTAGGCGGGCATGGTCCTTGATAAGCTGCACCACTTCCCAACATTCGTCCTTGGCTTCATCGATCCCGATCACATCCGAAAACTTGACCTGCACATCTTTGGCTTTGATATTCTTCTTATCAAGTTTGGAAAATCCGCCCCGGAAGACGACCATGTAGAGATAAACAAAGATCACGGAATTGATAATGACCATGAGGATCTGAAGCGGCAATTGCGCCAAAGTGATATTTCGGTAATAACTTTCGAGAGAGGCCATGCCCCAAATCGACAGGATAACAAGAAGCACCGCGGCAAAAATAATGGCCGCCTTCACCCAGTGATCCATCAGAAATAATTTCCATCGACGCCATCGCTTCATAAAAACCGCCTTTTCGAAGAAGGGTTAATGAGGAACGCCCCACGGGAAAACAACGTGAATTATACCCGTTTTACGGCAAAAACACACGCCTTAGAGTTTCGACAAAAACATCATTCTCTTGAGAAAAAGGGGACAGGCATTCCATGACTGCCTGTCCCCTTTCCGTGTCGTCTGAAAAACTACCACCAATAGTCGCTCTCTTTGCCGGAGGATGTTTCCTCGGTCTCCGGCGCAGCGGCGAGCGGCTCGACAGCCTTGCCGGCCGGCACATTTTCCGATCCGATCAATGGCTCCAGCAAAGGTTCTGAGACCCCTCCGTCTGAAGAAACCGTTTGAGAATCTGTGGATTGCTCCTCCCACCAGCCTGAGGTTCCCGGGGAGGACGTGACTTCCTCCGACGCGGTCTCCTGAGAGGAATTCTTCTTTGCTTTTTCAAAGGGAGGATCGATGAAAAAACTTTCCCGAGGATTGTTTTTGACGTGATACATCAGGGGCCCTTTTTTTCCGTCCTTTTCCTCTTCCTTCTTTTGCTCATAAAGGATGGGATTCGTCTGCGTGTCCCGGATGGGGTCCTCCGCCTGACGGACCGTCCCCAGGTTCAGACCCGCGAGAATGCTCAAAAAAATGAAGGCCACGGCTCTTTTGTCCATAGGTAAAGGGTACCTTATAAACGATCGATGCGCAAATGGACGTTTCGCGCGTATCCCGGGAAACGGGGAACGTTGAACCCGTTCATCGTTCCCCGGCATATTTTTTTAAATACTGCCCCGTATAAGAACGCTCGCAGGCCATCAAACCCGGGATATCTCCCTGGTACACCACTTCCCCGCCCTTATCGCCGCCTTCAGGCCCGAGGTCGACCACATGGTCCGCCAGGCCGATCAAGCCCAAATGGTGCTCGATCACAAGGAGTGAATGTCCCCGATCCAGCAGTTCTTCGAAGGCACGGATGAGATGACGCACATCATCTTCATGAAGCCCGGTCGTCGGCTCATCCAAAAGATAAAACGAGGGACCGGAACCTTTTGAGGAAAGTGCAAAAGCAAGCTTGAGCCGCTGAGCTTCTCCTCCCGAAAGCGTAAGCGTCGGCTGCCCGAGCCTGAGATACCCCAAGCCGATCTTCTTCAAAATGGACAGCTTCTCGAAAAGGCTCTTGCTCGCGGTCAGGAAATCCAGGGTTTCATCCACGGTCATGTTGAGCACTTCGTCGATATTCTTTCCCTGATACCGGATCTCAAGGACTTCGGGCCTGAAACGTTTCCCATGGCATTCTTCACATGGCACAAAAATATCCGCGAGAAAATGCATCTCGACTTTCACTGCCCCGTCGCCTACGCAAACAGGACAACGTCCCTTTTCGACGTTGAAAGAAAAATGACCCGCGTCGAACCCTTCGCGCCTGGCCTCAGGCGTCGACGCAAATAGCTTGCGGATGTCCTCGAACGCCTTCATGTAAGTTGCCGGATTGGAACGCGGCGAACGGCCCAAAGGAGATTGGTCGATCAGCACCATGTCCGTCAGGGATTCGAAACCCCGGATCTTTTCAACGCTTCCGAGCTCTTCCCGGGATACCGGACGGCCCCTCGCCTTAAGAAAATGGTTGTAGAGGATCTCATAAAGGAAGGTGCTTTTCCCGGAACCGGAGACGCCCGTCAGGACCGTGAATTTTCCAAGCGGAATCTCGACATCGATATTCTTCAGATTGTGCGCTTTCGCGCCACGGACCGTGATCTTATGTTTCGTCGGGATCGCCCCGCGGGTCTTCCTTTCGATTTCTCGCTTTCCCGCCAGGTATTCGCCTGTAACCGACCCCGGATGCCGCTTGAGTTCCTCCATGCTTCCCTGAAAAACAAGTTCCCCGCCTTGGGAGCCTCCTTCGGGCCCAAGATCGATCACGCAGTCCGCGGCGCCGATCATGGTCCGGTCATGCTCCACGACCACGACCGTGTTCCCGAGATCGCGAAGCTTTTTCAGGAGCGTGATCAACATCTGATTATCCCGCTCATGAAGTCCGATACTGGGCTCGTCCAGCACGTAAAGAGTGTCCACCAGGGCCGAGCCCAGGGAGCTAGCCAGATGGATACGCTCCACTTCCCCGCCCGAAAGTGTGCGCGACGTACGGTCGAGCGTAAGATACCCAAGCCCGACGTCTCTTAGGAACCGTGTGCGGCTGAGAAGCTCCGCCCAGACGGGTCCTGCCTTCTCTTTTTCCTCCGGGGTGAATTCCAAGGTTTCAAAAAATCGAAGGAGCGTCTCGATGTCCAAAGCCTGGACCTCTGCGATGTTCTTTCCGCCGACCCAAAAATCCAGTGCGTCCGTTTTGAGGCGTGTCATCCGGCAAGTCTCGCAGGGTGCATACCCGCGATAACGATTGAGAAAGATCCGCACGTGCATTTTATAAGTTTTTTTGTTCATATATTCGAAGAAATCCCGGACGCTCACAAAGTCGTCGCCGGGATAGCCCTCGAGGATCCACTTGCGATACCGGGGCTTGAGTTTCACCCACGGCACACGGATCGGAATGCGCTTACGTTGGCAAAAATCAAGGAACTGCCCCTGCTCCCAACGAGTGCTGGCCTTGGTCCAAGGTTCGATGGCCCCCTCGCGAATCGATCGGGTACCGTCCGGAACAACAAGGTCCGGGTCAACCGTGATAACGCGGCCGAACCCCTGGCAGGACGGGCATGCGCCGAGCGGGCTATTGAAAGAAAAAAGGTTCGGCGACGGTTCCGGGAATGATCGCCCACATGAAAAACACCTCGGCTTTTCTGAAAATTTCAGGATCTCGCCCTGGCCTCCACCCTGACTTTTATTTTCTTTTCCATTATGGTAGTCAGGATGGCCCCAATTTCCACTGCGTGGAAATTGAATAGTATTGGGACCATTTTCTTTTCCCGAAAGATTGCCAGGACTAGCCCCATTGACCTTTAATTCTTTTGATGGAGAATGGGACTTGCCGACAACCCACGCCTGCACCTCACCGCGTCCCAAACGGAATGCTTGCTCCAGAGAATCCGTGAGCCGTTCTTGATTCGAGACGTCGAGCTTCAAAAGATCCACGCTCACTAGGAGCGCGCTGAGAACAGCCTTTTTTTTGATAAGAACCGCCGCGTCATGCCATGCCCCGGCGTGGAAAAACCCGCTGAAACCTTGCCGCTCCAGTTCTTCCAGATTCTCACGCAGGTATTTCGGGCTCTTTTTCCCAAGCATGACTTGAAAAACAACGCGCGCTTCTTGGCCCGCAAACTCCGTAATGAGATACGTCCCCACTTTACGAGGATCGTATTTTTCGACGGGAACGTGACATTCCGGACAATGCAAACGCCCCACGCGCGCGAACAGGACCCGCAAATGGTCATTGATCTCGGTCTGCGTCCCGACGGTAGAACGGGCATTCGTGATGGAATTTTTCGCTTGAATGGCCAGGGCAGGAAGAATGCCTGAGGCGGACTCCAGATCGGGTTTGGCCATCCGCTCGAGGAATTGACGCGCGTAAGCGGAAACGGATTCGATATAACGGCGCTGGCCTTCGGCATAAAGCGTATCAAAAGCCAGGGAAGATTTCCCGGAACCGGAGACGCCGGTGATCACATAGAGTTTCCGGTGCGGGAGTGTAAGATCGAGGTTCTTTAAGTTGTGGGTTCGGACCCCACGAAGCCGGATCGCATCCAAGGGAGGATCAAGACTTGATCTCGCGGCCCAAAGCCCCGCCGATGGCTTCCAGAAGCTTTTTTCCGCCAAAGACCTTTTGACTTTTGGTATCGATAGAAACTGAGGTGGTCTCGCGATCCACGCGCTTGACCACAAAAGTGATGACCCTCAGATCCGAGTCATCCAAACGGCTGTAATTCATGTCCCGCACGCTGATCATACCTCTTTCCTTGTCGGTCTCTTCAAGCTGCCAGTCCTCTACGGAATTGAGGGCCTCCATCGTCCTCAGATAGGTCAGATCATAGGGCAGTTTATAAACGAGGACCTCGTCATTGGGAGGAAGGACTTCTCCCACGGTATTGCATCCGGCAAGACCAAGTCCGAGGATCAGAATAAGAACAAACTTTGAAAAATGATTCATGGGATCTCTCCTAAAATTTTCCGGTCATGCGCACGAAGGGCCCGTGGCTCCTGAAGCTGTTCGTGTCGCGAAGATCATCGCTGAAATCGGTAAAATTATACCCCACCCCGAGCCGGACGTACTCATAAAATTCGCGGTCCACTTCGACCAAAGCACCTTGTTTCAAGGTATCCAAAGCGTAGGACTGCATGAGAACCCTGTACTCGAGGGCCACATCCCACTTGCGCGTCACATGGAAATTGATGCGATTCGCGGAAAGGAACGTATTGACGGCCACGGTATCGCCCGCGGAGGTATTGACCGTGGAACGTTTGAAAGCCAGTTTTTCCACCAGACCGAAATAACGGTTCACATCATAGGCCACATCGGTCGCAAGAATATGGGCCGACTGGTCGAACTGAAAACCGTTATATTGAGTGCCGTTGTATTGCTGATCAGCGCCGAGGTCTTTCAGGTAAGTGTAGCGAGCCAATAAGTTCAGCTTATCCAACTTGATAGGACGGTAGGCGAACCCCGAACTGCATTCCACAAAGGTCGCGGGAGTGTTGCCCGGATCATACTGGCGAGTGTCCCCGTAATTGAAGTAGGAAAGAAAACCCAGGTCTTCGGTGATCTGGTAGCTAAAAGAGTTGCGCGTGACAATCTGTCCCATTTTCGGAGAATCCTGATCGCGACGTAATTCCCAGTAAGTCCGCGCCCGGAGTCTTTTGCCGCTGGCATAAGCGAGACTTGCGCCTGCTGTATTGAAATCATTGGCGCGAGCAAGCGAATCCTGGGCCGCCTGATCGAGCAAGCGCGTGGTGGAATTCTGCAAATGGCGACGCTCGTACTTGGCCCCGTAATCCCAATGGTCTCCCGCCTTTCCTTCGTAACCCAGAATGTCCGCAAATCCGTCGCTTCCCTGGTACGAAGAATACTCGCGTTCGGAATACATACGTGACTTTTCGGTAAGCGCGAAAGAATTTCCGATGGCCGTCGCCAGTGTTTTGTCCCCGATCCCGCGATCGATGGAACGGATATTCGCATAACTCCGGGCGCCGTTCCCGTGCTGGCGCTCAAAACCAAAATAGGTCGAATCCCCGAGAGGACCGATCATCTCCTCCAGATAGGCGAAGAGGTTATTCACGATCTCATAACGCACGCCGCCACCGAACTGTTGATCGCCCTTTCCGCCGATCGCGGTCTGAACCTTGACATAGGGAAGCAAACGATCATTGATGTGATAACCCAGTTTTCCCGTGACCCCGTTCTTGAAAGGGATCTGGTTGATGAGGTCCGGCGTCAGGCTCCCGACATCCTGGACCGAATCCAGATTGCGGCGTTGATATTCCAGTTCCGCAAGGTACTTCCCGTCATCGTAAACGATCTGCGCGGTTTGGGTCTCGAGCGCTTCGAACGGCGCCTGGGTGTTGGTCACATCCAGCGGCATCAACTGACTGAGGACCGCGCTGTGATCGAAACGATAGCGAGCGGACAAACTGTCCGTGAACTTGTACCGCGTGGCCAGGCCGTATTTTTCAAAACCTTCCTGATCCCTCATGTAGCCGTTCGAAAAAGTCGGATTTACGCCCTGGACATAACCGCTCGTTTCCAGATGTTTCACAGGTTCGGAGGAAGCCCGGATGAGATAAGCGCTTTCCTGAGGACGCGTATGCCTCCCGCTCAAGGAGCCCAGATCCGCGTAGCTGATACCGCCGTCATAGGAGACGGAGGTCCCCGTCTGCTGATTGATCGTCCTGGCGTACTCTGCCGTGACTTTCGTATTGCGCCCGAATTTCATCATGGCGTCCACGCCGACCATATCGTAATCCCCGCCGGGACGGCTTTCCGTCACTCCGGTCGCGCCGATCCTCACATGATCGCCCATCCAGGTGTACGCCCGCACGCCTTGATTCGAGACCGAGGGGACGGCATTGCTTGGATCGTATTCATAATCCACGATCAAATACACCGGACTGCCGTCCAGAATATCGGTCGAGGTCATCGTATCGGCCGCAGCCACGGAAGAAAGCGGCCGGGAAAGCATGATGCGGCCTTCCCCGTAAATGATTTCATAATCCGTGCCCTCCTGAAGATCATAGCTCGCCACCGTCATATTCTGGATTTTGTCGCGGACCTCGACCCGGATCTTTTCACTGCCCTCTATGATGTTGCGGTTACGCGTATAGAAAAGTGAACCGCCCGTGGCATAAAGTTCGTTATGGTCCGCCCGGTGTGAGGAATCCGCGCTGAAGACCTTGAACCCGCGCTTCGGATCGCCGTAGACCGTGCTCGAAACCGTATCGAAATTGACCTTCAGCCCGGAAAGTGTACGATTGTACGTGGCAAGCTCCGTATCCGTGAACTCGGTCTTGAAACTTCCCCACTGAGCATAGGAGCGGTCCATCTCGACCAAAATAAAAAGCCGCTGAGCCGTGTCCTGCGCCTGATAATCACGCGTCGAACTGTCCCCGTAGATCGGATAGTAATCATTCGGATTGAGGTTTGTAAAAAGCGCGGAGCGTTTGTCGGAAGTATCGTACTTGGCCTTCACGAGGAACTTTCCCTTGAGCTTTCCCTTCAAAAAGAAGGAAAAACGCCCGTTTTCTCGGAATCCGTCGCGATACACCTCTGAGTCGGCGGCTTCCATCGCGCCGCTCGCCTCATTGAGGCCCAATTGTTCCTCGCCCAAGGCCACCATGAAGAACGTGCTGTCCTTCACCTTGACCTTTTTCGCAAAGCTCGTGGTCTCGCCCTCCGGCGTCGTTGCCGAAACAGCGACGTCATATTCCCCGGGCTCCACGAAGAATTCTTTCTGGAACATCCCGCTTTCCGCATCCACGGTCACGGGAGTATCGTTGATCTTGATCTTGTTTTTGGGCTGGGTCTTGCCCTGCACGCGGACTGTGGGCTTCGCCACAAGCGGAATGCTCCGCTTTCCGTCCTTAAAAAGATTGAAATCGCCGATCGGGGGGATCTCGGGATGATAGTTCGGCGCCGCCTTCGGGTCCGTCTTGGTCATGACTTCAAAAAATTTAAGCGGCGTCCAGTCCTCGCGGTTCTTCGGATCGCGGACCTTGAATTGATAGGAATAGATCCCCGGTTTGATCAAAAGGCCCGATTCCGTGATCCCGGACCAGGTCACTTCCGGAGGCGGCTGCCCGACCCCGTAGCCGGTCCAGACCGGTTGTCCCATTTCATCACGGACCTCAACGGTCCATTTTTTGATGAATTTTCCGTAGTTGTTGTCGAACGTGAACACTGGTTCTTTTTCAAGGACCCCGACCCCGAGCTTCACGACCTCCGGGGATATCTGAACGTCCAGTGTTGACCGCGAAACATCCACGCCCTGGGTGACCATCACCGTCAGATCTTTTTGGAAACCCTCGGGGATCTCGGAGGGCGGCAACAACACCGCAAAGTTCGCCTTATTCATAATGCCCGCCGTGGTCTTCACAAGATACGCTTCTTCCGTGATGAACTTCGTCCCATCGGGCAGGCTGTGCCCGTCGATCTTCACCACATGCCGTCCCGGCGTCACGCCCGGGACGTGATAGAGACCGTTCTCGTCGGTCACGATCCCGATCCCTTCTTCCGTATAAAGACGGACCCAAGGAACCCCTTCCTCGCCGCAATCCTGGACGGTGTTCTGGTTACGGTCGTTAAAGACCTTTCCGATGATCGTCCCCTGTTCGAAAACCGGATCCCCTTGAACAAAGAACTTTACACCCTGCGTTTCCGAGAGCATACCCGCTCCCGCAATGGAGAATTCCATAGAATATTCTTTGCCGAGTTGGACTCCGCTTGTGACAAGCATCACAAAACTTGTGGAGAAAACCGAACCCGCCGTCATGGTCCCGACCGGAATGATCAAAGACCCCTCCCGGTAGCTGGCCTGGCGGCCGTTCACGCGGATCGACTTCGCAACGTAATCAAAACCATGCGGAAGCGTGGCTCTCAATTCCACGTTTGTTAACGTGTTCCCGGAAGCATTGTTGTAAGTGGCATTGATCCCGATGGCGTCCCCCGGCGCCACATTCCGCTTTGAGGCCGAAACGCTCAACTTCGCCGGATTCACTTCCCCATTCGCCAGATCAAAACAGACGCGCCCCGCAGCACCCCCGAAAGTCCTGAGAACAAAAACGACCCTCTGGGTTCCTTCGGGCGCCGTGCCTGCCGCCGTGAACGTCTGGAACCCGCCGCCGGCGATAGCGTTGCCTGTCGTGATGTACGCGGAGGGCGCGGAAGAAATAAGCGTATCCGAACCGTCAGGATTGACGCTCTTAAATTCGATGACAACCTGTCCGCCTTGCACTCCGCCGCCCGGGGCAATGCTCGATTCCGCCAAAGCACTAAAAGTGACATATTGCCCCGGCTTCACGCCATCCTTGACCTGAAAAGTAAAATTCCCGGCGGGACTGCTTTGCGTGATCGCAAAAAGACCGTCGGGAACATTGGAGAAACCGACCGGTTTGGTCGCGTTGTCAAAGCGAGCGGTCCCGTTCGTGTTGTCCCAGTTCCCGCCCGAGCCGTTCCCGATGTCATTTTCGAAGCTGGGATTGCCGAGCGCGTTCGCGAAAGCGGAAGGAAGAGCGGCGGCACAAAAAAGGAATATCCCCAATGCCATTGCTCCCGCGTTCGCCACAAGGCGTCGGACGAATCCGTCCCTTGGCGGAAAAGCGGGGAGGACACGCTTTTTATCCTGCTCTCTCTTTTTGCCCGTGCTTTTATTGATCATAAGATTTTGATTAGAACCGCCGGCTCGAGAACTTGACGCCGAAACGGAGGTCGTAGTTGGGGAGATACGGAACTTCCCCGTTCTGTTTGACGCGCTGGGCGCCGCCGACGCCGCACCATTCGCCGAAGATCGCCGTCTTGGAAAGCCATTCGTTCTCTTTCCACCGGTAGGTCCTGAACGGCATGATCCTCAGACCCGCGGCGACAAAATACTGGTTCTGATACCAGAAAGAAAAAGAGTCGTTATTGACATGCTCAAAACGCATGTAAGGCATCAGCACAAGTTCGTCATTGATGTAATTGTGCGGAAGCGGGATCCCGGGAAGCTTGATACCCAGGGTGACTGTCGAGTTGGCGATAAATGCGTTGAAGCTTTTCTCAGAACTGAAATTGGTCTTTGAAACGTAGTAATTACCGTAGTACTCGCCCCAGACGTACTGGCGGATGTAATCCGAGAATACCTCGGGCTTCGCCTCGTCCAGCGGCGGCAGTTCCGTACCCCATTCGTAGTAACACTGTACGCCCCAGACAAGATCGGAATCCCGGCTGTTCGTGATGTCGTTCTTGATATTGTAAAGATTGCCGTACTTGATATAAAAACGGTAATTGCGCATCCACTCCAGGATCGGGATGCCCCCGAACGGCTGGAAATTCAGGAGCCAGGGATTACGGGCGAGCGGCCGCCATTCCAAACCCGCGTACAGCTGGAGATAGCTGGCATAATCCGCGGAATCGGATTGAAGAGAGACCGTTTCTTCGATGAAGGGATCGATGTTATGCAGAGGAAAACGGATCCCGCTAAAGACCAGGCGATTGGTCCAATAACCGACCTGTGTATCAAAATGGTTCGACGCAAGATTGGTCAGACGCCAACTGGTCTCGCCAAAGGATTGCCAAGTGATCGACGTGCCGCAAGACGGCCCTTGAAGGACCCCGTACATCTTCTCGCCGATGCCAAGTTGGTCGGTGAACTTGAGGATAAGCTCTTCTTCTTTTTGGAACTGCGCGGGGGTTTTGACCTCGATGGGCTTTTCCGCCTCGGGGACATAGAACGGAGCAGAGCGGACGGATTCGGCAAAATTACCGCCCTGCAACTCCACATTCGATTTGCTCGCAATGATCGCGGTCATGGCCTCCTCGGACGAGGCGAACGCTCTGTCCCCGATCCAAAACAGTTCCGTGACCTGGCCTTTCGCGTTGGGAATAGAAAGCTGACGTATCTCGACGCCTTCAAAATTAGCCGTCTTGAGGTTCTTCTTGATGTAGTCGTCGACCGCCTTCACATCCTTAAGGCCGGAAAGAGGACGGGATTTCACGGCCCCGCCGCCAAAATCCGTCACGATGAAAAATTCGGCGTCCTGCTCGCGAGAGTGGTTCTTGAGGACCGGAAATCCGCGGACTTCGTTCATTTTATGATCGAGTTTTTGCGGGGCCGGGACAAAGAAATGCTCGGCAAAAAGGTTGGTCGCAGGTTCGACCCGGCCTTCAAGCTGAGAGGAGCGAGTGATCCCAACGGCCGGGGACTGGGCGGACCTTGTTTCCTCTGCGGACGGGGCCACCACGGGCTGGGGAACAACTTTTACTTCAATGGACGGGGCCTGGGCCGGAACGGACACTGTCGCCGCAACAGGTGGGGCCTGTTCTGCGGGTCGAGTTTCACCCATAGGACCGGCCTCGAATTCCGTCTCAAGGTCGGGAAGATACTCATCGGCAAAAGAGGGAAAAGCTGCGGACAGAAAAAGGGCGATGAAGAATATTAAAAAGTTTTTAATTCTCATCGCCAATAAGTTTTTTCTTTTTGTTGCAACATGTTGAAAAACTTAGGGAAAGGACCCATTCGCTAAGCGATACCCAGCACTTGGTGCATATGATAAAGACCTTGTTTCTTTTTCGCAAGGAATTTTGCCGCCAAAAGGGCCCCGCGGGCAAAGGCTTCACGAGAAGAAGCTTTGTGGACCAATTCGATCCTCTCCCCGTCCCCGAAAAAGGATACGGTGTGGTCCCCGACCACATCCCCGCCCCGGAGCGCGAGCACCCCGATCTTGCCCTTTTCACGGGCCCCGGTCTCACCTTCGCGTCCGTAAACCACATCCTTTTTAAGGTCACGCCCCCGGACCTCAAGAAGGATCTCCAGAAGCTTCATTGCGGTACCGCTCGGCGCGTCTTTCTTCATCCGGTGATGGATCTCCATGATCTCAAGATCGTAGCTTTCATCGAGCGCTTTCCCCGCGATCGCGGCCAGTTTAAAAAGCAGGTTCACGCCCACGCTCATATTGGGAGATTGCACGATCGGGATCTTACGGGAAGCCGCCTGGATCTGCCGGAGCATGGCCGCCGGGATCCCCGTGGTCCCGATCACACACGCGGTGCGCGTCTTGACGGCGGCCTTGAGATTTTCCGGAAGCGCTGAAAAATGGGTGAAATCGATCAGGACGTCCGCGTGTTTCATCGCGGCAGTCGCGTCCTGCGTGATCTCCACACCCATCAGGTCCCGGCCGAGGATCGGTCCAAGATCCTGGCCCAAAGCGGCGTGTCCGCGCTCTTCGAGCCCGCCCACGATCTTGAAAGCCTTGTCCCGGCTCGCCAGCTGAAGAAGGATCTTCCCCATGCGTCCCATCGCGCCCGTAATAACGAGGTTGATCATTTGAGAACTCCTGTCTTTTTGCGTATTGAAAACATTGTCATTCCCGAAGGTTTTAATCGGGAATCCATGGATCCCCGCTTAAGACATGCGGGGATGACCTTTTCCAAAGGTCATTTCACGACCCCCAGTTTTTTGAGGACCTCCGCGAACTTCTTCTTGTTCTCGGGTCTCATCGCGCAAAGCGGCATTCGGAATTCGGGCTTGATCTTCCCCATCATCCCAAGCGCCGTTTTTACGGGGATCGGGTTCGTCTCCATAAAAACGGCTTTGGAGACCGGGTAAAGCGTCTTGTGGATCGATCGCGCTTCGTCCATGTTCCCGTTCAAGGCTGCGGTCACAAGATTTTTCACAAGTCTCGGAGCGATGTTCGCGACCACGGAGATCACACCGCGCGCACCGATCGCGATCAAAGGAAAATTCAGGGAATCTTCTCCTGAAAGGACCGGCAGGTCGCAAAGCTGCATGATCTGATCCGCTTGGTCCATACTCCCGCTCGCTTCTTTGATCGCGACGATCGTGTCGATCTTGGAAAGACGCGCCACGGTCTCGGGAGCAATGGAAACCCCCGTGCGTCCCGGCACATTGTAAAGCACCATCGGAATATCCACGCGGCTGGCAAGATATTGATAGTGACGGAAAAGACCTTCCTGCGTCGGCTTGTTGTAATACGGGGTCACGACCAGAACGCCGTCCGCCTTGATCTTTTTGGCATGCTGGACCAAACCGAGCGCCTCGACCGTGTTGTTCGAGCCGCATCCACAGATCACCGGAATGCGGTGATGAATGTACTCGACCACAAACGACATGGTCGCGCGATGCTCGAGATGCGACATCGTGGCGGATTCTCCCGTCGTACCGCACGGAACGATCACGTCCGTCCCCTCCTTCAAGTGAAAATCCAGGAGCCCTCGGAGCGCTTTTTCATCCACCTTCCCGTTACGGAACGGGGTGACAAGCGCGACCATCGAACCTTCAAAAACAGATCTCTTTTTTTTCATAGAAAATATTCCCCTTTGTAAACGAATTGGGCCTTGCCCTCTAAAAAGACCTTGGTGATCTCGTCGCCCTTTTGCCGCATCTCGATCCGGAGCTTTTCACCGCTCTTCGTTAGAACATTAACGGGCGACCCGGCATATCCCTTAAGGACGCTCACGGCCGCCGAGGCCGTGGAACCTGTGCCGCAGGCGAGCGTTTCGTTCTCCACGCCGCGTTCGTAGGTCCGGACCGCGATCTCTCTTTTGTTCTTCACTTCCACAAAATTCACGTTCGTTCCGAACGGCTGGAAACGCGCATGGTTCCGGACGGCCTTGCCGGTCTCAAAAACCTCGACCTTCTCCAAGTTTTCTACAAAGATCACTACATGCGGTACGCCGGTATCAAGAAATGCGTAATGAAGAGAGTGCTTACGTACTTCCAAAACGCCATCCATCTCAAAGACACGCGGCTTCATGAGCTGGACCCTGACGCTGTCCCTGGATCCGACCTCGGCCTCGATGAGCCCCGACCCGGACTCGAAGATCATGCGCGAAGAATACTTTAAAACCTCGTGCGCATAGAGCGCAATGCAACGAAACCCGTTCCCGCACGCTGCGGCTTCCGACCCGTCCAAATTGAGGATCCGCATCCTAAAATTTGCCTTCTTGGAACTTTCAAAAAGGAGCACCCCGTCCGCCCCGACGCCTTGATGCGGGCGGCAAACCTCCCGGGTAAAGGCAACGGCGTCCTTCACGATCCCGCGGCGGTTGTCCACCACGACAAAATCGTTCCCCGAAGCGACCATTTTGTAGAAAGGAATAGAGTTTTTCATCCCGTTAGAAATCTTCTTTCATAGGTAACTGCTTACCGATCCTTTGGTTACAAACGGGCGTATTGTATCAAATCCGTCTTGGAGCGACCAGAGGAAAGGATTAAACCGCGGGATGGGGAAAGAAGGAGGGAGGACGGCGCCGGACTTAAATGAAAACGCTATTTTTCAGCAACGACCAACATCTCAAAATCATCTGTCGTCAGCTTATCGTTCCTTGAATAGGCCCCGAGCTTTGCGCCGAAGATATTGATCTTTTTATAACCGAGCGACTTTAAAAGCCAGGTGATCTCGCTCGGCACATAATAACGTTCATTGCATTTTAACTCTTTTTTATTCCCCGCGTCGTCTTCGAACTGAGCGACATTGTGATCCCGGAAAGTCATCAGATCAAAGGAGCACTCCTTACACTGGGACTGGCCTTCTTTCTGCGCCGACCTCTTATAGAATTCATTGACCGAATGGAACAGCGGAAATAATCCGTTCAATGCGGTGAAAATGAACCCGCCTTTACTTTTAAGCGCTTTTGTGGCGCTCTTGAGTATCTCAAAATTCATCTCATCCGTTTCCATAAGAGAGAATCCGCCTTCACACAACATGATCGCCAGATCAAATGCGCCGTTAAAAGAGAGACTGCGCGCATCCTGTATTTGGAAATCGACGATCACCCCCGCCTCTTGCGCCTTTTCCCTCGCCCTTTTTATCTGATTCCCGGAAAGGTCAACGCCGGTAACGGTGTATCCCCTTTTCGCGAGCTCGATCGAATGCCTGCCTGTCCCGCATCCGACATCAAGTATTCTTACCTTTTTGTTATGCTTTAACTCCTGTTCAATAAAATCGCATTCCCCGAGGGTCCCCTGGACAAAGCATTCTTTGTCATAGTGGCGAGCATAATTTTCGAATAATAACTCGTACCATGGTTTCATGGTCCAAGGCTCCTGTGAACACCAAGCGGCACCCTCCGGTGCCCGACTTTTAGACGAGGATGATCTTGGCGGGTTCGAATCCGTTGAAATTGGGGACGGCGCTTGCCGAGGAGTAGGCGCCGATGTTCTTGGCGTAGACCACATCGCCCACGTAAAGTTCGGACAGTTCCTCGTTGTTGGAAAGGATATCGAAGGAATCGCACGTGGGTCCGGCGAGCGTGGTCTTGTACTTGGCCCCGCGGCGCAGGGTCTTGAACTCGTACTTACAGTGGTCAAAGACCATTCCGGAAAAATCCTGGTAAACCCCGTCGTTCAGATAATAGAAATTCTGATTATCGCGGAACGCGCGGCCGATCACCTGCGTCACCAGGATCCCCGATGGACCCGCGAAAAAGCGCCCCGGCTCCGCGATGAATTCCGTCTGTTTTGAGAAAAGCTCCTTCATCTGCTTGCGAATCTCGGAGGCCATGCGTTCAAAATTAATGCCGATCTCGTTCTCGAAGTGCTGGATCGGGAACCCGCCGCCGATATCGACGATCTTAAGCGGTACATCGTTTTCCCGTGCCTCCCGGAAAATATTCGCCGTCAGCTCAAGGGCCTGAAGGTAATTTTCCACGTTCGTGGACTGCGACCCGACGTGAAAACTCACGCCCTTGGGCACAAGCCCCAGGCTTTTGGCTTTCCGCAGGAGATAAAAAGCCTGGTCCGGTTCCGCGCCAAATTTGAGCGAGAGCTGCACCACGCTCCCCCGGTTCGCGACCTTGATGCGGACGATGACGTGCGCCTTGGGGAAATTCTCCGCGATCTTGTAAAGTTCCGCCTCGTTGTCGAAGGTCATAAGCCGCACGCGGCGGCGGCGGGCCGTGATGAGGTCTTCTTTGGATTTGATGGTGTTGGCGAAAATAATGCGGCTCGGCGAGACGCCGTGCCTGAGGACTGATTTCATTTCCGCGGCACTCGCCACGTCGAAACTCGCGCCAAGCTCCGCGAAGGTCTTTACGATCTTCGGGTTCGGATTGGCCTTGATGGCGTAGTAGGGCGTGACCTCCGGGAAGGCCTTCGTGAAACGGGCGAATTGTTTCTCGAGCACGCTTTTACGGATCAGCATAAAAGGCGTCTTATGCTTTTTGAGCATGGTCCGGATGAGGTTCTCGACCCCGGTGATCTCGGCCGGTTTTTGTTTTTGCAAAGGCGTTTGAACGGGAACGTCCAGAACGGATTGTGCCATCAGGGGCTACACCCTTTCATCCACGAGGAACGAGTTGAACTGCCAGAGGTCCTCTTCTCCGGGAGCCTCGGAACCGAATTTCAAGTATTTCTTGTTCAGGTTCTGGAGCGGCGTCCAGTCCGAAGGAATGGAAACAAAAGGAACGATGTAGGGAGTCGCGAACTTCAGGATGAATTCATGGTCGATGTCGTCGGGAAGCAGGAACCCTGCGTTCGGATTTTTGATCATCCAAAGCGCCGCGGCAACGACCGAGACCGCGACCTGGAGCGTCGTGGCCTGCTGGTGCGCCACAAGCTTGCGCGTCGTGTGAATATCGAGAAGACTGCCGCACCACCAGGACTTGAAATCGTGTCCCATGAGAAGCACGCCGAGCTCGTCGCGGCCCTCCGTGATGTCGTCGGCAAGAATGCGCTGCTTTTCCTGCATCTTGTACTGTCGCATCCTAAGCTCCTGCATTGAGAGGACCGCCGAATCCGAGGGACAATAGGCGTAATGAACGGTCGGGCGGTAAACGGCCTTTCCGTTCTCCCAGACCGTCAGCCGGTCGGAAAGGCTGAACGCTTCCCCGTGGCGGATCACCATCCCGTTGATCTCGCCGCACGGCACCCAGGAGCGGACAAGCGTGTTCATGCCGAGCGTCCCGAGACAGATCTGATTTTTAGGACCCTCCTTGTGCTCATATCCGTCTTTGGGAAGTTTCCGTTCGTGGGTCCCCCAACCCATCTCGGCCGGGGCCACGCCTTCTTCGTAAAAACCTTCGATCGACCACGTGTTCACGAATTCATTCACCTGCTTCGGAACATCGGTGAGCTGCGTGTCGCGTTCGCTGATGTGGATGACCTTCACGCCGGCGGTCTGGGCGAGCTTCGGGAAATTCTTCGTTTCGAGATATTTCCTGAGGCTCCCCGCGCGCGGGTCCGAAGGTTTCTCTTTGAGGATCTTTTTGGCGATATCGATCAGGGCCTTTTTCGTGAAATGCGACACAAGCCCGGGATTCGCGCCATGATCGACGATCGAGGTCGTTCCCTTGACGCCCTTCCAGTGGTTCTCCATCAGTTTGCGGAGCTTCATGTGCCGGGCGTAAAGCGTGTACTGGGTCGGATCGGTGCGTTTATCGTCGCGGTAGGGATCCCATTCCTCGACCGAGGTGTTCACATAAAGGACCCGGTTCGTGCGGCACCAGTCCAAGATCTCCCAGCAATCGATGTTCCACGCAAGATCGATGATCATGTCCCCCGGACCCGCGTACTTGGCGAAGAGCTTTTTATAATTGGCCTGGGTGACCTTATCGAAGACATACTTCACGCCGCGCCTGAGAGCGTTTTTCACGCGGGCGCGATTGTCCGTAAAATCCATGATGGTGATCTTCGAGGCCGGCATGTCGAAGTGGCGCAAGACAAGCGGCACGGCGCATTGAGCGACGCCGCCGCAGCCGATGATGAGGAGCCTGCCGCCGAACTTCATTTTTATTTTCGGAATAACAACTTTGACTTTCGGGTATTTGAATCCGCTCATTTTTTCTTTCTCTCTCCAGTCTTTAAGTTGAGAAGGCTCGAATACTACATCAAAAAAAAATTCCCATCAACAAATACCATGGGGAAATGTGGAACTTGAGGCCGGTGCCGCACAGCAGTCTGCGGCCTGTTCTCTGTTAGTCTATCTTTTTTGATTCTTCTTCCAGACGCTTTAGATCTTCCAAGCTCTGGTTCTCTCCCGCGGAGGTTGTGGTGCCGGGCTCAGCGGTTGTTGCTTTGGCCTCGGTGGCTGTTGCCTTGGTCTCGGCATCGGAAGAAGACATTGCTTTTCTTGCCTTTCGGGCCGCGATCACCGTTCTTGCCGCCCGGATACCGAAAATGGCATGCGCCGGAGGCGCTTCGAGAAGAAGGGTCCCTGCGATCAGTCCTATCATAACAACCTTAAAAGTTTTCGACATCATGCGTCTCCTTTTTGAATGGTGCCCCGGGCACTGTTTTATGTCCCCGGGATTCTCCGGAATTCCTAAAGCGCAGGAGCTGTTGTGGCTGACATGCTTTTTAGCCTCGCCTCCCATTGAGACATGATCCGCTGGTAGGTCCCACTCGTCTTTATCTTCCGAAAACCTCGGCTGAAAACATCGCGGTATTTTTTCCCATCCAGATGGCTTTTTGAAAAGACGACATAGTATCTCTGTGTAGCTGAAACCCCGCCTCTCTTGCACTTCCCCGCATAACCTCCGGAGTGAATAAGGTAATCATCCGTTTTTTCGGTGAGGATGATGACATCCACTCTCCCGGCTAAGAGTTTTTTCAGGATAACCGCATCGGAGAGGGAATACTCTTTATTTAAATTCTCATGGAGGTCGATGGCATCTCCGTATTCATATCCCTGTGTTAATCCTATTTTTTTCCCTGCCAGATCGGCCACAGATGCGATCGTCCCCGGATCATCGGCCCTTGAATAAAAATAGTCGTTGTTCGTAAAAAGTGGCTCATCCGTCCAGAGATAAACATTTTCGTTTTCACTGGTCCGTGTGCCATCGAAACATCCCACGGCCATCCCCTCTGCGACCAGAGACATGCCCCGATCGTAATTCATGGCATCAAATGCGACATCGATCCCTTCCGCTTTAAACGATTCCCTAACGAGATCTACGGAAATGCCGGCAACCCCGCCTTCTTGCCTTCCCGAGAAAGGATACCAGGCATCCTCGGCAATGATCTTCACCGTTTCCCCATAGCTCAGAGAAGCGAAAAGAAAGAGCATTATGATGCATACGCTCATTGTTTTTGACCGCTTCGCCATGGTCACTTTCCTGGTTAATTTATACCGGACGCCGCGTTTCACTTCGGCATTTCGCTAACAGATTATAGACAGCCACGTCCTTACGGCCTAACACTAGATAGTTCCGGGAACATGTCAATCGAATGGTACCGGGTACCTTTCGGCACACCGGGTCATTTTTCTTCGAGCCAGTCCACCTTACCGGTCTTCACATCATAGATCGCGGGAACGATCGTGAGCGCGCCTTGGGTCGCCAGGTCCCGGATCTCTTCACTTTCGGACCGGAGATCCCTTTCCACCTGGAACGCGTTCCGTTTCACCGCCTCCGTCGTCAGCTCACGATCCCGCAGGTCCGGATATTCCAGCTTCACTTCCTTCACGACCGGTTCGAGCTGTGCCTGAATATCGCGGAGACTCCCCTCGAGCTTCTCCCCCGAGACCACGGACCCGACCGCTCCGCATTGTGTGTGCCCCAGGATCACCAGCAGGGGCGCGTGCAAATGACCGGCCGCATATTCCAGAGAACCGATCACACTGCTATCCACTGCGATATTCCCCGCGACCCGCACCGTAAAAATATCCCCGATCCCCCGATCAAAGATCACTTCCACCGGCACTCTCGAATCCGCGCACCCGAGCACGATCGCGAACGGTTTTTGCCCGTTCACCGCGGTTTCTTCACGCCTCACGCTATTTTCTCCGGGATGCTCGCTCTTCATGGCCACAAAGCGGGCGTTCCCTTCCTTGAGCAACGCAAGCGCCTCGTCCGCGGTCCGTTCCGTCTCCTCGAGCGCGAACGCCGAACCGGCCTGTACTGTGATTCCGATCATGAATATGCCGAAAAAAACGTTGCTGATCTTTTTTCTTTTCATGAGCTCTTTCTCCTCAGTCCCAGAGCCGTGCACCGGCGTCCCCACCCACACGCCTGCCTTTATTATTCAGGCCTTCTTCATTTTCTTCTTGCACCAATGCTCTGAAAGCACCAGGAGCGGAATGATCCAAAAAATATCCGCGGAGATCAACGGATGCGCCTGGGATAAAAGAATGGAGATCAATGCAACGCCCATAAAAAAAATACATTTGTTCCTTCCAAAGGCTATGTTCGGATCGCTCATGCCTTCGTCCACCAGACGCCGGTTTTTTGTCGCATAGATCCAATTGATCAAAAAAAGCGCCCCAACAATGAACAGGTTCAACCCGAACATGGCCTCCGCGAGATCTTGCTCGGGAAATTCGGTGACAAGTGAAGTCGAGAAGGGGAAAAGAGCGACAAAGAACAGCATCACGAGATTGATCCAGATATGCGTAAGATTCGTCCGTTTGATGAAATGGGCCTGTTCGTGATGCTGGTTCCAGAAAATCGCCAGAAGCGCGAAGCTGAGCGCATAATTCACGATATCGTGGACCTTCAAACGCATCATCCCCATAAAACCGGTGCCTTGGATCACGGTCTCCCTCTGAGGAACAACCACCGTCATGACCAGGAGAGTCATCACGATCGCAAAGATCCCGTCGATGAGCGTCTCCAGCCTGTTTTTCTCCATAAAATACTCATTGAGCCGGCTCATCACAAAACCTCCGTTTTAAAACCAAATAGCACCATTCTTATTAGTTAGATTTGACTCTTGATGGACTTCAATAGATCCTCAAACAGAAACGGCTTAGGGATATAATCAGCAGCGCCCAAGTTCTGTACATCCATGACCAGTTTGGTTTCTTTTTTCACTGTAAGCATGATCACGGGAATGGAGCTTGTTTCGGGATTCCGTTTTAATGCACGAAGGGTCTCGACCCCATCCATGACCGGCATCATGATATCAAGAATAATGAGGTCCGGATGTTCCCGAACAGCTGTTTCACGTCAGACGCGCTCAGGGCCTGATATTGGTTCGCCTTTAACCGGATCTCAACCAGCCGGACGATCTCGGGTTCGTCATCAACAACCAGGACCTTTTGAGCCATGGATCCCTCGCATTTTCAAGTTCTGGGAACGCATCCCTTCATTTGTTCCCCTATTTGTATAACGTCAGGACTCTAACAGCTCTGTAGAATGGTACCCTGCGCCTTCAAATGATCCCCTTCGGCGCTTGCGGGGCCGTTGTCTTTTTGACTTTTTTCCCGGATTTTTTCATTTCGGTCTGGGCGGCTTCCAGATCGCTGACCTGAGATTCCAACTGCGTGTTCAGCCGGAGCAGGTACCCCATTTTGGAATCGCTTGTGTTGACCCTGCTTTCCAATTGGGTTATTTTTGACTCTACGGTCTTTATTTTCTCGTCGCTTTCTCTGGACTTTTTTTCCAATGCATTCACTTTAGCCCCTAAAATATCCGTACGGGAAGTGTCTTCGAGCGCAAAGGCCCGGGCGGTAGTAAGGAGCAAAACGATCAGACAGGACACGGAAAGTATTTTCTTCTTCATTTCAGTTCTCCTTCTTTTTATTTCTTAAATGCAGGCGAACGGAAAAGCCGGAGATCGACGGGTCATTTGCGCTCGTTCGTTACGTTCTACGTGCTCCCGAAGTGCCCAGCACCTTCAAATCCGTTCACCGCGGATGAGATCCTGGTAGGTCTCGCGTTTGCGGACGACCTTGAAGGTACTGCCTTTGACCATGACCTCGCAGGCGCGGGGACGGGAATTGTAATTGGAGGCCATGGTAAAGCCGTAAGCGCCTGTCGTCATGAGGGCAAGGGGGTCGCCGGAGCGCATTTCCGGGAGCTCGCGGTCCTTCGCGAAAAAATCTCCGCTTTCGCAGATCGGACCCACGACGTCATAGATCCACCCGTGCGCCTTTTCATTTTTCACGACCGGCCAAATATGGTGGAACGCATTGTAAAAAGCGGGACGGATAAAATCGTTCATCCCGGCGTCCACGATGACGAACTTCTTCACGTCGGTCTCTTTGACGTAGATCACCTTCGTCGCGAGGATGCCGGCGTTGGCCGCGATAAAACGGCCGGGCTCGAAAATAAGCTGATATTTTCTTTTCTTAAAGAGCGGCAGGACCTTGCGCGCGAATTCCTCCGCGGTCTGGGGGTTCTCGTCGCTGTAGATCGCTCCGAGACCGCCGCCTAGGTTAAGGAACTTGATCTTGATCCCGTCCTCCGCGAGCTCGTCGATGAATTCGATGATCTTTTGGAACGCCTCGACAAAGGGGTCTCCCGTCTCGATCTGGGAACCGATGTGCGCGTGGATCCCCGAGACCCGGGCGTGGGTCAAGCGCTTCGCGTCCTTGAAGATCTCGCGGGCCTTCTCGAAATCGATGCCGAATTTGGTCTCCGCCTTGCCGGTCGCGATGTATTCGTGCGTATGAGGGTCCACGTTGGGATTGATCCGGAGCGAGACGTTCACTTTTTTGCGCATCTTCTTGGCGATCGTGTTGATCTGCTCGAGCTCGGGCACGGATTCCACGTTAAAAAGAAGGATCCGGGCCTTGATCGCGGCGCGGATCTCTTCGTCAGTCTTTCCCACGCCGGCATAAACGATCTTTTTCCCCTGGCATTTCACTTTCCTCGCACGGAAAAGCTCGCCCCCCGAGACGATGTCGAGACCCGCGCCTTTTTTGACAAGCGCGCGGAGAACCGCGAGGCTGGAGTTCGCTTTGACGGAATAGCAAAAGAGCGGCTTCGCGGCGCGGAACGCTTTTTGAAGTTTCATGAGATGTTCCGTAAGGGTCTTCTGGCTGTAGATATAGGCGGGGGTACCGGTTTTTTTGAGGATCTTACTGACGCGGACCTTGTCGCAATAAAGCTCGCCCTGCTTGTAATAAAAATCGTGCATCTTCTCTTCGTGGAAATCGGTCCGGGGCATGTCAGCTCCTTAGCGTTTTTTTCCACTCCGCGATCGCCTGTTTCACGCGCGCGGGGTGCGTGCTTCCGATCGTCTTTTTGCCTTTCACGGATTCCTTCGCGTCGAAAAGGTCGTGGATGTCCGCGCCGAACTTGGGCGAGAACTTCCGCCATTCCTGGACGGACCACTCGCGAAGCCGCTTCTCGGATTCGATTGCATGCCGAACGGTCCTCCCCACGAGCTCGTGCGCCTCGGTGAACGGAACTTTTTTCCGGACCAGATATTCCAGGACGTCGGTCGCGAAAAGACTGTCGTCGTCCAGGGATTTCAAAAGGGCCTTCTTGTGCCAGCTCGCGGAACCCACGGCAAGAGCCAGAAGCTCGAGAGCGGTCGCGGTCTTTTTCACGGCGTCGAAGACGCCCGGTTTGTCTTCCTGAAGATCGCGGTTATAGGAAAGCGGCAGGCCTTTTTGCACGGTCAGAATGGCCTGAAGATAACCGAAGATCACACCGGCCCTGCCGCGCACGAGTTCGAATACGTCCGGATTTTTCTTCTGCGGCATGAGGCTCGACCCGGTCGCGAACGCATCGTCGAGTTCCACGTAGCCGAACGCCTCGGAGTTCCAGAGGATAAAATCCTCCGAAAGCCGCGAGAGATGCGCCCACAAAATGGCGAGCACGCTCAGAAATTCGGCGAAGGACCCCCGGTCACTCACGGCGGCCATGCTGTTGGCGGCAATGCCGGTAAAGCCCAGTTCTTTCGCGAGAAATTTTTGGTCGAGCGGAAGCGCGGACCCCGCGAGCGCGGCGGAACCGAGCGGCAGGACGTTCACGCGCTTGGCCGCATCCTGAAGTCTCGACTTGTCTTCCTCGATCATTTCGACGTACGCCAGCAAATGGTGCGCGAGGAGTACCGGCTGCGCCTTCCTGAGGTGCGTCATGCCGGGAATGATCCTTTCCCCTGCTTTTTCGGCGGCGGTGATCAGGCTCTTTTGGAGTTTCCGGATGCCGTCTTCGATCACGACGATCTTCTCCCGGAGATAAATGCGGGTCGAGGTGATGACGAGATCGTTCCGGCTGCGGCCCGTATGGATCTTCTTGGCCACCGCGCCCGCCTTTTTTTCGAGTTCCATCTGAATGAGAGTGTGGACATCCTCATAGCGATCCGCAAAAGCCGCGAGGTCCCGGCCTTTCAAGGCCCGAGAGACCGACTTGAGACCGCGAAGGATCGCCTTGGATTCCGCGCCCGTGATAAGACCTGTCCGCGCCAGCATTTTCGCGTAGGCTTCATTGACGCGGATCTCGGCGTCAAAAAGTTCTTGATCGGTCTCAAGCGAATAGCTGAAGCACTTGAGCGCAGGATGCATGTCTTTCTTGAATCTTCCGCCCCACATTTTTTTCGCCATTTTTTTCACCCTGTTCAAAAAGTTCGGAGCTGGGAGCTGTGAGTTCAGAGTACGAAATCAAAGACGTTGCTCCGAACTCCACACTCCGTACTGTTATTTGTACATGCCTTCGTACGGAAGTCCCCAGATCTTCATGAAACCGACCGAGGCTTTCCGGTCAAAAATATCGCCCTTGGAATACGTCGCGAGCTTCTCTCTATAGAGGGCATGCTTCGATTCGCGTCCGACGCACAGCGCATGGCCCCGGTCCAATTTGATGCGGACCTTACCCGTTACACGCGCTTGGTTGGACGCGAAAAAGGCGTCCAGCGATTTTTTGAGGGGCGAGAACCAAAGCCCGAAATACACAAGCTCCGCGTATTTTTCGGAAAGGAGTCTCTTGTAATGAAGGAACTCCCGGTCCATGACGAACCCTTCGAGCTCTTCATGGGCCTTGAGAAGCACGTCCGCGGCCGGTGCTTCATACACCTCGCGGCTCTTGATCCCGACGAGCCGGTTCTCGATCATATCGAACCTACCGACACCGTACTGGCCCGCAATCGTGTTCAGTTGTTCGATGAGAGCCACAAGTGGCATCCGCTTCCCGTTCAGTTTCACGGGAACGCCTTTTTCAAAAGAGATCTCGATGTAACGCGGCTTCTTCGGCGCTTTGGCCGGAGAGCAGGTCATCACGTACGCGTCCTCGGGCGGTTCGACCATCGGATCTTCCAGGATCCCCGCCTCGATCGCGATCCCCCAGATGTTCTTGTCGATGGAATAGGGGCTTTTCTTGGTGACATCGATCGGGATCTCGCGTTCTTTGGCGTACTCGATCTCTTCTTCGCGCGTTTTGAATTCCCAGTCGCGCAGAGGCGCGATGATCTTAAGGTCCGGGTCGAGCGTCCTCACGCCCACCTCGAGCCGCACCTGATCGTTGCCTTTTCCCGTGCACCCGTGCGCCACGAATTCCGCGCCTTCCCTCTGCGCGACGGCCACCAGATGTTTCGCGATGAGTGGACGGCCGAGCGCCGTCGCGAGCGGGTACTTGCCTTCGTAACGCGCGTGCGCCCAAAGCGCCGGCATAATGTAATCCCTGGCGAATTCTTCCTTGAGGTCGACGACAAAAGTCTTGATCGCCCCCGCGGCCTGGGCCCGGCGGACCAGTTTGTTCTTATCTTTTACCTCGCCGATGAAAGCGCAAAAACAGACCACGTCCAGCCCGTGGTTCTCCCCGAGCCATTTCACCGCGCAGGAAGTATCTAGCCCCCCGGAATAAGCCAATACGACTTTTTTCATTGGATCGCTCCTTGGTTAAAAAGATAAAGCAAAATGGCCTTCTGAATGTGGAGCCGGTTCTCGGCTTCGTCGAACACGATGCAATTCCTGCTTTCCATCACGTCGTTGGTGATCTCCTCGCCCCGGTGCGCCGGCAGGCAGTGCATCACGAGCACGTCTTTTTTCGCGCTCTTCAAAAGTTCCTTATTGATCTGCATTCCTTTGAAATCTTTGAGTTTTTTTTGCCGCAGGGCCTCTTCCCCCATGCTCACCCACACATCCGTATAGATCGCGTCCGCGTCCTTCACGGCTTCCTTCGGGTCCGAGAACCCTTCGATCACGGCGCCCGTTTTTTTCGCGATCTGTTTGGCGAGCGCGAGAAGTTTGGGCTTAGGCTGATATTTCTTGGGCGTCGCGTACCGGATCTTCGCGCCGAGTTTCGCGGCGACCAGCATCAGAGAATGCAGGACGTTATTGCCGTCCCCCACGAACGCGAGCACCGGGTCTTTTTCCGCCGGGATCTTTTCATAAAGCGTCATGTAATCCGCGAGCGCTTGGCACGGATGTTCGAGGTCGCTTAAGCCGTTGATCACGGGTTTTTCAAAATAATCCTGGAATTCGGTGATGGTCCAATGCGAAAAGGTCCGCATCACGACCCCCGAAAGATAACGGGACAGCACGCGCGCCACGTCCCGCACCTCTTCCCGCACTCCGAGTTTGATATCTTCAGGCCCGAGATAGATCACGCCGCCGCCCATGGAATAGATGCCGGCCTGGAAAGAAACCCAGGTCCGCGTTGAAGGCTTTTCGAAAATAAAACCGAAGATGTGGCCTTCGAGCGCGTCCCGGACCTCCTGCGGCCGTGCCTTCACTTTGGCCGCGAGCTCCATGATCTTCCGTATTTCTTCGGTGCTGAGATCGTTGATCGAGATCAATGATTTGAACATGCACAACCTTCTTTTTTCTTCGATGAAAGTTTATGAAAAACATTCCCCAGGATCTTCATGCCGTGTTGGATCTCTTTGGCCGTGACCGTCATGGGAGGCATGATCCTCAGGATATCACCCTGCGTCGCATTGATAAGAAGCCCCTGGTCCCGGGCCTCATTCGAGTAAGGCACGGACGGCTCCCTGAGCTTCAGCCCCCGCATCAGTCCTATCCCCCGCATGCTTTCGATCACGGGATACTTCTCTTTGAGTTTTTCGAATTCTTTTTCCAAAAGCTCCCCCATCCGGACCGTATTCGTGAGCAATTTTTCTTTCTTGATCGCCTTGAAGACCGCGAGGCTCGCCGCGCAGACGAGCGGGTTGCCGCCGAAGGTCGACCCGTGCATGCCGGCGATCAGCACTTCTTTTTTGATCTTCCGGTTCACCACAAAAGCACCGATCGGGACCCCGCCGCCCAGGACCTTGGCAAGTGTCATGATGTCCGGTTCGAGAGAATAATGCTGATAAGCGAACATCTTCCCCGTGCGTCCCATCCCGGTCTGCACTTCGTCCAGGATCAGAAGCATGTCTTTTTCATCGCAAAGTTTCCGGATCCCTTCCAGAAAATCCCGGCTCGCCACGGAGACCCCGCCCTCGCCCTGGATGGGTTCGAGCATGATCGCGATCGTCTTGTCGGTCACAAGTTTTTTGACGGACTCCAGGTCGTTGAAATCGGCGTAACGGAATTTCTCCATGAGCGGCTGGAACCCCTGATGGAATTTTTCCTGCCCCGTCGCCGTCATCGCCGCGAGCGTCCTCCCGTGAAAAGAATTTTTCATGGTGATGATCTCGAAACGTCCGGTCTCGCCCCCGTACTTCTTCGCGAACTTGAGGGCGCCTTCGTTGGCCTCCGCGCCGCTGTTACAAAAAAAGGTCCTCGCCGGGAACGACGCTTCCGAAATGGTCTTCGCAAGCTCGGCCTGTTTCACGTTCAGGAAATTGTTCGCGATGTGAAGCATTTTCCGCGCCTGTTCCTTGATCGCATTCACCACGATGGGATGACAATGTCCGAGGCCGGAAACCGCCCAGCCCGGAAAAAAATCCAGATATTCTTTTCCTTCCAGGTCCCACACGCGCGCCCCTTTGCCTTTGACCAGGCACACCGGCACACGGGTATAGGTCGGCATCACGTATTGCTCGTAGAGTTTTTGAACGTCAGCTGTTTTCATAGTTTTTAGCAGTTCGGAGTCCGAAGTTCGGCGTTCGGAGCAAAAGATTTTACTCCGAACTCTGAACTCTTCGCTCAAAACTAAAGTGTTATTTCGGTTCCGATACCTTGGTCCGTAAAAATTTCAAGCAAAAGGGCGTGCATGATGCGGCCGTCAATGATGTGGGCCTTCTGAACGCCGCCCTCCAGCGCGTCGATGCAAGCCTTGACCTTGGGGATCATGCCCCCCGTGATGATCTTCTCGTCGATCAACCGCTGGGTCTCGCTCACCCGGAGCGAAGGGATGAGCGTCTCTTCGTCCACGGGGTCGCGAAGGATCCCTTTCACGTTCGTCAGCACCATGAATTTCGGGACGTGCATGGCGGCCGCGACATTGGCCGCCGCCTCGTCCGCGTTCACGTTGTACATTTCGCCGTCGAGGCCTTTCCCCACAGGAAAGATCACCGGGATCCTTCCAAACTCCGTCAGCTCCTTGAGGGGCACAGTATTGACCGAAGAAACGTCGCCGACAAAACCCACGTCGCCGTTCTCGGTGTGTTTCACCACGTTCAGGATCTCGGCGTCGTAGCCGGAAAGCCCGACCGCGGAACCCCCGAGGCGTTCGATGTCATGGACAATGCTGCGGTTGAGCTCGGAGAGCGTCTCGTTCACAACCTCGATCGTTGCCTTGTCCGTCACGCGCAGTCCGTTCACGAACTGGCTCTGCACGCCTTTTTTCTTCATGGCGTCAGTGATGAATTTTCCACCGCCGTGGATCAGAATGGGACGGATTCCCACATAGCTCATGAACACGAGGTCCTGGAGCACCATGTCGCGGACCTCCGGGTAGGTCAGGGCCGCGCCGCCGTATTTGATCAGGATCTCTTTGCCGCGGAATTTCTGGATGTAGGGAAGCGCCTCGACCAAGGCCTGCGCTTTTTCGATGTATTCTTTCATAGCTTTAGGAGTACGCGGCGTTGATCAGCACGTATTTTGTCGTGAGATCCGAGGTAATGAATTCCGCCCGCCCCCGTCCTTTGCCGATCACGACATCGATCGTGTATTCTTTCTTCTGCAAAATACGCCGAGCCTTCGGAAGGTTCAGCACCCGCAGCCTTCCCTGATTGACCACCTGGGCGTCGCCGAACCAGATGCTCAGATTATTGGGGTTGAAATCCACGCCGCTCGCGCCGACCGCGGCCGCGATACGCCCCCAGTTCGGATTGGAACCCGCGAGCATGGTCTTAAAAAGCATGGAATTGGCGATCTGCCTCGCCGCCCGTTCGGCGTCCGTCGGTTTTTTCGCGCCCGAGATCCGGAGCCGGCACACGTGCGTCACGCCCTCGCCGTCCGTCACCATTTCATGCGCAATGTAGCGCATCACTTCTTCCAGCGTTTCCCGGAACATCCAATAATCCTTACCGATCTTCTGGATCGGGGGATTTCCCGCTTCCCCGTTCGCGAGGCAAAGGACCATGTCGTTGGTGCTCATGTCGTTGTCGATCGCCATCTGGTTGAACGTATCGTCCGCCGCGTGGCGCACGGCCCGGCGGAGAAGGGATTTCGTGATCGCGGCGTCGGTCGTGATAAAACAAAGCATGGTCGCCATGTTCGGATGCACCATCCCGGCACCTTTCGCGCAGGCCGCGATCGTGACCTTTTTGCCGCCCAGTTCCAACGAGAGAGCAATCTCCTTACTGGAAAGATCGGTGGTCAAAATGCCTTTGGCCGCGCCGTGGCCGCCGGTCTCAGAAAGACGTTTTACGAGTTTCGGGATCGCCCGTTTCACGCAGGTGATCGGGAAAGGAACGCCGATGATCCCCGTCTGCGCGAGCAGGATCTCTTGAGGAAGGATCTCCAGGCATTTCGCGGTCTCCCACGTGATCTCATCGGCCGCTTTTTTTCCGATCGGACCGTTCAGACAATTCGCGTTGCCGCTCGTCCCGAGGATCGCGTGATGCTTCGAAGCGTGAATGGCCTTCATCGAGTAGAGCACCGGCCACGCCTTCGCCCGGTTCGTGGTGAAGGTCCCGGCCGCAACGCACGGCGTTTTGGAATAAGTCAGGGAGACGTCGTACTTTTTCTTTTTCTTCTTGATCCCCGCATGGATGCCGCCTCCGACGAAACCTTTCGGGGTCGTCACGGAACCGTTCTTTTCTTTTTTCCAAAAAGGTTTCTTCATCACAGAAGTCCCGCTTCTTCCGGAAAACCGAACCGGAGGTTCATATTCTGGACGGCCTGGCCGGCCGCGCCTTTCACAAGATTATCGATCGCCGTGAGGATCACCACCCGGCCCGTTTCTTCCTGAACGCTGACGCCCACATCGCAAAAATTCGTGTGCTGCACGTCCTTGAGGGACGGGTATTGTCCCGCAGGTTTGATCCTTATGAAAGGCGCCTTTCGGTACGCGCCTTCCAGTGTTCTCCGGATCACGGCTTCCGTCCCTTTCGCCGTCGTTTGCGCATAGATCGTCGCGAGAATGCCGCGATTGACCGGCAATAAATGCGGCACGAACGTGACCTTTACGGGTTTTCCGGCCGCCGCAGACAGCGTTTGTTCGATCTCGGGCGTATGCTGGTGCCGGTTCACTTTATAGGCGCTGTAATTCTCGCTTGCCTCGCAAAAATGGATCGCGGACACGAGCTTTTTCCCGGCGCCGCTGACGCCGGACGCGGCATTGATGATAATGGACTTTGGATCGATCAGTTTTTTCTTAAGAAGCGGGATCAACGCGAGCGACGGCCCCGTAGGATAACACCCGGGATTGGCGATCAGATCTGCTTTCTTGATCTTTTCCCGGTAGACCTCACAAAGCCCATAAACCGCCTTGGAAAGATACTGGGGCGCGACATGATTCACGCCGTACCATTTCTCGTAGATCTTCCTATCCTTCAGCCGGAAATCCGCGGAAAGATCGATCACAACCTTGCCGGCCGCAAGGAGCTGTTCGGCCGCGGTCATCGCCTCGGTATGCGGCAAGCACAAAAAGACCACCTCCGCCTTTTTTTTCACCGCATCGAACGAATAGGGCGTGATCTCAAGCGTGATGTCTTTTGCGACCGACGGCAGGACTTCCCGAAGGGCAATGGGTCTTTCCTGCCGGGTGGTCAAAAGAGTGACCCGGACGTGGGGATGGGCCAAGAGCAACTTCGTGAGTTCGGCTCCGGTATATCCCGTAGCACCAAGAACCGCACAGTTCAACATTGAGGTATATTTTTCTCCTTTAGGGACATTATAAATCAGTAAGTTCGGTATTATAGAAATGGCTCTATCCTTTGTCAATTTAAGAAGTTATGAATTCCGCACAGCGTAGATCGTAAGGAGTACGGAGTATTTCCTTCCCCCTAATGCCCGGGATGCCGCACGCCTTACCTCGCAGGCGAGATCTTAGCTCTTTCTTATAGCTGTAATGCCAAATATACATTGATTTTATGGCAAAACATGACTATGTTACGCACATGTCGAAACAGTTGCCCCCAAAAGGTCCTCACAGCAAGGCCTCCTTGCGCAAGTTCCTGGGATTCCCGGCAAAATCCCTTACTCCTTACCGCGCCGCGCTCACGCACCCCTCTTTCCGGAACGAGAACGCGCGCATCACCCAAAGTCTCGAAGATTTTGACCGGCTGGAATTTCTCGGAGATTCCATCTTAAACGAAGTTATTTGCCAAAAATTGTTCGAAAAATTCCCCGAGGCCGACGAAGGCATGCTCTCGAAACTCCGCTCGATCCTCGTCTCTCAAAAGATCCTGAGCCGCATCGCCCAGGCCCTTGAACTTCACCGAGTCCTCCGGATCAGCAAAAACCTGCGCCAGAATTTCAAGGACTTCCTCAGGGCCAAATTGCTCACGGACGCGCTTGAGGCGCTTTTCGCCGCGATTTATTTTGACCAGGGCCACTCCAAGGTCGAGGCGTTTATTCTGAAACATTTCAAAAAGTATTTTGACCCGAAACTTCTTTTCCGGCTCGATCCGAACCCCAAAAGCACGCTTCAGGAAATGACACTCAAGAAATGGCAGAAACTCCCGGAGTACACACACACTTTTTCCGACAAAGGCGTCAAGACCACGGTTTCGGCCGGGGGAAAACGAAAGGCCTCGGCCCTTCACAAGATCAAACGGGAGTCCGAGGTCCTGGCCGCAAGGGCTTTGATCAGGCGGTTGCGAAGGGAATTCAAAAAGGAAAGAACGCGTAGCCGGCGGCGCGCTTAGCAGGAAAAAGAACTACTCCGTCACGATCTCGCAGAGAAAATCCTTCGCCTTGCCTTTGAGAATCTTTTCTTTTAATTCTTCGACCGGAGCCGGGGCGGGTTTTACCTCGGGAGTAAGCAGAGACCCGGAGAACAGCATGGGGATAGGCCCCCAATGAGCCTGCGGATTTTTTTTGAGAGAAGACTTCATCTTCGGCAGCAGTTGCGCTGCGACCCCGATGGATAAGAACACATCCGTTCTGAAATTCGCGAGTCCGTCGAATCCGAGCGTCCCTTCGCCATCCAGCACGTAATCTTTGCTTTTGACGAGCAGGTTGTCGGTCGTCATCTTGCCTTCCATAAGCTTCCAATTGAAATTCATCGATTGAAAATCCCTCAGACTGGATCGGACCTTTCCGAGATCCCGCAGAGGTTCGATCGTTGAGAGAGCGTCTTTAAGATCGAAGGTCAGAAACTGGCCGCCCGAGAGGGTCCACTCGCCCTGCCCCGACAAAGACTTGCTCCAGGCTTCCGGTCCCCACCCGGTCCCCGTCACCGAATATTTAAGATCCAACGCTCCCTCAAGCGCCTTTTGAACTGCGTCCTGACGTCCCAGAAAAAGACCGAGATCCATACCATGGAGTTCGCCCTCAAAATTGTACTCGAGCTCTTTCCCGCTGAAGTTCATCGCTCCTTTGAGCTCAGCCTTTCCTCCATAGCCCTCAAATTGAAGCGACAGCACATTCCACAAATTTTTTTCATGAAGAACATCCGCCGAGATATTTTTGAGAACCTTCTCTTTCGGACAAACCGTTCCGATGAATTCTTTTACCTGACTCAGAACGTTCATCCCGACGCCTTCTTCTTTATGTTTCAAAAGAGCCAGGACTGCTTGCCAGACCTCCATGGGCTTCAATTCCCCCGCCGAAACTTTGAGGGTGACTTGGGGCTTGTCCGGAAGTCCTAAGACCTTCAGGTCGGCCACGACGGATGCGCCGCCAATCTCGAACTGCATTTGCCGACCCTCCAGCATGAGCGGACTGTAATCCAGAGAGAACGTCGCGTTACGGAATCCCGGACCTTCCGGGACCGTCCATGACGCTTTATCGAAGGAGATGTTAAAAATGTGTTCGGCCTTCTCCAGCTTGCGGAGATCCCCTCTCCAATTCGACATCAATTTGGCCTCGCCCTCCAGCTTGTAACCTTGGAGAGCGGGAATATACTCTTCCCAGCCATTCATGGAGAATTTGTTCGTGATCAAATTGAGCTGCCCTCCTCCGGTCTTCAGATCCAGATCCTTTAAATTGCCTTTCATGCTCATTTCTTTGAATTTCACGGCAAAATCACCGCCGACCTTCGACCCTTTCTGGAGCAAAAGATCGAAACTCAGGTCCAACGGGATATCTTTGGGCTTTGTGAAATATTGTCCGTAAGAGAGGAGCGCCCGCGCAAGGTCCCAGCCGAAGTGAAGCGACAGATGGTCTAGCGTTCCTTCCATGGAGAGAGCCCATTTCCCGGGACCTGAAAATCCGATATCGAAAGGAAGTGCTTTCTCGAGTCCCGGCCAATATTTCAGGATATCTTCGAGCGTCATGTCCGAACCCGTGACATGCACACCGCTGATCTCTCCGGTATTCAGTTCCATGCTTCCGTTGGTTTCAATCTCGCCAAAGGGAAGTTTCACGAGCCCTTTGTGAAGCTTGAGCTCCGTCGTGTCGTTGTTCCACGCAGCCGTGATCCTCCACTCGGCATCAAGCGGAGGTGACGCAACCCAGGTGCTTCCCTGGGGCACCTCATAGGAAAGCCCTTTCCCGATCCCTGTCACGTTCAATTCAAGAAAGGCCTCTTGCGCTTTTTTCTTGATCTCCACGGAAGTATCGACCTGGCCTCCCTTCAGGAAGAAGGGCCGTCGCGGATCACGTGCAAGCCCTTTCGCCCCGTCATCAAGTAAGAGCTGTTTGAGTTCTATGGCCACATACCCGCTTATCTTCTCCCAGTTCCACTCCTCGACGGAATCCAGCACCACATTTCCTTTCATCACAAGTGCGTCCGGCTTTCCGGCTATATCTGTAGTGAAGTGGAACGGGATGGGGATCTTGGGACCAACGGCGCCGACTTGAAGCGAAAAATTCTCGAAACGCACCGGATTAAAAAAATTCAGACAGGAAAGGGAGAATTCGGCTTTGCCGGATTGCACATAAAAAGCTGCGGGTTCCACTCGCCCGAAAAGAAGGGGCAGGATATTAAAATCAAATTGGATCTTTTCCGCTTCCACGACGAGCGGATGCTCGGCAAACGCCAATTGCGCGTGTTCAAAAACGAGTTTTGGTTGGGGAAAATAACCTACCCGTACACTCTGATATTTCAAAGTGCCTTCCGTGAGCGCTTGGATCTTTTGGATCAAAAATTCATGAAGTTTTTCGGAGGGAAGCAAACGATGTGACTGGAACCAAAGACCCGAAACAAAAAAGACGAGGAGAAGGACGACCGATAGCAGGAATGCCTGGCTTTTTTTCATGGCTCCCGATCTCTTGCTGGCGCCGCGTCTCTCGAGAAAACCCGGCTCAAACCCGGGAGAACCCCCTTATACGGCTCGCGCCGGAGAAACTCAGGAAAAACGCGATCACTGGTTCGAATTTAACGGCATCGCGCCCACCGGATGATAATTGTAATCATCCAGGAACCCCTGGCAGCCGGTCAGAACGAAAACAAGCGCGAGAAAAAAAAGCCCGAATAACAGCGAGCGCATTAACGCTTAGTGAACTGGAAGCTTCTGCGAGCGCCTTTGCGACCCGGTTTTTTTCTTTCTTTTTCTCTGGGATCGCGGGTCATAAAACCGCCCTTGCGCATGGTGGCGCGCATTTCGGGATTAAGACCCACAAGCGCCCTGGCAATCCCGAGTTGGATCGCACCGGCCTGACCGGCTACTCCGCCGCCCTGAACACGAGCGCGGATACGCACTTGCCCGAGAAGGTTTGCGGATTTGAGCGGCTGCTCGACAAGCATCTGAAGGTTCGCACGTTTCAGATATTTCGCAGAGTCCTGGCCGTTCACGATAAAACCTTTTTGTCCCGGGAAGACCCACACGCGGGCAATGGCGGTTTTACGGCGTCCGGTAGCATACATAAGTGTCGCGGGAACTGTCATACCGATTAAACCTCGATCTTAATGGGTTTTTGCGCTTTATTCCGGTACTCTGTCCCTGGATAAACGCGAAGTCTCTTGAGCATCACATCACCGATCCGGTTCTTAGGAAGCATACGTTTGACGGCGCGCAGGATGATCTCGGCCGGATTTTTTTCCATGAGTTGTTCATAGGTGTAAGTCTTAAGACCGCTCGAAAAGCCGGTGTAATGGGTATAGATCTTGTCTTCCTTTTTGTTGCCCGTCACATAAACCTTCTTGGCATTGATCACGATCACTTGGTCCCCGGTGAGCTTATCCGGCATGAAGCAGGTCTTGCCTTTGCCGATCAAAAGGGACGCGATCTTGGTGGACATCCGCCCAAGCGTCTTCCCGTCGGCATCGATCATATAGGTTTTTCGAGCGACATCTTTTTCAGTTGGGATAAAAGTCTTCATAATGTTCTTTTCTGTTTAGTTTGGAACAGGCAGTCGGAAAGGCGAGAAACCTTCTTACGACCCAGAATATCTCAAAAGGCGCGGGGAGTATAACAAAAACCACTCAGGGTGTCAAACTTTTACCCTTCTTTTTTTATCTCGGACCAACTTCCGGAATGGATATCTGTAGAGACGGAAAAATAAAACGCTCGGGATTGCCGTCCCAGATGAAAATCTTCTTTGCTATGCTGTATAGTTGGCCCACCTTTTTGTCACGGGGTCATAACTCTTTAATACACCACCCCAGACGAACGCGACATCGTAACTCTTCAACGCTCTATTCCAGGGAATCTTGACAGAATAAATCTCTTTAACACCCGTCGAGGTGATCACATAGTACAGTCCTGTTTGTCCGTCTCCTTGATTCTGTGAACTGGGCTTGTCTGAAACGAACTTGGTCATCAGATCCATCATCCGCACACGGTTTCCCGCAATGATTTGATAAGCCATGTTCGGCACCGACGGCACTACCGTCCATCCGGGAGGAACAGGCGGAAGAGGGATAACCTTCAAAGTCTTCAGATTCACCCATTGCTTGGAACCATTCGCCATGACAAGAGTAGCGACCAACCCGCTATAGGACACTGATTTCAACTCCCCGTTAAGGACCAATTTCTGCGATGGATCGATGATCCGCTGTAAACAAATCGTATACGGTACAGGTTTCGGAGAAGCGGAGCCGCTTTTTCCGTAAATTACTGTCGTCCCATCTGGAGACACATCATAAACATCCGTAAACCCTCCGTAAGGAGACATTCTGGTCGCAATATCCTGGATCTGGCCCGTTCGGAGGTCCTGAAGTTTTAGGGTATACCGACTATATTGCCCGACACGTTCATAAACCTCGGTAAACGCAAAATTCACATTCGATGTCGCGAGCGTCCAACCTTGAGGAACAGACAGTATAATCTTCAATGTCAAAAGATCGACCGTAACATATCGTATGTTTTTTGTTTCTCCGTACTGCGTCGGATCCTGCAACCGAAGCTTGTAAGTAGCCCGTCCGGCCGAATACACTACGGATTCGGTCCATCCGCTCAGAGTCAGCATCTCCCCACTCTCCGCGTTGATGACATAGCTGTATTGCACGCGACCGTCCCCGTTCCCCGAAAGAGCCTCCATGGAGACCGAAACAAATCTTTTCCCGCCGGCTATTGCGGTGCTTATATTCTTGATTTGGGCTGTCGCGGGATATCCCGAACCAAAATTGATCTCCGACACAAGTCGCATATTCCCCATTCCTCTTGTTGTGTCATAGACCAGGATACGACTTTTAAACCCATTTCCACCCCAAGGAACCCGCTCAATCTGAACCAGAAGATTCTCTCCGGGGTAGAAGACATCGTTCCCTTCCTTGATGAGCTTACGCCAATCCGACGCAGTGATCTGGAAATTGCCTAAATTAACACTCGCCCGGCTCTCGATGATCGTTCCACTCGGATAGATTGTCTGCAACCCCAGTGTTGCAACCCCACTTGAACTAAAAGATATCGAAACAAGTTCACCTTGGTGGGTTTCCGCCACTTTGCTCGAATCATTGACCCGCTGGATGCGGGCGAATTGTGACTGTGGATCAGAAGGATTCGCGAGGTTGATTCCTCCATAAATAAGCGTAGTTCCATCTGGCGATACATCGTGAACATCCGTAAAACCACCTGGCTCAACATTCCATTTGACCGCAATCGTTTGAACAGAATTTTTCTTAATGTCCCACAGATATAACGTATACCTAATAGTTTGTGGAATAGGTAGAATTATTTCAGTCAGCACTCCAAACGAAAAATTAGGATTCGACTTTGCGAGGCTCCAATCCGCGGGGAATGGCACCTGGGGATCTTCCTTAGCAACCACAGGTTGTAACGTTTGAACCTTCTGGGTTGTATCTAAAGACGTTGCAGCCCTTCCGCTCGTAGTAGCATCCCCGGTTGACGCACCCTGCAAGGTCGAAAGACTGGCTTTCGTCGAGGAACTGGCCACCTGCACAACATTGCTGGTTTGCGTACTGGCAGGGGTTGGTGCTGACAGCGGATTAGTGCCTTGAATCGCCACCCCGGAAGGGATTGAAACATTAGATGAGGGTGCCGTGGCTTGAGCTTCCGCCGGGTCATAGCTCACAACGGGAACTGCCCGGTTGTTCGTATCAAGCTCCAAGTTTGTTGTGTTTGCCACAGCCGCAAAGGAAGTGGCCACAAGAATCCCGCTGAAAATAAAAATGACGGCCATGAAACTCGCCACCTTCCTATGCATGAATCCCAATACCCTGGAATATTTTGTCTCCAATTTTTTTGTTTTCATCGGAACACGTCCTCTTTCAGCTCCTATTGGAGCATCTTTAATTCTTACTTAACTCTTTTAAAAAAAGTTAAATATGTTTCATGCCAGAAACTTACCATCCTTTACTAATTTGTCAAGTCATTGGTAGGCGTATTTTCTTAATTAATACGTAACCCTAATCAGAGTAAGGCCTTCAGAGGGCGCTGTCATGCCGGCAAGACGCCGGTCCCTGGCCTTAAGAATGGCCTCGATATCCCCAGCCTTCCGCTTCCCATTCCCCACCTCGAGAAGCGTCCCGACCATGTTCCGGATCATGTGATAAAGGAACCCATCCGCTTCCACACGAATGAGAATGAGATGCCCTTGCCGCTTGATCTGAAAACCCTTGATCGTCCGAATGCAGGAAGTTCCCTTTTTCATAGACGCCACGGAAGTGAAAGAGCAGAAGTCGTGTTTCCCCATAAAAAACTTGGCAGCTCTCCGCATCTCGGCAAGGTCCAGCGGGTACGGAATGTGGAGGACACGACCCGCAACGAGGGGCGAGCGGCAAGGGCGATTCCAGATCCGGTATTCATAAACCTTGGAGCGAACGCTGTAACGGGCATGGAAGTCGGCCCGAACTTCTTCGATTTCTTTGACTACCACGGAAGGAGGCAGGAGCGCGTTGAGGCCTTTTTGAATTTGTTTTAACCCGCGGGGGCTCGAAGTTTTGAAATTGACCACCTGCCCCTCGGCATGAACGCCGGTGTCCGTGCGACCGCTCGCGGCCGCGATCTTCATCCTGCAGTCAAAGAAGCCGGAAAGGGCTTTCTCAAGAACTTCCTGGATGGTCGAACGTCCGGGCTGTTTTTGGAACCCGAAAAACCCTGTTCCGTTGTATTCGAGGACAAGTTTGATATTACGCATATTAAGACTTCAGATCATAGTCTATAGGCTTTAGCTAAAAACTAGAGGCTATAAGCTATCGGCTAGCTTGTAAAGGCAAGCTCGGCGATCTGGATGGCGTTAAGGGCCGCGCCTTTGCGGATCTGATCGCCGGAAACAAACATGGAAAGCCCGTTCGTTACGGTCACATCCTCGCGCAAACGTCCAACAAGAATAGCGTCCTGTCCGGTCGCTTCAAGCGGCATGGGAAAATAATTCTTCTCACGGTCATCGATCACCTTGATGCCGGGGGCCTTCGAAAGCAGCGCGCGCGCCTCATGGACAGAGATCTTTTTCTCGGTCTCAATGAAAAGCGCTTCGGAATGCGCGCGCAGCACCGGCACACGAACGCAGGTCGCGGTCACCCGGATCTCGGCATCATGGAAGATCTTCTTGGTCTCTTTCACCATTTTGGTCTCTTCTTCGCAAGAACCGTCCGGTCCGATCTTTGAATTGTGCGAAAATACGTTGAACGCGATCTGGTGCGGCAAGACCTGCTTCTTGACGGGTCTTCCGGCAAGAAAGTCCTGGGCCTGAACTTTGAGTTCTTCCATGGCCTTCGCCCCGGCACCGCTTGCGGCCTGATAGGTGGCGGCCACGATGCGTTTGATCTTCGCGGCTTTATGGATCGGGAAGAGCGGCACCAGCATGATGATCGTGGAACAGTTCGGGTTCGCGATAATGCCCTTGTGCTTGGCGATGTCCTCCGGATTGATCTCCGGCACCACAAGCGGGATCTCCGGGTCCATGCGAAACGCGCTGGTATTGTCCACCATGAGCGCACCGGACTTTACAATGTGCGGCGCAAGTTCGCGGCTGACGGCCCCGCCCGCGCTTGAAAGCACGAGATCCAGCCCTTTGAAGGAACCGGGCGTGGCCTCCTCGACCTGGTAACTTTTCCCCATGAATTCGACCTTTTTTCCGGCCGAACGGCCCGAGGCTAAAAGCCTCAGTTCCTCGATCGGGAATTTCCGCTCCGTTAAAAGCTCGAGAAATTCCTGCCCCACTGCGCCGGTCACACCCAATACTGCTACCTTTAATTTTCTCATTTCAGTATTTCTCCTGTACCTTTTTATAGGGGGAGTAGTCTTTCTATGCGTCGTTCCCTAAACCCTGTTTTTTGGGTCCAATCCCTTCACCACAAGGTCCCCGACCTCCGTGGTGGAATATCCCATCTTCCCCGCCGCAAGACTTTTGAGTTTCTTCCCAGTCACCCATTTCACGGACGCTTCGATCTCGGCGGCGGCTTTTTCCTCCCCAAGGACCTCGAGCATCATCTGGCCAGCACAGATCGCCGCAAGAGGATTGATCACATTGAGACCCGTGTACTTCGGCGCGGATCCGCCGATCGGTTCGAACATGGAAACGCCCTGGGGATTCAAATTACCCCCTGCCGCGATCCCCATCCCTCCTTGGATCATCGCGCCAAGGTCAGTGATAATATCGCCGAACATGTTGTCCGTTACGATGACGTCGAACCATTCGGGGTTCTTCACCATCCACATACAGGTCGCATCCACGTGCGCGTAATCTCTTTTGATATCCGAATAATCCTTGGTCCCCACCTCATGGAAGGTGCGTTCCCAAAGATCCCACGCGTAGGTCAGCACATTGGTCTTTCCGCAAAGCGTGAGCGTTTTTTTCTTGGAATTACGCTTGCGGGTGTATTCAAAAGCGTAGCGCAAACAACGCTCGACGCCCTTGCGGCTGTTTCGGCTGACTTGGATCGCTACTTCGTCCGGTTTTCCTTTGTTGATGAATTCTCCTTCGCCGACATAGAGGCCCTCGTTATTCTCGCGGACCACGACGAAATCGATGTCCTCCGGTTTTTTATTTTTGAGAGGACAATCCACGCCGGGGAAAAGCTTGATGGGACGGAGATTGATGTATTGTTCCAGAGAAAAACGGAGTTTGAGAAGGAGCCCTTTTTCGAGAATGCCGGGCTTTACATCCGGATGCCCGACGGCCCCGAGATAGATCGCCTGGTAACCACGTAGCTCCTCGATCACGCTGTCCGGAAGCACTTCCCCGGTCTTTTTATAGCGTTCCCCTCCGAGATCATATTCATGCCGGTCGAGTTTAAAACCGTATTTTTCGGAAGCAGCCGTTAAAACCTTATTTCCTTCACGGACAACCTCCGTCCCGGTCCCGTCTCCGGGGATCACTGCGATCTTGTATGTTTTCATGATGGCTTTTTTCTCCTTTTTGGCTTTCCGTTAGAATGCCTAACGCTTTTTTCGCGGAAAAGTGCGTTTCTTGAAAATACGAAGGGCGGATTCTATCCTGTTCTCTATTAAACTTAAAGGGTTAAGAGCATTGCCCCCCCCAATTTCATCACAGATGAAATTGACTGGAATTGGGACTATGCCAAGATTCAGCTTTTTTCCATCTTTGCCGGGCGTCGCTTCACGGACTCGTAAAGCTTCTCATATTTCTTGGCCGAAGCGTCCCATGAAAAGTCACTTTCCATAGCATTCCTCACCAGCGACTTCCAAAGCTTTTCTTGTTTGAATGTTTTGACCGCGCGAAGAAGAACGGCATGCAACGCATCGCTTGTATAATCCTCAAAGATAAATCCGTTCCCTTTTTGGGACGTGAATTCAAAATTCTGGATCGTATCCGCCAAACCGCCGGTGGCCCGAACGATCGGCACCGTCCCAAACCGAAGTCCGATGATCTGTCCCAACCCGCACGGCTCATAATAGGAGGGAATGAGCAGCATGTCGGAGCCCGCATAGATCTTTTTGGCCATCTTTGGGTCGAACATAATGTGAACCCCGAGCCACTTTTTGTTTTTCTTCGCAAGGTCCCGGAGGATCTGATGGTATTGGTCCTCGCCGGTACCCAGCAATACCACCTGAAAATCCTGTTGTTCGGAAAGTTTCTCTAGCGCCGGGATTAAAATATCCACTCCCTTTTGACCCACGAGGCGCGCCACAAAACCGAGAAGGGGAATGTTCGGGTCTACCTTAAAACCGTTTTCTTTTTGGAGCGCGGCCTTGTTGAGTTTTTTCCCGGAAAGGTCTTTGAGGCTATACGTTGCGTCAATATCCGGATCGGTGGCCGGGTCCCAATCCTTCGGATCGATCCCGTTGATGATCCCCGTCACACTATCCTTGCGCGCGGCAAGAACCCCCTCCATCCCGCATCCGAATTCTTTGGTCTGGATCTCGTGGCTATAGCGTTCACTGACGGTCGTCACGGCGTCCGCGAACACCAGGCCCCCCTTCAAAAAACTGAACTTTCCGTAGAACTCCAAAAAATCGGGCTTGTAGAATTCCCAGCCCAGACCCGTCGCCAGAAAAGAATCGGGGGGGAAATTCCCCTGATACGCAAGATTGTGGATAGTGAATACGCTTCGCGCTTTTCGGAAAGGCGCATAACCCGCTTCTGCGGCCTTGAGATATACCGGAATAAGACCCGTCTGCCAATCGTGGCAGTGGACAATATCCGGAGCCAATTTCAATTTTTCGGCGGCTTTGAGTACGGCCCGCTGAAAATAAGTAAAGCGGCGGTCGTTGTCCTGATAATCCCCGACAAGCGTCCCGTAAAGTTCCTCGCGCATGAAGTAATCGGGATGTTCGATGAAATAGACCCTGACCCCATTGGCAAGTTTTTTTGAAAAAACACGCGTGGCTTCGAGCTGATTCCCGACGATCAACTCGAAATAATCGATCGCAGTTTCAAGCTCCCACTTTTGGATATCCACCGAACGGTAGCGTGGCAAGAAAACCGACACTTCGTGGCCGAGGGCGCGAACGGCGCCGGCAAGGGAATCGACAACATCCCCGAGGCCCCCTGTCTTGGCAAAAGGGGCCATTTCAGAACTGATGAAAAGGATCTTCAAGGAAACCTAAGAACGCGCTGTCTTACTTTGTGACTTCGACAACGCAATTCCAACTGCCGAAAGCGTTGGGAACACATTCGACCGGCTCCTGCGCGTTCTGCCAAACCCCGTCCACGAGATAGCGGTACTGATAGCGCCCGCTCTTGAGCTTGAGAGACGCCTTCCAATTCCCGGACGCATCTTTCGTGAGAGGGTTTTTGCTCGCCTTCCAATTATTGAAATCGCCGCCAAGCTCGACCTTTTTGGCCTGAGGAGCGTAGAATTTGAAATCCGAGGTCTTTTCGCTCGCGCCGGAGCGTGAGCAGCATTTCGTCGTCATTGTCTTTGCCATAATGAACTCCTTTTTCTTTTGACGGGTGATGAATGCGCGAAAAAATTGCAGCGGGAAATTATATATCAGAAAAAACAGCTTGCCAAGAAACATCTCCTCACTATAATAGCCGACCTATGAGAACATGCGCCATCTGCAAAAAGAAGCCTTTGACGGGCAATTCCATCGTGCGTCGCGGTCTCGCGAAAAAGACCGGCGGTATTGGTAAAAAGATCTCCGGTATCACACGCCGCCGCTTCTACCCGAACCTCCAGAGGGTCAAAGTCCTCTTCCTAAACGGGACGGTGCGCCGTATCAATGTCTGCGTGAGCTGTCTGAAGGCTGGAAAAGTCAAAAAGGCTCCCTCCCGTCGCTCTTACGTCGCTCCTTCAGCAGCCTAAGAGGACGCCGGAAACTTCTCCTTGAATTCTTTCACCGACAGGACGAGTGTCTTTATGCCGTTCCACTGTTTTGTCTTGATGGAGTAGGCCGCCTCAAAACACGCCTCCGATCCGGAAGCCGCGCAAAAAAGCATCTGCTTTTCATTGAGATGGGCCTGAAAGTTCTGGGAACCCTCCGTCAGCACTACTTCATACGTCTCGCCATAGAGACGTCTGGGCTTGGATCTTAACCGGAGACCGTCACTTTGAAAAACAGGCCGCGGATTTCCGACCCCGTGCGGTTCTAAAAGTTCAAGTTCTTCGAGAAAACGGTCCGTGACTTCAGAAAGCTTCAAGGTCATGTCGACCGGCACATCGCGTCTCAATTCTTCAAGCGGAAGATGTTCAAGCGCGAAGGCATTGATCTTTTCGCGCAAGAACGGAATGTTCTTTTCCGTGACCGTAAGTCCGGCCGCTTGCGCATGCCCCCCGAATTCTTCGAGGACTGTTTCACAGGAGCGGAGCGCGTTAAAGAGATGAAAACTTTTTATGGAACGGCCCGACCCCCGCCCTACGCCCTCTTCCACCGAGATCACGACGGCCGGACGCTCATACTTTTCCACGAGCCTGGACGCCACGATCCCAATCACCCCGCGGTGCCAACCGGGGCCCTCCACTACGATGACGCGTTCATGATTGAAATTCACGGTCCGCTCGACCTTGCGGATCGCCTCCTGCGTGGTCTCACGTTCGAGACGCTGACGGGCCTTGTTCTCCGCCTCCAGGATCTTCGCGAGACTCTCCGCTTCGCGGGGCACTTTTGTCAGTAAAAGCTGGAGCGCGGTATCTGCGGAGCTCATGCGCCCTGCGGCGTTCAACCTCGGCCCCAGAATAAATCCCACATGTCCGGTATTGACCTGGGAAGCTTTTATTTTGGCAACCTCCGCCAGAGAACGGATCCCGAGATTTTTGCGCTCGGACAGCATGGCCAGTCCCTTCTTGACGAGGATGCGGTTCTCATTCACAAGCGGCGCAATATCGCTGATCGTGGACAGCGCAACAAGATCTAAATGCTCGAACGCCTCATCGCCGGTCAACGCCTGGCTTAATTTGAACGCCAGCCCCGCCGCCGAAAGGTCCTTAAAAGGATACGGACAATCCTCCTGAAGCGGGTTCAAAATGAGCTCGGTGTCGGGCAATCCTTCGGCAGGCAACCGATGATGGTCGATCACGATCACATCCATACCATGGAAACGGGCGATCTCGATCTCACGCCTGGCCGTGATCCCGCAATCGACCGTTACGATGAGACCCGTGCCTTGCTCCCGCGCTTTATGGATCGCATCTTCGCTTACGCCGTAGCCGTCGCGTTCCCGCTCCGGAAGAAAGGTCGTATACTCACCGCCGATCTTTTCGAGTGTTCGTGCCAGGACCGCAACGCCGGTGATCCCGTCGACATCGTAGTCCCCGTGGATCAGGATCTTCTCGCAGGCATGAACGGCTTTTTCAATGCGAGCTTTCACTTCTCTCATATTCTTCATAAGAAAGGGGTCATGAAGTGAGGAGAGACCGGGGAAAAGAAAGGCTCCGACCTGCGGACCGCTCGTGAACCCACGCTTGGCGAGAAGTTTTAAAAAGGCAGGAGAAAAATCCACCGTTTGTTTTTTCAATGTTTCCTTTGAGAAAAAAGGGACAGGCAGTTGATGAGCGCCCGTCCCTTTTGATGCCGACAAATCAGCAAAGCAACTACAAAGGGTGCCTCTTAACGTTTACTTCTTACACGCTATTTGTGGGCCTTCCAATCCACGGCTAAGGCTGAGGCTACGAAAACAGAGGAGTAAGTCCCTATTACAAAACCCACGATCAAGATAAACGCAAAATCCGCGATCGCGCTCCCCCCGAAGAAAAATAACGAAACGGCCCCGAACAGAACGGTCAAGGTCGTTAAAACGGTCCGGCTCAAGGTTTGATTGATGCTCAAGTCCACGATCTGTGAAAAGGGCGTCTTCCGCATCAATTTAACATTGTCCCGGATCCGGTCAAACGTTACGATCGTATCGTTGACGGAAAAACCGATGATCGTAAGGAGCGCCGCGATCGTCGCCAAATTGATCTCCCGGCCACTGATCGCGTAAATGCCAAAAGCAAATATGGAATCATGAACGAGAGCCACCACTGCCGCCGCCGCAAGCTTCCATTCGAACCGCCACCCAAGATAGACGAGGATCCCAAGCCACGACCAAACGATGGCCCAAAATGCTTTATCGCGAAGACTGCCGCTCACCGAAGGCCCCACCTGATCGACTTTTTGGATCTCAAAAGAGCCTTTGCCCACGGTCGCCTCCGCGGCCGCACTTACTTTGGAGGGATTCCCCTCCGCCATCTTAATGATATATTGGTGATTCTTGGACTCTCCCAGCCGCTGAAGCGTCAAGGATTTGAGCCCTTGCTTTCCAAGCTGGTCCCTCAATTTCGCCTGATCCACGTCCTGTTTGAAAGCAACTTGGACATAAGTACCTCCCGTAAACTCGACGCCATAATTCTGGGTGCCGCGCATCGCAAACACGAAAATCCCGAACGCCAGACAGATTACTGAAAATCCGTAAGCCCAAAAACGGCCTTTCAGGAATGCAATGTTCGGATTCCTAAACAGCTGCAGCATCTTAAAAACCTTGTTCGGGTTTTTCTTGACGATATGGTCGAAAATAATGCGTGTCACGAAGATCGCAGAAAACATGCTCGCAACGATACCAATGGAAAGGGTCACCGCAAATCCCTGGATTGGCCCCGTTCCGAAAATAAAAAGCAGAAGCGAGGTGATTAGGGTCGTCACGTTCGAATCAAGAATGGCGGAAAGGGCACGATGATACCCGGCAGACACTACCGCACGCGCGGTCTTTCCGGTCACCATTTCTTCGCGCATCCTTTCGAAGATCAGGACGTTGGCATCCACGGCCATCCCGACCGAAAGGATGAACCCCGCGATACCGGGAAGTGTTAGCGTGGAACCCATGGCGGCCATACCGCCTACCACGAGAGTGATATAAACAAGCAATCCTAGATTGGCGATCCATCCGCAGAAGAGATAATAGATCGGCATGAACACAACAATAAAAAGCACTCCAAAAATACTGGCGCGAACACCGCTCGTGATGGAATCCTTCCCAAGGCTGGGACCAATTGTTCTTTCTTCCACGACCGTTACGGGCGCGGGCAGGGCGCCGGCACGAAGCACGAGCGCAAGGTCCGCTGCTTCCGCAGCCTTGAAGTTCCCGGAGATCTGGGCCTTGCCGTTCGGGATCCTGTCACGAATCACGGGCGCGGAATAAACTTGTCCGTCCATTACGATCGCAAGACGCTTTCCGATATTCTGAAACGTTACCTTATCAAAGATCTTTCCGCCCTCACGGTCCAGCGACAACTGAACGATCGCCTGGCCATACTGATCGAAGCCGACCGAAGCAGTCGTGAGGTGCTCGCCCGTCAACACCGGCAAAAGAGCTAGGAGCACCATTTCTTCATTCGGACTTCCTTTGACCTTCTTGTACTCAAATCCCGGAGGAACCGTCCCCGCGTCCGCCTTTTGGATCAGATCCGTATCCTCCGACACGATCTTAAATTCCAAATGGGCCGCTTTTCCGGCGATCTCTTTGGCGCGCTCCCGGTCCGTCACGCCCGGCAGTTTTACCACAACCTGGTCTTTGCCCTGCGTAGTGATCTCGGGTTCTTTGACGCCAAATTCATCGATACGATTGCGAATGATCTCCGCCACGCGTGCGGTGACATCCTTGCGGGCCTCCTCCGGCACCTTGTCCATATCAACCTGGAGGAGCAGCTGGACGCCTCCTTGAAGATCAAGACCCAGGTTGATCTTTTGGTCCAAAGGATAGGCTTTCCAAATAGAAAAAACGACCAACCCGATGACCAGCAATACTTTCCATTTATAATTTTTGTCCATAAAGTTTTTGCCCCCTTGAATGGCTTTATTTATTGGCGCAACCCGGCGATCGCGCTTTTAAGGATCTCGATCTTGTTGTCCGAACCCCCGACCGCAAGGACCACATAATCATCCTGAATGCTTGAGATCGTTCCAAGCATGCCGCCTGTCGTGACCACCTTGTCCCCTTTTTTGAGATTCGTGATCATGGCCTGCACTTCCTTTTGTTTCTTTTGCTGAGGCCGGATGAGCAGGAAATAAAAGATCGCAAACATGAGGATAATGGGCATGAATTGAACCAGGGGATTGACCTTCGGAACTTCTCCCACGGTCTCGGCTGCATAAGCAATGGATTCGAACATAAAACCTCCGATTATTTCATTGTCATTCCCGAATGCTTTTATCGGGAATCCAATCTGGATCCCCGCTTAAAACATGCGGGGATGACAAAAGGTAATACCTTTTGTCATCGTGTGTGTGGATCAAAACGGTTTAAAAATTCCTTTTTGAACTGCAGGAACCGGCTTTTTCGTATCTCTTCCCGCATCGACTTTACTAAGTTTACGAAAAAATGGACATTATGCAAGGTAATCAATTCGGCGCCCAAGATCTCATGGCTGTTCACCAGATGCCGCAGGTACGCCCTTGAAAAGTTCTTGCAGGTGTAACAAGCGCAATCTTCTTGAACGGGTTGGGTGTCTTCCCTATAGCGTGTGTTCCTGATGACGACAAGTCCGTCGCTGGTAAACGCCGTTCCATTCCGTCCGTAGCGCGTCGGGTTCACGCAGTCAAACATGTCCGCGCCGCGCTCCACTGCCTCGAAAAAATCAACCGGAGTGCCTACCCCCATCAGATACCGGGGCTTGTCCTCGGGCATCTGGGGCAAGATATCCGTCAGGGCTTCAAGCATCTCGGGTTTGGGTTCACCGACACTCAAGCCGCCGAGCGCATAGCCGTCAAAGCCGATCGCGACCGTCCTCTCGAGAGATTCCCTCCGAAGATCTTTGAACGTCCCGCCTTGAATAATCCCAAACAGCGCCTGTGATCTGAGCTTATGACATTTCTTAGCTCTTACCGACCACCGCAGGGTTATATTAACGGCTTTTTCGATTGAGGGTTTATCCTTGCTCGCGGCCGGACATTCATCAAAGATCATGGCGATGTCGCTCCCCAGAACCTGCTGGATCTCCATCACTTTCTCCGGAGTCAAAAAGATCTCCCTCCCGTCGAAATAGGAATTGAATTTCACCCCTTCTTCGGAAATGCTCCTGAGTTTACTCAGGGAGAACACTTGGTAACCTCCGCTATCGGTAAGGATCGGCCGGTCCCAGGACATGAATGGATGAAGTCCCTTGAGTTTTTTGATCACCTCAAGACCCGGACGGATATAGAGGTGATAGGCGTTCGAAAGGATGATCTCGGTTCCGGATTCTTTTAAATCGCGCGGCATCACCGCCTTGACCGTCCCTTGGGTCCCCACCGGCATGAAGACCGGAGTCTCAAAGGTCCCGTGCGCTGTCGTTACCTTCCCGACCCGCGCCTCGCACTTTCCGTCCTTGTCCAACAATTTAAACCCGAATTTTTTCATTTTTCCCCGTTTCAAACAATAAACATTGCGTCGCCGCCCTAGCTTCATTAAAAGCACCTCAAGGAAGCTAGGACGGTTCGCCAGGCTCAAATGATAAGCATGGCATCACCGTATGATGCAAAACGGTAATTCTCTTTGAGGGCGGTATTATACGCGTCCATGAGTTTTTTAAACCCCAAAAATGCCGCGACCATGGCAAGAAGCGTGCTTTTGGGCATGTGAAAATTCGTGATAAGGCCATCCACGATTTTGAAATCATACGGAGGATAGATAAAAATGGAGGTTTTTCCGTTTTGCGCGATCAATTTCCCGGCTTGATCCACGGAAGATTCCAGGGCTCTCACACAAGTCGTACCGCACACGATAATGCGTCGGCCCGCGCGCTTCGCCGCGTTGATCTTACGCGCGGTTTCAGAAGAAATCTCATATTCTTCTTCGAACATTCGATGCTCTTCGATATGTTCCACCGTAATCGGTTGAAAAGTCCCGTAACTCACGTGAAGCGTTACGTCCGCGATCTCGACGCCCATCCCGGTAAGTTCCCTGAGAAGCGGCTCATCAAAGTGAAGCCCCGCCGTTGGCGCCGCCACAGCCCCTTCTTCTTTCGCAAAAACGGTCTGATAGGTCTCATGATCCTCGGGTTGGTCCGGACGGTCGATGTAAGGCGGAAGCGGGATATGGCCGAGCGCGCGCAATTTCTCTTTGACCCAGGGCCCCTGGAATTTTAGCAACCGTTTCCCAGAGCCTGGGACCGGATAGCTCGCGACCTTCGCCTCGAGTACCGTTCGGTCTTGGGAAAATGTGAGAATGCTTCCATCATTAATGCGCCCCCCGGGTTTCAGCAAAGCTTCCCAGGTATCTTCTTCGAGTTTTTTGAGTAATAGCGCTTCGACCCTACCGCCAGTCGGTTTCCTTCCAAAAAGTCGCGCAGGCAACACCTTGGTATTATTAAGGACCAGAAGGTCTGTCGGCTTGAGGAGCCCGGGAAGATCACGGAAGATCTTGTGCAAACAGACGCCGCTTGCGCGGTCCACGCAAAGAAGTTTTGCAGCCGGTCTGTCTTTCGTGGGAAATAAAGCGATCTTCTTTTTCGGAAGCGGGTAATCAAGGTCGGAAAGACGCATAGGCTATAGAATGAAAACCGGGAAAAATGGCCTAAAAAATAAATGCTTTTGCGGAAATCTGCAGTCTGAAGTCTGTCGCCTCACGGCTCACCCCTGTAACCGCTGGATGGTTTGTCGGACTGATGCAACGAAATAGAGTGTAGGAGGCAGATCGAAATGCGGATCTTTTTTAAAAATAGGGAGAAGCGATCTTAATTTTTTTCCTAAAATCATAATGGGTTTTTTAATCAATCCTCGATTCGTCATTTCCAGAACCAAGAAAAGTTCGGCAAGCGTACCGGTCGCGCCGTCCAGGAAAACATAAGCGTCTCCCTTTTCGATGAGTTTGAAAAGACGGTCTTGCCAGCATGGCATCCTGATCTGGGCATCGACAAACGGGTTCGCTTTTTTTGAGGCCCCGCGGAGGGTCACGCCGATATTCCGGCCTTTTGCTTCTCGGGAGCCTTTCGCGACAGCCTCCATGACACCGCCGAAACCACCGTGGAATATGGTGAATCCTTTTTTCGCAAGGGCCTTTCCAAGCTCTACGCCCTGCCGGTAAACAGGATCTTTCTTGAGGACCTTGCCACTTCCAAGAACGGAAATGCGGCGGATAGAGCGCTTAGGATTTTGCGGCATTCTCGATCTTTTCACCCTTAAGGATCTCAGGGACAGGAGCCGCATCGATACGAAGACCGCCGTCATGTTCGATCTTCAAGGTATAAATAGTGCCGGGAAGGAACATGGAACCGGGGGCTTCGATCTGCGCATTCTTGATCCCGGCGTGTTCGCGCTTCTTGGGATCAAGGGCATAATTCCAGAATTCACGCCAAAGCTTTGTTTCAAGATCATTCGTCTCTTCGGAGACCTGATAGCCTCCCGGCACTTCATGGGTTTTCGTGATCTCGAATTCCTGGGTTTTGGCCCCATCCAGCACGAAGGCCTTCATGAAGAACGCGGCGCTCTTCCCCCGCAAACGGTCCCCTGCCTCGACCAGCTTATCGTCAAAACGGATCACAAGCGACTGGAACTGGATGATGTTACCTGCAAAAGTGAAATGCTTCGGCTCAAGCGGTTTCCCCCGAGCGTCATACTCCAGGAACTTGATCGTGGTGTTGATCCGCCTGGTCGTTTCATCAAATTCACTTTTGGTGACCAGCACGTCCGCCTTGCGCGTTTCCGCGTGAAGCCGCTCGATGATCTTGCGCAACACGCGCTCCTTCTGGATCCAGTGGTTTATGCCCACCCCGGCCAGCGCCACGGCGACGGCCAAGACCCCGATCGAAACCATGTTGAATATTTTTGAAGTTTTCATGGAAGAAACGGCCTTTCTGAGAAATACGCGCCCGGGCAGGGTCGAACTGCCAACCTTCGCCTTCGGAGGGCGACACTCTATCCAATTGAGCTACGGGCGCAAACTGCACTAATTTTTCTTTGAATCGATCTAAGGTTTGCGTTCAGCACCGCGGTGCGGGCGCAGGTCCATTAACTTTTTTAATAAATCTATTGTAGCCGAGAGGGCTGAATTGTCAAAATCACTGATCCCTGCTGATCTCAACCGAGCAAATCATCCCAGACACTTTGCTGAGAGTCCTTCGCAACCGCGCCCGGTTCAGCCGGATCGGAAGGCTGGAAAAGTTTGGCCATCGTCGCGCCGGGATAATAATACTCCAGAATTCCCTGGTAAGTATAACCCAATTCGCCGAGATATTTCATCCCGTACTGGCACATCCCGACGCCATGACCCCATCCTCTTCCTTTAAACACAAAAGCCCCGTCGCGGGCCGCGATCTTCGTGATCAGATTGCTTTTGAGACGCATCGGATCTACCCACACTCGGAACGCGTCCGCATCCACGACCTTTTCCGCCCAGGTGCTTTGGATCACGAGCTTATGCGCACGGCCTGTCCTGTCGATCTTGTCGGTGCGAATGCCCAGCACGTCCTGAACGGGCATCTCCTGTTTCGCAAGCTTCTGCTTGATCTCCTCAGGTGTCACCACGGCTTCCCACTTATAATGCGGCGATCGCTGACAAAATTTACATTCCACGCCTCCTAAGGGAGGAAGCGGCTTCACGCGCCACACAAGATCGGCCGCTGCTGTCGCGCCGCCACATGTCGAATGAAAAAAAGCGGGAAAGATCTTGCCTTTATAAAGAAGGACTTCTCCCTGCGTCGCCTCCACGGCCTGATTCGTTTTCCCGTTCTCGATCTGTTTGCCGGCATAGACCTGGCTCATGGAACCCGCGGAGACATCGTATTCTTCATCCCGATGGGTGAGCATCTTGGTGAGCGCGAACGTCCGGGACACGACGGCCTGCGCCTTGAGCGATTCGAGCGCCCACTTGGGATTTCCTTCGAAGGGGACCACCCCCTTCAAGTAATCATCCAGCTTAAGCCGGTTAATCACATCCAGGCTTCCCTTGGAATTTTTGTAGATCAGGACTTCGTCACGATAAACACCGCTTGCCCCGACCCGTACCCCGTCGCCCATGCTTTTCACTACAAGAAAACGCGAGGGAACGTTCTGATCCCACCATCGGATCCCCTGCTCGGTAGGTTTGACGGTCGCGCCCGCGAGTTTCGTCCCGCGCGTGACCGAACGGCCCTGGTCATCAAGCACCTCAAAAGGAGCTGTGGTGCTGACTTTGACCAGGGGCTTGCCGCTCTGGACAAGAATGCGGATCTTGCGCAAGGCTATGAGATTCTGTGGCAAAGAAATGGAAAGGTCTCTTAGCTGCTCGGCAGAAAAGGCCGGAGTGGCCGTAAAAAAAAACAGGGCCGCAAGCATCATGAATCGAAGAATGAAGGATGACATAGTCCCAATACCTTTCAATTTTTACGAAGTAGAAATTGGGGCAATCCCAACTACCCTCGATGGGTAAAAAAATTTAAAGTTGGGATAGGGCGGCTATTGTAACAAGGAAGTACTCAAAACAAAAGGGCAGTTCCGAGAACCGGAACTGCCCTTTTAAAAAAACTCTAAACTTCGGTGCTTACTTAATGGCTTCGAGATAGCTCTTGAGCTTGGCCCAAGTGCCGCGGCCGCAAACGCCGTCCGCGGTAAGCCCGTTATCCTTCTGAAAAGAAGCGATCGCATCACGGGTTCCCGGACCGACCTTGCCATCGATTGCGCCGTTGTAATAACCGGCTTTTTTGAGGGCTTTCTGAATGTTCACGGAGGGGATCTCAAAACCGGAAGGCGTACGGTACATCCCGCCGACCATGGCGCCTTCACCCGAAGAAACAACGGCACCGGGCCCCGAATAACCGGCCCCGCCCTCTTGAGTCTGAAGCGCCGCGCGAGTATCCTGGAGCGACTGATCCAAACGAACGAGCTCATCGGTCATTGCATTGACTTGCGCCTGGATCGTATCCACTTTTTTCCCCGTTTTCCTCGAAGCGCAACCGCTCAAAGCGATCAAACCGATCATCAACATCAGCATTGTCAAACGTGTGGCTTTTCCCATTTTTTTCTCCTGTAAGGCTTTGCGTTGGTTAGAAAAATCATTCCGCTCGTAGGGACAAAGTGTATCAGATTGAATTTTTGAAATCAATCATAAAAGACCCGGGATTTAAGACGCAGAATCCGCCTGCGAAAGTTCATCCGCAGGCCGGACGGCAAAAAGCATGAATTCGGTATGTCCGATCATGCGCTGGACCGGACGCGTTTTCCCGCCGCGTGCGAGGATCTCACGTTCCAAGAGCTCTCTGGCTTCCACGAGAATAAAACCTTGCTCGCGAAGCGCCTCGGCCATTTTCTCGATCTGATTGAAGGTCGGGTTCAAACTCACCAGACGGCCGCCGGGTTTGAGCGCTTGCTTCACGACTGTCACTTCTTCCCAAGGCTGAGGAATGTCCAGAGTCACGGCGTCAAAATCTTTTTCCGAAAAAGGTTCCATGGCTTGCCGCTGACAGAATGTGACAAAACGGCTGAGACCGGCGCGCTGGATGTTTTTGTACGCATTTTTCGGAAGATCTTCGCGCCGGTCATAGGAGAATACGTGACCGTCCGGCGCCACGGCCTGCGCGAGCGCCATGGTCAACGAGCCCGAACCCGTGCCGATCTCCATGACTTTGGAACCGCTGTGAATGCCGGCTTTCATGATGAGGAGTGCCGCGTCCTTAGGATAAATGATGCCGCTCTCGCGCGAGGCCTTCATCATAAGATCTTCCACCGTAGGCTTGAGAAGGTAACAAAAACCGTGTTCGCAAGTGATCTTTTTCCCGAACGGTTGTCCGATCCAATCGTCCACGGAAAGCGGTTTGCCGCAATGGATGGACACGCGTTTACCGCGCGCCACATCGATCATGTAGGTGCGTTCGTCATCAAACCAAACAAGGACCAGATCGCCTTCCGCGATCGTTCCCGGAATCATTGAAGAAATCGTTTCCTTCATGGCGGGTACATTATCTTCTTTCACTGCGTTTTACCATCCTTTTTCTTGAGCGAACCGAAGAAGCTCGGCAAAATCGTGAACGATATGGTCCGGCCCGGCCTCACGCAAGGTCGCTTCGCTTGCGAACCCGTGCGAGAGCGTCACGACCTCCACCCCCGCATTCCGCGCCGATTGAATATCGATCGGACTATCCCCAACGAAGATCACCTCCTCGTTCTTAGTGCCCGTTTCTTCAATGAGATGATGGATCGCCGCCGGATCCGGCTTAAAGGGAAGGCCGTTGTCGCCGGCTACTATGGCGATAAAAAAATGCGCCACACCAAGAGCTTCGAGGATCTGCGAGGAAAAAGGATTCGGCTTATTCGTAATGACGGCCTGTTTGCGTTCTTTGAAATGTTCGAGAAATTCGCGCGCTCCCAGATAGAGCTTCGTATGATCGAGCATGTGCTTTTTATAATGCTCCCGGTAAAGCTTCGAGCCCCGGTCGGCGAGTTTCTCGTCTTCCGTGCGGAACACCTGTTTAATCAGCGCGTGAAGACCGGTGCCGACGCAATCTTTGATCTCATCGTCCGTGAGATCCGGCCCTTTTAATATTTGAAGGGCATGCCGCACCCCGCTGATGATGTCCCGGCGCGTGTCCGCGAGCGTCCCGTCAAGATCGTAAAGAATAAGTTTTTTCATAACGCTTCCTTCAATTCACCCTCCTTTATCATACGCTCGTTGGAATAATCAAGGATCTTCTTCTGCAAACCGCGGATCTTTTCCTCAAGGCCCCCAAAAAAAGCTGCGGATCTTTCCGCGGGGAACGAAAGGGTCACGGCCTTTTGATTTTTGAGGTAGTAGATCGTAGCAGAACGGACCGGAAGTTTCAGGATCCTCTCGGCAGCAAGCGCGTAGATCTCGAGCTGAAGGTCATAGGCGCTCTTTTGCGCCGCCTTTTCATCCCCTGCGGCAGTTTTATAATCAAGAATATGCCATCGGCCTTTTCGATCCTCGAACAAAACATCGATCTTGCCATGGATGAGTCCGTGGCGCTCGTTGAGCACAAAATCGATCTCGCGCTTGACCTGCTTGGCCCCTTCCAGCTCGCGAAAAACCGGTTGCCTCATAAAATCTTCTACGATCTTTCGCGCATCCTCGACGGCGTCTTTTCCGAAACGGCCAAAGACCCGTTCGAGCGTCTCCGGATCCAGAAAACATTCGGGTTTCCCAAAGTCCAGATGCTCAAAAAATCCATGCATGGCCGTCCCGAAGTCGGTGGCGAAAAAATCATTGTCCGTAAAGATCGCGTCTTCTCCGGCCCGCTCTTCTTCGCCTACCGTCCCAATACTTATCAATTTCTGCGAAGCGGAAATTGGGGCGGTCCTTGTCAACCCTTCAGAAGAATCTTGGACAAGGACCGTCCATCCGATCTGGTGCCTTCTCCAAAATGCCAGCGGATCTTTTTGAAAAAGAACATACGCCGAAACAGGCAGATCGATACTGCGAAGTGCCGCGGAACCCGGATCTCGCGCCGCGGAACCCGCCGGAACTTCTTTCCATGGGATAGCCTTGATCAAAGCCTCAACTTTTTCGCGAAGCCTGTCCTCCGTCTTGCCGCGCGGTCCCGCCGTGCATTCCCTGTCGCTCGTCACTTTGACCCGCATGCTTTCGCCGATCGCCATGACCCAATCCATCCAGGAAGCCATTTCCCGGAAACTTCCTTTTTCTTCTTTTTTCTTTTTATGAACCCCGCTCAGGAAAAGCCGCGACCGCGCGCGCGTCACCGCCACATAGAAAAGCCGCTTCCATTCCTCCTCCTCGCGTCTTGCGATCGCGCCGTCCACCCACCGGAAAAAGAAAGGCTTCTGCATCTCGGAATTTTTCTTGTCGGGCACCTGCATGGCGTAACCGTCCGCTGCGTGAGCGATCACGGCCTTGGCGTCCGACCTCGACCCCTGATGACCGAGGTCCGCCACGAACACGACCGGAAATTCCAGACCTTTTGCCGCATGCACGCTCATCATGCGGACCGCCTCCGCGCCCGTCTCAAGCGTGATCTGCGCTTCGGATTCCCGGACCTCTTGAGCTTTAAGCTTCTTTAAAATATTCAGAAAAGCCGCGAGCGGCATTCGTTCGTAAGTTTCGTATTCTCTGACCATCGCAATGAGTTTTTTGAGATTCGCGTACCGGCGCACGCCTTTCGGGTCCATGAGAACGGAGAGCTCGTAGCCCGTGCCCTCGAGAATTTTTTCGATCAACTCCGAAAGAGGGACCCGGTCTTTGAGTTGACCCAACGCCTTCGTGAGCCCTAAAAATGTCTCAAGCCGCGTCCTTTGCTCTGGGGAGATTTCCTTCGTAAATTTTCCTGTTTTCAGCGCATGAAAAAGCGGCGCATCTTCACTCTTCGCCTTCGCCTGACGGGACAGCCAGAACAGCGTGTCATCCGTAATGTGGAAAAACGGGGAGCGGAGCGTCGCGGCCAGAGGGATGTCTGCGAGCGGCCGCTCAAGATGAGAGAGAAAACTCATCATGTCTTGGATCTCGGGCTGCTCGTAGAAACCGCGGCCCGCGACGATAAAATACGGCACGCCGGCAGACTTAAACGCATCTTCATAAAGACCGCTCAAGGTCATCGCTTGAAAAAGCACCGCAATATCGCCATAAGGGATCTTGTCTTTTTCGTGGAGTTCGTAAATTCTCGCCGCGATCGTCCGGGCCTCACGCAAACGGGCACACCGCATGTCCTCGTTTTCTTTCAATCCGGTCACGAGGACTTCCACCGCGGGATCTTGGGGGGCCTTTTCATCTTTGGACGCGGAGTGAGCAACCAACGACTCAAAAGGAAACCCGTCCTCCGCCCAAAGCGTTTGAAAGAACCCATTCACAAAATCAAGTATGGGAGGACCGCTCCGGAAACTTTCGGCGAGAAAGATCCTCGTTCCTTCGGCCCCTTCCCCATAAAGCTTCTCTTTTGTAAGAAAGATCCCCGGCTCGGCGCCGCGGAATCCGTAGATCGACTGTTTATAATCACCCACCATAAAAAGATTATTTCCGGAAGAAAGAAGTTCGATGAATTCCATCTGAAGAAAGTTCGTGTCCTGGAACTCGTCGACCAGGATGAATTTGAACGCGCGCTGGTACCGCTCCCGGAGCTTCCGGAGCGCCGGCTTTTCCCCCCGGAAAAGCCCCACAGCCTTCATCTGCAGGTCATCAAAATCCAAAAAGCTCTTTTCTTTTTTCTTGGCGCTGTAAGCCGCTTCGAATGCAAGCGACAAGGACTCAAATTTTTCTTTCCAGGGCGCGGCCAGCATCCCCCAACGCAGGGCCGCAAGGTCTTCCAGAAGCGCGCGCCATTCTTTCCAGCCTGCCTTGCGTTTTCCTTTGTAAAGGGCGCTCCATTCCTTGAAATCCAGGAAAGTCTTTTCGTCCCACTTTTCATCATGGAGGAAGCGCGCCCAGGCCGAAGCGTCGATCTCCCCGAGTTTCGATAGGAGCGTCTGTGCTTCGAAAGGCAGCTCCTTTTCCCTTTTTGCCGAAACCTCCCGTTCCTTTTTCTCATTCTCCGAAAAAAATTCCCGGAGGTTCTTACCCTCGTGCCGCGCCGCAGTAAAAACCTTGAGAATACCGTCGCGCGTAACGTCCTTTCCGTAAACGGGAAGCAATTCGAAGGATCCGTTTTTTTCTCCGTAAACCTTCGCGAACACCTCCATGATCGTTTCTTCTTTCAAAAGCGCGGACTGCTCCGTCTCGATCACGCGAAAATCCGGATCGACGCCGGCTTCGACCGGATGTTCCTTTAAAAGGCGCGCCGCAAACCCATGAAAAGTCGAGATCGCCGCTTTTTCAAGATCGCGCCGCGGCCGCTCCAGGTCCCATTCGCGGAAACTGTGGGAAAGACGGGTTTTGATCTCATTGGCGGCCTTCTCCGTAAAGGTCAGAACGAGAAGTTCGGCGAGGGAGGCTTTTCCCGTCCGGAGCAGATGAAGGATCTTCTCGACGAGGACCCGTGTTTTCCCGGTTCCGGCCCCTGCGGACACAAGGACGTTCTTCCCGACCGTTTGGACGGCTATTTTTTGGATTTTTGTGAGGTCCATAAGTGATCGTTATTGCTTTATTTTGATTATTAAAATAATTTTATGATTGAAGAAAAGAACCACTCCTTTTTTCTATTATACAAAAAAGGTCTCGCCTGTGACAAAAATGAATTCATAGGCTATACTTTGGGCATGAAAAATGAAAAAAGGAAATTTTTTAGACATCCTATCAAGGTTCCCGTACAGCTCATGCTTGTTGAAAATGGCCCCGTGATGAGAGCGCGCGTTGAGGACCTTTCGCAAGGAGGGTTGGCTTTCTTTTGGCCGGAGCCACTTTCCGAGGGAACGCATCTGCAATTGTCCCTTCCGATCGAAAAGCAGCTCTTTAAAATGAGGACCCGTGTCACGCACTCTCAAAAAGATGCCAGCACCAATCTTTTTAGGATCGGCGTCTGTTTTGAAGATGCCGTGAGTTCCTTCCGCGCCAAACTTGCCGAAGAGATCCTCCAGATCCGTCAATACCGGGAAAAAATGTCGCTCCTCAGAGGACGTCCCTTTTCGGAAGAAGAAGCCGCACAGACATGGATCGATCACAACGCCAAAGATTTCGCAAAAGTGATGGACTCGGCTTCCTGATCGGTACGGAGACCGCCCAAACTTTTAGTTTCTGTTCCAAAAGGGTCGCTTGGACGGCCCCAATTTCCACTTCGTGGAAATGGATAAGTATTGGAACCGGTCACTCTTTCGGCAACTGGAGAGAAAAGATCAATTCCTTGGTAGGTTTAGCGAAAAAGAACCCTTGAGCGTAACGGATCCCCATATTGCGGATAAACTGAAGGTCCGCTTTATTTTCCACACCTTCAGCGACCATTTCGGAACCATTGACCCGTCCCAGATGCACCATCTCGCTGACGATCTGCTGGTTGAGATAATTGCCCGAGATCCCCTGCACCAGTTGAAGATCGATCTTTAAAAAGTCCGGTCTGAGCGATGCCAACCGGGCGGTCTTGACGCTGATATCATCGATGTCATCTAACGCAAAACGGTAACCAAAAGCCCGGATAAATTCCACGCCACGCTGGATGAAAGCAAAATCCGATTTTTTCACGCCTTCGGTCAATTCAAAGACGATCTTGTTGGAGTAATTTTTCAAAGCTTTCAAAAATTCATCGCCTTCCTTCCCCTTCAAAAAAGCTTGCTCCAACGTAAGGGGCTCTACATTAAGGAAAAGGCTCTGCCCTTCCTGCAGTTCGGGAAGGATCTTGATGGCAGCTTCGAGACAATGAAAATCGAAAGGGATCACCGTCCCATTTTCGTAGGACTCCCGGAACATCTCCGCGGGCATTTCCTGGCCCCTTCGAGCCAGGGCCTCATACCCAATCACGTCCCCGGTCGCGACATCCACAATCGGCTGATAGACGGACTGAATTGGAGCTCCGAGCTTCTCCCGTTGTTTCTTAAAAAAATGAAAGCTGAATGGCATGTTATCCTCTGATGGACTTTTTAAAAAAAGTAGGGGGGATTATACACGACCCTCCCCAAAATTACCAGGCACAGAAAAATTCTGGGAAATTCCCTTCCCGCCAACAAAACGGAGCCTTTGTCCCCGCGCTTCATTTTTCCGCCTGGGAGGGGCGCTTTGCGATCTCTGCGTTATGTCATGCCCGCAGCGCAGGCCCGAGAACTTCGAGAACGGCTTCGTGCAAAAAACCGTTCGTGGCCAAAAGTCCCGGGTTCTTCGCGAGCGTGAGTCCCGCGCCAAAATCAAGCTCCCGGCCTTCAAGGTCCGTCACGCAACCACCCGCCTCTTCGATCGCCAAAGCACCGGCCGCGACATCCCATATTTTCTCCCGATGGCCCGGCTCTTTCTCCGGCAGAGTCCTGAAAAAGATCTCCGCACCTCCGGAGGCGATCACCGCATGTTTTGCCATGCTGTCCATAGGGACCGGATCCTTCAGGATCCCCAACGCCTTACAAATAAGCCGGTTTTTTTCCGCGTTTTTGTGCCCTAGATCAAAGGAATCCAGAAGGCGGGCTTGACGGACCTCCCGGCACTTGGAAACACCCAGACAAACCCACTGTTGAGATCCTTTTAGATCGTCAAGTGACGCTGCCCAACATCCCTGCCCGCGCGCTGCGAAGATCCCGATGCCTTTGCCCAGACCCTTGTGCCCTTGAAGCTCCAGTTCCGGGCATCCGAGCGCAGCCAGTTCTACTTTTCCGTTCTGAATGAACGCAAGCGCGGTCACATACTGACCGCCACGCAAAAAACCTTTCGTCCCATCGATCGGATCCAACGTCCAAAAGGACCCTGCGGGCTTGCCTTGTCCCCGATCGATCCACTGACGGACCTTATCAGGATTCGCCTGCGGGAAAAAAGAACGAACATAGGAGGTGATCTCCCCGAGGTCCTCCGCGCCTTCCGGGGTCTTCAAAGAGACCGTATCCTCTTCGGCGGCCAGCACCGCATCAGGAAAAGACCGTTCCAGGAGAGCTCCGGCAAGGGCTTGGATCCCCATATCGGCGAGCGTGACGGGGGAGTGATCGGGTTTGACCCTGGAACGGACGGAGGTCTCCGCGCGAATACGACGCGCCAATATCGAACTTTCGCGGATCAGTTCAAGCGCGAATTGAGCCTCGGAACTTTTAAGGTCAATGTCCAACTTTGAAAAATCCTTTGATCCGCTCGAGGAGGATCTCTGCTCCGACCGGCTTGGGAATGAAGGGGTGGCCTCCGATCACGGAACCTTCCTCGGCCTCTTTCTGGGAGAGAAGTGACGTCATAAAAACAACACGGGTGGTCTCAAGAGACTTGTCTTTGCGTATCTGGGCGGCAATTTCAGTCCCGTCTGCATCCGGCATCATGATATCAAGAAGCACCAATTCAGGCCGTGTGTCCTGGATGATCTTAAATGCCTCGCTCCCACGATTACAAACGCTCACCGTGTAAAGTCCCGTTTTTTCGAGGATCATCTTCGTCATCTGACTGGAATCCACGTCATCATCGACGATCAATATCGCTCTTTTGCTTTCCATATGCCGTCTCCCTCAAAAAGAGTTTAAAGCCCCAGGCGCTATTCTAGCACAACCCCCTGTCGCGACCCAATCAGAACCTGGTTATGATCGAAACGAGAACTTTCAAACTCAGGGTCAGGATCAGCTTCCAAAATTAGAAGCACTACGGATTAGGCAGAAGTCGATATAACGGTGTAGGCTTGGAGAACTTCGAGGACTTGGGCTAAATACCAGCCGCTACGGTCGTAGCGAAATCCATTCCGATTGAGCGAAAGACGATCGGGGGGAATGTCCTTTAAGGCATACAAAATCCCGACCCCGAAAGAACCGGGACGATTGAATCCGAATACTGAATCCTTCATGCCTTCCGCCAGTCTCGGATCAAGTCGCTTTTGGAATGCCGTCAGAGTATCCCGTTCCATGTCCGAAAACCCGATCACAGGGACCTTATCTGAAGCCGCAAGCTGCGGGAATCCGTCGTGCACTGAAGCAACTTTCCTCAACTCCGCGACCCGTTCGCTATATTTCCCCTGGAGAGCATCCGGAATGACCAGGTGTAATTTATCCTTGTTCAACCCCGCAACCTCGAGAAGTTCTTTGAACATCTCAGGCAAAAGCGTGTCGATTCTGGCCTGTTCCACCACAGCAACCATGTCCTGTTCCAGTTGAAGGACCTTCCACGGATTGATGGTTGTTGCTTTGGATTTTATCACCACAGGGCTAGGTTCGGTGGCCACCGACGAGGAAATTTTCAGTTGCGACAATTCTACCGCTGCCGATTTCCTCACCTCGGAGCGGGCTTTGGATGAAAAAACAAGTTCACGACCAGAAATAGCAGAAAAAGATGCTTCATCTTTCAATCTCTGAAGATCTATTCTCGTGTATCTAATAGGAGAATTTGTGGCAGGAGCCATGGTAATGGGTGAATTGCGATATTCATGCCCGAACTCTTCCAATTGATTTTTGATCGGCCCTGAGAGCATTGCCGCGGCATAAGCATGATTTGTTGTTCCCTTTACTTCAAGATAAAGCTGTCTCAAAAGTTCCATGCTAAGCTCGGCATCATTCCCTGGCACTTTCAAATGAGTGACAGCGAAAATATCATTCTGAGGCACATCCTTTTCAAATTCAGACAACCAGTGAATCTCGGACGCAGGCATTTGAGCGGGAGCCCCGCCCAAAACAAAAGCTCGAGTCTGCCCTCCCTTAACATAGGCAATGGCAAGGCCGTCATGATCATAAATTAATCGATCGATATGGGATTCGGGTTTTCCGGTCAGGACCTCAAACTGCTCGAGAATCCGAGAGGTCTTATGATCTATAGAATCACGGGAAACCGAATAAAAACCATCGGGAATCACTTTTACATTCTCTTCATTTTCCGATCCAGCCTTGTCCGATTTTATCACAATGTGCCGAAGACTGGGGTGCACCTCCGAAGGGCCATCTTCCGAAATACTGTAGCCGTATTTCCCCGCACCAAGATGATTTCGAATGAGATCATAGCTCCCAGCCCGTCCTTGTCGCAAATCGCCTACAATCGGCAAACCAGAAAAATCTTTCTTCACTTCTCTGAAAAAGCTAAGCAGCAATGCTCCGGAAGCGCCTTTTTTCCGCTCCTTCGGATCCACAACCCAATCATTGACATACACAATGCTCTGCTTTAATTTCGGGTCAAAACCGATGTATGCAATAAGATAACCCACCAGTTTTCCGTTATGATAAAAACCGCGGCTAAGATTTTTCCTCTTCTTGCCCTTGATCGCTTCGTTCAAACTTATTGCCATCAGCTCATTTTGAACTTTTGCCACCCCTCCCGAAAAATTAAATTCCTGGTAGACCTTACCTTCCAAATAAGCTACTTCGAGCGTATCTTCATAATTTAAAGACCGGATTCCAGTCACATTCCGCGCCGGTAATTCGTCTCCAAGCCCCAGCTTTAATTCCATAGTCTGGGCATTTCCATTGTCGGTATAGGTTAAAAAGGTCTGCGGGAGCGTTGTATTTTCGACGGAATGGTTTTGTTTCAAGCTGTTTAAGTAATCATTATTCGCTGTGCCAATAAAGATGGAACTTCGCCTGATCGGCAACCCCTGCGCGTTAGGGTCATAACCTCGCGTCGTGGGATACTGATGAATATACGTTTCCCAAAAGCCGCGATAGACTGCTTCCACAAAATCTTCCCAGGTTTTCCCCTCACCAATGATTTTCCCTTGTCTGATCTTTTCAATAAAATTGGGATTGCCCTCAACATTGTCGGCAGCAATTTGCACATAAGTGCCGACCGTGTTTTCAAAATTCGTATCTTTGAGAAGTTTGTAAAGATTCAAGGCCCTGAGGTCCGCGACGCCCTTAACTTTCCCAAAAAACTCCTCGACGTTCATCCCCACTGAACGGTTCATCGTCATTACCGAGGTTACCACGGTACGTTCATACGGCCGCCCCAATTCATCGGTGGTCTCAGTCGTGATGGCAAAATTGGCCGTATTTTGCTGGGCATCGTAAGCAGCTTCTTTGCCAGTTCCTATTCCCATGCAACTCGGAGCCTCATGACCAACAAGTTTGGATCGGGGATCGGATTTTGCATAAATCTCCGCCCGGAATCTTTCTCCCAATCCCTGATTTTGAAGACGATTTTTCATAAGCTCCATAAATTCGCGGTCGCTAGCAGTCCATTTTTCTTCTTTTTCACTTTTGAGTCGCACAGAACGGGAAATGATTTCTTGGCGGAAATGGTACCGTATTTCATAAGGCGCACCACCCTCCAGCATCTGATTTTTATACCGCTGGTATTCTGTCTTCAACGCAACTCCCTGTTTCAGTAGCCCTGGGACATTCAACTTCCTATAGAAGGCCCGCAGATTTTTGCGTGCATATTCGGAAGCGTTTTCTGCCGTGATCTGTTGAGATTGATCGGGAAAAATGCGATGCAAATAGGCCACAAGGCTTTCAGAATCAAAAAAATTAGATTCATAAACCATTTCTTGCCATCGCCAGAACATGGAGTTGAGAAGAACATCCAGCCCCCAAGTATCCAAAACCGTATAGAAATCCATGACCATAGGTCGAAACGCCATACTTTGGTCCCGCTGTCCTAAAATTCCGCCATTTCGCAGTTCTTCACCCGTCAGATCAATGTAATTGTCGCCTGTAATATATTGATGCGGACCAAGGCCTGCCTGGATCACGGCAGGAGCATGACCGTCCGGACTTGCCCAATAGGTGTTTGGATTCCGAATGAACCCTATCAGAGCGGATAGATCATGAACCGTTCCGTTGAAAAGAAGCTGCATCATATAACTCCAAAGCCTTCGGGATTCATAGTCTTTCGATTCGGCCCATCCCTTCATAGGATCACTCCCAAGAATTTCTTTCCGTTGAATGATCTTATTTAACATTCCCATTTGCTCGAAATCCTTCAAAGAACGAAATTCCCGCAAAGGATCCTTTGCAAATGTTTCTAAAAGGCGCATAAAACTGGGATGCATCAAATTAAGCGCTTGAAGAGCATCGCGCCACTTGGGATCATAACTAGACGCGATAGCCGTAAACCTCCGATAACTATCCAATCCCTCGGAATCCGTGGATGTATCTTTGGGAACTTGAAGCATAACATTTTGAACAAAAAGGGCTTTTTGCTCGGAAGTAAGTCGCTTATATGATCTAGCAACCGATTCGATATCCACCAAAACTGCGTGACGATTCTCACGGTTCGAAATATAGGAGAACATTGTAGAATAACCAAACGTATCAGCCCCTGACTCAAAGGGCCGTACCACATCATTTGAATCCCATATTTTCCGTTCCGATAACAGCTTTGCTATTTTTTCGAATACCGCGTCTTCGCTCTTTTCTGGCGATTTCCCATTCAAAACATCCTGCAGATAATCATAGACCGCAAATTGTTCCTCAACAGTCAAACGGCTTGCATAGACCGAGTTCGTGAAACGAGGGTCGGTTTTTAGTGATTGTTGTACAAGAGTTGCAACTTCCTTCGCTGCAACTGTATTGGGGTCCTTAAGAAAAAGGGACTGCATCTGTATAAAATTGTCTCGCAAAATCGTACGAAGCCTTTGTTCACAGACTTCTTTCCCTGATTTTTCTTCTATTCTTTTGACAAAGTGGAGCAACCCTCCCTTTTTTTGACATTCGAGTTCCTTGATGATCAGGCGAGGCAACGCTTGTACGAGCGCTTCGCCTATGGCTTCCGGCGCTTTTTCCTTTAATTCCTTTTGCAATAAGTTCGAGGCCGCTTTGAAGGCCTCACGAGCGATGAATTCGAAGGGCCACAATTCACCGACCATCCAATAGGCCAGTAGCGACACACATTGAAGAGCCTGTTCTGGATTGTCGATAATACCCTTCGCAAGCAGATCATTGATAAGATAAAGAGCTCCTAAGCGGTCATCGTATTTCGCGGCATTCTCTTCCTCCTCTTCTATGGTTGCACTTCTAAAGAAAAAGCTGCTGCGAGACTCTCTCTTAAACTGAAAGGGATCATTTCTATTCACGGGCTTTGTCAGCGCGATTGACGTGAGAGCTGATCGTGTCATATTCTGATAAGCAATTCGGACTGTCGCGGGAATTTCTGTTTCAGGCAGATATTCCCAAACTTTTCCAAGGATCGCTCCCCTCGTTTTGATATAGTCCTTAGGATCAACCCCGTTTGCAATAGGATCCAGCAAATGCCTCCGATATACTTCTGCGATTGCTTGCGTACCAGTTGATTCGCCGCAATAATGTTTAATCTTTATTTCCAGGCTGTCTAATGCAGCCCTAAATCCATAATAACCCTCGCTGTAATGATCCGCTGCGCTTTCATCCACTAGAGCTGCGAGTGTCTGCAGATAAGCCTGTCCGATCTTTTGATCCGCTTGTTCAGGTGTAAAATCTTTTACCTTTTGAATGGCGTCTTTCTCATACCAACCCGCGGACCCATGACGAACCCCAGGCTGAATAATGCGCGGCAAACACTTCAAATATAGAGCTCCGATCGCTTTTTCACCTTTTGTCTTACCCAATAATGTCTTGATTTTCTTTTCAAAATTTTCTTTCTTTTCTCCGAGTTTTGATTGATCCGACTTTCCCCAAGCATAGCTCTGGAGAACCTCTTCTAGAATCTCGAGGTATGCCATGGCAGCCATTTCCCGGACCTCTTTAGCTTGAGGCTCCCATCCAAAGGGCCATGAAAACTCGCGCCATGAAAACTCGCGTTCTTTTTTACTCAATGGAGACGTTTTTAAACCAAGACATTCCTCTATTTTGTCCTCTATAATAAGAAGCGCTTTTCGAGCATTCTTATCTTCAGGATAATCGCCGATCAGATCAATTCTTAGAAGATCGGGAAGTTTCTCTTCAAGCATTGCCAATGTCCCTGCGTCTTGGGATAATTTGGGAACGATGATTTCCATGGCTTCAAATGAACTACGTCGAAATGCGTCTGCGTTCAGTTGAGCGATCGTTTGTGGAGCTTGAATCCCCTGAATTTCCTTAAGTCTCGCCTCTAAAGCCTCAATGGCTGGTTTTGTCCGGTCATCGTCCCAATGCATCATGATTTCTGGATAAGCTACAAGGATTAAATCAATTCTTTTGGGAGAGACCTTCATGAGCGCAGCTTGAAGTTGGGAGATCATAGATACCGGTGCTTCTTGGCTTTTCATTTTAGCGATCAATTCAAAGGCGAATTCGGCGTTCACATCTTCGATGACTTTTTTCCTCTGCTCTTCTCCGACAACTTCCGCGAGTCTTTTCTCCGTCGCCATAATCGCTGTTCTAATCTCGTTCAAGGCAACGCGGTCGTCGGAAATAGTCATGAGCGTAAACGTGAGCAATGCCTCTTGCAATAGCAGTGGGTTATTGACGCGAGGCACCGCTTGAGCCATCGCGCTGAACAATTGATATCTCGCAAAGTAAATCCCTTCTCTTAGCTGAACCGCCATGCTCCTAAAATTCGAATCAGAAAACAATGCGACTTGATTCAGCATATCTTTGCGCAATGAGGGATCACTTTGCTCCAAACCGAACCAAATTGCTTCAAATACTTTCCCATAATGAGTTTCAGATAACCGAAGAAGCAACTCGGATGCTGCCTCCTGCAGCTCCGGATCGCACAAGGCAGCAGCTAAAGGTCTGCCGTTTTCTTCAGAAACAGCTTCTTCTATTTGGTTATAGAGCCTTTGTAAGAAATGATTTTTTACCGCCTGCGGCAACGCACCCGAACGCTTCAGAAAGCGACGCGCTCGAGCAATTTCATAAGGGGCCCTGCTCGGACTATTTTCTAGCCATGGCAGCTCATAATCGTCTTGATCGGTGGTCGTCCATCGATCTTGTCGAAACCAAGATGCGAGTCGATGCTGTTGTTCATAATCGAAACGGGCCAAAGCAACGAGATGCACCAATCGGCGGATCACGGCCGGGCTTTCTGCTAATTGATCTTCATATTTTTTGTTTCTGGCTTTAACAGCATCAAGAGGAACGATGTCGTTCTTATTGGGAGAAGATAATTTGGGACGTGTTAGCATCAAAATGATATTTTGAACTTTTGCACTGGTTCTTTTTGTAATGCCACGCTTGATAAAGTCGCGAGCTTCTTGCAGTGTAAGATTTCTCATTTGTCTTAAACTCCCATCTTCGCGCCGTGCTTCTTCCGGCACATTCTCAAGCAACGCCGCGCTAATGAGGTCCGTGATTTCCTGAGGATCCGAAATCCCCGCGATGGGAAGGTATTCACGGACAAGGATTTCGGCCACACTTTGAGCTTGATCTAAGAGGAGTGCCTCTCGCGGCCCTTTAGTCGCTTCTTGAGCAAACTTGTAAGCTCTGCGAATCTGTTTATCATCTACGTCCGAAAGTTGCTTTAACTGTGTAATTAAACCCTCAAGCCGCTTATTCCGCACTTCCGACCTGGTAGAGGTCGTGGAGTTTTTCAAGGCTTGTTCCATGGCCAATATAAGGGACGAGGTATCAACATTGGGCATGTTCTCGGCAACGGAGACCATGATCCGAAGTTCCGACTTCGCTAATGACTGGTTGCCATTCCAAATCTCAAATTGTGTCCATGGTCTTGAGGCGGTATTCAGATTCATAGGTAATTCATAAGACAGATGACCATCGGTCATAAGGCGTTTGTAAAACTCTTCATGGCGTGGACTGGATCTGGTGATGTGCGGACTCACGACAAGATAGCTGATCCCTTTGGCTTCAAGAATGCGCTTGATCGCTTCCTTGTGGAATCCTCCGAAAACCAAAACGGATATATCCTGTTTATGGACCAACTCCTCTTTTTTGTTCCTTCCTTCAGAGTATCCGCCGAGCATTTGCGAAAGAGAATAATCTCGTTCTTGGGCAATCTCATAGAACCGGACCGCATCCTTGATGTTCCGCTCCCACATTCTGGAAAGGATGAGAGTCTTGGGGGTTTGGCTGAAGATGAATCGGCCAAAGGAATCCGTATCAAATGCCTTGAGGCTTGCTTTAGCAGCCTCATATTCCTCTTGAGAGACTTGAAGAGCATTCAGGCGATTGAGAAGGCTGAGGATCTTGTAATACTCAAAAAGTTGCTTGTCGGCGGTGTCATGCAAGTAAGTTTCCGCTACCGCTTTTTCAAGCTTGATCAGTTCACCGAAGACCTCACGGGCATCGATATGTTTCGCTTGTTCGATCACAGCCGGATCATTGGTCTTCATAGCCTCGATAAGAAAACCGATAAGACCCAGCCCCTTCTCCGCTCCGGGTTCTCCAAGCAAAGGCATCGTTCTTCCAAGATATGTGAAAAGATCGAGTGTCTTAGCATCGAACTGTCTTTTTGACTTGAGCCATTCCTTGAGCTCCTTGGGGAACCTGGCATCGGTTAGCGCCTTTAATTCTCGTTCGAGCGTCTTGAGATCTTTTGTGATGACATCTTTCTTTGCCGCGGAGAAACGGTACTGATCGATATTTTCTTTGTGAAGTTTGAGAGAGTCTGCACCAATGAGATTGAAATCTTTAGCCCGGTTGATGTGGGCGTATTCCGCACCGCCGACACGAAGGTGGTCCATCAGAAAGTAGACAACCTTTTCTTTGATCTTCGGGTCTTTGATGAACCCGAAATACCTGTCTGTGGGAACTGGTCCTTCGTATCCTTCTTCAAAGACCGTCTGGACTCCGTAACCCGAAACGACATGGTTGATGATCTTGGCAATATTTTCTTGCGCTTCAAGGGAGTCATGGGCATCTTGGATGAAAAGAATGGTTTTTCCAGATGTGCCATGAAACGATTCAGTTATAAGACCAAGTTCAGGAGGAATCAGAATTTCTTGCATCACGACTGGACGAGAAAAACCTTTGTTTGAGGGAACTTCTGCCCTTGCTTTCGGCATAGCTATGGATGTCATAAGAAACGCTGCGCACACGAATACAGCTGTCCCCTTTGTCAGCATTGGCCGAAGTGTCTTTTGTAAAATCTTTATCATCTGTGCATCCCTTTCCAACAGTAATTCCAATATAAATATATCCTATTATTTTTAATTAGTGCTGTGATGCTATGCATTACTATATATTACTATTTAACACTATAAAAATTCGTTCGATAGGACTGAGAAACGTAACTGTTTAGCAGAATGAGTAACTGTTTAGCAGAATGAAGTTACAGAGCGAGGATAGGGGCTGGGGGGAGTGACGAAGAACGGCATTCTTGAGAAAGACGAGTGGGTCTTTATCTTGGAGGCGAAGGGTATGAAGTAAGCTCATCATCACTTCGTGAGCTTTTGCTCCAGTATCCGAACGATTCTGGAAACTGCGGTTCCTGATGATCACATGCGACCGGATCATCCGTTCCGCCAGGTTGTTATCCGCCGGGACTTCCGGCTCTTCCAGAAATGTCAG
>Ga0209749_1000135_pt1 | contig 127373 bp, 106 predicted proteins | sample EPASupsiteSAE347_FD_187267 | JGI IMG/M metagenome (GOLD analysis project Ga0209749, IMG submission 187267) | Bioremediated contaminated groundwater from EPA Superfund site, New Mexico - Sample SAE3-47 (SPAdes) (version 2) | ecosystem: Environmental > Aquatic > Deep subsurface > Groundwater >... | reverse complement strand
ACTCAAAGGGAATGATATCCATCAGGTAGCATTCGATCCCCGCATTGGTCAGGTGGGCGGCTATCGTTGCCCCCATGACGCCCGCGCCTAATACTGCCGCTTTCTTAATCTCGTAGGACATAGTTTTTCTCCTTACTTATTATGATGGGAATGACTCGATGGCCATTTCAATCGGTGTCTTGTCTCCTATCTTGATGGTTTCGCATTTGGCCTTTACCGAAGACAGGACCTCGAGAGCAAAGAACTTAGCCGACGCGATCTTGCCTTCATAGAAGGCCACATCCTGGTCTGTATGGACGAGGGCCCGTTTCTTACCAATTGTATCCGCGCCCTTTGCCGCAAAAATCGCATCCAGTTTTTCCCTGGAAATCGCGGCGGCCTGGAGGAGGAAATGACCGAGGAGCACATCCCCGAAGAGTTCGAGATAGGGTGAGGCGTTAAGGATGGGGATCAGGAAACTGGAGCTCTTCCCCAGGGCGGCAAAGGTCATGGTAAGATCGACGACGGCATTGTACGCCTCTTCCAATTTGGCGCCGTACTTCTGGAGATCGGCGATGGTTTTTATTTTTCTTACGGTGGCATCGATTTCGCCCATCATGTTCATGGTGTTCATGCCCTTGTTCATGCCCAGTTTCCGGCCCACGAGGTCGAGGGACTGAATGCCGTTGGTACCTTCATAAAGGCAGGCGATCTTGCAGTCCCGCATGTACTGTTCCACGGGATATTCCTGGCAGTAACCGTAGCCGCCATAGACATCAACGGCCTTGGAGGTGACGAGGCAGGCCATGTCGGACGAGTAGGCCTTGCAGACCGGGGTGAGAAGCTCGGCGAGGCCCTGGTATTTAGCCCGCTCCTCGGGGGTGCCGCCGACCTTGGCCATGTCGAGGCAGTAGGCGGTATAAAAATTGAGGGCCCGGATGCCTTCCACATATGCCTTCATCCAGAGAAGGTCCCGGCGGACATCGGGGTGCATGATGATCGGCACTGCCTTGGCCTCGGGGTTCTTCATCTCCCAGACCGGGGTGCTCTGGATTCTTTCCTTGGCATACTGGACGGCGTGCTCGAGGGCCGCCGAGGCATGGCCCAACCCCTGTATGCCTACTTCCAGGCGCGCTTCGTTCATCAGCTGGAACATGATCCGCATGCCTTGGCGTTCATTGCCGAGGAGTTCGCCGATGCATTTGCCCTCGTCGCCGAAGTTCAAGGTACAGGTGGCCGATCCACGGATGCCCATCTTGTGCTCGACATTGCCGGTTTTAACATCGTTTGATTCTCCGATGGTGCCGTCGTCATTTACCTTGTATTTAGGAACAATAAAGATGGAGATGCCGCCCGTGCCGGGAGGATCGCCCTCGATCCGGGCGAGGACGGGATGGATGATGTTCGGGGTGATATCCTGGTCACCCGAGGAAATGAAGCACTTCGTTCCCGTAATCAGGAACTTGCCGTCGGGAAGGCGCTTCGCCGTGGTCTTCAGGGCGCCGACATCGCTCCCCGCGCCGGGTTCGGTCAGGCACATCGTCCCGCCCCACTCCCCGGCGAAAAGTTTGTACATATACTTGTTTTTCTGCTCTTCCGTTCCGTAATGCTCGACGAGACCGCCGGCGCCGAGGGTCAGGCCTGCATAAAGCAGGAAGGCAACGTTGGCCGATGAAAATAGTTCCGTGCAGGCAGTGGAGACAACGATGGGGGTCCCCTGGCCGCCGAACTCGGGAGATTTCATCGGGGCCAGCCATCCACCGGCGCAATACTTTTTAAAGGCGTCGTGAAAACACTTCGGCACCCGCACCTGACCGTCCTTGTCCAGATGGCAAGCCTCCTTGTCCCCTTCGGCATAAGTGGGCAATAGAACGTTGACTGCCATCTTCTCCGCCTCGTTCTGCATCATCAGCACGACATCCTTCGAGTAATCGGCATATTGCTCTTTCTCAAAGAGCTTCTCAATGCCGATCTGTTCAAACAGGATAAACTGCTGATCCCTCAAGCTTACTAATCCGTTACCCATAGCAACCTCCTCCTAATTTTCGTTTCGCCTTCTCCGATCATGCCAGATTTTTTTCGCCTGGAGAAACACATCAGAAAAGGCCTGGGGGGAAAGGCGTGTCTCTCCTGCGCTTTGTCTTGTTATCGTTTTACTTTTTAAAGCTCTTTCGGCAAAAAGGGCTTTTAGATTATTTATGTGTCATTTCTCGACGGCGTTCTCATACCCCTAAGAAATGTGTTCAACCCGGTCTGGATCGTGGAGCGGATCCGTTCCTCACGCTTTTCCTCCGAACCTGTAAACAGGTGCAGGGAAATGGTCCCATTTAGCAAACCCCAGATGGCGTTCCGCTTCTGGCGAAGGTCGATATAGGGCGGAAACTCGCCTGAACGGATGCCCATCGCGAATATCTCTTCTATGATGCCAACTGATTTATTGGTTGCTTTCACGATGAGATGGTCAATCTCCTCAGGAAGATTCATGTGGTCGGTATTGAGCATATAATTCATCATGATCCGGAAGAGCTCCCGATCGTTCATGAAGAATTCCGCGTAAATGTTGGCAAGGCCCATGAGCATCGCCGAGCTGCTCTGGCCTTCCTGCATTAAATTTGCGATGACCTTGTGGAATTTGTCGATGTCGGAGAGAAGTATCTGGGTGTAGATCTCTTCCTTGCTCTTGAAGTACAGATAAACCGAACCTTTGCTCAGCTCCGCCTTTTTGGCAATGCTCTCCACCGTGACATCCCTGAAGCCCTTATCGAAGAAAAGCTTCCGGGCCGCCTTCAGAATAGCGTTCTTCCGGTTTTCCTTTTCCCTTTTCCTTCGTTCTTCGAGTCCCACTGGCAATGTCCTCAGCTTGTTGACTTTTAACCAGAAATTGAACTGTGGTCAATTACTGACCGTCGGTCAAAAAATGGATACATGACTTCCCGTTCCGTGTCAAGATATTTTTTAGATTTAGAATAATTATTTTTATACAGATTAGATTTCAATATGTTATCACTGAAATCGCGGACGGCTCATGCTAATGATTCCCCTTCGATCAAGCCGTTTTCACGTCAGCGATCTATATCTTTTCTCATGAAATCGCGTTGCCCAGTTGACCCATATCCGCTGCCCCCTATTGCTTCTTGCCCGGAGAACGGTTTGATGATAAGAGATATTAAAAAAATGGCTTCACCGCTTGCGGACCATTTTTCTACCGTAAAGAACTCTATATAGAGCGCTTCCATGATGAAAAAAGACTTTGACCTTCTGATTCTCGGCGGCTGCGTCTATGACGGACTTGGACACCCCGGGACATACACCGATCTTGCCGTAAAAGGAGACAGGATCTCAGTGTTGTCAAAGGGGATAGATCCTTCCCGGGCAACTACCGTCATCGACGCCAGGGGCATGGCCGTGGCTCCCGGATTTATCGACCCCCACAGCCACACCGACATTGAACTTCTGGTCAACCCCCGGGCGGAAAGCAAGATCCGGCAAGGCGTCACAACCGAAATAGCCGGCAACTGCGGCTATACCGTCTTTCCTCTCTCCCGGCTGAACTACGAGGAAAGAAGAAGGTATTGCGATGAACAGTACGGCGTGCCCCTGGTCTGGCGCGATCTTCAGGGATTCTTTGAAGAACTGGAGCAAAAGGGCATCGCTCTCAATTATACGACCTTTCTTGGCCACGGCACCCTCCGCAGTGCCGTATTCGGTTCCCAAGACCGTCATCCGACGCCGGAGGAAATGTCGGCCATGAAGCAGTTGATTCGTGAGGGCATGGAGGCCGGCGCGGTCGGACTTTCTACGGGACTCATCTATGTGCCGGGCTGTTTCGCCGACCGCCGGGAACTGATTGAACTGTGCCGGGAAGCAGCGGTCTATGGGGGAATTTACAGTACCCACATGCGGAATGAATCGGATTATCTCATCGAGGCGGTGGAAGAGGCTATCGTCATTGCCCAGGAGGCGCGGATCAGCCTGCAGATTTCCCACCTGAAGCTTGCGTACCCCCGTAACTGGTCGAAAATTCACTGGGTCCTTTCCAGAATCTCGGAGGTCCAGTCCCAGGGGATGGAAATACTTGCCGACCGCTACCCTTATACGGCAACTTCAACGGTTCTGTCGTCGTTTATGCCCCCATGGATCCAGCAGGGCAGCACCTCCGAGTATCTCGCCCGCCTCCAGGATCCCGCTTTTGATGAAAAAATAAGGGCCTATGTCTCGGCCCAGGAAGAAAAGGTCGGTTCCTGGGACAATGTCTTCATATCCTCCGTCCTGCGCAAGGACAACGAACACCTGGCCGGCAAAAGCATCCGGCGGGCCGCCCGGGACGCCGGCAAGGAACCATATATCTTCATTAGAGATTTGCTGGTTACGGAAGAAGACCAGGTCTGGATGATCAACTTTTCTCTAAGTGAAGACAATTTCAAGCGGATAATCCTGCACCCTCTCGTCATTATCGGTTCCGACGGCTGGGCGCGGGCCCCTTACGGCCCGTTAGGCAAGGACAAGCCTCACCCGCGCTCTTACGGGACATTTCCGCGCATGCTGGGCCGTTATGTCCGGGAAGAAAAGATCATGAGTCTCGAAAGAGCCATCGAAAAGATGACCTCTCTGACGGCAAGAAAATTCGGTCTTTACAGAAGGGGGCAGATCAGGGAGGGCAATTTTGCCGATCTGGTAATTTTCGACCCCGACCGGATCATCGACAGATCCACCTGGACAGATCCCCATCAATATCCAGAGGGCATACCTTATGTGATCGTCAATGGCGTCCCTGTTATCCACGAAGGGGAACACACGGGAGCAACCCCAGGGCGGATCCTCAGAAAACGAGATACCGTGGTCCTGTAAGATATTCTACAGTGCCTTCATGACGAGCAGGGTAATATCATCAAATTGCGGTTCCTGACCGGCAAAGTCAACCACGTCGTCCTCAACCTTCCCGATGATCTCCCGGGCCGACAGATGACGGTACTTTTTAACCGTCTCGATCAATCTCTTTTCACCATAGGCCTCTTCGAGGTTGTTGATCGCCTCCGTCACCCCATCGGTATAGCAAACGAGCAGATCCCCGGCGGCAAGATCCACTTCGGCTTCCTGCAAGTCGATGAAATGGACGACGCCGAGGGCGATGCCCCGCGCCTTAAGGACGACGATCTCCTCTGAGCCGCGTTTGAGTATAAATGGCGGGTTGTGACCGGCATTTATATAACTCAATTTCCTTTCTTTTACGTTCAGGATGGCATAGAACAGAGTTACAAACATCCCCGACGTAGAATCCCTGCAGATCAGTTCGTTGGCCTGTTTAATTGCCGCTGCCGCCGAAGGGTTGTCCGTGGCACTGGCCCGGACAATGGTTCTGGACAGTCCCATGAATATAGCCGCCGGCATTCCTTTCCCGGACACATCGGCAATCACCAGCCCCCAGGAGTCAAGAGCTACGGGAATATAATCATAAAAGTCTCCTCCTACCTCCCGGGCAGGAAGGTTGCTGGCAGCAAGGTCGATTCCACCGATGTACGGCGCGTGCTGGGGGAGAAGACGCAACTGGATTCCCCGGGCGATTTCCAGTTCCCTTTGCAGACGTTCCTTCTCCGCTGTCGTGCACTTCAAATCCTCCATGTGCCATTTGAGGTCCCGGGCCATCTTATTGAAGGAATCGGCCAATTCTTCGAGTTCATCTCCCGTTTGCACCTCGACCGTATGTTCCATTTCCACACGGCCGATGGCCTTGGCCCCCTTGATCAGGGCAACAATCGGATTGGTTATCATCCGGGAAAGGAGAAAGGAAATGGCGGCGACAATAAGCAGCATGGCCGCCATGATCATCATGAAACTGTAACGGATGCCATCGATGCCCTTGTTGATTTCATCGCGGATCTTCGTTGTTGCCGTGGCAATACGCTGCTTCGTGTCTTCAGCAGGGCGGGAAAATTCATCGATATAGGTCGTCGCTGCAACCCGGTAGGGCGTCCCATTGATGGGGGCAATGTACATGAACTTACGGCGGATGACACGATCCGAATCCTGCCAGTTGTAATATCCCCCTCCGGAAGTGCCGTCCAGGGCTTGTTCGAAGAGGGCCCAGAAACCGGGCAGCATATCTTTCCAGTTGTGCATGTCGTAATTGACCAGTTCCCGGTTGGGATGAAAGCGCATGACACCCTTCTGGTCAAAAACGATGGTGTAGCCGGTTACCCCTACGGACTGGACGGCTATCTGCTTGAATTCCTTGTCTCCCTGAAATTTTTCGATCGACACGCCCGGGTGGCGACGGAGGAAAATCTGGCATTGGAGGGCAACATCGATCGCCTTCTGGCGGATCATGTCAGCGCCAAGATTCTCCAGCGCCTGAGCGCTGTCCGTAGAGGCGCTATCGCCAATAGCGGTGCTGGCCTTCACGGTGTAACGGCTGACCTCTTCGATATCACGCTGGGCAATATAACCAAACACGATAAGGGGAACGAGGGAAATTCCCAGGAGCACCAGGAGCATCTTGGTGCGGATACGGAATCTGGGGTCTTTTACATGCGCAGTTTCTGCCATTGAATGTCCTGATCGAGTCGATAATATACATGCCTGCGGCCGTCCGGGGATTTTTTGAGGACAAAATCCGTGACGACATAACCCCGGGCTAAATAATGCATAAACAGGGCTCGGCATTTATCCCGGAGGGTCTGGGCACGCACACGGTCTGTCCTGAGAAGACGATCCTGGTTGTAAGGTATTTCAACAAAAATAGGGGTCTGGTTAGAGTGAAAGAGCCATTTCTCTCCATGGATTTCCAGGCCATCCACTCCGATTTCGATCTCGTTGATCGCATTCTCGGAGGTGACGACCGCCGGATCCAATTCCGGGATTTTTCCCTCTTCCATGCGCTCCCGGACCCGATCCGATCCGATCGTCCATTCAACGATGAAGCGGTCCGTGGAAATTCCGCGGTTGAATTGATCATTGGTAAAAACAGCGCTGTAATAGTTGAATCCGATTTCACGGACAAGCCCGCCCATCTTGCGCAAGTAAATGTAGCCGTTGCGGGACTGCAAAGGGTCATAGGTCCAGCGGATTCTTGGAATGTTGCGCTCTTTGGCACTATCGTACAGAGCAGCCACCAGGGCTTCACCGACATTTTTATCCTGATAACGGTCGTCAACGCCCATCCGGGCGCCGTACCAGAAAGGACCGTTATGGTCGAAATCTGCAAAAAGGGCGGCAAAACCGATGGGGCGGTCCCCTTCATACCAGGGATCCTCCCTGGCCATTTCTTCTCTTTCCCTAGGGGAATAGACCCCCTCATCGAAGGCAGTCAAAATAAGCCCGTTGGTCAAATAGGCCAACTCGAAATATAGCATCGGGGCGTTGACCTCCCGGTAGCCTTCCTTTTTCCAGACCCGCTTTTCCAGTTCCACGACGTCATTGAGCACCGTGGCGCGCAGATATCTCTCCACCCGGATATTCGATTTCCTGATGCTATCAGTCATTGTCCCCTACTCCTTATGCACTTTTTGACGAGCCCGCAAAAAACAATTTATCACCTCACCCTCCCAGGGGGAGGTGAGGCCTTTTTGCAGATACGTCTTTTTAAGCTTCCGCATGCATGTCCTGGCTCGACGATCTTGAAAAACGTCCGTCCTTCCGTCTGATGAACATCGTCAGGACGTTCTTGTCACCCTCACGGCGGTAGAGCAATTCGTCAACCATGCGCTGAATAAAAAATACCCCCAGGCCGCCCATCTTGCGGTCCTTGACACTGCACTGGATATCGGGTTTGGGAAGGGTGGAAACATCAAAAGGAGCGCCGCTGTCCACAATTTCGATTATAAGGCGTTGTTCATCGGCAATAGCACAGCGCAATTCTATATCTCCCGCTTGTCCCTCATAGGCGTAACGGATAATATTCACCAGGGCCTCTTCAACGGCAAGTTGCACCCTTGGTATCTGCTCGGCGGCCATGCCTTGCTGCTTCAGACACCCCGATATGGATTGAATGAAGTTTCCAAGGTTATTCATCTTGGCAGGGAGGATAATATGTAACAGGGACATATACATTGACCATCATATGGACGCCCGGGCAGCGTCAAGGTTATCAAAAATGGGGAAGATGGAAGAAAAGCCCGATATCTCAAATACTTCCTTTACTGCCCCGTTCAAATCGCTCAGGAGAACCGTCCCGTTGGTCATTTCCAGTCTTTTTGCCAGGGCGAGAACGCTCTGGAGTCCGGCGCTGCTGATATACTCGAGAAACTTGAAATCGATGAGGATCATAGTTTCTCCCTGCTCGATGAAATCGTCCACTGTTTTATCGAACTGCGGGGCCGAAACGGCATCCATTCTTCCCGTCAAAGCAATAATGACGGCCTGTCCCTCCTTTTTGACGTCAATCTCCATAACATCCTCCTGAAGGTCCGGTTGTCCTTATGAAACTCTTCCGGGAAAAAGTAACATAGAATTCAATGGATGGTCAAGACATTGTTGTCAAGGACATAGCCATGGCAAGACCCTTGAAAGACGGCTTCGCCGCAGCCCATATATCTTTTTCGCTTCCCGTTGGTTTGCATATAATTGTGATTGATTGCCGAAAAACATTTGATTCGCTCCTTGCTAACCATTTTTTCACGGTTATGCAAAACTCTCATGGTTATATATGGGCTTGACAGGCTATGAAGCCGGCTCTATATGGCTCGGGGTGGGTACCGCGATTTAGTCTCCCCCATAGTTTCCTCTCCTTCAAGAGGGGTTAGGGTGGGGATGGGACTTTGGGGCTTTTTGCGTCGTCATCAAATCCATATGGAGGTCAATATATGAAACTTCAGGAAATGTTCAAACTCAATGGTAAAGTAGCTATCGTGACCGGGGGCGGCCGGGGAATCGGCAAGTTTATCGCAACGGGACTTGCAGAGGCGGGTGCGGATATAGTTCTCACCTCGCGAAAGATAAAAAATCTGGAAGCAACGGCACAGGAGCTGGAAAAGGAATTCAGTGTACGAGCCCTTGCTGTCGCCTGCGACCTGGCTAAAGAAGGAGACATCGAACAAATGGTCGAGACGGCCATGGAAAAGTTCGGCCGCATCGATATTCTTGTGAACAATGCCGGCGCCACCTGGGGCGCCCCGACCCTGGATTTTCCCATAGAAAGATGGGATCAGCTCTTTAATATCAACGTGCGGGGCGTATGGATTCTGACTCAGAAGATAGCCAACATCATGAAGACACAGGGCAAAGGGTCAATAATAAACATTTCCTCGATCATGGGATTCCGGGGTTCCGAAGAAGCCGTCCACCCCGCCGTTCCCTACAACTCTACTAAGGCCGCCATCAATGTCCTGACCATGAATCTCGCCGTGAAACTCGCCCCCTACAGTATCCGGGTGAACGCCATTGCTCCCGGCTTTTTCAGGACGGACATGATGGCCTATATCGAGAAGCCGGAATTCAAGGCCGCCTATGACGCCACCCTAAATATGATCCCTCTCCACAGAGTCGGCGACATGGATGACATGAAGGGCGTCGCCGTCTTTCTGGCCTCGGATGCCTCTGCATACATGACCGGCCATGTCCTGGTAAATGATGGCGGTTACCTGGCCAAGTAACCCCATCTCCCTCCTAACCTCCCCCTTGCAGGGTTAGGAATTCATTCCATTCACCCTTTTGAGAAGAGTGTGCTCAATCTATCTCCCTCCCCCGCAAGGGACAAACCAATTTTTCCCTCCCCTTCAAGGGGAGGGTTAGGGTGGGGATGGGGTTGCGAATCCGGACATACGTTGGAATCCCATACTTAAAGCTTGATGGACGAGCAATTGTTACCCCAGATTCCCCGGTGAAAAAGGGGACGGTTCTATTTTTCGCAAAACGCTTCCAAGTAAGTTGAGCGGATCATGGCAAGTTGCTTTCTCACACGGGCCCGACAGCGGCGGGCTGGGACGCTAAAAATAAAGACCTGACCCCCAATCTTTGCATAAAAACAAGGCCTTCCCCTATTCCTTTACTGGAACTTGACCTGGGGAACGGCTTTTGCCGCCGCCGGGGCTTCAAAGAACGCGGCCTTATTAAAACCGAACATCCCGGCCAGGAGATTGGCAGGGAAACTCCGGATGGCAACATTGTACACCTGAACAGTATCGTTGTAGCGTTTGCGTTCCACGGCGATGCGGTTTTCCGTTCCCGCCAGTTCATCCTGCAACCGGAGGAAGTTCTGGTTGGACTTCAGATCGGGGTATTTTTCCACCACCACCAGCAGCCGGCTCAAAGCCCCGGAAAGCTCGTTATTGGCATTGATCTTGTCAGGTACGGTATTAGCTCCCCCTACCTTGGCCCGGGCGTTGGTCACTTCCACCAGGACATCCTTTTCCTGCTTGGCATAACCTTTGACCGTCTCGACCAGGTTCGGAATCAGGTCGAAACGCCGCTGCAACTGATTTTCAACCTGGGCCCACGAGCTCTTCACTCCCTCATCGAGGGTCACAAATTGATTATAGGTCCCCCGGAAGAAACCATAAAGCGATATCGCCAGCAGTAAAATGCCGACCAGCACCCCGATGAGAATCATCTTTCCCTTGGACATACCCTATCCTCCTTATTTATTTTATATTTTTAAGTTTACTGATTATCGTCGCTCATTCCGTTTCTCAAAAGTCCCGAAATACTTATAACCCATCCCCACCCTAACCCTCCCCTTGAAGGGGAGGAAGCTAAATGGAAAAGGGTCTCACATTGCCCATCCCCACCCTAACCCTCCCCTTGAAGGGGAGGGAAATAAAGGGTTACGGCGCCACTTTCAGCTCGTCCACGCGCCGGCAGAGCTGGTCAATCTCTTTTACATAATCTTTGTAAATCTCCATAAGCTCGACGCCGTTGAATTTATCCACTCCCTCGCGAATAGCAAGGCATTTCATGAAAACCGCCCCGTCCACGCCCACCGCCTGGGCGGTTGCCGTGATTATATCCCGCCGCTCCCGGGGGATATTGCGACCCAAGAGGTACAACAGGGCCTTGAAGGACGAAAGAAAGGCCGTCATGGACACCCTGATCAGTTCCCGAAGCTGCTTCTCTTTTCCCTCCGTCTCCAGGAAGCGCTTGCGGAGATGAAGGATCTTGCCTTTGAGTTCCCGCTCAACCTGCAGGCGCAGATGGCCGGGATTGATCTCGATTCCCTCGAAAACATCCTTCCCGTAAACCAGGAGATGATTAAGCTCCATATCAAGAAACTCGATGGGATAGGCATCCAGGGAGGAGCAGATATAATCCCTCGTCATGAAGAGAGGAACGGCGACGTGATTTTTCCGCCAGCGCGTCACCGTATCCATCGCCTTTCCCAGATTTTCAATCCCCTTGTCCGTCAATACCATAAGAAAATTCAGGTCCGACTTTCCCGGAACATAATGTCCGGAGGCGCCGCTGCCATAAAGAATTATTGACACAAGATCGTCCCCGAAAATATGACGATAATCTTCCGTAATTTGCGAAAATATTTTTTCCGGTTCCTCAGGCGCTTTGCCCATTTTCCACCCCCTTAAAAACGACGGGCTCGTAAAAACTCATTACCGTTGTCACCCCGGCGAAAGCCGGGGTTCAGACGTCGTCCCTGCCCCAAATCGTGGTACGGGGTCCGGAATGACAAAAACGGTGATTTCCGACTTTTTGCGAACACGTCAGAAGTCTCCCCCGGCCCCGCCGCCGCCGCTGTCACCACCGCCAAAACCGCCAAAACCGCCGCCGCCGAAGCTTCCGAACCCGCCGCTGTCGCCGCCGCCGCCTCTGCCGCCGCCCATATTCATCAAAATCAGCCAGGGCAGGATCTCCCGGCCCTGCCTCGTACCCAGGAGAAGGCCAATAACAGCGATAATGATTACGATCGTCCAGATGTTCAGACCGCCCTTTTGCGCGACCTTCTTCTGGCGCGGCTGTTCGACGGCCGGGTTTCCCGTCAGGGTCGCCCCTGCGTCTTTGGCCACAACGGAGGCAATGGCGATCATCCCGTTCGCCATGCCTTTTCCATATTGATTCTGGCGGAAAAAGGGGAGCATGTATTTATCCCTGATTTCCCCGACCAGCCCGTCCGGCAAGATACCCTCGACGCCATAACCGGTCTCGATGCGCATCTTCCGTTCCTTGACGGTCAGAAACATCAGGACGCCTTTATTCTCGCCTTTTTTCCCGATACCCCAGGCCCGATAAAGGCGATTAACGTAATCGTTTATTTCTTCGTTCTCCCCCAGGGTGGCCACCGTGACGACAACAATTGCCGTTCCCGTCTTCTGCCAGACCTCCTGGGCCAGCTTTTCCATCTGATCTTTATACTCCGGCGCGATGACCCCGGCAAAATCATTCACCGCCCCCGTCGGTTTGGGAAACGAATCTTTGCCCCACGCCGCACCGCAACACAGAATAAGACCCAGCCCCAGCAGGGCCGCTGCGAATAACGCCTTTAGTTTTTTTGGAGTAACGACCATTTCCTGTGCTTCCATTTCTCAAGTTCCCATCGCAAGATACACTATCTTAAGCACAGAGAAAAGAAATATCAACTCCCTCGCCCATTTTCCTGCCGCCGGCGCCCTTCCCCGCAAAGGACAACCAGTTACAGAGATCCGAACGTTGGACATATAAATAATATCGGCGCTTATGAATTATCTGTCAATATCTTTTGACATTCTTTAAATTTACTCTTATAAAATACCAACCAAATATCAGGAGGGGCGATGATGGTCACGATGGCTAAAACGTTTACAACCTATTTCAAAGGGCAAATCTACGATCTCGCTGTCAACGCCTTGCAGACGGCCCCCAGCAACCCCGGAAATATCTCGATCCGGAAGCCCTCAGCGAACTGGCCGCTTCCATACCAGCAAATCGCCTGCGAAAACGATGGCGCAATCACACTTAGCTTCCCCGTGTCCGACCTGCGGGAAGTCAAGCGCGAGGTCCTGCGCTACGGCGCCCAGGCGGAAGTGATCGCCCCACCGGCCCTCAGAAACGAAATGGCTGCCGAAATAAAAAAAATGCAAAATATTTATCTGGTAGGATACGCTATGGGGGACCAGGTGTGATAGACTGTATTTAAGCTATATCCTCACCTTCAAGGGCAGGGATGGGTGGGGATGGTGTTCAGATGAGTGGCCGTATGATTTCATATTTAATCGACATTGCAGGTATTTACAAACTTGAAATCACAAATTGTGACTTCAAGTTGGGATGAAAAAATAGATTTATGAAAACAGAGATCGTTCCTTGGCAAGGTAAAGGCATCCGCAAGACTCTGCACCATGACGAATGGTGGTTTGCCCTCGAAGATTTGGTGCTGGCGTTTACTGATTCAAAAGATCCACGGCAATATATTCTCAACATAAAGCAGCAAGATCAGGAACTCGGCAAAGGGTGGGAACAAATTGTACATACCCTTGCCATCGAGACCGAAGACGGGAAACAGCAGTTGATCTGCGCCAACATGGAAGGAATATCCCGCATTATTCAATCCATCCCCGTCCCCCAAGCCGAACCCTTCAAGCGGTGGCTGGCAAAAGTCGGCTACGAGCGGGTACAGGAAATTGAAAACCCGGAACTGGCAGCGAATCGGACGCGGGCGATCTATAAGGCAAAAGGCTACTCCGACGCCTTGATCGCAAAGCGTCTCCTCGGCATCGCCATCCGTGAGAAACTCAAAGACGAGTGGGATAAGCGGGATGTAGCGCAGGAGAAGGAACAGGCGATTCTCACAGCGGAGATAGCCAAAAAGGCTTTTGGCGTTGCCCCGGACGAGCACAAGAAATTGAAAGGACTGAAACGGGAGAACCTGCGGGACCACATGAATAATCTGGAGTTGATCTTCTCGATGCTCGGCGAGGCGGCAACCACGGAAATAACAAGAGCCAATAATGTGCAAGGCTTCGATGAAAGCCGCACCGCCGCACGGAAAGGCGGCGAAGTAGCCGGCGTGGCCCGAAAAGACCTGGAAAAGAAAACCGGCAAGCGTGTGGTCTCACCGAAGAATTACCTGACCGAACCGGAGAGCCGGAAACGGCTAAAATCGTAGAAGAAGGCGGGAGGTATTCAAATGGCCAACTTGATTTCCTGGTCTTACATGAAGAGCGCTATGGGGAGCTATTGAGGACTCAGGCACTATGAAAGATAAGAAAAAACCCATCGCCCACATTACTGAAGATGGCAGAATACATCATCTTTACGAACATTTGACAAGAACTGCTAAACAAGCTTCGATTTTTGCTGAAGCCTTCAATTCTGCTGCGTGGGCATGGGCTGTAGGAATAATCCACGATCTCGGTAAGGCACACCCTGATTTCCAGACTTATCTTTGCAAAACAAGAGGTCTTGACGTTTCCGAATACGACGAGCAGAGTGCAGGCACCCGCCCTAACCACTCGGGAGCAGGCGGTATTTTGGCCTATGAAAAATTCCCCAATATAATCGGCAAAACCCTTGCTTATATTATTGCGGGACATCATGCAGGACTACCGGACTGGTTCGGTGGTCGGGATTCGCTACCCTATCGAATAGAGAATGAGCGAGGTATTGCCGATACCGTCCGCCATTATGCCAGCACGTTCATAGAGATGCTTCCTGCCAAATTTCAGACACCACCTTTTGCAATGCAGTGTCGCAATCAGGATGCCATTGCCTATCATCTCTGGGTCCGGATGGTCTTTTCCTGTCTTGTAGACGCCGATTTCCTGGACACGGAAGCATTCATGGATAATAACAGACATGCTCTACGACCGTCTTTCCCCTCGCTGCTTGAACTGAAATCACACTTCGACCGGCAAATGGGAATAATGACAGCGGATTCATTGGACACTTTCGTGAACCACATCAGAGCAGAAATTCTCAGCACCTGCCGAACTGCCGCCGCACAATCACCCGGGATATTCTCCCTTGCCGTTCCAACTGGCGGGGGCAAGACACTTTCGGGCACAGCCTTTGCCCTGGAACACGCAATTCAACACAACAAAAGCCGTGTCATTTACGTCATTCCCTACACCAGCATCATCGAGCAAACCGCCGATGTGCTCCGTAAACACTTCGGATCGGCTAATGTGGTCGAGCATCACAGTAACATTGCCCCGGAAAGAGAGAAGGAATCACCCCAACTTGCCCTCGCCTCTGAAAATTGGGATGCACCGGTTATCGTCACCACCAGCGTTCAATTTTTCGAGTCCCTTTACGCCGCAAAACCGGGACGATGCAGAAAGTTGCACAACATTGTCAATAGCGTAGTGATCCTCGACGAAGCTCAACTTCTGCCACCAGAGCTTCTCTATCCCTGCGTTGAGGCACTGAATCGACTGATTTCCGATTATGGCGTCACAGTTGTACTTTCCACCGCCACCCAACCGGCCCTGCCGAACCTATGTCAAGCCCCACTTGAGATTATCCCTCATCCAGATTCTCTTTACGATCGACTCAAACGCACCAACATCATTTTTCCTGACGACATAAACCAGCCTCGCGATTGGCCGACCCTTGCCGCTGAACTTGCCGAACATGACCAGGTGTTATGCGTTGTCAATACCCGCCCGGACTGTCATGCGCTTTGGAAAGAGATGCCGGAAGACACAATCCATCTCTCGGCGCTCATGTGCGGTGAGCATCGCTCACGAATCATTGCCGATATCAAGAATCGGATACGTTACGGAGATTCGTGTCGAGTAATCAGTACGCAACTTGTCGAAGCGGGTGTGGATATCGATTTTCCCGTGGTTTATCGTGCGCTGGCAGGGCTTGATTCGGTTAACCAGGCCGCCGGTCGATGCAACCGGGAAGGGAAAAACCCGGAGCAGGGAAAGGTGTACGTTTTCATAGCACCCAAGCCAGCACCACCGGGGTTGCTCCGCAAGGGTGAAGACACCACCCGGGAACTGGCGTCATTTTCCGATTTCAAACCCGATGCGCCAGGATCATTTCACCGCTATTTTGAAAAATACTATGCGAGCATCAATGACAGCGGAGAAAACTGGTGGAGGGATAATTTAGTGAAAAATGTCAATCCCGACGGCAATGTTCAGTTCCGCACCGCCGGGAAGGAATTTCGCCTGATAAAAGAACTGTCAGTGCCGATCATCGTTCGCTTCGGTAACAGTGATAAAATTGTCGAAAAATTACGTTTCACCGGACCATACCGTGAGGTGATGCGGGCACTGCAACGCTATACCGTTAGCGTTAAACCGGCTGTAGCAAATAGTTTATTGGCCGAAGGCCGTGTTGAAGAAATCCACGATGGTATTCTTGTTCAGGCAGACTCGAAACTCTACCGCTCAGATATTGGGTTGGATATCTACCGCGAGTTTTATGATCCAGAAGACTTGTACATTTAGCCCTTTAACCCTTCATGAAAGGAGCATGCCTATGAAAGGATTTTGTCTGGAAGTAAGTGGCGACTACGCCTGTTTCACCAGGCCGGAGATGAAGGTCGAGCGCGTCAGCTACGATGTGATCACCCCCTCTGCCGCCCGAGCCGTCTTCGACGCCATCCTATGGAAGCCAGCCATTTATTGGCAGTTAAAAAAAATCGAGGTGCTTGCGCCTTTGAAATGGATTTCCGTCCGCCGCAATGAGCTGAGTACTACGGTCAATGTTGGGAATATGGCAAGTGGAATATGTATTGACGAACTAAAATCCGATGGTAGGCCTAAGTATCGCCAGCAGCGCGCCGGGCTCTTCCTGCGTGATGTGAAATATCGTCTCCACGCCGAATTCAGATTTATCCCGTCGGAGAAGCGCGGCAGAGTAATCAATCCTGTTCCCGAATGGCTTGTTGACTCCAAAGAGGTCGCCGACCTGAAAAAACCTGACATTCGCAAGGATGAAACCGAAGCCAAATACGCTGCCATGTTTGAACGCCGCGCCTGTAAAGGTCAGCATTTCCATCAGCCCTATCTTGGCTGCCGTGAGTTTGCCGCCGCTGTGTGCTTGGTCGATCCCGATGTTGAACCCGCAACACCTATCCCCGAGACACGAGACCTCGGATGGATGCTATACGATCTGGACTATTCTGATCCAGCAGATATCAAACCGATGTTTTTTCGAGCCAGAATGGAAGGGGGCATTATTATCGTCCCACTGCCTGACAGCGAGGAGGTGCGCAAATGATCCTACAAGCACTCAAGGAGTATTATGATAGAAAGCCAGATCTGCCAAGAGAAGGTTGGGAGATGAAGGAAATTCCATTCCTTGTACTACTCAATCAATCTGGTGATTTTATCGGTTTCGAAGATACCCGCGAAGGTGATGGTAAAAGGCTTCGTGCAAAAACATTTCTAATTCCTTCTTTAGGCGAGAAAAAAGGGAATGGCATCAAATCAAATCTGTTCTGGGAAAACATCGAGTATATGTTCAATATTCCTGTACCTACTCAAACAAAGAAACTACCGGACACAACACGTGTGCATAAGCAACATGAGGAATTCAAGCGACGCATTATGACCATTAACGGCAAATGTGAAACGCTGGAAATAGTCAAACGTTTTCTTGGCAAGGCGTTTTCAGAGGTTGTCAAAAACGACAAGCTCTGGTCTGAAGTATTTAAGTTAAATCAAAGTCTTCTCTTGTCGATCATTGATAGAGGTCCTGTTACAAATGATCTAGAACTTCGTCACCTGATAGATGCGTCTCGACCGCTTTTTGGAAATAAAGGGCGGTGCTTGGTGACAGGTAGGGAAGACGAAATTGCTGCCCTAGAGCCCCCGATCAAAGGTGTTCGTGGAGCGAATTCGACTGGCGCAAGTCTTGTATCTGTCAACAATCAAATCACAAACGGTACAAATGGCGGCGCAGTTCCGGCCTTCGCCTCGTTTATTAAAGAACAAGGGCATAACTCTCCAATTGGGGAAACTGCATCGTTTGCGTACACCACAGCGTTGAATCACCTACTCGGGAAAGAATCACAGCAAAAGTTACAGGTTGCCGATGCTACCACCATCTTCTGGTCGGGGAAAGCAACCTCTCTTGAAAAGGATGCATTTTTCTTCTTTTCTGACCCACCGAAAGACGATCCGGATCGCAACACGGAAGCTGTCAAAGTTCTGTATGAATCAATATGGAGTGGCGCATATATTATCCCGGACGACAGCTCACGCTTCTATATTCTTGGCCTTTCTCCAAATTCTGCCCGTATTGCCGTTCGCTTTTGGCATGTAGGCACTGTTCAGGAGATGGGGACCAGGTTCAAGCAGCATATTGAAGACCTATCCATCGTACATAGTACCAAGATAGGCACTGCTCTGCCGATGAGGAGGCTTCTTCGCTCCATAGCAGCTCAGGAAAAGGACGATAATATCCCGCCAAACATCGCGGGTGAAACCATGCGGGCGATTCTTGACGGTACTCCTTATCCTGCTACATTTATTCAGGCCGTGTTACGGCGAATTCGAGCCGAGCAAGCCAAAAAGAATAAAAAATCAGGAAAACCGGAACCCAACGTTTCGTATGAGCGCGCAGCAATCATCAAAGCCTGCCTGAATCGGGCTTTGCGTTTTAATAACCCTGGAAACGAAAAGGAGATCACTATGAGCCTCGATCGAGAAAACACCAATATCGGCTATAGGCTTGGCCGACTCTTCGCTACACTGGAAAAGATCCAGTCCGATGCCAATCCCGGCATCAACGCCACTATCAGGGATCGCTTTTACGGCGCCGCATCAAGTACTCCGGTTATAGCGTTTGCTACCCTGATGCGCCTCAAGGAACACCATCTGGCAAAACTTAAGAAGGAAAAGCACAGTCTGTTTATCTTTCATGAACGGCTAATCGGGGAAATTATGCTTCCCATCAATAACTTTCCGGCTCATCTCGACATGGCTGATCAAGGACGCTTTGCCATAGGCTATTATCACCAGACACAGGATCTGTGGAAAAAGAAACCCCAAAACCCATAAACATCTTAACCGAAAAGAAAGGAAAAAACCATGAACACACCACTTAAAAACCGTTACGATTTCATGCTCGTATTTGATGTGCAGGACGGCAATCCCAACGGCGACCCCGACGCCGGAAACCTTCCCCGCGTGGACCCTGAAACAGGAATGGGACTTGTTACCGATGTTTGCATTAAGCGCAAGGTACGCAACTATGTCCAGATAACCAAGACCGGGGAGGACGGGAAAGCCGCGGCAGGCTTTGATATTTATATAAAAGAAAAGGCCGTTTTGGGACGCGCCCATTTCAAAGCATTTAATGACCTGGGCATATCTACAGGCAAAGCATCCCAAAAGGAAATCCCCAAAGAACTTGAAAGCGTATTTGAAGAGATTTCTCTCCCCGACGGTCTTTCTGTTGATCTTGACGCAAATGGAGAACGACAGATGTTGGTTGTTGCCGCCGATGCCGATAAGAAATCCATTCAGCAGTGGTTCAAAGAGGAGTCGCCTTCCAAAGATGCCATAGCTTTGATCAAAGCGGCCTTAAAAGACGCAAATCCTCGCAAGCCCACGGGGCCGGAAACTGAACGCGGCAGAGAAAAGATGTGCAAAGACCACTATGATATTCGCACGTTCGGAGCGGTTATGTCGTTGAAATCAGCACCAAACTGCGGGCAGGTCCGTGGCCCGGTCCAGATGACTTTTGCCCGTTCCGTTGAACCAATCGTCACTTTGGAGCATTCCATTACCCGCATGGCCGTCGCCACCGAGGCGGAAGCAGAAAAGCAATCTGGTGATAATCGCACTATGGGCCGCAAGCATACCGTACCCTATGGCGTGTATATCGCCCACGGCTTTGTTTCTACTCACCTCGCGGCTCAAACGGGTTTTTCCGATGAGGACCTCGAATTATTATGGAAAGCATTGACGGATATGTTCGAACATGATCGCTCCGCCGCTCGGGGTTTTATGGCCACACGCGGGTTGATCGTTTTCAAGCACGATTCGGCTCTCGGCAATGCCCCGGCGCACAAGCTATTTGAACTTGTACAGGTCAAACGCAAAACCGGCCCCGAGAAACCGGCAAGGGAATTTGGAGATTATGAGATAATTATCGACAAGGCGCAAGTGCCCGCCGGTGTTACGATTGATGCAAAAATTTGATGAACCAGATCGCCATTACTCCTTGCGCCGAATCATCGAACCGGAATGGGAGGTATCCGTGTTGAGGAAACGTGATAACAACCAATAAACTCGATATTAAACGTGATATTAACTCGCGCTTAGGAGGCGGATGATTTAAAAGGCCCGCCGATGAAAAGAAAAAGCAAAAGGACCATCAGAGGCCAAAAATGACAAAAGACAAGGCCATCACTGACGTCTATCACCAAAGACAGGACGTTCTCGACCAGGCGCGCAGCCAGGCGTACCATGCCGTTAACATTGCCATGGTCCAGGCCTATTGGAATATTGGCAGGATTATTGTCGAAGTGGAACTCGCAGCGGAGTTGATCAGGGAACACCGATTGTTGGAAATGGAAAGGAAGTTAAAATCAGCCGATGAAGAGAAAAAATGAAGCAGCATCCGTTAAGAGCGAATTAATCCTTTACCAAACAGAGGATGGGAAAACAAAGGTCGAAGTCCGGCTACAGGATGAAACTGTCTGGCTAAGTCAAAAGCTCATGGCGGATTTGTTCCAGAAAGATGTTCGAACGATTAATGAGCACATTGTCAATGTCTATGAAGAAGGTGAATTGGCACCGGCGGCAACTATCCGGAAATTCCGGATAGTTCAAAGTGAAGGGAATAGGCAGGTTGCACGTGATATTGATCATTACAACCTCGATGTGATCATTTCCGTCGGCTACCGTGTGAAATCACTCCGCGGCACGCAGTTCCGCATCTGGGCCACCCAGCGGTTGCGGGAGTACATCATCAAAGGTTTCACCCTCGACGATGACCGGTTGAAGCAGGCCGGGGGCGGTCATTACTTCGACGAGTTGATGGCCCGCATCCGGGACATCCGTTCCTCCGAAAAGGTCTTCTGGCGCAAGGTCCTGGATATTTATGCAACGAGCATCGACTATACTCCCGACGCCGATCTATCAAAGCAGTTCTTCGCCGTTGTGCAGAACAAAATGCATTGGGCGGCCCACGGGCATACCGCCGCTGAAGTCGTTCATGACAGGGCGGATGCAGCCAAGCTGAATATGGGCATGACGACCTTTGCGGGCAGCGCCCCTCGCAAAGGGGAAGCGGAGATCGCCAAAAATTATCTGACCGGCAAAGAACTCGACATTTTGAACCGGATTGTCAGCATGTATCTTGATTTTGCGGAATTGCAGGCGCTGAACCGCACCCCCATGTATATGCGGGATTGGATCATCAAGCTGGATGATTTTCTCAAGCTGAGCGGGAGAGACATTCTCACCCATGCCGGAAAGATCAGCCATGATGAGGCGCTGATAAAGGCGCATGCTGAATACGAACACTATCGGAAAGAACATCTGGACGAGCCATCGCCGGTGGAGCGGCAATTCACCGCCGCAGTCGAGAAAATGAAGCAGCTTGAGGAATCGAAAACACGGGGACGCAAAAAGTGACGGATGACAATCTTGACGATCTTGTCATGATCTCCGCCCTGCAGCATTATGCCTTCTGTTCCCGTCAGTGCGCCCTGATCCATGTGGAACAGACGTGGACGGAGAGCGGACGCACTGCCGAAGGCCGGATCCTCCACGAACGGGTCCACGAGGAAGGGAACGAGGTGAGGGGAGATGTCCGGATCGAACGCGGCGTATCGCTCCGCTCCCTGCGGGTGGGGCTGATCGGCAAGGCCGACGTCGTGGAATACCACCGCCAGGCCGACGGTTCCTGGCTGCCCTTCCCCGTGGAATACAAACGGGGCAAGCCGAAGCCTGATCATTGCGACAAGATTCAACTTTGCGCCCAGGCGATCTGCCTGGAGGAAATGCTGCATAAGGAGATCCCCGGCGGCGCCCTTTTCTATGGACAGACACGGAGACGTCTCGACGTGGCCTTCGACGAAACCCTCCGCAGTGAGACGGAAGAGGCGGCCCGGCAGGTCCGCGAGCTTATCGACTCGGGAAAGACGCCGAAGCCGGTATATGAAAAACGTTGCGAGAGCTGTTCGATCGTGGGCGAATGTATGCCAAAGACGATCCAGAAACGGCGTTTAGTTAAGAATTACCTGACCCGCATGGTAGGAGAAGACCCGTGAAAAAACATTTGAATACCTTGTTTGTCACCACCCAGGGGGCCTACCTCGCCAAGGACGGGGAGACCATCGTCGTCAAGGTTGAAAAGGATGTCCGCCTCCGGCTGCCTGTCCATACCATCGGCGGGATCGTCTGCTATGGCAATGTGGCGTGCAGCCCCTTCCTCATGGGATTCTGCGCCGAAAACGGCGTCGGAATCAGTTTTCTAACGGAGCATGGCCGGTTCCTGGCCCGCGTGCAGGGGCCTGTTTCGGGGAATGTCCTCCTGCGGCGCGAACAATACCGGCAGGCGGACAACCCTCAGACATCAGCGGACATCGCCAGGGCGATCCTGACGGGGAAGATCGCCAACAGCCGGACCGTATTGCAGCGGGCGCTCCGGGATCATGGGGAGAAGATGACTACAGGAGATCTGACCATCGCTGTCAAGCGGCTTAACCATTATCTCGACATTTTGGGCAAAGACGGAGACCTCGATACCGTCCGGGGTTATGAGGGCGACGCTGCCCATATCTATTTCAGCGTCTTTGACCATCTCATCGTGGCGCAGAAGGAGCATTTCACCTTTGCGGAACGGAACCGCCGCCCTCCCCTGGACAATGTTAACTGCCTTCTTTCATTCATCTACACCCTTCTGGTTCACGATGTCCGTTCCGCCCTGGAGGTGGTGGGGCTCGATCCGGCCGTCGGCTTCCTCCATCGCGACCGCCCGGGGAGGCCCGGCCTGGCCCTTGATATCATGGAGGAATTCCGGCCCTTTCTGGCAGACCGCCTGGTGTTGTCGCTGATCAACCTGCGCAAGGTTCAGCAAAAAGGTTTCACACAGAGCGATTCCGGGGCGGTGTTGATGAACGACGAAACCCGGAAAACCGTCCTTGTGTCCTATCAGGAGCGGAAACAGGAGGAAATCATTCATCCCTTCATCGACGAAAAGATGACAATCGGAATGCTTTTTCATGTTCAGGCCATGCTGATGGTCCGTTATCTGCGGGGGGATCTGGACGGTTATCCGCCGTTTATCTGGAAATGAGGTTGCCGGATTGAAACCGCTTAACCCTTGGGGAGGCAGAGATGTTTATCCTTGTGAGTTATGATGTAGCCATGCAGGATACCGGAGGCCCCCGGCGGCTTCGGAGAGTCGCAAGAGCTTGCAAGGACTATGGCCAGCGGGTGCAATATTCGGTCTTTGAGTGCATCGTGGACCCTGCGCAATGGGCGGTATTGAAGGATCGCCTGATTAAGGAAATTGATCCGAACCAGGACAGCCTCCGGTTTTATTACCTGGGAGCGAACTGGCGACGCCGGGTTGAGCATGTGGGGGCCAAGGCAACCATAGACCAGGAGGGACCGCTGATCGCCTGACAACCCGGCGCGAACCCTAAGCGCCCACGATTTCCCAGGGCGGTTCGCGGCATACGTATGTTTATAATATGCTTTACTTATTTTTTTTGATCTTTGAAAATTGAATACTGATGGCCAGATTTTAGTGACATTCGCGGATATTGATAAAAAAGATCTCTGAAAATAACAACATACAAGAAGTAAGTCGCGCTCCGCACGGGGCGCGTGGATTGAAACATTGCAGATGGCGCCTCGACCCCGAAGGTTTGGGTCGCGCTCCGCACGGGGCGCGTGGATTGAAACCTTGGAGGCATAGTCAAGGTATTGATCGTAGGGAGTCGCGCTCCGCACGGGGCGCGTGGATTGAAACTTGCCTACGAAGCCAAGCCGGGCCGACACATCGGTCGCGCTCCGCACGGGGCGCGTGGATTGAAACTGGGTATCACGGGCAGGGTTACACAGGGTATCAGTCGCGCTCCGCACGGGGCGCGTGGATTGAAACTCAGGATGTTCATGTGCTACGTGCCGGTGACACGGTCGCGCTCCGCACGGGGCGCGTGGATTGAAACATTGATGAGGATAATAGAACAGAAAAGGCTCAAGTCGCGCTCCGCACGGGGCGCGTGGATTGAAACACCGCCGCCGCGGCCACGACCGCCGCCTATGTCGCGTCGCGCTCCGCACGGGGCGCGTGGATTGAAACTTCCAGCGCCCGCCCCATTCCAGGCCGCATGTCTGTCGCGCTCCGCACGGGGCGCGTGGATTGAAACTTTATCTCGAATATGTGTTTTTTCCACCCACAGTTGTCGCGCTCCGCACGGGGCGCGTGGATTGAAACTATCCTGTCCCTCAGCTCTTGACACCCCTTGCACGTCGCGCTCCGCACGGGGCGCGTGGATTGAAACCATGACGACCCGCCGGGCCGACCTGGATATCCGGTCGCGCTCCGCACGGGGCGCGTGGATTGAAACTAAGTTCCACGTCCGCCGTCGTGATCGGCGCCAGGTCGCGCTCCGCACGGGGCGCGTGGATTGAAACTTGCCGATGTTCTCTATGTACCAGGCAGTGAACCTGTCGCGCTCCGCACGGGGCGCGTGGATTGAAACACCAGACTCGGTTTTACCCCACCCACAAGTTGTTGTCGCGCTCCGCACGGGGCGCGTGGATTGAAACGGCAATGCTGCCGTAGGCAACGCTGGAAGATCCGGTCGCGCTCCGCACGGGGCGCGTGGATTGAAACCTGTGATCATCCAATAGGACAACCAAAAAATGAGTGTCGCGCTCCGCACGGGGCGCGTGGATTGAAACACGACAAGCTGTCAGCGATAAAGGAAGCCTTTGGTCGCGCTCCGCACGGGGCGCGTGGATTGAAACTGGCGTTCCCATGTTGATGAAGATATTGCTTCCACGTCGCGCTCCGCACGGGGCGCGTGGATTGAAACATGTACTCCCTAACTGACGCCCGGTCCGGATTCGGTCGCGCTCCGCACGGGGCGCGTGGATTGAAACTTATCCGCTGTCCACATGGCGAAATAGGGCAGGCTGTCGCGCTCCGCACGGGGCGCGTGGATTGAAACCGCATGTGCGCGAGTCACGTCATGAACTTCTTCACGGTCGCGCTCCGCACGGGGCGCGTGGATTGAAACCCTGCCATATGTTCCTCACCGGGAATCCAGGCGGCGTCGCGCTCCGCACGGGGCGCGTGGATTGAAACTTACTGAAACAATCCGGGTTTGTGAGGCGGATTATGTCGCGCTCCGCACGGGGCGCGTGGATTGAAACTTCAGCATGTGCTCGTATTCGGTTATCTTCTTGCCGTCGCGCTCCGCACGGGGCGCGTGGATTGAAACATTGGTGTCGCTGGAACGGACGGACACCCGGAAGGTCGCGCTCCGCACGGGGCGCGTGGATTGAAACCTCCAAAATCAGGAAGGTCACAAAAACCTTCCTTGTCGCGCTCCGCACGGGGCGCGTGGATTGAAACTTATTTTATCTTGGTGGGGAATTAATCGATCTTTGTCGCGCTCCGCACGGGGCGCGTGGATTGAAACAAGCATGAAAATAACTGATACGATTGGATATGAGCGTCGCGCTCCGCACGGGGCGCGTGGATTGAAACTCTACGTTAATGTCGTTGATGGATCACGCCAAAGTCGCGCTCCGCACGGGGCGCGTGGATTGAAACTATCAAGAAAGCTTTAAGGCTTTAAGGCAAAGCCGTCGCGCTCCGCACGGGGCGCGTGGATTGAAACTGCAAGTACACGGCCAAGAAGTCGCTTGTCGCCGGTCGCGCTCCGCACGGGGCGCGTGGATTGAAACCAAAGAGGGAATAAGCCTGATCGCAATACCTTTGTCGCGCTCCGCACGGGGCGCGTGGATTGAAACAACCTGAAAAGGAAGGGGCTTGAATGAAGGGGCTTAGTCGCGCTCCGCACGGGGCGCGTGGATTGAAACAACGCCCTCTTCGCCGCTTCCCGCGGGAACGCGGTGTCGCGCTCCGCACGGGGCGCGTGGATTGAAACAATTTAGCGGTTATCAGATCAACGACCTTATCGGTCGCGCTCCGCACGGGGCGCGTGGATTGAAACGGGTGCCTGATAGTCTTTAACCTCTTCAATGCCGATGTCGCGCTCCGCACGGGGCGCGTGGATTGAAACACCGGGCTTGAGAAGAGGGCTGAGGAACGATATGCGTCGCGCTCCGCACGGGGCGCGTGGATTGAAACGCAACAACTGGAAATTGATGTAGCTACAGCACCGCGTCGCGCTCCGCACGGGGCGCGTGGATTGAAACTATGATCTGATGAATGATTGCCTGCATAACTGGGGTCGCGCTCCGCACGGGGCGCGTGGATTGAAACAAAGTCTTCTGCACTAAGACAACATCGCCAGATGGTCGCGCTCCGCACGGGGCGCGTGGATTGAAACAGGAAATGGGTGTTGTGTCCCCCGAAAGCATTCCAAGGAAATACTTGACAATTAAAAAATAACGCTACATTAACATCACCGGAGGGAGAAAATGCAGGTGCGACAACCCCGACAGGACAACAAGCCCCAGCCAAGCCTGCACCAGTACCTGGAGCATAAGGTTCTCGAGTTCCGGGCGGAGGAGGAACCGTCCTGGCATCTTCTGTATATCTTTCTGGACGAATACGCGGTGATACCAACGAAGGACTGGGACAACCCGAAGTCAAAAAGGCGGGCGTGGCTCCTGCCGGAGAACCCAGAGGATCAACCCGACCTGGCACAGATCGTTGAGGCCTACGGGGCAGTATAACCGACGAGGTCAATAATCTTTCCTTAGACAACATATCCAATCTATTTGACGAAGCGGCCAGCGAAGTAGCCACCTCGTCGCCAGCGGTCGGACAGAACATCGTGCCGCAAACCATTCTTCCTGAAAGCAAGCCGACAAGAGCGCCCGCAGGCGTAAAGACCGTCGCGGAAATCGCCTCCGCAGCAGCCCAGCATGGCGTCAAGGGGGCAGGTGAGGCAATCGCCAGCCTCTATGACCTTTTTGGCGGCAATTCCCTGAAGTCCTTCCCGGAGCCGTAGATCAGGCCACGTATGCCAAGGCCAAACAAAACTTTCAAAAAGCCTACAAAGAATTCAAGCAGGCGGGTAAGAGCCTGAAAGAATTCCTGGGCTTTATCGTCCAGCAGTTTAACGCCAACGTCAACAGCGGAGACGCCGCAAACGTAGCCCGTTACCTTGCCGATGACGCCCAGGAACAGGCGATCCTTATCGTTACGGACAAAAACGATAAGGTTTTGGCAATTCTCAAGCATACCAGGTGGTTAACGAATCAATTGCAGGTGGACCATGTTACCGGCGCCGGCCAAGCGCTGAATGTAAAGATGGACCTGATCCGCAAGAAAATCCGCTATCTCCACGGTCAAGGCAAATTGGGTTTCACGCCGAGAAAGGCCGGAGTGGTTGGCAGCGCCGAGGATCGCGCCACCTGGGTGGGAAAACAACTTGCCGGACAATATGATGCCAAGACCCCCATCGGCAAAATCCTGCAAAATATCCGGGACATTATCGATCAAGTGGTCAATGCCGCGGGAGTCAGGACGGCGGGTGGAGTGGTGCGAGATGTGCGAAGCGGTAAGCTCTACGATAACAACTTGACTGAAGAAGGAAACTTAGTTAATCAATACTCCATGTCCAAAGCGCCCGGGAAGGCTGACATAACCGCTAAAGAAAATCCCCAGGCCGAAGCGGTACTAAATGACCTGAATCCTACCGGAAGCGTGTTCTCTGATTACTCTCCCGAAGCAAGAGCAAAAATGCGCCTGGGAGAGAATATAACGACCCTCGATAAGACAACGGGGAAATCTCCTGATGACACCGTAACTATTTATCGGGGGGCAGCAGCCGGGCAGAAAGAGATAGTTGCGGGAGATTTCATTACAACCAATAAGCAGTTGGCGAAATATTACGCTGGAAAAGGTGTCGTGCTGGAAAAGCGTGTTAAGCTCTCCGATATTTTGGACGACAAAACGGTACCGCTGGGCGAAGAATATATTTACAGGCCCAAGACAAACCAGGCCGCCGGGGAAAAGGTGAAGAAAGCGCCACCCATCGAGGAACTGCTAAAAAAGCCCGATGTTCCCGTGACTGTTCTCAGGGGGGATGAACTGTCAGGCAGCAATAACATTGACGTTGTAAGAAAGGCGGCTGAGTCGCATATCCAAAAGATGCAAGGCAAGCCTTTGAGAAATGATGATACGGGATGGCATCTGGTTATAGGAAGAAGAGACAGAGAAAAACTTGTTGATAGCTACGACCAGGACATAAGTGGATTGAGGGCATTGGCGGGCATTAAGAGTCTTGTCAAAGAGGCTGTGCTGGCGGAAACCCACGGAGACTTAAAAGGAAATCCAGACGTCAATGCTGTACACAGAATGTATGTGCCGGTAATAATTGGCGGCAAAATATACAGAACGAAGCTCACGGTAAAGGAATACAAGGCAGGACGGAACAATCTTCACTCGCTTGAGGCGATAGAAATGGAAAACCCTGCCGCATATCCGCCCATCCGTCCGGAAAAACTCCGTCCTGAGATGGTCCAACCAGCAGGGTTCAAGGTTAGTATAGCCACTCTTTTTAAAAATGCAAGGAAAAATGACGGGGAGTTATTTTTCCCGACTTAAACAAACAACGCCCTAACCCATCTCGTCCCTCGGTGGTTGGGGGACAGTCTGACATTCAATATTCCCTTGAAGACCTCCCCGACGATACCACGGAGAGCCTCAAAAAGTTTGCCGCCGATCAGGCGGCGGTGAAAAACGGGAAGGTTGCCGCACCGTCCATTGGGTCGCAAGCGGAGAAGCTCTGGGCAGAAAAGGTAATAAATCCTGCCGTGAAGAAAGGGCGCCAGGGCGTGGAGATGTTGACGGGCCGGGAAAACGGCGGCGAGAAGGCCGCGGTTGTAGAAGTTGAACTAAAAGGCGGTAAATACCGAGTTCACTCAGCTTATACTCTGGACGCGGGACAACTTGAAATAAAAGAACAAAAGGCCCAACATGGGGTTTCCAAGCCCGGTCCTGCGAACCCGACACCGCAAGGGCCGCTCACTCAGGGTGGTGGCGTGCCTTGCGACACGCTTCATGTTGAACCTTCTATTGGTGATAATTTAACCTCAGTTGGACCCGGTAGCGATTCCGCACTTTCCGGGCCTGCACATGCCGGGCCTAAGCTTAACCGTCCCGACATGGGAGTTGAGGTTGCGAATAAACTACCCACCCTCGCAGAGAATGTCAAGAAGAAAGAAACGGGCGAAACACTGATTCTGGGAGATGAAAATATCGGAATTCCGATAATTGGAGAAATATTACCCGGTAATAAAAGCACTGAAGACGCCGGGACTGGAAACGAACTCCTTCCGTGCAATGAAATTAGAACGATAGTTCCCGAGGTTGCAGATATTACTAAAGAAACAAAAGAAGCCAAGGGGAGACGGAAACGGGGATTGCCCTATTCGCCCGGCGTCTTGGGTCGGTGCGGGTAGAGACACCTGTTTCCGTTGAAGACGCTGGTAATGTCATAAGGGATTTTCTCGATGCCGGGGTAGAGGGCGGTAAGCTTGGCGGCGTGGTCAAACTGGAACTTGCGGACTCTTTTGACATGCTGCCGGAGCAGGTACGCCAGGCCGCCGAGGATGCCGGCGGCACTGAGGATAATACTTACGCTGTCTTGCATAAAGATGGCTCCATCTGGTTAATACGTGACGCCCACTTTACACGGCAACAACTCGAAAAGTCAATCTTTCATGAAGTGTACGGGAATTTGGGCATTTTTAAGCTGTTCGGTCAGGATAGCATTACGAAACTGGCAGCGGAAGGATCAACTATTAAGGATTACTTAATAGCGGGCATCTTTCCTTAATCGACCGCTGATTTGGTAGCCCCGCACGGGCGCGTGGATTGAAACGCGGATACTGAAACAGAACGTTTTTGTGCCACCAGCAAGTCAAAACGGTTACCACCGGATGTTCTGAAACGGGCTATAAGGCAACTGACCCAGCTCGATGCGGCAATGGCAGGAGAGGCCTATGACGTCGAAATTATCGATTATCAATGAGGAGGTAAAACCATGAATCCGAGGAACGATCTTCCGCCGGTTCACCCGGGGGGAATTTATCAGGGAGATCCAGTAAGAACTGGGAATGACCCAGGCGGATCTTGCCAGCACCGTCGGCCTTTCGACAATTTTGAATCGTAGCTTCGCCCACCAGAAACGGCGACCATTCTACTGGCGAAAGCGGACGAAGAGAACTGATAAGTAGGCAGCGATTTCACTTCGGGCAGCATTTTTTGTATTTCTTGCCGCTCCCGCAGGGACAGGAGGCATTCCTGCCGACCTTGGGCGATTGCCCGGCCTCGTCAATTTCATCGGTCCCGAAGGCCATCCAGCCGAGAGAAAAATACGGTTCGATGTAGAGGGGATCATGGGTTCCCGTTTTCACGGGAACGACAAATGACAAACATTCTCACAAGGTAGGCCGCAGCAGCTTGGCTTTCAACAGTGTCTCCACCGTGGAGTGGGCGGCGGGGTAAGCTTCCGGCAACATTTCATACTTGTCGACCGCGATGGTCGTCCCCGCCCAGACCTGCCTGGCGGTTTTCACATCCCAAAGGCCGATTTCAAATCTCATTTTTCCGGGAGGGACGGGCGTTGCTTTGTCCGCGACTGAAAGGATTTTGAACAAGTTATCCGGGCCAGGAATGCGTGTTGCCACCCAGGCCTTTTGCCATTGCAAAGTCTCGTTAGCGGCTACATCTTTGACTTCGACGGTAATGGCGCCGTCAAAGTTTCCATTCTGGAGCACCTTATCAACAAGATCTCGGTCTAGGAGAGAATCTATACTGTGCAGATCAATGCTGCTGATGACCGTATTCACGCCGTGTCCGACAAACTGATCCATAAATGCATTTTCGAAGGAAATCCGGGTGGAACTGTTTTTTGTCAGTCCGATAACGATAATCTTCTGAAACGGGGGGCCGGAATATGCGGCATCCTTTCTGACTCCGGCCAAAGATTCATGGGAATTATCCATGATGTCGCGAACAATGATACCGCAAGCGGTTGTCATATTACAGATGGCAACGATAACCAATAGGGAAATAAAACGCCCCCATGCCGATCTTTTTTCCATTCCCCTCACCTGACCCCTTCATTGAGGCACTTTGAAATATTCTATAATGTTTTGTATTTTCCATATATTACATTTAGCTGCAACCTCATACATCATATAGGAGATGACGTCAATCAAGATGTTCAAAATTTACTAACCCCTTGACACCCCCCTTTTTATTTCCTATGGTCGCATCGTAAAACAAGGAGGGGAAATCACCATGGAAAAAGAAGTCAGTTCCACTCTGACCGAATTTTTACAACCAACCGGATTTATTGACAGTAATTCGCCAGCGGTCATCTCCTTCGCCATGAAAGCGGCAGCCGGTGTGACTTTGGAAAAAGAAAAGGCCATTAAGCTCTACACCGCCGTCCGCGACGAAATTCAGTACGATCCCTACCGGATTGAGTTTACCCCCGAAGCCTTCCGGGCCAGTGTGATCATCGGCAAGGGCTACGGCTATTGCGTCGCCAAGGCCATCGTCCTGGCCGCCGCAGGGAGGGCGGCAGGCATCCCCAGCCGCCTGCGCTTCGCCGACGTCCGCAATCACCTCACGACAGAACGGTTGAAAAAGGTCATGAAAACCGACCTGTTCATCTATCACGGCTATACGGAATTTTATCTCAACGGCCGCTGGCTCAAGGTCACTCCAACCTTCAATCGTTCCCTCTGTGAACGCTTCCACGTCAAGCCTCTCGAATTCGACGGGGAAAATGATGCCATTTTCCACCCCTACGATGTGGAAGGACGCCGTCACATGGAATATGTGACAGATCACGGTTCCTTTGCCGATGTGCCATATGACAAGATCATCGAAATGTTTGAGACCCATTACGGGGGCTATTTTCAGAAAGATAAAAAAGAAGTTGCCGGGGCCTTTGAGCAGGAAGCGGATAACGACGTGCGGTCTTGACGAACTGGCGAGAAGTCCCGAGACTCCCTCCCCTTCAAGGGGAGGAAAATGATCTTGTAAACTTCGCCTTGAAAGGGAGGAAGAGCATAATGCAAAGAATTCGTAAGCATAAGAGGACTTTTCATATGAAGAAAGTGGTAATATGTTTTGCCGCTTGCTGTGCTATTATTTTTGCTCTTGCCACACCGGGTATGGCGGATTACAAGGCGGAGTACCGGATGAGCGTCGTGGTCGAACCGGCCAGCCCCTGGGGACAGGGGGCCCAGATGTTCGCCGATCTGGTGAAAAAGCGGACGGAGGGGCGAATTGTAATCAAACCTTACTTCCGCGGCGAACTCTTTGCGGGGAAACAGACCAACGAGTTCCTGCTCCTCCGGCAGGGCGTCGCTGATTTTGCCGTTGGCTCGACTATCAACTGGTCTCCCATGGTTAAAGAGTTGAACCTGTTTTCACTCCCTTTTCTGTTCCATAATGAATATCGGGCCGTTGACACCCTGGAGGCCGGCAAGGTCGGCAGAAAGATCTTTAATATTCTCAATGATAAAGGCGCCGTGGCCCTGGCCTGGGGGGAAAACGGTTTCCGGGAAATCACCAACAGCAAGCGGGCGATTCAAACCCCGGAAGACATGCAGGGCATCAAGATCCGTGTCGTCGGGGCGCCAATATTCATGGACATCTTCAGGTCCCTGGGGGCCGACCCGGTAGCCATGAACTGGGGAGAAGCACAAAGTGCGCTGCAGTCGGGGACAGTGGATGGCCAGGAGAATCCCGTCGCGTCCATCACGATCCCTTACCGTCTCTGGGAGGTAAATAAGTACATCACCTTCTGGCACTATGTGATTGACCCGTTGATTTTTGCGGCCAGCAAGGAAACTTGGAAATCCCTGGACAGGAATGACCGGGAGATCATCAGCAAAGCGGCCCGGGAAGCGGCAAACTGGCAGAAAAAGGCGGCTCGGGAAGGGCTCACAGGTCGCGCCGCCTCTCTGGACATCCTGAGAAAGAACGGCATGGAGATCACGGTATTGACACCGGAACAGTTCCATGCCTTCAAGGTCAAGACAAAGCCGGTTTACGATAAATGGGCAAATGAAGTCGGCATTGATCTCGTCCGTGCGGCGGAAAAGACCGTCCAGTCTGTTGAGGTGAAAAAAGCCGGGAAGGGCAAGAAGACAAACAGGTGAAACTCTCATGACGGTGTCTCGTCACAAAGGGGGATGAAAATACCAGACCCATCCCCACCCTAACCCTCCCCTTGAAGGGGAGGAAAAATTATTGATATAATGATTTCAATTAGTTGTTGAGCCATTTTCAGATGAAATATTCGTAAAAAGATGAAAGACCGCTCACCCATGCCTCCCCTTCAAGGAGATGCATGGGGTGAATGATCAATATGAGATACTTTCCCGCTTATCTCCCTCCCCTTCAAGGGGAGGGTCGGGGTGGGGATGGGGTTGCAGCTGAGGACTTACTTCCAGTCGATGGTGTGCGTTTTCAGAAGAAATTCCTTGAATTCCTCCCGGGTGGTTTCCTTGATGTCGGCGATATGCACGATAATCGCCCGGTTGCAAAAGGCGAAGCCATCGTCAACGGCCTCGGGTTCGTCGTCTTCATCGCAGAAATGCCTGATGAACTCCTGGGCTACTTTTCTAGCCTCCTTGATATCTTTGGCCGTCACAAGATAATGGTGACGGCGGATCTCCTCATCTTCTTTCTCGGTAATTTTTACCCAATAATCGGTCATTTTCCCTCTCCTGATTCTTGCTTTTCTTTTAATGCCTGCTCCTGATACGTATTCAGTAAATGAAGATAAAGAGCGGCCTATTTAACATCGATAACGGCCTCAATTTGTTCATCCAATTCTTTCACTTGTTGTACTCTTAACAAAAAATTACCCTTAAGGCAAACAGATTGAATGATTTTCTATAACACCGACATAAGACTTGACGGAACCAGGATGTCTCTCTTATACTTCATCACTAAAAGTCGTCGTGATCCACCATCACCCTGGCGAAAGCCAGGATCCATGAGCAATGTACTGGATTCCGGGTCGAGTTCGGAATGACGCATCCGCATACTGGGATCTTTGCGTGACATTGAAAATTAAAAAAAGGCTTTTACCAGGAAGGAATCGCACATGCATTTGAAAAATATAACCGTTATTATCATAGCCATGATCTTCATGATCGTCATGGGCTGCGCGGGCGCTGACACTGCCAGGAAAACGGGAAAAGATGGAGCAACTCCCGCTGCCGCTCCGGCCCCGGCCACTCCCCCGGCTCCTGTCGAGCCCGGAATATCAGGTGGAAAAATCTCTGCCGGTGACGGGGCATCCATTTCCAAAAGCGACTCCCTGAAGACAGCGGACAAAAGCCACATAATGCTGGAGTTAGAGGGGCCGATGAAAAAGAGGGCGGATACAGCAGAGAAGGCTGCTGGCCCCCCGGTTCCGCGCCTCCCCCGCCCGGCCGCGGCGCCGCCTTCCACCTCGGGCCTGAAAGCCGGTTTTGCCGACGATAACAAGCAATTCAACTATTTTGTCTCCTTCTTGCAGAAATATGAAAAACAGGCCCACCATTATGCCATCCCCATTGAAGAAAGGATCATCCTCAAGGTCCGGGACAAAAATGACAAGCCAGTGGCCAATGCCGGAATTGCCATTTATGACGGACGGCAGCGCCTGTGTGAAGGAAAGACTTACGCCGACGGAACCTTCCTGTTCTTCCCGTCCGAATACGGCAATGCACTTTCCCGTTACCGGGCCGTGATCACTTATCAACAGACCGAGCGGGAAATGGTCATCGACCGTAAGGGCCCCCGGGAGCTGGTGGTGCGCCTGGACCGTACGCGTTATATCCCTGATAACACGCCCCTCGACATCCTCTTCATCATGGACACCACCGGCAGTATGGGTGAGGAAATCAACCGTCTGAAGAACACCATCGAAATCATCAACCTGAACCTGGCCTCCCTCTCCTCAAAACCGAAAATCCGCTTCGGGATGGTCCTTTACAAGGACCGGGGCGATGAATACGTAACCCGGGTCATTCCCCTGACGGCAGATCTCGAAAAATTCCGCGCCGAGTTGAACCAGGTAACGGCAGGCGGCGGGGGCGATAATCCGGAAGATTTACAATCCGCCCTTCAGGACAGCATCGAAAAAATCAAATGGAATAAAGACGGCATCCGGCTGTGTTATATTATCACCGACGCCACGGCCCATCTCGATTACGGTCAGAAATACACCTACGTGAACGCCGTACATGACGCCCGCCAGGGAGGTATCAAGATGTTCACCATCGGCACGGGGGGCCTTGATATTTCAGGGGAATACATCCTACGGCAGATATCCCAGTACACTTACGCCAAATACATCTTCCTGACCTACGGTGAGCGGGGGGAAGGGGAAGGGGGGAAAGAGGGAAGCGTCAGCCACCATACGGGGGCCAATTTTCAGACCGACAAGCTGGAAAGCATTATCATCCGTTTCACGAAGGAAGAGTTGAGTTACCTGTCCGATCAGCCTCTGACGGATGGAGAAGCCTATTTCCAGGCAATTTCCCGGGATGACGAAAAAGCGGGCGACACCCTCCAGAAACTCTTTGAGCAGGCCGTATCACAGCTTATCGACTACTCATCCATCCAGATCGCGAAGGGAACGGCAGCCAGTCTCATTCCTTTCTCTCCGGAAAAACCGGCGACGACCTCCAATGCCGAGTATTTCACCGAGCAGATGAGTTTTTCCCTCGGAAAGAACAAGATCTTCCGGATTGTGGAACGTAAGGATATGCAGAAAATCCTTGATGAACTCAAGCTCCAGGGAACGGGAATCGTGGACGACCGGAGCGCCGCCGCCGCGGGAAAGCTAATGGGGGCAAGCATGATCATCACAGGCAAGATCTATCTTTCCCAGGACAACTATGAAATTTTCCTGAAACTGCTCCGGGTCGAGACCGGGGAAGTCCTCGCCGTAAATAAGCTCAAGATTGACCGGAAACTGGGCTTGTAGGAACAGTGAGCCTGAACCCACTAAATCCCTCAAAAAGTAAATATTTTCAGAATAGTTCATTTTTCCTCCCCCTTCAAGGGGGAGGTTAGGAGGGGGATGGGGTAAACTTTTCTAACGACTATATACAACCCATCCCCACCCCGACCCTCCCCTTGAAGGGGAGGGTGTTGCGAGACTTTTTGCGAGTCCGTCGATTATTGATGTGTTGAGGTAGCTGACGCTCTACGAAGACGGATAGGCCGAGACCTTTGAAAATCTACACTTTCCTGTCACCCCGGCGAAAGCCGGGGTCCAGAACACCTTGAAAACACTGGATTCCGGCTTCTGCCGGAATGACGATGGGGAGTCTGAAACGGTATTTTTCAAAGGTCTCAGGCCGTCGATGTCTCGGGAATAGCGACGTCAAGCCGGAGGCGCCGGGATTTTCTCAGGGCCAGCGCCGCGGCATTCTTGTTGATGAAGGATAACGGTTCACAGGCCCAGCCTTTTCCCAAACGCCGCTCTTCGCGGATGAGGCAAGCCAGGGCATAGGAACCGAGGAAGGGGCTCAGCAGCCGCGTCTTCCAACCGTAAGTCCGATAAAGATCCTGGAGTAGTTCATCTATCTTTCGTTCCATGGCGTCGTTTTTCCGGTACCACTTTTTCATGGCCCAGACAGCACCGGTATAGGCGGTCCTGAGGGGCGCCGTATCCCAGGCGTAGCGATCCCTTATGCACTTATCCGGATGATCATGGTAACGCTGCCACCCCTTCAACATGGTGCGGATGAGGCGGTACAGGCTGGGTCCGTTCACCTCGAAGTCCTGCTGAAAAGCCTTAAGGAGAATTCCTTCTTCCCTGCCCTCCTTGATATGCTTATGACGATGGCTGAAGCGGTATTGGCCATGCCGGTCGGCAAGAGGCAGCTCCCGCTCGGAGAGCATGTTTCCCGCCTCCGCATGTTCCTGGTAAAGAGGCGTGCCGGGATTGGGCGTGTAGAGCATGAACTGATGAAAATCAGTGTCGTGGGCAATGGCGTAGGAAATTATCCGGTCCATATCCTCCGGCCGGTGCTCTTCGAGGCCGATGATGGAGGAACCCAGTACGCGGATGCCATGATCCTGAAGGTTCGTCACGAGCTTGCGGGTATCGACGCCGTTGAGTTTCCGGTAGGTGCTGTCCTCCCCTTCCAGCCCCATCCACACCCAGGTTATGCCGAGCCTGACGAGTTGTTCGATGGAATAGGACTCGATTACCCGGGCGGAACTGAAAACATCGAGGGACCATGACTTCCCGTGCTCCTCCATCAACTCCAGGAGGCGGAGGGCGCGGCGACGGTGAACAAGAAAATTTTCGTCGAGGACAAAGAAGGAGCGCACGGCCAGTTTTTCTTCCAGCTGGCACATGACGGAAAAGAGTTCGTCCCCCGTTTCGTAAAAGTTGACGAAATTCCCTTTCCCTCCAAAAAAGGCGGAAGTAGAGCAGAAGTTGCAGCCGACTGGACAGCCCACGGAGGGGATCAAAATAGCGGCGGTGCTCCCCTTTCTATGGGGAAGTTCAATTCCCATGATGCGGCCCCCAAAACCGGAAACGACCATAGGATGACTTATTTGGGCCTTTTCGTCCTGTCCCAGAAACTGGCGGAACCAGCGGATGCCGTCTCCCCGGACGATGTAATCGGCATCAATGGCCCGGTGAAGGTCTTCCCGGGCGGCAATGTGACCGCCGACGACGATCGTCGCTTCCGGACGGTAACGGCGGACGAGGTCGCACATCTCTTTCACCTTACCGACATTGGTCAGAATGGCTCCTATCCCCACGATGTCATAATCGTTGCTCTGAATCTCCCTGATAAAATCCTTGCGCGTCGGAAAGTCCAAGACGGTGCAGGGGGCCTCGATATTCGCCTGGATCATCAGGAGTCCGAAGGTCCGGTGGAACATCCGCAGGGAGAAGCCGCCCTGGAGACGGGTCACCTGATTATGGTAAAGTTCCATGGGATTATTTTTGCGGCTTCCATACTGGTCATCCTGGGCAAAAGGACCAAAAACGCCGGCCAGCAGGATATTGGCGCGGGTTCTCAGGGGGTGGACGGGGGGCTTGGCAGTTGCCATACTATTTCTTCTCCTTATAAGGTTACGATTATTTAGAGATACCAATTTCTTGTGAGTTCGTCATTTTTTGCCACCCATCAGGGTAGCTCCGGTTATGATTGCTTCCAACCAGCCACCTACCTCGCCTTCAAGATGACATTCTTCCAAAATCCACCTAATTCTCCCTCCCCTTCAAGATGACATTCTTCCAAAATTCACCTAATTCTCCCTCCCCTTCAAGGGGAGGGTCGGGGTGGGGATGGGCCTGGTTCCGTACTTAGAAAATTTTTACTGGGAAGAAAAGTCTTAATTACTGATTTTACATTAGTTTTACATTACCAGAGACCACCGGCCCCGATCCGCCGTTGACAGTCGGCCGGCGCTGGTGTAGCAAGGTCCAGAGCCTATGAACCGGGTAAAATGGTTTTTCCATCCAGTACTGATCTTCATCCTGTCGATCGCGGCCCTCGCCGCCTCCCTCTTCCTGTACATCTACTGGTACATTGAAGTAAGTACCGGATTACAAAGGATAATTAAGAAATATAGTCTCGATCCGTCGCAGTTTTTTGAGATCAAGACCTGGGTTGTGATCCTCGTCCTTTCCGTCCTGGTTGCCCTGATCCTGACGGGGGTGTTCACCATCTTTGTCTATAACGAAAAGACATGGCGGCTCTACCGGATGCAGAGAAACTTCATCAATAATTTCACCCATGAGCTGAAGACGCCGGTGGCCTCCCTCCGCCTTTACCTGGACACCTTCGCCAAGTACGAATTGCCCCGGGAAGACCAACTCCGCTACCTCGATTTCATGATTCATGACGTGAACCGCCTCCTGGAAAACATCAACCGCATCCTGGATCTGGCCCGCATCGAAGGCAAGAGCTACCAGAAAGACTTTACCCGTGTTGATATTATTGAAAACATAGAAGCATTCTGCGTAAAAAATGCCGACCTCTTTCGCGGCTGCGAAATCACCGTCCATAATCCTTTAAAGAAAACCTACTGCTACTGGCTCAATCTGCCGTTGTTCGACATGCTGCTGATGAACCTGTGCACCAACGCGATTAAATACAACCAGTCTGATCAGCCAAAGATAGACATCCGGTTTGTACCCCACAAGAAAGGACTTTATGTGCGTTTTGAAGATAACGGCATGGGCATGGAAAAGGGGGAAACAAAGAAAATCTTCCGCAAGTTCTATCAGGTGGGACAGACCGATGATATGACAGCGAAAGGAACGGGACTTGGCCTCTACCTTGTCGAACAGATCGCCCTGATCCACCAGGCAGGTATGGCTGCGGAGAGTGAGGGCCTGGGGAAAGGTTCGACGTTTATACTCAACCTGCCCCGACCCGCTGGCAAAAAATAAATAGCAAATAATTAGGGACAGAGCCCCTATTTATTTGCGCCAAACAAATGAAACGTTCATGACGGTGTTCCGTCACAAAGGGGGATGAAAATACGATACCCATCCCCACCTTAATCCTCCCCTTGAAGGGGAGGAAATATTTTGATCAATGAATTCAGTTATTAAGAGGTACATTTCCAGATGAAAGATTCGGAAAAGAAGCGGATTCTTATTATCGAAGATGACTTGCACATCGCCGAGGGGCTCAGACTTAATCTGTCTCTGAAAGGCTATGAAGTCCAGCTTGCCTTAGACGGCATGGCGGGTTTGCGGGAATGGCGAAACTGGCGGCCCCAGCTTATCGTCCTCGATATCATGCTCCCCGGCATTGACGGGCTTTCCGTCCTCCGTCACATCCGCATCGAAGATGAGAAGCTGCCCATTCTTATCCTTTCGGCCAAAAGTGAGCCGGAATACCGGGTTAAGGGTCTTGCTTACGGTGTCGACGATTATCTTTCCAAGCCCTTTCATCTCGATGAATTTCTCCTCAGGGTAGATCGGCTGATGACACGGGCGGAGTGGAGCCATGAACCGGCGAAAGGGGCTGGAAGCTCAACCCAATTGGGGTCGGACTATTCTTTTGGAAATAACATCATCAATTTCAACACCTTCACCGCCCAATGCCGTGCGGGGGAAGTCAAGCTGACGGAACAGGAGATGAGGTTGCTGAAGCTTTTTATCTCCAACCGGGCCAAGCCCCTGACACGAAGCGAACTACTGGAAATGGGCTGGGGCTATACCGGGGCGATGCCGACGAGAACGGTGGACAACTTCATCGTCCGCTTTCGCAAATATTTCGAGGACAATCCCCGGGAGCCGCGCTATTTCAAAAGCCTGAGATCCATCGGCTACGTGTTTGACCACGATTGAGAACGAGACACGACCGGGCAAGTATAAGCAACGCTCCGGATGCGATTCTTATAGCGCTCATAATGGATCCGATACTCAGAAAAGGTTGGAATCGCCAGTCCTAAAGCTGCCAGGAGGACAATCAACGCGACTATCCTCTTTTTCCTTGTTTTTCCTGCCCATAATGCGACACCAGACATAACTGCCGAAAAGACAAGGCAGAATAGCCGCCCATCCGGAGAAATAATGGCGGTGCCGGGCAGCAACAGGATGGCTGCGCAAGTTAGCAATGCGTTAACTGATGATTCTTTCATCTATTCAATAATTCCCTTTCAGAACTGGAGGCGGAGGCCGAGGGTAATACTCTGGGCGGTGAAATCGCTCTGGCCGAGCTGGGCCTCGTAATTCAGGTAAGCCAGGACGCGATCCGTCCAGTGGACATTGACCCCCGTTCCCACATTGAAGTAGTTCCGTTCCGGGGCGACGCTCTCGATGGTAAAGGCTGAACTCCCCTGGGCCAGGGCGGCGATCGTCGCCGGATTCACATTCCCGAATTCGTGCCGGTAAAACGCCCAGAGACGGGGCGCCACTTTCAGTTTGTCTTTGGTCCAGTTCCAGGACCCCTTGAACCCGGCGCTTCCCTGATAGGATTCCGTCGTCTGGCGATCCACCTGCAGATTCAGGGAATCGGCCCCCGACTCGGTGTAACCGTTCACCGCCATGGAGAGATACTGAAAGGTCACCGCCGGACCGATCGTCCAGGGACCAAACTGAAAATCATAACCCGTCCCCCCGTAGGCTATCGTCTGACCACCGGAAGAGCTGGCCGTGGCCGTCCGGTCGATCCCCGGAAAGACGATGCGCCGGCTGTTGTCAAAGCTGTTCCAGCCGTAACCGGCCTGGCCGTCAATATAAAAGGCCTGCCGGAAATAGGTTCCATAGACCCCCAACGTGTAACCATCCATTTTGACAGTGCTTCCGGCATCGTTGATCCAGGATTTGGCCGCGTTCATCCCGAACAGGACGCCACCGACAAAACGTTCCGAAAAGCGGTAGTCCGTCCCCACGGTGAGGCCGCCATTCCTGAAATCGTAGCCCCGTTGCGCCGCCGTATCCTTCTGGTCCCCCTGAACAAGATTTCCTCGGACAAAGAAACCCCAGTTGGGGTCAGTCGTCACGGGGATCATCCCCTGGAGGTCATCGCTGTTGCTGGCCAGGAGAAAGGGCTGCCGGGGACCCTGGGCTTGGGGATAAAGGAAGTCCAGGTTTTCCAAACCCTGAAGACTGAATCCCATCGCCCCCAGGCGCAATTCCCCAAGGCGGGAAGCGACGTTGCCGGTCTGGAAGGAGGCAGACCCGGAGGTCATGCTGGTCTGGGCCACACCGGCGATGGGAGACAACTGGTCAAAGGCGGCAGCCACCTGCGCATTCGTCGTCAGGGCGTCAATCTTGCCCAGGACCGTATCCAGATCACCGCTCGCCGAATTGGCCAGGGGATTGAGCATGTTGGAAACTCCACGCTGATTGCCCGTCAAGGAGTATAGCAGCTCGGTGTCAGCATAATCGCGCTCTGTTATCAGCGAGACCAGATTGGCCCCGTATTGGGGCTTGAAAAATAACGTCGGCGTAATCTTCGTGTTAAGGTTGGCAAAGGTTCCCGTAACGCTGGAGGCGGAAAGAACCGTCCCGAATACCGTCTTGTTGGCCGGAGCAGCGCCACCCTGCCACACGGTCTCCAACGTACCGTCAATAGTGGCGCTACCGCCGACCTTGAGCAGATCGTTGCTTGCCGGTGTCGCTATCTTTACCTGGAGCGTTCCGCTGCTATTCTGTGAATAATTGTTGCCGCCGATGATGGTCAAAGTACCGATGGAGCTGCCGGAGCTGCCCGGAGAAACCGTACCGGAGTTGATGACATTCCCGCCGATGAAGCCGGCGCCGCCGAGGGCGCCGTTACTCCCCACCGTCACGGCACCGATTCCCGTCCCAGTATCCGAGGTGTTGTTCACCAAAAGGAGCCCGCCGTTGACCTGTGTTGTCCCTCCAAATTTGCCATTGGCGCCAATATTTACCTGTCCCGCTGAAAGCGTCATTTCACCGGTAAAAGTTGAACCGTTACCATTGATCGTCAAGGTCCCTACCCCAGACTTCAGAAATTTACCCGTTCCGGCAAGGGTGTCATCAATCGTGGAATCGTAGGCCCCCTGGAGGTTGAAGGTGCCGTTAACCTCCAGTTTACCTTTCAGGAGGCGCAGGCCGTCCCGGACGGAAAAGGTGTAGCCCTTGCGAATCTTGTAGGCAGCGTTGGCGTATTTGGTCATTGTCAGCGATTCCGCCTCGATATTATTGTCTCCCAGGTCAATTACTTCGTCTTTCTGAAGCTCCATCTTCCCCATGTGAAAGATAAGGCCGTACTGCAGCCACGTCCCCGTATTCCCGGCCGCCACATCGACCATCCTCAGGGTCCAGGTCGTATCAGTATTATTCTTTTCTCCCCAGAAGGCGTTGGTCAGGAAGGTCCAATCAAAATCAGTCACGGCGGCGTTGTCCTGGTAAAGTTCGTTGGCGATGGTGACGCTCGTATCGTTGAAAAGACGGCTTTGTGTCCCGTCCTTCCCCGGTGAGATCAGATAGGCCCGGAGGTCACCCCGGCGCTGATGGCTGAACTTTAGTCCCACTTCGACGCTTTCCACAGGGAGGGACGGGTTTACGGTAAATTTTACCGAATAACCCGTAACAGGGTCATTATCAGGAATGGCTTGATTGACATTGGTCACAGCAATTTCCTGGGTTTTTTCCTTGGTAACATAGGCCACTTCCTCGATCTTACTGACGAATTTGTCGGCCTGGATGAGACCGAAGCCGTAATTGGGGTTAAAATTCCTAAGAAAGTCCGGTCCGCCCACTCCTTTGTTTTGAATCCATTCTGCGTTGCTTTCATCGATCTTACTCGTAACCTTAGGCAGGGAGAGGGCGTGCTTGGCCATGCGGACCGTCATCAACGGATTCGCCTCCTTGCCCAGGGCCATGATTCCAGATACCAGGGGGGCCGCCGAGGACGTCCCGCCGAAGGTGCTGGTGTAGTTATAATATGGAAATTTGTCGCTGGCGTCGCCGTCGGGATTATTCGCCGCATCATATTTATTGTAACCGTAATCGGCGTACATCCGGTCCGTGGTCGTAATAGAAAGGTAATTTAAATAGGAGGACGAGGGGGCGGTGACGAAGACATTGGCCCCGTAACTGCTGTAACTGGCGTACTGGCTGTCGCTGCCCAAGGCGGCGACGGTAATCACATAGGGTGAGGTGTTGCTGAAGTCCTTGTTGGCGTCTTCACAACTGGCCTCTTGTTTGCCGCTACTCTTGTTGCGGGCGTTCCCCGCCGCAAATACATGAACCATGCCGTTTTCAGAAGTCGCCTTCAGGATATCCTTGAGCCGGTCTGTTCCCTCTTCAAAGGGGGTATTGGGACCATAACTGTGGTTTTTGATCTGGATCTCCGGCTTGGATTCGATTGCTAAAGTAGAGCTGTTGAGGCCGCTTTTCCAGAGGTAGGCGTCATAATAATCATCCCAGGTTATCGCCGGATCGCCAACGGACGCGTTACCAAGACGGAGACGGAGGCCGGCGATACCGGCAAAGGGCGCGGCGCCCGTCCCTCCGATGCCTTGGTCACCAATTTTGTTGCCGCCCCGGGCGGCTGCGACTCCCGCAACAGCGGTGCCGTGATTGTCCCTCCCCTGAATGGGTCCCTGAGCCTGGGAGGCTAAGGTCGAGTCCTGGCTGAAATTCTTGCTGAGTCCGGGAAGATAATTATCTTTCAGATCCTCATGTGTCCCCTCCACGCCATCATCCACGATACCGATGACAACGCCGCGTCCCGTATAACCCTTTCCAGTTGGTTGACCTTTTTCGTCAAGGAGATTCCATGCGTTTTTCAGGCCGGCGTCCTGGCCCTTGTTGACATCGGAAACAGTGACTTGATTCCACAGGTGCCACTGACCGGGATAATCCTTGCCGCTGCTGGTCAGGGGGAAAAAATAGGGATCGTTTTCTTTGGTGGGAATAAACGCCGCCCCCTGGGCATGGACCAGGGGTGCGGTCGAAATTGCCAGGAGGAGCGATAGTGCGGTTATTAACAAATAAAACTTTTTCACAGAATACCTTTCTAATTTGCCCACCCCTGTTGGGAAAGGCATGATTTCGATAATGTGATAATGAACTTAAGTGGTTTGCAGTGTCATTCCATTTCTCTCAGGAAGCGACTCCGTAAAAGATCACCGCCGCCGCTTTTTCCTCATGGATGAGCCCTTCCTGAATCAATTCGATGAGATGGACATAGGTTTCATTCAGGGCCAGGAACTGATCGAACTCTCCCAAATCTGTCCCGAAAATGTCCTGAGATACCACAAAGGCCGTCTTTGTTCCCCTTTGCACGGATTCATAAGTGAGCCTTTTCCTGACCTGGTGATGATCAGATATTTCTTCGACCCTTCCTTTGAGATCACGGAACGGCTGTCCATGGGCCGGATAAACCTTCTCTACAGACAGAGTTTCCATCCGGGCCAGCGAATCGAGATAGCTGCGCAGGGGACGAAACTCCGGGGCGAACAAGTTGGGGCTGAGATTGGGCGTAATCTCCGGCAGGACATGATCGCCGGACAAGAGGATGCGTTCCTGGGGAAAATAGAATGATACATGGTCGTGGGTATGGCCGGGCGTCGGTATCACCTGCATTGATTTTCCCCCAGCAAGATATTCGTATTCCGGCGGGAAAAATTCATCGATGGTGAAAGAGCTGCCCGCTTTCTTGAAGGTCAGAAACAATCCGGAGATAAAATCAATCGCCTTTTCCGGGAGCCCGTGGAGCAGGCAAAAGTCTCTGATCCTTTCCACGAACAGGAACTCCTCGCGGTCCCTCATCAGGATAAAGGGCCGGCTCTGCTCAGACATGTGGATTCTGGCGCCGGAGATATTCTGAAGCCGTCCGGCCATGCCGCAATGATCAATATGGTAGTGGGTGATGAAGATCCTCTTGATATCGCTGATGTTTTTACCGATTTTTTTCAGTGATTCTTCAAGGCGGACAAATGTTTCAGGGGTGTTGAGTCCGGTGTCGAACAGGGTGATCCCGCCGTTGTCAACGGCTATAAACGCATGGACATGCATCAGCCGAAAAGGCATGGGCAGGGTGAGCATATAAAGGTTGTCCGTAATTTCTTCCAGCATGACCATTGGTGCTCTATATCCGGCACGGCACAATAATTTCAATGGATATTTTGATCTATTTACAAGCGGTGGAAATAAGGGTATTATGCACAGCGAGTATTTAACCCCCATGTATTAATATGATTGCTATCCGTACAGAGGAAAATTTGACTTTTAATCGCCACAGTAGATAGGAGCACATCTATGACCAGGAAATTTATTCAGGATTTCGAGATTCTGGATCGAAAACCCTGCACTGCCCTGTGCAGGATCAAGGGGGATGTTGTTCTCTTCGGCGGGTTTGCCGGGTACCATCAAAATATTATTGAAGGAAACCTGCCCTGGCCCCGGTTATTGGTCCATGGAGGTATGAATTCCTACGAGGATCGGATTTTGAATCCTTTCGACTTCATGTTTCTTTGCAGTCTATTTAAAGGCGGGGGCTTTGACTTCGGAGACATGACCGTAAAGAAAAAGATTGCCCTGGTTGGGACGGCGACGGAATTAGATCGCACTCTCAAGGTGATAGATTTGACCTTTGAAGGACCGGACAGGAATTTTCTAAAAAGCGCCGGTGTTGAGGCAAAGTGGCGTGATCAGTACTTAAAAGAAAAGAAGTATTTCTCCCTCAAAAATAAAAAGGGAAAACCGATCCATCTGGATCAAATGCTGTCATGTCATGAATTTGGGAGCGCCTTACCGAACAAATGGTCCGTGGAAAGGACAAACAACATGTTCTTCACAATCAGGGATCTTGAGACCGGCGACTGCCAGGAACTGGACGTCTCACCAAGTGAAAATGAAACGATAAGGCCGGTCTGGGAGATCCCTCCTTATTACGGCGGATTTCCCGCCGCCCTTGCCTTCTCCCTCCAGGTGCTGGGATACGGATCTCCGTTTCAATCAAAAGGCCCTACTACCTGCATGGTGCTCCGCCTGAACGGTCTTGCCGTATTGGTTGATTGCTGCCCCTTCTGGGACTTGCTGGCTATAAAGACAGGTGTCAGTATCGCGGAAATAGACGCGCTCATTCTTACCCATTGCCATGAAGATCATATGGGAGGTCTGCTCAAGCTCATCCGCAGGGGGAAAAAAATCAGGATTTATACCGCCAAAGATATTTTTCAGATGACACTGAACATTTTATCATGGCAGCTCGACACATCCACAGATGTCCTCAAACAATATTTTGAATTTCATCCCGTTACAGCGGCAAAATGGACGACCATCTCGGGCATAGATTTTTTCTTTCAATACACATCCCATCCCATCCCCTGCATCGCCGTCAAGGCCCGTAAAAAGCACCGCAGCGGACTGCCGGCAGAGATACAGATAACTTCCGATACCGTGGGTATGACCTGCGCCCAGAACATGCTCGCGGGGGGGGTGATTTCCGACCATCGATATGCCCAGATCATGAATGTTTTTGAAACCGACGTTACGATTGCCGATGGCGGAGAGGCTGGCCTGCATCCGGCACTTCAGGATTTCATGGGTCATGACGTCCGGGCTACTTTTTTAGGCCATCGGCAAAGCGAAGCGATAGATGTGCCCCTTCATTTATCCTTTGTGGAACCTTATCACCTTTTCCCCTTTGAAAATCTCAGCATCGCCTCGATAGTCAGCCGGGCTATAGACAGCTTTCTGAAACCATTCCCAAATATTGATGCGGGACGATGGGCGCAAATATTGAGGGAAGCGGCTATTTATCGGCCGATAGCAACAGGACAGTTGATCTTGCAGGAACGGATGGAAGAAGCTGAATTCATGTTTATTATTGGCTTTGGTCTTTTTTCGGTAATTACCAATAATCAGGAAGTCGCCGTCCTGCATGCGGGCAATTTTTTCGGGGAAAATGTTTTTGTTTCGGGGAACAAAAAGAGGACCGCCCATGTAAAGGCGCTGACCTACGGCATCGTCGTTGGGCTTCACACTGATGTCGTTAACGAATTTTTGGATGACAACCCGGACGTCAAAAACCGTTTTTATCATCTGGCGGAAGCACGGGAGTTGCTAAGCCGGACCATGATATTTGGACAATTAGATGTCGTTGAAAAGACAAATCTCGCCCTGTCTCTGAACAAGATTTATTTGCACGCAGGAGATTATTTAATAAGAAAAGGGGAGACAGATGACTGCGGATATGTATTATCCCACGGCGCCCTGGAGATTCCCGGTACAGATGTTGTTTTCACTCCCCCTTCCATAGTCGGCGAATTCACTGCCGCGGGTTTTACCGAACGACGCACTGCTGATGTCAGGGCCACCGAGGATTGCACGGCGGTCTATAAAATAACCCGCAATGACATGCAAAGGCTGATGCAATCAAGTCCTGACATCGAGATGAAGATAAAAGAACTGGTTCGCACCCGTGGCCTTAAAGTATAAGGATCTTAAGAGGACGAGCGTCGGCAACACCTGACGGTAGGATATTTTAACGTATATTGCCGCTATTTTCAGTTCGGTGGAGCATCATGAACAACAAGATTAAGGATGCTATCTTTGAGCAGGTCGCAAAAGAGCCTTTCGTGGGGAAATTCAATCTAAAACTCATCGATCTGGATGAAGGCTATTCAAAAGTCACGATGGTCTTTACGCCTGACATGGAAAACATGTTTGGGAAAGCCCACGGAGGCGCCCTGTTTGCCCTGATTGATGAAGCTTTTGAAACCGCGTCCAATTCTCATGGCACTGTTGCCGTAGCCTTGAATATGAGCATCAGTTATCTCGCCTCCCCTTCTCAGGGCGCCATGTTGACGGCCGAAGCCAGAGAGATAAATAGAACCAATAAAACAGCGGTCTATGAAATCAAGGTTTATGAAGGAGTGAGCCTTCTTATTGCCTCTTGTCAGGCCCTTGTATACCGGATGAATAAACCACTGCCGTTTCTCGATCATATTAGAGACCTTTGAAAAATGGCTGAGGAGCAACAATGAACTTTCAGGACTGTATTAATTTTGTGTTAAATAATCCGAATGGGTTCACAGCCACGACGGAAGGAGATCAGCCGCACGTGCGCCCCCTGACGGTCTGGCGCGCCGATGGCACGGGCATCTACTTTTACTTGCCGAAATTCAAACAAGTATATCTTCAGCTCCGGGAAAACCCAAAGATCGAGATAGCTTTCCATCAGCCCGGCATACCGACAGACCTCGTTACTGTCCCGGAACTCGGCACTGTGCCGGGTGTCGGTACGCTCCTCCGCGTTACCGGATGTTTCGAATTCTTAGAGGACGAGGATACGCGGAAACGGCTATTTGAAATTCATCCGTGGCTAAAGCAGCTTGGGGATGGAACTGACAACCCCATGATCGCTATCTTTAGAATCGCCGCGGGAGAGTTCAGTTTTTGGACATTGGAGAACAATTTTCAGTCCAATCCCGCCCCGAAGATACCTTTCCCTTGAACGCATTCAACCCGTATAGCATGTCAATCCTCTTTGACGGGAAGTTCCCACGCGAATTTGCCGCAGCAATACATAAAGAAGCCCAAATAATATGATTAGTTTCTATTGGCTGCCATGCTTGAAGAGAATTTCATTGATTTGTGATCATCGGGCTGACACTTTGGGCACAAAAAAATAAATCACCACATTCCTGTTGACATTCTAAGGTTTCTTTCCTAATTTAATTCGCAAGAACCAAATTCAAATAGAAAGTGGCAGTACATTGTGAATTATTTGCAAAGAACGTGTTCCACCATATTAAGAAAATCCCGATTAGCTCTTATCCTGGCCATCGCTGCCATCCTCATAACATCCATTGCCTTTGCAGGGCCATTAGAAGACTGCAAGGAATACTCACGGCTGGGAATACCCAGCAAACAAGGAAAGCTGCTATGCCGAAAGGGGTTCCTCTTAGCGTACAGCTCTGAACATAAGACACCACTATGGGTCATTGAATCTTTGACCGCCGATAAGGCGAAGGGCAACCTTCCCATAAATGGTAAATATCAGCCGGATCCGGATTTAAAAAAAGGAGAGCAAGCCGAACTCGACGATTATAAAAACAGCAATTATAAAATGGGACAAATGGCACTTGCCGCCACTATGAAGTGGGATCAGAAGGCAATGGAGCAGAGTTTTTATTTATCAAACATGATTCCACAAATGGACGGTGGGATGAATAGGGGTATATGGAAGCTCATTGAAGAACGTATCCGAGATTATGCGATTAACAGGGAGGCAATCTATATCTTCACAGGGCCGATATATGAAGACGTTGTAAAGAAGACAATTGGCAGTAATAAGGTGGCGATACCGTCGCATATTTTCAAAATCATATATGATCCATACAAAGTTGAGGCAAGAGCCCTCATCATACCCAATGAAGAGCTTGATGCAGCGAATTATCACAATTATTTTGTGACAATAAGAGATATTGAAAGAAAGACGGGCCTGAATTTTCTGTCAAAGTTGAATGAAAAGGTTCACGATATCGTCGATAATCAAAAGGCACAGGGGCTTTGGTGAGAATTCTCATGAATCACATGTGCACAGAGAAGATATCATCAGCATTTGTCCATTCTGCCAGGATCTTACCTTTCCGGAGCTACACCTCTGCGATCTGAGCAGGGCCGTTCAATCCTCTTCGGATGAGTTTGTCTGCCACGCATTTTAACCGATGCTCAAGATAATGAGCTTTGAAATGAAGCTGATACACCTTCTTAAGGATATGAATGGAAGAAAATTTAAAGAGCATCTTTGGGGCGATGTTTAATTTGCAGAGAAAGTAGTGCAAGTCTCCCACAAAATCAAAAGCCCCCTGACGAACCGGTTTCATCAGCGGGCTTTTTAAAAGGGACACAGACTTTCAAAAGACGTGTCTTTATTTTTCCAGTAGGATTGTCAAACCTCTTTTCGTCTCAGCCAGGCCTCCTGATACAATCTGCCGATGGTCAGGAAGAGGGCCAGGAAGAACATTCCGAACATGAAGTTGGGGGCTGTCCCGAAATACTGGTCGATCCTGAAGCCGATGTAGAAGAACAGTAAGGAGGCGATGGCAATCACGAATCCGTAGGCGCTGACGATCATTACAGGGTTATACTTGCTCAACGGGGGCCTCTTTGTCTCTTGCAGTGTTGCCATGATCTGTTCCTCCTTCACTCAGTTTGTTAATCTGATTACTTAGCCGACCAGGTTCTTGATGCCTTCGATCACCGGATTGGTGAAGAGAGCGATCAGGACGGTGTAGAGGGCGAAAACACCAGCCACTTCACCGGTGTACATCTTCTCATACTTGTGCTTCAGGCTGATCACGGTCATCCCGCCGATAATCAGGCAGCCAAGCTGGAAGTAAGGGAAGTTAGCAACTCCCGCTGCCGCATACTCCGCCAGTGCGAAAGTCCCGGTGCAGAGCACCACTACCATTGCCGCTACCATCGTTCCTAATGTCTTTTTCATTTTCTGTGTCCTCCATTTATTTTTATTTTTTTGTTTGCGTCTGTTTAGTTTTAGATAATGCTTAAAGTGTGCCAACTGGTGTGAGCAGGAACCATTGATAGCTTAAGTTGTTGATCATAAATAACAATTAGCTTATTGTCGAAGATGCGGGATTATGATTTTGGGGCAGATGATAAAGATATTTTCCATGAATCTTTAAAACTGGTTTAAAGAAATGTTTATTTTGGTATATGCAATTTCTCTATGACTTTTTTAACTACAAGATTTTGTTACCATTTTTTATAGCGGCAAAGATTCTACCCCATGATCTTCAGGAAGAGCGCGCCGGTATCCACAATGAAGAATCAAACCATACTCCAATTTATATCCCTCTTCCCCCATCAGACAAAACCTGATCCATATAAACGACTGATTCCCATTTATTATTCAGAATCCGCCTGATTGTTAAAAATTGCTTCCAGGATTATCTTAGGGCCGAAAGAAAGAGAGAGGAGACATAAAGGCCGTGACAACCATAGGCGCCCGGAAAATTGAGTTCATGCCCGGGAAAGACATCCTGGGAAGAATGATCAATGTAAAGTGCTTATCCCCGGATTGGATGTGTTGGATGCCTTGGCTGGCTGATGGCGAAGATGTACAGCCGGCGCCAAAGACAATAGAGAGAAGCAGGACCAGCAGTTGCCATATGGCAGGTCTCAAAGGATTATAAACGGCAGCAAAAGAGAGAGGAGGCAACAGCCATGAAGAAGACAGCAGCAAAAAAGGAAGAGAGATTCGCAAAGAAAGCCGGCAAGACCTGGTTGGACCCCATGTGCACCCCCTTTGAAACCAGGTAGATCAGGGCACAGGAAAGAGAAACATAAAATGAAAAAAGACCCATTGACCGGAGATAAAATAGTGAAAGAAGCAAGACATAAAGCCTATAAAGTTGGTGGGATCTGGGTAGATCCGATGTGTTACCCTTTTCTGAAAGATTATAAACAGGAATAACTCCTAAGAGTATGAAAGGAGACAAGGGCCATGAAGAAGACTGTAAAAGAAGAAGAGGTAAAGAGAATGCGGGGAAAACTCAAGAGAGGGAAAGCCTAGTGTTACGAATCGACCGTCATTGAGACTGTCGTATTGTAAGCGGCCATGATAACGATTCTTAACTTGAGAGAGAGGAGGCAAGGATCATGAAGAAGGATAAGAAAGCGTACAAGGGTTGGGTCGACCCGATGGCCACGCCTTATCAGTATAAGAAAGGCTGATAGCCTGATAAAGATAGAGCCTGCCATAGCGGCAGCAGTTGGCGAGAGAGGTAATGCGAACGGACTATATGATTACCTGCCTCTCTCAAGATTAAGGGCGGAGTTTAATAGACTCCGCCCTTAGTTTATGAAAGCCAGGGAAAGCATCATGATGGGGAAACGGCGGATGGGAAGCGCGTTCAAATAAAATCAACGATAAAATGTTAAAGTTAAAATCTCCCCGTACAGTTTAGGGGAAGAAAAAGGGGTTAACCGCTGACCGGTTAACCCCTTTATTTACTGGTACGCCCGGGAAGATTCGAACTTCCGACATCCAGATTCGTAGTCTGGCGCTCTATCCAGCTGAACTACGGGCGCGTTATGGACCGAAAAATGGCGGAGAGAGCGGGATTCGAACCCGCGGTACACCTTTACAGCGTACAATCGCTTAGCAGGCGATCGCTTTCGGCCACTCAGCCATCTCTCCGCGATTAAAATATTACTGGCGGAGGGAGCAGGATTCGAACCCGCGAGACTTTCGCCCAACGGTTTTCAAGACCGCCGCCATAGACCACTCGGCCATCCCTCCGGTGTCTTTCACTTTAACTTGTAGGCGGCCATTACCCTATTGCAGGAATCCTGTCAATCCCTTTCATGTAAGGACGCAAGGCCTCGGGAATTACCACGCTGCCGTCGGCCTGCTGGTAATTCTCCAAGACTGCCACCACCGTCCGCCCCGCGGCTAATCCCGATCCGTTCAGGGTATGGACGAAATCCAGTTTCCCCGTATCTTCCCGGCGGAAACGGATAGCGGCCCGGCGGGACTGAAAATCTTCAAAATTACTGCACGAAGAAATCTCACGATAGGCATCCTGCCCCGGAAGCCATGCCTCCACATCGTAGGTCTTGGCGGAAGAGAACCCCAGATCCGCCGTACAGAGGCTTACGGTCCGGTAGGGGATGTTCAGTCGCTGGAGGACTTCTTCGGCGTTTGCTGTAAGCTTTTCCAGTTCATCGTATGACGTCTCCGGACGGGAGAATTTCACCATTTCCACCTTGTTGAACTGGTGCTGGCGAATGAGGCCCCGGGTGTCCTTGCCGTAGGAACCAGCTTCAGCCCGGAAGCAGGGAGAATAGGATACATAGTAGATGGGCAGTTCCTTTTCGCTGAGGATCTCATCCCGGTGGATATTGGTCACGGGAACCTCCGCTGTGGGAATGAGAAAATAATCGACAATGTCCACCCGGAAGAGGTCCTCCTCAAACTTGGGAAGTTGCCCTGTTCCCGTCATGCTTGCCCGGTTGACCATGAATGGCGTCAGCACTTCGGTGTAACCATGATCGAAGATATGAAGATCCAGCATGAAGTTGATTATCGCCCGCTCCAGCATGGCCCCATATCCCCGGTAAAGGGTAAAACGGGCGCCGGTGATCTTGGCGCCCCGCTCAAAATCGAGAATTTTCAGATCTTCTCCGATGTCCCAGTGTGGTTTCGGGGGAAAGGAAAATGCCGGCTTTTCCCCCCATACCCGGATCACCGGATTGTCCTCCGAACTGGTTCCGTATTCCACCGATTCATGGGGGATATTGGGAATGACCATGACCATTGCATTAAGTTCCGCTTCGACTACTTTGAGTTCGTCGTCGAGGCTCTTGATCCGGGCGGAAACCTCTCCCATCCGGACAATCTGTGCGGAGGCGTCTTCCTTTTTCTTTTTTTTCTCTCCTATCTCCTTGGATACGGTATTACGGTCGTTGCGGAGTTTCTCCACCTCCTGAAGGATGTCCCGGCGGCGTATATCCAGATCGAGGAAGGGGGCCATGTCCATTTCCTGGCCTCGCTCCAGCATCTTTATTCTGATCAGTTCCGTATTTTGACGAATGAATTTGATATCCAGCATAGTCAATTTCCTTTTTTTTCAACGGGTTGAAACTTACTAATTAGGTTCTAACGACTGGGAATGGCTATCACTTTGGCCGCCCGAAGTCAATCCCTTTGTCTCGACGTCCGAGTTTGCCTTTGACAGTCCGGATAACCATGACCATTTCCGAACACTTCAGGAGCCAGGACATGGCAAAAAAAGTGGCCATGCCGACACTGATGCTGGCCGCGAGGAAAAGCAGGCGTTCCTCAAAAGGACCGATAATATTCCAGGGGATGACGACTTCGACCAGCATGATGGCCGCCCACATCACCAGGGCAGCCGCGGATATTTTGCCCAGAGAGTGGTAGAATTCACGATTAAGGTAGGATCCGATCCGCTTCTTCAGAATGATCCCCAACATGATTACATTGACTGCCGAGGCGATGGAAGTGGCCAGGGCCAGGCCGCCATGTTTCATGGGAGACATGAGGACAACGCTGCAGGCAACATTGACAATCAAGGCGACAATCGCCGCCTTCATGGGAACCTTGGTGTCCTGAAGGGAGTAGAAGGCAGAGACGATGATCCTGATTACCGAAAAAGCCCACAGTCCCAAGGTATAATAGAGGAGCGCATCGGCGGTCTGGATGGTGGAGGCGGCGTCAAAGGCCCCCCGTTGAAAAAGAACGGAAAGAATGGGCGCCCGCAGCGCCAGCAGGGCGACCGTGGCGGGAATGGTAATGAACAGGATAAGGCGCAGGGAAAAGGAGATAGTCCTTTTGAAATCGTCAAACTCACCCCGGGCCACCTGATCGGAAAAACTCGGCAAGGCCGCCGTTCCCACGGCAATGGCAAATACTCCGAGAGGAAGCTCAACAATCCGGTCCGCGTAATAGAGATACGACACGCTTCCCTTCGGCAACAGGGAGGCGAGGATAGTTCCAATCAGCACGTTGATCTGATAGATGGCGGCGCCAAAAGCGGCAGGCATCATGAGGAGACCTATTCGCTTGAGGCCGGGATGGCGGAAGTGGAAATCCGGCTTGAGACGGACCCCCATGCGGATCAAAAACGGCCATTGCATGGCCAACTGAAGCACCCCGCCAATCATGACGCCTACGGCCAGGGCATAGATCGGTTCAGCGCAGAGATCACGCAACAGCAGGGCCGCCAGGATCATGGAGATATTCAGGACAACGGGAGACAGGGCCGGAGCGGCAAAATGGCGCAACGAGTTGAGTATGCCCATGCACAGGGCCACCAGGGAAATGAAAAAGATGTAGGGAAACATGAAGCGGGTGAGCAAGACCGTCAGTTCATACTGCTCGGGAACCTTGAGAAATCCCGGGGCCATGATGGTCACGATGAGGGGAGAGAAGACCACCCCGGCGACGGATACGATCACCAGGATCACGGATAAGGCGGTGAAGGCCACATTGGCCAATTCAAGCGCCTCTTCCCGGGATCGCTGCTTTAGATATTCCGTAAAAACGGGTACGAAGGAAACCGTCAGTGATCCCTCCGCAAGGAGGCGGCGCAGGAGGTTGGGAATCCGGAAGGCGACAAAAAAGGCGTCCGTCACCAGACCGGCGCCGAAAATGCCGGCCACTACCATATCGCGGATGAAGCCGAAGATCCGGCTCAACATTGTCGCCAGGCCGACTACACCCGCCGCCCTGGCAACCTTTTCATTTTCTCTGCTTTTCTGCGGTTGATTCATAATGTAGAATTTGGGGGAATGGGAATGAGTCACCTAACCCCATCCCCCTCCTGACCTCCCCATTGAAGGGGGAGGAACACATCATTTTCCTGTCAAGTGCTCAATATCCTGACGATTGCGTCCGGTAATGGCCACGGTCTTATGCTGGGATTTGTGACCGGCGGCTATCGCCACCTGACCTTTCTTTATCCCGAGGGTTGCGGCGAGAAATTCGACTATTTCCTCATTAGCCCGGCCATCTACAGGCGGCGAGGTAACCTTTATTTTCAGGGCGTCGCCATGGGGTCCGACGATCTCACATCGGGACGAGCGTGGCAGCACCTTGATCGTCAACAGGACGCCCGCTGATGTTTCCTTGATCATCAATTGAAATATACCGCTGCCTGAATCATCGTTTTCACCAGGAAGAACTGGAGGAAGTAGATGACCAGGATCACGATGATGGGAGAAACATCGATGCCCATGTTGCCGAAAGGCAGCCACCGCCGGACAGGGGCCAGCACCGGCTCCGTGGCCCGGTACAGGAAGTTGACGATAGGATTGTATGGATCGGCATTGACCCAGGAGATGACGGCCCGGAAGATGATCACCCAGACATAGAGACCCAGGGCCAGATCGATGATCTTCGCGAGGGCGACAATTAGATTACCCATTACAAACATGGCGGTTTCCTCAATTAATGACCTTACAGGGAGAGTGTGAAGTCCTTGAGGGCCTGATTAAAGGCCCCGGGATTCTCCATCATGACAAAGTGACCGGCATTTTCAATGAGCGCCATGCGGGCCCCCGGAATATTATCCTTCAAATACCGGGAATTTTCCGGCGGCGTCATTTTGTCCTCAGCTCCACAGATGACAAGGACCGGGATACTGATCTTCCCGATGTCATCGGTCAGGTTCAACTGACTGCAGGCTGTGAAATCACCCTGCATAACCACCGGATTCGCCTTGGAAAAACCATCGAAGAGGGCAGGCGTAAATTTCTCCCGGTTCTGCTTGGCGAGGGAAAGTTTTGCCGCCATCTCGATGATGGGGGCAGGATTGCTCAGCAACCCATCGAGAATCGCCGGATTTACCCACATGGTAACCCCGCCGCCGACGGTAACGATCCCGGCCAGCAGTTCGCCGTGCTGGATGGCAAAGGTAAGACTGATGGCGGCGCCCAGGGAATGACCGATCAGGACCGGCTTCTTGACTTCGTAGGCGTCGAGAATTTTCCTCATCCATTCGACATAGCGGGAGACGCTCTGTTCACCTTTTCCTTCGGACTGCCCATGTCCGGGAAGTTCAACCGCCAGGACGTTGAAGTCATTCTTCAAGGCTGAATACTGATAGACCCAGTTGGTATGGTCTCCACCGGAACCATGAATGAAGACAAGGGTCCGGTTGTTTTCCTGCCAGGTGTTGCTGTTCATCCAGCAGGCTACGTTAACTCCGTCGATATCCCGTTTGGCGATCATCATGACCTCCTCATGTGGTAATCTAAGGATAATCTGGTGTCCCCAGAGTATCCCAGGTTGCTTTTGAGCGCTTTTCGTAACACGTTTTCGCTTATTTACGCAACCAGTGATTTATCTTAGCTCAGCCTATTGACACTATGGACAAAAAAGGATTAGAAAAACTCGCATACTTGACGCATAAGCAAAAATCGTCACTACCGTCACCCCGGCGAAAGCCGGGGGCCAGAATATCTTGTAAATACTGGATTCCGGATCGAGTCCGGAATGACGAAAACATCGATTTTTGACTTTTGCGATGTCGTCTAACTTAAGAAAAAGGGGGGAATCAACGATGCTGAAAGGTAAAAAGGTTGGCGTTATCGGCGGCGGCAAAATGGGCGGGGCGCTCATCGGGGGCATGCTTGCCCGTCATCTTGTTCCTGCGGAAGGAATCATCGTGGCTGATGCAGACTCGAAGCAGCGGGAAGAAATGAAGAAAATCCATGGCGTCACAACGACGGAAAGCAACCGAGTGGCCGCCAAATCTGCGCAAGTGATCATTTTGGCCGTAAAGCCCCAGAATATGGCCGAAGTGCTGGCAGACATCTCCGGCGTGGTTGACAAGTCGAAGCTGATCATCTCCATTGCCGCGGGAATTACCATTCAATTCATCGCCGAGCGCCTCAAGCAGGGTGCGCGGATCATCCGCACCATGCCCAATACCCCGGCCATAATCGGCGAAGGGATGACCGCCCTGGCTGCCGGACAGGCGGCAACAAAGGACGATCTGGCTATGGCCCAGCACATATTTAATGCCGTTGGGAAAACGGTCGTCGTCAAGGAAGATCAGATGGACGCCGTGACCGGTCTTAGCGGCAGCGGTCCCGCTTACGCCTTCATCATGATCGAGGCCCTTTCCGACGGGGGGGTGCACATGGGGCTCAGCCGGGACACGGCGCTGACATTGGCGGCCCAGACCCTCCACGGCGCGGCCAAGCTCTTTCTTTGGGGAGAAAAGCATCCCGGCCAGTTGAAAGACATGGTTACGTCGCCCGGAGGAACGACGATTTCCGGGATAAGGGTCCTTGAGGACGGCAAGATCAGGGGAACCCTGATGGCCGCCGTAGAGGCGGCGACCATGCGTTCCAAGGCACTGGGAAGCCAGAAATAATTCCGAGGGTTAGGGTGGGGATGGGTTTAGAATCTCCTGCCGACCACACAACCGCTTCCTCATGGATAGGGGATTGGGGCGTCGACAATAATCACCCCTAACCCTAAGTGGCTTTTTCCTCGCCGGGGGCGGCAGCCTGGATATCACCCTCGGTAGATGATGACTCGGGCGGGGCGTTTTTCTTTTGCACGGCGGCCCGGCTCGGGGAACGCCTTCTCCGGCGGGGCGCCTTACTGACCGGCGCTTCGCTTTCTGTCACTTCGCTCACCTGAGTTTCACCGGTTGAGATTTCACTCGCCGGTGTTTCCCTAACCGGGGATTTTATGGCCGGTTGTTTGGCGGATGGCGATTTTATCGCCTTTGGTTCACCCTTCATTGCTCCATCAATGGTCGATTCCTTGGCAGGCGCGCCACTGACGGTCGTCTCGCCGACATAAAACCCCTCAGCCGGATTATCTTTCCCAATCGAACTGCTGATCGACGTTTCGATGACAGGTGATCGGCCGGCCCTAATTTCACCAACCGGCATTTCACTTACCGGTACGGTTGCCTCGGCAGGTTTTTTCCTGCGGTGACGTGATCTCCGGCGGGACTTCTTCTTGGCCGGTTCAGGGGCGGCGCCTTCCACGGCTTCCGTACTTTTACCGACCAATTCCCGTTCCAGTTTCTTGACAGTGGCTTCCGGAAGAGGCTCTTTTGCCCTGTCCGCAGCCTTGTCGTTTTCGGGAGATTGTTCCGCTACAATTTCCCGGGTTTCACATTCGATCCGGACATCGTCCCACTGAATATCAGCCTGACCGGAAATATGGATGGACATGTCGAACATCGATTCGAGCTTGGTGATTTCGAGGCGTTTCTGATTGAGGAGGTAGTCCGCTATGGCGTGGGGCATGGCCACCTTCAAACCTGCGAAGGTTCCCTTTACGGCCTTGGATTCAATTTTTCTGAACGCGCTCAGGGCAGTGTATTCCAGGGAAGGACGGAAGCCGGTGCCTTTACAGAAGGGGCAGGCGGTGTAGCTGATTTCCTGGATCGTCGATTGTTTCTTCTGCCTTGACAGTTCGAGCATGCCGAATTTCGAGATCTTGGACATCTGGATTCGTGACCGGTCCACACTCAGGGCCTTCTTGAAAGCCTTTTCAATCTCGAGCTGGTGCTGACGGTCTATCATGTCGATGAAGTCGATGACAATGAGACCGCCCAGATCCCGCAGGCGCAACTGGCGGGCGATCTCCTCCGCCGCTTCGAGATTGGTCCGGAAGGCTGTTTCTTCCACGTTTCGCTTGTTGGAACCACGTCCGGAATTGACATCAATGGTGATCATCGCCTCGGTGGGATTGATGATAATGTATCCTCCCGATTTAAGATCCACCCGTTCCTGATAAATGACCCTGATTTGGTCTTCGAGACTGTATTTGTCAAAGATGGGGACCATATCCTTGTAAAGTTTGATAATCTTCACCGTCCGTGGTGAAACGGTTTTACAATAAGCCCTCATTTTCCGGAACGTTTCCGTGTCGTCAACGAGGACTTCTTCTATTTCCGAAGTGAAATAGTCCCGGAGAGAGCAGACGCCAAAATCGCTCTCCTGATAGATAACCGCCGGGGCCGGGCTTACCTTGGCTTCTTTCTGAATCTCCTTCCAGAGCCGGGTGAGCTGTTGATAGTCACGCGCTAATTCCTGCTTGGTCCGGTTCATTCCCGCGGTGCGGATGATAAACCCCATCCCCTCTTCCACCTTGATCTGCCCCATGATCTCCTTGAGGCGCTTGCGATCTTCCTCATCCTCGATCTTTCTGGAAATTCCACCGCCCTGCTTGTTCGGTAACAGGACGATATAACGTCCCGGCATGGAGATGTAGGTGGTAAGCAAAGCCCCTTTTCGCTCGCTTACTTCGCGCATAACCTGGACGATGACTTCCTGGCCGATCTTCAGATGCTGACGACTGTGTCCATGAGCACTCTCATGCCCGTTATCACCATTCCGGCGCTCAGTAAAATAGTCCGGGCTGACATCCCGGAGGGGCAGAAAACCATCCTTCTTACCGCCGTAGTTGACAAAGGCCGCCTGAAGCCCTCTTTCGACCTTCATGACGATACCCTTGTACAGGTTCCCCGTTATGGGGTCCTTGACGGCCATCTGGATGTTGTAGTCCAGCAGTTTGCCGTCATCGACGATCGCCATCCGCTTCTGTTCCGGATGGACGGCATTGATAAGCATTTGTCTTCCCATTTTCATTCACCTGTATATGTTCTATGAGACCTGTAAAAAATGTCTCTATGTGAAGGCGGATACATCGCCTCTTCCGATGCGAATGATTTCCACCGTATCATCCTCGAGACTGATAACAGTGGATTGCCCTCCCGGGCAAAGGCCCCCATCGATGATCAGGTCGACACAGTGGCCGAAGCGCTCCCGGATGAGGTCCGGATTGTTAAGGGTTTCCCCGTCTTCCGACTTGACGCTGGTACTGATAATCGGTTGCCCCAATTCCTTCACCAGAGCCAGGCAGATGGGATGGTCGGGAACCCTGATCCCTGTAGTCTGACGCTTGGGAAGGATAATTTTGGGGACAAGACGGGAGGCTTGCAGGACAAAGGTATACGGTCCCGGCAGCAGGCGCCTCATTGTCCGATAGGCGTAATCCGTCACGAAGGCATATTTGCTTATGTCTTTGAGGTCGGCGCAGACAAAGCTGAAAGGCTGTTTCTTGTTTCGCTTCTTGATATCGTAAATCTTTTCAATGCCTCTTTTATTGAAGAGGTCACAACCCAGACCATAGACCGTGTCGGTCGGATAGATAATTACTCCCCCGCTCCGCAGAATATCCACAGCCTTTTTGATCAAACGCATTTGAGGATTCTGGTTGTTGACGGCCAGCAGCATAATTGTTTTTGTAATCCCTTAACCTTAAACACTGATCTCTATATCAGAAATAGAGGGGATTAGCAACGGAATATGACCACCCAAAACAGGGTCAGCCGTTGAGAGGGTCGATCGGTATCCAAGGGTGATGCGCTCGTAAGGGTCGATAAGTTGTCCAAAATGGACGGCTTCGTAAAAAGATCCGCAGGCAAGGCGCGCAAAGCCTGGGTCATGAGGCGTACTTGTCGTACGCCGCAGACAAAGGTTGCAGCGCAACGCAGCATCCGGACTTTTTACTAAGCCGTCAAGGGTTGTTCTTGTTGTCCCGGTCCTTACTCAGCTTGTACTGGATGCTGTCCACCAGGGCCAGCCAGCTCGCCTCGATAACATTCTCAGAGACGCCGATTGTGCTCCAGGTATCCTCTTCATCCTGCGATTCGATCGTCACCTTGACTTTCGCCGCCGTCCCCTCACTGCCCTCGACGATCCTGACCTTGAAGTCCGTCAGGTGCATCTTCCCGATCTGGGGATAGAATTTCGTCAGGGCCTTCCGCAGGGCATTATCCAGGGCGTTAATGGGTCCGTTGCCTTCCGCCGCCGTGAGTTCCTCTTCCCCGCCCACGGAGATCTTGATCGTCGCCTGGGCCTGGGAGGGATGGTGAGCCGTCTTGGTAGCAATGACATTAAAGCAATCCAGGGTGAAAGGTTCCACAAATTCGCCGGTGACCTTCTTGATCAGCAACGAAAGAGAACCCTCGGCAGCATCGAACTGATAGCCCTCGTCTTCCATCCGCTTTATTTCATCCACAATACGCCGGCTGGCGCCGTTGTTTTCACCCAGATCAATCCCCAGCTCCCGGGCCTTGTATTCGATGTTACTCTTCCCGGCCAAATCGGAGACCAGAACCCGCTGCTTGTTTCCGACGAGCTCCGGGGCAATATGCTCATAGGCCAGGGGATTCTTGAGGATGGCGCTGACATGGACGCCGCCCTTATGGGCAAAGGCGCTACGGCCAACGAAGGGACGGGAGTTCAGGGGTGAGATATTGGCAACGTCGCCGACATAGTTGGATAGATTGCTCAGGTGATGGATCGACGCGACGGAAAGACAACTTTTTGCCATCTTCAATTGGAGGTTCGCGATAATGGGGATGAGATCGGCGTTTCCACACCGTTCTCCGTAACCATTGATCGTGCCCTGAACCATCCTGGCCCCGGCCAGGACCGCCGCGAGGGAATTGGCTATTCCCAGGCCCCCGTCATTGTGGGCATGTATCCCAAGCATCTCTTTGGGGACAAAGACCGCTACTTCTTCTGTCATCCGCTGAACGTCGTGGGGCAGCGTGCCGCCATTGGTGTCGCAGAGGACAATCCAGTCGGCGCCGGCGCCCAGAGCCGCTTCGATTGTCTGCCGGGCATAGGCCGGATTCTGTCTGTATCCGTCATAGAAATGCTCGGCATCGTAGACGACCTCCTTCCCCTGCCCTTTCAGGTAGGATACGGTTTCCCCGATCATGGCCAGATTCTCTTCCCGGGAAATCTCCAGGATGTCCGTGACATGAAGATCCCATGTCTTTCCGAAAATAGTTACAACCGGGGTTTCCGCCTGAAGGAGGGCCTGGATATTCGGGCATTCATCCACTCGCAAGTCCGACCTGCGTGTGCTGCCGAAGGCCGTCAGGCGGGCATTATGAAAGGTTACATCCTTGGCTGCTTCGAAGAAACGGACATCCTTGGGATTTGAACCAGGCCAACCCCCTTCGATGTAGGGAAATCCCATTTCATCCAGGCGCCGGGCAATACGCAGTTTTTCCTCGGCGGTGAAATTAACCTTTTCTCCCTGCGAACCGTCCCTCAGGGTTGTATCATAAATCATTATTTCCCGCTTGTTCATAAAATACCTTCCTCCTAAAAAAAATCCGCTATCAGGGAACCTGATAACGGATTTTGTGAATGTCTTGCTGTCTTATCTAAACACTAAACCACGATCAGGCCCCGGTATTTTCCGGCCTAATTATGCCGCTAATAATAATGCCAGCAATCGCGTTCAGTATCTTACCGTTCATAATAATTTCCTTACCCGGCCCAACCTATAATCGGTTCATCTCCTTTTGTCAACAGGAAATGCCATGTAAGTATTTTTCATCTGCGCCGGAGCGATCGAATCCGGCTTAAAAATGCGCGTCTGCCTTTTTACATCCCCGGAATGCTGGTGAAAACGCCGTGCGGGTCAACCTGTGTACGGAGGATTTTCAACACATCTGCCGGCGGCGGCTTGCGCCAGGTGAAGGGGTCGCCCACCGACCAGGGCATATCGCCCTCGATCGGGTTTTGACCTCCGGATTCGTAAACCATGGTGATACCGGGCATCGTTTTTCTGGACCGCCTGAATCGGGACAGCCCGAGTCCCCATGTAAGTGCGATTGAATCAACGAATCCCTGCGGCGAGCAACCTCTGCTTCACTATGAGTTCTGTAATCTGGGGTCCATAAATCTGGGGAAATTTTTTAAAAACGGGCAAATTGGCTGGGTGAAGCTTAAAGAGACGGTTCAGATCACCGTTCATTTCATTACACCATACCTCCTAACCTCCCCCTTGAAGGGGGAGGAATAGGCATACTTTTTACGAGCACATTGAATAAGACGCCCGCACATATTTAATGCGGGCCGTCTTGCTGACTATCGGCGCTGCTACCCTTTCTTGGCTTTTACCTTCTTTGGGGTCCCTTTTGCGGCGGCCGCCTGTTGTCCGGCGATGCGTCCCATGACGAGACAATTGGCCAGGGAGGCGCCGCCGATGTAGTCCTCGTAATAGAGACCGCCGGCGCATTCCCCTGCCGCGTAGAGTCCGGCGATGACTCTGCCGTCCGCTTCCTGGGCCTGGGCCTTTTCATTGGTTTTGATGCCGCCGAAGGTCAGAGTAATCCCCGGAGACAGGGGATAGAAGGCATAGAATTTTGGCTTTTCGACCTTATAGGCAAAGGCGGCCTTGGCGGGTTGGGCGTCCAGGGCCTTGCCGTCCTTAACAGTGGCGTTGAAATCGGCAATCGTCTTTTCCAGTGCCGTGGCCGGGACGCCGATCTTGCCGGCCAGTTCCGAAATGGTATCCGCGGCGACAATATCAATCCCCAGTCCCTCAAACTGTTTAACCGAGGCGGCGACCCCGGGCTGTTTTTTGATCTCCTCGTCAAAGACCAGGGCCACCGTCTGGCCGGGCTGTTTCATCGAGGCCTTGCCGTTGGCCACGTATCCGAGAGATTCGTCAACATACCGTTTCCCGTCCTTGTTGATCCCCAGGGTATAGGCGACGGCCATGAACGGATTGCCAGCGGCAGTATTCTTCGGTGAGACGGCGGCGACGTGCACGGATGCCATCCCGCCCATGTTGACCCACATTGCCCCGGCTTCCCGGGCCATGTTCAGTCCGTCGCCGGTGGCAGTTTTCACGCCCCGCACCATCATCTCGTCGGCATTGGGATCAACAAAGGTTTCCAGCATCTCGCGATTGCCTCCATACCCGCCGGCGGCAATAACGACGGCATCAGCCAGATAATCCTTGAGTCCCGCGGCGTCTTCCGCCCGGACGCCGACGACGGCGCCGTACTCATTCATGATCAGTTGTTTGGCCTTCGTATCATAAATGATTTTACCGCCCTTTTTGGTCAGGTTGGCCCGCAGCGTCTCCAGACCCTTGGGCATCCCTTTGTAGGCCCCCGGCTTGAAGACGACGCTCTTGACGCGATAACCGGCTACGGTGATGGGTGCAGTCAGCTCGGCGCCCTGGACTTTGAGCCATTCCACGGCATCGAGGGATTGTTCGGCCAGGACCCGGGAAAGGACGGCGTTTCCTCTTCCGGAGCTCTTTTTCATGAAGTCTTCAAAGTACTCGCTCCTGGCCTCCGGACTGCCATCACGAGGGATGGCGATGAGGCCGCCGGCAAGTGCGGAGTTGCCCCCGACTCCCTTTGCGCCCATCTTTTCCAGGACGGCCACTTTGGCCCCGGCGTTCTGAGCGGCCACGGCGGCCGCCATTCCCGTAAGTCCCGTACCAATGACGACAACGTTAAATTTCTCGCTCCTTTTGGCCTTCGGCAGCAGGGCGGCCTGTGCCATGTCGATCTTGCCGAGGGTAAGCAATCCCGCGCCCAGCCCCAGGCCCCGGATAAATTGCCTCCTGTTTACAGCGCCAAATTTACCTCTTTCCATAAAAACCTCCTGTCTGTTAAGAAACGTCAATTTCAACTGATTTCCGGAAGGATTGCTGCGGGAATGCTCCTCCTCCCGATTACCAACTTTCAAGGCATTTTATATTTGAAATCCTGGTGACAACCGGTACATGTTACTTCTGAGGGTTTGTGGATATGGTGGCATTCCTCACATTTCGGTTGTTCGCCCGGGGCGATGTGAGGCGATGCATGGGGGTTCGGCGCCGCCTTGCTGCTCTTCTCAATGAGCTTTTTCAGGTCTCCGTGACAGGTCATGCATTGCGCGCCGGGGACCACCGCCTGGGGCGGCGATTCCTTGTGGCAGCTCTGGCACGTCAGGCCCGCCTGCTGATGTCTCTCGAGGCCGGCGGCTGGCGCGGCGGCCTGCCCGGCATCATGCAGGGAAATTGCCATCAGGGAACAAATTAACGTGAAAACGACGGACAACACGACAAAATCTTTCATATCTCTTTTCCGGTCCATGATTCACTCCTCCCAAATGTATTTTATCATATTGCCATCAGTCTTGTCCAAATTAGATTTTGAAAAACCAGGAAAATAATGTCCTTCCGGTGAGGCTGCGCAGCGGAAAATAATTTCTTGGAGCGGGGCGTACTTTTTCTCCCGGCCTTTAAAAATTAGGGACAGCTCCCGATTAATTTCATCTCCTTTTGTCAACAGGAAATGCAAGGAAGAATTGGCTCGGCAAGACTCAATCCAGCCGTTTATGGAAGCGCAGGACAGCGGCGGTGAAGACCGCCAGGCCCAGGATGGTCATGGCTGCATACTGGGGCCAGAGGACGTCCATACCCACGCCTTTGAGGAAGATGCCCCGGATGATCACGAGAATATAACGAAAGGGATTCAGGTAAGTCAGCCACTGGACGACGACGGGCATATTGGCGATGGGAAAGACGAACCCGGAGAGGAGAAACGACGGCTGAATGAAGAAAAAGGTCGTCATCATGGCTTGCTGCTGGGTGGCGGAGATGGTCGAGATGAACAGGCCGATCCCCATCGTGCTGATGAGAAAGAGGCAAATGGCGAGGAAAAACAGGGGCAGGCTCCCCCGGATGGGCAGCTCGAACCAGTAAACGGCAAAGAGGAGCACACAAATCATCTGGATAAGGGAGATGATGCTGTAGGGAATGGTTTTCCCCATGATCAGCTCATAAGGTTTCATGGGCGTCACGATGAGCTGCTCCATTGTTCCCCCCTCTTTTTCCTTGATGACGGCCATGGAGGTAAAGAGGAGCGAGATCAACATGACGATGAAAGCGACGATCCCGGGAACGAAGAAGTGGCGGCTGTAGAGATTGGGATTGTACCAGGTCCGCAGGCGGCCGTCGATGCGGCCATAGGTCATCTGGACCGGGTAAAGGTCCCGAAGGAACTGGCGATTCAGGCGCTCCAGGACCGTCATGACATAGGAGACCCGGATCGCCGTCATGTTGCTTACCGTGCCGTCGGCAAGGATCTGTATTTCCGCCGTTTCTCCCCGGCGGATCTTCCTGCTGAGCTCCGGACCGATCTTGATGCCGATGTCCACTTTCCCGCGGAGGAGCATGTCTTCCATCTCCTTGGGATCATTGACGACATTGCCGATCTGAAACATGCCGTTGGCGCTGAAGGCATCGACGATCGTCCGGCTTTCCACGGTGTGTGATTGATCGAGGAGGGCGACGCGGATGCTGGTGATGTCAAAATTTACCACATAGCCAAAAATCAGGATCTGAATAAGGGGGGCCATGATCAGGATGGGGCGGTTCCGCTTATCCCGGAAGAGTTGAATGAATTCTTTACGGACGAGTTCCCGTATCCGCAGGAAGCTCATATTACATTCCCTCCCGTTTCAGGACGATGACATTGAGGACGGCAAGGATTGCGGCCATGACGAAAAGGACGGCGAAACTCGGCCAGAGATAGGTTATATCAAGGTTCTTCATGTAAATGCCCTTCAGAATGTCGATAAAGTACCGGGCCGGAACGACGTAGGTAATGGCCTGGATCACCGGGGGCATGTTCAGGACGGGAAAGACGAAATCGGAAAGGAGCATGGAAGGGAGAAAGGTTACTATGGGCGATACCTGGTTGGCGACGAGCTGGGACTTGGTGGCGGAGGAAATGAGGAGCCCCAGGGTGATGGCGACGGCCAGATACAGGGACGAAGCGGTGATCATGAGCCAGAAATTTGCTTTCATGACAATCCCGAAAAGGACCTGTCCCATGAGGACGGCAATGAGGACGTCGGCCAGGGTGATAAAAAAATAGGGGACGGCCTTGCCGATGATGAACTCTCCGGCGCTGATGGGAAGCGATTTGATGGTCTCCATGGTCCCGTTTTCATACTCCCGGGCAATGACCAGCGACGTCAGCATGGCCCCGACAATCATGATGATGACGGCAATGATGCCGGGGACAATGAAGTTTCTGCTCTCCAGGTCCTCGTTGAACCAGATGCGGATCCGGCCTTCGAGGGGCGGTTTCATCTGCTCCATTCCTTGGCGATTCAGGAAATTGTGGAGATATTTCGTATTTTCCCGCTCCAGGAAGGCAGTGATATAACCTGCGGAAATATTGGCAAAATTTGGATCGCTGCCGTCAAGGAGAACCTGCAGCGGCGCCTCCCGGTCGGCCTGGATGTTCTTCGTCCAGTCCGGGGGAATGACGAGGGCCAGGGTAGTCCGGCCGTGATCGAGCCAATCGGCGGCCTCTTCGGAGTTCTTCAAGTGGGCGACGACCTGGAAATAGGGGGAAGCGTCCAGGCGGCGGACAAGATCCCGGCTCTGTTTGGTTCCATCGTAATCCACAATTACTGTCCGGACGTCTTCCACATCCAGACTCAGGGCGTAACCGAACAGCAGGATCAGGATCAGGGGGATGGCGAAGGCCAGGTAAAGGCTCCGGTAATCCCTGATCAGGTGATAAAATTCCTTGCGGGTAATTGCGCCGATCTTCCTAAGATTCATATTTTAAATAGGGACAATTTTAAATAGGGACAGAAACCGTTTTTTACAAATCTCCCAGGGTTATATTCCCCTATTTAATCGTGAGCTGTCCCTAATTAATCTAATTAATATTCCGTCAATTTTTCATAAGTGTTATAAATGCGTCATTAAGATTCGCCTCAGGCTGGTCCGGGCATGCCTCCCGAATTATCTCGTCCGGGGTTCCCGCCGCGACGATGGCGCCTTGGTTGATCATGACAATCCGTTCACAATGGCGGGCTTCGTCCATGTAGTGGGTCGTAACGAAAACGGTGATGCCCTGGGAGGCCAACTGGCGGATAAAGTCCCAGAAATGTTGCCTCGTCAAGGGATCAACACCGGACGTCGGCTCGTCCAAAAAGAGGATGTCCGGCTTGTGCAACAGGGCGCATCCGAGGGCGAGGCGCTGGCGCCAGCCCTGGGGCAGTTCCCGGGTCAGGCGGTCTCGGACGTCCCCCAGTTGGGTCATATCCAGAATCCAGGCAATCCGCTCCGTCCAGAGTGCCGGCGAGACGGCATATATACCGAGATAAAAGCGTATATTTTCAAAGGGACTCAGATCCTCGTAAAGGGAAAATTTCTGTGACATATAACCAATAGATTGTTTGATTTCCTCAGGTTGTCTGAAGATGTCGTAGCCGGCCACGGTTCCCTGACCGGCCGTAGGGCTGAGGATGCCGCAGAGCATGCGGATGGTCGTTGATTTGCCGGAACCGTTGGAACCCAGAAATCCAAAAATTTCTCCCCGCCGGACGCTGAAGCTCACTTTGTTAACAGCAACAAACTTGCCGAAGCGTTTTTCAAGGTCTTTGACTTGAATGGCGTCGCCGTTTAGTGATTGCCGGATTACAGGTTTACTCATAATTCATCACTTCCCATAACCCCATCCCCCTCCCAACCTCCCCCTTGAAGGGGGAGGAGATAATGCGCCTCCCGTCAGGGAAATAGCCAACCTCCCCTTCGGGTAAATTAGGGACAGCTCCCGATTAATTAGGGACAGCTCCCGATTCTTTTAAATCTCCCCGGTTTATATTCCCCGGTTTGTCACATCTTAAAATAAACATTCCTCCTGCCCCTTAAAGGGTAGGGGTGTGGTAAAAAATCATCTCTTTGACTCTTACTAACATCCATGCCAAGCGCGGGAACAACGAAGGATGAGAATATCAGGAGTAGGAGTAGGCTGGATAAAGCGAAGTGCATCCACCAAAACCATGCATATTATTTGTGGAACCGCTTCGCTTGTTCCACCCTACATATTTGACTTCTGTGTTCTCATATAAAATGTAAAGGTATCCTTCGCGATGTCGCCATCAACATCCTGAAGACGACTGATCATAGCCGCCTCCAAAGTGGGAAAGGAGGACCGGATCGCTGCCGGCGTCGCGATATCAATCACTTGGGCCTTGTGCATCATGCCAAGATTATCGCACTTTTCTCCCTCGTCAAGATAAGCGGTGGAAACGATAATCGTCATCCCCTGCCGGCGCATTTCACCCAGGATATCCCAGAATTCCTGACGGGAGACGGGATCGACGCCGTTGGTCGGTTCGTCGAGGATAAGGAGGCTTGGCTCATGGATTAGCACACAGGCCAGTCCCAATTTCTGTTTCATTCCCCCGGAGAGGGCGCCGGCCGGCCGTTCGGTAAAGGGCAGCAGGTTGGAAAAGCCCAGATACTTTTCTCGCCTCTGTTTCCGTTCCTCCCTGGGAATTCCGAAGATGTCCATGAAGAACTGAAGATTCTCATCCACCGTCAGGTCCGGATAAAGTCCGAAGCGCTGGGGCATGTAGCCGATGAGATCCTTGACCTTTCTCTTTCCGGACACTACGTTAATGCCGGCAATGAGAATCTTGCCCGCGGTGGGCTTGATCATCGTGGCGACCATCCGGAGGAGGGTGGATTTGCCTGCCCCATCCGAACCGACGAGACCGAAGATCTTTCCCTCTTCAATGACCATGGATACATCCCGCACAGCCTCAACCTCTCCAAAGCGCATGGAGACATGATCGATGGCGACGAAAGCGGCAAAGGATGAAGGAGTCGGTTCTGTTTTCACCTGAAAATGCCTCAACAACTAATTGAAATCATTATGTCAATATTTTCCCTCCCCTTCAAGGGGAGTACCGGGGTGGGGATGGGTCTGGCATTTTCATCCCCCTTTGTGACGGCAAGCCGTCATGAACGTTTCACCTAATAATGCATCTTTTTCCCTCCCCTTCAAGGGGAGGGCCGGGGTGGGGATGGGTCTTATCCGGTTACCACACCTTCTTACCCCATCCCCCTCCTAACCTCCCCCTTGAAGGGGGAGGAATCTTGATTTGGGCGCTGTCCCGAATTATTTCCCGATTTGGGCGCTGTCCCGAATTATTTCAGCCAGGAGTAGGGTGGATGAAGCGAAGCGCATCCACCAAAACCATGGATATTGTTTGTGGAACCGCTTCGCTTGTTCCACCCTACTTTCTTTCTCCCGATTATCATTCCCCTGATTATTTCATGGAAATTAGGGACAGCTCCCGATTATCATTCCCCTGATTATTTCAGCCAGGCGTCGGCGGGCATGCCGGTTTTCAACTCGTAGCCGGGATTGGGGATCGAGACCTTCACGAGATAAACGAGCTTAACCCGCTCCTTTTGTGTCTGGATGATTTTGGGGGTGAATTCGCCTTCCGGGGATACGAACGAAACAGTTCCCTTGAAGATGCGCTTCGGGAAGGTATCTATCTTTACATCCACCGCCTGTCCCGGTTTGACCTTGCCTATGGCCGTCTCTTCCACAAAGATTTTCAGATCGACATTGGACAGATTTGCCAGGTTGAAAACCTCCCGGCTGGGAGATACGACCTCGCCGGGTTCGATATTGCGGCTGGTAATGACGCCGTCGAACGGGGCGTGCAATTTTGTGTACGCTGTCTGTATGGTAGCCTGCTCACGAACCGCCTTGGCGAACTGGACCTGGGCCCGGGCGGCCTCGATGTCCTTTCTGGTCATCTCGATTTTTTGCAGATTGCTTTTGGCCTGGCGGAGAACGGCTTCACTTTCCGTCAGCCGGGAAGAGGCGGTGTCGTAGTGAAGCCGCACGGTGTCCCATTCTTTTTCAGCGATAACCCGCCGCTGATAAAGGGCATCATACCGTTCCTTGTTCTTTTTGGTATCTTCCATGACCTTCCGGGCGCTGGACACGTTCGCCTCTGCCCGCACGACATCGGCGGGAAGGGTGCTCAGATAAACATTGAGGAGTGTCTCGAGCTGCTGCTGGCCTTTGATCGCCCGGTCGAGAGAGGCCTCGGCCTGATCATGGCGGGACTGCAATTCAGAGGCGTCAAGTTCGGCCAGGATCTGATCCTTCGAGACGGCCTGTCCTTCCTTGACATTAACAACGGTCACTCTCCCGTTCACCTGGAAGGCAATCTTCGCGTCCTTGGCCTCGATGACACCGGAATAATAGAGTTCGCCATGCTTGTTTTTCCATTGCCCGTAATAGACGTATGCCCCCACGCCGAGGAGAAGGACGATGAAGATGATCAGAATTATTCTCTTTTTCATTTAATTTCCCCCATCGCCCTCTCCAGCCGGGCCTGATTGATGAAATAATCCCCCAGGGCTGTGAAATAATCAGATTTCGCCTTGGTGAGCAAGGTCTGGGCATCCAGCACGTCTGTCGATGTGGCAACCTGTTCCTTATAGCGCTCGTTATTGATACGGAAATTCTCCTCCGCCTGATCGATTGACTTCCGGGCAACAAAGACCTGTTTTTCCGATTCCCTAACGAGGATATAGGCCGCTTTTACTTCAAAGGCAACTTTGTCCTTTTCGTGGGCCAGCAGGCTGGTGGCCTGATTTTGCCTTGCCTGCCGCGAGTCCACCTGATTTTTCGTCTTTCCCCATTCCCAGAAGGCCCAATCGGCCCTCGCCATCAGATACCATGTCTCCATGCTCTTGTAAGGGCTTCCCTGGAGACTTCCCGAATCGCCAAAGCGTTCATAATGCCCCACGGCGCTGACGGTGGGGAAAAAATCTCCCTTGGCCGCCTTGACGTATTCTTTAGCCTGCTCCACCTTGAGGGAGTGCGCCTTTATTTCGGGACGCTTGTCAAAAGCGGTCTGAAAGCAGGTCTCGACGGTTTTCTCGAAGGGCTGGTAGGTCAGGATATCCTCCACCTCGACAGGGGCGTTGATGTCACGCCGCAGGAGAGTATTGAAGCGGGCCTTGGCTATTTCCAAACTGTTTTCCGCTTTGACCAGGTTGTGTTCGCCGTTGGCCACCTGGACCTCCGACTGGAGGAGGTCGTTTTTCGGGATCAGGCCGACATCAAAGAAGTTCTGCGCCTCGTTACGATGTGATTTTAATTGCGCCAGCGCCTGCCAGGCAACATCAAGGATTTTCTGGGCCTTGAGGATATGGAAGTAAGCCGCCTTGACCTCTTCGACAATATTCTGGGTCGTAGCGGATTCATCAACCCGGGCGATATCCTCGCCTCTCTTGTTGGCCTGGTAATTCGCTGCAATGGACCCGCCGGCGAAGATCGGCTGCCGGACCTCCAGTGACCAATTGTAATTGTCCGGGGTGCCCATGATCACCTGACCGCCAGTAGTCGACATCGGACCCAAGGGAGAGGTTATTGTCGTCGGCGGCATATTGACCCAGGGCGCATCATTGAGGCGCATGTAACTGTAAGACGTGCTCAGCTTGGGAAGAAATCCCGTGAAGGCCTCTTTTTTCTGTGCCTCCGCCCCCTTGACCCCTTCCCTGGCCGCCTGGATGACCATGCTCTGGTTCAGGGCCAGATCGATGCTCCTTGCCAGGGTGAATTTCACCGTACCCGTTTCCGGAAGCGCCGTCTGAGCAACCACAGGATTGGTTCCAAAAGCTGTTTGCTCAGTCTGAGCCGGAACGGTTTTCGGGAATAACAATATCGCACTCACCCAAAAAAACAACGCAGCCCAGACTTTTAAGTCCGGCTGTTTCATAATACATACATTTTCCTTTCCCTTCAGTCGGAACATTTACTCCACCCTTCTTTAGTTGTTCTCCGGCGTTTTTTTGACAGCTTTTAGAATTAAGGTTGATATCTCTCCGACAATTTTCTCCGAGACGTTTAAATCAAGTATACCGACAGATTCGAGATGCTGGGCATATTTAGCCCTAATGGGGGCGCTGCTCCTGTACAGGACAGTGGCGCCCACAACCATCATATGGATGATAAAGGGCGTCGCCTCGATAAATATGCCCTTCGAACGCCCCTCCTCAAGGATGGCGCCGATGATGCCCAGAAGACGGGCAAAATCATTTGCTACAAGTTGCGGGAAGTTTGTTCCCCCCGAGGCGACTTCCCTTAGCATGATAGGGGGCATCAACGGATTATTTTCGACAAAGCCGGCGAAACTCCGGATATAAGCCGACAATTTTTCTTCAGGCGTTTGCGCTGCTTCAACGGACTGGAATATGACATCGGCGATGTGTCCGATGGCGTTGTGAAGGACTTGCTCATACAGCGCCTCCTTGTCACCAACGTGGTAATAGATCATGGCTTTGTTCACGCCGGCCCGTTTGGCGATTTCATCCACCCGGGCGCCGCTGAATCCCACTGCCGAGAAGATCTGCATGGCCGCGTCAAGAATCCGCTGTTCCGTTGTTTGTTGTTTATCCGGCATTTTTCATTAATCATACCAACTATTCATTTTAACCAACTGGTTAGTAACAGGCAGGAGGATCTTTGTCAAGAAATTATTTTTCGAGGGCGATTTTTAGGACATCCATCATGTCTTCGACGAAATGAAAGTCTATATCCTTGCGAATATTGAGGGGAATATCGGCAAGGTCCTTCTTGTTCCACTTGGGCATGATGATGGTCTTGACACCGGCGCGATGGGCGGCGAGGACCTTCTCCTTGATGCCCCCAACCGGGAGCACCAGCCCCCGCAGGGTGATCTCGCCGGTCATGGCCAGATCCTTTTTCACCAGTTTATTGGTCAGGAGCGAAGTCAGGGCCGTCATGATCGTTACCCCCGCCGAGGGGCCGTCTTTCGGGATCGCCCCGGAAGGAACATGGATATGAATATCCACATCTTCGAAGAAATCCTTTGCAATGCCCAGGTCCTCGGCGTTGGTCCGGATGAAACTCAGGGCCGCCGTTGCCGATTCCTTCATGACATCCCCCAATTGCCCCGTCAGGGTCAGTCCCTTTTTCCCCTTCATGGCCGTCGCCTCAATGAACAGGATATCTCCCCCCACCGGCGTCCAGGCCAGCCCCATGACGACACCCGGTTTCGATGTCCGAGCGGTGATCTCCGAGGTGACCCGTTCCGGTCCCAGATAGCGGTGGATATCCTTCTGGCGGATCGTCGCCTTTTCCAGTGCCCCTTCCGCGACCTGGCTGGCCACGCCCCGGCAGACAGAGGCAATCTCCCGTTCCAGGTTTCTCACCCCGGCCTCCCGGGTATAACTGCTGATGATCAGGCGGATGGCCCCCCGGGTGAAGGAAATCTGGCCCGGTTGCAGGCCGTTTTCCGTTACCTGCCTGGGAAGGAGATACTTTTCGGCGATATGAAGCTTTTCATCGACGGTATAGCTCACCAGTTCAATGATTTCCAGGCGGTCCCGCAGGGCCGGCGGGATGGTATCCAGGATATTCGCCGTCGTAATGAACATGACGTGGGACAGATCGAAAGGGATGTCCAGATAATGGTCCATGAACGAGAAATTCTGGGCCGGATCCAGGACCTCGAGGAGGGCCGAAGAGGGATCACCCCGAAAATCGCTGCCCACCTTGTCGATCTCATCGAGCATGAAAACGGGATTATTGGATTCCGCCCGGCGAATGCTCTGGATGATTCGCCCAGGCAGGGCGCCGATGTAGGTCCGCCGGTGTCCGCGAATCTCCGCTTCGTCCCGGACGCCTCCCAGGGCAATGCGGACGAATTTCCTTCCCAGAGCCCGGGCAATGGACTGACCCAGGGAAGTCTTTCCCGTTCCGGGAGGCCCGACAAAGCAAAGAATCGGGCCTTTCGCGTCGGCTTTCAGTTTCCGGACGGCGAGGTACTCGATGATGCGCTTTTTCGGCTTCTCCAGGCCATAGTGATCCTCCTCCAGGACCTTCCGGGCCTTCCTGATATCCAGATTGTCTTCCGTCCCCTCCCGCCAGGGCAGGGCAAGAATCCAATCCAGATAGGTCGAGGCGACGGTGTATTCAGCCGACGAGGGATGCATCCGGTCCAGGCGCTGCAATTCCCGATCGGCCTCCTTTTTCGCCTCCTCGGGGAGGTCTTTCTTGGCCAGTTTCTCCCGGTATTCATCAACCTCAACCTTGGTCTCATCCTCTTCGCCAAGCTCCTTCCTGATGGCCCCGAGTTGCTGACGGAGGTAATAATCGCGCTGGCTTTTATCCATATCGTCCTTGACCTGGGACTGGATTTTGTTGCCCAGTTCGAGGACTTCCACCTGATGATTGACAAGGCGCGTGACCTCTCTGAGCCGCTGCTTTACCTCGATCAACTCCAGGATCATCTGTTTTTCCTCGGTCGGGACATTGATGATGGAGGCGATAAGGTCAGCCAGCACGCCTGGATCGGTAATCGTCTTGGCCATGGAGCCGAATTCCTGGGGAAGGAAGGGGGTCAGTTTCACGATCCGTTCGAAGAGTCCCACGAGGTTTGCCATGAGGGCCTCGATCTCGATATCCTTACTTTCCTGATCCTGAATGGATTCAATGCGGGCTTGAAGATATGGTTTCCCGGTCACTATTTCCCTGATGTGGAAGCGTTCGATGCCCTGCACAAGTAGCTGAGCTTTGTTCTCTGTGGTTTTGGCCATCTTGAGGATGACGGCGCTGGTCCCGATGCTGTAGAAATCCTCAGCTTGAAAGGTGGTCTCCGCCGGCGATTTCCTGGCCAGCACCAGGCCGATGATCCGGTCCTTTGCCATGGATTCATCAACGAGTTGCAGGGATTGCTCTCCAAAAACCTCCAGGGGCAGCATCATCTTAGGAAAGACGATCATATTGAAGAGGGGAAGAATCGGCAGTATTTCCGGGATATGAATGATCTTCATATCGTTCGTTATGTTCTGGTTTACTTTATCCGTCATGGGTTGTTTCCTCCTCTTGGCCCCATCACCGGAATACGCCTTTCCCGCTCCGCTGCAATTTTCCCCAGGCGAACTTCGAGGAGACCGTTTGCGTAATTCGCCTGTACTGTTTCTGTATCAACGGGTGCATGCAGGGCCAGGTGCCTTTCGAAATAGCCGTAAGGGATTTCTGCGAGATGGTAGCGCGTCGTTCCGGAAAGATAATGCTGATCACGCTTCCCGGAGATTTTGATGCTCTTGCGGCTTACCTCGAGGCGGATATCGTCCTTGGCTACCCCGGCCAGATCAACGAGGACGATAATAAGATCCGGTGTCTCATAAATGTCTGTGTGGGGGCGCCAGACATGTTCACAAAGGGTAAAGGTGGGGCTGGCGATATGAAACATGTCATCCAGCACATCCTGGATTTCCTGTTCGAATTTGCCGCTGTCGTTCCTGAACTTAATCTTTATATAGCCCATCTCAGCGCCGATCCCCTTTCATGTTTATCCATATTTACGGCCTTTCATCATATACAATGCTGTCGGCTTGTCAAGAAGCAACAGGGGGTTGTCTGTCAAGTAAAAAGGTATTGCACTGTCTCCATATTTACCGTATGAATCAACCTTGTCACATTCGCAAAAAGTCGTCATTCCCGCGCAGGCGGGAATCCAGAGCATCAGTAACTCCATAAAAACACTGGATTCCCGTTTTCACGGGAATGACATAAGATTGACATTTGGGACTTTTTGCGAGTTCGTCAACCTTGTTCTTAAAATGAAGGCGACCTATTATGAAAACTATTTTTGTCACCGGCGGCGCCGGATACATTGGCAGTCATACCTGCGTGGAGCTGCTTCAGGCAGGCTATAATGTCATAATTGCGGATAACCTCTCCAACAGCAAGATCAGCGTCCTCGACCGCATTGAGACAATTACTGGCCGCCGGCCCGTCTTTTACCATGCCGACTGCCGCGATCGCGTCGCCCTGAGGGCCATTTTCGCCGCCCATCCCTGCGACGCCGTTATTCATTTCGCCGGTCTCAAGGCGGTGGGTGAATCCGTTGCCCGGCCCCTGTATTACTATGACAACAACATCGGCTCGACCGTCGCCCTCTGCGAGGTAATGGCTGAATGCGGGCTCAAGCGGATTGTTTTCAGTTCTTCCGCAACCGTTTATGGTGATCCCGCTACGGTCCCCATCAGGGAAGAATTTCCCCTTTCCCCGGCCAATCCCTATGGCCGCACCAAGCTGATGATCGAGGAGATCCTCAAGGACCTCCGGAATGCCGATCCTGCCTGGCATGTCATTCTCCTGCGCTATTTCAATCCCGTGGGGGCCCACGAAAGCGGGCTGATAGGCGAGGACCCCGCCGGTATCCCAAATAATCTAATGCCCTATATAAGCCAGGTTGCCGTCGGCAAGCTCTCCCGGCTTAGGGTCTTTGGGAATGACTACGACACGCCGGACGGGACCGGTGTCCGGGACTACATCCACGTTGTAGATCTCGCACTGGGACACTTGAAGGCCCTGGAAAAGATTCAGCACACGGAATTCGCTACTTATAACCTTGGTACGGGCAGAGGATATAGTGTTCTCGAGATGATCAGAGCCTTCGAAAAGGCATCCGGCCGGCCAATCCCTTATGACATTGTCGAGCGCCGGCCCGGCGATATCGCCGTCTGCTACGCCGATTCCATTCTTGCCAAAACTAAATTGAATTGGACCGCCACCCGGGGGCTTGATGTCATGTGCGCCGACAGCTGGCGCTGGCAATCCCGCAATCCCAACGGTTATCCTGAGGAACACCGACATGAAAAACGCTAAAAAACAAGACCTGTACCCCGATGAACTTTACCAGGCCCAGATGGAGATCCGTTTTCTGAAGGAAACGATCGACGCCCTCAGGGAAGAACTCGAGAAGGAAAGGATCTGCCGTGACGACGATGTTCAGAAGGCCTTGGCCGATGCCCACGATAATATCAGGCAGCTCAAAGAAACGGTAAACTCCCTGCGCCTCGCAATGGAAAGAATGGCCATCGAGCATGACAAAGATAAGCAGAAGCTTATCGCGGACAGTCATGATGAAGCGAATCAATTGCGGGGCATGATTGACGCCATGAGGTATGAGATGGAAAAAAGAAAAATCAAATATGAAGACGAGGTGGCAGCCATTCGCCGTACTGACCGGGATGAAAAGCAGCAATTGCAGGAGGCGATTTTTACTTTGCGCCAGAAGTTGGAGGGTTATGAAAAAGGATGATCTTTTAGATGCCGATGTAAGGCTTCACCAGGCGGAACTGCTTCTCAATGTGGCCCAGACCATGGCAACCTATGAGACCCTAGACGACATGCTGAGGGTCCTGGTAGATATTACCACCAGTGAAATCCGTGCGGATCGGGGGACCATATTTCTGAACGATTCGGAAACAGGGGAGTTGTACTCACGGGTTGCCCAGGGAACCTTCCAGAGAGAAATCCGGATTATCAACAATACCGGTATCGCCGGTCATGTCTTTACCACCGGTGAGAGCCTGATTGTCCATGACGCCTACAAGGATGACCGGTTCAACCGTTCTGTGGATGAGAAAACCGGCTATACAACCAAAAGTATCCTCTGTGTGCCCATTCGCACCATGAAGGGAGAAATCATCGGCGCCGCCCAGATGCTTAACAAGAAGAAGGGGCGATTCAGCAAGGAAGATATGACCCTCCTCGAATCGATGACCACCCAGGCGGCAATTACCCTGCAGAGCATCGGAATTGTCGAGAAGATGAGAAAATTCCGGGCCAAGGAGATGGAGTTTTTCGATCTCGTTTCCAACGTCACCGCTGAGATAGATTTGGGCAGCCTTCTCAACAAGGTCATGTCGGAGGCAACCAGGATGCTTAACGCCGAGCGCTCCACCCTCTTTCTCAACGACGAGAAGCGGAAGGAGTTGTTTTCCAAGGTCGGAGAGGGGTTGGGGGCAATGGTAATCCGTCTGCCCAACCATATGGGCATCGCCGGCGCCGTCTTCCAGTCCGGAGAAACGATCAACATTCCTTATGCCTATGCGGATCTGCGTTTCAATCCCGCTTTTGACAGGAAAACGGGGTTTTTCACCAGATCGATCCTCTGCGTTCCTGTCGTTAACAAGAGCGGCAAGACCATCGGGGTAACCCAGGTTCTCAACAAGCGGGGAGGGCCTTTCACAAAGGATGACGAATCCCGGCTGCGGGCCTTTACCGCCCAGGTTTCCATCGCCCTCGAGAATGCCAAACTCTTCGATGACATCCAGAACATGAAGAATTACAGCGAGAGCATGCTCGAAAGCATGTCCAACGGCGTCATTACCCTCGACGAGGAGGGGAAGATCATCACCTGTAATGCCGCGGGACTCGGGATCATGCAGATTGAGGCTCCGGACATTATTGATCATGCGGTTCAGGAGTTTTTTACGGGAAAGAACTCCTGGCTCGTAGATAAAATTCACCGCGTGGATGAGACGAGGAAGTCCGAGGTAACCATGGACGCCGAGCTGGAATTCGGAGAAAACAAGGTATCGGCGAACATTTCTATCCTTCCCTTGACCAGCGAGGATAAAAAGAAACTGGGCGTCATGATTATCATGGACGACATCAGTTCTGAAAAGCGCGTAAAGTCAACCATGTCCAGATACATGGACCCCGGTCTTGCCGATCAGCTCCTCGAAGGAGGTGAGGATATCCTGGGCGGGAAAAGCACCATGGCAACGATTCTCTTTTCCGATATCCGCCAGTTCACAACCCTGACGGAGGAACTCGGAGCACAGGGAACGGTATCGCTGCTGAACGAGTATTTTACAATTATGGTGGAATGTATTCAGCGCGAAGGCGGGATGTTGGACAAGTTTATCGGCGATGCGATTATGGCCGCCTTCGGAATCCCCCTTGCTCATGATGATGATGAAGACCGGGCCATGCGGGCCGCTATTGCCATGATCAATGCCCTCAATCGCTGGAACCTGGAACGGATGTCCCAGGGAAAGAAGCCGGTGAAGATGGGGCTTGGACTGAACACGGACGTGATTGTCTCAGGGAATATCGGCTCGCCGAAAAGAATGGACTACACCCTGATCGGGGACGGCGTCAATCTCGCGTCGCGACTGGAAAGCTTATGTAAAAGGTATCATGCCAGTATCCTGATCAGCGAAAATACCTTTAAACGTCTCCGGGGGACCTACCGGATCAGGGAGGTAGACCGGGTGGTGGTCAAAGGCAAGACGGAGACGGTCGGCGTCTATGAAGTCCTCGATTACCACACCGCCGAGAGCTTCCCGAATTTGATGGAAACAGTAAACCATTTTCAGGATGGACTTCAGAAATACAGGAATCAGCAATGGGACCGGGCGATTCAGTCTTTTAGCAAGGCCATGGAGCTTAATCCGGCCGACGAAATTTGCCGGATGTATACCGACCGCTGCAAATTCTGGAAAGAAACACCCCCCGCGGAGGGCTGGGACGGCGCCTGGATCATGGACTCCAAATAAATTAACCTCATGAAGGAGCGAATGACGATGCAAATTATGAAAATATTTCTACTGACTGCCGTCATTGTCATGCTGTCCGGATGTGCCGCGTGGCGTGACAGAGAAGGAAATAAAGCCCCGGAACCAGTCAAATCCGGATGCGAATATAGTTGTAGTTATTATAAAAACAATCTGGGAGCATACACATATGAGGTATGCTTCAAAGAATGTATGGACAAAAAAGGATATTCGAAATATTGAAACTTCCATTATCGGGGGGGGCGGGTGAGAAATCATCCGCCTTTTTTATCCCTCAGCGAAACCCAAAATGGCGAAGGGTTGGTAAAATAGTTGCAAAACAAGAGAAAAGGGGTTAACCTGAGATTGGATAACCCCTTGATTTCACTAATGGAGCCGATGGCCAGAATCGAACTGGCGACCTGCTGATTACGAATCAGCTGCTCTGCCGGCTGAGCTACATCGGCGCGACAGGTGCTCCTTTAACTTAACATTCGCATGTTGTCAAGACATAAGCCCATTTACCTTGACAATACACAGGGTTTTCATTAAGAATTGCAGAATATTTTTCCAGGAGGGATGATCATGAAGGAACTGATGAAAAAGCTTGTGTCCCTTTCGCCCATCAAGATTTCCATTTTTCTGGTGATTCTGGCGCTGGTGCTATTCTTCATGGATCTGCCCTTTCTTCGCTTTATGGAGTTGAAATCACTGGATTTACGGATGGTATCCCGTGGACAGTTGCCCACGGGCGGGGAAGTAGTCATCGCCACAGTAGACGAAAAGAGTCTTTCGGAAATCGGCAGATGGCCCTGGTCGAGAACAGTGACCGCCCGGCTTGTCGATACCCTGAAGGGCTATGGCGCCAAGGCGGTGGGTTTTGATATTGTCTTTGCCGAACCGGATCAGAATGCGAGCATGCAAACCCTCGCTGAAATCTATCAGGATGCAACCAAGATGGGTATTCAGGATCCCCGTCTCATGGGCATTCTCGAGGCTAAGGCGAAAGCCTCCAATACTGATGCCATTCTTGCCAAATCCATCGAAAAGGCAAAGAATGTGAGTCTCGGTTATTTCTTCCATACAACGGCAAAGGATGTCGGTTTCATCAGTGAGGAATATATTGCCGCCGCCTCATCTTTAATCGGCGGTTCCATGTATTCCATGGTGCGGGCGAAAAGTCAGGCGGGAACATATAACATCATCCCGGCCTACGCCCCGGTTCCGAGTATCAAGGAGATTGCCGAAGCGGGAGAAAACAGCGGGTATTTCAATGCCTTTCCCGATCCCGACGGCGTCATCCGCTGGTCGCCGCTGGTCATCAAATTTCAGGACAATTATTTTTATCCCCTCCCTGTAGCCCTGCTCATGCAGTATCTCGATTTTCCCATGATTGTCCTCAACCTTGCCGATTTCGGCGTGGACGGGATTATGCTCGGGGATTTGCGGATCCCCACCGATGAAAGCGGACGCTTGCTGATCAATTACCTGGGTCCGGCCAAGACCTTTCCCCATTATTCCATCACTGACATCCTCAACGGCCGCCTTTCTCCCGATCTTTTCAAGGGAAAGATCGTGGTTGTCGGCGCCACCGCCACCGGCATCTACGATCTGCGGGTTACCCCCTTCAGCCCGGTTTATCCCGGAGTGGAACTGCACGCGACGGTAGTCGACAATATCCTGCACCGGAATTTTCTGGAACAGTCGGCCTGGACAACCTTTGTTGATATCTGCAACATCGCCGTATTCGGCATGATCATGGGGATAGCGGTTCCGCGGGTCAAAGCGGTTCAGGGCATCATCCTTGCCATAGTCCTCACCGGCGGTTTCATTGCCGGAAATACGTTCATTTTCGCCAAATACAATACCTGGCTTAACATGGTCTATCCCGTGTTGACCATGATGACGATTTATTTAGTCATAACGGTATATAGGTACTTTACGGAAGAGCGGGAGAAGAAAAAGATCCGTGGGGCGTTTCAATATTATCTGACAGCTTCGGTTATCACCGAGATCCTCAAAGACCCGACCAAATTGAAGTTGGGGGGCGACAAGAAAGATCTGACCGTCATGTTTTCCGATATCCGCGGTTTCACAACGATCTCGGAAAAGCTGAGCCCCGAGGAACTCGTCAGACTCCTGAACGAGTACCTCACAGTCATGACGGATATCGTATTCAAATATGAAGGACTTCTCGACAAGTACATCGGCGATGCCATCATGGCTGTCTTCGGCGCACCGCTGGAACAGCCGGATCACGCCTTGCGCAGCTGCCGGACCGCCCTGGAGATGATGGCGGAACTGAAGGTGCTTCAGGAGCGTTGGGCCCAGGAGGGAAGACCCTATGTGGATATCGGGGTCGGGATAAACAGCGGCGATATGGTGGTCGGCAACATGGGTTCTAATATGCGCTTCGATTACACCGTTATGGGTGACAATGTCAATCTCAGCTCCCGCCTCGAGGGAATCAACAAGGAGTATGGAACCCATATCATCCTCAGCGAGTTTACCTATGAGGTCGTCAAGGAAGAGATGTTCTGCCGGGAGGTCGACTCCGTACGCGTCAAGGGCAAAAAGCTTCCCGTCAAGATCTATGAATTGATCTGCGAGACGAAGGATGCGGCCGAACACGAGGAATATGTGAGGCGCTTCCACGCCGGTCTGGAAAAATACAAGCAGGGACGTTGGGATGAAGGCATCGCAACCTTTAGAAGCGTCCTGGAGATCCATCCCGATGATCCGCCGGCCAAGCTTTACATCCAGCGTTGCGAGGATTTGAAGGAACACCCCCCGGAAGGGGAGTGGGATGGTGTGTTCACCATGACGAAGAAGTAACGGCTTCGTAAAAAGACCCGGATGCTGCGTTGCGCTTCATCACTCGTCCCTGCGGCGTACCACAAGTACGCCTCAGTCCTCGCGATTTGCGCGCCTTGCCTGCGGATCTTTTTACAAAGCCGTCGATTATGGCCAATTTAGGGAAAGAAATAAACTTATGCCTTATCAGGAAGTCCATAAATACCGGAGTTGGGTCGAGGTTGACCTCGATCATTTTGCCAGGAACTGGAAGGAGATGAAGCGCCTGGTCCGGACGGGCGTGAAAATCCTCCAGGTGGTCAAGGCGGATGCCTATGGTCACGGAGCCATTGAAATTGCCGAAGTGGCCCTGAAAAACGGCGCCGTATATCTTGGCGTGGCCAACGCCGATGAAGGCGTCCAGCTCCGGGTAAGCGGCGTCATGTCCCCAATCGTAATCCTCAGCCCTTCCCCGGAGGGAGAAATCGGCGATATCATCAAATACAATCTCACTCCTTCCGTGTCGGACCTGCATTTCGCGAGATCCCTCCAGGCACGCTGCGAGAAGGTCCATATCCGGATACCGGTTCATGTCGAGGTGGATACGGGGATGGGAAGAGGGGGAACCCTTTACTATGAGGCATTTCAGACCATTAAGGATATCCTCGCTCTTTCGAACCTTATTCTGGAAGGAATTTTCACCCATCTTTCCTCAAGTGAAACCCTGCTCGAATATAACGAGGGACAGGCGCAACTTTTCAGTCGTCTTCTCGCCCAGCTGGAAGAGGCAGGAATCCGCATCCCCATCCGGCATATGTCCAACAGCGGCGCTATCCTGAATTACCCCCAGTTCAATTTCGACATGGTGCGTCCGGGACTCATGTCTTACGGTATCTATCCTTCCGCGGAGACGATGGATAAAGCGGACCTGCTGCCGGTAATGTCTTTCAAAACGAGGATCGTGCTGTTGAAGGATTTCCCGAAGGGATACAGCATTGGTTACAATCGAACTTACATCACCGAAAAGCCGACCAGGATCGCGACGATACCGATCGGATACGGAGATGGTTACGGCGTCATTCTTTCCAACCAGGGAGAGGTTCTCATCCGGGGTAAGCGCGTGCCTGTCATCGGCAGGGTTTCCATGGACATGTGTACGGTAGATGTGAGCTCTATCCCCGATTGCCAGGTTGGCGACGAGGTCGTCCTCATGGGACGGCAGGGGCAGGAATCAATCTCCGCCAATGAAATTGCCGGTCGGGTGGGAAGCATCAGCTATGAAATCCTTTGCGCCCTCGGAAAGCGGGCGCCCCGTTTGTTTATCCACAAAGGAAAGGCGGACACCGTGCTGCCCAGACTCCGGCGCATCTATATCCCCGACGAAGAGCGCTCCATCGACCGGATCGACAGCATCATCAGGCAGTGTTTCCAAACCCGGGCCCGGAGCGAGGAATTAGGGGATGCCATCTATTACGAAATGTTCGAGACCCTCTTCGGAAAAGAGGATCGACAGTTGGAATTGCGGGAAGACTTCCGTTATGATATTAGCGTTGCCGAGTTCGAGGCCGGCAAAGACGGAGCGGCAGTCCGGCCCGAAGACGCCCTGCGGGTAACGACCCGGGTTTCTTATAAGAAGACCTTGAAAAACGAAGCCTTCGTCATTGGCTGCGCCTTTGATGAAGAACAGTTGGCCGCGTTTTTCGAGGATCCTCGGTGCGAGTACCGCTGGCTGATGAGCCGGGGGGAAAGCTTGGTCATGGAAAGGGACTTTCGCGTTGCCAGGGTGAGTATCGACGGCATGGATGTACCCACCATCCGTACCGAAATGACCTCCCGGGGTTATGAGGTCTGGTGCAGCCATGAGGCCCTGCGGGAAAAGCTCAATACCCAGGTGGAAGTGGCCATCGAAATATTTACTAAGAAATCCCGGACAAACAACATTTTTTCCGTCTATGTCGTCTATCCGACCCGGGGACTCGATATTTCCTTTAATTACGAACAAACGGGTTTCCGGCATGTCCGGGAGGTGAGTTTTTTTGCGGGCAAGCATCCTTATCCGGAAATCACGCGGGAAAAAGGCAAATATATCCGTCTCCGGGCCCCAAATCATACCTGGATCTTCCCGAACAGCGGCGTGACCTTCGTTTGGGATGCTTAGGGAGGCAGCTTGGAGTTGATGAATAAATTACGGGTGGGTATCATCCTGGGGGGAATGTCATCGGAGCGGGAGGTATCCCTAAACAGCGGCCGGAACGTCTACGACAATCTCGATCCGGAATACTACGAGGGCATTCCGCTTTTTATGGATGGCGACGGAGGACTCTGGGCGATCCCCTGGCAACTGGTATCTCAGAATACGACTGTTGATATTGTAGAACGTCTCGCAAGCGAAGCCCGGAGAATGCCCTATGAGGCGCTGAAGGAGAACATCGATTTTGCCTTCATTTCCCTCCATGGTAAATACGGCGATGACGGATGTATCCAGGGTCTCCTCGAACTTCTCGGGATTCCCTACACCGGACCGGGGGTCCTGGCGTCCGCCCTGGGGATGGACAAGCATATCCAGCAGAAGATATTGGCGGCGGCGGGGGTTGACGTCCCGAAAAGTATGGTTGTGTATGAGGATGAATGGTTGCGGGCGCCGGAGCAAGTGCGGGAAAAGTTGCGGGAAAAGTTTGCCCTGCCCTTTTTTGTCAAACCGGTCCGGGAGGGATCGAGCGTCGGGGTGGGCAAGATTCAGGATATGGCCGACCTGGACGGAGTCATAAAAGAGGCCCTGCGCTGGGACCGGGCGGTGCTGGTCGAGGAATTTCTCGAAGGCATTGAGTTTTCCTGTATCGTTATGGAGCGGGACGGCGAGATCGCACCCCTGGAGCTGACGGAGATCTATCCCCAGAGCGCTTTTTATACCTACGACGACAAATACATGCCCGGACGATGTCGTAAGTTCACGCCCCCGAAAAACATCCCCCGGGAAACAGCGGCGATAATCAAGGCGGAAGCCAAGCGCGCCTTTGAAGTGCTCGGGTTTCGATCCTACGGACGTATAGACGGCTTCTATCTAAACGACGGCAGGATTTTCATAACCGATCCGAATTCGTCTTCCGGCATGGCCCCATCTTCCTTCTTCTTTGAGCAGGCGGCCAGTGCCGGGATGTTGCCGTCGATGATGATCTCGACGTTGATCCAGAACGCCCTTGCCATTCACCAGGGGAAAAAGGGACCGCTGTAGGAAGGCAACAGGGGAAGGTAACGAGACCTTTGAAAAATGGCGTTTCAGGCTCCCTACCGTCATTCCGGCGAAAGCCGGAATCCAGTATTTTCAACATGTTCTGGATTCCGGATCAGGTCCGGAATGATAGAAAAGGGCGTTTTTCAAAGGTCTTGTAACAGGCAATAGGGGAAGTGTTTCTATATTTCCCTCCCCTTCAAGGGGAGGGTTAGAGCTTGCCCCGTACTTGATACGGGGGTGGGGATGGGGTTGATTATGGCAGATCATATGGAAGCGAAAAAGCTCAGAGTTGCGGTCATTATGGGGGGGGTGTCCTCAGAGAAGGAGGTTTCCCTGGAAAGCGGCCGTAATATCTTCAGTAAGATGGATCGAAAAAGATTCGCTCCCTTGGCAGTGTTTATGGACTCTCAGGCCCGTCTCTGGGATATCCCCCTGAAACTCCTCATGAGAAACTCTACGAGGGACATCGAGGATGACCTGGAAACGGAAGCCAAACGGATTTCCTATGAATCCATTAAGGACTGGGCCGATCTCGTTTATCTGGGCCTTCATGGCAAGTATGGGGAAGACGGATGCATACAGGGACTTCTCGAGCTATTGCGCATTCCCTATACCGGTTCGGGGGTTCTTGCCTCAGCCCTGGGAATGGATAAATATATTTCGCGCCGGATCCTGGCCATGAGCGGCATTGACGTCCCCGCGACCGTTCCGGTTTTCCGGCAGGTTTGGGATGGGGAAGGACGGGAAAATATTCTTGCCCGGATTGAAAGAGAGGCAGGTTTCCCCTGTATTGTCAAGCCTACCCGGGAGGGGTGCAGTACCGCCGTGAAAAAGGTCGTTGCTATTGAGGGGGTCGCCGCAGCCATCGAGTCGGCCTTCGTCTGGGACAATGTGGCCCTGGTGGAGGAGTTCCTCACCGGGACGGAAGTCACCTGCGGGGTACTGGGTGATGATCCGCCGCTGGCGCTCACCCCGTCGGAAACAATCCCCACCGACGACATCCTTTCCCTTGAGGATAAGTTTCTCTATGGGCAGGGGGAAAACAAGACCCCGGCCAGGGTTTCCGATGATGTCCTGAGCAGGATTCAGGAGACGGCGATCGCAACCTTTCGCGCCCTGGATCTCAAGGGTTATGCCCGCATCGATATGTTTGTCCGGCCCGATGGGCGGGTAGCGGTTCTCGAACCCAATACCCAGCCAGGGATGACACCTTCGACGGTATTGTTTCATCAGGCCGCTGCCGCCGGCATAACCCAGGCCGATTTCATAAGCCGGGTCATCGACGCGGCGTTAAAGGCTCATCGCAGCAAGCGGGGCCCCTTGTAAGTGAAATTCCTTGCCACGATGTTCGATTCTTTGGGGAGATCCGTCCTGCGTGCGGTGGAAGAGCTGGGCCGGATCATCCTCCTGTTTCTTTCTGTTTTGAGCTGGATGATCCGGCCGCCCTGGCGCTTGCGCAATATATTCAAGCAGATGGAATTCGTCGGTGTCCGTTCCATTTTTGTGGTGGTATTAACGGGCATGTTTACCGGCATGGTCATGGCCCTGCAGGGGTATCACGGCTTCCGGATGTTCAGCGCCGAGAGTATGGTGGGATCGGCGGTGGCCCTCGGCATGACGAGAGAGCTGGGACCCGTCCTCACGTCCCTGATGGTGACGGCCCGGGCCGGATCGGCCATGGCTGCCGAACTTGGCACCATGAAGGTGACGGAACAGATCGACGCCCTCTATGTCATGGCAGCCAATCCGGTGCAATATCTGATTGTTCCCCGCGTTATCGCCGGCGTCATTATGGTTCCCTTGCTGACCGTCATCAGCGACTTTGTCGGAATCCTCGGCGGATATTTCGTCGGCGTGCAGATTTTAAATATCAATTCCGGTCTTTTTATGAAGAACATGACGAAAATGGTGGAATTAAACGATATTTACAGCGGACTGATCAAGGCGGCCTGTTTCGGTCTCATCCTGTCTCTGGTCGGCTGTTACAAGGGATTCAATACCACCGGCGGCGCCGAGGGCGTAGGCCGGGCAACCACCGAAGCTGTCGTCCTGGCCTCCATTACGATCCTGATCAGCGATTATTTTTTAACGGCCCTGATGTTTTGACTTTAAAATTATGATAGAGCTTGTTGACGTTCATAAGTCCTTTGGTAAACAGAAAGTCCTCAACGGCCTGAACCTGGCGATAGAAGCTGGTAAGACCACCGTCATTATCGGGCGCAGCGGCGGGGGTAAGAGTGTCCTCCTCAAGCATATCATCGGACTTATGAAGCCCGATTCCGGTCAGGTCCTCATCGATGGAGTGGACATGACGAAGCTCAATGATAAAGAATTGAATGAAATAAGGAAGAAATTCGGGATGCTCTTTCAGGAGGCCGCCCTTTTTGATTCCATGAATGTGGGTGAAAATGTCGCCTTTCCCCTCCGGGAACACGCCAAACTCAAGGAAAAGGAGATCTGGGAGATTGTCGCCGACCGGCTCCGCTCGGTCGGCCTGACGGGGGTGGAGGGGAAAATGCCGTCCGAGCTGAGCGGCGGGATGCGGAAACGGGTCGGCCTGGCCCGGGCGATTGCCCTGCATCCGCAGATCGTCCTTTTCGATGAGCCGACCACGGGACTCGATCCGGTCATGGCCGAAGCCATAAATCATCTGATCATTGAGACCCAGCAGCACTTCAACCTGACTTGTATTGTCATCAGTCATGATGTCCAGTCCATCTTCCGGATTGGTCATAAGATTGCCATGCTCTACGAAGGGAGCATTATTGCGTATGGAACGCCGGAGGAAATCCGGGCGTCCGATAATCCTGTCATCGAGCAGTTCCTCAAGGGTAGCATCGAGGGACCGATCAGGATCATGTAAGTAGGGAGACTTGAATGTTTTCAATTAGTTCCGAGGCCAAGGTTGGTCTATTCGTTCTGGTAGGATTGATCATCCTCGGTTATATGTCGTTCCAGGTGGGTCAACGGGGGTTTACCTTCAAGCGCGGTTACATGGTGGAAGTTGAATTCGACAATGCCGCCGGTTTATCACACGACGCGGCAGTACAGATCGCTGGCGTCGAGGTCGGACGGGTGGAAAAGATCCGCTTAAAAGACGGCAAGGCCCTCGTGACGATGCGCTTCCCCGGCGAGGTCAAGCTGGAGAAGGATGTAACGGCGGCGATTAAGACCCATGGCATTCTCGGCGACAAATATATCGAAATCATTCCCGGTACGCAGGGGGGCGCCTATCTCCAGGCCGGGGAGAGTATCTCCCGTGTTGAGCGCCAGGCCGATGTGGATAAGCTCCTCAATCAATTGGCGTCTATTGCCGAGGATGTGAAGGTGGTTACGGGTGCTCTGAGCAAGACCATGGGGGGAAAGGCGGGCGAGGAGTCCATTGGGGCGATCCTGGAGAATACCCGCCTCCTCACAAGAAATCTCAACGCCGTCGTGATGAATAACGAAGCGACCCTCCGGGCCATGCTGGAGAATACAAAGCAGTTGACCGGTAATCTGAACCGGGTAGTGGTCCAGAATGACGACAAGATTGCCCAGGTCATCGAGAGCCTGCGCGGGGCCTCCAGCCAGATGGAGAAGACCTTTACCGCGCTGAATGATATTACCGACGGTATCCGTCGCGGCGAAGGGACGATGGGGCAACTGGTCAAGGACAAAGGGATGGCGGACCGCCTGAACAAGACGATGGCTAGCCTGCAGGAAGTCTCGGATAAGATCAACAAAGGTCAGGGCACCCTCGGGAAGCTCGTCAATGACGACGAAACGGTGAAAAATCTGAATCAGACCCTCGGCGGGATCAATAAGTTTATAAATAAGAGCGAACAATTCCGAACCTTTATCAGCTACCGGGGAGAATATCTCACCGAAAAGAGCGATGCGAAAAGCTATCTTGATCTGAGAATCCAGCCGCGACAGGATTATTTTTATCTCCTCGGCCTGGTTACCGATCCCCGGGGCCGGCGGACCGTCAAGGACATCACCACCCAGGGTGGGGCGACCACGCAGATTACCGAATGGGACAAGAGCGGGCTCCTCTTTAACGCCCAGATCGGCAAGCGTTATCAGGACGTTGTCGTCCGCGGCGGTGTCTTTGAATCCACCGGAGGCGGGGGAATTGATTTCATGTCCTTCAAAGACAAACTGAAGTTGAGCTTTGAGGCCTTCGATTTTGCCTCCGATCGCAACGCCCATCTCAAGGCGGGGGGAGAATTGCGCCTCCTGAAGAATATCTATCTTAATGCAGGATGGGACGATTTTATCAATAAAAGTAACCAGTCGCCCTACGTCGGCGTGTCGCTCCGGTTTGAAGACGATGACCTGAAATATCTGCTGACATCCGTTCCGGTGCCGACAAAATAATGATATGATTCAAGAAAATAGTTCTTGACAAATTAGTTAAAATGCATAAATTGCAACCGCTCAGTGAAAATATAAGTGGTACGTTATGACGGAATTATGGTGAGGGGCTCATGGGCCGGTATTTCAATCCCGCACAAATATCCCTGACGAGTTCGGTCTTTCAGCACGCAGAGCGGCTGACGAGTGAGTATTTCCGCTTGAGCCCGGAGACGATCAAAGCCCATCGCTATGACGTGAAAACCCTGGCGTTCCTAGAGGAACATGAGGTCAGGAAAGGTGCTTTCGCCCATCTCTGCAAGTATCATTACCATAAAGATGAAGAACAGGGACAGAGACAGGGGAAGGAACGGGGATTTCATTTTTACCGGATTTGCCTCCAGGACGACCGGATTCTCGACGCCGTGGAACGGGCCCATTCCTTTATCCGCTTAAGTCCGCTGATGCTTTACATCGCCGCCCACGAGCTGGTTCATGTCATCCGGTTTGACAACGGGGAGACGGCATTTGATCTTTCTGTCGAAGAGAAAAGGCAGGAGGAAGAAAAGGTTCACAGCATTACCCGCGACATGCTGCAATCATCTATGAACCAGGACCTGAAACTGGTTCTGGATTGCTTCAGCAGCCGCTATCATATTGGCGACATGTTTTCGTAAAATAATAATTGGGAGGGTAGCTTATGCCAATTTATGAATACAAATGCAGGAAATGTGGAAAGGACTTTGAGTTGTTTCAGAGGATTACTGATCCTGCCGTCAAATCTTGCCAGTTCTGCAAGGGACCAGTTCAAAAACTGATGTCCCTGTCTTCTTTTCACCTGAAGGGAAGCGGCTGGTATGTAACCGATTATGGAGGAGTCAAGGCGCCGCACAGTGAGGGAAAGCACGAGGAGTCAGCCTCCACCGAGACGACGACTACCGAGACAACAAAAACGGAATCGCCCGGCGAAGCGAAATCTTCAGAATAAAAACCATTTAAAGTCAAGGATAACCAAACCGGAGACGGCCATATATCACTGATCTCCGGTTTGGTTTATCTACAGCAAGGATCAGGCCCCCCTTCTTTTCTGGTTGACCTGGCGGTGGGGCGACCTCTCCCGGCCCCGGCATGCCGGTTCAGTAAGTGGCAAACATCAAGACAATAGACAGTGTCAGATGCAATTATTTGCCGCCTTTCTTTCGGTAATCGGCGAGACTTTTCCAATAAAAACAGATCCCTATCAAAAACTGCTTTCACCTACGAGTCAATAAGTCTCGGTTAGTAATAGGGGTGATGATTACCATTTCAAATTGAGACCCTCTTGATTATCCTGCCGGTGTCACAGATAGAGGGGAAGATGTTAATATTGGGCCATAAGTCAAGTCTGGCAAAGATCAGGACACATAATTTTTGTAGCGAACAGGGCTCCGCCCTGTACCCGATAAAAGAAAATGATCAAAGAACCAAATGGCCAAGTAATCTATTTGCCAGAACGTACCGGGAGGGCCCGGCCGAAGGCGGCGATATCGCTTGATTGGTGCGCCCACATACGCACGCCAGTGGTGAAACCAAAGCTGGCGGCTTTGGCACCGTCCTTGTCAGATGCCCAGGGAATATGACACGTAAGACGAATCAATTCTGTTAAATGAATATCCAATGTCAAGCCAAAGCCACCACGGCATTGGGATTGATAACTATTACTCGTATCGAACAACCCCGCTAACTCGTTTTGCGTCGGCAGCCGCCAATCCGTGTATCCACCTCCACGATAATTCTCGCAATAGGACTTCGCATCCGCCCATTTTATTCTGCTCCCATTGTCTTTCGCCGCCCACATCAGGTGCGTACTCGTGTCCATGACTGTCCCATCGTCATAGGCGATAAAGCGGCCATCCCTCTTAATCTCCTTCGCTGTGGATACCGTCGGCCGTTTTGCCATAGCGAGGGTCGTTCTCCTTTCCACCTCCAGAGAGGCCTTCCCCTCCTCTATCCTCTTCCGTTTCTCCTCCAGGGCTTTCTTTTTCCCTAGCAGCGCCTTCTCCTTTTCCAGCTTGCGCTCTTCATCTTCCAGTTTCCTGTTTTCATCATCCAGTTCATCGGTGGCCACTGCCGCCGTTACGGATGATTCATCCCTTGCCACTTTCGTTCTGCCGGCGGGAACCGGACCGTCCGCCTTACCGGCCGATCCTGACATAAAATAGAACTGTCCCTCCAGAGAGGACAATTCCCATGGCACTTGACCCGTTTCCTTCTTTACCTTCGTTCGTACTCTAATGAAAACATCGCTTATGGTAAGTCCGGGGGCCTGAATATACTTGAGCAATGCTGCGGTGTAGGGACTGTTCCGCCCGTCGCCATCACGGGCTAGGTTTCCGGGGCTGGTGGAATAGGAAATGAAGGTGCCCGAAGGTGCACTGCTGACGATTGCCAGCCCCCTTGCGGCGTTTCTGAAGCTGCGGGTGAAAGGATTGTCCCGGCAGGCGTCAAGCATGACAATATTCAGACCATTGTTGGCTGTTGCCATTTCATCGAGGATTTTATTGGCATCAACTGCCTGATACTTGACGTCCGTCTCCTTGTTTATCTTCGCGTCAATCGGCAGCAGGTAATTGGCTCCATTAACCTGCACACCATGGCCGGCATAATAGAACAAGCCCACGCCGCCCCTCTTAAGGAGGTTGCCAAACGCCTCAATGGCCTCATCCATTTCCTGTAATCTCGCGTTTTTCTTGAGGGTAACTGAAAAACCGAGCTTCTCCAGAATGGCAGCCATATCCGCGGCATCATTGACGGGATTCTTAAGTGGGCCGGCACTGTAGGCACTGTTGCCGATGACCAGTGCCGTTCGCTGCTCCGTCGCCGCATTTACGATACTCGGCAGGCACAAGGCCGACAGCACAAGGCAAAGGATGAAACGGGTGGCTTTCCTTTTCATGGTCGGTTCCTTGAATTCTACTGTTTTCTCAAGCGAAATCACAATCGGGAGCGGTAATGGCTATCCAATCGTTTTACAACTAATCAATAACGACATTATAATCAAACAAAGTATCATTAATCTGAAATTATTCATATTCTCACCTCCTTCCCTCATTATTCTCGAAGCGCAAATAAAAGAAAAAACCACTTGTTTGAAACTTGATGTGAAGTAATACTGACTACTCGTACTGTCTTCATGCACGCCTAACTAATAAAAAGTCAAGAGGATGTTTCATTTATTATTATTTGCACCAGTGAAATTATGTAACGAGGGCGACCTGAAAAATCCCTTCTCTAAACCCGAGGGAAGGCAGCTAATTCCTGTCGCAGGCAATCTATTTTCCCATCCTTTGTCTCCAGTTCGAGATCTTTGCATAACCAAGAAAAATAGTTCGCAAACAGAAGAGGCTGCAGAATCCCGTGTTGCTGGTCGAAATCAAGCATTTTTTCAAGAACGACGTTTTGTTTAGTGCGGGAATAATATTTCCAATCCAAAGGCCGTTACAATATTATGGATATTATCTTTTAACGGTCGTTGTAAACCTCAAACTCGTAAAGCCAACCATGCTCAATATCGCAGTTATTGAAGGCAAAACGCACCTTCGCAGCACTGACCTGGCTAAAAACTATTTCCATTGGGGTTGACCAAGAATCCCACCATTCTTTGGGCTGCGTAGTCTTATACTTGAGGTAGTCTTTGCACTTGCCTGAGGAGAATGTATCCATCCACATCTGGCCGTTCCAGTATTGAACTTTGCAATCATTCGGCACGTTCTCCCGTCCATGGTGCCAAAGGACCACCCGATTAAAATTCTTTGTCGTACCGAAATCTATTGTCGCCTGCCGCCATCCGCAGGCCTTATCAGCCCAACTCTTTTGACCGCCTGTAAAGGCAAGGCCACGAGCCCATTCACTGCGGTATGTCCGAATGCCATCTGCTATTTGCCATTGGCGACTGCCTCCACCCCACCCGAAATCAGACTCCAGTGGGGATGGGAACCCGGACATGGCAGCGCTTTGGGCTATATTACCGGGATCGCTAGTCACAGAATTGGTTAAGATGATTAAAGCTGTACGCTGTTCCATGGCTACTAGCAGTGAAGATGGATTGAACAGGAAAAGTATAGTCAGTATAAGGACAATTCTTAGAGGCATGGCTTGCATAGAAATACTCCGCAATTCAAAATCTCAGCATTTCTTATACTTCATCAGCCATCAAATGACAATTTTATGTTGTGGATTTCAGATTGAACAGTTGTATGAAAGGAAAAAAGCAGGCACGCTCGCTTTCAGGAAGCTATGCAAACGCCGCCATCACCTGAAAAAATCAATCTCCAAAAACAGCATGTTATAATCAGTTATCATTAAATACTTGGAAAAATCCAGTAAATTGTTTTTAATAGCGGTTTGTAGGCCAGAGAATATACTCTCTGATGGGACAGCAGATGCCGTCTTTGCTTGACGTGACCTCAAGATCACATAAGAGAACATAGTTTTTTCTTTTTGAATAAAATGTGCATGGAAGTAGCCGCTTCATCGTTTCAAGTCTCTCAAATATTCAACGAGCTTGTAAATCCTGGTCGAGGGGTTATCCGTCCCGCTTGTCTTATGGAATTCTTCGAGCTGTTTCGCATGATTGATGGCGGTTTCCAACCGTTCATCTCCCATAAAGACATCCTTTGCCCCTTTTTCATAACCCGGCATATATTTTTCCAGGTCAGACATGACCAATGTACAGTTGGAATCATCAGCCACTGCGCAAAATGATCGGGTGGTGTAAGTGAAGTGAAGCAGCAGCCAGATCTCAAAGCAGGGAATTGACATGATCGGATGCAGTTTGGTTCCTCTCTTCATTCGGGTTCTTCGTATCTTGTCGATGGCAGCATCATAAGTCGTGTGCTTGTCCCGGTCAAATACGCAGAATACATGTTCAAAATCACTATCCTTCCGGTACTCTTCAAGGGCGTATTCCAAGAGGCGCTTAGGATCGAGTCCGCGTTTCTTGTCTGCGATGACCACATTCATGGCATTGATAGCAAGTGCTGCACGTAAGCCTTTGAAATAGTTCGGCTCTGTCTTTTCACCTTCACAAACGATAAGCATCCGTTCATGCGGCGCCCGTTTCGCCTTTTCCCGCTGATGCGACGCAGCTTGACGGGCCTTCCTCCTATGGAATATATTATCCGTGCCCATCAAAACCTCAATTCGCCGATAAACGGCAAGGCGCCATAGCGCCCTTTCAGGTAGCCTCTTTCCAACGCTTCCCCTTGCCTGGGTTTGAAGTCACTCAGGGGATAGAGCCTGCTGGCCTGGTCGTTGTCCTTTTCCATAAACCAGATCTGATCGCGGCGTAAAATGTCATTATCGAGAACAGAGGTGTCATGAGTGGTAAAGATCAACTGCGCGTTATGCCTGTTAATACTCTCGCTCTGAATAAGACCGATTAGGAATCTGACCATTAGCGGATGTAGGCTTGTGTCCAGTTCATCCACAAAAAGGATGCGTCCTTTATCCAACACATCCAGCCAGGGACCGGCAAAGGCAAACAGTTTTTTTGTTCCGTCGGATTCATTGGAGATATGGAACGGAATAGATTCGCCGACATCTGTTTTATGCAAAAAATGAATGTCAGGAATTTCCTTACCATCCATATCGCGCAAGAATTGTTCCCTGATGGGTTGAGGCATATCCAGAGGCAGCATCTCCGGCTTCACCGAGATGGTCCTCTTCTTGACCACAATCCCCGCAATGCCTATGTCTGCTGAATTCATGAACTCCATGATACGCAGCCTGCCGGCATCGGATGCGCACTGATCAATCGTAAATTTAAGATTTATTGGATCACCGGGAAGAATTACGGCAAGCATATTCTGAAACCAGTTAAATACAGGTTTGAGTTGCTCGTTGTTGAGCTGGATAGCTGTGGAAAGAAAGAGGGCATTCTTCCTGGTTGCTTCCTGCCAGAGCTGGCGGCGGCCAGTGAATTTGCTTCCGAAATACCACTGGTCCTTGTCCTCCTTAGCGTCGTACTCCCGGTTGAACCAGCGCTGCGCCTTTCCTTCCGGAAACGCCAGCAGCCACTCTTTCGTTACGCGCACACGATTCACAGAAAAGCCGTACTGGTAACGGACGTTATCCTCCACAAAGAAAATCTCGAATTCACTTGGCTCGGATTGAGTCCGGCTGTTCAGCTCAAAGGGGGCGGTGTTAATGGTCTGTCCTTCCTGATGGGAATGAGACATAAGAACAAAAGCATGCATAAGATGGAGGGCGCGCATAAGATTACTCTTACCTGCCGCATTCGGCCCATACATAACCGCCGCTCGTAGCAAGCTCGGCAAACCGGCCACATTGGCATCAAAGCAGTTCGTCTCTTCCAAGCCCTTGTAATAGCGGCTGGCGGCCATACTCAGGGTTTGTTTGTCACGGATGGAGCGATAGTTGGTGACGCTGAATTCGATAAACATAGCGCAATTCCTCGTGCGATTTATTTTAAGGCCATTTATCGCACATTTTAAGCAAAAATCAAGCTGGAAATAAATTTATTCGTATTTACTTTTGAAACGAATCAGGATACTTCCCGCTCTCTGTTTGTCGTCCGTCTTCTGTTCTTGGCCGGGCGCTTCTGACGGAGGCGCTGGACGAGGAATTGTTCTACCGACTCTTGGGACCATTCGCCCTGAAGAACCTCCTTGAGTGTCTCCAGAGGGATTTCCACCCGGGCGGCGCTCTTGTGCCCCCCGGCGCTGCCATACTTCCCGAAGGCCTTTTCGGCAATACTGCCGCAATCCTGACGGTATCCATCGCCACGAAAGACAATGATCAACCTGTCTTTGATGATCCCCGCAATCACGACATAGTAGATGTCGGCAATGCGTAGATAGAAATCGGCAACCTGTACGCAGACATCCGGGCTTTCCACTTTCCCCAGGAAGCTGGTGACCCGGTCACGGTAGCGGCGCCGGTGGAAGGAGGCGTGTTCAAAATATTTCAGATAGCGTTCGGGAATCTGGTTGAGTTCGATACGGCGGATGAGTTGCCGGTTTGCCCGGGCGGCATTGAGATAATAAGCGCCGATATCCTCGAGAATGGAATCCCTTTCAAAATTATTGGTATCACTTTTAATGCCGTAAAGTAACGCCGTATAAAGCAATTTGGGAATACGCACCTTTGCGGCGAGGAGATATTCCGTCATGATCGTAGACAGGGCGCCGTACTGCGGCCGAATGTCGGCTAATTCGGCGTGCCATACCGAGGTGACGGGATGATGATCCAGGACGATCTGGGGATGAATGGCATCGCAGACCTTGCCAAAGAAGGTCGGTTGGGCGTCGACCAGCGCCAGGAGCCGGTATTCTTCAAGATTCACCTTGTGGAGGAGTTGGATCTCCACTTTCATGGCCCGAATGAATTCCTTGTTCTGCTGGCGGAGCACCCCTTCGGTGGCCACAAAGGCAAACTTTTTCAATCCCCCCGTTTGTTTAAATATTTCTCGCAAGGCCATGGCCGAGGCTACGGCGTCGGGATCGGGACTGCCATACATGAGCACTGCCAGGGTATCATCCGGCCTGGCCATGGATCTGAGCTTGAAGACGTTGAACAGGGTTTCTTCTTTTCTGACGAGCAGGGATTCAATGCGTTTCATAGGCTGATGCGAATGGTTCCTTGTTTTCCAACCATTACTTCGCCGATAATGGCGGCTTCCTGAAGACCGGAACGATGAAATTTGTCCAGAAGACCGACCGCCTTTTCCGGAGCGACAGACAGGAGCAGACCGCCGGCCGTCTGCGGATCGAAGAGGATATCCATTAACCACTCCGGACAGTCAGAGCCTGCCTCAATGCGGGATAGGCGGAATTTTCGATTGCGGTGGAGTCCTTCGGGAAGGATTCCCACTTCAACAAGCTCCTGAAGGCCGTCAAAAAAGGGGACCGCAGCGGCAAAGATGTGCATTCCCATGTCGCTGTCTGCGATCATCTCGCAGGCGTGGCCGAGCAGACCGAAACCGGTGATATCGGTGCAGGCATGTACATCGGTCGTCTCCATGATGATTTCCGCCGCGACGTTGTTAAGGGTGGTCATGGCCGCGATGGATTTTGCGACGAGACTGGCGGACGCCTCGCCGGCCTTGGCGGCGGTGCTCACGATGCCTGTTCCCAGGGCCTTGGTCAGGATAAGTTTATCACCCGGCCGGGCGCCTCGATTCATGAGCACTTGCTCCGGATGGATAACTCCGGTCACAGCGAGACCGTATTTGGTTTCATCATCTTCGACGCTGTGCCCGCCCACGAGCAAGACGCCGGCCTCCCGCATCTTGTCCAGCCCCCCGCGAAGGATGTCCCGGAGGATGGACACGTCAAGTTTCTTGATGGGAAAACAAACGATATTCAAGGCCGTCAGGGGTTTGCCCCCCATGGCGTAAACGTCGCTCAAGGCATTCGTTACGGCGATCTGGCCGAAGGTATAGGGATCGTCCACAATCGGGGTAAAAAAATCCACCGTCTGAATGATGGCCAGATCGTCCCGGAGCTTATAGACGCCGGCGTCTTCAGAGTGCTCCATCCCGGCCAGGAGGTTGGGATCCGCGATGAAGGGTAAATCTTTCAATGCTTCGTAAAGGTCGCCCGGACCTATCTTGCAGGCTCAGCCCGCGCCATGAACCGTTTGGGTCAGGCGGAGCCCTCTTTCTTCAGTCATTAGACATTCCTTTGTCGAATAGGTGCATGCGCGTTCATATCGGTGTTGATTATCCGCCGAATTTGCGCTGTTGTCAATCAGGAAGATATGCTTGACGGCTTTGTAAAAAGTCCATATGCTCAGAGTATGATAAAAAATAGGAGATGCTCATGTCATCCATGATTCGCTATTACAGCACGAATAGAAATCTTTCCCATGTGTCCGGTTTTGTGCCGTTCCGGGAGACCGTGTCCTTTCGGGAGGCCCTGCTGATGGGACAGGCTCCCGATGAAGGGCTTTTCATGCCCGACGCGATTCCTTCCCTGTCTATGGGTGAGATCATGGCTTTAAAAGGGAAACCCTATTCCGAGGCCGCTTTTTTGGTGGCCAGCCGTTTTCTGGCCGGGGAGATTGATCCCGATAAGCTGCGGTGGATAGTTGAAGATGCCTATAACTTTGCCGTACCCCTCGAGCGGGTATTGAACGGCAAATATGTCGCACGCCTGGATCAGGGGCCTACGGCTTCTTTCAAGGATTTTGCCGCCCGGATGATGGCCCGGCTGATGAGCATGGTCCGCGATCAGGACAAGCGCCTCAATGTCCTGGTAGCCACCTCCGGGGACACTGGCAGCGCCGTTGGCGAGGCCTTTAAGGGAGTGCCGGGCATCGATGTCACGATTCTTTATCCCCGGGGCGAGGTAAGCGGACGTCAAAAGAGACAGCTCGATACGATCGGCCAAAATGTCCAGGCGATTTCCGTGGACGGGAAATTCGACGATTGCCAGAACCTGGTCAAGCAGGCCTTCGCCGACCCCTCCCTTGACAATCTAAATCTGACCTCGGCCAACTCCATAAATTTTGGCCGCATTCTTCCTCAGACGATCTATTATATCTATGCTTACAGCCAGTTGGCTCTCAGGGATGAGGAGATCGTTTTTTCCGTCCCCTCAGGGAATTTCGGCAACGCCCTGGGCTGTGAATATGCCCGCCGCATGGGACTGCCGGTAAAGACCCTGGTGATGCCCACCAATGAAAACGACGAGTTCCCTAAGTTTTTGGAAACGGGTAACTATAAAAAAGTGTCCCCCTCCCGGGCATGTCTCTCCAATGCCATGAACGTCGGCCATCCGAGCAACCTGGCCCGCTTCTTCGATCTCTTCGGGGGGACGGTGGATCGGAACGGAGTGGTCCATCGCTACCCGGACCGGGAGGCCATGCAACGGCGCATCTACTCCGTCAGCATTACCGATGCCGAGACGAAAAGGACCATCAAAAGGATTTATGAAACCTGTGGCGTGTTGTTGGAACCCCACGGCGCCGTTGGCTGGCGGGGGATGGAGGATTATTTGAAAAAGTGGGGGGACTTTCCTTTATGCGTTACCCTCGAAACGGCCCATCCGGCAAAATTCCCGAATGAAATTAATGAACTTCTCAATATTGATCCGGAATTGCCCCAGAGCATGAAAGACGTCGATGCCAGAGAAGGGGAACCGGTATATCTTGACGCCGATAATGAATCGTTCCGGGCTTATCTGCGGGAAAACCTGAAGCGCTAAGCTGGAAAAGTGAAAACGATGAAAAAGTGAAAAAGGGGACGGTTCTAGTTTTTCGCAAAAAATAGAACCGTCCCCTTTTCCAGCCCTATTTCGTCATGACAAATTTCTGCTCCGCTTTGGGAACATACCACTTGATAAAGTTGTACGTGATACCCTGGGGCGCCGGTGCTATGCCCCGGAAGCGGGCATGGACCATGGGCAGGGCGTCGGGGACGTAGAGGAACAGATAGGGCTGTTCTTCGGCCAGGATCTCCTGGATACGGTCGTAATATTTTTTCCTTTCTTTTTGGTCAAAGACCCCCCTCCCCTTTTCAATCAACCGGTCCACTTCCTCGTTTTTAAAGGAGATGAAATTCAACTCCTCCGGACCGGTCTTGCTGGAATGCCAAACGTCATAAAGGTCAGGATCCTGGGGAATCGTCCAGCCGAGGATCGTCGCCTCAAAACGCCGCTTGTTGATAAAATCATTTACGAAGGCCGCCCATTCCAGGACCCTGATCTTGACCTTGATCCCTACGTCGGCGAGTTGTTTCTGGATGATCTCGGCGCACTTTGCCCGGACTTCGTTGCCCTGGTTGGTAATGATCTCAAAGGTGAAGGGCCGTCCATCCTTGTCCAGGATGCCGTCTCCATCCTTGTCTTTCCAGCCGGCCGCGGCCAGTAACGCTTTGGCCTGCTGCGGGTCATAGGGATAGCTTCGGACCTGGGGGTTGTAGGCCCAGGTTCCCGGTTTGTAAGGACCTGTCGCTGCCTTCCCCAGACCTAGAAGCACGCCCTGAATCATTTCCTCCTTGTTGACGGCATGGGCAATGGCCTGCCGCACCCGCTTGTCCGCAAAAAGGGGGTTCTTGAGATTATAGCCCATATAAACATAGGAGAACGAGAGGTAGCGGTACTTGTTGTAATGCTTACGGAAGAGATTGTTTTCCGTCTGACGGGTGTATTGCAGGGGTGTCAACCCCATCTGGTCGATGCCGTTGGCCCGCAGTTCGAGAAACATGGTGGCCGTGTCGGGGATAATCCGCATGATGTATCCGTCAATGAAAGGGCGGCCTTCAAAGTAATCCGTGTTCGCAACCAGGACGATTTTCTGCCCCGACAGCCATTCCTTGAAACGGTAAGGGCCCGTCCCGATGGGGCGCCGGGAAAGGGGAGACGAGGTGATGTCCTTGCCCTCCAGGAGATGTCTCGGCAGGATCGGGGACCCCCAGCTCATAAGGGCCGGGGCAAAGGGTTTGTCATAAGACACGCGGAGGGTGTAATCGTCCAGAATCGCAACTTTTTTAACTTTTAGAAAGTCCCCGGCGTAGGCAGTGGGCGTTTTGGGATCGATAGTGGTTTTGTAGGTGAAGAAAACATCCTGCGCTGTGAAGGGGTGACCGTCATGCCACTTGACCCCCCTGCGGAGATGAAAAACGATCGCGAGGCCGTCCGGCGAGATCTCCCAGGATTCGGCAAGATCGCCGACAATCTTGAGATCCTTGTCGTACTTCACGAGGCCGTTATAAACCAGACCGGCGATCTGGTGGGAGGTGGAGTCGCTGGACAGGATGGGAATGAGGTTACTGGCGTCGCCGATGGACCCTTCGACGATAATGTCTCCAAACGCCGGCCCTGTCCCCTCAGCGGATCGTGTTGACAAATCGGCATTTTGGCTGCTGCATGCGGCAAACAAGGCTAATAATATCAAGCACAAAATCAAGCCGATGATAATACGAGTTCTTTGTGTAACCGCAGAAAAGTGGTTCGCAAGCAGTGAATCAAATCTTTTTCGCCGTTTCATAGGGGTGGATCCTAATAGATCGGCAGGCGATTTGCAACGGAGAAAATCGGCGTAGGCAAATCTAATCATTGATGACATTTCCCCGTCAATTATGATAGGCTTTGCCCTAATATAGCAAATATGAGATTTTGCATAGCCGCAGAAAAATGGTTCGCAAGGAGCGAACGAACTACCCCGCAGCAAGCTGCGGGGTATCCAAAAAGGCAGGGAACGAAGCAAGCTTCGGGAAATATAACCCCGAGAGATTTAATGTAAAATCACGTAATAACTCATAATTATATGTGTACCAACGAGAAGCGAAAAAGATTTTTTAGCTGCGGCGAAGCCATTTTTCAAGGGTCTCAATATATAGTGCGTATCATACGGTCTATTTCATTAAGCGGTTAGGAGTGGTCATGAGCAACAACCCGGCGAACACCCCTGATAGTTTCCTTTCCCACCTTAAAAGCGTCTTTGCCGTCACCATTCATGATGCACAGGAAATCATCGGCAATTTTCACCGGGAAATGCGGTCAGGATTGGCAGGGATGAAAAGTTCACTCAAAATGATCCCATCTTATATTGGCCGTCCGACAGGAAGAGAAAAGGGGGAATACCTGGTTCTCGATCTGGGCGGAACGAACGTCAGGGTCATGGAAGTGGAGCTGGATGGAAAAGGAAACACCGCCTTGGCCGCGGTCAACAGATTTGTCATTCCCCAAGGGTTGATGAGCGGAACCGGGGATGAGCTCTTTGATTTCATGGCCGATTGTATTCATTTGTTTTTCAAGGAGAATTGTCTCGCCAGACAACAGACCTACGATCTTGCCTTTACATTTTCTTTTCCCGTCGAGCAGCTTTCTCTTGCTTCCGGAAAACTCATCGGCTGGACAAAAGGATTCACCGCCTCGGGAGTGGTGGGCCGGGATGTCGTGGGGCTTCTCTCCGAAGCCCTTCAACGGAAGGAGATGGGATTCGTCCAGGTGGCGGCATTGGCGAATGACACTGTGGGAACCCTTGCGGCAGGAAGCTATGCTGATCCTTGCTGTGATGTAGGAGTGATCCTCGGCACGGGAACGAACGCCTGCTATCCGGAAATGATTGCCCGTATCCCGAAGTGTCCGGAGCTTGGCGGCCCTACCGGAGAGATGATCGTCAATATTGAATGGGGGGGCTTCAGCCGCATCAAGACGAACATTTATGATCAGGACCTCGACCGCGCCTCCCATAACTCCGGCAAACAGCAGCTGGAAAAGATGGTTTCGGGGATGTACCTGGGCGAAATCGTGAGACGGGTTATCATTGACATGATGACCGAGGGACTGCTTTTCAGGGGGACGGGTTTGTCCGCTTTTTCAACGGAATACAAACTGCATACGGAACATCTTTCCCTGGTGGCACAGGGAGCGGACATTCTGGAGGATTTTGGTCTCAGGAATGTTTCGGAAGATGACAAAAGGACCATCGGGGAACTCTGCCATATCGTTTCCACCAGATCCGCCCGAATAGCCGGGACGGCGATTGCCGCAGTCGTTACCTGGATGGATGAAAATATTGCCTCGAATCATACTATCGCGATTGATGGGACCCTTTTTGAGAAATATCCGGGATACAGTGAGCAGGTAACAAGGACCCTTTATGAGCTGTTCGGAGCGTGCGCCAGGAGGATAAAACTCACCCTTGTCAGGGATGGGTCGGGAATCGGCGCCGCGATTAGCGCCGCCGTGGCTGCCTCTACACGTAACGTAACGGTTCCATGATCTTATTACAATTCTAAATCAAAACGCTATCCTTGACACGGATAGGCATGTATGGGAATAAACAAGAAAGGAGGAAAAAATTATGAAACCGATTGGACCATTGATGTGGGAACATCGCCTCATCGAGAAGATGCTGCAGGTGGTAACGAAAGAGGCCGAAGAGATGGAAAAAACGGGGCTGGTAAATCCCGCCTTTATTGACATCGCTGTCGATTTCATCCGGATTTACGCCGACCGCACTCATCACGGGAAGGAGGAGGACATCCTCTTCAGGGAACTTGTGAAGAAAAAACTCACACCCGAACATGCCCGGATCATGGACGAACTCATCCAGGAACATATTTACGCACGCAAGACGGTGGGAAAACTCGTAGCGGCAAAAGAACGTTACGTGGCGGGAGACCAGGAGGCAGTAACGGAGGTTGTCCAACTGCTTAAAGAGCTGGCGGCCTTCTATCCCAGGCATATTGCCAAGGAGGACAGACCATTCTTCCATGAGTGCCAGCGCTATTTCAGCAACGAGGAACTGGAGCAGATGCTCCGGGAATTCTGGGACTTTGACCGGAAGATGATCCATGAAAAATATGAGCGGCTGGTAGAGTCATTCACCGGAGAAAAGGCATTCAAAGCCGGGCGGGCGCTGTAGGTTGTGGAGAGGGGAAAATGAACTCCGAACAAATGATTGAGGAAGTAAAAAGAGGTCACTGGTTTTTCGACCTGTTAGTGAAGTTTGCCCCCAAACCGGAGGAAGTCGTCGTCACAGGAACACCCGACGAAATGATCAAGGAGGCAGCGAAGAAGACATTCTGGGTCAGCACCACCTTGAGCGCCGTCCCCGGTCCGTTCGGCATGGCGACCATTCTGCCCGAAATCGGGGCCGTAACCAAGATCCAGATAAATCTCGTCTATCAAATCGCCAAATATTACAAAAATCTGGAAAGCCTCAAGCACTCAATCGTCCTGCTCATCTTCGCCAACGCCCTGGGCCTCACCATCGGCAACCAACTGGTGCGCCGGGTCGGGGTGCGGCTCGTCATCAAGGCACTTAGCGCCCCGGTCATCGAGAGAATCGCCCAGCGGATCGGCCTCCAGATCGCCGCCAAGATCACCCAAAGGGTAGCGGGCAGATGGCTGGTCGTAATCGCCGCTCCGATCTTCGGCCTGTTCTCGAAGAAGATGACACAGAAGATAGGCAAGGAGGCCAAAGAGCTATTTGCCGAGGCCACTATTGAAATCGAGGGGACGATCCGCTGCGCAAAAGGCCATGAGGCGCCCTTGGGAACCAAATTCTGCCCCGATTGCGGGGCGGAGATGTGAGGTAATGATGCCCCATGGACATAATCATACCGGAGAACTTTGAAAACATCGATTAGCAGGAGGTAAGAAATTGCCTGCCCACGGCGGAAGTGGCCTACAGAAAACCAGAAATATACAAAAAGGAAAGGAAATCATGAAGTCTTTAAAGACGCTATTTGTATTTTTCCTTGTGATTCTGGCATGTTCATGCGCCTCCGTGGCGCCGCCGCTTAAGCAGGAACCGCTGAGTCTCCTGTACCTCGAGGGCACTGTGAAAAGTCAGTCGGGAAGCACCGTCGCCCTGCAGATGAACATGCCCGAGATAAAAAAGACCCCAGGGTCGCCCATCGGTGAGATCGCCCAGGAGCTGGTGCAAAAAAGCCTGATCATCGACGGGATGAAAACTGAGATCAACGGCAAAGCCGGCGTCATCAAAGAGGTGCGGGGACATGCCGTTATTGTCGAGTTGGAAAAACCGGAGACGTATCCTGCCGGCATGCCCGTCCGCTTGACGATCCCCAAGAAGACCATCGCCGTCGCGGATTTCGAGGTGATCCGGGGCAAAGAAAAAACTGCGGGCAGGGTCACCCTCGAAGGCCTGACCACGGCCCTGATTGATTCCGGGCAGTTCAACATCGTCGAAAGATCGAAGATAAAGGCTGTGATGAATGAACTCGAACTGACCCGCAGCGGCCTGACCAGGGAAAAACCCGAGGAGATCCTGGGCAAGCTGATGATGGCGGATCTGATCCTGACGGGAACCCTCGCGGAGACGCGGGGGGAATGGGAGATTAACCTGAGGCTGGTCAATGTCAGGACATCTCAGGCGACTTCGGCTATTCACGTGAAAACAAGGCTCTTCAAGGAATTGGAGATCCGGGACGCCGGTCCACTCCAGGAAGATTTTGAGAGCACCGTCATCGAACCTTCCTGGATCATGTCCAATACCGGTCGTACCACCCCCTTCTTTCGGTCGCAAATTGACCGTACCGAAGGAAGCGACGTCTCTAAGCGCTCCATACGGATTGATTACGAACTTGTCCGGGGTAAAAAGCCCGCCTGGGCCCGGGTGGACAACCGGAAGAAAAGGGATCTCTCCCTCTATGACGGGATCGAGTTCTACGCCCGTGCGACGGAAAGTTTTCATGCCACGGCCATGGTCATGACATCACTGCCCGACGACCCGAATCGGATCGATGCATGGACGGGATCCTTCGAAGTCGTTCGGACCTGGGAAAAGTTCCGGATCCCTTTTGCCCATATGACGGTCGGCAGGCAATGGATAAAGGATGGGGCGGCGGCCATGTACGGGGCCAAGCCAGGTGACCAGATCCTGCGCCTCGAGCGCGTGGAAGGCTTTCAGATCGGCATCCATCAGGGACGGAACGGGGATGCCAAAGGTTCTATGTGGATCGACAAAATCCGGTTCTACAGTGAATAAAATGAGTATATCGGCGCTTTTAGCTAATGACACTCGCTGTAACCGCACAAGCGGCAGACGGCGCATCCCCCCTCGTGCTCAACAATGCCGCCGCATTCCGGACAGGCCCCTTTGACAAAGGCGATCTTCTCTTTGATTATTTCATGCCCCCCATTTTCCGCCAGATGGGATTGAATCGCCTTGGCCACGGCATCGGCGCAGGACAATACCTTGTTCTCGCCGAATCCGTAAGGGGAATGACATGAGATTCCCTGTAGTTGTTTGAGAACCTGCCGCGCCTGAACCCCGCTGCGCCAAGCCAGGGATACCATGCGGCCGATGGCCTCGCTCTGCGACGCTGCGCAGCCTCCGGCCTTGCCCATCGTCGTGAATAATTCGAAAATGCCTGTTTTGTCCTCATTGACAGTTACATAAAGGGGACCGCAGCCGGTCCGCATCTGATATGTCCAGCCTTTCAGTACCTTGGGGCGTTCCCGTTTAACCACTGTCTTCTCTTCATCAATGGACATACGCGGGGTTTGATCGTCCTTTTTCAGCGTCGAGAGAACCTGCTTGTCCCTCGATCCGTCTCGATAAATCGTCACCCCCTTGCAGTCCATCGTATAGGCCAGGTGATACACCTTGGCGACATCGTCGATAGTGGCGCTATTGGAAAAATTTACTGTTTTGCTTACAGCGTTATCGGTAAACTTCTGAAAGGCGGCCTGCATCGCTATGTGTACATCGGGGGAAATATCATGGGCGGTGACAAATATTTTTTGGATGTCAGCGGGAACCTCTTCCATATCCCGAACGGTTCCATGCTGGGCAATCCGCTGCATAAGTTCCAGAGAGTAAAATCCTCTTTCCCGGGCGATCATTTCGAATTGGGGATTGACCTCCACCAGGATGTCATCGTCCATGACCTGGCGCACGTACGAGACCGCAAAAAGCGGTTCCACACCGGACGAGGAGTTGGCAATTATGGATATGGTCCCCGTCGGGGCGATGGTCGTGATTGTAGCATTGCGTATGGGCGCCTCGCCCCGCCGGTCATAGACGGACCCCTTAAAATTCGGGAAGGGGCCCCGCTTTTTTGCGAGCTCCCGGGAGGCAGCGTGACCTTCGTCATGAATAAACTGCATGACTTTCTCGGCAAGGATGATGGCGTCTTTATCGTCATAGGAGATACCGAGGAAAATCAACATATCCGCCCAGCCCATGATTCCGAGCCCGATCTTCCGGTTGCCCATAGTCATGTCATTGATCTGGGGGAGGGGGTATTTATTTACTTCCACAACGTTGTCGAGAAAATGAACGGCAAGATGAACCGCCTCTTTAAGTTTCTCCCAGTCAATTTGCCCGTCTTTAACCATTCTGCTAAGATTTATGGACCCCAGATTGCAGGACTCATAAGGAAGAAGGGGCTGCTCGCCGCATGGATTCGTAGACTCAATCACTCCCACATGAGGCGTCGGATTGTCACGATTCAGACGGTCCAGAAAAACGATGCCCGGTTCGCCATTTTCCCAGGCTTGAGTGACAATCCGGTTGAATACCTTCCGCGCATTTAGCGTTCCGGCAACCTTGCCGTTCCTCGGATTGATGAGGTCATAATTCTCATCGTTTTCCACCGCCATCATGAACACCTCCGTCAAGCCGACAGAAATATTGAAATTATTCAACTGCTTCTTGTCGGCCTTGCACATGATGAAGTCCATGATATCAGGGTGATCGACCCTCAGGATGCCCATATTGGCGCCCCGGCGGGTGCCGCCCTGTTTGATGGTCTCCGTGGCCACATCGAAGACCCGCATGAAGGAAATGGGGCCGCTGGATATGCCTGTCGTTGTCAATACTACATCATTGGCCGGTCGTAAGCTGGAGAAAGAAAAGCCCGTGCCGCCCCCTGATTTATGGATCAGGGCGGTATATTTCACGGCGTCGAATATTTCCTCCATGGAGTCGCCGACAGGCAGGACGAAGCAGGCCGACAACTGACCCAGCTCCCGCCCCGCGTTCATCAGAGTGGGTGAATTGGGAAGAAACTCCAGTCGGGCCATCAGCTCGTAAAACTTGTCTTCCAGTTTTTTCGTATCGGCCTTTTTGTCGAATTTCCGGTCTGCGGCGGCAATAGCGCCGGCGACCCGTCTGAACATATGGGCCGGCGTCTCAAGAACCATCCCATCCTGATCCCGTTTCAGATAACGTCTCTCCAGAACGGTCAGGGCATTTTTTGTGAATTCGGGCGTAATCGGCGTGGAAGTCTTTTTTTTCATTCTCTTTTTCCCCTCGGTAAAAATGGCAAGTCAGTTAAACACGAAAATACAACATGTTGTATGATGTCTGGCACATGACCACAATATGCGGGAGATGTCAACAAAATTTTTTGGAAGTTGACGCTTTGAAAGGATATGAGGCGAACATTGGGGATTCACCTTTTATGGGCAAAAAGGCCCCGGGACTTTGGCCTGAAAATAAACTTCTAAATGTTCAAATCCGGTCCCTGTTTTATATACTATAATAAAGCTTTTCCCGAACACCCTTACTACCTCCGGCTCCAAACTATTCTTGACAGTCCGGGCTATTTTTTGTAGGTGGGAGACAAGATGATCTTAGGCCCCATTATTGCCGGCGCAATTTCCCGAATATGATAATTTTTCACTGACATGCTCAAAATAATAACTGACGGAAAGGCTATCCACAGATGCCAGCAACTCTTCACCCGCAAGACCAAGGCCTGGGTCAATGAGAAGATTCCCGTTATCCTCGGCCACCAGGGGGCAAGCGTCCTGGCCCGGGTATGGTGGTCCGACGAGCTCGGTTTGTGGTTCTTTCCCGGCAAGGGTGAAGAAAACCGCTACTGGAACGCCTTCGGAACAGACCGGCCCAAACTCGACGCCGCCCTTTCGATTACTTGCGAGATTAACTTTCCCAAGCAGGGAACCGACCGGCGCATCGGCGGAGCCTTTGCCCAAGACAGCAAGGGGAGGATTTTCGTCGTCCACCGGGGCAAGTTGGGCGGCGGCAGGAAGGGAATCGGCAAGGCCCTCTTCGAGAGGCAATACCGGGGCGTCTGGGTAGATATGGAAGACGGTGAGGAAGAATCGTCCGTTGCCGTCGTCGGCCTCCTCCAATCACCCCGCTTCGCACGCCAGTTAGCCCAGTTCGTCAACAAGATAGATAAAATCAAGGATATGGCCGCCCCACCTTCGGCCCAGATGGAAATAGGTTTTGGCGATCTTCGACTCCGGGAGGAATTATTGGGGATGCGCCATTGCGATTTGCTGCGGGACATGGCATCGGAATGCGATCACGGCCTGGTGATTCGGGATCTCGCCGCCGCTCTCAAGGAACTCAACTGGAAATTGGGCAATGACGCTCTCCGGGATCTCATGGCCATCGACAAGGAGGGGCAGGTGGCGGCCGTTTTCCAGGTCAAGACGAACAATCTTCCCAAAAGCGTCCAGGAAGGGGGCACCCAGCTCCTGGTGAACAGTCTCCATTTCCCCCGTCCACCCCGGCTGATTCTGGCCCTGCCCGAACCTCTCGACGACGCCATGACGACGAAACTGCGACGCCTGCATATCGAGACCATGATCTATACTTGGCAGGACAATCAGGCCGTCTTTCCGGGTTTGGATAAGCTGCTTGCTTCCCTCCGCAACAACTGATTCCGGTTCCAAATCAAACGTTCATGACAGTGTTCCATCACAAAGGGGGATGAAAATTTAGCAATAACCCCATCCCCACCCTAACCCTCCCCTTGAAGGGGAGGGGACAATTAGAAGAATAAATTCAATAATGTGAGGTCGCATTTTCCGGTGAAAGATGAAATCAAGACGGCAAGGAAGAGGCGACGCAGGCGTATATGAAAATACGTCGAGGAGCCAATGACAAAGCCAACGAAGATAGCGCTTTGATTTGGAACCGGAATTAGAGGAGGAGCTGATTGTCCTTAGATCGGGATTCGCCGAGATTCGTCACCGTGATGGCCGGGCGGCCGAGGATGGGACATTTTGTCTCGCAAATACCGCAGCCTACGCAAAGTGAAAGATCCACATGGGGTTGTTTGAAGAGCGCCTCCCGCCCCTGACGGTCCCGCAGGATAACCTTCTCGAACCAGATGGCCTTAGGGGACGTGGGGCAGACCTCCTCACAGACGATGCAGGACATGTTATGGGCAAAGGGCAGACACCGCCCCCTGTCGATCATCGCCAGACCGATTTTTGTGGTGGCCTTTTCCTCCAGGCTGAGCTTCCCGATGGCCCCGGTGGGGCAGACCTGACCGCAGAGGGTGCAGCGGTATTCACAATAACCGATGCGGGGGACAAGTATAGGCGACCAGATTCCTTCCAGGCCGGCCTCCAGGAAAGTGGGCTGAAGACCTCCGGTGATGCAGACCTTCATACATTCACCGCACTTTACGCAGCGCTTGAGGAACATATCTTCCGCCAGCGCGCCGGGTGGGCGAATCAGGGCCGGTTCGGCAGCGCCGGTCTTGGATAGAGGGGTAATTCTCAGCAGGGGCGCCGCGGCCATCCCCGCCAGCAACGAACCGAGAACGCGTCGTTTGCCAAGATCGAGGGCGGCAGGCGCCGGTGCCCTGGAAAATCCGAAGGAAACGGCGTTCTTGGGACAGGGATCATCGCAATTCAGGCACATCAGGCATTCGGAGCTTTTCCATTCCTTCCCCTTCTCCAGAATCGCACCACCGGGACCGCCCGAAAAACATGCCCCGCCCTGGCAACCCCGCATACAAACACCGCACCCATCACAGTTCTCACTCAACGAACGCTTAAGGAGGGCATATCGCGACAGGAGACCAAGCAGCGCCCCCAATGGACAGAGATATTTGCACCAAAACCGTTTTTCCCGCAGATTCAGGGCCAGGATCATGAAAAATATCACCCCGATGAACATCCCCTGGAGAAAGAGGGGCTGACTGAAGGGGAGCGCCGTTTTCTTGAGCGTGCCGTAAATAAACTCCGAACTAACTGTAATGAATGGAATATTCCATGAATATAGGCCATCGAAGAAGCTGCGCAGGGCATAGCTGAACATGGGGTAAACGGCAAGCGACAAAGAGCGGATCAACAGGGCAAGAGGGTCGAAAAGGCCGGCAAGTTGAACCCCAAACAGGGCAGCGACAATAAGGAAGGTCAAAAGCAGGTACTTGAAGCGGTAGAGATTATGGAAACGAAGGGAAACCTGTTTATTGGGGACGGTTCTCTTTTTCAGTTTTCCCGCTAAATGATGCAGGGTCCCCAACGGGCAGATCCAGCCGCAAAACACCCGGCCGAGGATAACCGTAACAAAGACAACGGTCAAGGCCAGGAAAAACACCCCATAAAAGGACCGGGAAGCGATTATTGTCGTCAGCCAGATCAGGGGATCGGCATCGAGAAATATTTTAACCGGATAACCCAGTTCATTGGCCCCTTTCGACTCCGTCTGCAGAAACAGCCAGAGAAAAAGGAGGAGGAAAAGGGCCTGACTGAACCGGCGCACATTTCTCATCTGAAGATGCAATCTCATATCATTGAATTCATTAATTTAAATTTCCCCTCCCCTTCAAGGGGAGGGTTGGAGCCTGCCCCGTACTTGATACGGGGGTGGGGATGGGGTTAAGTTATACGGTGAGACGCCTAATCCGGAGACGGGAAATATTCATATTCCCCAAACCGGCGCTGTGACCGATGCGGACACAACCGAGGTCTTCCGGTTTCATGCCGAAAAGGGTTGTCCCGAAAGCATCGACAGCCACCTGGTCGGTTCCGGCGATCACGGTGTCGAGGCGTCTGACGTCAGCAAGGCTTCCCCCCTGGGGACCGTTATCGACGAGGATGCGGACGGCGTCGAGGACAATCAGAGACGGCCTGACAATGCGAGCGACATCCACGAGACTCTCATCGATGCGCTGGTGTATTCTCCCCCGCCAGCCCCCCATTATCCCCATCCAGTTTTTCATCCCCAGGGTCAGGGTGGCGATGCCATGCACCTTGGCGATGGGCACATTGATAATCTTGTCCGCTTCGATGATCTCCGTATAGAGGGGCCATGTTTTGAGGTGATGCCCCTTGATGGCCATATCCTTGAGTTTTCTTTCGTCGATAAAGGACACCTGCGCCCCTGCTGCCGCTGCCGCCGCGGCAATCCCGCTCTGTCTGTAAGTACGACGGGGGTCGTTTACGGGATGATCGAAGACCTTTACTTGTTTGGCCCCCGCTCCGTAACAGAGCCGGACCAGCTCGCCCACCACCTCGGGATTTGTGTTGGCAGCGTATTCCGGTGTCCGGTCCCAACCTATATTGGGCTTGACAACGACAATATCTCCCCGGGAAACGAAGCGGCGCATCCCGCCGAGTTCATTCACAGCCGCACTGGTAATCCGGGCCGGCGACGCCCCCCGCACGACAGCAAGATCCGGTCTGTCGGCCCCCTCGGATAGAGACAAAAAGGGGGGCATCCCCAAAGGGATGGTAAGCGCAGCGCCCGTCATGACAGCATTCTTCAGAAAATCACGGCGATTCATGGAATAAACTCCCTTATGCCCTCTGCGGGCAGCATTAATACATAGCCCCGCAGGTCTAAATCCCTGCGCTTCATTTTTATTTTTTTACAGAGATTTAACGAATCTTTCAACTTTAGTTGCATCCAACATACGGGAGAATATATTGTTTTGTAAATTCAACTCTTTGTCAACCATGGCCGGATTAAAATATCTGGCACGGTTCTTTCATGTTTATACAGTAAAAGAAAACAATAAGGGGAGGACACATACCATGAAAAAGACATTATCTACCATTATCGTTGCGGTCATCTTTGTGCTGCTGACAGCGACTTTCAGTTTTGCCGAATACACCGCCGGGGGAGGAGAGAATTTCCCCTATTTCCATCTGGGTCTGGTCATTATCGGTGGCCTGATCATCTTTTCGATCAAACAGAAGTTTGAGAAAATGTATGCCGGGGAAGCCGTCGGGGCATTCGCTCTCTACACATGTTATGTCGCGCTGTTCACGGCGCCGGTCATAGAAGCGATTAAAATCTGGGTTAGCTGAACCGGGGTTTTACTGCCGTGATCCATGCTTGAATATTCCTCTTGCCTACCCTCCTTTGCGGCTGTGGCCGTAAAGGAGGGTAGGCTTATTTTAATTTTACCTGCCATCCATTGCTGATGAACTCATAAAAAGTAAAAACAATAGCCATAATCGACGGCTTCGTAAAAAGATCCGCAGGCAAGGCGCGCAAAGCCAGAGGAATGAGGCGTACTTTGCCTACGCCGCAGTAAGCCTGCCCCGTACTCGATACGGGGAAGGTTGCAGCGCAACGCCGCATCCGGACTTTTTACGAAGCCGTCGTTGTGAATCCAGCCGATCTGTGTTATGCCCCATCTCCATGAAACAGCTCATTGCCGGGATAATAATCAGTGTTCTCCTTGTCTATCTCTCCCTCCGGGGAATAGACTATCAAGGGGTTCTACAAGGTTTTAAGTCCATCGACATTGCCTATGCGGCGGGCGCCGTAGTTATCATGATCCTGATGCAGGGGATTCGTTCCGTCCGGTGGGGCGTCATCCTAAGCCCCATCCATAAGGTCAGCCAGTTCGATCTCTTTTCCGTAACCAACGTCGGTTTTCTGGCCATCGTATCCTTCCCGGCCAGGCTGGGAGAATTCGCCAGGCCCTTTTTGATCACCAAAAAAGCGCCCATCCGGATGAGTTCCGCCCTGGCAACAATATTTATCGAGAGGATTTTTGACTCTCTGACAGTCTTTTTCATCTTCTCCGTCACCATGTTCATGACTCCCTTGCCCCCGTGGCTGATCCGCTCCAGCGCCTTCTTTATCGTCTTGACCCTGGGCATTCTGGGTTTTATCATCTTCATGCTCTTTAAAAGGGAGGCCTGTTTTAAATTGCTCGCTCCCCTTATGCGCCGGCTGCCGGAACGCTATGCCGTAAAAGCGGATCGGCTGCTTCATCAATTCATCGACGGGTTCGGAATGATGGCCGAGCCCGGCTTGCTGGCCAAGGTCGGGCTGCTGTCCCTCGCCTTCTGGATCATCGACGGAGCAGCCATCTACCTTTTGTTTATGGCCTTTCATCTCAATTTGCCGGCTGTTTCCGCCTTTGTCCTGTTGGTTATTCTAATGATCGGCATTGCTATTCCCGCAGGACCTGGTTTCGTAGGCAACTGGCATTTCTTCTGCATTCTGGGACTGAGTCTCTATGGCATCCCCAAGACAGACGCCCTATCATTCGCTATTGTTTATCACTTTCTGTCCATCGGCGTCGTTGTCCTGCTGGGGCTTCTATTTCTGCCCGCCAACCGCTTTTCCCTGGCCGATCTGAAGGGCGCTACCAAGGAAAAAAAGTGATCGACCTCAGGGGCGAGCAGGAAAGATTCTTCGATGCTGTTCGGAAAAGTCTCTGACTTTAACGAACAACGGGAAAAATACTGAAGCTCAATACTCTATGATAAGTTGCTGAAATTACACCCCATCCCCACCCCCGTATCAAGTACGGGGCAGGCTCTGACCCTCCCCTTGAAAGGGAGGGAAATTCAAAATATGCCGCCAATCACTTTTGATGAACTCGTAAAAAGTCGATTTTGCCCTGTTTTGTCATTCCGTGCTTGACACGGAATCCAGTGTTTTCAAGTATTTCTGGATACCGGCTTTCGCCGGTATGACGGTTAAGAGGACTTTTTACGAAGTCGTCACTTTTCACCATTCACTTCTTACCATTCACTTTTCACCATTCACTTTTCACCATTTCCTGGCGACTATTTTTCCACATCCAGGCCGTAGCTCTTGATTTTTTTATGCAGATTGCTGCGTTCGAGACCGATGGCCTCCGCGGTTTTGGAGATATTGCCCTCGCATTCCCGGAGTTTCCGCAATATATACTGTTTTTCAAAATCGATTCTTGCCGCCCGCAAACTGTCTGAGTCCAGGGACGTCGACATCTTGGAAAGAGCCGGCTTACTTTCAATCTCATGGCTGCTCTCCTTGGCAAACAAGGGAATGTCGCCGGCAGTAATTACTCTGGATGGAGTCATAATGACAAGACGCTCAACAATGTTTTTCAACTCCCGCACATTACCTGGCCAGTCGTGATCCATAAGCAGCGCCAGGGCTTCATCAGTGATTATTTTGGGATCTTCTCCTTCCTTCCTGGAAAAATCGTTGAGGAAGCGTTCCACAAGGGGAGGGATATCTTCGATTCTCTCTCTTAGGGGGGCAACCTGCAAAGGGATGACATTGAGGCGGTAGTAAAGATCCTGCCGAAAACGACCTTCCTCCATCTCCTTCTCCAGATCCTTGTTTGTGGCGGCAATCACCCGGACATCCACATGAATCATCTTTGTCCCCCCCACCCGTTCAAACTTCTTTTCCTGAAGGATACGGAGGATCTTGGCCTGGGCTTTCAGGCTCATATCCGCCACCTCATCCAGAAAAATTGTTCCCTCATGGGCCAGATCGAACTTTCCCCGCTTCTTCTGGGTAGCCCCGGTGAAGGCGCCTTTTTCATGACCAAAAAGCTCGCTCTCAATCAGATCTTCCGGGATAGCGGCACAGTTGACTTCGATGAATGGTTTACCGTTACGGCGGCTTAATTTATGAAGGGACCTCGCCACGAGTTCCTTGCCGGTCCCGTTCTCCCCCATGATAAGCACCCAGGCGTTGGTGGGGGCGATAATGCCGATCGCCTCCTTGAGCTCCATGATGGATATGCTGCAACCGGTCAGTTCATGCTGTTGAGTCACCTTCTGCTTCAGGAGGACATTCTCTTCTTCGAGAGTGATGATATCCAGCGCATGATTGACTAAAAGAATAATCTTGTCCATGGACAGGGGCTTTTCTATAAAATCATAAGCCCCAAGTTTGGTCGCCTTGACGGCCGTTTCTATTGTTCCATGACCGGACATCATGATCACCCGGATGTGGGAGTAATCAGCACGAATAACCTTAAGCACCTCGATCCCGTCCATACCGGGCAGCCAGATATCGAGGAGGACGAGATTCGGCATTTCTTCTTCTATAATTTTCAGGGCGTCCTCGCCGCATCCCGCGGTAAGGACATCGTAACCTTCATCCCTCAGGATTCCTCCCAGGGACTGACAAATACTCTCTTCGTCGTCAACGATAAGGATTGTTTTACGCATGGTTTCCCTTTTCCGTGTCTCCCTCCGGTATGGGCAATTCAAATTTTACGACCGTTCCCCGGGGCTGATTGTCCATGACACTAATCTGGCCGTGATGATCATTGATTATTGAGCTGACGATGGCCAATCCAAGACCGGTTCCCGATCTTTTCGTTGAAAAGTAGGGCTCAAATATTTTGCCTTTGTAGTTCGATGGCACCCCGCAGCCATTATCGGTCACTTCCACAACCGCCTGGTGCAACTGGGCATGGCAGGAGGTCTTTATTTCAATCAGTCCACCTCCTGCTGCCAAGGCGGCCACAGCGTTGTCGAGCAGGTTGACCATAACCCGTTTGATTTGCTCCGGATCGATATTAAGTCGCGGGATTCCCTCTCCCCGCTGGAAGTCGAAGGTAATATCCTTGTGAGCGTCCTGGAAGAGAACAATGGCATCGACAAGCACCTCATTCAAATCGTTGAGAAATGGATTCGTCACGGGCATGCGGGCATAACGGGAAAAAGCGTTGACAAGATTCTTCAGCACCTCGACCTGGCCGATGATGGTTTTCGTGCATTCATTGAATATCTCAGGATCTTCAGTGAGGCGGTCCCCGTATTTTCGCTGTAGCCGCTGGGCGGACAACTGGATGGGCGTCAGGGGGTTCTTGATTTCGTGAGCCATGCGCCGCGCCACTTCCCGCCATGCCGCCGCCCGTTCCGCCTTCTGCAACTGGGTGAGATCCTCGAAAACAAGCACCATTCCCATATCGTGTCCTTCATCATCATTGATGATCGTCGTCGTGATCAGTACCGTAAGCGGACGTCCCTTGACATTCAGTTCGAGCTGTCTCTCGACGAATCCATGCTCACTCTTTTCCAGTTCCTTTAAAAGTTCATCAACCAGGATCATATGTTCGGGCTTCAGGACTTCCTGATAGGGTCGGAGCAGGACTTTTTCAGTCTTGATCTCCAGCATCCGTTCCGCAGCCCGGTTGATAATGGTAATCACACCATCCTTGTCCACTGAGATTACCCCGGCCGAAACGTTCCTGAGGACCGTCTCCATATACTTCCGGCGCTGCTCAAGGTCGATATTGGCCTGCTCCACGTTCTGCTGACTCTTTTTCAGGTCCTTCGTCATGGAATTGAAGGAATTTACCAACGTGCCGATTTCATCGTCAGCGGTGATATCGATGCGATGATCAAGATCACCCTGGGCAATCTTGCCGGTGGCCTCGGCAAGATCCTGGATGGGAACGGTAATCTGCTTGGCCAGAAAAAGACCGAACCAGGTAGCGGAAAAGATAATGAGGAGCGTGACGATGGACAAGGTCACAATATAGCTGAACTTAATGGGATTCTTGAGTAGTTTTATTTGTCTGTACTCTTCCGAGGTCTTGGAAATTATGGCCAGCTTATCGACAAAAGCCCGGGAGATATAATAGCTGACCACGACCATGCCGATTACCTCTCCCGTACTCAGGCGGGCATAGATCGGGGCGATGCCGCTGACGAGTTCGCCGCTGCCGGACGATTGGACATTGGAAACCTCCTTCCCTGAAAATACCTCCTCGATAGTCTTTGGGGAGAGGGTCACGGATACCAAGTTGGAGTTATTCGGATCCCTGATGGTGATCTTTTCGCGCTGGCTGTCGAAGTATACCTCTAAAAGCCCAAGATTATAGGTCTTCTGTCGCTGTTCAACCAGAGTTTTCAGATATTTGGCCCGTTCTTTCTCGTAGAGGCGGTTTTCGGTAATATCGCCGCTGATCTGCCGGGCATAAAATTTTGCATAGTCCGCTGTGTGCTGATAGGAAGTCTGGGCAACTTCGAGGGTGCTGTTCAGGGCGTCGCCTATCCTGAGATTAAACCAGTTTTCAATACTGTAAGATAGAAAGTTGATGGAAACGAGAAACAGGACAATCGTCGGGATGAGAGACAAACTGACAAAAGCGGCAACAAGTTTCGTCCGGATCCGGGAGCCGATGATTCCGTGTCGCCGTTCATAAACGAGTTTGACAACATTTCTTACAATAAGAAAAATAAGCAGGATGATGAGGATGATATTGATATTGATGAGGCCGAAGATAAGAACATTGCTGGAAACGGGAAGAATTGTTTCCTGCCTGGTCAGATGTGTCTCCAGGAAAGTAAGGAGGATAATCACGAACACCGTAACAACAATCAGGACTCTCTCCCGCTTTCTACGGCGGCGTTCCTTGACATCCAGAAAAATGGAGGAACTTTCTTTTCTCAAAAGGCGATCTCCTGACGATACCAGTCGGTCTCGAAATCCCACAGGGAAACAAAGAAAAATACATATTCCATATAGAGGGGTAGCCTGACCTTGTCGAGTTTAGCCTTGATCATTACATAAAATGGCCTTTGCCGGTTATCGACGTTACGGGGTATGATGAGGGTCCCGGTTATTTCTGCCATCGCCCGCTTGGCGCTCTCGAGATCCTGGAATGCCGTCGCCCCCCTGCCGTCTGCTGCTGATACAAAAAAAAGCTTCTTCACGCTGTCATATTTAATCGTCTGTCTGATTACAAGTCCGGCAATTTTTTTATCATACCAGAAGTTCCTTTCCCGGTTCAAATCCAGAAGAAAGGTAAAAGTTGTCGGCACTCCAGCCATGATCGCCGACTCCATGCCTTTGGTGAAACAGTTCGTCACCCTCGCATAGACGGTTATCGCGTTTCCCTGATGAGTCACCAGGACGTCACGAATCTCAGCTTCCCGGGCATAAGCCGGGGGCATCCATGTCAGGATAACAAGGATAAAAACCAAAAATATTTTTTTGTTGATCATTTATAAGGATACCCGCCTTTGAAAAGATGATGGCAACGGTGGGAGTTTAGGGAACTAATGAAGAAAAATCAAGTCTTATTCCGCTTCTAAATCAAAGATGAAATCAAGGCGGCAAGGAAGAGGCGACGCAGGCGTATATGGAAATACGTCAAGGAGCCGATGACGAAGCCAACGAAGATAGCGCCTTGATTTGGAAACGAAATTATCTGCTTTGAAGAGCCGCAGACGGATAGGCGGACACGGCATCAAGGACGGCAAAAGAAGGAATATTCAAAGTCTTGAACATCTTTGTAGGTGCTTCCATGGGATAGCGACTGACGATTTCCCAGCAATCCTGGCGTATTATAAGTTCTTTCAGGAGATTGTTATTCAAACGGTGACCTGACTTGAAAGCCACAAAATGTCCGATTATGGGCATCCCCAAAAGAGACAAATCCCCGATGGCGTCCAGCACCTTATGCTTGACAAATTCATCGGGACACCTCACTCCCCCCTTATTGATGATCCGGTTATCATCGAGGACGACGGCATTCTTCAACGAGCCTCCCAACGCAAGTCCTATCGCCTGCAGATATTCAACGTCCTTCAGAAAACCAAAGGTGCGAGCGGCACAGATCTCTTGTTCATACGCCGTATCAGAAAAGTGGAAATGACATGTCTGACGGCCAATGACGGGATGTTTGAAGTCAATGGTGTAAGTCATCTTGAATTCCCGGGACGGCAGAAAAGCGGCGCTTCCGTTTTCATCGGCAACGGAGACAGGGCTGTTGATGACAAGCAACTTTTTGCATTTCCCCTGAGGTAGGGTGCCGACCTCTTTGAGCATGTTGACGAAAGGCTGGGCACTGCCGTCCATGATCGGGACTTCGTGTGCATCCAATTCCACGGTCGCATTGTCAATCCCCATGCCGCTGAAGGCTGACAATAGGTGTTCCACCGTTGATACGGAAGCGCCGTTGACACCGATTGTCGTTGCGAGGGTCGTATCGCAGACATTCCCGAGTTCCGCCTTGATCCTTGGTTTTCCGGCGATATCGTTGCGAATGAAGGTTATGCCTTTATCTACATCCGCGGGTCGGATGATCATATTCACCTTTCGGCCTGTGTGCAGGCCGATACTCCGGCAAATAATTTCACTTTTTATAGTTCGCTGCAGATACATGAATATTTATCCGAAAATTTTTTACAAGTATACAGCAACTTTCATACCGCCACGTCTATACTCTTGAGATAATTTTAATCCTTTAAATATTAGCGGCTTCTCCTGGGGCCGCAAAGTATGGAAAAAACTAGGTATGGGCAGATGTGTCAAAAATACCACAGATTAAGAGCTTGCCCGTAAATAACTTTGCCTGGGATCGCGCCCAGATTTAAGTCAGATTTTTCTGGGTCGATTGAGTAAAACCGCAGGCGTAGCAGCGCTACGTCGAGGATTTTTCGATTGAGACCCGGGAAAAGATGGCATGAAGATGGGATGCGAGCCGGTAAGGATTATTTACGGACAAGCTCTAAGTTTAAGGTGCTTTATACCGCTCCTTCTCGCTAAAGATACAGCCACAATAAGGTTGCCGATATATTTGCCGCTCTCTTGATATCCGCACCCCTTCATCCCAACCCCTGCGGAAATCCCTGTAAATAAAAGGAACTCCGTATTCTCCGGCCAACATCTCCCCCGTACTGCGAATGCGGTCATGTTTCTGAAACCTGCTGTAAAGAAGGGTCGTCGAAAAGCCATCGCAGTGATCCCGCCGGGCTACCTCCGCGGTGCGTCTAAGACGAATTTCGTAGCACCAGTTGCACCGCTCCTGTTCTTTGAAGACAACGCCCCGTAAAAAAGCCTCCAGAGGATAATCAGGGCTCCATTGGACTTGCAGATGTTCTTCCCGGGCAAATGTTTCAAGGGCCTCCCGGCGGCGGAGATACTCCCGGTAGGGATGGATATTGGGATTAAAGAATAATCCCGTGAGGGAAAATCCTTCTTCCCTGAAAATCCGCAGGGGATAAATAGTGCAGGGGGCGCAGCAGATGTGTAGTAAAATTCGCATAGATAAAAGTGGCACCCAATTCTGACAAACTCGCAAAAAGTCTCAAATGTCCATTTTATGTCATTCCCGTGAAAACGGGAATCCAGTGTTTTTAACTGGTTACTGATGGTCTCGCAAATAGTCGAGGTTAAAATGGGGACGGTTCTATTTTTAAAAATAGAACCGTCCCCATTTTTACCCATTTTTAAAACAGTTCTTTCTGGTTCCCGGCCGACCAAGTCCGGTTGAAATGTTCATAAGCAATCCGCGTGGCGATGCGGCCCCGGGACGTCCGCTGGAGATAGCCTTCCTGAATCAGATACGGTTCATAGACATCCTCGATGGTGTTACGCTCTTCACCAATGGCTGCGGAGAGATTGTCGATCCCCGCCGGCCCCCCCTGAAACTTGTCGATCAGGGTCAAAAGGATCGTCCGGTCCATCTGATCAAAACCCTTGTGATCAACCTCGAACAATTCAAGGGCCGCCAGGGCCACATCTCGGTCGATCAAACCCGCCGCCTTCACCTGGGCATAATCACGAACCCTGCGGAGCAGGCGGTTGGCGATCCGCGGGGTGCCCCGCGAACGGCGGGCCATCTCCGCCGCCCCCTCTTCGTCGATCTGAACGGAAAGGATCCGGGCCGACCGCTTGATAATCACGGCCAACTCATCGGGATTATAGAATTCAAACCGGAAACTCATCCCAAAGCGGTCGCGCAGGGGCGAGGTAAGCAGCCCCGCTCTCGTAGTGGCCCCGATCAAGGTAAAACGGGGAATGCCAAGCTTCATGGACCGGGCCGATGGACCCTGACCGATGAGGATGTCAATGTGGTAATCTTCCATGGCCGGATAGAGGATCTCCTCGACAACATGGGAGAGCCGGTGGATTTCATCGATGAAAAGGATATCGTGGTCGTGGAGGTTGGTCAGGATGGCCGCCAGATCCCCCGGTCTCTCGATAACCGGACCGGAGGTTACCTTGACATCGACCCCCAATTCTTTGCCCATGATATAGGCAAGGGTGGTCTTGCCGAGCCCGGGAGGGCCATAGAGCAGGGCATGGTCCAGGGCTTCCCCCCTCGCCTTGGCAGCCTCGATGAAAATGGACAGATTGTTTTTTATCTTATCCTGTCCGATATATTCCGACAGTGCCTTTGGCCGCAGGGAAACCTCATAAGATTCTTCCTCCTCGCCGGCAGCCGGATCGACTACAAGATTTCTTTTTGCGGATTTCACGGCTTATTCATCCCCTTCAACCGGACAACTGCTGCAGTGCACTTTTTAGAAGCAGATCCAGGGCCGGAATTTCTGTTGTATCTTTCATGATTTTTTCGATGACGTCGCGAGCGGCAGCGTTTTTATAACCGAGATTGATGAGCGCCGAAAGGGCGTCCTCCTTGACGGCCTCTTCCGGAGAACGGGGAGCGGCATGATCGTGCGGGGCAGTCTGCCCTCTGTCCAACTTCAGCACCTTATCCTTGAGTTCCAGAACCAACCGTTCCGCCATTTTCCTCCCTACTCCCGGGATGTTCAGGAGGCGCCGCAGATTGCCGCCTGTAATCGCATCTACAAGGTCCCCGACGCTGATCCCGGACAGGATATTCATGGCCAGACGGGGACCGATCCCGGATACGGAAATCATCACCTGAAACAAGTTTCTTTCTTCGAGGGTGTGAAAGCCAAATAGGTTGATGGCGTCTTCCTTGACGTGGGTATGGATGTGCAGGGTAATGGACTGGCCCGTTTCCGGCAACTCGTAAAATGTCGTCAAGGGAACAAAAACACGATAACCGATGCCGTGGACATCCAGGGTAATCGCCTGGACGGATTTGTATAAGAGCATGCCGCTGATTCTGGCAATCATGGGGATACAGCGGGCCCGGAACAATGGGCATGGCAAATGGCAACGGCCAGGGCGTCCGCCGCGTCAGCTCTCGGCGTCTCCCTTAATTGCAGGATAGCTTTAACCATAGACTGGACCTGGCTCTTTTCCGCCCGACCATAACCGACGACCGCCTTCTTCACTTCTAACGGGGAATATTCAAAAACGGGGAGACCGCTGTGTGCCCCCGCCAAAATGGCAACACCCCTGGCCTGTCCCTGTTTTATCAGACTTTTTACATTTTTTCCGTAAAATACCTCTTCAACAGCCATGACATCAGGCTTATTTTCCTCAATAACCGCCATGAGCCGCTCATAAATATTGACCAGAAATGCCGATGATGTTTCGCGAACCATCGTTTTGATCTCACCATGGCTCAAGCATGCTAAATCATTTCTTTTCTTTTCTATAACCCCGTATCCCGTGGTCAGACTACCCGGATCGATCCCCAGAATTCTCACCGTTTTTAAGTTCATTTTGCAGATGGGCATTTTTCAACAGCCTAACTCATTTTTTCCATAATTTCATCTGCTATATCAAAATTGGCATAAACATTCTGGACATCATCGTTGTCCTCCAGCTTCTCCATCAATTTGAGCATCTGTGAGGCTTTATCCTCAGCCAGGGCGATGGTATTCTGGGGAATCATCCCAATGCTTGCCGCCAGGGGTTTCAATCCCTTTTCTTCTATTGCTCGATGCACATCTTCAAACACAGTTGGACTGGTGATGACCTCATATTCATTTCCTTCTTCCCGCACATCGTCGGCCCCCGCCTCCAGGGCCAGTTCCATTATCTCTTCCTCGCTGATGGTGTTTTTATCGATCAGAATGCTGCCTTTTTTATCGAACATCCAGGCCACACAGCCATTTTCACCAAGATTACCGCCATGCTTGGATAAAATGTGGCGGATTTCGGCAACGGTCCGGTTTTTATTATCCGTCATGACCTCGACGAGAACAGCCACACCTCCCGGGCCATATCCCTCATAAGTGATTTCCTCATAGTTAACGGCATCAGCACCGGTCCCACTACCCTTCTTAATAGCCCGATCAATGTTGTCCTTTGGCATGTTTTCTGCTTTAGCAGCAAGTACAGCCGCTCTCAACCGTGCATTACCGTCTGGGTCGGGCCCACCGAGGCGGGTCGCCAAGGTAACTTCTTTGATTAGTTTCGTAAAGATCTTGCCGCGCTTCGCGTCCACAGCGCCTTTTTTGTGTTTTATGGAACTCCACTTATTATGACCGGACATGCTGACGACTCCCGTATTTAAATTTTTTTTAACTTAACGGCTGAAAGCGGAAGCTGCAAATTATTCTGTACGCGAACAACTTTTGACATCAGCCCCGACGGCCAATTCGCGTTTGCTGATAAAAATGAGCTGCAATGCGGCGGCCGATTAAACCGATTTATTTATTCTTTTCCTGGCAGCCTCATAGCACAAGAGGCAGTGCTTGTAAAATAAAAAACCCCTTCAGTGATGAAGGGGTTTTTAAATAATCCCGGCGGCTCCCTACTCTCCCACACAGTCACCCATGCAGTACCATCGGCGCTAAAGAGCTTAACTTCCGTGTTCGGAATGGGAACGGGTGTGTCCTCTCCGCTATCGCCACCGAAATATCCTTAATGTATTGTCAACAATTGCATACTGTGTAAAGATGTAAAAAAATTATGGTCAAGCCTCACGGCCGATTAGTATCAGTAAGCTTAACACATTACTGTGCTTACACACCTGACCTATCAACCTCGTCGTCTACAAGGGGCCTTCAGTTCTGGTGTCTCCACCAGAAGGGATATCTTATCTTGAGGGGGGCTTCCCGCTTAGATGCTTTCAGCGGTTATCCCTTCCGAACTTAGCTACCCAGCTATGCCGCTGGCGCGACAACTGGAACACCATCGGTTCGTCCATCCCGGTCCTCTCGTACTAGGGACAGCTCCTCTCAAATATCCTGCGCCCACAACAGATAGGGACCGAACTGTCTCACGACGTTCTGAACCCAGCTCACGTACCGCTTTAATTGGCGAACAGCCAAACCCTTGGGACCTTATCCAGCCCCAGGATGCGATGAGCCGACATCGAGGTGCCAAACCCCGCCGTCGATGTGAACTCTTGGGCGGGATAAGCCTGTTATCCCCGGCGTACCTTTTATCCGTTGAGCGATGGCCCTTCCATTCGGAACCACCGGATCACTAAGACCTGCTTTCGCACCTGCTCGACATGTCTGTCTCGCAGTCAAGCTCCCTTATGCCTTTACACTCTACGGCTGGTTTCCAATCAGCCTGAGGGAACCTTCGCGCGCCTCCGTTACGCTTTAGGAGGCGACCGCCCCAGCCAAACTACCCACCAGACAATGTCCCCGACCCGGATCACGGGCCCAGGTTAGAATTTCAGAATGATCAGGGTGGTATTTCAAGGATGGCTCCACCGAAACTGGCGTCCCGGCTTCAAAGCCTCCCACCTATCCTACACAAACCAGCCCGAAATTCATTGTCAAGCTATAGTAAAGGTGCACGGGGTCTTTCCGTCTTGTTGCGGGTAACCGGCTTCTTCACCGGTTTATCAAATTCGCTGAGCTTCTCGTCAAGACAGCGCCCAAATCGTTACTCCATTCGTGCAGGTCGGAACTTACCCGACAAGGAATTTCGCTACCTTAGGACCGTTATAGTTACGGCCGCCGTTTACCGGGGCTTCGGTTCAAAGCTTCGCCTTGCGGCTAACAAATCCCCTTAAC
>Ga0209749_1000132_pt1 | contig 128757 bp, 151 predicted proteins | sample EPASupsiteSAE347_FD_187267 | JGI IMG/M metagenome (GOLD analysis project Ga0209749, IMG submission 187267) | Bioremediated contaminated groundwater from EPA Superfund site, New Mexico - Sample SAE3-47 (SPAdes) (version 2) | ecosystem: Environmental > Aquatic > Deep subsurface > Groundwater >... | reverse complement strand
AAGTGATTTTGATGGGTTCGAAGAAGAGACTACGCAAACTTTACGAGCGGCCCATGCGCCTTTGGGACAAGGACCGCATCGAGACTGAGAACAAGCTCAAGGAAGAGTACGGCTTGAAGAACTCGCACGAGCTGTGGAGAATGCAGACCATCCTCCGCAAGATCCGGCGCGAGGCACGCAGGCTGCTCTCATCCAAGGGAGCCGACCCCGAGGCACGCGCAGCGCGCCTCATCAAGAGGGTAAAGACGTTCCTCATCAAGAAGCCCGAAGTCACGCTTGACGACATTTTGTCATTGCAGACCCGCGACATACTCGAGCGCAGGCTTGAGACCATAGTCGTGCGCAAGCGCATGGCAAAGACTGCAAAGATGGCAAGGCAGTACATCACCCACGGGCACGTGCAAATCGAGCACCAGGTGGTGAGCGCGCCGTCCTACCTCGTGAACTTCGAGGAGGAGCACCAGGTCAACTGGAACGGCAAGGCCCTCTTCGCCTCCGCAGCACCCGCTGCAGAGAAGGCCGAGGAGAAGCCCGCAGCAAAGGCCGCAGCAGTGAAGGAAAAGCAAGCCCCGACCGTTGAAGAGAAGGCGGCGGCACAACAGGGTTGATACACATGGCTACTGACACTACTGCACCAAAAACCGAGAAGCGCACCCACAGGCACACAGCGCCAGTCGGGCACGCGAACACGCTTGCAAGCGCAGCCAACGTAGAGCTGCCCAAGCCCGCTCCGGTACCCAAGCCCGCAGAGGCACCTGCCTCGGCGCCAGCTGAGGGACACCAGCAGCAGAGGCCGTTCGGACGCCCCGGATTCTCAAGGCCCGGGTTCGTTCGCCAGCCGCTCCCGCCGGACGCAAAGTGGGGAATCGCGCACATCTACTCGTCCAAAAACGACACCATTATCACCATCACCGACCTTTCGGGCGCTGAGACAATCGCCATCGGAAGCGGCGGTATGGTAGTAAAGAACGACCGCGAAGAAGGCGGCCCCTACGCTGCGATGCAGGCGGCAATCCGCGCTGCAGACAAAGCAAAGGAGCGCGGCCTGCTTGCGATACACGTGCGCGTGCGCGCGCCAGGCGGCCACGGAAGCAAGACTCCCGGTTCGGGCGCCCAGGCTGCAATCCGTGCACTCTCCCGTTCAGGACTCAAGATTGGAAAGATTGAGGACGTCACTCCACTGCCGACCGACACCACAAAGAGGCCGGGCGGAAAGAGAGGACGCAGGGTATAAGCAGGAGTTGAGATGTAAGATGCAAATCACCTCGCTTGAAAGCACGCCTTCCAAGGCGTCATTTCTCATTACGAAGGCAGGAGCAGAAGGCACGAGCATGCTCAACGCAGTGCGCCGCGCCATCATCTCCCAGCTGGAGGCCTTTGCAATCGAAGACGTCACAGTCTACGAGAACAACTCCGCGCTCTTCAACGAATACATCGCCCACCGTCTCGGCCTCATCCCCCTCTCGTACGAGGAGAGCATGGCCCCCGACGCCCAGGTCGAGTTCTCGCTGATGGCCGAAGGCCCCTGCACGGTTTACTCGCGCGACTTAAAGACCGCAGACGAGAAAGTTCGTGTTTTTGCACAGAACATCCCGATTGCAGTGCTTGGCCTTGACCAGAAGTTGAGGCTTGAGGCTGTTGCGGTGCTTGGCACTTCCAAGACGCACGCCAAGTTCCAGAGCGCGCACGCATCGTTTGCGCAGCTTGTACAGCTTACTGCCGCAAAGAAGGTCGCAGACGACGACATCGTCCAGACCTACCCGGAGACCAAGGAAAAGCCCGAGGACTTTGCAAAGAAGCACCCCGAATTGTGCGACTTCAACCTGGAGCACGTCCAGATTGGAAGCGACGTGTACAAAGTCGAGTGCAAGGAAGACGAGTTTTTGTTCTACGTCGAGTCGTACAACAACATCCCCGCTGCAAAGCAGTTCGAGCGCGCGGTAGAGCTTCTGAAGACAAAGCTTACCGAGCTTTCCAAGGAAATGAAATGAAGATCAAAGTGACGCCAAACGCCAAGCGCGATGAAGTGTTTCTTCGCGATGGCTTGTTGTGCGTCAAGGTTTCATGCCCGCCGGAAGACGGCAAGGCAAACAAAAGGGCAACGCAGGTGCTGCAAAAGGCGCTTGGTTGCAAGGTCATGATAGTGTCCGGCCAAAAAAGCCGGGAAAAGGAAATACAGGTCGGCTGCGGCGAAGAAGAACTTTCGTCGAAGCTGAAGGAAGTTTCCGAAAACAAAAAGTAAAAATGCAAGACAAAAAATTAGGTGATTTCAAAGCAGGGGTGGCAGAGCCTGGTCAAAAAAACCAATTAGCCCGATAATCCGTGAACGGCATCATCCTCAACCGCGCTTCGGCGTGGCACAAGATGGCCGCAAGATACGTTGGGTATTGTTTTGGCCAAATGCGCAAGATTGAGGTTCTTGTCTCTTAGGAGTGCCTGGGTTCAAAGGGTTCGAGGGCGTTCCGCCTTCCTGCTCGGACAAATCCCAGCCCCTGCATTTTATTTACGGTGATTGAAGTATGATAAGCGGTCCCGAAAATCCAGTTGTCCAGCAACTCGTGATTTCATTCCGAAAACAGCACAAGACCTCCAAGAAGATGGTCTGGCAGCGCATAGCAGAGCTTTTGCTCAAGCCCTCCCGCAAGAAGGAGGGAATGAACATAACCAAGCTCTCAAAGTACGCAAGCGAGGGCGACGTAGTCGCAATACCCGTCAAGGTACTCTCGCTTGGAACTCTCACCAAGAAGGTGAACGTCTACGCACTCTCATACTCCGCCGCAGCAAAGGCAAAGATTGAGAAGGCAGGAGGAAAGGCATTGCCCCTTATGGACCTGGTCAAGGCCAAGGTGGAGCCTTCAAAAATCAAGATTCTCATCTAAATACTTATCAAAGGTGCATTGAATTTGAAACAGGTAAAGAAAACCGCAAAGCCCGCTGCGCTCGTAATCGACGCAACCGGAGCGCCAGTCGGACGCTTGTGCGCCCGCGTGGCGAAGCAGGCGCTTGGTGGCGCAACCATCGACATCGTCAACATCGACCTGTGCGTAATCACCGGCAACCCCGAAAAGATTGTCGCAAGGTACGCAGGCAGGCGCCACATGACGCAGAAGGCCAACCCCGAGCACGCAGCCAAGTGGCCGCGCCGCCCCGATTACCTGTTCAAGGTCATACTTCGTGGAATGCTTCCCAAGCGCACCTCGCGCTCGCAGGAGGCGCTCTCGCGCACAATGGCGCACATAGGCGTGCCTGAGAAATTCGCAGGCAAGGCCGAAAAATTCGTAAAGGAGCCGTCGGAAGGCATCACATTGATTGCAATCTGCCGCGCACTCGGGTGGAACAAATGAGTTCGGACAATCTTACCAAGAAAAAGCACGGCAAGTCCAAGAAGGCTGCCCTGCCAAACGCACGCGGAAAGCGCAAGGAGTCCATTGCACGCGCAGTGGTCACACCAGGCACCGGCAACGTGTTCATCAACAAGGCCCACGTGTCAACCATCACCAACGCGCAGCTTCGCATGGTGATCCTCGAGCCGCTTGACTACTTCCCCGCACGCAACACCATAGACATCCGCGTCTCGGTGCTTGGTGGAGGCTCAGGCGGACAGGCACAGGCCATCCGCACCGCAATCGCACGCGCAATACTTGAGTTCGCAAAGGACGACGAGCTGCGCGCAACCATGCTCAAGGCAGACCGCTCCCTCATAGTCGAGGACTCAAGGCGCGTCGAGCCCAAGAAGTTCAAGGGTCCAAAGGCCCGCGCAAGGTTTACCAAGTCATACAGGTGAGTTGAGATGCTAGTACCAGTACGCTGCTTCACATGCGGAAAGCCCATCTCCGACCTGCAGGACGAGTTCACCTCGCGGGTTGAGAAGGGAGAGGACGCAGCCAAGGTCCTTACCGAGCTTGGCGTGAACCGCTACTGCTGCAGGAGAATGCTCCTTGCACAGAAGCCCCTGATGGACGAAATCCTGCCCTACCCGAGATTCTAGTTTTCGGGAACGAGTAGAGGGATTTTCTTCCCAACTTTTTCTTTTTTCTTTCTACTTCTAGTTTTTTCTTAAGCGGGTTCTTGTTTAGTCTATACGTTCATTCACCGGAAATGCGGTTGGAAACAGGAATTATGTTCCGTCCTGCAAAGACAACGCATGCGGTATTTTTACATCGACGAAAGCGGCTTGACCCGCCTTGACAAGATTCAGGTCAGCTCCCCCTATTTCATACTTGGCGGGGTGGTGGTGTGCGACGACGATTACGGCCAAGTCTGCAGGAAGCTGGTGGATTTCAAGAGGGAACACTTTCCGGAGCTTGACCCAACAAGTTTTTCGATGCATGCCTCCGAGCTTTTCAACGCGCGGGGCGTTTTCTCATCAATGCCTCTCGACCGCCTCAAGTCCGTCGGGACGAAGTTTTTTCACCTAATCAATGCATTGCCTGTGACCCTTATTGTCACCGCGATAAGCAAGCCGAAGCTAGTTGCGAGGTATTCGTCTGCAACCGTGCAGGACCCGTATCTTCTAGCGTGGCTTTACTGCTGTGACCGGTACAACAAGCTTCTGGAGGAAGCAGGCGAGGAGAATGGCCGGACTGTGTTGGAGAGCCGGGGGCCTGGCCTTGACAAGCTTTACCGGCAAAAGCTAGATTCGTTCCTTGCCATGGGGACTAAATATGGCGGAGCGTGCTCCCGCGTCGGCAGGCCGGAATTTTCAGGTCCATCAGAAAAGCCTCCGCTGGAGCTTGCAGACTTTGCTTGCTATGCGATACACAAGCGGTACAACAAGTCCGAGCGGGAGTATTTCGACATAGTAGCTGCCCGGTTCCGCAACCACAAAGGGAAGGTTGATGGGTACGGCTTAGTCGAGTTCCCGAAGTGAATGTCAGGATTGTTCAGAACCAGTAGGGATGCGGTTTCGCCTAGAGAAGGTTTCCGCCTCCCAGGCAAGCCTTCCAGCCTGCCCGTATTACTTGGTGCCGCCGTTGGTTTATAATTTTTCGGCGACGGGGTTTCCGGTGGCTTGGGCGGGATGGTTTTCTTGTTCAGTTAAAAATCTTAATGCTTCTAATTTCCTATCAAATGGACTCCGACGGAAGGCTTTCACAGGACGAGCTCCGCAACAGCACTATCCGCACCTACTCGCGCAACATCGCAAAGACGACCGAGGCAGCAGAAATAAGTCAGCTGAACATTCCCCTTTCCAAGGACCTGCTTTCGCGCCTGCGGCGCGGACACCATTCTCCCTTTTCCTGCTACATCGACGTAATCAACGCAGTCGGCGAGGACGCGTCCCAGGAATTCGCGCCGCCAGACATGTACGAGCAGGATGCGGTCGAGCACGCCAACACCCTCTGGCACCGCAAGCCGCGGGAGGAGCGCTATGAAATAATCCACGCGTTTGAAAAGCGCATCCGGCAGGAAGAACTAGACCTGCCCAAGAAAGGCGAGCGGGTGGAGGGCATGCTGGCTGCCAGGACGGCGCTCGTGGCGCAACGGGCGCGTATTGCAAAGAACGCTCAACCCGTGCAAGAACCTAAAAAGCCAATAATCCACAGGATTATCTCAAGGATTGCGGAGAGGTTTGGAAGACATGGCCCCGAATGAACGCTTGCCTAATACGATGTCGTTGGAGCGCGAACGGACTGTTGCGCTTGCCAACTTGACTATGAAGCTGCGGAAGCACACTCCCCCGCAGAAGGAGCTGGTGAACTGGCTGAATTCCGCCGCGGGTTTGAAGTCCGCAACCCCCAAGCAGCTCAAGCCACTGGTAATCCAGCTTGACCGGCTCCAGGGCCTCAAGACTGCCCGGTCTTACCTTGCAGACGAGTTCCACGGCCCCATAGTGGCGATTGCGCCCGAAATACTCGAACAGCTCAAGGCCAAGGACTACCCCGCGGCATCCAAGAGCATGCACGCGCTTTACGACATGCTCCGTGCATCGGAATCAATCCACGCCATCGCATACAACAAGCTTGCAGGCTACCCATCCAAGGAATAGGCCGCTTTCCGGCCAGGGTTCCCGCGGCAATGGAAAAAACCGATGCCCTTGTTTTTCCCATCGCTAAAAACCCCTTTTAAACCGGGTTCAACTTTAAGTTGCTTTTGCAGCACTAGTTAGTCGAGGCAATCAATGGCAATAGATACGCACTACCTATGGGCAGGCATGAAAGCCCGGGCAAAGGCGCGCGTCCACAAGGCAGGCTCCAGCCTGAAGGCCCTGTTCGACAGGCTGCACTACGGCGCCAAGGATCCCGCAGCGTGGAAGGTAAGGTGGGACGCGTACAAGAACGGGCTGAAGCGCCAGACTCCCCTGGTTGAGGAGAAGCTCCCAAGCCGCGAGATACGCACCAACTTCATACACGACTAGCCCGGCCAACCCAGAATGGCGCAAAACCACCACTCCTAGAGAGGCTATTTAGCCCTTTGCGCGCATAATTTATTTCTCAATTTAAAGTAACGCCCAGGATTATTTGTCCAACTTCTAGTTGGGGCTATGGGGTAGCCTGGCATCCTACTTGGCTGGGGGCCAAGTGACCTGAGTTCGAATCTCAGTAGCCCCATTCTTTTGCCTGACTTTCCGTTCAGCGGAAAGCACGTCCCGAAAACTACCTATCCTTTCCCGGCCTGACTCGTCTTGGCCGTTTCACAACGGTTAAAACCATATATGTATACATATACTATATGACAAAGTTGGTCTCCTTGAGCAACGCAGCCTATTCCCTCCTCTCAAAGCGCAAGCTTGAAGGCGAGTCCTTCTCAACGGTAGTGGTACGGCTTGCAGGAAAGGACCAGAGCGGCATCCTTGCCCTTGCTGGCTCCTTGAAGGACGAGTCCAAGGCCCTTGAGAAGATGAAGGCCGACATCTACGAGAACCGCAGGACTGCCAAGTTGCGGTCGTTTTCCCCGTGATTCTGATGGTATGCCTGGACTCCGACGTCATGATAGACTACCTTCACGGCAAGGAGCAGGCAGTCCGCTTCGTCAACGGCTTGCTGGCAACCGGCAGCCGCATCTCGACAACCGTGATGAGCGTATGCGAGCTTTACCGGGGCTCGGACCAGAACCTGCCAAAAGGCAGGCAGGAAGTGGACCGGTTCCTCGGCTTTCTTGAAATATACGACCTTGACCTGCGCGCCTGCACGCTTTACCGCGAACTCTACCAGAAACTTTCCCAGAAAGGCCAGCTGGTCGGCGACTTCGACCTCCTCATCGCCTGCATCGCAATGGCAAACGGGGACAGCATCGCAACAGGAAACCAAAAGCACTTCTCAAAAGTGCCCGGGCTGAGGCTGGAGAAATTTCAACTAGGCCGATAGACCTGAGTTCGAACGAAGTAGCCCCACTTCTTTTATTATTTGAGCCCTTTTCACTGTTCAGCGGAAAGCTTTTTTCGAAAGACTGTAAACTACAACTAATGATGAAAAATGATGACCTTTGGTGATATAGCTAAACTTTACGGAGAAGATTCAGAGTTACTGTTTAATACTTTTGTAGCAACGAATCGATGTCTTGGTCTAATCAATCCTATTCCTTCCCAAGATGATCTACTTTCTTTCAAACCTAGTGCTGAATTTTCTCGTCGGCTTGCAGATATTAAAAAAATCTATTCCGAGGGCTATTATGTCGAAAGTTTTGTGCAGCTCGACACCGTACTTGACGTCATCCTGCGTTTGTTTTATTACCGTATGATATTAGCGAAAGACAACCGAAAAAATCTTTATTTACGAAGTTTTCAACGACTTTTTGAAAAGAATTTAATTAACCAAGCCGGATTAGGTATTGCCACGTATTTACACGAAGCCGATATAATCGATTCGATTCTTTACAAACGCATAAAAAAAATCAAGGAGGAGAGAAACAAACTTGTTCACGGTTTTCATCCTCGATATTTGTCTTTATTAGAGTATTCCTATTATCGGAGAAATAATATTGCCTTTACTGTATTTGATTCTGAATCTATCAAAGATTTGGATGACCTAAAAAAGCTCGGTGAGAAACCACACGTAAATTCAAAAACCATTAAAGAAGAGAAGATTCAGCAGGCAAAATTACTTGAAGGAATATCTATTAGCAAATCACTTATGACTGTATTTTGTAGTTCATCTTATGTGGTTACGTAAATCTTTGTTGTGCTGAAGAACTCATTTCTTCCCTTTTTTTCTCAGGAAAACCAATATCGCCACTACTATTACTGCTCCGATAATCAGTCCGATGAACAGGTCAAGCCCCGCACCGTCGTCGCTTCCCTGAGTTGTTCCGGGCGTGGTTGTCTCTGTTGATGAGCCAGTTGTAGTAGTTTGGCCAACCTGTGGCGCAACACTTGGCACCAACCTAGTCGGAGTCTTCAAGGGCTCGTCAAGAAGGACTTGAGTGCCATTCATAATCTTCAGGTTCGACGCGGCGTCGGTGCTTGCGCCCGTCCCAGTTGAGGGAATCGCCGAGTCAGGGACAACAATGTATGCAACTGCCTCGGTCTTCTTCACAACCGGCGCAAAGCCTGCGGGTTCGCTTTCGTTATTCCTTGCATCGTGCATCTCAAGAATCGGGAAATTAAGGCTGCCGGAAGAACTGCCGATTGTGTAAGTGAAGTTTCCGCCCGGCGAGGACGGCTCGGCATTGGTGTAATAGACTCCGGTCTGGGTAACAACCCCGCCCGAATAGGTAAGCTCGACTATGTAGGATGCGCAGGCAAAGCCGGAAAGCAGGCCAATGAGCGCAAAGCCGAACAATGCAAGGCGTGGGAAGTTCATCTGTATTCATCCAGTCGCTGGTTTACCGCGTAAACTGATTGTGCGTTGTAGTAGCTGGGTATGAGGATGTGGCCGTTGGCGTCCTGTGCGTCAGTCCAGCCTGCGGACGGGTCGATGATTAGCCTCTGGTAGGTCTTCTGGTCCCACATCACCGAATAGGGTGTGGTGCGGTACCAGGATGCCGAGGTGCAGCCTGCATAGCAGCGGTCGACGTTGAACGCGTTGCGGCAGCCTGCCTCGCTCATCGCGTCGTAGCAGTTGCGCGGGTCGTACATGAACTTGAACTCCACTCCTGAAATCCAGTTGATGGGGTTCCAGTCCGAGCCGTACGTGTACTCGTCCCACAGGCAGCCGAACGAGTGGCCGAACTCGTGCATGAACGTGGTCTCGACGTCGCAGCTTGCGTAGATGTGGGCGGTGTTGCCGCAGATGTCGGCGTAGCCGCATTCATTTGCTGGGCCGATCGGTTCGAAGATGACATATTGTGCGTTTGCCGGTGCGTTGCAGCGCGCCATCGCAATCGAGCGTGGCGAGTTGGCGCTCTTGACGTCCTTTGCGGGCACGTGCGTGACGTAAACAGCTGTGTTGGCCTTTTCGAATGAGAATGGCGCGGTGTCAAAGAGCGCGTTGGTTGCGGTGCGCACGTTGCCCAAAAGGTGGGTCTCGCGGGTGTCTGCCCGCGGGTAAGTTTTGTCGTAGCCGCTGCCTACAAAAATTATGTTCACCGTTTTGGATGCTGGGGTCTCGCCGGTCTTTAAGGTGCGGAAGCCGGTGCCTTCCTTTTTCTTGCAAACGCAGTCGATGCTGTCCTTGCAGTCGGGGTCCTCGCAGTCAAGGTAGCCGTCGTTGTCATCATCGATGTTGTTGTCGCAGATTTCAGGTTCCCTGCACTGGTTCTTTTCCTTGTCGCATCCGTAGGCGCACTTCTTTTTGCTTGACGAGTAGTCGCAAATTCCGGTTGACTTGTCGCAGGTCGCCTGCTCGCCAGTGCCAAGATAATCGTCGTCAACGCACTTGTCCGCGCAGGGTTCCTTGCACTTGTCCTCGTCCTTGCACACCCCAAGCTTTGCGCTTGCGGAATCGCAGCCGTACGGGCAGTTGATGTTGTTGAAGTAGCTGCACTCGCCGGTGTTGGCGTTGCACTTGCCATCTGTCTTGAGCGTGTAGCCGTCCGAGCACTCGTTTTCGCAATTCTTGCCCGCGCATAGGTCAGCGGGTTTTATGCAGGCAAGCGCAGCAGAGTTGCATCCAAGGGAACAAAGCGTCTCGCTTGTGTACGTGCAAGCGCCGTTTGCAAGGTTGCAGGTGCCTCCAATCTGCAGGGTGTCACCGTAGCAGCGGTCGGGGCAGGTCACTCCCTCGCAGGGCTTTGGCTGCGCATCCAAGTAAAGCTGGAACGGGCACCAGCAGGTGCATTCGTGCTTGTCGTCTGAGGACGTTGCCAACCACATGAAATAGTCGTGGTAGTCCTCAAGGTAGTGACCCTTGCAGATTGATGCGTTGTACTGGTTCATGCAGGCAACGCCCGCGCAGTCCGCACAGGGCGCGCCGTTGTAGCCAGAAGTGCCTTCGGGGCAGGCGTCGGCATTCGCCAGGCTAGGCATCACCAATAATGCAAGCACTCCAATAAGCAGTGCTAGTCTGTTGACCCCCATTCTACCCAACTAATGAACCGCAAGAAAACTTATAATTCCCGCCTGCGGTTCTTGGAAGGGAATCGGCGAACAAAATCCCGCCTTTTTTATAGCCCATCACAGCAATGCGTATATGCAAAAGGTGTTTTTATGAAAAAACCAGTCGATTCCTCAAAATACGCTTACGTTGCCATCGCAGCTGGCATCACTACCATTGTCATCGCGGCAGTGCTTTTGTTTGCGGGAACGCAAAACCAGCAAAACCCCGGCCAAGTCGCCTGCACCATGGAAGCAAAAGCGTGCCCTGACGGCTCCTACGTTGGAAGAACCGGCCCCAACTGCGAGTTCCAAGCCTGCCCGAACGTGGCGCAGACCAACGAGTCCGAGACCGTGTTCTGCACGATGGATGCCAAGTTGTGTCCGGATGGGTCTTATGTCGGAAGGGTCGCGCCCAACTGCGAGTTTGCAGCCTGTCCGGGTGCAGTCGGCAAGGTTGTAGTTCCCACTAATACCGTGTTGCCCGACGGGGTCGCAAACCCCGAAGCCTGCAAGGAGCTGTCAATAGGGATGTGTCATTACGTCCGCGGTTGTATGCTATGCCCGCCCTGCCCCGAGTGCAGCTCGATAAGCTGCCAGTCCGTGGCCTACTGCAAGAGTGTCGGCTTTGACGAGAACTGGTCCAGTTCCATAATGGCAGGTTAGGTGGCCGCCAATCAACGGAAACCTGGCCTCGCCTTCTTTTTATTCTCCATTTTTCAGTTTTGTCTAGGCAACGTCCGAAAACCCCGTTTCAACACTTTTATTAGTGTTTTCGTATTGAAATCTTATGAAATCATTAGTGAAAGAGGTTGAAATCATGGCAAACGCCAACATCGAGCTTACAGGGTACACCGGCAATGTGGTGGACCGCATGATAAGCAAAGGATATGCAAAAACCAAGACCGAGGCAATCCGGCTTGCGATTTACCAGTTCGACCAGGCGCATGGGCTTACTGAAGACGAGGTCTTTGACAAGCTCACCGGGAAAGTGCTTGCACAGGTCGAGTCAGGAAAGATGAAGACAAGAAAATACAAGACAAGTGAACTGGATTGAGGTTTCCATGGAATTCGAGTCTACCCCCGTATATGACCGGGATGTAAAGAAACTCGACAAGCACGAGCGGATGCTGCTGCAGGAACTCCTTGAAACAATCCGGAATAATCCGCAAATAGGAAAGCCGATGGAGCATTACTCCAACGTATTTTCAAAACGCACGGGCGTGCGCAGGCTCATCTACAAGGTAAACTTGCAGGCGCGCATCATAATACTTATTCTGTATGAAAACCGGGACGAGGCGTACGAGACGCTGCGGAAAATTCCGGGAATTTGATTAAGGTGGTTTCAGATGGCAATAAACGCGGAATGGCACAAGAAAAACAGGATGCCCAAGAATGCTAGTTTCGAGCAGCGGGTAGCGTGGCACACTCAGCACAACAAGAACTGCAACTGCCATCCGGGTTTTCCGAAGAAGCTTGCAGAAGAGATGGAAAAGAAAAAAAGTAACAAGAAAAAGAACGCTTAGGCATTTCGCTTTTTCAGGCGGGTTGTGCCTGTGTGAATGGCTGCTGCATTGTCTGGTTGTCTGGAAGCTGCGGAATCGAGCCGGAACCTCGGCCTGCTGATTGCATGCCATATCCCTGCGCGTCAAAACCACGCTGCGCAAAGCAGTCCTCTCCAAATTGCGGGGGCATCATCCTCGCCCCGCGCTGTGGTGGTATGCCGCCGAATTCTCCAGCCGGAGGCATTCCCTGCATTTCCCCGAAGCCCCGGTGGTGCATTCCCGGCCCGAACCTTGCGTCCTTTCCGGAGTGGCCCGAAAGGAGCGCAGTTGACACGAACCCCACGGATAATACTGTCAGCGCCACTATCAGCAGGGCGACAACGATCGGCTTGTTGCGCAGCCTGTCAAGTTTCAGTTTCTCAACCCAGTCCATTTTTCCTTCAACCTCTAGCTGGCCTTTGCATTGTGCAAGAAAGCGTGCTGTTGACCGTCTGGCACGTGCCTGTTGGCTGCATCTGGCCCTGCGGCATACCCGAAGGCATCGTGCCGTTGCCCGCAGGCCCGGCGGGCATTGTGCCGTTAGAACCAGGCGGCTGCATTCCCTGCGGGTTGCCTGTGAAGTTGCCGCTGCCAAACGAAACCGTGCACGAGTCACCTGCGGACTTGCCTGTGCAGGCATCTATCGCAGCCTGCAGCATCTCAGGCGAGCTTGTGCGGTTACCAAAACCCCTGCCTGAATCGTTTGCTTTCTGGGTCCAGGATTCGCCCGGCTGGCTGTTGGCAGCAACCGAAGGCGAAGGGGATGCGTAAACGCTTCCAGCCGGGCTTTCCTGACCATCGTAAATTACTTGCGGACTTGCGTCCTGAGACTGGCTTTCCTGCTGTACGCAGCCCATGGTCGCAAGCGCAACAATGACAAGCGCAAGGACCACGCAGAACAGTTTCAGTGTGTCTGATTCGGCCATTGGCATTTCACCTGTTTAGCCGGGTGGCATCCCGCCAGCCATCATTCCCATGTCGGAAGGCGGGGTGAAGTCGGACGGCATGTTGGATGCGGCAGTTGCGACAGACGAGCTGCTTGAGCGCGTGCTCGAAGTGCCCAAGACTGCTGCCTGTGCCGAGCTTCCAAATAGGAAGCTGTATGCTATGAGCGCAATTCCTGCAATCAATAGGAGCGCGCACACTTTGTTTACAAGGGATTCGTTGATTTCCATCTTTGGATGTTTCACCTTGTAACAATTATGCGTGAAATATCCCATATGCCTTGCCTGAAATAAGCTGAAATAACTCAGGCAAAACCGGACAAGAATAGCAATCCGAGTATGATTGGCTGGTGCAAAAGGTATATCGCAAGCGAGTGCCTCCCTGCCCAGCAAAGTGGGTTTGCGAAGCTTGGCTTGCGGAGCGCAGACTCAAGTTTTTGGAATATTCCCGTGCTTGCAGCTGCCATCCCGAAAAGCACAAGGGAAAACCACGGCAACAGGGGGTAGTAGTCGTATGAGTAGAACCCTGCGGGCGCAAAGCCAAGGGGAAGCAGCCAGTAAGAGCCTGCGACATTTCCTGCAAGGAGCATCCAGAGAGAAATCACTCCCAAGCCCAGGACTGCGTTCCACTTTCCAAAGCGCACGAAGAAGTGCCCCAGTATTATCGAAAGGGCTATGAAGTGCAGGACTCCCCAGACTATCATCCCCTTGCCGGGCCAGATTGCAGTTGCAATGGTCACAAGCAAGGCAAAAGCAAATATTGTCCCTGCGCGCCTGGCGTCCTCAAGCAGGGTCCGCTTCCTGATTACCAGGCTTGCGCCCACAAGGCCGAGGAAAAGCATCGCAATGGTGCGCTGCCAGAGCAGAAGCGGCCAGTCGTGCATCGCAAAGCGTTGGATGCCGAGGTAATGGAGGTCGAACACGAAGTGGTAGCCAATCATGAGCACTATTGCGGTGCCGCGAAGAAAGTCGATTGTCCACAGCCGCTTGGAAAGCATGAAGGACGTTTAGGCCGTTGGGGGTAAAAAGTGTATTTGCGCCGCTAGGGAAAAAATGAAACGGGGCAAAGTGGCGTTTGGAAGGAAACTGGAAAAGGGGGAGAAGGCCCTTACTCGGCCTTCTTGAGCGCCTTTATCTTTTCAGTGACTCCGGCGGTCTCCTTCTCAAGCTGTTTCTTGTATTCCTCAAGCATCGCGACCTTCTCTTCCTTGGTGAAGAACTTGCGCGACCCCGAGCACTCGCAGCCGGATGCCGAGCAGCTGCAGCCGTCAAAGCCGGTTGCAATGCCGTCCTCGGTTGCAGAGCAACAGTTTGCGTACCTCATTTCCTAACAACTCCATCCGAACATATCGGACATACGATATTAGTCGGGAAGTTGTATTTATATTTATCGCACGCCCGATATTATAATGGGCAATTGCTGCTGCGACATGAGGGGGATGCTTTCGTTCCTCATACTTTTCATCCTCTCCAAGGGCTCCAAGAACGGCCAGGAGATAGCGGAGGAACTTGGAAAGAGGAAGGGCTCCAAGCCAAGCTGCGGCACCATCTACCCTGCGCTCAAGTCCCTAAAGGAAGCAGGACTGATTGCCGAAAAGAAGCAGGGAAAGGCAATCGTCTATACCCTTACTGCAAGCGGCAAGTCCGCGCTAGGCAACGCCAAAGAGCAGTTCTGCAGGACGTTCATGGGCGTCTTTGGGTAGAGAGAACGTCCCGCAGAACCTCACTCGTATCTCAGCGCCTCAACAGGCTGTAGTTTGGCCGCATTGCGCGCCGGGATCATGCCAGATATGATTCCCACCATCACCGAGAACAGCAGCGCGCCCAGCATCAGCTCTATTGTTATGGCGGAGGACACGCCAAACATCGACAGTATGAACGACACGGCAAGGCTCAGGACCAGTCCGAAGAACCCGCCCATGAATCCAATCAGTGCAGACTCGAACAAAAACAGCAGGGTAATCTCGCGGTCCTTCATGCCAAGGGCCTTCAATATGCCAATCTCCTTGGTGCGCTCAAGCACGCTCATGAACATCGTGTTGGCAACGCCGATCGCTCCCACAAGCAAAGAGATTGCGGCTATCCCCCCAAGGAACAGCGTCAAAGTCTCGGTGATGCTTGATATGGTCGACTGGATTGCAGCAGCGGTTGTTATGGTGAAGTCGAGGTTGTCCGAGTCTACCCTGTGCAGTTCGGCAAGCTTTGCGCTGACCGCCTCGGACACGTTGTCCGTGGTGTAGCCGTCCTCTACTTTGATTATCAGCGAGCTTGCCTGCTTTGACTGGTTGAGGAACTTCTTTGCCACCGAAAGCGGCATCAGTATCGCGCTGTCCGAGGAAGTGAACGAGCCGGAGCTTGAGTTGAGGATGCCCGCCACCTTGAAGTAGTAGCTGTCGCCTGAGTTGGTGGTTATCTTGATTTTCTTGTAAAGCATGTTCTGGCCGGAGAACGTGCGGTTGTACACGTTGAATCCAAGCACCACCGACGTCTTGTCGTTTGAGCTTGGCATCGAGCCTGAAAACATTGTCGCGTTGTTGACCGTGTTGTAGGCCTCCATGTCCGTGCCTATGATCTGCACGGATGCGTTGTAGCCGCTGACTGTGACCTTGCCGCTTCCCGAAAGCCGCGCGTCAACAGCAAGCACGCCGTCGACCTGTTCGAGTTCCTGCGCCTCCGCGAACGTAATCACGTTCTTTCCGGTGTTTCCCTGCGTAAAGCTCGAAGGCGGGCCTCCTGCGCTGCCGCCGCTCCTTCCCCCGGCGCTGGCCATCCCCCCGGTTGCGCTTGTCATGGAGAACGCCATCCTGCTTGCGCTGGACGATCCCGGGGAGACTTGGATGATGTCATCTCCAAGGCCGGAGAGCCGCGAGCTAATCTGGGAGTTCATCCCAAGGGCTATAGATATCATCACCACTATCGCGGCAACGGCTATGACTATGCCAAGCACGGTGAGCCAGGAGCGCAGTTTTCGGCCGGTCATGTGGCCCAAAGCCATGCTGGCAAGGTCGGTTATTCTCATTTGTCGCACATCCTAGTATCTATATCGTGATTTGGTAGCGGGAGGGGCATTGCGCCCCCCTTGCGCACTTACTTCTTCCGGACCTCTGCCGCGTGGGCAGGCGCAGCCTTGGCTGCAGCTTCCTTCTTGCCTTTGTAGTGCCTGTACCCGAAGAACAGCCCGGCAGCGAGCACAACGAGCGCAACCCCGATGGTCAGGTAGTCAAAGCCGAATATCGTGTTGGACTTCGTGCGGGTCGGCATCATGCTTGCGCCGAAAGCGCTCAATGACCTTCCGGAGTACACGACGTCAACTGTCTTGAGCTGGTAGCGCTCCACGTTGGCGGCGTCCTTGAAGGACACGTTGAGCGTCACGGGGTACTTCCCTGCGGTGAGCTGGCCCTTCGGCGTTATCGTCATGGTCACGGTCGCCGTGTCGTCCAGGTTGAGCGTGCCTATGTACTCGTTGTCCGTCTTGAACGTGAAGTTGTCCGCGTACGCCCTGGCGTTCACTGCGCGCACCGCAACGCCGCCCGCGTTTGCAATTGAAAAGTCGATGTCAGCAGAGGAGTTGGACGATATGGTTGTTTCGGGCGCGGTCACAAGGAGTGCCGCAGGCGCGCTCACAGTAAGGGCGAACGTCTGCGTAATCTTTGCCTGGACTGCCTTGTCCACGCTGTACGTGGTTGTCAGGGTAATCGGGTAGTATCCCGGTCCCGCGCTTGCGCTCACCGCAAGGCTGAAGTACACCTTGGCCTCCTCGCCTGCCTTGATGCTCTTTATGTATACGCGGTCGCTTGAAAGCGGCAGGAGGTATGCCGAAGTCTCGTCGGAGGAGTTGATGCTCCCCCCTATCTGCACGAGGACGTTCTCGGTGTCGAAGTCCGCCACGTTGTGCAGGGTGACGGTCATCTCGGTGTCTTCGCCTGCAACGACCAAGTCGTCTGTTGTCACGCTTGCGATTACTGCGTTTGAGAGGTCAGCGGAGTTGACGACAAGCGGGATTGAGCCTATCTGGGCGTTCGCCCCGTCGATTGTGGCGTATATGTATATGTCGTACGTGCCTGCCTTGGTGGCTGACGGAACGTCGAAGTTCACCGTGATTTCACGGGCCGCGCCAACCTGCATCGGGCCGAGGCTGAATGCGCCGCTTACCGTGCCGAACGGCACGAGGACGTTCAGCATCGCGTTGTTGTACTGCGTTTCAATGTTGGTGACTGTGAACTGCAGCTTTGCGTTGTCTCCAGGGTATATCTTGTCAGGCGACTGCACCAGGTTGGTTATCCCGAACGGAGCGTCCTTGTACACCGTCACGCTCGTAAGGTTTGTTGCTGCCGAAAAGGAGGCAAGAAAAACCATCATCACCGCAAACAGCGGCACCGCTTTATCCATACTCCAAAACACCTCAATTGAATAGCATCGTTATTTTTTTGAAAAATCATTTCAGCTTCAGGTCGTGCGCCATAGGCCTCTTGGTCGGGCCGTCGGACTTTATGCTCCCGTCGCCCAGCATTATCGTGCGCTTGCCATAGGTTGCGACAGCAGGCTCGTGGGTCACTATGACTACCGTGGTGCCCGTGTTCTTTGAAAGCCCGGAGATGATTTCCATCACTTCGGTTCCGGATTTCGAGTCCAGGTTCCCGGTTGGCTCGTCGGCAAGAAGGAACGCCGGGTCGTTTGCAAGCGCGCGGGCTATTGCCACGCGCTGCTTTTCCCCACCGGAAAGCTCGTTGGGCTTGTGGTCTGCCCGTTCAGTCAGGCCGACTTTCTTGAGCAGGGCAACCGCCCTTTCGTGGCGCTCTGCTGGAGACACGTTGTCTATTGCCATGGCAACCTCGACGTTCTGTATTGCGGTGAGGTTTGAAAGCAGATTGAATGCCTGGAACACGAAGCCAATCTTTGTGCTTCGCACCTTTGCAAGCTCGTCCGAGCCCAGCTTTGACACGTCGGTTCCGTCAACGTAAATCTTGCCAAAGCTCGGCTTGTCCAGGCAGCCCATCAGCTGGAGCATCGTGCTCTTTCCGCTTCCCGACGGGCCCATCACCGTGACGAACTCGCCTTTCCTTACGCAGAAGCTGATGTCGCGCAGCACCGGCAGCATCCTGTCGCCAATGCTGTACTGCTTTCCTACAGCGTCGAATTCCAATACGCATTTGTTGTCCATTTCTTGCATCCGGCCGTTTTGGCCATATTGTTATTAATTGAAATAACCCATATGGGTATTGTGAAATAACCTGTAATAACCTGTCAAGGTGATAACAAATGAAACATCTTCGCACGCTCGGATACGCTTCCCTCATACTTGGAGGTTTCCTGGTGCTATCCTATGCCGTTCTTGCATATTTTGCAATCTGGCAGCACGAGTTCTTCCTGGTCACGCCTTCAACAGGCGGCAGGATACTTGCAACAAGCGGAAACAACACCACTGCAATAGCCTCGGCGTTCGGGTCGCCGGTTCCGGGCGACTTTCGGTTCAACGATTCGCGATTCAATGAGACTGGCAACGCCTCCCCTCGCTTTCCGCCCGACCGGGGCGACAGGCTATTTGTGAACATGTCCGTTGACCCGATGTCGCAGGTACTTTCGCCAATCTGGCTGGGAATCCTGCTGATGGGGATGTTCTTTTTGTACAACGGCTACGCGCTGATTACGCACACGCGCAAAGTCGAGCGCAAGGAGACGCGCAAGTTCGTCATATCCTCGCTTCTTACCGGTGACGAGAAGGTGTTCTACGACGAGCTTGTCAAGGCAAACGGCGAGGCCACGCAGAAGCAGCTTTCAAGCGCAACCGGATACAATGCGGTGAAGACATACCGCATAATCAAGCGGCTGGAAGCAAAGAAGATCGTGCGCTCGTTCCCGTTCGGGATGACCAACAAGATTGTGCTTGAGGAAGAGAAATAGGCTGGCCGGGCGAACCCCTGCCTAGGGGCCTTCGAAAAGGTCCTCAACTTTCCTTTTCTTCAGTGCCCTTACCAGGTCGTAGGCAAGCTGGAGTGAGGGGTTGTAGTTTCCCCGCTCTATGGCTATGATTGTCTGGCGGGTCACCCCGCACTCCTGTGCGAGCTGTTCCTGCGTCAATTTTGCGCGCCTGCGCGCCCCTTCGACGTTGTTCCTCATTTCAGTTCTCCCTGTCCAGCTTGTAGTTTGTGAACGCCTTTACTAGCACGCCCGCAAAGAGCGCAAGCACCAGAAACGGGTCTACGCCGGCATACGCCCCGCTTGAAGCGGAAGTGGAGACTTGGTATATGAGCGCAATGGTGATGACAAGGACCATTACCCAGGCTGCGTTGCGTTCGGCAACCGCCTCGTGAGCGGCCTCGCGCTCGTCCTTCTTCATCCCAAGCAGTATCGACCCGACGTCCAGCGCGGCGAATGCGGTCAGGACGTATACGTATCCCCAGAATTCGGCGCTTCCGGGCTTGAACAGCGCGCTTGCGGCAAACGCCGCGCAGGCAAGGGCTGCGGTGTATGCCCAGCCCTGCCAGGTGCGGGGGGTCAGCCCCCAGCCGCCGTACTTCCTCCTTTTGAACCATTCGGGTTTTCCTATCATGCAGCTCACCTGAAAATGTAATGTATAGTTTACATATTGGCTGTGGATGTATAATAAACTTTACATTCGCTCACAGTGCAAAGCCGTTTATACCGCGGCGGCCAGAAACAGTCCTTGGGGCGAAAGGTCCGCATGCCAGTCAGGCTCGTCAAGCGCATAGGAGTAATACTTACTTATGCCAGCAAGGGCCCGGACGAGAACGGCAAGAGGAAGAAGGAAGCGAAGAAAAGCGAGTTCGAGAAGGCCTTCGAGCGCCTGATGTCCCGCTTCCGGCCGGAAAGCGACGAGGAAGAGCACGCAGTCGAGGGCGGCAGGAAGGACGCAAAGGACAAGTAGCCTTGCAGGCAACGGTAAAAAACGCGCGTGCTGTGTTTACTGTTTATGAATCGCGGAAAACCGGCTCCCGAACAGAGGATTCCCGAACATTTCTGCAGGCACATGCGAGACATAAAGGGCGAAGTACTTGCCGACAGCCAGGTTGCAAGGCACGTTCAGCGTTCGCGGAGGCATTTTGACGATTCCCTGAATGCAGTCAAGCATTCCCGTTGGGTCATAGACGAGCGGTTCGGGGGCGACCTGGAGCTCCACAAGGTAGCTGACGGGTTCGAGTCCGAAATCAAGGCCATCCGCGACCGCGTCAACGACTCCCTCAAGGTGCACGGCAGCCGCGCGTCCGCAGTGCTAGGCAAAATAGCCTCGATAAGGCAAGCGCATGAACTCGAAAGCAAGAAAGGAAAGTGCCTGAAGGCAGCCCCACTATCCAAGGAGGAGATGGCGCTTCTCAGGCAGCAGGTCGCCGACCTGTCGTTCAGTTATGCGCTTTACTGCCCTCACCGCGACATGGTCCTGGCCGCATCGGACGGCCACGCGCTTGCGCACGTGAACGAAAGGCTCGAAAAGTTCGTTGACGCGCTCAAGCAGTCAAAAAAGCTGGGTTAGCCAGCTTTGCTTCGGGCTTGTCCTTTGAGTTGCACAGCCAGACTACGAGCGCCTTCTGCACGTGCATCCGGTTCTCGGCCTGGTCGTACACTACCGACTGCGGCCCCTCAAGGACGTCCGCAGTCACTTCGTACCCCTTGTGCGCAGGAAGGCAGTGCATGAACTTGGCAGTAGGCCGGGCAAGCGCCATCAGCTTGCCGTCAACTGTGAATCCCGCAAACGCTGCGAGCTTCTTCTGCTTTTCGGACTCCTGCCCCATCGAAACCCAAGTGTCGGTGTAGACTATGTCCGCGCCAGCAACGGCTTCTGCCGGCGAGCCGCAGATTTCCACGCTCCCGTACTCTTTTGCTACGCTTATGTACTTTGGGCTTGGGGTGTATCCTTTCGGGCACGCGGCCGCGAACTTGAACCCGGCCATCGTGCATGCGACCATCAGCGCGTTGCACACGTTGTTGCCGTCGCCAACGTACGCCACCTTTATGTCAGTCTTGTGCGGGTAAAGCTCCTTTATCGTCATAACGTCAGCCAGCGCCTGGCAGGGGTGGTCGATGTCGGAAAGCGCGTTGATTACCGGGACCGTGGCGTGCTTTGCAAGCTCCTCCACAGTGGAGTGCGAAAAGACGCGGGCGGCAATCACGCTGGCGTAGCGCGATACTACCTTGGCGGTGTCCAAGAGGTCTTCGTTGCCAGCTGAAATCTGCGAGTCCTTGCCGAGAAATATCGCGTGGCCTCCCATCTGGGTGATTCCAGCCTCAAAGGACAGCCGGGTGCGGGTGCTGGGCTTTTCAAAAAACATCACAAGCGTCTTGCTGTCCATCGCGTCGCAAAGCAGGTGGGGGTTCTTCTTTGACAGGATTCCGGCTGCCACTATGCCGTTCAGCTCGTCCTGCGAAAGGTCGTAGATGTTGACCAGGTCCTTTTTCATGACAATTTCACTTGGAATGTTGTTGTGCCCACGGCCGGATATTATAATCGCGTCGCATTTGCGACAGATTCCTGCGGGTAGTGTCAAATAAGGGTCAAGGCCGGCAGGTTTGCCCGGTGCCATGCCGATGCGGTTTGTTTGGCTTTTGCTCTATTTTCCTTTCTTTGCAGCAACCGGCTTGCGGCACATCTTTTCCAAAAGCTCGAACGCCTTGAGCGCGTCCTTGCGCTCGATGACCAGGTTGGTGTCGGTGTAGCAGGAGTACAAGTCCACTATGTTTATTCCGTGCTGGGCAAGCTGGTCAAGAACGTGCGCGATGACCCCCGGCACGTTCTCTATGCGGCTGGGCGAGGTGAGCCGGAGCATGCACAGGCTTGAGGTCTTTTGGATTATGTTCTCGCGTCCGAGCTTGTCGACCACGTAGTTCTCGTTCTCGTCGGAAGTCATCACCAAGATGACCTTCTGGCTTGCAAGGATTGAGAAAATCTCGTCGTCGCCTCCAAGGCTGTTGGCTGCGGCGTGGGTGTCCGGCGAGCGCTCGAACACGAGCACGCATACGTTGGAGATGAGGGTAATCTTTGTCTGGCTGAGGACTCCTGAAATGCCGATGCTTTCCTCCTCGTAGCGCTTGCACGCGTCGCGCGAGTAGCGGAGCACCGCCATCTTGAGCGCATCCTCGCTTCCCCCGACTTTGTGCGAGAGGTTCTTGGCAATGGCCGAGCAGTTGGCGATGCCCAGGCGGATTGCCTTGTTGACGTAGATGTCGGACTCAAGCTCATCCTGGACCTGCTTTGAAATCGGGCTTACCTCTTCCTTCTTTGCCATATGGATCGTGACCTCGTATTCGTGACAAATGGTGTTGTTTCTGTCACGTTTATGTCGTATTTATCTTGTACTTGAAGCAACTATAAATTCCCTTCGGGGCAGAATAATTAGTGATTTTCATGCGCACAATAGGTTTTTCGCAAATCAGCCCGTCATTTTACGCAAAATACTCCTGCGAGGAGCTTCCGGTGGTACGGGAAATCTTTGACGCTGTGAAAGCCGAAGGCGACAAGGCAGTTAGGCACTACAACGAGAAGTTCGACAAGGCAAGCCCGGAGAATTTGGAAGTGTCGAAGGCAGAAATTGCCGAAGCCTACGGCTCCGTCGATGCCGGGACCCTTGATGCAATCAAGAAGGCCAAGGAAAACATCGAAAAGTTCGCCCTGCTCCAGCTTGCCGCAAGCAAGGACTTCGAGACGCAAAACGACGGGGTAACCCTTGGCCAGAGGACGATTCCGCTTGAGAGCGTCGGGTGCTACGTTCCAGGCGGACGCTACCCTCTCCCGTCAACTGCATTGATGACAGTTGTTCCCGCAAAGGTCGCGGGAGTCAAGAACATAGTCGTGTGCTCGCCAAAAATCGCAGCTGCAACAATAGTCGCTGCTGACCTGGCTGGCGCAACGCGCATCTTTTCAATAGGCGGAATCCAGGCAATAGCCGCGATGGCTTTTGGCACGCAAAGCGTCCCCGCTGTTGACAAGATTGTCGGGCCGGGGAACAAGTACGTGGCAGCTGCAAAGAAGCAGGCCTTCGGCGCAGTCGGGATTGACTTCATCGCAGGCCCCAGCGAAGTGATGGTGATTGCCGACGATTCCGCGGATGCAGCACTTGTTGCGGCAGACTTGCTTGCGCAGGCCGAGCACGACCCCCTTGCGCGGAGCGACCTTGTAACCGACTCAGCGGAGTTTGCAAAAAAAGTCGAAGAGCAGGTGGAAAAACAGCTTGGGGCGCTTTTGACAAAGGAAGTCGCAAGCCAGTCAATAGCGAACGGCACTATTGTATTAGTCGACTCTCTTTCGGATGCTATTGTTGTGGCAAACAAGCTTGCACCTGAGCACTTGGAATTGCAGGTAACGGATGCTAATGCCATGTTGCCCAGCCTGAAAAATTATGGCTCGCTCTTTGTCGGCAAGTACTGCGCCGAAGTGTTCGGCGACTACTCAAGCGGCACCAACCACTCGCTGCCCACAAGCGGCGCCGCAAGGTACACTGGCGGGCTTTCGGTGCGTGAGTTCGTCAAAGTCGTCACCTACCAGCGCGCGGACAAAAAGCCCTCGGCTGAGATGATAAATGCCGCCGTTGCTCTTGCAAAAACAGAAGGCCTGGCCGGTCACGAGAATGCCGCCAGATTAAGGTTGAATTCGCAATAAGCCGCTGAATATTCCTTTCTTATTTTCTATTCCCACTTTGAAGAGGATAGCTTCGCCCCTGCCTTTGAGAGCGCGGCAGCGATTGCTGCTGCCTTGTTCTTTCCGGGGTTGCACTCCACAATCCAGATTGCCTCGTCCCCGCGCTTTGAGGAGCGCGACTGGGTGCGCACCAAGTCGACGCCCAAGTCCGCAAGGGCAACTGCGGCGTGTGACAAAGCACCCGGCTTGTCGGAAAGTATTATCTCCAATCTAAATAGTTTCTTTTCAAAAGAAGGCGCAATCACTATTTCCCCTGTTTCGGAGTCCTGCGAGATAAGAAGTCTGTCGCCGTCGCGGATTCCAATGCTGTCCCTCATCGACTGGGGTATGACCACGCGGCCCTTGGAATCCAGTTTCGTCGCGACCTTTGTCACTTTTATTCGACCTTTTCGCATTCGACCTGCTTGGGCTTTCTCAGCCTTTCCCTCATCTTCGCAAGCCTCTCCTCAAAAGAGCGCATCTTCTCCTCGTCAACAGGCTCGGCGTTGAGCTTGTACAGGAGGTTCATGAAAATCTTGGGGTCCGATGCGTCGGCAACAGTCGCCTGCTGCACGTGCACTCCCGTGTTGTCGATTACCGTGCGCGTGTCGGTCACAACCTTGTCGCCCTGCGCATCTGTTGCAACCGACTCTTTTACGTCAACTATTGACTTGCCGTCGCTTTCCACCATCTCGACGCTTTTTGTTCCGGGTGCGAAGTTGCCGAACTTCTGCGCAATCAGCCTGTCAACTGCGCTTCGCTCCTGCGAAGTGAAGACGTCCTTTTGCTGTGTAGCGGACTTGCCCTGCTTTGCGTTGGATTTCTTGAGTCCCATGCATTATCATCCTGTTGACAATATTCTGTCGGCCAGTATTATAATCCGGATGCGGGCTGTTGGTTTTTATTTGCTTAATGGCACAGGGTCTATCGATAAACTTTCGGTGGTTGACTTATGGTCTTCGGTGAACGTCAGATTCGCAAGAGAGTCGTGAAAGTCGTGCCCGGTTCAAACGCGGAGTTCATCGAGGACAAGCCCGCCGATGCCAAGCCCGCTGTCCCCCAAAAGAAGGAGTCCGTACAAGCCCCCCTTTTCAAGTTTGCAAAGCCCCAGATGGGCGACGCAATCGAGATGAAAAAGCTGGGAGACGACTCCAAAGTAGTTTCAGCCAAGCCAAAGACACTCGTTTTGCCGACGGAAAAGAAAACCGACCAGCTGACTTTTGACACTTTCACGAGCCCCCAGTCAGGCGAGGTTGTCCTTCCGTCTTCAGGAAATTTATCCGCAGGCAGCGCGGGGGGTTTTTCAAACAAGCAGGTCAATTTGAAAATCAGGGCTGCAAATGTCCGCATTGCGCAACTCAAGCGGCAACTTGAATCGGGAAGCCTGCATTCCAATCCCACAAATATGGCACTTTACAATGGTCTTCTTGCCGCCAAGAGGCTTGCTGCCAACAACCGCCTTGGTCCGGAAAACCACGCCGAGCTCATAACCGCGGTGCGGGAAAAGATAAACAAGGGCGAAACGGATGGGTTGGTCATTAACGCGCACCTGGAGAAAAAAACCCTGCGCATGTTTGACCTAGGCAAGAACGGAATTGATGTTGTGAAGTGATTCCAATGGACGTCCTGGAAGCGCAAAAGACCCGCCACAGCATCCGCAAGTACCAGCCAAGGCCGGTTGAGAAGGAGAACGTCGACGCAATCCTCACTGCGGCAATGCAGGGGCCCAGCGCGATGAACGAGCGGCCGTGGCACTTTGTAGTAATCACCGACAAGGCGATACTTTCCGAAATCCCCAAGGTCAGCGCCTACGCGCAGATGCTCCCCGGCGCGCCGCTTGCCATAGTGGTTTGCGGGGACACCTTGCTTGAGAAGCTGCCGGACATGTGGGTGCAGGACTGCTGCATCGCATCCACCAACATCGTCCTTGCCGCGCACGCTTTAGGTTTGGGTGCGGTGTGGACCGCGGCGTACCCGCTTCCGGGAAGGGCTGAAGGAATCCAGAAGATTCTCGGACTCCCCAAGAACGTCATCCCGCTTTCTGTAATCCCAATCGGCTACCCTGCGGAGAGCAAGCCGGTTACAGAGCGCTTCGACAAGTCAAGGGTTCACAAGGACAAGTGGTAGGGTCCTAGCCCAGTATGCAAAAATATGCCCAGATTTAAATGTCCCAGAAGTCAAGAATCCATTTAATTCCATTTAACGTCAAGGAGCGTATCCCTTATGCCCATTGCCATCAACTTAAACCGCGATTACCTGATGCAGCGCAAGGTGTCCCACATGCTGGACGACCGCGACCTGATAGCGCAGCATTTCGTTGGAGAAACCACTCCTGCACCAGAACTTTACCTTGACAAGACCAGTGCTGCAATGGAATCCGCCCGGAACAGGATTGGCGAGTACCGCAAGATGGCGGAGTCGTCCAAGGACCCGCATGAAATCGCGGTCAATACTGCAAAACGGATAACGCTCCGGAATGCCCTGAAGGCATTGGAGTCGGCCCACGAGGAATTGTCAATCCTGAACGCTTCGGGCAACGGAAACCCGAACCGGCTGAGGGAAAAAACAATCGACCTAGTCCACCGTCATCTGGTGCTTATGCCCCTTCTTGGGCACAAGGAGGCGGTCTACCTGCGGAACGCAATAAAGAAGGTAAGTCCAAGCAGGGCCGGCACGGGCAAAAAGGCCTAGCCACCTCTTTTATTGGTTGCCTTGCAAAATAGTTTTCCTAATATTAGTCATATACTGCAAAAACTACGCGCGACCATGGTCTAACGGTATGATGACAGCCCTCCAAGCTGTAAGCCCGGGTTCGACTCCCGGTGGTCGCATCCATCTTCCGGTTCTGCCCTGGAATGAAACCTCACCCAATACTGGGTTGCCGCATTCCCGCCAAATCCCCCAGGCCATCTTTTTTATTCGCCCAGTCCCTTCCAGATACCATGAACGCGCTCAGCCTCGTTGCATTCGGCGTCCTCCTGGTCAGCTTTTTCGGGGTGTTTTTCTACAACGTAGTCCCCGGTGCCGAGAAGGTCACCTACGCGCCTCCCTATTATTTCATCAAGGACGACGCGCTGAGCTACCTGAACGCGTACTTCTTCGTGCTCATATTCTCGCTCCTCCTCTTCGGCATGGGCGCGCCCGTCGCGATGGCGATAGAGGGCACCAAGTATGCCGTGCTGATGTCGGTACTCCCGCTATACGATTTGGTCTTCATCATTCCCGAGCTGTGCGCCATGCTTGCGGCGACCAAGCTGGGCGAGGGCGTGATGGCCGACTGGTCGGGCGAGGGCAACATCTACAACTACTGGTCGGAAGGCATCAAGCTTGCGCTCATCGGCTTCGCGCTGCTCATCGTCCTGATGTTCGCGCGGCCGTTCGTGCTTTCCAACTTCGGCCTGGTCGGCTGCCCCTTCGGCTCGGCCTGCTGAAATGCTTTTTATTCCCGCCTTGGCTACAACTCTTTGATGGCCGCGCCTTTCATCCCACTCGCCTTCTTCCTGGACGAGTTCTTCGCAGACATGTTCTTCGTAGCGCTAGTGCTCACCGGCTCGTACATACTCTACGTCCTCTACCTGAACTTCCACGACCAGCCCATGATATTCGCCCTTGCGGCCATCGCGGGCGCCACGTTCCTGTTGACCAACTCGCTTTTGACCATGGTGCTTGTCAGCCTGTTCTTCGTGTTCGTGATGTTCGGCCAGAACCTGCAGATGATACTGTCGTTTGCAGTCTACCCCATACTGCGGACGTTCAACATCGAAGTCCCCGGCGAGGTCCCGCCGGAGCAGCGCGAGGCCATGAAGGTGCAGCAGATTGAGCAGAGGATACTGAAGGGCGAGGAGGTGTCCGCAGCCGAGAAGAGCGCGCTTGCGGACAGCTACAGCCAGCAGGCGTCTATGCAGCAGAAGCAGCAGCAGATGGCGAACCAGATGATGCGCAGGAGGTAATTTGACTCATGTTCCCTACTACAACTTTCTTCGGCCTTCTTGACGAGATATTCTTCTGGGGCGACATGGCCTGGCTTGTGCTGCTCGGCCTGGTCGCCTGGTACCTCTACAACTGGGCGCAGGAGCACCTGGCGTTCTTCTCGCCTACCCTCGCGCTAGTGGTCGCGGTCGTGCTCATCTACTACCTGGTGGTCGTCTACCCGGTCGTGGGCATCGGCATGTGGCTGTTCTCGGCGATAGTGTTCTCGGGCATCATCTGGATGCTTCCCATGGTGCTCCCGTTCATACCGGGCATGGGCCACCACTAGGCAGGCAAAGGGTTTTCAAATATCGGGGAGTGATGATTGTTATGCTCAAGGAAAGGCACAAGGCGCTATTGAAGGTCTATTCGGGGCTCCACCAGCACCGAAGGCAGTGGTTCTCGCCCAACCTGCGCTATGCTGCCATGCTCGCGTGCATAATCGTAATCACCCTGGTGTACAATTACTTTGAGTCCAATTACTCCGTCGCAATCACCCAGGCCTCCGGCAGGGTAGTCACGGTCTCCGGCCTGCTGTTCAACTCGTTCGTAGCAGGCGCGGTGTTCGGCGCGGCGGTGTTCATACTGGTGGTCGAGGGCGAGTACTTCTTCGGCCTGCGCAAGCGCGTCTACGCCCAGCTTGCAGAGTCCGGCAAGGCAAAGCCTGCGGCAAGGAGGTCTCGCCGGTGATATTCGACTTCTGGGACGACTTCGGCATCGTCGCCCTGATACTCGTGTTCTTCGGCCTGTACAACCTGCTTGCGGACGGCATAATCAAGTCGCGCTTCCTTGCGCTCATCGTCACCGTGCTTGTCATATACCTGGTGGTGGTGCCCTACGACTGGTTCCGCTACCTGCTGTTTGCGGTTCTGTTCCTTGGCGGCGCGCTTGCGAAAATCAAGCCCGCAGAGTGGTTCTAGGATATGGGGGGCCTGGGTGCCCGCAAGGCGTGAACTGCGATGATTGACTTTACCAACCTGTTCCTCGTATTCCTGATGATATTCGCAGTCAGCGCCAACCGCATCGAGATTGCGGGCGCGATATTCGTCCTACTCCTCGTGCTTGCAAAGGACAAGGCGCTAATACTCGTGGCGATAGTGGGTGCGGTAATCGCGCTCAGCGTCCTCGTCGGGGGGACCAACCCGCTCGTGATCGGCGGGGGGCTCCTGCTGGTGCTGATAATCCTCATGAAGGACGACGGCGCGGGCGCCGGGCCGCAGGGTTATTATCCGCAAGGGTGAAAGATGGTATTCATGAACACGCTTACGCTGGTTGTGCTCGGAGTGGTCGCCTGGCTGTTCTTCCTCTCAGGCTCAAGCTTTTTGTTCATGCTTTCGCTTGCAGTGCTTCTGCTCTACTCCCTAGTTGAAGTCGGCGGAAGCCGCCAGCACGACCATCACCACGAGCAGGCCGGAAGGAGCGGCAACATTGACGGCAGCGGCAAGGCCATGGACGACGCGGCGGGCACGCTGGGCAACGCAGTCAACGTGGCTGGCTCGCTCTTTGGCAAGTTCTTCAAGTGGGCTTTCATAGGCGAGAAGAAGTAGCCTTTTGCCCTTGCCGCTGGTTTTGTGCACTGGGTTAGAACAGCCACTTTTTGGCCGTCTTTTGGCCCTTGAAGCTTTCCTCGTGCAGCCTGTGCGAACGCTCGATCATTCCGGCGGTCTGCCTTATCAGGTCGTCCAGCTTTTTCCTGCCAGCGGGGTCTTCTGGCACGGTTTGATTCTCAAGCATATGCAGGCTCCGGATGTTCTTGCCCATGAGCTCGAGGTTTTCCCTCCTCTGCCTGAATAGCTCGTCGATGTCCTTTCCTTTGGCGTCAATGCCGGGGAGCCAGAGGGCTTCTTCCCCATCCACCTGGCGAGTCGCCTGTTCGTGGATTCTCTTCCATTTGGGCGCCTGCGCGGGTTCTCGTTCCATCTTTCATGTTCTCAGTACGACTTCGCAAAGTACGCCGTCACTTTGGCGGGCTTCCCGCAGTGGCCGCACGCCTTGTGCCTGGGCTTGTGGTCGTCAAAGGAAATGAGGCGCACGGTTGCGGTGGTGTCCTTGTTGATTTTCTCTTCACACTCGCGCTCGTCGCACCAGCTCATGCGCACGAAGCCCTTTTTGGACTCAAGGGCCTTCTTGAACTCCTCGTAATCTGAAACATCGGAGATGCGCTCGTCGCGCGCTTTCTTGGCCTTCTCGAAGAGGTCCTTCTGCATCTTCTCAAGCTCGTCCTCGATGGACTTCTCAAGGCCTTCCTTCTTGACTGAGTTCTTCACTCCTGTATCGCGGCGCACCATCATGACTGCGTCCTTTTCGATGTCCTTGAGGCCAATCTCAAGGCGAAGCGGAACTCCCTTGAGCTCCCACTCGTTGTACTTCCAGCCAGCTGACTTGTCGTCGCGGTCATCAAGCTTCACCGAGATGCCTGCAACCTTGAGCTTTGCGTAGATGCCCTCACAGTACTTTGCGACCTTCTTCGCGTCGTCTGGCTTGGAATAGGCAATCGGGATAATCACTACCTTGAGTGGTGCGACCTTGGGTGGGATTACAACGCCCTTGTCGTCGCCGTGCACCATAATCATCGCGCCGATTGTGCGCGTTGACATCCCCCACGATGCCTGCCAGGCGTACTGCTCGGTCTCGTCTTTGTCCTTGAAACGGATTTGGAACGCCTTGGCGAAGTTCTGTCCGAGGTTGTGCGAAGTTGCCGACTGCAAGGCCTTGCCGTCAGGCATCATCGCCTCGCAAGTAGTTGTGTAGAGTGCGCCTGCGAACTTCTCGCCGTCGCTCTTCTTGCCTACAATTACCGGCACCGCAAGGTAGTCCTCAAGAATCTTCTTGTAAAAGCCGAGTATGAGCATCACTTCGGAGTCAGTCTCTTCCTTGGAAACGTGAACTGTGTGGCCTTCCTGCCACGGCACCTCGCGCGTGCGGATGAACGGCTTTGTTGCCTTGGTCTCCCAGCGCACTACTGTGCACCACTGGTTGAGCAGCAAGGGCAAGTCGCGGTGCGAGTGTATCCACTTGGCGTAGCTTTCGTACATTATTGTCTCCGAAGTCGGCCGCACAGCAAGCGGCTCGGCAAGCTCGGTGTCCCCTCCCTTGGTCACCCAGGCAACTTCGGGGGTAAAGCCTTCAAAGTGGCTTGCTTCCTTGGTGAGCAGGTTCTTGGGTATGAAAAGCGGGAAAAGCACGTTCTTGTGGCCCGTTGACTTTATCATGGCGTTGAACGCGTCCTGGATGTTCTCCCAGATTCCCCACGCGTTCTCGCGAACCACCATGCATCCCTGTATTGACGAGTAGTCGGCCATCTCGGACTTCTGCACCACTTCGGCGTACCAGTCGGAGAAGTTCTTTTCCTTTGAGTTTTCAAGTGCCATTGAGTAAAGAGTCACCTTGTTGCTGAGAGCTTTTAGGGCTTACAAGTAATAAAAATCAGCCGCAAACGTGACCCGCCAACTGCAAGTTTTGCGTTCGGTTCTTAAGATTCACTGTACTAATTTGGATAAATCCTAAAACCATATGGTGATTTTACATGCCAGTACAGCCCCCGATTATTATCAGGGAAGCCCACAGCCTTGCAGGAACTTTCGTCCCGCAGCTTGGGAAAAGATACGCCAACGCGCTCATGGTCGTTGCGACCCACAGCAAGACGCGCGAGTGCGCCGACGGGTGCGGCGCGCTTGGGAACCTCAGCCCCCAAAAGGCCGAGGCGGGCGTAAAGGACATCTTCGGGACGCTGGAGGCATACGGCATGGACCCCCGCTCAAAAGAGTGGTTCGGCATGGAACAGCACCAACTGGTTCCCATAGTCAAGGAAATCAACTTCGAGACCGACGCAGCAGTCCGCGCCAAGAGGCTTATGGAAGAGGCCAAGGTGCACGACATTCCGGTAGTGGCCGTGAAGTACGGCCACATTGACGGCAGCGTGGAAGTGGTCGCAAGCCATGGCCTTGAAAAGCTTGACAAGGGCAAGCCCATAGACGTAATCGGCAGCGTGTGCTCGGACGCGCGCGAACCTCCCGAAGTTCTTTTGGCAGGCGCAGAGTGCGCGCTTTCAGGCAGCAAGAGCTGCTCCCACCCTAACCTGGTGGCCAAGGTGCCGGAGTCACAGCATCCCTCGGAAATCCTTGTCTACGGCAAGGATTCGGCCGTTCCTGACAAGAACTTCGGCGAGGTCTTTACCGTGTCAGTTGACCCGCAAAAAGGCGCAGACCTTGCGGCCAAGCTGTCCGTCGCGTTCGCCCTCCGCTATGGAAATAACTGGAAAGGCCCCCAGTCGCTTGTGCGCATACGCTTCCAGGACGCGGGCAAGGCCGGGGAGGATTTGAGGAAGGCTTTTACTGGCGCAAAGGGCATAGATTTGGTATAGGAACGTGATTGACATGAGAACGCTCGTCCTGCTTCGCCACGGCGAAAGCGTGTGGAACAAGGAAAACCGCTTCACCGGATGGACTAATGTCGACCTCTCCGAGAAAGGTGTAGAGGAAGCCAAGCAAGCTGGCGAGACGCTCAAGAAAGAGGGCTACACCTTCGACATTGCTTTCACTTCGGTATTAGTCAGGGCGACAAGGACGCTGGACATCGTATTGCAGGAAATGGAGTTGACCAGCATCCCCGTAATAAAATCGTGGCGCCTCAACGAGCGCCACTACGGCGCGCTCCAAGGCCTGAACAAGGCCGAGATGGCGGCAAAGTACGGCGAAGCTCAGGTCAAGGTTTGGCGCAGAAGCTACGACACGCGTCCGCCCGCAATCACAAAGGACGACCCGCGCTACCTGGGAAACGACCCGCTTTACAAGGGCCTCTCACCGGAGCAAATCCCGCTTGCGGAGTGCCTGAAGGACAACGTCGCGCGCACCATCCCCTTCTGGGAATCCGACATCGCGCCTGCAATCCGGGGCGGAAAGCGCGTCCTGATTGCCGCGCACGGCAACAGCCTCCGCTCTCTTGTCAAATACTTGGACAACGTGCCGGACGCAGAAATCACCGAGCTGAACATACCCACGGGAATCCCGCTTGTGTACGAGCTTGACGACCGCACGCTCAAGCCGGTTAGGCACTACTACCTCGGCGACGCGGATGCAATCAAGGCCGCGATGGAAAAAGTCGCGAGCCAGGGGAAGGCAAAGAAGTAAGTCATTTTGAAGGCTTCCAGCACATGTTCTTTTTTTCATATTCCGCACGCGCCTTTTTTGCCATTTCCTTTCCAAGTGTATCCGCATAGCCTTTTCCGAGCCTGCCTTCGATGAACGGGCTGAGCGCTTTCAAGTTCGTTTCATGCTCCGGAGTTATGACCGTACCCGGGGCAAGCGGTTTCCTTGAGACGTAGAGTTTTTCATACGGGAAATGCACCTGCTTTTTCCCATCCCAGCACTTTGCGTCAAGGGATATAACGTAACCGAAGTCGCCCAAGTAAAGTTTTTTTGAGTGGATGCAGTCCCTCACGTGTATTGAATCTATCTTTTGTTCCGGCTGCTTGCTGCTAAAAAACTTGTTGTATAGCCAGTCTATAGCCATGCCCATTACTTCCCGAACTTCCTTTCAGTCGAGTCGTAGAACGCGACGGCTTCCTCGAAGTCGGCCTTTGCAAATTCCGGCCAGAGCTTGGGCGAGAAGAACAGCTCCGAGTAGACCGTCTGCCAGGGCATCATTCCCGAAAGCCGGTGCGAGTCTCCTGTGCGTATGAGCAGGTCGGGGGATTCGCGCAAGTACAAGTATTTCTCAAACTCAGATTCAGTAAGCGAGTTGGCGCGCACCTTGTTCTGCGCGATGTCCGCAGCAAGCTTCTGGGTGGCGTTGAGCAGCTCGTCGCGGCCGCTGTAGGCAATGCCCATGTTGAGTGCCAGGCCGCCGTTGCGCTCCGGGTACATCTCCTCGACTTTGGAGAACATCCTGTTGAGCTCGGGAGGAAGGAGTTCGCGCTTTCCAAAGAACTTGACCGTGACTTCGTTGTCCTTGTATGCCTGCGAGTCAAGCACGCGCTGGGCGTGCGACTTCATCAGCTTGAACAGCAGGGTAAGCTCGTCAGTGGAGCGCTTGGAGAAGTTGTCAAGCGAGAGCGCCCAGTAAGTGAGCGTCTTGACGCCGGAGTCGCCGCACCAGCGCACGACCTCCTCGGACTTGCGGAATCCCGCAAGGTAGGCCTGCTCGACTGCGATGTTGTTCTTCTGCGCGTAGCGCCTGTTCCCGTCGGGGATTATTGCCAGGCTTGAAAGCGTCTTGTGCATTAGTGATTGCCCTACTATACCTTGACGGCGATATGCTGATTAACCGGTACCATAGCTATTATTTCACATGGCTAAAATATTTATTGGAAAGGCAAAAACAGGGCAAAAGTCGTTTGAAACCGACGTTGCATCCGGCGTCTTTTCCCGTGCCCTTGGCATAATGTGGCAGGGAACGCCGCTGCGCAAGCCTTTCAACAAGCCCCTTTTCTTTGAGTTTGAGCACGAGGCAACTGCCTCGAACGCGACCCACTCGCTCTTCTGCTTCGTCCCCTACGACGCGGTGTTCATCGGTTCGGACTGGACTGTTACTGAAGTCATGCAGGCAATACCCGGATGGCAATTCTGGATAGTGCCCAAAAAGCCCTTCAAGTACCTGATTGAGATGCCGAAAGGGCGGGCGAAAAAATACCGCTTGAAGCCGGGAACAAAAGTTGCATTGCGGCAATAGGCCCGCAGTGAATTGCCTTCATCCGCAAGCAAACACGTTGCAGCTGCATAAACCCGTGGTTTATTTCCAATCCACTCCATCCTAAACTTTCGCCAGAAGCACCTATCCTGTTTATGGGTGCGAGAGAGTCTTGAGCAGGGTAGTTGGATGGAAAGTTGTTGCTCCCGCCGTTGGGCCTGCAGCTGCTGCAAAGGAATCCGCGACCCAAAAGGCAACCGCAACCGGAATGGCGGCGGATGGGAACGCATCGGCAGCGCAAAAGGATTTCCTTTTCGTAGCCGAGCGCTTCGATTTCTCGGCATTGGAGGAAGCGGTGTTTGCAAAGGCGTCGGCGGAGTATGCGAATGCAGTTGAATCGTCGCCCTCGTCCGCCGCAACCGTCTCCACCTTTGAAAGGATAGTTGCAGCGGTATGCAACCGGCATCGGACGGCCATCGGCAAGCAGTCCTTTGGAAAACTCGCGGAAGCGCTTTTCCATTCATTCTGCGGGTTCGGCTGCCTCGACTTTTTGCTTTGCCGCGACGACTTGGAGGAAATCGCCTTCGTCTCAACAGCAGAGCCTCTCTACGTCTTTTCCTGCACAAAGAAGGCGTGGCTTGCAACCAACTGCTTTTTGTGCTCGGAGCGCTTCGCAATGGCCGCGGTCAACAGGATGGCTTCCAAGAGCGGCAAGCGCCTCTCGTTCGCAACCCCGCGGCTTGACTCCCAGCTTGCAAACGGCGGAAGGCTCCATGCGTCCTGCCCGCCCATCAGCCCGGCAGGGGTCTCGTTTTCCATCCGGCTCTTTCCTGCAAAAAGGATGGACATGGCCGACCTGGTCGGCGTGAATGCAATCAACGCCGAAGCAGCTGCGTTCCTGTGGTTTGCGATGCAGTCCGACTGCTCGATCATAGTCGCAGGAAACACCGGCGGCGGGAAGACCACGGTGCTGAACGCGCTGTGCGACCTTGTGGGGATGCGCGAGAGGCTGGTGCTTGTGGAGGACACTCCCGAACTGGTGCCCGCGCAAAAGCACGTGGCGAGGCTGGTCGCGTCCAAGGCCGCGATGGCCGACCTTGTCAAGGATACCCTGAGGATGCGGCCCGACCGCGTGTTCGTGGGCGAGGTGCGCACGGCAGGCGACTGCAAGGCGCTTTTCGACTGCCTCCTTTCAGGCCAGGCGCGCGGAACTTACTGCACCTTCCACTCCGACAGCGCAAGCGAGTGCCTTGCGCGCATGCGGCTGATGGGCGCTACTGACCACGACCTTGCAGCGCTGGACTTGATTGTGGTTGCAAGAAGGATTCCAGTCTATGATTTGTCCGCACGCACCGGCGGGGAGGTGCGCAGGGTCACCGAGATTTGCGAGGTGTGCCAGGAAGCGGGCTCCTTCGTCCCGCGGCCGATATTTTCATTCGACGCGAAGGTCTCGGCACTCCGCTTCTGCGGCTTTGGAGAAGGCAAGCTAAAGGAAAAAATCATGTCCTGCCTCTCGAACGCCGACCAGGTGAAGTTCCTGTCGGAGTGGCAGAAAAGGGCCAGGTTCTTTTCAAAGAAGGAGCCGGTCACGATGGCGTTGCGCGCGGAGAATTACCTGTACGCCTAGCGGCCGGGGCAGTGGTGCTTATTGTGCGGCTCGTAGTGCGCCTTGCAGCTGCGGCAGTAGTGCATCTTCTTGAGGGGCTTGCCGTAGTTGGAGCACACGATTATCCTGCAGCTGGTGTGCCCCTTGCCGTGGGCCTCCCTTGTCACAAGCCCCAGGCAGTTTCCCGTGCACGCGTAGTAGACCGCAGGCTCGAAGAACAGCCTCTTCTGCATCCGGCGCAGGGGCACGGAGTGGGCCAGCAGTCTTGAAGGCTTATGGCCGCGCTTTGCAGTTTTGCTTTGCGCGGCCTTGGTTGCCTTTTTCGTCTTTTTCATTCCTTTCAACAAAAACAAATCCCGCTCAGTCCGCAAGCCAGACGAAGCCCAGGAGAAGCACTTCCAGGCCGACGAAGAGCGCCGCACGGAAGGCGTCGTAGCCGCCCATGCCGAAGCCGACGAGTGTGCCGCCTATGAGCATGACCATGAGTCCCTTGACTTTTGAAAACAGGTTCATCCTCTTGAACGACTGCCCTTCATTGCCGGCCGGAGCCGCCTTTTTCTGAACCTTTGCCAATATCCATCACCGCTTGAGTGGTTTGGCGCGCTTTGCGCCCGGAAGGGTTACTAATTCTCCGTTTAAGACTTTTTGCATCGAAATCCCCAACGCTGCATGTTGCCTCCGTGCCGTCCGGGCAAAAACAACCGGTTTAAATAGCACTTTGCAAGACAATTCTTTCTGCGGCCAGTTGGGTAAGGGGCTATTTGGGGGCCGCGCAAGGCTTAACGGTATTTTTCCAGACACCTGAATATAGGAGGTAGGTTATTTTGGACGGACATGAACACAATCATACGCCTGAACACCAGCACCACGAAGGCCACTACGGCCACGCGGGCGGGAAGAAGGTGCCCGCAGTTGCGGTATTTGCCATAGTCGGGCTGGTTTGCCTCATCGTCGGCTATCTTGCGCACGGAGCGCTCGGCCCGGCGGCTTGCCAGGCGAACAACTCGACTGACGTCTGCACCGCGCCGACGTCGACGCCTTCAGGCTCAGGCCTTACTTCTGCTCAGCTTACCGCGCTCAAGGCCGACATGGGCACGTACCTTACCACCGTGATTGCCATCAACGGCGCGCCCGACGGCGTGGCTGTGCAAGTGAAAAACATCACCAGGGAAGGCGACATGTACAAGGCATTCTACGACATAGTCCAGGACGGCTCGGTTGCGCAGTCCGGCTCCGGTTACGTCACTTCGGACGGCAAGCGCCTGTTCCTCGGGACTTACATGGACCTGACCGAGAAGCTTGAGAAGCCGACCCCGAAGCCGCCGGTTGAAGTCAACGTCACAGGAAGGCCCTTCCAGGGCTCGGCCAACGCGACGGTCACCATAGTGGAGTTCTCGGACTTCCAGTGCCCGTACTGCAAGGTCGCATACGCGAACCTCGAAACCGTGCTGAAGACCTACAACGGCAGCGTCAAGTACTACCTGGTGCACTTCCCGCTCTCGATGCACGCGACTGCACAGAAGGCCTCCGAGGCCTTCGAGTGCGCGATGCTGCAGGGAGAGGCAAAGGGCTGGCAGATGTACGACGTCATGTTCACCAAGGGCTCGGGCGACGGCACCGGCTTGGCAGTCGCTGACCTGAAGGCGTACGCGAAGAACCTCTCGCTTGACACCGCCAAGTTCGACAAGTGCCTTGACGAAGGCCAGACCGCGGCAAAGGTCAATGCTGACGCGGAATACGGCGCGAGCGTCGGAGTGACCGGCACGCCCACTTTCTACGTCAACGGGAAGGAGGCAGTCGGCGGCTCGGCAATGCAGTCCGCAGTAGAGGCAATACTCAAGAAGTAGGCTTCACGGCCCATTTCCCTCTTTTTCTTTTTTCTTCTTCTTTTTATTTTCCAAGGCCGCTAATTTCTTACTCTTAATTTCAACAGGGTGCTGGTTTCATGGACGCAATTACGATTTTCGTTCTAGGCTTGGTGCAGGGCATCGCCGAGTGGGTGCCGATTAGCTCCAAGACGCAGGTGAGCCTGACGTGGCTCAAGGGTTTCAACGGCGACCCCGCGGCACTTGTGCCCATACTTCTTTACCTGCACATCGGCACGCTCCTTGCGGCCGCGATTTACTTCCGAAAGGAAATAGTGGAAATCCTACGTTCGGTAATTTCAAAGCCGTTTTCGAAATCCACGTACTCCGAAGGAAAGACTGGGTTCCTCATCACTTCCATCTTTCTCACCGGCGTGATAGGATTCCCCCTTCTTTATTTGGAGAAGAAGTTCTTCCCAACGCTTGACACCAGCGTCTTGTTTGCGCTGATGGGCGCGGGCCTGGTGCTTACCGGCCTGCTTCTGCTGAGCCAGAAGGGTGCGAAGGAACGCAGGAAGGAGTCCGCAAACTGGCAAGACGGTGTGCTCACCGGCGTATTGCAGGGATTGAGCGTGCTCCCCGGAGTGTCGCGCTCAGGAACAAGCACAACCGGGCTGATATGGCGCGGCTTCTCAAGCGAGGACAGCTTCTACCTGAGCTTTTTGCTCAGCATCCCGACCGTGATTTGCGCCGAGATGGTGTTCTACATAAGCGGCGAGGTCGCCGCGTTCCCGATTGCGGACGGAATCCTGCTTGCTGCCACGAGCTTCGTGGTCGGCTACCTTACGCTGGACGCCTTGCTCAAGATAATGAAGAAAGTAAGCGTCGCGTACTTTGCGCTTGCAATGGGCGTTGTGATGATTGCCGCCTGGCTGCTTGGCGCAGGCTGAGGATGCGTAGTGTGCCCGTGCCGAACGAAGATGGTTTTTACTTATGCCCGCCTTTTACCGACTTGTTGAAGGCACCATCGAAATAGACGGGGTGCGCATGCACCAGACTGTAAGGAAGACTCCGGTGCAGGACGCTTCCGACAAGGTGGCCGCGCTTGGCGTCACTCCGGGCAGCCGCGTGCTTGACGTGTGCACTGGGCTAGGCTATTCCGCGATTGCAAGCGCCCGCAAGGGCGCAAAAGTCACCACCCTCGAAGTCGATGAGAACGTGCTTGGGCTTGCCCGGACCAACAAGGATTCTGCGGAGCTCTTCTCAAGCCCAAACATCAAAATCAAGATGGGCGACGCGTTCGAATCAATAGACGATTTCGACGACGGCTCTTTCGACTTTATCCTTCACGACCCGCCGCGCTTCTCCTTCGCAGGCGAGCTGTATTCCCTCGTGTTCTACCAGAAGCTCTTCCGCGTCCTGCGCAGGGGCGGAAAGCTGTTCCACTACACCGGAAACCCCGGCGCGCACAGCGGCAAGAACATGACCAAGGGCTTCAAGCAGCGCCTAGTCGAGGCAGGCTTTGTAGGCGTGCGCTGGGACGAGGGGTTGCAGGGGTTCCTTTGCAGGAAGCCCTGAGAAAAAATGCGGGTTGGTTTTTGAGCCGGATAAAGCCTATTCCGCCTCGTCAACCAGCTTCTTCTGCCTCTTTGAGGCAGCAGGCTTCTCCTCTTCCTTGAGGTAGATGTGGTAGGTAGTGAACGGAATCTCTATCTTGGCCTTCTCGAACCCCTTGAGTATTTCCTCGCGGATTTCGCCCGCCACCAGCTCGGTCTCGAAGTAGTTGTTGACCTCGTAAAGCACCTTGAACTCCAGCGCGGAGTCGCCGAACTTGTCTAGCCGCACTATGGGCTCGCTCTTGGCAATCTTGGGGTCGCGCTCCTGCACCTTGTGCACCGCCTCGTGGATTACCTTCTTGACCTTGTCCACGTCGGAGCCATACTTGACTCCAACCGTGAGTCCGGCGCCCTTCCAGTTGTTCTGGATTCCCCGCGAGAAGTTCACCGTGCTTGTTGACGTGATTTTTTCGTTGGGGATGAAGTACGTATAGTTTCCGCGCGTGCGTATGCGCGTCATCCTCCAGCCGATTTCCTCCACGAACCCCTTGATTACCGCGTTCTCGTCCTCAAGCGCGATGAACTCTCCGCCCTTGATGGGCCTGTCCGAAAGCAGGTAGAACCCGGCAAAGAAGCTCGCAAGCGTGGGCTGGAGGGCGTAGGCAACAGCAAGGCCCCCGATTCCAAGCGTTGCGACAAGCGGGGTTATCTCCACGCCGAAGCGCTGGAGCACGATGATTATCGCAATCAGGTATATTGTGATGCGCGAAAGCCAGTGCAGTATCGGGATTATGTCCTTGTTTATCTTAAGCTGGCCCCTGTTCTTTGGGTCTATCGAGAACTCCTTCATGTACCAGTAGATTACCGCGGTGACCACCTTCGAGATGAGGTGCGCGGTCCAGACTATAATGACGCTTTGGAACCAGAAACCGATGTCGTAGTTGAAGTACTTTGTATCCCCGACAAGCGGGTGTATAGTGAAGTAGATTCCAAGGAGGATGCCCAGCATCCTGACGGGCTCCTCGACGGCCTCGACAAGGCGGTCGTCAAGCGTGGTCTTTGACTTGAGAACGAGCGGCTTGATTACCCTGTTGAGTATGAGCAGGAACACTTCCGCGCCGATGACCAGTCCGATGAGCGGAAGCACTATGTTGAACAGGACGCCGATGTTTTCAAACATCACAAACCAACCTCAATTTGTTTTCCGTATTACGTTCGGCTTTCCTTCTATTAAAACATTTTATAGGCACGCGGCGGACTGATTGCCCAGTCCCCCCTAGCCGACACGGATCTTGAAGTCGAAAAGCTCGTAGATTTTCTCCGTGCTCACCGCCGCGCCCGGCAACGGCGTGCTGATTGCCACCGAGGTCACGTGCGCGCTGCGCAGAGTCGAAAGCACCTGGGAAAAGAACGCCCTCGCGGCCGCGGCGTCCTCGTAGCGCTCGAAAGCCTCGATTGAGTCGAAAAGCACGAAGCTCCCGGCATTAGCCTCGGCGCCGCGCGACACCGCACGCGAAATCTTTCCCATCGACTCCGGAATCATTCCCGACGAAGCCTTTTCGTACGCGCAGTCGCCGTACACCAGCTCCATCGTCATCGCGTCGATTATTATGAGGTGCGAGATGTCCACCCCGCGCGCCTCCAAGTACCTGCACGCCGACTCGTAGCTCCGCGTGCCTGACACGAATATCCCCGTGCGCCTGTTGCGCGAGAGGCATTGGAGCGCCTCCACTATGGTGTCGTCGTAAGCCCGCTCAGCTGCGACTATGCAGAGCGCGGCGTTGCTGCGCATCATCGAAAGCTGGCGTTCCAGGCTCGCCTGGTGGCACAGGATTGCGTAAGTCTCTTCCATGAAATCACCTTTGGGCTTAATGGGGTAGGGGGCGCTTGCGGGAAGAACTTCCCTTTTGCACTTGCCGATGGCTTTCGCTAACTTTGCAAAAGACGTTGCACTAGCGTCCAGCCATTGCTCCAAGTGGGGGGTTGGTTCTTGATTTGCGGAATCCCAAAAATCCCTATGCGAAATTTTCCATTTCGCCAAATTTTTTTTGTCTTGCAATTATTGTTTTTTTCTTTATAAGCTTGCCGAATTAATTGAAGGCAGGTGGCAAGGTTTGGGCCCTTGCAAGGCAAAACCCCTCCGTGCGTTGCGGCAAACTCCCCCTTTTTTGCCGGCACGCCCCCAACCCAATTCTTTTTATTTTTTGTTCGCGCCTATAGCTTGTATTTAAGGCTCTAGAGGCAGTAAGCTATACGAGCGAAGAAGGATTTCCAAACGGAGCCTTCCCGGATAAGCATCCTTTTTGTAACGCACAGAACTTGAGGTGGAATATACTATATGGCAAACATCCAACAGACACAGGGTCCTCTTCCAGAAGGCAGCACCCGCATCCTCGGCAGGGACGCACAGCGCACCAACATCGCGGTCGCATACGCGGTTGCGCAGGCAGTAAAGTCAACGCTCGGCCCCCGCGGGATGGACAAGATGCTGGTTGACGAGATGGGAGACATCGTCATCACCAACGACGGCGCGACCATACTCAAGGAGATGAACGTCGAGCACCCGGCCGCAAAGATGATGGTCGAGATTGCAAAGACCCAGGACGAGGAGGTTGGCGACGGCACCACCACCGCGGTAGTGATTGCAGGCGAGCTCTTCAAGAAAGCAGCTGAATTGGTGGACCAGGACGTGCACTCTTCAATCATCATCCGCGGATACAAGCACGCGGCAGCAGAGGCAATCAAGGTCCTTGACACGATAAGCGAGCCGATCACGATAAAGGACACCGCAAAGCTTGAGGAAATCGCGCAGATTTCCATGGGCTCCAAGGCAGTGAGCATGGGAGACGTCAACAAGCCGCTCTCCAAGCTCGTAGTCGAGGCAGTCTCCAAGGTAGCTGACACCCACAACGGCAAGCTCACAGTTGACAAGGACTTCATCAAGATTGAGAAGAAGCAGGGTGGCGAGGTCTCAGGCACCACTCTCATCAACGGAGTGCTTGTTGACAAGGAAATCGTGCACCCGGGCATGCCCAAGAAAGTACAGAACGCAAAGATTGCGCTCATCGACGCGGCGCTCGAAATCGAGAAGACCGAGACCGACGCGCGCATCAACATCAACTCGCCGGAGCAGATGACCGCGTTCTTGGCGCAGGAGGAGAAGATGCTCCGCGAGATGGTGGACAAAGTCGCAAAAAGCGGCGCGAACGTGCTGTTCTGCCAGAAGGGAATCGACGACGTCGCACAGCACTTCCTCTCAAAGAAGGGAATCATGGCGTGCAGGCGCGTAAAGAAGTCCGACATGGAAAAGCTCGCGCGCGCAACAGGCGGCCGCGTAGTCACCACCCTTGACGACCTCTCAGGCTCCGACCTTGGAAAGGCAGGCAACGTGGAGGAGCGCAAGATTTCAGGCGAGCAGATGACTTTCGTCGAGGACTGCAAGGAACCCAAGGCGGTCACCTTGCTCATCCGCGGCGGCACCCAGCACGTAATCGACGAGGCTGAGCGCGCGTTCGTGGACGCAATCGGAGCAGTCAGCGCAGCCATGATAGACGGCAAGTTCGTCTACGGCGGCGGTTCAGCTGAGATGGAGCTTTCGCTTGCGCTCAAGAAGAAAGCCGTGACGATCGGAGGACGCGAGCAGCTTGCGATTGAAGCGTTCGCAGAGGCGCTCGAAGTCATACCGCGCACCCTTGCGGAAAGCTGCGGGCTTGACCCCATCGACACCATCGTTGACTTGCGCAGCAAGCACGAGAAGGGCGGCAAGAGCATCGGAGTGGACGTCAACGCGACCAAGGTCTCCGACATGAAGCCGCTCCTGGTAATCGAGCCGATGCGCGTCAAGCGCCAGGCACTGCAGTCGGCATCCGAAGTCTGCGAGATGATACTCCGCATCGATGACATCATCGCAAGCCGCGGAAAGCCCCAGATGCCCGCAGGCGGCCCCGGCGGCATGGGAATGGGAGACATGGATTAAGTTAGCTGCTGATTTTTCAGCCCGCTAATTTTCCACCAATTCTTTTTCTATTTTTTATTTTTCCCCTTTTTTCCAACTCTTTTTTCAATTCTCAATTTCTCCGCTGTTTTTCAACCCCCGACTGTTTTTTATTCGGCCCCGCAGTTCACCCTAGCGGGGGTAGTATCCATGCAAACCGTCACCTATTCAGTGCTCTGGTCGGACAGGGCGTCCCGGCTCGAGCTTTTCGTGCGCCTAGTCTACGGAATCCCGTTCTTCGTCATAATGGTCGTGCTGTTCCGCATACTGGGGCTGTTCACCCTTGCACTGCCATTCATCGCGCAGGCCCTGACCATCCTGCTTTCCCGCGCGCGAAGCAGGACGATCTCGAACTTTTTCCACAAGTACTATCTCGACTATATCTACCAGTACTTCGCATACTACCTGCTGCTCACTGACGAACGCCCCTCCATAGTCCCCGGCGACTCGATGCGCAAGGTCAAGGTCTACTACTCCTTCAAGCCCCTTGCGATGAGGCGGGAGCTTCTTGTCCGCATCCTCTACGCAATAGCGTTCCACATAATCGGCGCAATCGTCGGGATAGTCGCATTCGTGGCCCTCCTGCTGCAGGCCGTAATCGTGCTGTTCACCGGAAGGCGCAACAGGACGCTCTGGGAGTTCGAGTACATGTACGGCAGGTTCCTTGCGACCTACACGTACTACCTCGGATTGCAGACCGACGAGCGGCCCTCGCTGCTGCCGCACTGAGAATTAGTTTTTCTTTTTTCATTCTCTTTTTTTATTTTCCATTTTTTCTATTCTTTTTTCTTTGGCCTTTCCTTTTCCTGCCGGCGGCTTCCTTTGCCTAAGGCTCCAGGAACGCGAACGCGTCAGGCTGGGTCGTGAAGATGTCGTAGATTACCGCGCCCTTTTCCAGCTTTAGCGCCGCCGTTGGCGAGAAGTCCTTGGCCTTGATTTTTGAAAGCGGTGACAATTCCGTGAAGCGCTCGTTGGGAACAGTCCGTTCGCCTGAGAATTCAAAGTACGGCGCTCCGGCCATCCTGCCAACAGGCTCGTAGAGGCTCTTGAACTTCCACTCGACTATGTTGTTTGTGACAAGCACGCGCCTTCCGGGGTTAATCATCACGTGGCCGTAGTCGCTTGGCACGAACACCTTGTCTCCCGCGCCTGCCTCGATGAGCATTGCGTCCTGGATGCGGTCGTCCTGGTCATTGCCGCCGACTTTCCTCCTCTTGAAAATCAAAAAGTGCGCGACCCCGGACATCACTTCGTAAAGCTCCGGGAAGCTCACGCCCTTGCGCGAAATCTCGTGGTAATGGCCGATTGTCTTGACGAACTCGTCGCCAAGCATCGCCGGAGGTATTACCGTGACGTCGTAGCGCCTGCGGTACTTTGAAAGCGTCTTCTCGTCCTCCTTCCTGTGCACGTTGCGGTGCATGTAGTAGAGGGCCTTGGCCTTCTCCGAGGGGCTTGAAAGCGCGGTCTTGGCGTAATTGTGGTCTGCAAGCACCTCGGCCATGTCGCCTACTGTGCGGATCGAGGATTCAATCTTTGCGCCGTCTATCGAAAGCGCATTCTCTTTTTCGTCCCATTCCATGGGAAAGGAGCCGTTCCGTATATTCATGTTCTACAACCTTTAGAGAAAAAGGGGGCGGCCAATAAAACGGTTTTGAACGGGCTACCCGCCAATGACCTTGATTTGGTCCTCAAGCTGCCTCGTGACTTTCTTTCCTTTGACCGGCGTCTTTTTGACTTCCTCCGGCTTGTCGATTATCCTGCCGTAGTACCGCTTTCCTTGGAGCATTATGTAGCCGGGGCGCATACCAATCTGCCTGTAGTAATCGACTTTCTTGGCAAGGTCCCACGGCCTGACAAACAGCGGCTTCCCGGTCTTTTCCAGCGCAAGCCTTACAAGCGCCATGGGCAGGGCGTTCCTGCGCGACCCGTCTTTTGCGCCGATGTCTGAAAGGTAATTGACTTCGTTGCCTGGCGCGTGCGGGAAATAAGTAAGATGTGCGTGGGTTTCGCCCTTTTCGTCCTCGACACGGAAGCGGAACGTCATGTCCTCGTGGGGGTGCTGCTCGCAGACGACGTTCAGTTTTCCAAGCGCGTCGCTTTGCCATCTCTGCACGATTTTGCCGTTGCGCCATTTGGGTCCGGCAGTTTCCGTGTCACTTCCTTTTTTTTCTATGAAGAATTTCCGGACTGCCTTTCTTGGCTGCTCGTTCGGGTGGGTTGTATTCCAGTCCTGGACGGCCTTTACTTCCCAATCCTGCGGCTTCAGCTGGCTTGCCCTGTCAAGCCGCAGGCCGTAAATCCTCTTGCCGTTCTGGATCAGGTAGCTGTCGCGGAATCCCATCTTCCTGTAGATGTCTTTTTCCTCGGCAAGTTCCGTGGCATTGATGAAAATCGGTTTGCCTTCAATCCGTGGAAGCAAAGTCAAAAGGGAGCCAGCAATCCCGTGCGTCCTGTTCCTCTCCGGTATGTTGAACTTGTCTGCATAGATGAGCCTCTTCTGCGGCCTGTTGTAGTAGTATGTCAGGCTCCCCATTTCCGTTCCTAATGCATTTTTAACCGTTAGTCTATGCCGGTCTGAATCGGTGGGGTGATGGTCGCGGATTATCCTGAGCGGTCCGAACTCCTTGCTTTGCCAGCGAAGCAATGTATCCGGTCTGACGTATTCCATGCGCGTCACTATTGTCCTTTTTGGTTCTCAATCCTTTAACGGGTCCGGTGGGATTCGGACCCACGACCTACGGCTTAGAAGGCAGTCGCTCTGTCCAGGCTGAGCTACGGACCCATTTTACAAATTGATATTATCCCGCTTCAGGCTTATATTTGCGATTTGTGGCGGGGGTGCTGCGCGAAATTGCTGCGCCGCAATTCAATTAGAAGGCAAATAAACCTTACCTGCCAGAATTATTACGCTGATTTTGGGGGATTGGGGTAGCCTGGCATCCTATCAGGTTCGGGACCTGATGACCTGAGTTCGAATCTCAGATCCCCCATTGTCTTTTATTCGGCATTCACTGGTGTATTACTATGGCAATGCGCTCACACTACACGAAACAGGTCACTCCACAGCTTGATGGAACGGAAGTCCGGCTCGCAGGCTGGGTCCATGAAATCCGCGACCTGGGTGGCCTGAAGTTCATCCTTTTGCGCGACAAGACCGGCGTAGTCCAGCTTACCATAAAGAAGAAGGAAGCAGACCCCGCACTTGTCGCCGTTGCTGACAAGTTCGTCAAGGAAGTCGCAATCCTCTGCACGGGCAAAGTCAAGGCGTCCAAGATTGCGCCGCGCGGCTTTGAGATAATGCCAAGCAAAATCGAGGTCGTCGGAGAAGTCCACGGAATCGTGCCGTTCGAAGTCACCGGAAAAGTCCCTGCGGACTTGGACGTTCGGCTTGACAAGCGTTTCATCGACTTGCGCCGGCTCGAGACCACTGCTGTTTTCAAAGTCAGGAGCGTCGCGATGGCCGCGTTCCGGCAGAAGCTTGACGAGCTTGAGTTTTCCGAAATCACGCCCACCTGCCTCGTAGGCTCAAGCACCGAAGGCGGGACCGACTTGTTCCCCGTAGTTTATTTTGACAAGGAAGCTTTCCTCGCACAGAGCCCCCAGCTTTACAAGCAGATGGCGGTAATGGGCGGGATGGACAAAGTTTACATGATTACTCCGGTGTTCCGAGCGGAGAAGCACAACACGCCCTTCCACCTCAACGAGATTACCCAGATGGACATCGAGATGGGATTCTGCACCCACGAAGACGCAATTGACGTGCTCGAGGCGGTGTTCCTCAATGTTTTGAAGAACGTTTCCGAGACCTGCAAGGACGAGCTTGCGCTCCTCGGCTCAACAGTGACCGTTCCTGAAAAAGTCCCGCGCTTCACCTACTCCGAGATTGTCAAAAAGCTCAAGGCAAAAGGCCACGCAATCAACTGGGGAGAGGACTTCACCAAGGACCAGGAGAAGGAAATGCCCGCGCTCCTTGGGGCTGAGGCGTTCTTCATCACCGAATGGCCCACTGCAATCCGCGCTTTCTATTCGATGCCCAACCCGGACAAGCCGGAAATCTGCTACGCTTTCGACCTGATGTACAAGGGAGTCGAGCTCTCTTCAGGCGCGCAGCGCATCCACCAGCCGGAGCTCCTGATTAAGCAGCTCAAGGCAAAGGGCTTGCGGCCGGAGTCGTTCGAAGGCTACATCGACGCCTTCCGCTACGGTTCCATACCTCACGCCGGATGGTCAATCGGCGCCGAGCGCCTCACCATGAAGCTTGCAAACCGCGACAACATCCGCGAGTGCGCGATGTTCCCCCGCGACAGGCACAGGCTGACGCCATAGCCCCCGGTGCTTTCCACTTTATGCCTTCCGGGCTTTCCAAGAAAATCAGCGCCTTGCGCGAAAGCATAGAAGACCGTTTCGCAGGCAGGGACGTCGGCAAGTTCGGCGAAGTTGAAAATCCAGCTTGGGCACGCACGACCATGGGCGATTCCCGCATAAGGGATTCTCCGGAAAGCAAGAGTGCCACGCTGCTTTACCTGCCGAGTTCGACCCAGGGCCCGCTGCGGTTCGTCCTCCACAATAACATCCTTTCAGGCGTAGCCGGGCCTTCGCACCGGATAGTCGCGCTCAACCGCAACGGCAGGCTCAAGGGCGAGCTCATATTCACCTGCTTCAAGGACATGGTTTCTATAGATGCCCTGAACAGCGAAAAGCAAAATGCCGGAATGGGGCGGTCGCTTGTACTTCTTTTTGCGCAGAACCTCCCTCCTGAAAAGAAGAAGATTACCGTCCACGCTGCCGCGGCTGCAATCCCCTTCTACGCCAGCCTGGGGTTCCGGCGCCTGGGAGAGAAGCCCGTGGAGCGGGACGGTTCTGCCCGCGGTCCCGGAGGCCTTTCCAAGGCCATGCAAACGTTCGCGAATCAAGGTGCCAGGGGGACTTCTCCGGGCGGGCAGCTGATGGTCTGCACTCGCGAAGAGCTTTTCAGGAACAAGGACGAGATTGCACGGACCGGCGCGAGGAAAGGCAAGGTGTTCGTAAGGTGAGCGGTGTTCTGGTGACCGGCACGCAAAAATCAGATGTCAAGGGCCCCAAGTGGATGAAAGAGACCCTCCTTGACCCGAACACGTATTACATAACGAACGTCAATCCCCGTTGCCAGAGGACGCTTCTTCGTTTCCCAAGCAGGACGTTCGGCCCGGTCAGGATAGTCCAGCAGTCCAACCTGTACGGCTACAAAAATGGCGCGGTGCAGAACCACCGGCTGGCTGTCCTTGGGGAGAACGACGAGCTGCTTGCCGAGCTGCATTATTCGCCGCGCAGGTTTGCGCGAAAAAACGAACTCCGCATCCACCGAATACGTTCCATACGCAACAACCTTGGCCTTGCAAGCTCCCTGCTTTCGGTGCTCTGCCACCTTGAGCCGGACGTCCCAAAGACGCTCAACGCGAATGCCAGTTCCCTTCCCAAGTTCGAGCGCCTGGGGTTTGTCCGCTCATTTTCAAGCCCCGGCGAGATGCACCTGGGCAAGGGCGAGCTTGCGCCGCAGGGCTGGGCCGGGAAAAAACACCTCCTCTTTTTTGGGAAGCGCAAAATTTTCATCAAGTAGGCCTATAGAGGGAAACCCGCCTACTCTTCCTTCACCACGTTCAGTATCACGTGCGTGTTCGTGCGCTCCACCCCCGGAATCGCCCCGATTTTCTTCACAAGCCGCGAGAACTCCTGCCGGTTTTTGCACTTTGCAAGCGCCATCGAGTCTGACTCGCCCGTGATGTCGTACACTGCCGCAATCCCCGGCATCGCCGCAATCTTTTGCTGCAGCTCAAGCGAAGCTCCCTTGGTGAACGTGACCTCGACGAGGGCGAAGAAGTCGTAGCCCATCCTTGAAAGGTCCAGCCGCGGCTCGTAACCCCGAATCACTTTCCCCTTCTCAAGCCGGTTCATCCTTGCAATGAGCGTGGACGCGGAGATGCCGACCGCCCTCGCAAGCTCGCGGCAGGACTTGCGGGCATCTTTTTTCAGTTCGGCAATGATTTCGCGGTCGGTCTCGTCGATGTGCGCCGCGTCCCCTGCTGCCTTCGCGTCTTCAGCTTCGTGCATTCGTCCATCAACCCCAAAATAATTTGCAGAAAATCGAACAAAATGGTGTGATTTGTCGATAATTTAAAACATTCGTATTACAAAAATTGCCCAAATTATAAATATCGTTTCATCCAAGTTAATACTTCAGCTAACCTGTTTTGTTTTTGAGGGTGTTTTTTATGTCGTCTCAAGGCATCTACGATTCCAAGCTCGCGCCGGAAGTGCTCTCGGCTGCGAAGAACGCCGGAGTGGAGTTCATATCCCTGCGATTCACCGACGTATTGGGCACGCAAAAGTCGGCAACAATACCTTTCTCCAAGCTTGAGGACGTCCTCTCGGCCGGGTTCTGGTTCGACGGGAGCTCGATAGAGGGCTTTGCAAGGATACACGAGTCCGACATGCTCCTGGTGCCCGACCTTTCCACTTTCTCCCCGCTCCCGTGGACGCAGAACAAGGTCGCGCGCGTAATCTGCGACGTGCACGGAATTGACGAGAAGCCCTTCGAAGGCGACCCGCGCTTTGTGCTCAAAAAGCAGCTTGCCGAGGCAAAGGCAGCTGGCTTTGACTATTTCGTCGGCCCGGAGCTTGAGTTTTTCCTGTTTGCCCAAAAGGACGGCAAGCTCACCAACGGCAAGCCCGTTCCCGAGCCTTTCGACAGCGGCGGGTATTGGGACTTGGACCCGCTTGACACTGCAGAGGGAATAATGCGCGACCTGGTGCCCCAAATCGAGTCGATGGGCGTGCAGGTCGAGCGCCTCACCCACGAAGTCTCGCCCGGACAGCACGAAATCGGCTTCCGCTACGGCAACGCCCTGAAAATGGCAGACGACGTCCTCGCAATCAAGGAAGCCACCAAGATAATGGCAAAGCGCCTCGGTTTGTTCGCATCGTTCATGCCCAAGCCCGTTTTTGGAATCAACGGCTCGGGGATGCACGTGCACCAGAGCCTATGGAAGGACGGCGAGAACGCATTCTCCGACGCAGCCGACGCCTACGGGCTCTCCAAGACCGCAAAGCACTTCATCGCAGGCCAGCTTGCACACGCACGCGGCCTGGCAGCCGTAGTCGCGCCAACGGTAAACTCCTACAAGCGCCTGGTGCCCGGCTACGAGGCTCCGGTATACATCTGCTGGGCGCGCGTGAACCGCTCCTCGCTCATCCGCATCCCCGGACGCACCAAGGCGCACGGCAAGGCCTCGCGCTGCGAACTGCGTTGCCCCGACCCCTCCTGCAACCCCTACCTTGCGTTTGCGGCGATGCTGGGCGCGGGCTTGGACGGAATCAAGCGCAAGCTCGAGCCTCCGGCTCCTGTTGAGGAGAACGTCTACCACTTCGACGACGACAAGCTCGCGAAGTTCTACATCAACACGCTCCCTGAAAGCCTTGGCGAGGCAATGACCGAGCTTGAGAAGGACTCCGTTGTATTCGGCGCCCTTGGAAAGCAGGCCGGTTCGAAGCTCTTGGCTTCGCAGAAGAAGCAGTGGGACGAGTACCGGCTCCAAGTGACCCCGTGGGAAGTCGAGAACTACCTGCCGGTCCTCTGACATCAGAGCCCGGCAAGCGCAGTTCCTTCGATGAACGCCCCAGCCGCAAGGAACAGCAGTCCCCACGACGCGAGCTTGGTCACGTCGTAGATGATGACCAGGAATTCGGGGTTGCGGTACTTCTGGTGAAGAAGCGACTCGCTGAGTATGCCGCCCGCTATTGCGATGCACAGGTATGCAAGGAGCTCGAACGTGCCGTGCGGGAGCAACCCCAGCACCCCGCTTCCCAGGCCGCTCCAGATGGTGTATTGTGCGGGGTTGTTGTGCACAAGCTCGCTTGCGATGCTTCCTATGAACACTCCGAGTATCGACGCGTTCCAGTCGATTATGAACACCGTCCCCGCGCCGTAAAGCAGCGAGCCCACAAGCAGGATGAGGAACACCTTGAGGTTGTTGTTGAACAGAAACTCGAACGCGCCTGCAAGGTCGCCGTAATAAGCGGTCTGCACCGCGTGGCCAGACACGGCCGAGCTGATTTTGCCAAGCTCAGCCGACTGCTGCGCAAAAAGCACCGCGGTCTCTGAATGGGGAAGCAGCAGGAAATAGAACGTGAACGCGGCCATCACCCCCACGAAGTACGCGCAAAGCACCATCACTACCGGCAGGTAGCGCGTGAGCGTGCCCTTGCGGTTGTTGTAATCGTAGTTGGTCTCCTTGTCGAAGATGCTGGTGATGAGCGTGACCGACGGGATGGCCACAAGCGCCACTACCAGCATGCTGGTGGAGTCCTTGATGAGGTATCCCGCGGAGAAGACCGCGACCGTCACGAAGATGAATGAGAGTATGGCCACCGCCCAGGGGCTTGATGATGCCCTGTCCGGGTCGATGATTGCTTCGAGGACCATTTCGCGTCGAATGCATTTAGTCTTCAAAAGGTTTTATATCTACAAGGCACAATGAGATTTCTTGCATTTACCCCAAAAGCCAGAGTGGTGTTTCATGGACGAGACCGTATCAAAAAGCGCTTACATCGAAGGCCGCCTCAAGGGCCTCAACGAGCTAGTGGGCATACTCAAGGATTCCATGGAGTCGCCTGACGCCCTGTCGTCAACTTCAATAAACAAGACCATAATCCGCCACATCGCAGCGGAGGTGGAGTCCATAATAGCGGACCTGGAGGAGCACCACGGCGAGCACCCGGCACTTGCAGAGGCCCAGGTAATGCAAAAGACCATCGCCAAGGCCGCGGCGCCGGCTTCCAAGGAAATCACCATACCGATGATGAAAAAGCAGGTCGACGCTGCTGACGAGCTCATGCAGAGCCTCTCGCAGTTCAAGCAGGCAAGGGGCGGCAAGTACCCCCTCGACGAGGCCGCGGAGGACGCTGAAAAGTAGCTTTCCTGCCACACTGCTGCGGGCTGCCTCCAGCCCCAGTCCTGCAAGCAATTAAATTGCTTGGGCTTCAAGAGTATATCCTCGGAAAATAGCTGTTTTTATGCCCGATAGCGGGCAATGTTTCACGATTAAAGGTGTTCAGATTTTGGATAATAGCAAGCTCGTATATCCCGGCCAGCAGATTGCCGTAAGCGAGGAAGGCGAGGCGTCAACCGGCGCGATGGAGAACGACGGCGCAGTCTACGCGACAGTGGCCGGAAACGTCATCATCGACCCGCAGACCTACGCAATCTCGGTCAAGTCCGCAAAGGCACTTGTCCCGCTTCGCGAGGGCGACATAGTCAACGGCCTGGTGCACGACATCTACGACACCGTCGCGCTAATCGAGTTCGAGCCGGTCACGACCAACGGCGAGCGCAAGTCCTACACCAACCGCTTCGCATACTTGCGCATCTCCGAAGTAGACAAGGGCTACGTGGAGAACTTCCGCGACGTGTTGCGCATAGGCGACGTTATAGTCGCGCGCGTGCGCGAAATCAAGCCCCTTGGCATCTACCTTTCAATCATGGATTCCAGCCTCGGCGTGGTCAAGGCAAGGTGCTCGTCCTGCCGCCGCGAGATGAAAAACACCGGCAGGATGATGGAGTGCCCCAACTGCCGCAACCGCGAGACTAGGAAGATGGCAATTACTTCTTCAAGGATGTGAGCAAAAGATGAACGTTCAGATAATCAAGGAAGACAAGGACTTTTTGGAAGTCAAGCTTGCAGGCGAGGACCTGGGGCTTGCGAACATGGTCGCGCAGGAGCTCATCTCAAGCGGCTCGGCCGAGTTCGCATATGCTGCGCTTGACCACCCGATCACCACCAACCCGGTAATCCGCGTGCGCGCAAAGGACGGCCAGAAGGCGATTGCAAAAGCTGCTGCAGCTTGTGCAAAGAAGCTCGAGGCGCTTTCAGTCGCGTCCTCAGGCAAGTCCAAGAAGAAGGACTAATTTTCCTTCTCCACTTTTTCCATTTTTTCATTTTCTCAGGCTTTTTCTTTTCATTCCCGATTCTTGTTTTTTCCATCTTTCTTTTCATCTTTCGGTTTCCCATTTTCCCAATCTGTTTTATTAGCCCCAGACCACTAACCGTTTTCGAGGAATAATCCCAGATGAAGCGGCACAACCGGAAAAGGAACGCAAAATTCGTCGAACAAGAAGCCAAGCCTGCGGCATCCGGGAAAAAGCACGCATTTTTTTCCAAGGCCTTGAAGTTCTTTTCGCAGGGCTGGGGGTTGTACGTCATCCCGCTTGCCCTTGTCCTCCTCTATTACCCGCTTGAGCTTGCGCCATACTCTGCAATGCTGGGCCTTCTTTGCTTCCTCTCCATGGCCTACATAATAGTTGCGGACATGAAGCCTACAAAAGCAGAGACCAAGGACATCTCAAAGCCTCTTTGGGAGCTTGCAAAGACCCTTGGCATTGCGCTTGCTGCATGGGTAATCGTGTGCATCATCCTTCAGACAGGCAAGCCCATGAACGTGGTGACCTCGTGCAGCATGCTGCCGGTTCTCCACCGCGGGGACCTGGTCTTTTTGCAGGGCGGGCAAATCAATGCGCCAACTGTGCAGATTACCTCGTCCCTCAAGGCTACTGACATTACCTATGTCAACTGCACTGCCAACTTCTTCAACGGCTCGGCTGTGAACGTGCCCTGCATAAGCTCGGTCCGCGCAGGCGCAAAGGAATTCCCCGCAAGGACTCAGAACGACATCATAATCTACGACGCCGAGCCCACAGCCTACGGCGCCATAATCCATCGCTCGGTGCTCTGGCTAAACGCGGGCAACCAGTCCTTCCTCCTTACAAAGGGCGACAACAATGCGGTTCTTGACCAGCAGTCCGGAATAAGCCCCGTGACCGCCGACCGCATCAACGGCAAGGTCATACTTACAGTCCCCGCATTGGGCTACCTCAAGGTGTTCCTCTTTGCAGGCTTTGATTTCATCTTGAGGCTTCCAACAGGCGACCTCCAGTACGCCCTGTCCGCATTCGACGCGCCTGCAGGCTGCGACTACGTGCTCTCGGCAAACTAGGCGGCAAAAAGTCCGGCAGTCTCTTTTTTAATGCTTTAAATCCTCCATTATCCCGTTACAAACCAATCCAAAAGGACGCGCCCGGCAAGGCGCAACGTAACGCAATTTTCCAAGGGGGATTTCAATGGAGCTTGTTTTGGAAGACGCCAAGTTCTTCAAGTCGTGCATAGACGCAATCGTGAACCTCGTAGACGAAGGCTCGTTCGAGGTGTCAAAGTCAGGACTCCATCTTCGCACCATGGACCCGTCCCAGATTGCCATGGTGGACTTCAACATGGGCGGAGACGCTTTCAAGAAGCTCACAGTTGACGGCTCGGCGACCCTTGGAATCAACCTCATCGACCTTTCAAAGATTCTTTCCCGCTCGCGCTCATCAGAGAAGCTCTCGCTGGTTCTTGACGAAAAGGAGGCCAACAAGCTCTCCCTCGAATTCGCAGGCGCAAACAAGAGGACCTTCAAGCTCCCGCTTCTGGACCTTGCGGTCTCGTCGCCCAAGGAGCCCAAGATCCCGTTCGACTCGCACGTCAAGATGCGCGGAGGCGCGTTCAAGGAACTCCTCAAGGACGCGTCGCTTCTTTCGTCGCACGTGTCGCTTGAAGTCGCAGCTGACAAGTTCACTCTTGAGGCGCACGGCGACTCCGGTGACCTGAAGGCCGAGACCGAGAAGGGTTCGGCTGACCTTACCGAGCTCAAGTCAGGCGCAAAGGCACGTGCAATGTTCCCGTTCGAGTACCTCGACGACATGACTCGCGCATGCCCCGACGACGCCACGCTCACGCTCGAGCTCAAGTCCGACGCACCGCTCCGGCTGTCCTATTCAATCGGGCAGGCGAACCTTGCGTACTACCTTGCGCCGCGCGTAGAGACCGTCTAGGCGAAGTATCGCCAAAGGATGGGACTAGGATTTATGGCAGCCGGCGGCTTTGCAGAAAAATTCAAAGGCCTATTCTCAGGCATAACCGGCAACGTCTGGATACTCGGCGTGGTGAGCATGCTCACCGACGTCGCAAGCGAAATGATATTCGCTGTGCTTCCAGTATACCTTTCCTCGGTTCTTGGGCTCAGCACAGCTGTAATCGGCCTCATCGAGGGCTTTGCCGAGGCTTCGGCCAACCTATCCCGCATGGCATCCGGCATAGTGTCTGATGCAATCAAGAAGCAGAAGAACGTGGTCATATTCGGCTACGCGCTCTCCTCATTCTCCAAGCCCCTGTTCGGCTTTGCAACCTCAGCACCGATACTGTTCATAGTTCGCGTTGCCGACCGCGTTGGCAAGGGAATCCGCGACGCTCCACGCGACGCTTTGATTGCCGACTCCACCAAGACCAAAAAGAGGGGCGCGGCATTCGGGCTGCACCGGTCAATGGACAAAGTCGGCGCAGTGGTGGGGCCCCTTCTTGCAATCGTGTTGCTCCCGCTGATGGCCTACAACTACCGCGACTTCTTTTTGCTCTCAATCATCCCAGGCCTGCTTTCAATCGGCGTACTGTACTACTACATCCGCGAACCTGCCAAGAAGCGCATCGAGGCAGCCAAGGTTAAGGACAAGAAGATGAACCTCAACTGGAATCTCTTCCACCCGCACCTTTCCCCCGAATTCCGGCGCGCCCTGCTCATTGCGGCAATCTTTGCCCTTGGAAACTTCAGCTTCGTATTCCTGATGCTGAGGCTTGTCGACTTTGGCATCGCAGCAGCGTTGATTCCGGTTGCATATTTGGTCTCCAACCTCGTCTACATGCTCTCGGCAACTCCGGTAGGGTTTTTGTCCGACAAAGTCGGCCGCAAGAAAATACTCGCAGTTGGGTACGCGATATTCTGCGTCCTCTGCATACTCGCGGCAGTGGGTGGCGGGGTCGAAGCAGGGTGGCTTTTGATACTCCTCTACGGCCTGTTCACCGCAACCGTTGAGACCATGCAGAGGGCGTTCGTGGTTGACATAGTGGGCAAGGAGCGCCGCGCAACCGCGCTTGGCACCTATTTTGGCACAGTCGGCCTGATTACGTTCTTTGCAAGCGCAATCGCAGGCTTCCTCTGGCAGTACTTCGGCGCCTGGTCAGCATTCGGCTTTGCCGCAGCGGTGGCTGCGGTGTCGCTTGTGATGCTCCTTGCGTGGTTCCCGAACGGCAACAGCGTGACAGAGACGTAGCAGCCGGGCGGCTGCGAGCCATTTAAGAAGCACCGGCGTTTTACGCACCATTAATATTTTCAGCAACAGTTTGATTCTTCGAATCACTCAAACGGGGTAGTTGGCAATTGGACTTCACTATAAAGACCGCACTCATCAGCGTCTCCGACAAGACTGGGTTGGAGCAGTTCGCAGCAGCGCTAGTTGCGCAGGGCGTTGAAATCATCTCAAGCTCAGGCACTGCGGCGTTCCTCAACTCCAAGGGAATAAAGACCGTTGACGTTTCCAAAGTCACCGGCTTTCCGGAAATACTCGGAGGCCGCGTCAAGACGCTGCACCCCAAGCTCTTCGGCGCAATACTTTCGCGCAAGGATAACGACTCGGACGACCGCGAGCTTTTGGAAAACGGCATCGGAAGGATTGACTTGGTGGTTGTGAACCTCTACCCGTTCGAGCAGACTGTGGCAAAGAAGGACTGCAAGCTTGAGGATGCAATCGAAAACATCGACATCGGCGGCCCGTCACTCTTGCGTGCTGCTGCAAAGAACCACGACCGCGTGGCAGTGGTATGCGACCCAGCTGACTATACTGCGCTTGTTGATGAAATGGCAAAGAACAAGGGCGGACTTTCCGATGCAACCAGGCAGAAGCTTGCGGCAAAGGTGTTCTCGCACACGTTCAACTACGATTCGGCAATCTCAAACTACCTGCAATCCGCTTTCAACCCCGACACGCGCTTCTTGCCAACAGTTGGCATCTCGCTTACCAAGGTGCAGGACCTGCGCTACGGCGAGAACCCCCACCAGAAGGCAGCACTCTACGTGACGCGCTCAGCAGAAGGCGAGCAGCTTTCAAAGCGCAAGCAGCTCTGGGGCAAGGAACTCTCCTACAACAACATCACCGACGTTGATGCCGCAGTCTCCCTTGCAATGGAGTTTGCAGGCCAGCACGCCGCAGTCATAATCAAGCACAGCAACCCCTGCGGAGTCGCGGTTGGCGCAAACAATGCCGAGGCATTCGACACCGCGCTCTCAACCGACCCGGTGTCCGCATTCGGCGGGGTAATATGCTTCAACAACCCAGTCACCGAACCCGAGGCCAAGAAGATTTCCCAGATGTTCTGCGAAATCGTAATCGGCCCGTCCTTTGACGAGGCAGCACTTACTGCGCTCAAAGGAAAGAAGAACGTGCGCCTGATGGAGGAGCCCTTGCTCTTGCAGGCCTCGGTCAATTCCAAGGCGCTTGAATACCATTCGATTCGCGGCGGGATGCTCGTGCAGGAGCGCGACGAGGACCTTTACAATTCAGAAAAGAAAGTCGTCACCAAGCGCCAGCCCACTGCCCAGGAGCTTGCCGACCTGGACTTTGCCTGGAAGGTGTGCAAGCACGTCAAGTCCAACGCGGTAATCTACGTCAAGGACAACCGCACAATCGGGGTTGGCGCGGGCCAGATGAGCCGCGTTGACTCAGCAAAGATTGCCGCGCTCAAGGCAACCGCATCCAAGCTCTCAACCAAGGGTTGCGTGATGGCGTCGGACGCGTACTTCCCGTTCCGCGATGGAGTTGACGAGGCTGCGAATGCCGGAATCACCGCAGTGGTCCAGCCAGGAGGCTCGATTCGCGACGGCGAGGTCATCCGCGCTGCTGACGAGAAGAACCTCGCCATGATTTTCACCGGAATCAGGCACACCTGGCACTAACTAGGAAATGAAACCGTCACTGGTTGCACCCTGCGGTATGAACTGCTGCTTATGCTACGCCTACCTGCGAAAAAAGGACAGGTGCCCCGGGTGCAGGTTTGAAGGCCCGACTAAGCCAGCTTACTGCGTCCGTTGCAAGATAAAAAACTGCGAGGCCTTGAAAAAGCGCGGGAAGATATTCTGCTCCCGCAAAGCTTGCGAGAATTTTCCCTGCCCTACTCTTGCCCATCTTGACAAGCGTTACCGGACAAGGTACGGGATGAGCATGGTCGAAAACCTTGGCAACATCGAAAAGTCCGGCATCCGCAAGTTTGTCAAGGCCGAGAAAACCCGCTGGGCTTGCAAGAAATGCGGCGGGACAATCTGCGTCCACACCGGCCGCTGTTGTGCCTGCGAAGGTCCTGTAAAACTCAGGCCCCGCCCCTGACCTTTCTCATGTGCTCCACCCTCGCGCCGACAAGGGCCTTCGTGCCTATGTCGCGGCGGTGGTAGAGTTTTCCTTTCACAAATGAGCAGGCATGCTCGCAGGTGCGCTCAGCTGACTCAAGAGAGTCGCCCATCCCAAGGATTCCGATTGAGCGGGAAGAGCCGGAGTAAAGCACCCCTTCCTTCTCGTCAACCGAGGCATAATAGACTTCGGCGCCAAGGCGGGCGATGGACTTTTCGTTAATGTCAATCTTTTCGCCCTTTGCGGGCTTGTCAGGATAGCCTTCGGGTACTAGGTATTTCACAACCGTGGATGCTTCCGAGAACACGACCTTCTTGTCAGCAAGGGTGCCTGCAACGATGTGCTTGCAGACTTCGGCAAAGTCAGTATCCAAGAGCGCAAGAACATTCATCGCCTCGGGGTCTCCAAAGCGCGCGTTGAACTCAACCACCTTTGGGCCATCCTTGGTAATCATGAACTGGCCGTAGATTATGCCCTTGTAGTCGATGCCTTCTGCGGCAAGTGCGGCAACAATCTGCTCGACAATCTCGATTCCCTTGTCGTAGTCGCGCTGCTTCATAAACGGCAAGAGCATCCCGGTTGAGTACGAGCCCATGCCTCCGGTGTTGGGGCCGGTGTCTCCTTCGTATGCGAGCTTGTGGTCCTGCACGCTGGGCATTCCGCGAACTGTTTTTCCATCAACAAAAGTCTGGAGCGTGAATTCCTGGCCAACGAATTTCTCCTCGATGACCACTTCGCCCAAGCCGCCCATGTTGGATGAGAGGATTTCCTTGCAATATGCCTTGGCCTCAGCAGCGTCTTTCAACTGGAAGCCGACTACCTTGACTCCCTTTCCTGCAGTCAAGCCGGATGGCTTCACCGCGACCTGTCCGCCAAGCTCGTCGATGAGTTTTCCAGCTGCCTCGGCGTCCTTGAACGCGCCGAACTTGGGGCAGCCTTCGACTTTGTGCTTCTTCATCAGGTTGCGCGCAAAAGTCTTGTCCCACTCAAGCCGTGCAGCGGCCTTCTTTGGCCCCACAGTCGGAACTCCAGCATCCCAGAGCGCGTCGGCAATCCCTGCCTCCAAGACGGCATCCGGGCCGATTACCGCGATTTCAACCCCGCACTTCTTTGCGAATTCAACAACTGCCTTCGCGTCTTTGGTGTTTCCGACAACCGCGTCAACGCAAATCTTGCGTATCCCTGGGTTGTTGTTTGACATGAATGCGTAAACGTCCGGCCCGCTGCCGCTCTCGTGCAAGGCCTTTGCTATTGCGTGCTCGCGGGCTCCCGAGCCCACGACTAGGAATTTCATCAAAATGACCCCCTTGGAAATATGATAAAGAGAATTTTGCAGGAAAGGGGTTTAACTAGTTGTGGTGGAGCTTTCCGAGGCGCTTCTTGGTGGGATAGTCCTCGTCCAGGCACGCCATGCACATGTCCGTCTTGGGAAGGCCGATTGACTCAAGCAGGCCCTCGATGGTCACGTAGTTCACGGAGTCAGCGCCGAGGAACTCGGCAATCTCCTTGATGCTCTTGTCGCTTGCAATGAGTTCCTTGTAAGTGGAAAAGTCTACGCCCATGTAGCACGGCGCCTTGATTGGCGGGCAGGAAATCACGAGGTGCACTTCCTTCGCTCCAGCCTCGCGCACCATCTTGACAATCTTTGCCATCGTGGTGCCGCGCACTATGCTGTCGTCAACAAGAACAACGCGCTTACCCTTGACGATGTCGCGAACTGCATTGAGCTTGAGCTTCACTCCGGACTTGCGCGCCTTGTCGGAAGGCATTATGAACGTGCGCCAGACGTAGCGGTTCTTGATGAGCCCTTCCTCGAAGGGGATGCCGCTTTCCTTGGAGAATCCAAGAGCTGCGCTTCTTCCGGAGTCGGGGATTGGGATTACAACGTCTGCCTTGATTTTGTAAGTTCGCGCAAGCGAGCGTCCGAGGTTCTCGCGGACCTTGTAAACGTGCTTTCCCTCAAAGATTGCGTCCGGCCTCATGAAGTAGACGTACTCGAACATGCAGTGGCCGTGCCTCTCCTCGGTAATCACGCGCTTGGACTTGACTTCTCCCTTGTGGACGATGACAACTTCGCCAGGAAGGATTTCGCGGTCAAAAACCGCCTCAACAGTGTCAAGTGCGCCGGACTCGGACGCAAGGAAAACCGCGCCATCACGCTTTCCCATGCACAGGGGCTTGAACCCTTTGGGGTCGCGGCAGGCAATGATTTCGCCCCTGCCAGTAAGAAGGACAATTGAATATGCGCCGTCAAGCTTCTGCATCACAGTCTTCATCGCGGCAAAATAATCCGTCTGGCCGTTTTCGACTTCGCGGATGAATAGCTGGCCGATGACTTCGGTGTCAGTAGTTGAGATGAAAACCGTGCCCGAATTCTCAAGCTCGGCCTTGAGCTCGTCGTAGTTTACGATGTTGCCGTTGAATCCGATGGCAACCTGCATTTCAGGCATCTTGAAAACGAAAGGCTGTGCGTTGGTGAGGTCGGAAGCACCGGTTGTGGCGTACCTGATGTGGCCGATGGCGCTGTCGCCGTGCAAATATTGGAGTTCCCTGTTGGTGAAAACAAGCGATGCAAGGCCCATTCCCACGTGCACGCGGATGTCGCCTGAGCCGTTGACCGCGGCAATCCCCGCGCTTTCCTGTCCGCGGTGCTGAATTGCCATCATGCCGTTGAACATGTCAACTGCAACGAGCCTGCCTGGTGCTTGGCATGCGAACACGCCGCACTTCTCGCGGGGCTTGAAGTCCTGCTCGTTTTCTAGCGAAATCATGGCAACCTATTACCTGTTTGCCGCCTTCTCAAAATTCGCCTTGTAATTACCATCCAATTGACTGAAAGAATGCGGTAAAACTACTTTGGCTTGTGCGCATTAAAAAGCTTGACGGGAAACCAAAAGTCGCCTTTGCCGTCAGCCCAGGCTTCGCCGGATCTCGCCAGCACGCACGACGTCCTCGGAAACGTCCTTTCCGTCAAGGTAGAGCAGGAGTATGTTCGAGGTTATGTTGCGGTGCATGAAGTCCTCGGGGGTGCGCGGCCCAAGCTCTATTCCGAGGTAGTCCTCGACTAGCTCGATATCCAGGGCAATCTTTGCGTAAGCCGGGTCGCGTTCCGCAAGTGCTTTGAGGTTTTCCTTGTTCAGGTATCTGCCCGCAGTCTCCAGGTCAAGCCTCAGGTTGGTGTAATTGCGCTCCAGCGCCTCCAAAAGCCCCGCTTTGCGCGCTTCCAGTATGCCCCGGCCAGCTCCGATGAACTCCGGCGGCACTCCCAGCGAGTAGAACGCTGCTGTGAACTTGATTGCTCGCGGAAGCTTCTTCTTTCCAAGGCTGCGGGCATATCCGAACACGCCAGTGTGCAGCTTGCGCTCGCGCCGCTCGGGCACATGCGCAGCAATAGCGTTGATGTCGTCAGTAAGCGCCTCTACGGTCTTTCTGTATTCGTCTGTGAAAATCGTGATTAGCTTCTTGATTTTCTCTACTTCGGCGCTCTCAATCTCGATGGTCTTTGATTCTGCAAGCGAGGAGTTGAGCTTTGCAACTGCCTTCTGCACCTTGGCCTGGCTGTAGTCGTAGCGGAACGCGGACTGGAGCGTGACCGTACGCATCCCCGGATATTCACGCATGAAGTACTGCACGCTGTCAGGCGACAGCCCGCCACGGAAGCACAGGCATCCTACGCCAATCATTGGGTGGAACTCCACTCCCGTAGTCTTGGTGAGTTTGGACAGGTTGGACATTCCAACCTTGATTGCGAGTATTGCAGGAATCATCCCCGCGTTCATCGCAGGGTCGGAGCGGGCAAACCACACGCGCATGTCGTCTTTAGAAATCGAGCTGATTGGCATCGACTTTTCCTTGCACATCCGGATGTAGTCTGCGACAATCTTGTCCGCATCCATCATAATGTCGACTTCCTCGACAAGTGGGATGACGTCGATGTTTGCAGGCCCGGAAGGCTTGAGCTCCTGGAACGCGCGCGCAATGTGGGCGTATTTTTCCTTGACGTAAATCAGCTGGTCTGCCGAGGTGGTCATGGGCAAGTACGTCTCGACAATCGGCGCGTCCGGCATCTGGTTGTCGTGTGCAAAGTCGTTTGCCGAAAGGATGCTTACGAATGCGTGCGCGAGCCGGAAGTTGGTCTCCTTCCACACGTTGGGAATCCGAAATGAGAGCGTGAGTTCCTTGCCGAGCGGCTTCTTGCGGAAGTAGTCCATGTATCGCTCGTAAAGCTTCTCAACAACCGACTCGTCTGCGTGCTTTCCCTCCCAGTCCCACATGTACTCCTCGCAGCCCAGGTCGGAGTAGCAGCGGAAGGCCTCCTCGGGCTCCTTGAATGTGGTGACGAAGCGTCCGCCGATGAACTTGAACGGAACGCGCGTGCCGTGGCTTGAAAGCTTTGCGGAAAAGTCGGAGAATGAATCGGACGCGTCGGACAGCCAGTAGGGCGAGCACGCGTTGTCGGGGTGCTGGGTAGCCATCGTTGCGGGGACTTTTCGCGACATAAGAAAACCGAAAGATATTTTCAACAAGCCGGCTTTTGAACCAATCGCTTACGTGACTTAATGCGCCGTTTCCATCGTTACCCGCTCAACCCTCCTGCATAAAACTCTTGTTCGACCAGAATTATCCTAATGGACCTGCAGCAGAAAATCGCATTCAACTATTTCTTCTCCCGCCAGGCGCGCCAGCACCTGTCCGAGCAGGGCCTTGGCACCATCGCAAACTCCGACTTGGAAGCGGCCCAGGACTTCTGCCTCCGGCTCATACGTAACGCGCAAGCAAAAGTGCCCTTCCAGCCGTGGGTCGCTTCGGATGGCGACGAGCTGAAGTGGATTGCGCTTTCAAGGATGCTTCTTTCGCAGAGCGCAAACCCGTTTGCGGCAAGATTATTCGGCGAAGGGCTTGCCAAGCTGTGCGCCTATCGCCTTGGATTGGAGGACCCGCAGGTTTTCACCGCAGTTCTTACCCAGCTTTACCCGACGCTGAAAGCGGATGGCGACAAGTACGCACTGGGAATTGCCGATTACACCAGCGGACAGAACGAGCTTGTGTACGCGCCCCTTGACGGCGGAAAGATTTCAATCGACCGCGAGTCGCTTGTTGAGATGGCATCCAAGCACGCGGCCTCAAAGGCAGCTGACCTTTCGGGAATCGACAAGACCGCGCTGCCGCCTTTGATTACCGAGTTTGCAGCCAACTTTACCGAAGCGCTCCCGTCCTCGCCCGCATTGATGATGCGACAATTCGAGGGCAAGTTCCTCAACCAAGGTTGCATGAAAAAAATACTTGCCGGGGTCGGCGAGGGCAAGCGGTTCTACGGCAGCATGGCAATAGCGATTGCCTGCCAGAAGGACGGCCTCTCAAAGGAAGAGGCTTCGGCATTGATGCGCCAGTACGTCACCAACTGCCAGCGCTCCTCACACGAGTTCAGAGAAAGCGAAGCCCTTGCCTCATTGGATTGGGTCTACAAGCACCCCGGAATTAACCTCTCGTGCAGGAAGCTCCTGCAGCAAGGCCTGATTGACCGGTACTGCGACGGATGCCCGCAAACTAGGAAGAAAACAGAATGAGACTAGAGTGAGTTTTTTTGGATTCGCACGCTGCTGATGCAAAGGATTCTGCTGCTGCCACGAAGGAACCCGTTGTTCCTGCAGGCGTTAATGCCGACCACCCCGCAGATGCAAAGGTCGCCGACCACAAGGAATTCGAGCGCTCGAAAGAAATAGACTTCATCGGCAGGCACTTTCAGCAGTTCTACAAGACGCACCAAGTCAACGTCCCATCAGTTTCGATGCGTGAGTTCGGCTTTGGCTACGAAAAAAAGATTGACCTGCGGCACAAGTCATTCCAGAGCCAGAAGGAATTGCAGGACTACTTCATCTCCAAAGTCCCGCTTTACGCATCCTACTCCGCGGCATTCTACGAGTACCCCGCTGCAAGGCCTATGGGTGCAAAGAACTTCCTCAAAGCAGAACTCATCTTTGACCTGGACGCAAGTCCAACTCACGAAGGTCACAACCCGGTGATGTGCCCACATTGCCAGGAGTCGGTGCGCGCAGATGTCATCCGGCTTCTTGAGGACTTCCTGTTTGCGGACTTCGGCTTCTCAAAAGACGAGACTACGGTCAATTTCTCCGGAAGCAAGGGCTACCACGTGCACGTCGCAATGGACTCGCTGATGCAGCTCTCCTCGACCCAGCGCGACCAGCTTGTGGAGTATTGCGCGGGAACCAACGTCGACTTCAACCGCTTCTTTACCTTGCAAAAGCACGTAATCAACCACCGCTCGATTGAGGTAATCTCCGGCCCCAGCACCGCGTCCGCAGGCTGGGCCAAGAGAATTCTTGACCGGGCGCTTGCAATACTTGCGCTCCCTCAGGAGGACTTCATCGCAAAGTTCAAGCAAGCAGGCTACACAAAAAAGCAGGCCGAGACCATCTTTGCAAACAAGGATTATGTGACCGACCAGCTGAAAAGCGGAAGGTGGTCGGCAATCGAGAAACCCGACCTGCTTGTTGCCGAGATTGCAAAAACTGCAGGAATAGGACGCAACGTGTCGCTTGACCGCGCTGTTACTACGGACATGAGCAGGCTCATACGCATACCGGACACGCTGCACGGCGACACCGGTCTTGTCGCAAGGACCCTTTCTCTGTCCGAGCTTTCAAACTTCGACCCAACCAACTCGGCGCTTGCCTTTGACATGAAAAAGACCGAGAAAGTCATCGCCCTTGACCACTACGACTTCTACTTCGGCAACAGCTCGCACGTGCTTGAAAAGGAAAAGCTCAAGGAAGTCCCGCTCGCTGTTGCAATGCTTCTTTTGTGCAAGAAAAAAGCCCTCCTCCTGTAGGCGGACAGGAATGCCGAAAACTCGTTGCACAACCCTATAAAAAACATGAGCCACACGAAACCTTGCAACCGGCTGCGGCAGTAGTTTTTTACAGCCTGCGACCGTAACATTTTCCAAGGGGGGCATTACAGTTAACATGGCGGACGACTTCTTCGAAAAGCTTCGAAAAATCCAGCTTTCCGAGCGGCGCCACGCCACCCTGGCATCCATAGACGACGAGTTCTATGGCGAGCTGAAAAAGAAGCTTACTGAACTAGGCAAGGGCGACTCGGTGTTCGGAGACGACCGCGAGTTCAAAAACGTCTGCGCAATAGGCCGCGACATCGTAGGAAGACGGCGGCAAAAGATTGTCGCAAAGGCCCAGCGCGACCTGGTCTCAAACATGATAAGCAGCGAGGGCCTTGCAAGCGAGGAGCGCGACTTCTACCTGTCGTTTGTCGGCCTGCTCAAGCGCATGGACTCCGTTCTCGACCCAGTTGAGGGTGCAGATGTGAAGCTTCGCTGCGAAGCTCACCCGGTGCAGGGAAAGGACGCCCCCGAAGTGACCGTGGTGTCCACCAAAGTCCGCATGCTTGCCGACGTGCCCGAATTCCTCTCAAGCTCGATGGAGACGCTTGGTCCGTTTTCGCACTCCCAGGTTGTTGACCTTTCACCGGACGACGCAGAGCTTCTGGTCAACCGCAACCTGGCGCTCGCAGTCAAGGAAGCGCATTAAATATACTTTCGCGCCATAACCAATATACAGCAAAATTCCTATTTTTGCGATAATTTAGGTGAATTTGAATGAAGATAGCTCCGACGGTAAATGCACAATGCAGAAAGTGCAAGAAGCACACCCCGCACAAAGTCAAGGTCACGACTTCCAAGATCAAGCCCGGACGCACCCTCGCGTGGGGTTCGCTCAAGCACGAGCGCAAGCTTGCAGGATACCACGGCAAGGTCAAGGGCAAGGCCAAGGTAAAGAAGCAGGGCATCCGCAACCGCATAATGCTCGAGTGCTCGGTGTGCCACAAGAAGCACGAGCGCGTCATCTCGGGCAGGATGACCAAGAAAGTCGAGCTCAACAAGTAGGCAGTATGGGCCGCGTTTGCGGCCTTCGTAAATTTTTATGGTGATTTTTCATGAGTAAGTTCCTCCTAGTAAGGTGCGAGTGCGGAAGCGAAAGCGTGGTCTTTGGGGACTCCAAGACCGACGTGTTCTGCGCAGCGTGCGGAAACGAGATGGTCCGCTCGTCAGGCGGCCGCGCGAAGATAAACTGCAAAGTCGAGAAGGTCCTCGGTTAAGTTTTGATGTGAATACTATTGGTGCCGATACCCGACCTGGATGAGTATGTCATTGCGACAGTACGCAAGATAATGCCCTACGGCGCGTTCTGCTCCCTTGACGAGTACGGCGACATCGAAACATTCCTCCACGTCTCGGAAGTGTCTTCCGGCTGGATCCGCAACATCCGCGAGCACATAAAGGAAGGCCAGCGCATCGTCGCAAAGGTCGTGCGAATCGACTCGCAGAAGAACCAGATTGACGTGAGCTTGAAGCGCGTCACCGAGGCAGACCGCAAACGCAAGCTCCTCTCATTTACCAACGAGCAGCGCGCAACCAAGCTCTTGGAGCACTGCGCCAAGAAGATGAAGGTCCCGCCGGCCGTTGCAGTTGCCGAGGCAGGCACTGCGCTTATCGCCGAGTTCGGCGACCTTTATTCCGCTTTCGAGGCAATCTCGGACAACCAGCCGGTCAAGTCCAAGATAAAGCCGGAATGGCTTGCTGTTGTGACCGAGGTTGCAAAGCAGGAAATCAAGCCAAAGATTGCGGCACAGCGCTATGCCCTCAAGCTTGAAAGCTACGATGGCGAGGGAGTGTACCTGGTGCGCAAGGTCCTTGATGCAGTTGAGAAGTCTGCCTCGGACGGCATGCAGGTCTCAGTCCACTACGTCGGCGCGCCCAACTACTACGTTGATGCCACTGCAAAGGACTACAAGACCCTTGACAAGTGGCTTGCAAAGGTCACTGCCCTCGTGGACGGCATGATAAAGCCCGAACTCACGGAATTCTCGATGGAGAAGGCCGCGAAGGCCTAAAACTATTTTTGGGGTCAGGAGACGATTTCCTTGAAAGCCCTCCTTTTCTGCCGCAAATGCCGCGCCTACACCATGCAGGCTGCGTGCCCCAAGTGCAAGTCAGCAACTGTGACCCCGCACCCGGCGAAATATTCGCCACAGGACAAGTACGCGAGGTTCCGGCGTGCAGAGCTTTTGGAAAGCATTAACTGATTATTTTTTCTTTCCGATAAATTTCACTCCCGGAAAAGGCTTGAAGTGGGCGTCGCCTGTGACAAGTTCAAAGCCCCTGTTTCTTGCCTGGGTGTAGATGATTGCATCAATCATTCCCATTCCGGGATCTGCTTTTCGCAGGGTCTTGAAATTCGTGCCGGCGTTTTCGCAGTCGCGTGCAGTCGCATCCAGTATTGATGCCGTCTTTTTTATCGCCTGCAGGCATATTTGCGGGCTTTTACCGCTTCTTTCGCACCACGCGATTATTTCAGCAAGGGTGAGTGCGCTTGCGTATATCCCTGATGTTGGAAGCTCGTTGCGCAGTTGCAGGCCTATTGGTGAGCTTTCAAACATCTCCACCCAAGCCCAGGTGTCAAGGAGCATGTTTTCATCTCCTGTGGGGCAGTGGGCGGTCGCGCCTGTCGCGCACGAACGGCTTTGCGCCGCGCATGCTTCCCATCGCCCTGTCAAGCGCACTGAAGTCGGGCTGGAAAATGCTTATGTGCACCTCGCTGCCTGAGGAGAGGTTCGCTTCCTTGATGACTTCGGCCGGGATTATCACTCCCAGCGACGAGCCCAGGGGCCTTACTTTTGAGACGAAAACCTGCATTCAAATCACATTATAATATGTTATAACAATTGTTTTAACGCTTTGCAGGCTTCGTTTCCGCTGGAGCTTCCGGCCCATTTACCAACCAATAAAACGCCTCGCAACCTAACCACTAACGGCAATAACAGGGTGAGTTTTCCATTGGCATCAAACAAAAGAGTATTTACCATGCCCACAGCCGAGGGCTTCTCGCGCTCCCAAGTTTCGGTCTCGCGGCACGTGGCCGCAAAGGACCCGCTCCTTGTGGTCGGGCTTCCCGGAATCGGCTTTGTAAGCAAGCTTGCAGTTGACCACTTAGTCAAGCAGGTCAAGGCAAAGCGCATCGCCACCCTGAACTCGCCATACTTCCCAAACCAGGTAATCGCCCTCAAGTCCGGCAAGCTCCGGATGTTCTCGATGCGCTTCTACTACAAAAAGCTCAAGAAGCGCGACGTAATCTTTCTCAAGGGCGACATCCAGCCACTCACAGTCGAAGGCCAGTACGAGGTGTGCTCGCGCGCGCTTGAATACTTCGGCTCGATAGGAGGCTCGCAGGTAATCTCGATGGCCGGGTTTGCAATCGCACCAAAGCCTGACAAGGCGCCCAACATCTACTGCACCAGCACAAGCAAGAGCTTCCACGCAAGCTTCAAGAAGCTGGGCGCAAAGAACGTCGAGAAGGCAGTCCCGATAGTCGGGATGGCCGGCCTGTTTCCGGGGATTGCGAAGGCCTACGGGATGAAGGGTGCGTGCCTGCTTGTCGAGACTCCCGGCTCGGTAATAGACTCCAAGGGCGCAACCGCGCTTGTCAAGCTCCTAGGCTCAGTCGCAGGCGAGAAGTTCGCAACTGCCGACCTTGACGTTCGTGCAAAGAAGGCCGAAGAGATGATTCGCAAGCTCAACGAGCAGGCCGCGCCAGCAGAGCCCAAGGCAGGCGAGATGCCCGCAGAGGACATCATCAAGCGCAACGAGAGCCTCTCCTACATCCGCTAGTCGGTGCTATTATGGCTGCGGCAATCGATTCGGATTTTTCCAAGCTGGTCTTTGCCGACCTGCACCTGCACTCGAAATACTCGCGCGCGGTGTCCGAAAAGATGGATGCCTCCGGGCTCTATGCAGGCGCGCTTGAAAAGGGCCTCGGGATAGTCGCAACCGGAGACTTCACTCATCCCAAATATTTCTCGGAGCTGAAATCCAAGCTGGAGCCTTCGGAATCGGATGGGTTGTTCAAGCTCAAAGGACGCGACGAAGCAGTCAAGTATATGCTCTCAACCGAAGTCGCCACCATCTGTTCCCTCGGCCCTTCCAAGGGCGTGAAGAAAGTCCACCACATAATCTATGTGCCGGACTTTGAGCAGGCTGCCCAAATCAACGACAGGCTTTCGCGGATGGGAAACCTTGCAGCGGACGGCAGGCCTATGTTTGGAAGCACCACCAGCAGCCAGATTGCCGAGATTATTTTTGAAACGTCCAAGGACGCTGTGATTGTCCCAGCGCACGCGTGGACCCCGTGGTTCTCGGTGCTTGGCGCAAACTCCGGGTACGACACCGTTGACGAGGCTTACGAGGACCAGGCCAAGAAAATATTCGCAATCGAGTCCGGGCTCTCAAGCGACCCTGCGATGAACTGGCGGCTGAGCAGCCTTGACCGCTTCGCAATAATGTCCAACTCCGACTCGCACTCGCCCTACTCTTGGCGACTGGGCCGCGAGTGCAACGCGTTCTCCTTCAAGGAAGGCAAGATGTCCTACGACGCACTCTTCACAGCGGTCCGCAAGAAGGATGCTGACACGTTCAAGTTCACAGTTGAAGTAGACCCCAACTACGGCAAGTACCACTACGACGGCCACAGGCTGTGCGGGGTGTGCAGCTCACCGGAGCAGACCAAGAAGACAAAAGGGATTTGCCCGGTGTGCAAGAGGCCGCTCACAATCGGCGTGCAGAACCGCGTTGACGAGCTTGCGGACAGGCCCGAAGGATTCGTCCTCAAGGGCGCAATCCCCTACAAGACGCTCCTTCCTCTCAACGAGCTGATTTCGGCAAGCATAGGCTCTCCCCTTGCATCAAAGAAAGTCGCAGCGGAATACGGCAAGCTCATTGGCGCGTTCAAAGCCGAGCTTTCGATTCTCATCGACGTGCCCGCGTCAAACCTCGCCTCAGTTGTTGACGAAAAGATTGTCGCCGCAATAATCGCAAACCGCTCTGCAAGGCTCAAGGTGTCGCCCGGCTACGACGGCGAGTACGGCGTGGTGGAGTCGCTGGGGCCGAGGAAGGCCAAAAAAAGCGTAGTGCCTAACTTGGCGCAAACTGTGCCGCAGAAATCTCTTTCTGACTATTGCTAGGCGTTTAGTCCTTGTCCGGTCTTTTGCTTGCGCGTCCTAGTGGTTGTACCAGTAAATCAGGAACACGACGATTCCGCCGATGAACACGTGCTCAAGGGCAATCACTCCGGCAAACATCAGTATGGCAAGGAGTGCAAGGAAGAAGAGGAAGAACGTGAGCGGTTCCATCCCCAATATCGTGTGCCCGCCTTCGGAGTATGATGACTGTGCCGGTGCTGCCTGCGCCTGAGCGCCACCTTCCGAAATCGGAGTGACGTTGCCTGTCTGGGGGTCCACGCTAACAGCAAAACCGCATTTCTTGCAGTACACCACGTTGTTCTGCGCATCAACATCCAGATTCGGGTTACCGCATTGCGGGCAGCTTACATCCATAGTAAAAGCACTTTTAGCATTACTTTTTTGCGCTTAAAAAGAGTGCCGGAAAAGCTGGCCGCAGGTTGCACGGCCGCAAGGGGTTAATACTCGCTAATCACAACTTGTCTGCGGGGTGTCTGCGTCATGGGTTTTGTAGATGAGTTCAAGTTGTTCCTCAAGAACTACCAGGTGCTGGGGCTTGCTGTCGCGTTCATCATAGGCGCGGCATCGACAAAGCTTGTCACCGCCCTTGTGAACGACGTGGTTATGCCCCTGGTTGCGGTTCTTGTTCCCGGCGGCGACTGGCGCGCATCAGTACTCCAGCTCGGCCCGGTCAAGTTCCTCATTGGCGACCTTGCAGGCAACCTGATTGACTTCGTAATAGTGGCGTTAGTCGTTTTTGCAATAGTCAAGTTTGTGATGCGCGAAGACGCGACGTCAAAGCGCTAATGGATTCTTGGAGGCGCTACGCCTCCCTCTTTTGATTTTTTGCCTTGGAAAGGGTTTTTATTGGCCTTGCTGCTTAATGAGTCAAAACCCATCAGTTTGAAACAATCTTCCCGCTAGGTAATCTTACAATGAGCATACTCTCCAAGTTCGTCAACTGGCTCTCCGCAGTCTTTCTCCGCAAGCGCAAGTTCTCCCTCGGCCTCTACGGCCAGGTCAACGCGGGCAAGACCTCGCTTGCAAACCGCATCTCGCTCGACTGGCTGGGCGAGGAAGTCGGCAAGGTGTCCGAAATCCCGCACGAGACGCGTTCAGTAACCAAGAAGGAGCACGTCATAGTGAAGGCAGGCGGCAGGACGCTTGAGATGAACCTGCTTGACATGCCCGGCATCGCCACAAAGATTGACTACAAGGAATTCCTGCGCTACGGGATCCGCAAGGACGCCGCCCAGACGCGCGCAAAGGAAGCCACCAAGGGCATCATCGAGGCAATCAAGTGGCTTGAGAAAGTCGACGTCGCCCTTGTTGTGATGGACTCGACGCAGGACCCGCTCACCCAGGTAAACATCACCATTCTTGGAAACCTGGAAGCGCGCAAGATTCCGGTCATTCTTGTTGCGAACAAAATTGACGACAAGAAGGCAAAGCCGGATAAAATCCGCGAAGCCTTCCCGCAGTACGACGTCATCGAGATTTCGGCCCTTACCGGCGAGCGCATAGACAAGCTCTACGAGGCCATCGCAAAGAGCGTGGGTTAGGTTTTCATGGCAGAAGTACAGATAGAGTTCCTCTCCTCCCAAGCGCTTTCAGGAAGGCAGCCCAAGCAGAAGCTTGCGGCAATCCTTGACTTGGTGAAGAAAGGGAAAATCGTCGTGCTTGAGGAGCCGCTCTCGGCAACAGAGGAGGCCGAGCTCATCTCATCAACGATGTCTCGCATCGGCTCGAAGTTCTCCGGAATAGAAATCAGCCGCCTGGGCGAAAGCGCGGAAGGCATCCGCGCAGCCGCAATCAAGCTCCTCGGCGGAAAGACCGCAGGGCTTACCATAGTCGGCCCCAGCAACCTCGTGCGCCAAATCAAGCGCAACCCCGGCAAGCTCAGCGTGTTTGCGGGAAAGTAATCTTCATCCGGTCCTTGAAATGGTGCGCAACTCCAACAGCATAGATGGGTTCTTTGCACGCCAGCGTTATGGCCGGGTCCTGCGGCTGATCCGCGAAGGGCAATCCGGAAAGTCGGGCCTCCTGGACATCGGCTGCGGCGAAGACGGCGGCATACTGCCCCACGCCAAGGAGTTTTCAAACCGCCACGGGTGCGACAGGCTTTTCCCCTCCACCATGACAAAGGAAGGCGTCGTATACTCGCCGGTTGACCTTGCGTCGCAAAGGCTGCCTTACAAGGACGGCCAGTTCGACTGCGTCACGTGTACCGCGGTAATCGAGCACCTCGACTGCGAATCCGCAGGCAAGGTGTTCTCGGAGGCGTTCAGGGTGCTCAAGCCGGGCAGCACGCTAGTAATGACCACGCCAGCCCCGCACACCAAGAGGCTGCAGGAGCTCCTCGCGAAAGCGAGGGTAATAAGCGAGGCGGAGATAGCGGAGCACAAACACCTGTTCTCTCTTCCCGAGCTTGAGGGAATGGCGAAAAAGGCCGGCTTCCAGCAGGTGAAAGCCTCGCGCTGGCAGCTTGGGATGAACCAGCTCATCAGCGCCCGAAAACCCCCTGGGCCTTTTGGAAAAAAAGGGGAAGCGCCGTACCGGCGGCTTTGAGCGTCCGGACGATATATGGGCAAAACCACTTATCGGGTGCCCGCGCGCACGCAATCGCCCAGTCAGCGATAGAGCAGGATGTATGCAACAAAAAGCAGTATCAGCAATGCAATGATTTGGTGGTGCCCGCGCCGCATGCTTAACTTCCCTCCCTAATATCACGACAACTAATTGCGGAAAAACACCCACAATGCAAGCATCACGACGACAATCAACGCTATGACCGTCCTGTGCCCGCGCCTGTTGTTGAAAAACTGCAAGTTGATGTCCATACTCCCTCTTTTGCTCCCGTCATTTTTTTAACCCGCCACCCCATTTCAATATCCACAAAGGTCGTTTGCAAATGCCGCACAAGTGCGTAACCTGCTCCAAAGTCTACCCAAACAGCTCGCCTGAGCTGTTGAAGGGCTGTTCCTGCGGCTCGCGCATATTCCTATACCTGCGCAGCGACGACATCCCGCTTGCGGACGCGATGGATTCCGGCCTCGGCGCTGCTCTTGAGTCCGGCAAGGTCAAGGAGCTTTCCAAGACCCAGCCTGTAAGCATCGAGCTTGTAGACGGCGCGGACTCGGAAGCCCAGAGGATGGGTGAGTACCTTGGCGCAAGCGCCGATGCATCAAGCCGCAAGGAGCGGCCGGCAGAGAACATCACCGTAATCGACCGCGGCGAGTACGAGCTTGACATCGCCTCGCTTATGGCAGGCGACCCGCTAGTTGTGCGCTCCCAGAACGGCATCTACTACCTCAAGATCCCCACAGTAGGCAGGAGCCGCTGACTTGCCGCCAATCGGGCAACGCGCCCTCGGCGCGCTTCCGCGCAGGAATCCGCAGCATTTTATTTAACCCCTAATTACTATCTTCGCACAACTTCCTCTCCGGAGTAAAAGCGGTGCTGGGGAAAAGACGCAAATGGAACAACAGGCTTCTGCATCAACATTACCTTCAGACCCCAAGGCCATAGTCGCGGGGCTTTCAGGCAACAGCCTGCAGTTTGACGCCAAGGCGGCTGTCGCGCTTCTTTTGCAAATACAGTCGGGCTACGATTCGAAGGCAATAAGCGACTCGGAGTACTTCCTCGCCCAAGGCGAGCTCCTGAAGAGGATATCCCCGCAGGAACAGCCCTCGCAGGTGCAGGCGCCGGCCGGCTCAAGCGAGCGGGTGCAGGCGCTGTACCGGCAGAAGTCCGACATCGTGCGCATACTGGACGGCCTTGCGGATGCCGTTGCCTCAGGCAAGCTCTCCGACGCCGACTACGAAAAGCTCCACGTCTCAAACAACGCCCGGCTTTCCCTGGTGCAGTCCCGCATCGACGCCGAGTCATCGGGCCAGCCGCGGGGCGCAGTACAGCGCAAGGAAGTCATCCCCTCGGCAATCATACTCTCCTCCTCGGCGTCCAAGCAGGCGGATCTTCCTGCCAGGGCCAAGGAAATCAAGCAGGAGCTTTCAACAGCCCAAGCCAGCCAGTCGCAGGAGCCGGCAGTCGACAGGACATGGGTCTCCAAGTACGAGAAATCCGTGTCCGAGCTTGAGGACTCCGAAAAGAAGATGCGCTCCGAAGCCAGCCAGTTCAAGGGCACCCTCGACTCGCTCTACGTCAAGCTTTCCAACCTCGAGTCGCAGGTTGCAAACCTCCAGACCGAGACCGGGTACATCGGCACCGACGTCTCCAAAATCAAGGTCACCGAGCAGCAGGACCACACCGCAGCCGACGTCGAGATGCGGATGAACGCGCTTTCCAACGATTTCGAAGGCAGGATACTCGAACTGTCCTCCCGGCTTTCCAACGCCGAGACGCAGATGGCCGCCCGGCTTGCGGAAATCCGCGCCCTGGTTGACAAGGTGGACCAGTTCCGGCAGGCTATGGACATCGCAGCCGAGTCCGCAAGGCAGGTGCAGGAAATCCAGCTCCAAGTCGACCGCGCTGAGCGCGTCGCGGGGCTGTTAGGCAAGACTTTTGTCAACTCGCAGAAGAAGTTCGAGGAATTGGACGGCGTGTGCATCAAGCAGGCCGAGAACGAGGCGAAAGTGACCGACCTTTCCATACGGCTTGCTGCGCTGGAGTCGCGGGTGGACAGGATGCCCGGTTCCGGCGCACCGATGCCTGCGGCAAGGCAGACCCAGCAGGCCGCAAGCCAGGAAGCGGCGCCTGCAAGCGGCCAGGAAGCGGCACAGGCTGCAAGCCAAGGGGCAAAAACCGACACAGCAGGCAACTAAACACAGTGGCATACTTACTATATAGCAGGAAAAGGCGACTTTGAGAGCATGGGAAGGATAATCACTATTGTATCTGGAAAAGGCGGGGTGGGAAAGTCAACTGTTGCCTTGAACACGGCAGCAGCGATGGCCGGCCACCACAAGCGCAAGGTGGTCCTAGTTGACCTCAACCTGACCACGCCCCACCTTTCGGCAATGACTGGCATCGGAGCGAAGTCCAAGGTCCTCGAGGACGTGGTCATGGGCGAAGCCGGCCTTGCGGAGGCGCTTATGGAGCACGAGTCCGGGCTCAAGGTGCTTGCAAGCTCCATCTCCCCCCGGAAGTTCTCCATGGCCGAGCTGGGGCGCATCGGCCCCATACTGCGCGAGCTGAAGAAAACCTACGACGACGTCATAATAGACTGCGGGCCCGGCCTCGGGTCCGAAGCCTTGCTTGCGATGAGGTATGGCGACGAGCTGATTTACGTGGCTACTCCCACAGTTCCTTCGCTGATGGACGTAATCCGGTGCCGCAAGATGGTGTCCAACCTTGGGAAGAAGGAGCTTGGACTGGTATTGAACATGGCCGCGCATGGCGAATCCCAGCTTACTGCTCAGCAGGCTGCTGCAATGTCCGAAGTCACGGTCATATCCACCATCCCCCACGACAAGGCGGTGCCAAAGAGCCTGGCTGCCGAGAAGGCCACCATCTATTATGATATCTATGCCCCGTCCAGCCAGGAGTTCATGCGGCTTGCCGCGGCCCTGTCCGGCCAGCCATTCAAGCCCAAAACAAGGGGTTTTATTGCTTCGATTGCATACCTCCTACGAGGAAAATAGGTTACACCAAAAGAAAGTTCATACCAAGTAATACGGTATTCGACTAGGTGCCAACGATTCTTCGACAATCCCCAAGCTTTTGAGGATAATGCTTATAAGCGAACCCAAAAAATAACACTTAACACGAGTGTCGTCTCTGTCTGACGTTAGGCATTACGTTCTTTGACGTAATGGTTGGACTTGATGATTCACGTGCACATAAGCCTTGATAGAAAAAAGACAAAACGAATGCAAGGGCCCGTATGGGTTTTTGCATCGTACAGGTGGTATAAATGAAAAGCATGAGGAAGTTCGCAACCCTTGCAGTCGGCGCCATGATGGCGGCATCTGCAGTGGCAGCGGTCTCCATGGACAGCACACAGCTGACCGGCTATAAGTTCTTCAACAACGGAGAGCCAGCCGTGAAGGTTGTAATCGGCGCAAAGGCCCAGCCCCAGGACGTAGTCGTTGCGGCAAACATTGCGGCAATGATCGGTAACCTGGCGTACACCGACAAGGATGTCACTGTCGTCGGAAAGGACGGCGTGTCATGCGGTGCAGGAGCAGGCACTTGCGCAGTTGACGACGCTACCAAGAAGGTAACTTTGTCAGTAACTGTGCCCGGAGCAAGCCCGGCAAACGTCTACACCATGAAGACGTACATCAACGACTATCTTGACAACAATGTTGAGACTGTCCGTGACGTCACAACTGGCGTCTACGGCGGAGACACCACCGGATACCAGTATGCGTTGAAGGTCACTAAGGACAAGACTAGCGTCGTAACCCTTCCCAACAGCGGCAAGGTAGACAACCCCCGCAACAGGGACGTCAAGCAGGAGCAGTTCGTATACCTCGGTGCAAAGACCGTGTATGAGACTGGTAGCTCCTACAAGACTGTAGTCGCAGACAAGATGCGCGCGTCTTACAACCTCACTTTCAGTGAGGCGCTGCCCCTCTGCTGGGATGTAGCAAAGACTCTGGCAAACTGCCCGACTAGCGACAACCTTACCGACACCCACACCAAGATCAAGCTCTTGGGACAGGACTGGGTAATCATCGATGTTGACATGAACGGAAACGCCATCAAGTCAATCGAGCTCGGAAAGGAGACTGCATACACGCCCTACATGAGCGTGGATGACGAAGTCACTGCAGCCAACGGCGCAAAGGTGAAGCTCAAGTCCGTCCAGGTGACTAGCAACACTGCAGCGCAGGCAGCCTTCGAGATAACTTCTGCATCAGGCACTAAGACTGTTGAGACTATCTCGTCAGGCAACCAGAAGGACGTTGCAGGCGTGACAATCCGCGTGAACAACGTGTTCTCGGGTGTAAGCGGCTTCAACTATGCAGACGTGTCTGTATTCTCGGACAAGCTGACCCTTTCGGACAACACTCAGATTGACTCGACCACCCACAACTATTGGTCGGCATCAATCAAGAGCACCACAATCGACCAGATTCCGGCAATCTCCAGCATTGCCCTCTATTCGTCATACCCGTACGTCAAGTCGGATGACAAGTGGAAGGCAGGAGAGAAGCTGTCATTGATCCGCGGACAGGAGTCATTCGACTTCACGTTCGAGGGACTCGATGATGCGTCGGTGTCGTACGACAACCTTGGTTTCACTATACAGAATGGAACCATCCCGTACAACAGCTCAGTGAAGTGGACTGGCCCGTTCGTTGAGATCAACTCTGGCGTGTCAAACGCATTCCAGGTTGGAACTACGAGCAAGAACGTCGTCCGCATAGCCCTGCAGGCACTCATCGGAGGAGCTAACGCTGGAACTGCCCCAATCGGCACTGCGTTCATCCAGGGAACTGATGGCTTCTGGAACATGACTACTGGAACTGCAAACGGAACCGGTATGTTCCCCACTGCAACTGCTACGAAGTACTTCTACAGCGGTTCAGAGGACTCCAAGATTGGAGTGGCAGACGCAAGCCTCAAGGCAGACAAGGGCGGAGACCTTGCATACGTCTATGTGACTGAGTTCGACGAGGACAACATGGCAGGAACTGCAAAGAACCTGACTTTCCTCTATGACCCATCACAGGGCACTGCAGGACAGTTCGCAGATGCAAACGCATCAACTGTAACCTCAAAGGCAGGCTACGGCGCGAACAACGCGGCACCGACATACGAGACTGGATTTATCTCCCAGCGTGGAACTAAGTTCCTCTCAATCGGAACCACTAGCGCATCGATCCAGTACCCCAAGGTCCCTGTCAAGGCGAAGTACACTCTCAAGAACGCTGGCACTAACGCCACTTCTGGAGCAGTATCACTGACCCTCGGCGTAGGAGAGAAGGGAACAATCGACACTGGCTACATCGCAACTGTCTCCGGAATCGCTGCATCTGCAGCAGGCTCGGCAGGCACTAGCGGCTTGACTGGACTCGACGCGATTGCGGCGAACCCGACCAAGGCAGCAGTCGTGAAGGAACTCAACACCGGCTCAAACCCGTTGGTGCTCCTTGACAGCGACTCTGAGGCGTCATCGGCTTCGGCGGTAATCGTAGTCGGAGGACCCATCGTCAACACTCTCGCAAAGGACCAGCCCGCACAGGCAGGCGACTCCAAGGTGGTAGTGCAGGGCGGAAAGATCTTCGTCTACGGCTGGACTGCAGCAGACACTACTGCGGCAGGAAACGAGCTCATTTCATGGCTCGCCCAGAACCGTGCGACTATCCGCGGGTAAGTTCAGTTAGGGGGGCAACCCCCACTCTTTTTTCTTTCTTTTTTATTTTTTTTAGACTGATTTTGAGTAAACTTTTCGTTCCAGCTTAAGCAACCTTTTATTCTCAGTCGTATTTCCTATTCTGTGGATAAAATCAGCTTTGGCATAGCTGGTCTTGACGACGCGCTATTCGGCGGCATCCCTGCCGGAAACCTAGTTTTAATTTCCGGGTCTGCAGGCACCGGCAAAAGCACGCTTTGCATGCAGTTTTTGGTCAACAACTCGCGCAAGGGCCTTCGTTCGGTATACATAAGCACAGAACAGGAAGAACGCGCCTTGCTTCAGCAAGGTGCTTTGTATGGCTGGAATATGGATGAGTTGATTAAGAGCAACCTCCTGCGAATCGTTTACGTGGACATATTGAAGGACACTTCTTTCGTTGAGAAAATCAGGGAGGTAGTGCGTGAGTTCAAACCCAATTTGCTGGTCGTAGACTCGTTGAATACATTATCAGATTTTGCCACTCTTTCAGATTATTCCAAGAATCTGGTGTTGAGGGGCGCAAGCCACGCGTATGGTCAGGGGCTAAGCACGGTCATACCTCGGCCTATATTTGAAAAGGCTATAATGAAACAGCTCCTGTCCATGTTCCTGAATGAAATCCGAAGCTACAATACGACGACCCTGCTGATTTCAGAGACGTCCGCGACTAATGAATATTATTCTTTTGAGGGCGCCAGTGAGTTCCTGGTTGATGGGATTATCTCATTGAAGTCGCGCTCAATAGACGATATCCTGAGCCGTACGCTTGAAATCAAGAAGATGCGTTATACTCGGATTAATGGTGGCGTAAAGGCATACGATTTGACTGAAAACGGCGTTACGTTGCCTTGGTAAAGACAAAATGGTGAAGTATGATGGAATTAGCCAGAGTTTCTTCCGGGATTCCCGGCCTTGACAAGCTGATTGAGGGTGGGTTCCCAAAAGGTTCGAACACGCTGCTGTTGGGAAGCCCGGGTACGGGAAAGACCATTTTCGGGCTCCAATATCTCTATGAAGGAGCAAAGAAAGGCGAATCTGGGGTTTACATCTCACTGGAATCCACTTCTGAAGAGCTGAAAAGTCAGGCAATCGCCTTTGGGATGGACTTTTACAAGCTGAGCGACGCGGGCAAGGTGCTGTTTGTGGAAGTCCCGCTTGACCGCATCTCGTGGAACATCTTCGACCAGATAAAGGACGCGATTGCCGAAGCGCACGCCACCCGGCTTGTCTTTGACAGTCTTCAGGCGTTCAATTCCAACATCGACATGTTCTCGATACCCGTGAACTTTTTCGGCGGACTTGAGCTGTCAGACCCAGATATAGAAGAGAAGCTGAAAATGCGCAAGCAGGACATACAGTACAAATACGAGCGCGCGCCGACTTCTGAAGGGATGGAGAGCAATCAGCTTTCGCTGTCGACAAAGCGTTGGAGTGAGGAAGTATCCAACCAGCGTTTGACTTACCTGTTGCTGCGCCAGATGAAGAACCTCAAGACCACTAATCTGATTGCGACGTATTCAAACGGTGATGTGAAGTCCTTGGACGAGGTTTCGGAGTACGCTGTTGATGGCCTGCTGAAGTTCGGGATTAACGACATGCTCGGGACCAGGACTCTGCGTATTGAGAAGATGCGCCAGACGAAGCACCCACTCAACAAGCTGAACGTCCAGATTGGTGCGGGCGGGATTGAACTGTTGCAGAAGGCTGATTAGTCAATATGGACCCAGAAAAAATACAAGCGGTATTGGAAGACCTCCTGAAGTTCGAGGATGTTTATGCCTGCATGGTAGCAAAGCAGGGGATGGAGGGCGTGGTGCCGGACAAGAGCAAATTCAGCCCGAAGGTCCTTGGCATCATTGAGACGCTACAAACCACCATAGACAACGAGTTTCAAATAATCAAGCAGTATTCCGATTACGGCCTTGGGGAGATGTCTTTTCGCCTGCAGGACTTCGAAGTGCGCCTTTACGTTCTGCCCGGCTCTGAAATCGCGCTCATAGCCATCACGCCTTCTCAGGCCAACCGGGGCCTGGTCGAGGTCACATTGGAAAACGCTAGGAGAAAACTAATCGAGATAATCAAAGCTTGACTTGATTTGAATGACAAACGATGTCCTTGTGAACGTGGAGTTTAGCGAAAAATGGGCCGCTAGGGAAGCAGGCCGCGAAATGGCGTCACGAGTACTTGCAGGGTTGTCTGGCAAGCCGAAATTTCTGATAGTCTATGCCACGATTCACTACGCGGAAAACGGCGGGTTCCAAGATTTATTGGATGGGATTTACGACGTGCTGCCAAAAGACGTCCCGTTGGTGGGCGGCACAGTAACTGGTTTTACGATTAGGCAGGGTTGTTTCTCGCATGGAATAGCAGGGATGGCGGTCGCTCATCCCAATATGGACGTATCTGTCAGCGTTGGACACAACATCAAGCGCAATCCGTCCGCGGCAGCCAAGGAATGTGCCAAAAAACTCGAGGTGGATTTGGATGTCAGCAAGCAACCTAATCTGTTCTTGTTCTCCTTTTCTGCAGGCACCGAAATACTTGACGTGCCGCCAATAGGCCGCTCGCCAGTGATACGTTCCGAGCTGTTGGCAAAGACCGTCATGTCCGGTTTTTCAACTTCACAGTACGTCCTGCAGAAAGGCTCAGGCATGGAAGACGACCTGCTGGCCTCGCTTGTAGCCGAGATTCCGAATTGTAAGTTATTGCACGGCTCCGCAATAGATGACGTGAAGATGCTTCGTAATTATCAGTTCTGTAATAACTCCGTGCTTACGAATGCCTTGGTATGCCTTGGCATCAAGTCTGACCTGAGTACCGCAGTTAGTTTTTCCCATGGTGCGGAACCCAATATCCCTTTCGAGATAACAAAAGTAAGCGACAATGGCCGCATCATCCACGAAATCAACGGAAAGCCCGCAGCAAAAGAGCTTTTGAGACTCATCAACTGGCAGGATGACTTTTTTGAAGAACGTTCGTTTACCCGGAGGTTCCCCTTTTTCCCGCTTGGCCTGTACATCAACGGCAAATTCTTCATACGGCCGTTTGTCATGATTTTAGGGGACTCAATCATGCTTATGACGAAAGTCGAGAAAGGCAAGGCGTTTATAGCGCGAATTAACGGAAGCAGTATGGTCAGTTCAGTCGACGACGCGCTTACCGCATCAAATGTAACCACACCTGTTTTTGGTGTATTCACCTCGTGCGCAATACGGTTCATGGCGTTGGGCCGGGAAGTATACCGTGACAGGGACGTACTTTTGAAACACTTCAAGGACACACCTTTCTTACTGGGCTATTGTGGCGGGGAAGCGGTTTACACTCCCGAAACTGGTCTGGGTTATCTGAACGAATCCGTAGGATATGCAGTTTTTGGAAGTGATTGAATATGGTAGTGGACTGGGAATGTGACGAGATGGTGAAACTCGATTCGCCCTTCAATATGCCTCTGGACCAAGTAAAGGAATGGCGATTCAAGGTCTTCAAGCAAATATTCGAGTTCCATTACAAGAACTGCCCGCTTTACACTCGCTATTGCGACCTTTACCATGTCACTCCGGAGGACATTAAGACCAACTCAGATTTGAACAAAATCCAACCAGTTCCATCGGATGCGTTTCGGGATATGGATTCGCCCATAATCAGCGTGCCGGAAGCTGACATCGTCTTCAAAAGCACCACTTCCAGTACCACCTCAAGCAAGCCCGTATGGTTCTGCATGGATAAAACCAGCATAGACCGGACTAACTTCGCAAACCGGCGCTCCTTCACCGAAATTCTCAAGCTGAAAGACGGGTTCGTGTTCTTCCTGACTCCCAAAGACTCAGACACGGGCCTTGTCAAGGGGATGCAGGCGACCCTACGAACTATTGGCCTTCCGCCCGAAAACTCTGATTACCTTGTGACTGGTGGAGAGTTCGATGTGGAGCAGGTAATAAAGAAACTAACCGATTGCCCCATCAAGCCGCGGCACATTTATGGCCCGCCGTTCGTGTTCATGCGCATAGTAGAATATATGGAAGCTAACAACAAGCAGCTCAAGCTCGACCCGGAGTCGAGGTTGATGACTACTGGTGGCTGGAAACGCGTACAAGGCGAAGTACCCCGGGAAATGTTCATTGAGCGCGTGTCAAAGGTGTTCGGAGTAGATGGTTCCCAGATCCGGGACAGCTTGGGTCTGACGGACATATTCACGATGCTTCCCGAATGTGAACACCACAAGAAGCATGTGCCGCCGTGGTTCTACATTTCGGCAAGAAACCCCGAGAAGACTAATGAGGAAGTGGCCGAAGGGGAAACGGGTCTGCTTGTCTATATGAGTTCCTTGATTCAGTCCTATCCCGCGTTCTGCATGACTGGAGACATGGGTATACTTCGGGAAGGAGTCTGTGAGTGCGGCAGGACCGGACAAACCGTCCAGCACATGGGCAGGGCGCAGGGTGCCGGAGCAAGGGGTTGCGCCATACGTCTAGAAGAGTTCATGAACAAAATCCAAAAGTAGTCGTACACAGGTGTTTGAATGGCTAAGGCTAAACCCGTAGAATTCAGTGGCGGCCATCAGGCTGCATTCCGGATACCGCTAATCATTAATTCTGAAAAGCGGTTTGGCCAAGGCATCACCACCAAAACCCACACCAAGGATGGTGAGATATCGTTCCACCTGCCCGAAGTCACCGATTCAGACATAGAGAAACTGTCGACAACTTCGGACGTGCACGAGCTTTCAATAAACGAGATTATTGATTTCTACGTAAAAGTTGGCAAGCTTTGGGGCAACCGTAACTACGACCTGCGAAAGGACGCGGTGCAGTTGGCTGTAAGAAATTCAGGTTACAGCGCGGAAATGATAGAGCACGCATACGATCAGATAGCTGGAATATTTTCAAAGCAATTCATATCCCAGACGATAAAATCAGAGATTCAAGATGAGGCTTTTCTTGATGACTGGTTGAAAGTGGATGAAATCTACGTTCACGCCCAACCTCGTGGTAGGGTTCTGCATATCCTTGCTGGAAACGCGCCTCCAATCAGCGCAGTCAGCATGCTTAGGGGCAGTTTGACGAAAAACAGCAACATAATAAAAATGGCAAGCGGAGATTTGGTTACCTCGATTTACTTGGCCTCCTCTTTTCTGGATGTGGACGCGGATCATCCCATAACCAAGACCACTTCGGTTGTTTATTGGCCACACGGGTCTTTGGTTGAAGAAAAGATAATTCATAATGCCAATGCAGTCTGTGTTTGGGGCGGTAAAGACGTAATCGAATCGACAAAGGCAAAGACCCGGCCCGGAACAGAGTTGTTGGAATTTGGCCCGAGACGAAGCATGCAATTCATAGGTCATGAGGCATTTGAAAGCAAGAACGTGCTTCAATCAGTCACAGACAAGGCTGCCCATGACATAGTCCTGTTTGACCAGGAAGCATGTCATAGTCCGCAATTGGCATTCGTTGAAGGCAAGGGTAATGCGGAAACGTTCTGCGAGGCTCTCTCGAAAAGCATGGTTGAGGAATGCAAGCGGCTTCCGAAAGGGTTTACGCGTGGAGATAAGCACGCGTCAATAAGTCACGAGCGGATACTTGCGAAGTTCTACGGCGAAAAAGTCTATGAATCAGAAAAAACGGAGTGGACGATAATTCTGTCCGACAAGGTGCAGCGGACGCAACGGCATCCTCTGGGGAGAATGCTGTATGTGTTCGAAATTCCCGATTTGAAGGGTGCAATTCACCACATAGACAAGAGTGTGCAGACCGTCGCAGTTTTTCCCGAAAAAAGAATCGTTGAGTTACGCGACGAGATAACCAAACGCGGAGCAGATAGGGTAACCTCCATAGGCCGTATGGGTTATTTTGCAACCGGCGCACCACACGAAGGGGTATATCCCTTGTCGAGACTTGTGCGATGGGTAAAAAGCAGATGATCTCTTTCATCTAGTTTTGCAGGGTGACTGCGCCTGTCTTTTCACTTTTTTGTATTTGAACGTTTCTTTGTTGGGTTGAATGTCCAGACAAAACCATATTTTGTTTCGTGAACGACACACCAATTTTCAAGATGCTTAAGTGCTGTGTTCAGTGTCTGGCTTGTTATTCTTTTTTTCATTTTTTTAAGAAGTTGTTCCCGGTTTATCGGCGTTACGGATTCATAGATATGGTTGGATATTGTCAACATTGTTTTTAGCGTAGGGTCGTGACGAGTAGTTTTCTTAATTTGTCGTGTCATCAAAACACCTAGTAATAGACTATCCTGCGCTTTAATTTACCTCTGATAATATTTTTCTCCTGATTTTTTCCGCTATCTCCATGTTTCTTGTTATTACCACTCTGCTTTTGGCATCCGAACCCATAAGGCTGTCGTGGATTGCGGCTATAGCTTTGTCGTCGATTTGTTTGTTGTTTTTGAACGCGTCGTCAATCTTCTTTCGGATTGATTTCGGAAGGTAGATTTCGATTATGTAGTCTTTGATTACTGCCAAGTCGCATTTTTTAGAAATTTTACATCCGGTTTTTGTCTTTGCGCCTATCTGGGTGAAAACCCCGACAAAGAGCTTGTCGAGGGTTGTGTTCGAGGGGCAGGCTATGTAGTGGTCGCCGTCACTTGAAATTTTCTTTATTGCGCAGTATTCTTGATTTTTTATTATTGTCAATGGAATCGCATGGGGTTGTATGCAGGTAACCAATTTTCTTTTTGCCGTGTCTGCTTCCCACGCCTTGAGTAGCTGCATTGCCGCCCAATAGTATGCCTCTGCAGGTTTTCCCCCAAATTCGTATGTCCTGCTATAGTACTGTGGCATGCCGGTGATTTCTGACCCGCCGTCAGCAGTCGTGGTCACGTGGATTTCTTCAGAGAACCTGTTTATACTCTCTGCCCATTCGTGGCTTATCTTGAACTGGCCTTTTTGGTTCTTTTCAAGTATGTGCTGGTCTGCAAGCTGGAAGACAGCCTTCCTCACCCCCTGGTAGGTGACTGCGGAGTCGTAGTTTTCGTGGATGGTGTTGGCTATGTCCTGCACCGAAAGCGGCCATTCGCCTGCCAGGACCATTATGATAAGGTTCTTGGTGTTCTTCTCGCCGGACTTGATTAGGGGCAGTTCCTGGAACGCTGGCTTCGGGCCGCCGTGCTTTTGGGCTTGGCTTTCGTTGTCCACGTATGCTACTAGGCAAAAGGTGGTTCTTATTGGTTGGCAGTCTTTGGGCTTTGCACTTTTTGTATATTCTTATCTAGTCGGCAATCTGCCTGAAAGAAACCGGCTCGTCGCCGGTAATAGTTGTTGGCCGCGTTCAAGGCGAACGCGGAAACCCGATTAGGCGGGTTAATTCGGCAGTATCAAGCACGGGTATTTGTTTCTGGTTTTTGAGCCTCGAGTCGTTGCTCCAAATGCTGGTTTTTTCCTTGAGCGCAAGGGCAAAAAACGGCCAGTCGTTAGGGTCTGGCGTCAGGCCAATGGCTTGTTGCTTGAGGTTGGTGTATTCCTCGTTGCTTGCGACTTCAATCCGCCTGAAAAGCGTTTCAAACAATGTCCGAAGCTCTTGTTCTGTAAGCTCCGCTTTTTGTGCAATCTCCTTGCTATGCTTAAGCAGTTCAACTTTCGAAAACTCGGGGGTAATGAGGTTCAGCCGGTTGCTATAAATCAGGTCCAGCGTATGGCCCCTGGCTATTGCCGCTGAAATCAACACGTTCGTGTCAACGACAAGCAGCATCCTTACTCACTCGTGCTTTTTCGTTATCGATGCATTGATTTTTCTGCCCAATTCCAGCGCGTCCTTTTCAGTAAGCTTGCTTTTGGAAGTTATTTTTTTCAGAAGCTCAAGCTCGCCAAGCTTCTCGCGGAACGCCTGCCTGGCCACTTCGGACCAGTTTATTATCGGAAAGCTGTCCATTTCCTGCTTCATCTCGGTTGGGACGGCAAAAGTTACGTTAACCATGCAAATAACACCTAAGTATGTTATGTGCAATAAGTATAAATAATTACCATTTGCCAGGAGGGGTTCGCCTTTACAGCCCTATTTCCTTCTTTAGTCCCGCAAGGCTCAGCTTGCGGCTTTTACCGGATTCTACCTGTTCCACCGCCTTCCAAAAGTCAGGGTCTGCAAAAAGGCGCATGTCTTCGGCTTGTGTCATTTGGACTTTACCGTCTTTCCTTCCTTATCTCATCCGCAAGTCCCGGGCTTTTGGTGATTGTCACCAGGGTCTTGGACGACGGGTCAAGGCAGGCCTGGGTGTACGCAAGCAGGCTCCCGTGGCCTCCCTTGGAAAGGATTGCGGTGGCGCGCCGGGCAAACGCCGGCGCGGGCATGACCTGGATGAGCACGCCCTTGGTCAGGACGTTGTAGCTTGTGCGCGTATGCTTGCGGCTCACCTTTCCAGTTATTCCCGCCTGCTCCCACATCCTACACAGCGCCAAGTCCGCGGCAGAGTCGGAGTGGTAGGTTGCACAAAACGAGTGTGTCTTGGAGTGGCGCCTGAGCCTCTGCAGGGTGGCTGCGGAAAGCCCGATGATGGGCAGCGGGTGGGGCAGCTGGATGCAGACTTCATCCCTGCCGGGGTTATCGTGCTCGCGGCCCATAATCTCAAGGATTGCGGTGACTGCCTGGAAGTAGCTGTCAAAGGACAGGCAGGCGGAGTCTCCTGAAAGCATCCCGTAAAAGTCGGTGTTCTTTCCCATGGCGTAGTTGGAGCGCAGGAACCCGGAGTAAGCCTCAAGCCTGTCAATCCAGTTGCTGTCAATCTGGTGGCCTTCCTCGGTGCGCCTGACTATGCCCTGCTCGCGCAGCTGCCGCAAGGCCTTGTGCACGCCCTGATAAGTGATTTGGAAGTGGTCTGAGAGCACTTCCTTGTAGATGCGCCGGGCCGAAAGCGGCCACTGCCTTGAAAGCACGGATATGACTATGTTCTTGAGGTTGTGCTCGCCGGACTTTATGAGCGGGGTCTCGGAGTAGAAGAACGGTTGGGCCTTCTCCCTGCCAATAAAAGCCGGGGAATTGGGCCGGTTTATTTGCAGGCCTGGCGCCTGGACAAACGCGGTTTCCATAAGGCGGTTACGGAAAAAACCGCATATTAACCGCTAGTTGAACTAAAAGTTAAGAAGGACTGCGGATTCCGCAGGATTATTTCCTTGGCCGCGCGGCGCCCCCTAAAGCCGCAAAAGCGGCTTTCGGCAGTTAACCTTCCTGTGCGATGGCGCTTGTGACGTAGCCGTTCTGGGTCGAGGCGGTTATGCGGGCCTGCACGGTCTTGTTGATTGCGGAGTTCACGTCAAGTGCTGTGATTATCCCGTCAGCTCCCTGCTCCAAGGCGTACGAGGAGAGCTTGCGGAAAGTCAGGTTCCTGCATTCCTTGCCTGAAAGCCCCTGGCCGTCGAATTCGGTGCGGTCGGTGTAGACGTAAGTGACTATCTTGTCGCAGGTGCTGCCGTTCTGCGGCGCCACCAGCCCAAGCTGGAATGACTGTACGGGCGTTGCGCAGATGGCCAGCGCGTCCTTGATAAGTTCAGCAGTCTGGTTTGCGGTTGCAAGGCTTGAGTTGAACTGCACCACGTAAAGGTCCGGCGTGACGTGGTCCTCAAAGTAGGTCAGGTTCAGTTTCGAAAACACCGCGGAGACGTTTTCCGAAGTGTAGTTCTCCGCAGGCGTGCACCTTACCAAAAGTCTTGGCACGACCTGCGTGACAGTGCCGGTAATCATGCCGTTTCCGGAGAACGACGCCTGGGGCGAGGAGATGATTTCCCGTGCAGAGGCCTTGCGGGTGATGCCGTTAAGCGTCTCGACGGTGAATTGCGCTATTGCAGTTGAGTTGGCGTCGTACCTGTAGTCCAGGAACGCCTGCACCCCTGCAGAGGACACCAGCTGCGCGTATGAAAGCAGGGAGTAGTTGGTGACTATTGCCATCGTGTTGTTCACCGTGACGTTGCCGGTCTTTTGGGTGCCGTTTAGCTGGACCGTTCCCTGCGGAAGCACGTACGCAAAACGGTAGAGCGTGAACCCCTCGCAGGAGTCCTCGAGTATTGCGGCAATGTTGTTTGTGACTATTGCGGTGTCGTTCTCAAGGGCTGGGAGCGTGGAGAACACGATTCCTGCAGTCTCGTATGTTGCCGACTCTACGCCGGCAGTGTTCTTGACCTTGTCAAGGATGGTGCTGTCCGTGGTGTTGCATTCCGCGATGAACTGGCTTGTGAGCTTGGTTACCCTGATTGCGGCGTTGCCGGTTCCTGAGAAGGTGCGCGCGCTTATTGTCGGGGTGGGCGTCGGGGTCGCAGCATTGTCGTTGCCGCTGCCGAAGCTGAGCACGAATATCTCGCCCACGAAGGCGATGATTATGAATATTGTCAGGTACTGTAAAATCTTCTGCTTGTTCAAAATTCCCCACCTTTGTTGCGCTTTGGCGCTTGGCACGTAAAGTGTTGGCTGCCAATGGCGCCTCTCATCCTATATGCTATATACTGGTTTTTATTGCCTTTGTGGCCTAATTATTATGCTCGGAAAAAGCGGTTTTCCCGGCCGAATTGTTCGAATGACATAACTGTTCAGCACGCGGCTAGGAAGCGGATTTCGGGTCTATCCAACAACATAGGTGACTATTTCATATGGCAGCAGTCAAGGCAGGCGACGTAGTGTTCGTGGACTTCACAGGCAAGCTCGCAAGCGGCGAGGTCTTCGCCACTTCAATCAAGGAAGATGGCGAGAAGGCCCACCTCCACGAGGGGCACGATGAGCCGGGCCATGTGCACGAGTACAAGCCCATGATGATAATCGCAGGCAAGGGCCAGACCATCAAGGGCCTTGACGACGCCATCGTTGGCGCAGAGGTCGGGAAGAAGACCTCGGTCAAGATCACTTCGGACAAGGCCTTCGGGCCGCGCGACGCAATGCGCATCAAGCTCATCCCAATCGGCGAGTTCCGCAGGCGCGACATCCAGCCCTTCGTGGGAATGCCGCTCGAGCTCGACGGCGGGCTTCGCGGAGTGGTCAAGACTGTTGAGGCAGGACGCGTCAAGGTCGACTTCAACGAGCCGCTCGCAGGCGAGGACTTGCAGTATGACTTCACGGTCACAAAGTGCGCCTCAACAGCAGCTGAAAAGCTCCCGCTCCTTTTGGAGGGAGTCACCGGCTTGACAAACGCAATCTCGTTTGACGCAGCAACAGGTGTTGCCAAGCTCAAGGTCGCAGCCAACGTCCGCAAGGACTCGGCCTACACCATGAACAAGGTAACTTTCGTGTCAATGGCGCTCCAGTACATAGACGGAGTGAAGAAAGTGTTCGTCGAGGAAGAGTATGCAGTTGACTCGGCGGAAAAGAAGGACTAGGACGCACGGGGCGTTCTTTCCTCCTACCAGCACCCTTTTAAATTTTGTTTGGGTTAGAATGTTTGCAATCCTTATACCCGCAAGGCTATAGTTTAGAGTTTATCGGCTGGTGGGCCGGTACCGTTTTGTATTTCGTTTCAAATTCCTGGAAGGTAGTTTTCTATGGATGAACCAAAACCCCTCAAGGGCACTACAACAGTTGGGATAGTCTTTGACAAGGGAGTAGTACTCGCTGCTGACAAGCGCGCCACAATGGGCACCTTCATCGCAGCCAAGGAAGTCCAGAAGATACACCTTATTGCAGACCGCATGGCGCTCACAATGGCAGGCGGAGTTGGCGACGCACAGCAGCTTGCAAGGCTTCTTCGTGCCGAACTTGAGCTTTACCGCCACGGCCGGCGCGCGCCGATGACCGTGCAGGGAGCGGCAACACTTCTATCCAACATTCTTCAGGGAAGCAAGTACTTCCCATACTATGTCCAGATGATTATCGCGGGCGTTGACACCAAGCCCAAGCTTTACGACCTCGACCCGTTCGGCGGCCTTTTGGAAGAAAGCTACGTCTCAACCGGCTCCGGAAGCGTTGTTGCCTACGGGGTCCTTGACGAGAACTTCAAAAAGGACATGAGCCAGGACGAGGCAACAAGGATTGCGGCAAAGGCGGTGTCAGCAGCAATGAGGCGCGATTCCGCAACAGGCGAGGGCGTGGACGTCCTGATAATCACCAAGGACTCTGCAAAGTTTGTCTCGCCTGCGGACGTAAAGGCAATGATTGCCTAGAAAACAATCAACAGGGCCAGAAGGAAGGAAACCTGCGCGCAATAATTTGGTGGGCCGCAGGAAAGTTTTGGGAAAATGGCCCCAAATAAGTTTCAGACAGTTAAGCACAGTCAAAACCCCGATAGGCAGAAAGTCTCTTTTAGCACCGGCCAAAAACCTGGTGCGCTTTGGAGCCGTTTGCCTGTTTAGTATATACGACAAGCCAAAGATGGTGAAATCTTTTCAATGACAACCGGTTCATCAAGCATCCGCGAGTTGCAGGACAGCATACAGGAAGTCCTCCCGGCGGAGTGCGAGCTCACTAAAGTCGAAGTCGAAGGCCCCCAGGTCGTCCTCTACCTTAAAAGCATCAAGGCGTTCTACAGCGACTCCAACCTGATTACCCGCATCGCAGCCAAGATACGCAAGAAAGTGGTCCTGCGCTCGGATTCGACATCCCTGATGCCGCAGGAGAAGGCCCTGGAGATGATAAAGTCATTCATCCCAGCAGAGGCCAAGATCACCAACGTGGTCTTTGACACCGCGTTCAACGAAGTCGACATCGAAGCGCTCAAGCCCGGCCTCGTAATCGGCAAGGGCGGCTCGGTGCTCAAGCAGATCATACTCGAAACCGGCTGGAGCCCCAAGGTGCTCCGCGCTCCCACTTCTGCTTCCGAAATCGAGCGCTCGATACGCGCCTCGATGATAAAGAATTCGGATGACCGCAAGAAGTTCCTCAACGAGCTTGGCAAGAAGCTCACTCTCTCCGGCCCGGCAAGCCCGGTTGACTGGATTAAGGTCACCGCGCTTGGAGGATTCAAGGAAGTCGGACGCAGCTGCATGCTCCTCCAGACACCCAAAAGCAACGTCATCATCGACTGCGGCCTGAACCCGGACACTTCGGACCCGACTAGGGCATACCCTTACCTTTCGTCGATGAACATGGCGCTTGAGCAGATTGACGCAGTCATCTGCACCCACGCACACCTGGACCACTCGGGATTCATCCCCTACCTGTACGCCTACGGCTACAATGGTCCGGTGTACTGCACACCGCCAACCCGCGACCTGATGGTGCTTTTGCAGCAGGACTCGATCAAGGTCCTCACCAGCGAAGGCAAGGGCTCGCCGTACGGCGAGCGCGACATCAAGAAGCAGCTCAATCACACGATTGTGCGCAACTACGGCGAAGTCACTGATGTGACTCCGGACATCCGCTTCACGTTCTACAACGCAGGACACATCCTCGGCTCGGCAACCGTGCACCTCCACATCGGCGAGGGCCTTCACAACCTTGTCTGCACTGGCGACATGAAGTTCGGAAAGAACCGCCTGCTTGACGCTGCAGAGGTGCGCTTCCCGCGCATCGAGACTCTCATAATGGAGTCCACTTACGGCGGCAAGAACGACGTAAAGCCCCGGCTGGAAGAGACCGAGTCGCGCCTGGCTACAACCATCCGCGAGGTCATCAACCGCAAAGGGAAGGTTCTCATCCCGGTAATCTCGGTTGGACGCGCGCAGGAAATCATGCTCGTGCTCGAGGAGTACTTCCGCAACGACAACATCCCAATCTACATGGACGGCATGAGCAAGGAAGCTTCGGCAATACACACGGTGTACCCGGAGTACCTGCGCAGGAACATCCAGCGCCGCATCCTCCAGAACGACTCGCCTTTTGACCACGAGATGTTCAACCACGTAGTCTCAGGCGAACGCCAGTCAATAGTCGAAAGCGAGGAGCCGTGCATCGTGCTCGCGCCTTCGGGAATGCTCTCCGGCGGTCCTTCCGTCGAGTTCCTGCGCCTGATGGGCTCAGACCCCAAGAACGCAATCATCTTCGTAGGCTACCAGGCGGCAATGTCCCTTGGCCGGCGCATACAGAACGGCGAGCGCGACATCCCGGTGCTCAACTCGGCGAACAAAGTCGACATCACCAAGCTCAACCTGTCGGTGCACACCGTTGACGGGTTCTCGGGGCACTCCGATCGCTCCCAGCTGCTCTCCTATGTACGCAGCCTGCGCCCCAAGCCCGGCCGCATCTTCATGGGCCATGGCGATGAAAACAAGTGCGACGACCTTGCACGCACGGTCAACCGCATGATGCACATCGAGACGCGCGCGCCGATGAACCTGGACAGCATCAGGCTCAAGTAATCTCGACTGGCAGGTGCCTGTTATGACTCCAAAAAAGATTGTCATCACCGGCACTCCCTGCGTGGGAAAGACCACTCTTGCAGCCGAGCTTGCCAAGGAACTAGGCGTCCCGGTCATCAGTGTCAACGACTTTGCAACCTCAAACGGCTACTTCACAGTAAAGCCCGGCGAGGTTGAGAAGACGGTTGACATCAAAAAGACCGGGGCCGAGCTGCGCAAGCACCTAGAATCCCTTCACGGCGGCTATGTGGTGGAGGGCCATCTTGCGTGCGAGTTCGACCTTCCCTGCGACGTCGTAATCGTGCTGCGTGCCCATCCCAGCGTGCTGGTGAAGCGCTACCACGAGCGCAAGTATCCGAAGGCAAAGACTGACGACAATCTCCTGTGCGAGTTGCTCGACTATTGCCAGACGATTGCCGAGTTCAACTACCCGAAAGGAAAAATCGTCCAGATTGACAATTCAAAGAACCTCTCGGCAAAGGAAATCCTTGCAAGGGCCGAAGAAAAGAAGTCGGACTTCATCAACTGGGCCGAGCTTTTGGTGTCCAAGGAGTTCGGCTACCTTGGCCGGATTTGAAAAGGGTGCCGCCCTTCTGAAAAAACGTTTATAAACAAGTTGTCGCTATACAATATGCTTTCGGGGGAACATTTTCCCGGGGCAAACATCCCACTAAAGTGCCGAGAATACGAACGCACTGTGCAAATCAATGCAGAGGTTATCCAAATGTACGCACCAGCAATCCTATTGGTAAAGAGAAAGAAGGAAGAAGAGGACGAGGACTTCAAGGAAGAAGAATGGGAAGACGATGACGACGAGGAGTGGGAAGACGACGACTCGGACGACATGGAAGACGAAGAGGAGTAATCCCTTCTGAGTCTTGGACTTCTTTTTCCAGCGGATTCTTTCCACTGGCCCTTTTTCTTTTTAATTTTCTTTTATTTGACTTTCCTCAGCCTGCGGACGCAATAGCTTCTAGAACAAGGACTTCGAGTCGGCCGAGGACTTCTTCAGCGGGGCCTTCATCCCGATTTTCGGCACGCTCTGCTTCTGCTCCTCCGCAGCCTGCCTGCTCAGCATTACCTGGAGCGTGATGACGTCTGTCGGGATGATGTCGCGCTTCTGCACCTTCAGCTTCTCAAAGAACGCGTCAAGGGACTTTTCGGCAAGCTTGCGCGTGCCCTCAATCTTGGTGGCCGGAAGCGAGACCTGCACGAACGCGCCAAAGTCGGTGATGTCATACACGCTGACTTCAAGCGTGTGATACGTGAAGTGCCACTCGGTGACCTCGCGGCTGAACTCCTGCTTGTAGCCCATCGAGGCGAGGTTTTTCATCATCGCAAAGCCAGTCTCCAGGTCGAAGCCGAGCTTTTCGTCCTCCTCCTGGACCATGTAGCCGTCGAACACGAGCGTCTCCTTCTCGGTGCGCTTGTCCGTGCGCACTATGAAGTAAGCGAACACGCCGTCGCCGTACTCCTTGGTGTAAATCGTGTCGTAGAACTCGCCGCCTGACTTGAAAATGCAGAACTTGCGCAGCTGGGCAACCGAAGTCTCGGCGTCCTCAAGCGGCGCGGAAGAGCGGCTCTCGGCAATCTTCCACTTCAGCTCGTGCACTACCGGCTTCTTCTTGCCGGACAGGGCCATGAGGAGCTGGGAAAGGTCGAATTCTGACATAAGAAAAGAACGATTTCAGGGTTATTTATTCCATCGCCGAGGCGGCTGATTAGTTGGCATAGTCGTCAGGCGGCTTGTCAAGCGTCTCGTAGGTTTCCTTGTCCTCCTTGCGAAGGTAGGTGAATGCAACGCCGCCGATTATCACGATTGCGGCAAGGTAGGGCAAGTATTCGGAAAGCGAGAACGCGCCGCCTGCCTTGACGAGGACCGGGCTTGCGCCTTCCTGCTGGAGCTGCTTTGCAAGGAGGTACGCCGAAAGGTAGTTGCCATCGGAGGCGTCCGAGTCAGCCGCTGAAAGCGACGCCTGCGTGCCTGCACCGGTTGCCGACTGCCTGGCAATGTCAAGCTGGGTCTGCGTCACAGCCGCAAGCTTATCCGTATAGCCGTTCAGCTGCCGCGAAAGGCTTTCCACGTTGGAGTATTGGGCTGAAAGGTCGGCCTTGGCGGAAGTGTTGAACGCCTTGGATGCAACTGGATAGCTTTCCTTTATCTTGTCCATGGCCTTGCGGAGCTGCTCGCGCACCTTAAGCGCTGCTGCGTGGTCGTAGCCTTCTCCTTTCAGGCGCGAATATGTTGCTGACGACTGGTTGGTGGAGAGTGCGGTTGCGTTTTCAAAACGCGACAATGCCGAGTTGGCCGCGGGAACGGTTGTTGCCAGGTATTCCGCATAGTCTGAAAGCTTTCCATCGTATTCCTGCGCAAGCGCCGCGGCGTTTTGCTCGATTTCCTTCTGGTATTGCGCGAGCTTTTCGAATGCGGCAGGCCAGTCCTTTGCGGAAATCAGCGCCCTGGCTTCCTCAAGCCCGCGCTTGCACGAAGGCTCGCTGCACAGCTTGTACAATGCGGAATAGCGGTAGTTAGCAATTTCTTCCAATTCGGAAAGTTTGGCTTGCGCCTTGTCAGCGGCCTTCTTTTGGGCAGCTGCATCCGTTGTAAATGTTGCGTTCTGCAGGATTGCCTGTGCCTCGCCTGCAATCTTGACAACTGACGAGTATTCGGGCAGCGCAGATGCGCTTGACAGCATTCTTTTGATGTCATCTAGCGCCTGCGCAACCGGGCTTGCCACCGTGCTTGTTGAGGGGCTGATCAGTCCCGCCTGCGCAAGAACGTTCAGCAGGGTGGCGTCGTAGCCTGCAAGCAGTATTCCTGCCTGGGTAACCGCGGTCTGCGTGGAGTTGTCGCATTCCACGGTCAGCACCGCCTTCTTCTCCTGGCCTTTTGCCCACTTTCCTGAAAATGAGAGCTGGATGTCGTTTCCTGCGCGCAAGTACGTAAATTCGGCGGACTCAGCGGTGAGCACGCGTGCTGACGCGCACTCGACCTGCGTGTAGGTAATCTTCGGGCTCTGAAGTTCCTCAAAGACGTTCGTGTATGAAAGTTCAATCTGCGTCCGCTGGGAACTAATTTGGGTTTTTTTCTCAACAAGCAGGAACGGCGGTTGTGACCCGGACCCGATTACTACCACCAGCTCGTTGCGCCCCGCCTTGGCAGGCACCAGGAATACTGCAGTGGTTGCTGATTGGTATTGTTTGGCGTATCCTGCCTGCGAGTATGCGGTTGCGCCCGCTGGCACCGCAACTTCCACAAGCACGTCGCACTCCGCTTCGGACTCGAAAGTAATCGTTTTGGTTATGGCTGCGCCGCCGGAACCGGAATACGTCGTGGTTGTCGCCTCTCCTGTCTTTCTTGTTGCCATTAGCGCGTATTCCGCTTCAAGCGTGTATTCTCCGTAAGCAGGCACGCCCTGCAGCCGTGCGTACACAATCCCGTTGACTTCGAAAAACTTTCCCGTGTAGTCTGAAAGGGCGGCCCCGTCCGGTATGCTGAACAGCTTCAGTTGAATGGTTCCCTCATAGCCAATCCCAAGCGGGTTCCTGCATGAAAAGCCCCGCCTTACCGTGGCTAGCTTTCCAAGCTCCACGGGCGCGCTTTTTTGCGCCACCTCGTAAAGGCCCTGCTGCATCGCCTCCTGTATTTTCGCGCCAAGGCCCGACTTTGCGGAGATGACGATTCTTGAAAGGAACTCTGAAACCTCGGAAAGCCTTCCAAGCCCGCTCCTGGCATCAAGCCTGCCTGATGGAAAATACGCGCCATACGCGTCAAGCTTTGCTTGGTCGGGTACTGAAAGCAGCGCCTCAAGCGAGCGCGCTTGTGCATACTGGGCGTTCAACGGGGAGGAGTACTTTGTAGCCGCACGCTCGACGATTTTTGCATCCATCAGCGAAATCTGCTGCTGGAACGCCGCAAGCTCTTCAGTTGAAAGCGCGGCCTTTCCTGCCTTTGCAAGGTCAAGCGACTGCTTGATTGTGCCCGCCACCTGGGTTTCGTACTGTATTGGTATGCCGTCGCGTGCGGCACTTGCAAGAAGGTCCGAAAGGTCGGCGTGCATCGAACAGACCAGGCTGAAAAGGGAGTTGTCGTTGCCTTCCGCAAGCGCCACCTCGATTTTTTCAATTCCTGAAAGCAAATCCGCGCAAGAGCGGAGCCTCTGTGCAAGGCTTTTGGCCGAATCCGCATACTCATTTTCAAGAGATGATAGCAACTCTTCCAGTTTCTGCGCTGCAAGCGCGTCAGTTCCCCTAAGTTCTTCGATTTGTTGCCGGATTTTCGCAATGCGTTGCGCAATCTCGCCATCAATGTCGCTTTCCATGGCAGTTGCCTCGTCGGTCTTGCTTTCAAGCGTCTCAACTGCCTTTTCGAACGCGTTTTGCGCGTCTCCGTACCTGGCGATGCTTTCGGACTCGTAGCCGTACTGCATCGCCTTGGTTGAGAATTCCGCAAGGCTCATGTTGTTTTTTGCGGAAACGATTGCTTCCTGTGCAAGCCGTTCGGTCTCGCGGTACCCGGCCACCTTGGCGGTGGTGCCAAGAAAACGGGTAGGCAGTTTGGAAAACAGCCCAAGGCCATCCAGTTCCGCAAGCCCTTCAGCTTGGTATCTTTTCAGGCTGCTTTCAGCAAGCGCCTGCATGGATTCCGCATCCCTTTTTTGCCTGGCATATGCGGCGTCAAGCGAAACCAGCGCGTCGGTTATTTCGGCGTCAAACGAGTATATTTCAGAAAGCACGGAGTCGCGCGAAACGCCTTCCACCAGCGCGGTTTTTGCGTCGCGCGGGGAGAACAGCGCACCGTCAGTTGCCTCCCGCTGTGCGGTTGAGCGAAGTTTGAGTGCGCGCTGGGCAAGCGAGTCCGAGCCGGCGGCATTCGCGTCAAAGTCGGTTGCAACCTGTGAAAGCTTCGCGCGCACCATCTCGCACTTCCCGGCAGGCCCGGAATCGCCATAGGCTTGCCTAAAGGATTCTGCCTTTGCCGAGAGCTTTTCCCATGCCTGCGCGTCCGAAAGCAGCACCAGCTTAATTGCTTCGAACGATTCTGAGTTGCAGGGCCGGGCAAAGGAGTTGAGTGCAGCCTCCAGTGAATCCGAAGGGATGATTGTGTTGGTGGAGTATATCATCTGCACGAACGCCTTGATTGAGGCGATTGCCTGCTCGACAATCCCCGAAAGCCCCTGCGCGCGGTCCAACGCCTGCCTTGCAGTAGCCTCGCTTTGAGTGTATTCAGATGCTCCGGTGCTTGCAAGGCCAATTTCATTCTTTTCAATGGCCTGGCAAGTTGGCATGAAGTCCTTGACCGTGCCCAAAGCGCTTTTTTGGGGTGCGTCGAACACGTAGGCGTATTTTTGCAGGCTCGGTGTCTGGGTGGTGGTCAGCCCGATGCAAAAACTTGCCAGTAATGTGACTATTGTGAATATGGCTGCCATCGCCTTCGAGTGTGCCCGGTCCATAGCACAGGCTAGTGGGTTTTTTGCGTTTTATTGCAGGGCTGCAATTTAGCCTAACCTATTGCTAAACTATTTGTTTTCCCCCACCGGCAAGGGGGTAACTCAACCGTTTTATTGCCTTTCAGGCCCAATTCCCTAATAGGGGAAAGAGAGGGTTTAGATGAGGGTATTCAAGCACGGTGACTCGCTGGCAGTAGTGATTCCGCCCGCAATCAAGGCAAGTTCGCAGGTTGCTGAGAACGACGAGTTCGAGTTCTTCGAGCTAGAGCCCGGCATTGTCGTGCTTGTCAACAAGGCCAAGCTTTCCGCAACGGTCAAGGAAAAGGCAACGACCCTTTTGCTCAAGAAGGCAATGGACGCGCCAGCAGCATCAGCAGAACCTTCTTTTGCGCCGGCTTCATCAATGCAATCCCAATCCTCCAGAAAACAGAATTCCTATTCCGGTCCGGTTCCTGAGTTTGTCAGCGCCGCAGAGCTTGCAAGAAGCACCCCCGTTGCAAACAAGTCAATTGACGCAATCCTTGGCGGAAACGGCTACGCAATCCTTGACGAGGCAGCTGCAAAAATCGCTTCCAAGGAGCTAGAGTCCTACCTCTCGCACGGCGACGTATATGGCGCGAAGGGCTTTGACAACAAGTTCTATGTAATCAGCCGCGAGCAGTTCGAGCCGCTTGCGGAGAAGATTGCAAGCCGCATCACGCGCGGCACCGAGATTGTCCCTGCAAAGGCCGCGGAGGCGCTCAAGGAAGACCCCATAAAGGTCGCCTGTGCGCTGCACGTGCTCAAGGAGCGCGGGGATGCGCTTGAGAAGAAGCGCGGCATTTTCATGCTCCTTGATTAGTTTAACCGGAATAGCGTCTCGGTTATATTCATCAAAACATTACTGGTCTTTATGAAATCAGGTTCCAAGGAATCCAACAGCGCGGATGCAATCGACTTTTTCTACGAAGCAGGCGCACTCAAGAACCTCCCCCGCTCAGGATGGCGGCTTGCCGGAATTCCGAATGCCGAAAGCACCGCTGACCACTCGCACCGCGCGGCAATAATCGCTTATGCAATCGCAAAGATGGAGGGCGCAAACGCCGAACGCGCTGCTGTGCTTGCGGTTTTTCACGACCTTCCCGAGGCGCGCATCGGCGAGCTTGACAAGATAATGGCGTCCTACCACGACAAGAAGGCAGCGGAGCGCAAGGCGGTCAAGGAAAGCGAGGCAGGCGCGCTGTTTGGCGGAAAATGGTATGCAGACATCATAGCCGAAGTCGAGGAAAAAAAGACTCCTGAGTCCAAGGCTGCAAGCGATGCCGACTTGCTGGAGCTTGTGCTTACCGCAATCGAGTACTCACAGTCTGGGTTTGTGAAGGCCCGTGACTGGACCCTTGCAAAACGCAACCGAATGCTCACAAAATCAGGAAAGAAATTATACGATTCAGCTCTCAAGTCCGACTCGTCGGGCTGGTGGAAAAAAGTATGGCAAAAGCAGGGACTCTTGCGGACGGACTAGTAATCCGCGACGCGATACACGGCGATATCAGCATCGAAAGCGGCATGCTTTCAGTGCTCGACTCGCCTCAGATGCAGCGGCTGCGCTTCGTGCGACAGTTAGGCACTACCTACCTCACGTTCCCGTCCGCACACCACTCGCGCTACGAGCACTCGCTTGGGACGTATTTCCTCACGCAGGAAATCTGCCAGCGCATAATGGGCGACTCGGACGACTCGCGCCACGTGATGCTTGCAGGATTGCTCCACGACGTCGGCCACTCCGCCTTCTCTCACCTTTCCGAGCCCATTGTCAAAAAGTACACTGGAAAGACGCACGAGGAGCTCGGCATCGAGCTGGTGAAGGGTGTGCTTGCAGGAGCCATAGAAAAGAACGGGTATTCGGTTCGCAAGATCTGCGACATCCTTTCGGAAAAGAACCGCCTTGGCGCGGTGATATGGGGCGACCTTGGCACCGACCGCATGGACTACCTGCTGCGCGACTCCTATTTCTGCGGCGTCTACTTCTCAGGCATCGACGCCCAGAGGCTCATCCGCGTGATGAAGATTTCCGACGAGGGACTTGTCATCCCGCACAAGGACGTTAGTGCGGTTGCAGAAAGCCTTCTCGTGTCTCGCCACCTGATGCGTACCTCAATCTACACGCACCACTCGGTGCGAATAGCGCAGGAGATGCTCCGCAAGTCGCTTGCGACGTCAGTTGAGAACGGCAACCTTCCAATCTCGGAGCTCCTCAACGGCGCAGACGACCACATCCTGTTTTCGCTTGTGCAGAAGGGCGACGGCCTTGCAAAGCGAGTGTCCGAGCGCAGGCTGTTCAAGCGCTCGTTCGAGACCGAACGCCTCAAGGATGCAAAGAAGCTGCTTCCGGAGCTTGAGGCCCAGCTTTCCGACGCCATAGGCGAGCAGAACTTCATAATCGCAACCCCCGAGGCGTCCTCTACCCAGATACACTTCAAGATTGAGTACCGCGGCAAGATACGCGACCTGGTGGAGTACTCCTCGCTTGCGCGCGCCCTCTCCAACGCCAACACGCACGAGACCATCCTCGTGGCAACCGACCGGCGGAGCCGCGACAAGGCCCGCAAGGTATGCCACAAGGTATTGGAATAGTTTCCTGCGGGACGCAGGGGGGTTTGCCTGTCAGGTTCGTAGCGCTTGCGCTAAACAATCAGTGCTGCTTTTGCCCAATCGGGCAAATCTACTTCATCAGTCTGCCGACAACTATCTCAATGACTATTACGAGTATTGAGAAGCCGACGACCATCTGGGGCGTTATGCGCACCTTGCTTGACGTGACGTCGTAGTACCTTACAAGCCCTGCGCTTGACTGCGGGGCTGAAACCCTGTCTTCTGCCATAGGAATCGTTTTGTCTTTCGGCTGTTTTAAATATTCGCACAAATCACTCTATCCTATATGCCCGGCGAATACCAGCACACTTCTGAAAGCCCTTCGCTAGCGCAGACGCTGCGCACGGACGTGCCGCGCCTTCTTGTCCTGGTGGGCCTGCTGCTCATATTGCTGGTGCTTGTCACCAAGTTCCGCTGGATACACTGCAGCCAGGTGCTCAAGGTCGGGCCGATAAACCTGCCGACCAACTGGTGCGAAGTCTACTGCACCTACCTGAACGGCCCGGCATCCAAGATGGCCATAGTATACGGCGACGAAGGCATCGGCGACCCGGATAAGCTGTCCACCCGGATACAGCAGGAACGGCTGGACCAGGCCAAGCCCTACACCATCCCGTACATGGTCCGCATCGAGGACTTCGCCTATGAGAGCATCAAGGGCTTCGACGTCGTGTTCTTCGAGCGCGCAAAGCGCATCACGCCCTCGCAGGCGGGCGCGGTGAAGAAGTACATAGCCTCCGGAGGCACAATCGTCTGGATTGGCGACGCGGGAACCGAGTACTACTACCAGCAGGTTGATGTCGACCAGGCCCTGGCTCTCAACGCAACCGAGCCGTTCTACTACGAAAGCTTCATGCAGTCACTCAACACCACCAATGCGATGGGCGGCTTCGGCCCTCTCACCTCTTATCTCGGCGTGAAGTACACTGCGACTGTGAACTCCACTTCAAACGTGACTATGACCCGCATTGCAAAGGACAACCTGATGGTTGCGGACTTGGTGGACGAGATCGCCTTCAAGACCGACGTGCCCTACGCAAAGGTCACCTTCAACCCCTCGGGAGCGTCGCAGGTCACCAAGCTCACCATCGGCTCTGCAAGCTATCCGGGCATAGTTGAGGTGCGCAACCCACGCGTGTCCGCAGTCTACGTGTCGTTCCCGCTTGAGGACTCGCCCTCGAAGGGCCTGATAAACAACATCCTGGACTACCTGGTCCTCTGCTAGGTTGGGTTGTTGGGTAATCTAAAGAATCAGCAATTCCTTGCTTAGCCTTGTCAAGTTGCGGTGGCCGTCCCTTGTGACCACTACAGCATCCTCGATGCGCACGCCGCCGATTTTGGGGTAGTAAAGCCCCGGCTCTACAGTAACTACGTTTCCTGTTTCCAGCCTGCCGCCTACGGGCGAAAGCCGCGGCTCCTCGTGGACATCCAAGCCCAACCCGTGGCCCAGGCTGTGGGTGAAGCCGAACAGCCCGGCTTTTGTCGTTTTCCTGGGATAGCCCCTGCGTGCGAACTCGTCTGCCGCATACCCGTAAAGCTCGCTACCAACAGCGCCGTCGCGCAAGCGGTCCAGGCAACCCTGCTGGACGTCCTTGACCGCGTCGTACATGCGCACGAACTCGCTTGAAGGCTCTCCCTTGAACACCGTGCGCGTGACGTCGCCGTAATAGCGCGTGGAGAGGCTCTGCGGGAAGATGTCCAGTATTATCTGCCTGTCCTGCATAAGCTGGCCCGCGCCCCGCGCGTGAGGCATCGAGGAGTCCTCGCCTGAGCAGATTATTGTCTCGCCAGCCTCGAAGCCGCGTATTGACAGGAAACCGGCGATGCGCTGGTGCAAGAACTCGCTTGTGAGCGGCTTGCCGTCGAACATCAGCCTGCCGGACTTGTCGGGCCGCGAGGCGTTGATTACTTCTACAGCCTCCTCTATTGCCTGCTGGGCGACTTCCTGCGAGTGCGCAAGCATGCGGATTTCGCGCTCAGACTTCACCTCGCGCTCCTTGAAAAACTGCGGCCACTGCACCGCGGTTGTCTTGATTCCGTATTCGGCAAGCTTCTGGGAAAGGCCGGTCGGGAAGTCATAGGGAACTGACGCGCTGCGGATTCTCCTCTTCTTGAGCGCCATTATGATTGCGCCCATCTTCCTCTCCGCGCCAGTCTTTGGCGCAGGAAGTGCCTCAACGCCGCACCTTGCAATCTTCTTTGCGCGAGAGCACTCAAGGCCGCTTGCAAACATCGTTTTTTTCCTGCCCTGCTCCAGGTAAAGGAACGGGTCTGTGGTGGACATGCCTGTTGCATAGTAGATGTCGGCGTCCTTTTCGCCGGATGCAAAGATGAGCTTGGCTGTTGCGGCTGTCTTTTTCATTAAGACAATAATCGCTGCCGGTGTTTAATGGGTTTTTGGACGGTAAGCTGATTGGGCGTGGAAGCTAGGTAGGAAATGAACTCAGAAAAAGCTTGTTGAAAGAAAAAATAAGAAAAAGAAAGGAAAATGGGAACTTATCCCACTATCTCTATCCCGTCGAAGTCGTCCTTTGCCTTGGCCTTCTTCGCCGGGCCTTCGTATGCGCGGCCGAGTATCTGCGGTGACTTGACTCCGGTGACGATGGCGGTGATTTCCATCTTGCCGTCGAAGTTGTTCATCACGCGCGCTCCCCACTTGACTGATGCGGACGGGTCCATCTGGTCGGTGATCATCTCTCCGGCGTGGATGGTGTCTCCCAGGGTGAGGTCCGAGCCTCCTGCAACGTGGATGATTGCGCCCTTTGCGCCTGCAAAGTCCACGTCAAGGAGCCTGTTCTCCATGACCCCCTTGCACGCGTCCTCGACTTTGTTGTTGCCCTTGCCTGAGCCTACTGCGATCATTCCGAGGTCGCCGTTGCCCATGATTGCGCGCACGTCGGCAAAGTCGATGTTGACCATTGACGGCTGTGTCAGGGTGAATACGAGCCCTCCGATTGCCTTTGCAAGGATTTCGTCGGCAACCAGGAACGCCTGATTCATAGGCAGGTTCGGCACGAGCTGCACGAGCCTGTTGTTGTCCAATATGATTACCGAGTCGCAGCACTGGCGCATCTTCTGGATGCCCTCGTCGGCCTTCTGCAGGCGCGCGCGCTCAAGGGCGAACGGGTAGGTCACCATTGCGATGACTATCGCGCCCTGCTCCTTTGCAATCTGGGCGATGACTGGCGCCGCTCCGGTACCGGTCCCTCCTCCCATTCCTGCAGTGAGGAACACAAGGTGGGTGCCTTCAAGCATCTTTGAGAGCTGCTCGCGGTCGGTTTCCGCGCACTTTGCGCCCACTTCGGGGTACCCTCCGCAGCCCAGGCCGCGGGTGACGCTCTTTCCGATGAGGAGCTTGTTGATGCTTTCCGAAAGCAGGTTCAGGTGCTGCCTGTCCGAGTTGGCCGCGTAAAGGTGCGCGCCCTGCACTCCAAGCTTTGCGATGCGGTTGACGGTGTTGTTCCCGCCGCCTCCCACTCCGAATACGCTAATCTTGATTTCTTCGAATTCCTCGTTGGTCCTTTCCTTTCTCTGCGTTCCTCCTGTAGTAATAGCAGATTTCACGATGTCTTCCATTCCAGGGTCCCTCCTTTTTTCCTTGTGCAAATGTTATGTGCCGAGTTGCGGCAAAGCATTGTAGAGAAAAAATCCTTTTAAATACGACATCCGGGGAGCATTCTCATTGTCTTGGCTTTCCGGACGGGTCCCTAAAGGGGTTTTACCTCTCGCAAAAGCTAATGCGCCAATATTTTATAAGCTATTTACGGGGTTTGCGAGGGGAAAAGAGAATTTTGATGTGCGGTTTGCACTTTTACAAGCGTGTTTGGGCCTTCCGAATAAGCTTCGGGCTGTCAACCGCATTGTAGAACTTGAGCTTTCCGACCTTGTCTGCATCAATCCACTCCGCAAGGGCGGCGTATTTCTTTTCGTTCTCATCGAAGAACTCGGTCGAGAGCTTGCCGCCGGTGATTTCACAAAGGTAGTATGCGCAGATTGCGTGCACGAACCTCTTGCTTACAGGCAGCCTGAAAAAAGAGTCGCTGAACTCCACCAGCTCGCCTACCTTGGCTTGCAAACCGGTTTCCTCGTGGATTTCTCGTTTCAGCGCATCTTCAAACGTTTCGCCGGTTTCGACAGCCCCGCCGGGAAATACGTAGCCATCCAGCATCCTTGAGAATAGGACCTTGCCATCTTTGATTATTACCGCATAAACTGCCGGTCTGAATTTCAATTCCGCTGCCGGAACCTTGAATTCTTTGCCTTCGTAATCGTGGCAGATAACTTTCTTTTCGCCTTTTCCCTGGTTTGCCATCAAAATCATCCAAGAATCGAACCGAAGAAGCCCTTCTTCTTTCTCTTGCCCTTCTTTTCGACTATTGCGCCGGTGTCAAGGGCTTCCAGGTACTCGCGCTGTTGGGCGTTCAGGTGAGTTGGAGTTTCCACAATCACGCGCACAATCTGGTCGCCTCTTCCGTCGCCGTCAAGCGAGGGCATTCCCTGTCCGCGCAGCCTGAACTTGGTGTGAGTTTGAGTTCCAGCAGGGATGCGGACGTCCGCATCGCCGCCATCAATGGTCGGAACCGGCACGGTTGCTCCGAGTGCTGCCTGCGAGAATGAGATTTTCTTGTCAATGTGCAAGTCAAGCTCGTCAACTTTGAACGTGTTGTCCGCTTTGACTGAAATCATGATGTAAAGGTCTCCCATCGAGGAGCCGTCCGAGCTGGCCTCGCCCTGCTCGCGGAGTATTAGCTTTAAACCATCGAATGCTCCAGGAGGAATTTTTACTGAAATCGTCTCCTGTTTGTGCGCTGATCCCTTTCCTTGACATTGCGTGCATTCCTTATCATAAGTCTTTCCTGTTCCTGAGCAGGTTCGGCACGCTCCGATTGTGACGAACTGTGTGTAACCTGCCCTGCGCACCTGACGTGTCTGTCCGGTACCACCGCATGCAAGGCACTTGCGCACCTGCGAACCTGGTTCTGCTCGTGTTCCCTTGCAGTGCGTGCACTGCACGGAGTGGCGCAGGGAGATGTCGCGCGTTGTTCCGGTGAACGCTTCCTTTAGGGATATTTGCGCCTCGTACTGGAGTCTCCTGCCACGCTGCTGAACTGCCTGGCCCGAGTACTGCTGACCGAAGAAAGATGAGAATATGTCTCCGAATGTGCCAAGGTCGTCGGAGTCGTAAAATCCGGTGTTGCGGAAGATGCTTTCAAAGTCTGTTCCGCGGAAGATGTCCTCCTGCGAGTATTCGTCCGAGAACTTTTCTGGGCCTTCATAGTCGTATCTCTTTCGCTTGGTCTCGTCGGAAAGCACGGCGTAGGCTTCGCTAATTTCCTTGAACTTGGCCTCGGCTTCCGCGCCCTTGTTGCGGTCGGGGTGATACTTTAGCGCGAGATTGCGATAGACCGACTTGATTTCCTCAACGCTTGCGCTCTTGGAAACGCCGAGAACTTCGTAATAATCGCGTTTGGAAGCCATGTGTGCAATGAACCTTCGCTGGTTTCTGTATTGGAATTTTAGAATTTGCAGAAAAACAAACTACAAATCAACGAAAAGGAAAAATAAAAGGGGATTAGGGTGGCAGGGGGAAAGAGAAGGGGGCGGTGGTATTTGGTCTTCCTTTCCCCTTTACCCTAATAGTACTCATCCTTTCTTGGTAAACTCCGCGTCAACCGCGTCGTCAGGGCCTGCATTGCCGCCGGGGCCGGTTGGGCCTTGGTTGGGTCCTGCTCCTCCGAAGCCCTGGTTGGGGCCTGCGCCCATGTCCGGACCCGCGCCCTGTCCGGGCTGGCCTTGCGCTCCAGCGTCCTTGTAAATGGCCTGGCCGATTTCCTGCTCGACCTTGCGGAGTTCCTCCATCTTGGTCTTCAGCAGGGGGATGTCGTTCTTTGCAAGGGCATCCTTGACTTCGGCAACTGCCTTCTCGACCTTTGCCTTGGTCTCTGCGGGGACTTTGTCCTTGTAGTCCTCCAAAGTCTTGGCAATGGCCCACACTGCTGTGTCGGCTTCGTTGCGCAAAGTGATCTCGTCCAGACGCGCGCGGTCAGTTGTGGCGTTCGCCTCGGCTTCCTTCACCGCCTTCTCCACCTGCTCCTTGGACAGCTTGTTGGGCGCCATTATGCGGATTTTCTGCTCCTTCTTGGTGCCCTTGTCCATTGCGCTCACGTTGAGGATGCCGTTGGAGTCGATGTCGAAAGTGACCTCGATTTGGGGCGTTCCCCTTGCAGCTGGAGGGATTCCTGAAAGCTGGAAGTTGCCCAGAAGCACGTTGTCGCGCGCAGTCGGCCTCTCGCCCTGGAAGACATAGATGTCCACAGCCGGCTGGTTGTCAGCGGCAGTCGAGAACACCTGGCTTTTCTTGGTCGGGATGGTGGTGTTGCGCTCGATTATCTTGGTGAACACCCCTCCAAGGGTCTCGATTCCAAGCGAAAGCGGTGTCACGTCGAGCAGGAGCAGGTCCTTGACCTCGCCTGAAAGCACTCCCGCCTGTACTGCCGCACCAAGCGCTACGCACTCCATCGGGTCGATGCTGCGCTCGACTTTCTTTCCAATCAATCCTTCGACGAAGCGCTGGATTGTAGGCATGCGGGTCGGCCCGCCTACCATTATAATCTTGTCAACCTTGTCCGGCGTAAGCTTTGCATCTTCAAGCGCCTGCATCAGCGGGTGCCTGCAACGCTCAACAATCGGCTGGACCACGCTTTCCAAAGTTGCCCTTGAAAGCCTCATCTGCAAGTGAACCGGTTTCCCAGTCACGTCCTGCGTGATGAATGGCACGTTCAGGTCGGTCTCAAGAACAGTCGAAAGCTCAATCTTTGCCTTCTCAGCTGCCTCGCGCAGCCGCACCATAGCCTGGCCGTCCGCTGCAAGGTCGATTCTGTTCTTTGCCTTGAACTCCTTGGCAATGTACTCGATGAGCGCGTTGTCCATGTCCGTGCCGCCCAGCTGGGTATCGCCGCTTGTGGACTTTACTTCGAACACGCCGCCGCCAAAGTCCATTACCGTAACGTCGAGCGTGCCGCCTCCAAGGTCGAACACGAGAATCTTCTGGTCAGCGCCAGCCTTGTCCACCCCGTATGCAACTGCTGCTGCGGTTGGCTCCGGAACTAGGCGCATGACCTCAAGCCCTGCAATCAATCCTGCGTCCTTGGTTGCCTGGCGCTGGTTGTCGTTGAAGTAAGCAGGAACGGTGATGACTGCCTGCGTGACCGGCTCGCCAAGGAACGCCTCGGCGTCCTTTCGTATCTTTGAAAGGATGAATGCCGAGATTTCCTGCGGCGTGTAGTCCTTGCCGTTTACCGTGTACTTCTGGCTGCTTCCCATCTTGCGCTTTGCAGCGGCAATTGTGCCGTCCGGGTTGGTCGCGGCCTGCCTTCTGGCTGGCTCGCCAACCAGCACCTGGCCGTCCTTTGTGAATGCAACTACCGATGGCACGGTCTTTCCCGCCACAGTTGCGCCTTCCGCGCTAGGTATGATTATCGGCCTGTTTCCCTGCATAACTGCAGCTGCCGAGTTGCTTGTTCCCAAATCGATTCCGATTATTTTACCCATATATTTTTCACCTGAATTTTTAGTGTAATTTTTTTGATTTTTCCTGTCGATTTTTTTTTGTTTTTACTTCTTGTCTTCTGTTTTTGTTTTTCCGCTGCCAACTACCACCATCGGGTGGCGCAAAATCTGGCCGCAGAACGAATATCCCTTCCTCAATTCACAGCTCACAATCCCTTCCTCTGCCTTGTCGTCCGTCCTCACGGCCTCGTGCACTTTCGGGTCGAACTTCTTTCCCCCGCACCCGGCGATTTCCTCAAGGCCGTGCGCCTTGAGCGTGTCAAAAAGCCTCTTCCTCAGGCCGGCAAGCCCTGCCTTTACCTCCTCGTTCTTTTCGTAATGCTCGATTGCCGAGTCAAAATCGTCCAAGAGCGCAAGCAGGTCGGAAGCCACGTACATTTTTCCGCGCGCCTTGCCGTCCTGCGCCACGCTTTCTGCGTGCCTCCTGTAATTGTCAAAGTCAGCGGCAAGCCGTTTGTAGTCCTCGACTGCGACGCAGCCTTTTGGACAGCCGGTGCCGCAAGTTTCGGCGTCGGATTCGCCGGCAAGGTTTGCGTTGCCTTCGGCGTCTTTTTCGATTTCTTTTCCGTTTTCCTTGGCGTTATTGTCGTCACTCATGCAAAATCACAATCCCCTGTTCACTCCTGCCTTTCCAGCTGCCTTGCAATCATCCGCGCCCTGCGGATGTTCTCCATTGCCTGCTTTTCAAACTCGTCAAAGATTTCGTCAAAGTCGCGCGGGTAGTACCTCGGGCCGCGCTTCTCAAGCATCCCCAGCTCCGCAAGCCTGTTGAGGTGGTGCAGCGCAGTCAGCCTGTTGAGGCTTTCGATTTCGGCAAGCTCGCTTGAGCCGATGCCCTCCTGCGGGTGCGCCCTCTCTATCACTACCTTATATACGCGCACTACCGTGTGGCCGGTGTCGCGCTCCGAAAGCGCGCCAAAGAGCCTGCAAATCTGCTCGAACTCACCAGCAGGAATCTGCTGCGAGAGTGCGGCCTGCCTGCCTTGCTGTAGCTCCTGCGGCTGTTGCGGCGCCTGTGGCCCTTGCCTGGGTTCGTTCTGTTGGCCTGCAGCAGGCGCCTGCCGAAGCATTATCCTTTGCTCCTGCCGCTCCGGCGGCCTTGGAGAAACCCTTGCCAAGAAAATCATGTTTCAAACCCTTGAACTGTTAATACCGTTTTAACGGCAATTGGTAAGAAACGTGAAAGTATATAAATGTTAATATCGGATTAACACTCTCGTCCTGTGGCTGGTTTTACGTCTAGGAACGTGGTTGTCGGGTTCTTTTTTGTGGTTAATGGTTTTGTGACTACTTTTTAGTAACTAATATATTGTTCCGCGTCCATAGGTATGATATGTCTAATCCTAAGCCAATGTCCGCAGAGCACATGGATATGTACCTTGCATTCGTGCTCCGCGAAAAACGCGTACTCCGCAGCCGCGAGACCAGTTTTCCGTCGGAAGAGCTTGCTGCAGCAGAAAAGCAGGTCAAAGGCGTGCTTCGTGAGATACACGCCAAGTTCAAGAAGAAAGAGGAGCTTGACCTGGCCATGTCAAAGCCGACCAAGCGCCGCCAGCTCTCAATAGACATCCTGCGCAAGTGCAAGGGGATGAACCGCAAGCAGGTGATCCTTGTTGTCGAGAACTTCCTGCTCTTTGAGGAAGTCATGAAGAAGACCATCACTTCGAAGGTAGTCCTTCCCGACCCTACCAAGGGCGACGCGTTCTACGTGCCCAAGAAGCACAACTACCGATAATTCGCCGGTTTTCCGGTATTTCCATATTTTCCGCCTTACTGCAAGGTCTTCGGTTTTTCGGTCCCCGGCAGCCTGCCGGCCCTTTTCGCCACTATATTATTACTTACTGTCCAGTAGTGTCCTAGGGGTTCGATTTAAATATTAGTTACTGCACAGTAGTAACATATTAGTTGGGGTAAAATTCATAGGTGACAGTGGGTAGATGGCATTCTCTCGCAAGGCATTCGTAAATCTTCTATTGCCCATACTCGGGCTCCTATTGGTCGCGGGCGCGCTTTTCCTTGCGCTCCCTTCGGCCGCCGCGTACTCTTCATGTACTCCGGGCGCAACCTGCGACTCCGCAGGCCAGACTTGCACTTATTTCCTCCCAACCGACACCCTCTGCCGCAGCACGCTCACCTGCAACTCCTACAACCAGTCCAAGACAAGCACCGTCCCCTACGACACTGCCTGCTACTGCATGCAGAACCTCCAGATTACCCAGGTGACCGACCAGAGCCTTGCGGGCAACGGCGCGGAGGCGGCCTTCAAGATAAGCGTGCGCCAGTCAAACCAGGTAAGCTACCGCCAGGAGACCACCTACAGCAACCTCCTTCTCTTCGGCTCGGCATCGCTCACCTGCTCAGGATGCAAGTACGACAACCCGTCCTGCGGCTGGGACGAGTACTGCGACACTTCCAACAACGTCTGCAGGGACAACTACAACCACTGCGAATGGTACGAGCATTGGGACGGCAACAGCTGCGAATCGCGTTCGGGCTACTGCTACTCTGACGGGGACTGCGGCGGAAACGAGCGCTGCAGCGGGCACGTGTGCCGCTATGATTACGATTATTACGACAACTACTGCAACTCGTGGCAGTATTGGAACGGCTACATGTGCGTAAGCACCGGCAGCTACTACTATTACAACACCGACTCGTGCTACGGCCTGTGCGGCTCAAACCAGTACTGCGACAACGGCGTGTGCAGGAACGGCAATTACTACAACTCCGACTCGTGCTACGGCGGGTGCGGCTCAAACCAGTACTGCGACAGCGGTGTCTGCAGGAACTACGGCTCCTCGTCGGACTACGATTGCTTTGATTCCGACGGCGGCATAAATTCCGGCGTTTCAGGGTATGCAAACGGCTACGCAACATCCGTGTCCGACGTATGCTATCGGAACGGCGGCCAGCTTTCTTCGGGCGCCGACATAGGCGATTCCGTCAAGGAGGCGTACTGTGACGGCAACGAGATCAGGACCGCGATGGTAAGCTGCCCGTACTCATGTCAGTACGGTGCCTGCACCAACCCATACGGTTCCGCGACCCCGACTCCCTACGTGCCACCGGTTTACCCGTCCGGCGGATACGTTTGCTCGCCTGGGGAGTACATCTGCGGCCTCCCATGCAGCTCATATTATTCAATAGACGCGGCCTGCGGCTCGGTGATGAAGAGCTACTGCTCGACACACGGCGCGAACTACGTGTCAGCCGGCCCGCAGTGCAAGCAGTGCGGCACTACTGCGCAGTGTTCGCTTACCTCGGCGTACGATTCAGGAACGGGCCAGCAGAGCTGGATGATAAACTCGTTCGACGACCCCGCTTCGGTGGGCGGCCAGTGGTGCAAGAACGACCCGCCCGTGGCATGCAGCGCGTACCTTACGGGCCCAGGGCTTTCAAGGACCCTCGTAGGCACCTACAACTTCGACACGCTCCCCAACGTGGAGTACCCCGGCACCGTGAGAATCAACCAGTCGTACTTCGGCCAGCAGGGGACCTACTCGCTTGACGTGTCATGCAACGTCCAGCTTCCCGCGGGAAGCGTCGCATGCTCCTCAGGCTGCACTTCTGCGGCGTCAACAATCAACTTCCACGTCGACACGTGCAACACCGCAATCAGCGTGACTACGGACAAGGTCCAGTACGCAAGCGGCGAAGTGATGAACATACGCGGCACGCTGCGCAACAACAACCTGCCCATAGGCACTACTGTCTACGTGCGCATCCAGGATGCGTCGGGCAACGTCCAGGCGACCATACCTGTCACCGCAGCAGGCGGCGAGTTCTCTACCAACTGGATAGTGCCCAGCACCCTTTCGACAGGCTCGTACCGCGTCAACGCCACTTCGCAGTTCAATTCCTGCCCGGCGGCGAACTCAAACGTCGTTGTCGGGGTGGCGTCGTGCGACGTCACCGTAGCAACAACGTTCACGCAGCAAGGCTCGGCAAGCCCGGCCACTGTCACCGGAACGGTGTACAACCACGGGACCTCGCTTTCAGGGGCCAACGTCACCGTGAAGGTCTACAAGGACGGCAGCCTCTACAAGCAGGCCTACACCGGCTCGCTCCTTGACGGCACATATTCCATCTCAATGCCGGGCACCTACAGCCAGGGCACTTACTCGGCAATAGTCGAGGCCAAGTACCTCACCTGCCCGGCGGTATCCTCGGCTGCATCAAGCAGCAACACCATCACCTTTGAGGGGACGTGCGACACCCGGCTAATGAGCGGGGTTGCCAAGTTCTCCCCGTCCGTGTCGGGCGTGCAGGTCACGGGATACCTTGCGGACAGCGCAGGTACGCGCGCCAAGGGCACTTACGTAATCGAGGTGCGCAACAAGGCAGGTTCGGTGGTTGGCTCGACAAGCGGCACCACCACTAACGCAGGCGACATCAGCGCGTCGGTCGCAAACATCCCCGCAGGGGACTACGACGTCGTGGTCAAGTCGCAGGCCGGCTCGTGCACTTCCACTGACAAGCTTTCGCTTGGCGGCGACTTCAAGGTCACGCTCCTTTCATCGCCCTCGTGCGGCTCGGCATCAAGCGTGTACCAAATCAAGCTCACCAACAGCCAGTCGTCGTCAATGACCGTCACCATGGCTTACTCCTCGGCTTCCCAGGTCACCCTTTCAGGCCCGTCCTCGGTCCTGGTTCCCGCAGGTGGGGAGGCGGTCATAAGCGTGACCGTCGGGTTTGCAGACGCCGTGTCAGGCGGCTCGCTTGGGGTGGTCAACTTCAACAACAGCAACGCCGCGTCCTCGCAGTCTTTGGAGCTCCCGATATGCGCGTCAGGCAACCTGCGCGTCAACATCGTCGACAAGCTCCGCACTGGCTCGTCGGGCCAGCGCCTGTGCTACAACTTCCAGGTGGAGAACCGCGGCGCCGAGTCCGGCACGGTCACGATGTCCTATGACGTCGGTCCGTACTACGTGGACGGAAGCTTCAGCCAGCAGCAGTTCCGCCTCTCATCTTACGAGACGCGCGACGACCTGCAGTTCTGCGCAACCGTACCAAACGCACAGTTCTACACAATCCCGATAGTCCTGCGCGCAACCGCGCCATTCGGCTCGAATTCCGACGCAGTCGCGATGTCGAGCGGCATTTCCACTTCCGACATCTCGGTGGGCTTCACGGGATGCCCGCTCATTTCAAAGGGCGTGCAGTACCCGATATCGCTGTACAACAACGGCGAGACCGCAAACTACGCGGTTGAGATAGCCGACAACGGCTACCTGCACCCGCTGGTGTCGCCGCAGGTGATATACAACTTTGCGAAGTACTCAAGCCAGATAGTCACGGTCTCCGTGAACCCGTCCGGGCTGCTCTCGTCGAACTACGTGACCCTGTACATCCGCAAGGACGGGGTCATAGTCAAGCAGCAGCAGCTGTGCTTTGCGACGATTGGCGCAACCAACTCAAGCTCGCAGTACGGCTCCTCGCTGTACCCTGTGAACCGCTCGGCGCTTTCGCAGGCGCAGGCAAGCAACGTGCCTGACGTGACCATCTACGCCCCGCAAATCGACTACACTTACAACGGCACGCACTTTGTCGCCAACGCGTCGTTCCTAGTGAAGAACAACGAGAACCGCTCGCTCCTTTACGAGGCCAACGTCAACCTGCCGCAGGGCTGGGATGCCAAGTACTACCCGCACGCGGCAACCATCCGGCCAGGCGACATGCGCGAGTTCACCGTCGCAATAAGCGCGGCCGACTTCCAGAAGCGCGTCTACACTGCGTCAATAGCAATCGTCGACCCGATTGGCAGGACCGCAAGCGCGCCGTTCTCGATTGATGTGACCAAGGCCGAGTCCGCAGGAATCCTGACAGGGTTCTTCTCCGCAGCTGGCGTCTCAGGATACGGCTCGGCAATAGTAGTTCTCCTTGCAATCGGCGCGGTGCTGTTTTACGGCATCCGCAAGAACGAGGAAACCACAGCGTAGGCAGCGCCCGCGCTTTGGCGTATGGCGGAACACCCGCTCCCCTTTTAATTTTTTAGGGGAAAGGGAGATTGTTGTTAATAGGGGGTTTTGGTTAAAATGAAGTGCTCGCTCGTATTCGGTCTTTTCCTGTTGCTTTTCGCAGCTCCGTTTGCCCTTGCGGATCCCGCAGGGAGCATCTCGGTGTGCAAGGGCGAGAACGCCGTCTTCGAGTTCGAGCTTTACAACCAGGCCGAGCCTCTCACTTATTCCATTTCTCCGTCCGGAATCACCGGCACGCTCTCGACTACCACGCTTTCGCTTGGCCGCGGAGAGGCCGCAAACTTCTCATTCCTGGTTGCCACGGTCAACCGCAACGCTGGCAGCTACCCTTTCACCATCATAGCCGACGGCGGGGTCTCGGTGTCGCGCGCAAGCGGCCTGCTTGTCGTGTCGGACTGCTACGGTTCAATGCTTACCCTCAACGCGACCTCGGCAACAGTCGAGCGCTGCGGCTCGGTCAAGGTCAAAGTCTCGGTCCAGAACACCGGCTCCAAGCAGGATGCGTTCGCGCTCTCCTCGTCCGGCGACCTTCCCGTTGCATTCAGCCCCACCGCGTTGTCAGTCGGGCCGTCAAGCCAGGCGTCGGCTGATGCCGTTGTCTCGGTCCCCTGCGCAACAAGCACTGGCACGCACACGCTCCAGATAAACTCATCCGGCCACTCCAAGCAGTTTGCAAAGCTTACCGTATACGTGACCGCGCCCACTCCCACTCCCACGCCGAAAGGGTGCGCGTACTCAAACCCCGCATGCGCCTCTCCCAAGGTGTGCCAGAACAACGCCTGCGTGCTGCCTTCGGGATGCAATTACAGCAACCCCGCATGCGCCTCTCCCAAGGTGTGCCAGAACAACGCCTGCGTGCTGCCTTCGGGATGCAAGTACAACAACCCCGCTTGCGCTTCGGGATTCTCCTGCAACAGCACCACGAACCTGTGCGTGGAAATCCCCCCAGTCCCGGTGCCGGTAATCACGACTACCGTCCGCGCATGCAAGGGCGAGACCGCGCGCTTCAAGTTCAGCATTTATAACCCTGAGGCTGCGGCAGCGGCGTTCAACGTCACCGCAAACAGCCAAGTCAACGGCACCCTTTCAGCCGCGGCGTTTACCGTGCCCGGCAAGTCCTCCGAGAGCGTATATTATACCGTGAACACGACCCGCGTTGCAGTCGGCACTTACCCGATTACCCTTGTGGCGTCAAACGGCAAGACCTCCGGCTTTGTGGCCTCGCAGCTGCAGGTCGAGGACTGCTTCGCATCCAACCTGACGCTGGTCAGCGCAATATCCAAAAACCAGACGATACCCGTGGCGTTCCCCTCGACAGTGCCCGTCGCGCTCCCGACTGCGGTTGCGACCACTGCCCCTGCCAACGCTTCAGCGGTGCCTTCGCTTGCGCCAACAGCTGTTGCCAACGCTTCAAACGCCACCAACGTCACCAAGCCAGCCAGCGTGCTGTGGGCGATAGTCCCGAACGGGATGGTCTTCGAGTCCGGGCTGCAGAAGGCAGTCACCGTGACCGTCCGCAACTCGGCCGACTATGACGTCCGCTCGGTCCGCATACTGATTTCGAACATGACCGTGTCCGACGTCACACTGCCATTGATTCCTGCAGGCAAGAGCGTGAACGTGGACCTGGTTGTCTCAACCGGCCTGTCCAAGCCGTTCAACGCCACCATCCGCGCAGTAGGCGAGCAGGGTTCGGGCGAGACGGTGTTCCTTGTCAACGCGACCGAAGGAAAAGTCGCAGCAAAGACCTTCAAGTCCGCGGCAACGACCGTGAACGGCACCAACGGCTCTGTGGAGCGCGTCAATGCCACGGTGCGCCTGTACAATTACGCCAATGCGACCGCGAACGTGACCGTCTCGGTGCGCGATTCCGCAGTGAACGTGACCCCCGCGGCAGTCTCGATTCCCGCAAACTCATACGTTGAGGTCTCGCTTTCAGCGCAGCTTCCGAAGGGCAAGGGCTACAACGCCACCCTGGTCGTTACCAGCAAGGCGGGCGCGACATACGCCCTGCCCGTGTCGCTCCGTGTTGAGCCGGCATCGGCCTCGACCGGCCTGTTCTCAGGCGGCTTGGTGTCGATGTTCTCTCTTGCAGTAGTCGCAATCGGCGTCATACTCGTGCTCTTCTACTTCGCGCGCAAAAACTCCGACGAGGACGAAGGCGACGAGTCCGGCGATGAAGACGGAGAAGACGCTGAAGACGAGAATCCGAAAGAGGAAAAGAAGCAGGCGAAGAAAAAACGCTAGTAGTGGATTGATGGTCTTGTAAAATGGTCTTGGAACAAATAGCCCTCCTGGGCATTGCAGGCGTGGACGCGTACCTGGTCAGCACCTACCTGAACTCGAAGAGGCAGGCAGGCGAGCGGGCAAGGGCACTGTCCTATCGGGGCGTCCAGCAGCAGCCGGTTCAAACGGCCGGCAGCGCATCCTTACAACCCCCGGCAGCCGCTTCAGGAGACTCCGTAATCCTTTCAGACAGGCTTGCGGCAATCAAGAGCGCGGTTGGCGAGACCAAGTTCGCCGACGAGGTGCTCCCCTACGAGCTCGGCGCCTTGCCGTCAACATCGCTTGCGGAGAATGCGCGGTTTGAGGAAAGCTCCGAGGAGTTCGTTTCAGATTCAAGCACCGTGGTGGAGTCAACTTCCACAAGGTCATCAACTGTCACTGAATCCTCTTCCCTGTCTGTTGAGGAAAAGTTCGAGTCGCACGACCGCAAAATCCAGGACCTCAGTTCCGAATTTGCCGTCTTGGAATACCGCATAGCAGAAGTCGAGCGCATGCTTGGCGTCGAGAAGCCGGCGGAGAAGAAGGCCGAGCAGATTGTAATCCCGTTCAAGCCAGTCATCGTGCAGCCAGTTGTTGTCGAAAAGAAGGTTGCAACCGCGAAAAAGCACGCAAAGAAAAATGCAGCCAAGAAGAAGGCCAAGGCAAGGAAAAAGACCGCAAAGAAGAACGTTAAGAAAGTTGCGAAGAAATCCGCAAAGCGCGTGTCAAGGAAAGTCACGAAGAAGGTTGCGAAGAAAGCCGTAAAGAAATCCGTTACTATCACTGCAAAGAAAGCCGCTCCAAGGAAGGCCGCACGCAAGAAGGTTCGCGGCCACAAGCGCAGCAATGCACGCCGCCAGACGCAGCGCGTCGAGGTCGTCATCAAGAACCAGGCCGCAAAGAAGCGCAAGGCAAAGCCCCGCAAGGCGCGCCGTGCCAAGAAGGGCCGAGTTGAAGTGGTGTTCAAGGCAGCCAAGGGCACGGTTGTGAAGAAGACCGCAAAGTCAGGCTCCAACCGCGTCGAAATCACCGTTGCAGGAAAGAGAGGGCCCGCAAAGAAGGCAGCCAAGGCCAAAAAGAAAGCCTCTCCCAGAAAGCAGGCGGCCCGGAGTTCATCTTCATCCAACAAAGTCGAAGTCGTAGTCAAGACCGCGTCAGGAAAGAAGGTCGCAGTCAAGAAAAAGCGCGCTACAAAGAAGGCGGCAAACCGCGTTGAGGTCGTGCTCAAGGAGCCGTCCCAGAAAGTCGAAGTGGTTCCAGTCCAATCCGAGAAGCCCGCAGAGAAGAAGCCCTCGGAGAAAAAGGACGCCAATTCCAAGGACCACATGGACATCGAGTGGAAGGGCTCCACAATCAAGCTCTACTCCGGCGAATCGAAGGACTAAAAACCTTCATCATCACTAGTTTTACCAGCTTACTTCTGGTTTTGCTTCGCAAGACCCAGTTGTTTTCATTCTTTGAAGGTGGAATACTATGGAAAGGACTTTCGTAATGCTCAAGCCTGATTGCGTCCAGCGCGCGCTGTGCGGCGAAGTGCTCTCGCGCTTCGAGAAAGCCGGGCTCAAGATTGTGGCAATGAAGATGACCAAGCCATCCAAGGAGCTTGTCACCAAGCACTATCCCTCAGACGACAAGTGGCTCTCCATCGTAGGCTCCAAGACCCTTGAGAGCTACCAGAAGTTCGGGATTGACGCCAAGAAGGAACTCGGAACTGATAACGCAATCGAAATCGGCAAGATGGTAAAAGGGTGGCTCGTTGACTTCATTTCAGGCTCGCCGGTTCTTGCATTTGTCCTTGAGGGAAACCACTCCGTTGAGAACGTGCGCAAGATTGTAGGCTCGACCTTGCCCATAGTTGCGCTCCCCGGAACCATCCGCGGGGACTACGCAGTCGACTCGCCTGACCTTGCAAATGCAAAGAAGCGCCCAATCCGCAACCTCATCCACGCATCAGGCTCGGTTGAGGAAGCAAAGTTCGAAATCGACCTGTGGTTTACCGCAAAGGAAATCTACGAGTACAAAAGAGCAGATGACAGCATAATCAACGGATGATTTGTTGGCAGCAATTGAAGTGACTTGCATATGCCCGCCCTCAGGCAGCCCATCGTGTGCGTTCTTGGCCACGTCGACCACGGCAAGACCAGCCTGCTCGATGCAATACGCCACACCAAGGTGCAAAGCAGGGAAGCGGGCGCAATCACGCAAAGCATCGGCGCGTCAGAAATCCCCATCAGCGTAATCAAGGACGTCTGCAAACCCGTTCTTTCCCGTCTTCCAATCCAGTTCACCATACCCGGAATCCTCACAGTAGACACGCCCGGCCACGAGGCCTTCACCAACCTGCGCAGGCGCGGCGGTAGCATCGCTGACATCGCAATCCTAGTCATCGACGTTACCAAGGGCGTGGAACGCCAGACCGAGGAAGCGCTTGACATACTCCGCGAGTTCAAGACTCCTTTCGTAGTTGCGCTCAACAAGACTGATGCAATCTCCGGATGGAACCCGCAAGTTGGCGCGTCGTTTTCCGAAACCGAAAAAGTACAGCAGGAACGCACCAAGGCGCTTCTTGACCAGCGGCTCTACGAAATAGTCGGCCAGCTCTACTCGCGCAACATCTCAGCAGAGCGGTTTGACCGCGTGAGCGACTTCACCAAGCAAGTCCTTCTCATCCCCGTCAGCGCAAAAACCCGCGAGGGCATTCCCGAACTTTTACTATACGTTTCCGGACTTGCACAGAAGTTCCTCGAAAAGCGCCTGACCATAGTCGAAGGCGCAGGCGGAAAGGCAAACATCCTTGAAGTGCGCGAGGAGCGCGGCCTGGGCAAGACCTTGGACGCAATACTTTTCGATGGCACCATCAACGAAGCCGACACGCTCGTGTTTGCAAGCGCAGAAGGCGCGATACAAAGCAAGGTCAAGGCAATACTCAAGCCCAAGCCCTTGGACGAGATGCGCGACCCGCGCGAAAAGTTCTCTTCCATCCCAACCGCGTCAGCCGCGGTCGGCTTGAAAATTGCCTGCGAAGGCGCTGACATAGCAGTAGCCGGTTCATCAATCACCATAATCAACCCGGAAGACCCCGAGCACGAGGCCAAGGTCGCGGCAGCAAAGACTGCAATCGAGTCCGAAATCAAGGAGCTCGTCACCGCAACGCAGAACGACGGCATCATAATCAAGGCCGACGCGTTCGGAAGCCTAGAAGCCATTGAGAAGCTCCTTGCAGGAGAAAAAATCACAGTTCGCTCAACAGGCATCGGCCCAGTATCCAAGAAGGAAGTGCTTGAGGCCGCAAGCGTCAAGGTCAAGAACGCAGACCTGGGTGCGATTTTTGCGTTCAACGTTCCGCAGGACCCCGACGTGCTTGCACTTGCGAATTCCGAGGGAGTCAAGATTTTCCCAAGCAGCATAATCTACTCAATAGTTGACGACTACTGGCGCTGGATTGAGGAAAAGAAGGCGAATGCAAAGCGCGAAGCTTTTGCAAGCCTCGTTATGCCCGCACGCATACTTGTGATGCAGGGATGCTGCTTCCGCGAGTCCAACCCGGCAGTGTTCGGTGTTGAGGTTGAGTCCGGCCTCCTCAAGAAGGACGCGCCCCTGATGAACGAGCAGGGTATAGTTGTCGGGTTTGTGCGCGGAATCCAGAAGGACAAGGAGCCAGTAGAGTCCGCAAAGAAAGGCGAGCAAGTTGCCATAAGCATGTCAGGGGTCTACTTCGGCAGGCAAATCAAGGAAAAGATGAAGCTTTTCACCAACCCGCCCGCTGACGACATGGCCACGCTTGAAGGCAAGTACAGACAGGCCCTGAGCGAGGACGAGCGCGAAGTTTTGGCCCAGATAAAGGCGCTCAAGGCACTGGCACAGGACTGAATACTGGCTGCGTCCAATACTGGCGTCCCCGAAACAATTAATAGCCTTAAAATGGACTATTATTACAGCTGATTTTTGGCAATTTAACGCTTAGAAATTACAGTCACAATTAGGGGTGTAGGTATTCAATGAAGATAGTATTCGGCGACCCGAAGTCCAAGTTCGTGTTCCAAAAGGAAGTAGAGGCATCAAAGGAAGGCCAGCTCCTCGGAAAGAAGATAGGCGACAAGGTCGAAGGCTCCATAATCGGGCTTGAAGGCTACGAGCTCACAATCACCGGCGGAACCGACAAGGCTGGTTTCCCGATGCGCAAAGACATCGTCGGAGTCCACAAGATTCTGGCATTCCTTTCGGGCGGCGCAGGCATCCGCAAGGTCACCAAGGGCTCGCGCGAGAAGCGCAACGTCGTAGGCAACGTGATTTCCGAGACAATCGCGCAGGTCAACGCAAAGATTACAAAGGAAGGCGCAAAGTCACTTGCAGACAGCGGCTTTGTTCCTGCATCCGAAGAGGACCGCAAGAAGAAGAAGGAAGAAAAGAAGGCTGCGGCAAAGTCCAGCAAGGCAAAAGGAAAGCCCAAGAGATAATTTCTTTCCTTTAACCCCATCTTTTTCTTTTGATTTTCTTTTTTCAATTTTTTATTTTTCTTCATTTTTAGCAGTTTATTTTTGTTGGGTGCCTCTATTTGTCCGAAAAGGAAACAGAAACCATCACTTCCCTTCTGGACTCGCACTCGATACCTTATGAAAAAATCCAGCACGAGCCAGTGCTTTCCGCACAGGACGCGGCGAGGGTGCGCAACCTCGCCCTTTCGGATGGAATCAAGTCGCTGGTTGTGGAATTTCGCCGCAAGGACAAGTCTTTCATAGTCTGCGCCGCAATCCGGGCAGACCGCAAGCTTGACTTGAAGAAGCTCAAAGCAATCCTTCAGGCTGACGAGGCAAAGCTCGCTCCCCTTGACAAGATTGAGTCCCTTACCGGGTGCGCGCCCGGCGGGGTGCCGCCATTTGGCCACACTCCCAAGATTTCGGTCCTTGCGGACAAGTCGCTGTTTGCGGACGAGAACAAGGTGCTGGAGTTTGCTGCTGGACAGAACACGGTTGCAATCAAGATGGGTGCAGGAAACCTCAAGAAGGCATTCGAGGCGTATGGTGCGGCGTTCTTTGATTTGTCTGCCTGATTATCGGATTTTAACAAAATTCCGCAATTGTTTCGGGACGTGCTTCTTCAGCAATTGGTCGTAGTTCCCGTCGCTGTTTATGAGTATTTTTCCCCCGAAGACGTGTGCACGTGCCTGGTTTCTTTTAACCTCATACGGGTCGTCGGGAAAGCAGTAAAAGCGTCTGTCGCCGGTTATCTCTTTTTCCGACGCGTCCAGCACGGCCTTCTCCGTCTTTGGGTTGAACAGTATTTCCAGCACCCTGCCTTGGGGGATGCCCGTTTCTTCCGAGATTTCCTTGGGCGTCTTTCCGTCGAACATATGGAAATAGACTGCCTTTAGAGGGCCTATGTCTTTGTGCTCCTCCATCGTCTGTTCATGATTTTCTTCTACCCATTTGACTGCCTGCGGAAGGTAATGTTTTCCAGCAGGTTGGGTGCCTTCTGGCCGTGGCGGCCTTCCCTTTTTTGGTTTTGAAACGGCAGGCTGTGGCATACGAAAATTGCTCAGGGCTTGTGGTAGTGAAGGCCCGTCCTTTGAACGCGCTTGAAGTTTCCCGGTGCGGTACATCCGAAATATGCGCTCGACTTCTTCCGTATAAGGCTGTCCATCCAGCGGGCTTTTTTCCGGCAGGAGGGACGACCTGATGCTGGTCAACGGCTTTCCCAGTTTGGTCACTATTGGAAGGGGCAGACCGGTTTGCATGGATGCGGCCTTGGCGTCGCCTCCGTTATTCATTATCTGCCTTGCCCTCTCGCGGGTGGCGAGCTTTTCCAATATGTCAAGTTCAGTCGAGCCGCCGGGAGTGTGCTTGCCATCGAAACGCTGTGATGTGTCGATGTCGTGCGTCACTTGCCAGATTTTTTCTTGCGGAATTCCCGTCTTTTCATGCATCTCTTCCAAGGACGATCCTTTGATGGCCATGCAGCGGAGATTCCGAGCCCTTTTAGGGTCTAACGGCGGTTCAACTGGCGTTTTCTTGTCCTCAAAAAGCGTGCGCACTTGGTCTCGGTATTTCTCCATCAAACCGTCTGGAATTTCGCGGCTTGCAGCAACTATTTTTGATTTTTTTTGGTCTTTGATTCGTCCTGGCATCGCGGTCATCTGCTGAAAAATGAAATCCCGACTCAATCTTATTCTTTTTCCAGTTTCAATGGTATATCTACGCATTTTTTAGGCTTGCCAGCTCAATTCATTGGTAACGTTTTCAGTCGCTTTGCGACCTATGGTTGGGTTATCAAATGGCAGTCACCAAGGAAGACCTCAAGAAGCAGTTCGCGCAGGACTACAAGAAATACTACCAAGTCCCCCTGTTCGAGCAGGAGGGCTTCCAACGCCGCGTGTGCCCCAAGTGCGGCAAGGGCTACTGGAGCATTGACAAGGAAGACTGTGGCGACTCGTCCCACGAGCCTTACTCGTTCTTCCGCAAGAACCCGCGCAAGGAGAATTACGTCAATTTCTGGAACAAGTTCGCCGACTTCTGGAAGAAGAAAGGCCACGAAATCGTGCCCCGCTACCCTGTAATCTGCCGCTGGCGCGACGACTTGTACTTCAACATTGCATCAATTGTGGATTTCCAGCGGCTCGAAGCAGGCAAGATGTCCTTCGAGTACCCCGCAAACCCGCTCGTAGTTCCCCAAGTATGCTTGCGCTTCCCCGACATCGCAAACATCGGCGTGACTGGAAGGCACTTCTCCTCGTTCATGATGGCCGGACAGCACTCGTTCGACTACCCCAACGACAAGCGCGCCTACTGGAAGGACCAGTGCATCCAGTACAACTATGATTATCTCACGCAGTGCTTGGAAATTCCAAAGGAAGAGATAGTATATGGCGAGGACTTGTGGGCGATGCCTGACTTGTCCACGCTTGGCCCCTGCATAGAGTCATTCTCGCACGGTGCGGAGCTTGTGAACAGCGTCTTTACCGAGTACACTTACTTTGACAACAAGGTTGTTGACCTTCCAAGCAAGGTCATTGACGTGGGCTGGGGTTTCGAGCGGCTATTGTGGTTCTACAACGGCACTCTTACTGCGTACGACTCGGTCTTCCCGCGTGAAATCGACTTCATGAAGCAAAAGGCCGGGCTGAACATGGACACTGCGCTTTTTGAAAAGTACGCTTCGCTCTCATCAACCCTTGACGTTGAGACCATGCTCAATATGGGCGCAGAAAAGGAGCGAATTGCAAAGATGCTTGGCACCACTGTCAAGGACCTTGAAAAGTCAATCCTTCCGATGCAGGGAATCTACGCCATTGCCGACCACTCGCGCACCCTGTTGTTCGCGCTCTCGGATGGTGCAATCCCGTCCAACACCGCAGGAGGCTACAACCTGCGCGTGATACTTAGGCGCGCACTCTCGTTCATCTCCGACTACAACTTTGACTTCGACTTGGTTGACATCTGCGAGATGCACGCCGAAGACCTCAAGCCGCTATTCCCGGAGCTTTCGGAGAACCTGGACGAAATCCACGAGATTTTGGCAGTTGAGAAGCGCAAGTACGGCGAGAGCAAGACCAAGGCGTGGAAGGCAAGCCAGGACATAGTCTCAGCAGGAAAGCCAATCACAACCGAGAAGATGCTCAACCTCTACGAGAGCCAGGGAATCACTCCCGAGCTTTTGGAAAAAGCAGCTGCTGAGAAGAATGCGGAAGTGAGCATCCCAGCAGATTTCTACAAGGCAGTGACCAGCCGCCACCAGATGGAGGCGCACTCTTCAAAGAAGGACTTGACCACCCTTGACGTTTCAACCATCGCAAAGACCGAGTTTTCGTTCTACGAGCACCCCGAACGCGATGAGATTGCCGCAAAGATTGTCGCAATTGACTCCGTGAAGGGCATAATCGTTCTAGACCGCACCATCATCTACCCCGAAGGCGGAGGCCAGAGTGCGGACCGCGGCTCGATAGTTGCAGGAGCAGTTGAGGCAAAGGTTGCAGATTGCCAGAAGCTCTTCGGAGTGGTATTGCACATCCTTGCAAACAAAGCGGATGCAGCGAAGTTTTCACAAGGACAGCTTGTCACGGTCAAGCTTGACCGCAAGCGCCGCAACGAAATCTCCGCTCACCACACTGCCACCCACATAATCATCGCATCCAGCCGCAAGGCGCTTGGAAAACACATATGGCAGTCAGGAAGCTTCAAGGACGAGGAAGGAGCTCACGTGGACATGACCCACTACGAAAAGCCGACTCCCGAACAGCTTGCACTTATTGAAAAATACGCAAACGAGGCTGTACGGCAGGCAATCCCCGTAACTTGTGAGTTCCTTGACCGTGGACAGGCCGAGGAAAAGCACGGCTTCCGTCTCTACCAGGGAGGCGGCGCAATCGGAAAAACAATCCGCGTTGTTGCAGCTGAGGGCCTGGACTACGAAGCCTGCGGTGGAACACACCTCGCAAACACCGCCCAGCTGGGGCTAATCAAGATTACCAAGGCAGAGCAAATCCAGGATGGCGTGGTGCGTCTGCACTACAAGGCAGGACAGCGCGCGCTTGAATACGTCGAGGGGCTGGAGAAGATTCTCTCAGAGACCAACAAGGTCTTCTCGGCAACAAGCATCGAGGCAATACCCGCTGCTGCGACCAAGCTCTTTGACGAGTGGAAGGCGCGCGGGAAGTCCCTGGATGCGCTAGTTGACCGCTTCGCATACTCCGAAGCAGTGTCCCTTATGATTGCAGCGCAAAAGAAGGCTCCTGCTGGCGGCGAGGTCTTCCGTTTCGTGGATGCAACTGGTTTGGACTACGATGCCAAGGTGCTTGAAAAGATTGCGGTTGCCATTGCCGGAAACAAGGGCTGGGCTGTTGCAGTCTCAAACAAGGAAGGCTACCTGGTCTGCGCAGCTGAAGCCGGGAGCGGAAAGAATGCAATCGGCCTGCTCAAGGAGCGCGGCGTTGGCGGCGGGAACGAGAAGTTCGCGCGCGGCAAGCTCAAGGCTTGATTTCTAATTTTATCCTTGCTTATTTTGTCCGGATTATGCGGGGCCTCTTGCCATTGGCAATAGGAACAGGCATTCCCCGGTTGTTTGCAAACATCGCGCCGGTTGCGATGATGTTGGTGAGCAGTATGGTAATCATTATCGTCTCGGCAAAGTAGGGTATGACTATGCCGTTGGCTGCGGGAATCGTCACAAGCACCGCCGCAGCAAGGCCCTTGGGCGTCAAAAACACGATGAGGCTGCGCTCGCTTGCAGGTATCTGCGAGGCGAACGGCCGAACCGAAAGCCACCTTGCCGCGGTTGTCACGATTACTATTGCAACCGACAGCAGTATTGCCTCAAGCTTGAACGTCGAGCCGGTCATCAAAAGGCCGAGGTAGACGAAGAAGAACGTGCGCACAAAGAACGATATTTCCTCCTGCATCCGCCGGATTTCCGGGTCGACTTCGTACTCCTTCTTGTTGAGCTTGAGCAGTGCTGCAAGAACGCCGGAGTTGCCAAGCACAAGGCCGAACACGAACACCGCTATCACGCCGTTGCCTCCGAAGAACTCGGAAAGCGCGTATGCCATGAACACCGTGGCAAGCGTGAGCATGTAGGAGTACTTGCTCTCGGTAAGCCTGCGCAGGATGACCACCCAAAGCGCGGCGAGGATTATTCCTATGAACAGCGCGGCTGAAAGCGAGTTCATCAGCTTCGCAGGCGCAGCCGAGATGTCCGCATTGCCTATCATCAGGTCGATGATGGTGAGGCCGATGATGAGCGTGAACGCGTCCGTAACCGTCGACTCGATTGCAAGCGTCGCCTTGGTCTGGTTGGATGCGCCAAGCCTGCCCAGCATCGAAAGCACGTTCGAGGACGACGTTCCGGCAAGCGCCACCCCAAGCAGGAGCCCCGGCAGCCAGCCGATGTTGAACAGCAAGTTTGCAACTGCAGCTATGGCAACTGTGCATAATGTAAACGAAAGAATCGTGAACCCGAAGGCAAGGGGCAATGCGCGCACCATGCTTGCAATCTCAAATGTCAGGCCGCCGTCGAAAAGCATGAGTATGAGCGCAAGAACTGTCATGAACCCTGCGGCGCCGGCAAGCACGCTCCCAGCTGACACGTCGATTACTCCGAAGATGGGGCCCAGCATTATACCTGCGGCCATCAGGATGAGTATCTCGGAGATTCCGGTGCGCTCGAAAAACAGCGTGGCCGCAAAGCCGAATATCAGAAGCACTCCTATGAGAAATATCAGCTCAATCATTTCAATCTCTCTTTCATTGTGCAGGCTTAAGAATATTCTTAATGTCCGTGCTGCTGTCTCTATGGCCTATGCGATTCTTGCCTGCGTGCCGAACTCCAGCGCTATGAACGCGATGTACGCAATTACCAAGACGAGCCCTTCGTTGAGCGAGATTTTCCTTCCGCTCTGCATGAAGTGCACCCCAAGAGCGCCAGCAGCCACCATCGCAAACCCGCTCAAGGCAACCGCGTCGAACGCGGGCGCAACCGGCGAGGCCAGCGCGACTATGCCCAGGCTCAAGGTTGCGTCCGTTGCGACGTTGCCGACGATGTCGCCAGCTCCCATTTCCGAGTGGCCCTTCCGTATTGCCTGCACCGCCAGGGTGAATTCGGGTGCGCAGGTCCCAAGCGCGATGAGGAATCCCATCAGCACGCCGGGCAGCCCCACGTCAGTTGCAATCTTTATCGCCGAGTCAGAGGCGACGCCTGCTGAGATGAAAAGGACGGCCAGCGCGGCAACCCCGATGATTGCGTGCTTTACAAAGTCATGCCTGTTGTTTGATATGTTGCAAAAGGCGTCCTTCAGCCCGTCGTGCCTGCCGATGATCTTTCGCAGGTAGTAGAAATACGCGATTATGAGGATTATCCCATCAAACTTGGACAGCCCGCCGCCTATCATCAAAAGGACCACTGGCAGCGCAAGGAGCATCAGCAAGGTCTTGCCGCCGTGCCTTACCTTGGACTCCACCTTCAAGCCGCGAGCGTAAATTGCCACCAGGCCGAGTATGAGCGTGAAGTCTGCCACGTTCGAGCCAAAAAGCACCGCAGCTGCCATGTCCGCGCTTCCTTCCGCAGCTGCAACAGTCGCAACCGAAAGCTCCGGGAGCACCGACGCTATGCCCACCACTATGAAGCTTATTGCGAACTCGGAAAGGCAAAGGTACCTTGCAAGCGCCGCGAGGTTTCGAACGCACACTTCAGAACTCTTGACAAGCACCGCAAAACTTGCTGCAAGCAGGGCCAAACTCATAAAGTCCAAATACGTCACCTGTCGGTCTGCGTCTGATTTATTATGCCGCTTCCAAATAACTGTATATCGCTTTTTAGGCCTTTTTTTAGCAGCGTAGGCCGTATCCCTAATCCTTCAACGGGTTTTTCCATTGGGCTTCATAAGCAGGATTTATTACGGGGGCACCGATATCGTGTTCGGCCTCATCCTCCTAGCCGCGGCAGGCTCGATAGCGGGCGGTTACGCCGACATAGTCGCAACTGTCATGCTGGTGCGCGGCGGCATGACGCTGGCAAGCATCGCAATGTCGGTTTAGTTGGTTTTCATGGCACATTCTGAGGGCGGAAAGTGGTTTTACGGCGGTGGCGACATAGTGTTCGGCCTCGTCTTCCTGCTCAACGCAGCCGCAATCGGCGGCGCGGCTTCGCTGATTGGGATGTTCCTTCTTGCACGCGGCACGATGACGATGCTTGGGATAAGTTGAGGTTAGGCAGGCGAATTGGAAGATGCCTTTTGCCGCTTTCCTATTTCTTCTTTCTCCGGCTTGCCTTGGCTTTCTTTTCTTTCGCCTTGCTTTCTTCAGCCGGCCGCACCCAGCACGTGCCTGATGGCGAGCACGACAGTGCGGCGATGGCCTCGTTCTCAGTCTTGGTGTTGACTATGACTCCGGTGCCAAGCTCCAGGCCGGCCCATACGTTCGGGCGCGGGTAAA